>VOFH01000951.1_pt1:85000-580000 | contig 580000 bp, 585 predicted proteins | sample 5384091 | NCBI WGS metagenome assembly VOFH01 (sample SAMN12384727, study PRJNA508395) | human gut metagenome | isolation source: healthy gut G | host: Homo sapiens
TGACCCGGGCGCAAGGGACCGAACATCAGTAGGGAAGTCGGAGATGCTCTGTGGCGAGAAAAGCTGTGCGTATTGATTAGGCGCCCGTACCGCAAACCGACACAGGTAGATGAGGAGAGAATCCTAAGGCCAACGGGAGAAGGGTTGTTAAGGAACTCGGCAAATTGACCCCGTAACTTCGGGATAAGGGGAGCCTCCTACGGGAGGCCGCAGTGAATAGGCCCAAGCAACTGTTTACCAAAAACACAGGTCTCTGCTAAATCGAAAGATGACGTATAGGGGCTGACGCCTGCCCGGTGCCGGAAGGTTAAGAGGAGAGCTTAGCGCAAGCGAAGGTTCGAATTGAAGCCCCGGTAAACGGCGGCCGTAACTATAACGGTCCTAAGGTAGCGAAATTCCTTGTCAGGTAAGTTCTGACCCGCACGAATGGCGTAATGATTTGGGCACTGTCTCAACAGCCCGCCCGGCGAAATTGTAGTACTGGTGAAGATGCCAGTTACCCGCAACTAGACGGAAAGACCCCATGGAGCTTTACTGTAGCTTAATACTGAAGATCGGTAATGCATGTACAGGATAGGTGGGAGCCTAGGAAACCCGGGCGTCAGCTTGGGCGGAGGCAACCTTGGAATACCACCCTTGTATTGCTGGTTTTCTAACCTGCGGCCATGAATCTGGTCGGGGGACACTGTTAGGTGGGCAGTTTGACTGGGGCGGTCGCCTCCAAAAGCGTAACGGAGGCGCTCAAAGGTTGGCTCAGCACGGACGGAAATCGTGCATAGAGTGCAAACGCATAAGCCAACTTGACTGCGAGACCGACGGGTCGAGCAGGTACGAAAGTAGGAGTTAGTGATCCGGTGGTATGTGAGTGGAAATGCCATCGCTCAACGGATAAAAGCTACCCTGGGGATAACAGGCTGATCTCCCCCAAGCGTCCACAGCGACGGGGAGGTTTGGCACCTCGATGTCGGCTCGTCACATCCTGGGGCTGGATTCGGTCCCAAGGGTTCGGCTGTTCGCCGATTAAAGTGGCACGCGAGCTGGGTTCAGAACGTCGTGAGACAGTTCGGTCCCTATCTGTTGCGGGCGCAGGAGATTTGAAGGGAGCTGTCCTTAGTACGAGAGGACCGGGATGGACAGACCTCTGGTGCACCAGTTGTCGTGCCAACGGCACAGCTGGGTAGCTACGTCTGGACGAGATAAACGCTGAAAGCATCTAAGTGTGAAACTCCCCCTAAGATAAGATCTCCCATCCTTTATGGAGTAAGGGACGACAAAGACTATGTCGTTGATAGGTCGGAAGTGTAAGTGCAGTAATGCATTAAGCTGACCGATACTAATAACCCGAGGGCTTGACCTACAAGAATGTTGCAGGCAAACCGCCTTGTGAATCTTTCATCCTCTGTTCGGTTTTGAAGGTGCAGGTACAAAAACCTCGAGCACCATTAGCTCAGCTGGTAGAGCACCTGACTCTTAATCAGGGTGTCCAGGGTTCGAGTCCCTGATGGTGTACCACTCCGTTGGATGTGTGGTACACACATCCAACGGGGAAAAACCTCTTGACACGAGGTCAATTTTATAGTAGTATTTGGCGTGAGCCATTTACCATAGTTGGTGTTTTTAACGGTGAGGGTCCACCCGTTCCCATTCCGAACACGGAAGTTAAGCTCACCAGTGCCGACAATACTTGTCTGGAGACGGACCGGTTTGCATGCAGCGGACTCTTATAGACAGAACATCGAGATGGGAGGGGCAAGGATGGACACGTTCGACGTCATATTTACAACCTACAGTCCGCTCGTGTTCCGTTACCTGCGCTCCCTGAGCGGAGATGCGGCCGTCGCCGAAGAGCTCACGGCGGAGACCTTTTACCGCGCCTACACCCATTTTGATTCGTTTCGCGGCGACAGCAAGCTTGAGACGTGGCTGTGCGCCATAGCGAAAAACGCATACCTCAAGAACTGCCGGCGCAGCGCGCGCACGATCGGCGCGGACGCGCTTGTGACCCAGCCTGCGGAGACGGACTTTGTCGAGCGCTTTCTTGACCGCGAGCAGGCGCAGCAGATCTACCGCCACGTGCACGAGCTGGGCGCGCAGTATAAGGAAGTGTTTTTACTGCGCACACTCGGCGAGCTGAGCTTCCGCGACATTGCTGACATCTTCGGCAGGTCCGAATCGTGGGCGAAGGTCACGTACTTTCGCGCCAAAAACAAAATCATCGAACGAATGGAGGGATCGACATGAATCCGATCACCTGCGGCATGGCGGCGGATCTGCTGCCGCTCTATCTGGACGGCTGCTGCAGCGCCGACAGCAGCGCGGCGCTCGAGGCGCACATGGACGCCTGCCCGGCCTGCCGGGCGCAATATGCGCAGCTGCGGCGCGACCTGACGCCCGCTGCGCCCGCGGCGGAGGATCCCGGTACGGACGGGATCGCACGCGCTCTGGCGCGGAAAATGCGCCGCCGCAAGCGCTGCCAGCGCGTGCTCTGCGCGGTGCTGGGCGTGCTGCTGGCCGTGCTTCTTGTGTTCATCGGCAAGACCCTTGTGATCCTCGGCCAGCCGGGCGGCGCTGCGTCTGCCGGACTCCCGGCCGGTGCGACCGACCTTGCCGCGCGTGCGGTCAGCGGCACGGCCGAGGAGATCGGCGCGTATATGTTTGCGACCGGAACGGCGCGGCTCGTCGTCTCGGCGGATGTGCTGCCGGATGCGCCCGTGACGGTGCGGCTCTGGCAGGTGCGCGAGACGCGCGAAAACACCATGGTCGCAACCTTGGACGCAAAGCACCGGTCATGCATCTTCACGAATCTGCCGCCGCAGACGCTCTATGCCGTCACGGTGGACGGCGCGCCGGATGTGCAGCTCACCGTGCGCAGCGGGCTCACGTTCCGGGAGGCGTTTTCCCTCATGCTGCAGGAGCTGTGAGCGGGGATAGAAACCGGACAGAAATCGCGAAAGCCCCGCCGGAAAACCGGCGGGGCTTTTGGGGTGTTGCGAAAAGAAAGGGATCGGATCAGTATTTCTGCAGCGGGGCGTATTTCTCGTGCAGCGCTTCCTCGCGCTCGAGATCGGACTCGATGCGTCTGTGGCGTGCGCGGATCTGTTCGTGGGTGTGCATATGCGGCACCTTGTACATGTGGTTCTCCTCGACAGCCTCAAACAGGTACGGTCCGACGAAGGCGGGGTTCATGCCCTTGACGGTGATGTTGCTGTCGAACAGGCGGCGGTAATCCGCAGTCTGCTGTTTATTGGCAAGCTGAAAGACAGTCGACAACGAGGGTGCTTATCCATGAGAAAAGCTCCCTTGCGCCGCCCGGACAGTCCCTTGCCTTTTCTCTGGGAGACGACAAAGGCTTTGAGTGGATAGGGGCTTATGACATTACCGGACGAGCTTCTTGCCGGGATGGACACCGCCAAGACCGAAAGCAAGACCGGACAGGTGCAAATGCCTCCGAGAGAATTTGAACACCCAACACCTGTGGGTCAAAGATATAGCAGGCTCAGAGTCGAAATTCCGACTCTGAGCCTGTTGGATTCTTGTTGTAATAGATGAAGCGGTGCTAAGGATGCGCAAAACAGATAATAGCACGCATCAGACGATTATGTACTTCAGATTGCTTTGCTCAAAGAGGCGAATCCAGTTTCCGCCTATATCGCTGTCTGTAATTACTATGTCGAAATCTGAAAGATTTGAGAACATGCAGGGACGCATTTTGCCGAACTTCGATGAGTCGACCAGTAGGATTCTTGTGGATGATGAGTTGATAGCCGCCTTCTTGTACATAAATTCATACGGCTCGATGCATGAAAGGTTTCCTTTTGAAGTTACTCCAGCTGCTGCCATAAAGCACTTGTTGATATTCAGTCTGGATATAAGCGCGACACCTTCGGGAGAATCGAAAAGCTCGGTGTTCCTGTGGTAAAATCCGCCGCCGCAAATGAGAGAGATGTTGCTTCTGTTCTGGCAGGCAACCATAGTGTTCAGGGTGTAGCCCACTACCGTGATGGGAAAGTCCAGATTTAAGTGCTTGAGCAAATGATGAAGCTCCATGCAATGCTGTCATTTATCAATCACGGCAGCAACATATTTGTTGACGCAGTGGATATGACCGGCACATATGAACCGTTGGTGTACAGCCGCCTTAAGAATGTATATGATGATGCGGCAAAGTTTGAAAAGTATTTCTCAAAGGGCAAGCCCTGCACGGATATAGGCATATACTTCAATCTGCACGGCAAGTACGACGAGGAGATGCCGCCTATGGACATCTCTGAGAGCAAGAACATCAGCAGGGCAATACCGCATCTTGACAGCAGCATCAATGTCAGCGAAACGCTGCAGAGAGCGCATATACCCTACAGCGTGTATACCAGCTTCCACCCTGAGCAGTGGGGCAAAGCAAAAATGCTTATCGTGAGCGATGCGCCCAATATGAGCAAGGAAAATATGTCTGATCTGAAGGCTTATGTCGAAAACGGCGGCATAGCGTATATCAGCGGTCACAGCGCACAGCCTCTGGTTGAGGAGATTTTCGGCGGAAAGATCACGGGACGTACCGACGAAACAATCACCTATATTGCCCCCGAGGATGAGGTGGCACCGCTGTTTGGTGAGTACAGCAGAAAATATCCTTTGACAGTGTACGACAGTGCGTATATTCTTGAAGGAGCAACGAACGGCAAGGTGCTTGCAAAGCTGACGCTGCCGTATTCACTGCAGGCAAGCACATTCCTGGTATGTGCAGACCTCGAGCTTCAGGTGGAAGCGGATCCGAATGACCCGCGCAATGAGAGTGCATCCATGCACTCAGACCCACCCGGAATCGCAACAGACTACCCTGCAATGATGGAAGCAGAGGTCGGCAAGGGCAAAATAATATGGGTATGTGCACCCTTTGAGAACACAAGCCTGACACAGCCAAGAAAGGTATTCACATCATTTGTAAAGAAGTATGTGCCTGAGATGCGCTTCGCTTCAGACGATACGCCGTATGTGGTTGAGTATCAGCTGTGGGAGGATGAAGAGGGCAAATATCTGTCTGCAATCAACCTGCAGTACGCAGATGAGGTTCTGCCGGTATTTGACTTCAATATCTGCATAAGGACGGAAAAGCCTGCAAAGATAACCCGCGTATCAGACGGCAGGGAAATGGGCTTTGAGTATTCAGACGGCAAGCTTGTTCTGCACATTGACAGACTTGACCTTTACGAAATGTTCGATATTCAGATATAATTGTGATAGCTGCAGCGTGTCAGCAAAAGGAGAAAAGCAATGGAAAACAAAAAGATCGTAGTGTTTGGCAGCTATGTAACTGACCTTACCGGCAGAACCCCTAAGTTTCCCACAGAGGGCGAAACGGTAATGGGCGTGTCCTTCAAAAGCGGACCGGGAGGAAAGGGCTCCAACCAGGCGGTAGCTGCAAAGCGAGCCGGAGGCGATGTAACACTTGTAACCAGACTCGGTGAGGACGACTTCGGAAAGCTGGCACTTAATTTCTATGACAAAGAGGGAATCGATTCCTCAAAAATCATTGTTGATAAAAATTCTGACACAGGTGCTGCACTGATAATCGTAAACGAAGCTACTGGACAGAACGAAATCATTGTAATTATCGGTGCCTGCGGAGAGTTCAAGCCCGAGGAGGTTCAGGCGCTTAAAGAAACTGTCGCCTCAGCGGGAATGGTTCTCTGCCAGCTTGAAACAAATCCGGAGGCTACCTACAAGGTGCTTGATATGGCAAAGCAGGCAGGCGTGACGACTGTTCTTAATCCTGCCCCGGCAAGAAAGCTGCCTGATGAGGTGCTGAACGGGATAGATTACATCACCCCCAACGAAACAGAAGCAGAAATCATAACAGGCATTGCAGTTACCGGTTATGAGAGCGCCTCAAAGGCGGCAGATGTTCTTCTCGGCAAGGGAGTTAAGAATGTTGTCATCACGCTCGGAAGCAAGGGCTATTATGCCAAAAATGCACAGTCTGAGTTTACCGGTACGCCGATTCAGGTAAATGTTGTTGATACAACGGGAGCAGGTGATGCCTTTAACGGCGGCTTTACTGCGGCGCTTGCGGCGGGAATGAGCTTTGAAGCTGCGCTTACATATGGCAATGTAACCGGCGGACTGTCGGTCGAAAAGCTCGGCACAGCACCGGCGATGCCTTATAAAGAAGAGATTATGGCAGCACTGAACAAGTAATTATTTGAAAAGGTGCAGACACTTGAACCTGTATGTTCAGAAATTCAAGGTCTGCACCGATTTTTTGCTGTAGAAGACGAGTATAGGTGAGGTTAGGCGGTCCCGTCAAGATTTATGCGCAAATGTATTTGCAGGCTCCGGCAGACCTGAAGTCAGCCGGCAATGGGTCGTCGTCCAAAGCCACCTTCAAATGCTTCATGTTCATGTATTTCTTGCAGCCCCACTGGGTGCCCGCCGCGTGGCGAAGTCGGGCGCAGACCAGCATCAGGGCGGAGTTCCCGTCCGGGAACGTCCCCACTACACGGGTCGGCGGATCTCACGGTTCAGCTGCTCGATCACGTTGTTGGTACGGATGCGCGTCCAATGCTCGCTTGGGAAGTCGCAGTAGGTCAGCGTTTCCTCTGTACAATTTTCTCGGACATAGTTTGCTGTCTCCTTTCAGAATGGTGTGTGGTAACTTCATTCTACCAGAGCCTGCATGCTATGTCTTCTTTTATGCGATTTTCAATTTGCGCAACTTATTGTACATTATCTTCCCTCATGCTGCAGGAGCTGTGAGCGGGGATAGAAACCGGACAGAAATCGCGAAAGCCCCGCCGGAAAACCGGCGGGGCTTTTGGGGTGTTGCGAAAAGAAAGAGATCGGATCAGTATTTCTGCAGCGGAGCGTATTTCTCGTGCAGCTTCTCCTCACGCTCGAGGTCGGACTCGATGCGTCTGTGGCGTGCGCGGATCTGCTCGTGGGTGTGCATATGCGGCACCTTGTACATGTGGTTCTCCTCGACAGCCTCGAACAGGTACGGGCCGACGAATGCGGGGTTCATGCCCTTGACGGTGATGTTGCTGTCGAACAGGCGGCGGTAATCCCAGTAGCTGTCGGTGGCGTAGAACGGGTCGCACGGGACGCTGTAGTCGGCCGGGCGGTGATCCTCGCTGTTGTGGATGTTCGTGTGCACATATTCGGGGCAGAACACGCTCACGCCCATCATGCTGTAATCGGGGTCGTTCTCGGCGAGGTCGCGCACGGCCTCCGCGATGCAGACGGCGGCATGCTTGCTCGCAAGGTAGGCCGTGTTGTAGCGCAGGCCGGTGATCAGGCCGGCGATGGATGCGGTGAACAGGAAGTGGCAGGGCGTGCCCTGCTGCTTGAAGATGGGCAGCACCTCGTGCACGTAATAGGTCAGGCCGAGCACGTTCGTGTTCATGGCCCAGGCCCAGTCCTGAGGCGGATGGTTGTAGACCCAGCCGGCGGTGGCGATGCCGGCGTTGGCGAACATCAGGTCGAGCTGGCCGTACTCCTGCATGACGCGCTGGATGCTGAAGCGGACCTCTTCATACTTCGTGACGTCGGTCTTGATGGTGACGACCTTCGGCGCACCGGCCTTCTCGCAGATGGCCTTGGTCTCCTCGAGACCTTCGGTGTTGATGTCGATGAGGGCGAGGCGCATGCCGCGCTTGGCAGCCTCTTCAGCGAAGGCGCGGCCGATGCCGGTGGCGGAGCCGGTGATGGCGGCAACTTTGTTCTTGAATTCTTTCATGTCTGGACTTCCTTTCTGTAGATCAGTATGGGATCGCGGGGCTCAGGCGAGACCCGGGAACAGGACGCACATGAGCGTGACGGCGGCGGTACCGACGGTCGTGGCGATGACGGTCGTCACGAACAGGGCGGGGTAGACCTCCTTGAGCTTCATGTGGCACATGGGCAGCAGCATGAGGATGCTGCCCGAATAGGGCATGGAGTCGAGCGTGGTGGCCGCAAACGCGGACACGCGGTGGATGGTGCTGGCCGTCAGGCCGAGCGCCTGCAGCTTCGGCGCGATGATCGGCAGCGCGACGAGCTGGCCGGTGGACGAGCCGCCGGTGAGCATGCACATGAGCGCCACAACGACCCAGCAGATGAGGATCGGCGCGATGCTGATGCTTGTGATGGCGGTGATCATGGACTGGAACGCGTCCGTGTTGGTGATGACGCCGGCGAAGCCGCAGATCGCGGCGACGGTCATCGTCATGGGCACGGAGTCGACGGCGCCGCTGTTGAGCATGGCCTTGAGATCCCGGCGGCGCAGCTGCGGCCAGAACAGCACGAGAGACAGCGCGATGGAGCACAACAGGCAGATATTGATGTTGAGCTTCCAGATGTTGAACAGCAGGAAGAGGACGGCCATCGGAATGAGGGCGACGATCAGCTTCGGCTTGCTGCCTGTGCTGTCATAACGCGGGTCGAGCGGGTGGAGCTCGAAGTGCTCGCCGCGTTTGCGGGCACGGTTGATGAGCAGGTTCATGATGACGAGGATCGCGGCGATCTCCGCCGCCGCGCCCACGAGACCGGGCACCAGTGCCACATCGGCCGCCGTGCCGAGCACGGTCATGGCGGCTACGTTCGTGACCTGCGGGCTGCCGGGCACGGTCAGCGTGAAGGTGAACGAGCCCGCGCCCAGAATGCCGAGGATGAACTTCTTCGGGATATCGCAGCGCTCGAAAATGACCAGCGCGATCGGGTACATGAGCACGATGACGACGCCGGCGATGATGCCGCCGAGGTTGAGGATGGTGCCGATGACCAGGATCACAGACATGCCGATGAGGTTTTTGCCGGTATTGCTCATGTTCTCCTTGAGCAGGCGGTTCATGACGGTGTCGGCGATGGTGTAGGCGGCGCCGCTCTCCGTGTAGATCTTCGACTGCAGGCAGCCGAAGAGGATCATGAAGAAGAAGCTCTTGACGGCGGTGAACATACCGCTGACATAGTCGCCGACGAGGCTGTCGATAAACGGCAGCGTGTTGCAGGCGATGACGACGCACGCGCCGGCAAATGTGGCCAGATAGACCGACCAGTCTTTATAGCAGAGATAGATAACGATCAGAAAACCAAGGATACAGCCGATGACGCCCAATGTTGACACCTCTTCCGATCGGGATTACACGGATTCGGCCTGCTTCTCGGCCGCATCGAGGGGTTTGCGATCCACCTTCGGGATCAGGTACATGGACGCGACGGCGACGCACGAGAGCACGATGCCATAGATGAACGAGGCGGTGTAGCCGCCGGTGGAGGCAACGAGCGCGGCGCTGATGCGCGGCGTGATGAGCGTGCAGAAGATCATGTAGCCGAACAGGGCCACGCCATAGATGCCGCCGGCGTAGACCGGGCCGTAGGACTTGTTGATCGTGACGGGGTAGACGCTGTTGGTGGCGCCGAAGCCGAGGCCGAGCAGCGCATAGCCGAGGTAGAACATGAACAGCGACTTTGCCGCGATCAGGCAGATGGCGGACAGGATGCACAGCGCGCCGCAGATGCCGTAGACGTGCTTGTAGCTGATCTTGTCGCACAGCGCGCCGAGGAACAGGCGGCTGAGGGTGTTGGCGATGAAGTAGATCGACACGCCCAGCGTGGCCGCGCTCAGCGTGAAGCCGGCGTCGGTCATATACACGGAGAAGCGCGGGAACATGATCATATACATCGTCGGGAAGAAGGCGGTGCACACGATCAGGTGCCAGATGGGACGGGTCTTGAGCGCGCGGCGCACGTTATAGCTCTCGAGCTGCGTCTCCGCACTCGAGGCGGAGCCGGCAAAGCCGGCGGGCGTGTAGCCGACAGGCGCCTGACGGACGCCGAGCGCGCACACGACGCACACGACCAGGGACACGAGGCCGACGATGCGCAGCGTGGAGATGATGCCGGTGGACTGCACGAGCTTCGAGCAGATCGGCGCGAGGAAGGCGGACGAGCCGCCGGTGAAGGCCATGCACAGGCCGGAAACGAGGCCGCGCTTGTCCGGGTACCAGCCGGTGGAGACATAGGTAGCCACGGTGTAGGCGAGGCCGTTGCCGAGACCCTGCAGGAAGCTGAAGGTCACATACAGCAGCCACGGGGCCGACTGCGGCACAAAGCTGCTGGTCAGCGTGCCGAGCGGGAACAGCACGGCGCCGAGCAGCATGGCGTTTCTTGCGCCGATCTTCGACATGAGCGTGCCGCCGATCAGAGCGCCGGGCGTCCAGCACAGCAGCATGGTCGTGCTGACGTTTGCGATGGCGTCTGCGGTCCAGTTGAAGTGTGCTGCCAGCGGGGAAACAAATACGGCTGCAGAGTTGGTCACGCCGGTGATGAGCAAAATCACCAGGCAGCGGATCAGGATTCCAAGGCGGTTGCGATCCATATTCTCGATCGTCTTTTCCATCGAGATTCTCCTTTCTATCATTGACATGGTCCTGCGCTCCGGCAGCCGGGCAGACAGCCGTCCGGAGCGCTCCGCACCGCCGCGACGGACGGCTGCGGGGCTGCGTTCGTGTGTCCCTGCGGGATACACATCGGTTTTGTTCGGTTGTGCCCATTATATTTGCTTGACAGGAAATCGACAATGTTTGCCGTGCACAGTATCCGGTCAAAATTTTGTCATAGAGACCAATCCGCATTTTGCTCCGGAAACCGTTTTTGACGCAAAAAAACCGGATCGGCAAAGCTAGCCGGTCCGGTTTTCAGGCTGCAGCCGCCGTCAGAAGGCGACGTTGTTGAGATAGCCGTCGATCAGAAAAGACAGCTGGAGCGAAAACAGCAGCTCTGTCGTCGAGAGGTCGATCCCGCAGATGGATTCGATCTGTGCGATGCGGTAGTTGACGGTGTTGCGGGCAGAAAGAGCCGCTCGGAGGTGTGCGCCTTGTTAAAGCCGCATTTGGTGAATACGCGCAGCGTCTGGTAGAGCTCGGCGCTTTTTTCGCGGTCGTAGTGGATGAGCGTGTCGAGCGCGGGATGCCGGATGAAGGACAGCAGGCTTTTGTCCTCGACCTGATCGAGCAGCGCGTAATACACGTAGTCCGAGAAAAAGAAGAGCTTCTGGTCCGAGCGCATCTGCTTGGCCAATTGCAAGGTCTGCAGCAGCATGTTATAGTGGAGTGAAAGCTGGTTGTTGGCCTGAAAACAGTTGCTGATGCCGACGATCAGCCGGTGCCCCTGCGTGTACTGCTCCAGCGCTGCGCGCTGTTCGGGCGTGATGGTGCCGCCGTCCGCCGCCGTCAGCAGCAGCACCAGATCGTTCTTGACCACCGAAAAGGCCGTCTTGCCGAAGATGGCCTGCATATCCGGAATGAGGCGGGATTTGTAGTAGGCCGGCTCTTTATAATAGACCGACCGGATGATCGCCAGACATTTCTGCTCCGGAAAGCTCAGCTTGGCCAGCTTCATGCGGCGCTCCATGTCCACGTTCTGCGCGCCGGCGAGCATATCGGCAAAGATGTTGTTGAGCTGGGAGGCGCGGTAATCGATCCAGTTGCCGTTGTTGCTTTTGACGATGCGCTCCTTTGCCGAGCTGGACAGCAGCGGGATGATCTGCTGCTCGGCTGCGCTGAACATGCCGGTCTTGCTCACGATGATGACGTAGCCCATCATGAAATTGTCGTAGACGATGCGCGTGCACAGCAGATAGCGCTGCATGTGCTCGCAAAAGAGCGTGAAGGGCTTGTCCGAGAGGGAATACTCGTTTTTGCGCCGCCGGTCCTCGATGTACTCCATTAGAATATCGCTGCAGTATCCCTGCTCGATGCTCCGCATCCACAGCGGGTAGTCCACATAGAAGTTTTTCGTCTTGGCCACGAGCTTTCCCGTGCTGTCGATCACGACGAACAGGTCGCCGGTGACGTCGGTCATTTTGGTCAGTACCCGGTCCAGCTCCGCACCGTTGCAGAGCATATACAGCACCTGTGTATAGAGCTGCTGGTCGGACTGCTGGTAGCTCAGCAGCTCCTTTACGGTCTGAAACAGCACGGCAAATTCACCGCGATCGATCATGGCGCTGTTCGTCAGTCTGTCCGCCAGCTCCGACGGCAGCGTGCCGTAGTACAGCAGGTTGGTCGGCAGCACGGTGTCCGGTGTCAGCTGCCCCGCGTCGGCAAAATAGAGCGTTCCGGCCTGCACATCGCTCTGACCGGAGGCAAGGATGTTGACGTCCACCAGCTCGCAGTCGGAACGAATGTCGATGTACATGAGCATATGCGGCTGACTGGCCGAATGCAGCTTTGTGATCAGTTCGGAAAATTTCACGGTCGTGCCTCCTCGGATATACTAAAATTGTTAAAAAAATATTTAACTCAATTATACTACACGGAGGGGTGCGGGCGCAACCGCTGCCGTTGTGCTGTGCGACAAAAAGGCGGCGGGTCGTTGTGCACGGCACACAACGGCGGTCGTTTCCGCGTCGGGCAGGATCGTTGTGCACGGCGGCGGGATTGTCTGTCCCGCACAAAATCAAGCTTTTTTTGGTGTTTCGTGCATATGGAAATTCGAGAAACAGATGGTTAAAATATTTGCAAAGGCACGGATGCGGCGGCAGAATCCGCATCCCATGTCGTTCCTGCACAAGCAGACAGCATCGGTTTCGGAATCATCCAAAGAAAGAGAAGAAACGCCTCATGAAGTACGAAAAACTGTTTCAGCCCGGAAAGATCGGGAACCTTGAGCTGCGCAACCGCGTCGTTATGACGGCCATGGGCGCGCTCATGGGCGACTGGAACGGCTGCACCACGCCGGAGCAGATCCGTTTCTATGAGGATCGCGCCAAGGGCGGCTGCGGCCTCATCATTCCGGAATTCACCTCCGTGGACGCCGACAGCGGCCACTGCAACCCCATCCAGCTCGGCATCTATGACAGCCGGCAGATCAAGAGCTTCCAGCTCATCTGCGAGGCGGTGCATCGCCACGGCGCGAAGATCTTCATCCAGCTGCATCACGGCGGCCGCGAGGCGCCCCCGGCCTGCAACGGCGGCCGTCAGGCCATGGCTCCGAGTGTGGAGCTCAACTCCGTCGTTGGCCGCGCGACCATTCTGCCGCGCGAGATGACCATTGAGGACATTGACAACCTGGTCGAGAAGTACGTGCAGGCGGCGGTCAACTCCGAGCTGGCCGGTGCCGACGGTGTCGAGGTCCACGCGGCGCACGGCTATCTCGTGCAGCAGTTTTTGAGCCCCTACACCAACAAGCGCACCGACGAATACGGCGGAAGCATGGAAAACCGCTGCCGCTTCCTCGTGCGCATCCTCACCGGCATCCGCGCTGCTGTCAGCCGTGATTTCGTCGTCGGCGCGCGCATCAACGGCAATGACTTCGTCGAGGGCGGCAACGATCTCGCTGCCTGCACCGAGATCGCCAAATACCTCGAGCCGTATGTGGATTACTTCAATGTGTCCTGCGGCGTGTATGCCAGCGCACCGACCATGATCGAGCCGTGCTACAGCCCCGAGGGTTGGAGAAAGGATCTGGCCAAGACCATCAAGGCCGCCGTGCACGTGCCTGTCATCGCCGTCAACACCATCAAGCACCCCGAGACGGCCGAGCGCTTCCTGCAGGAGGGCGTGAGTGACTTTGTCGGTATGTCCCGCATGCAGCTGGCCGATCCCGAGGTGGTCAAAAAGGCCATGGCCGGCCGTGAGGATCTCATCCGCAAGTGCCTCGGCTGCATGAACTGCAACAAGTCCGTCGTTGCGGGCAAGAACCTGCACTGCGCCATCAACCCCGTCACCGGCCGCGCCACGGTCTACGGCGACGAGAATCTGGTCAAGACCGGCGCCGGCCGCACGGTCGCGGTCGTGGGCGGCGGCCCCGGCGGTATGCAGGCTGCGCTCCTGCTGAAAAAGCGCGGCTATTACCCGGTCATTTTCGAGAGCCGTGACCATCTCGGCGGCAGCGCCGTGCTGGCCTCGAAAGCGCCGTGCAAGGGCATGGTGGCCGAGCTCATCGAGACCATGAAGGCCGAGATGAAGGAGTACCACATCGAGGTGCGCCTGAACACGCCCGCCACGGTCGAGACGCTGCGCGCGCTCGATCCCTACGGCGTCGTCGTCGCCTGCGGCGGCGATCAGATCGTGCCGAACATTCCCGGTGCGGACCGCAGCAACGTTTACTACATCGAGGATGTGCTCTTGCGCCGCGTCTCCTTCGAGGGGAAGAACATCGCCGTCATCGGCGGCGGCCATGTCGGCCTTGAGGTCGCGCACTTCCTGTGCGACAACAACAAGGTCACGGTCGTTGAGATGCAGAAGGAGGTCGGTGTCACGATCTACCGCACCGCGCGCTACAAGCTGCTGTCCCTGCTCGCCGAGAGCGGCGTGGAGGTTCTGACCGAGCACGCCATTGCCGGCGTGACCGACGGCGCGGTCGAGCTCAGGAAGACCGACACCGGCGAGGTCGTCACCCGCCCGGCCGATATCGTCATCATGGCGCTCGGCAATCATCCCGACAAGAGCTACGAGCAGCAGCTCAAGGATGCGTTTGACAAGGTCGTCTTTGTCGGAGACGCCAACAAGGGCGGCACGATGGCTGATGCCACGCTCAGCGCCTACGAAAACTGCTGGTTCTTCTAAACCATACTGAATTTTTTATAAAAGGAAGGCTTTATTATGAAAAACAATCTGTTTGATCTTTCCGGCCAGGTCGCGTTCTGCTGCGGCGGTTCCTCCGGTCTCGGCCTTCAGTTCGCCAAGGCCATGGCCAATGCGGGCGCAGACATCGCGCTCGTCGCCCGCCGCACCGACCGTCTGGATGAAAACGCCAAGGAGATCGAGGCGGAATACGGCGTCAAGGTCTATCCGCATTACATGGATCTGCAGGATTCCAAGAGCATCACGGACTGCGTCAGCGACGTCGTCGCGCATTTCGGCAAGATCGACATTCTGGTCAATGCCGCCGGCATTCCGGGCGGCGGTGACCCGGCCACGCTCACGGACGAGTACTGGCTCAACGTCATCAACACCGACCTCAACGGTCAGTTCTTCACCTGCCGCGAGGTTGTGCGCCAGTCCATGAAGCCCAATCAGTACGGCCGCATCATCATGGTCTCGTCCATCCACGGCGTCTGCGGCCGTAAGGGCGTGGACACGGCGCCGTATGCGGCGGCCAAGGGCGGCATCGTCAACCTGACGCGCTCGCTCGGCAACTCCTGGGCGCGCGACGGCATCACCGTCAACTGCATCTGCCCGGGCTACTTCCCGACGGAAATGACCGCGGCCTACATCGACGCGCCCTTCTTCCATCAGGCGCACCTCGAGTGCTGCCCCATGGAGCGCCACGGCAAGACCGGCGAAATGGACGGCCTGTGCACCTACTTTGCCTCCCCGGCCTGCAGCTACACCACCGGCCAGATCGTGTGCGTGGACGGCGGCTGGAGCGCCATCTGATCTCTGCCTGATCCGGCTTTCGCCGCGGCGCATAGCGGCGAAGCCGTTCCTCTCCGCGTCGGGCGGCTGTGTATGCCCGGCTGCCCGACGCGTCATGTTTCCCGTATCACCATGCGCATTTCTTCCTTTCATTTTCCCCCCACTCCATGGCATACGTCCCTTCTTTTTCTTTGCGCGGCAGCAGTTTTGCTGCCGCGCAAGGCATTTTGGGGCATTGCGTGCGCGCTTGCGCTGCGCGGCGATTTGTGCTATCCTGCGCGTGAGGTGATCTTTACGAAAATTCTGATGATCAACGGCAGCCCGCATCCGCGCGGCTGCACATACACCGCCCTGCACGAAATGGAGCGGGTGCTGCGCGCAGCCGGTGCCGAGGTGCAGATCCTGACCGTCGGTGCCGAGCAGATGGGCGGCTGCGTGGCCTGCGGCGGATGCCGTGCGACCGGGCGCTGCGTGCGCGGCGGACTGGTGAACGATGCCATCGACGCGATGGAGACAGCCGATGCGCTCGTGCTCGCGTCCCCGGTGCACTATGCCGGGATCTCCGGCGCGATGTCGGCCTTTTGCGACCGGCTGTTTTATGCCTCCGACGGCTGGGCAAACAAGCCCTGCGCGTGCGTTGTATCGGCGCGCCGCGCGGGCACGACGGCGGCGCTCGATCAGCTGGTCAAGTACCCGATGATCTCGAACATGCCGGTCGTCTCCTCGCAGTACTGGCCGATGGTGCACGGTGCGTGCCCGGAGGACGCCGCGCAGGATGCGGAAGGGCTGCAGACCATGCGCCAGCTCGCGCGCAACCTGCTCTGGCTGGTGCGTTGCATCGACGCCGGTGACGCGGCGGGCGTTGCGCGCCCGGAGACGGAAGTGCGCACATTCACCAATTTCATCCGTTGATTTTCGGCAGTATGACAAAAGACCAGCCGCCGCAGGCATTTCCTGCGGCGGCTGGTCTCGTATTTGGGATGTATGTTCAGCCGTGCTTTTTCACCCGGCGCTTGCCGGTCATGTGCTCCACGGTCAGGCACAGCACGGTCGTGCGCGGGATGACCGCCGTGGAAAACGAGAAGTCCGGCGCGCGGTACTGCGCCATGAGCACACGCAGCGCGTGCTCCTTGCCGCTGTCCGGCACGACGGTGATGCGCCCCTGACCGATGACGCTCTCATACGTCATGGTGCAGTTGCCGTGCTCGTCGTCGAGGATGAGCTCGTGCCCGCGGTCCATCTCGAACGATGCGTTCGGGTTTCTGGCGATGAGGTCATACTTCGTGCCGGTATCCGCACCGTGAAAGTACAGCCGGACGGTCCCGCCGTCGGCCTCAAGGCCGAAGTTCAGCGGCAGGATGTAGGGATACGGCTCGTCGTGCAATGCGAGGCGGCACACGTCGCACCCGCGCATGACGGCGATGAGCTCGTCAAAATCTGTGATCTCGCGATCTGCTCTGCGCATGAAAATGCTCCTTTCCAATCAGCCGATGGGTGTGCCGAGGCGCGCCAGCACGTCCTGAAAATATTCCGGCAGCGGGCAGGTGAACGTCACGAGCTCGCCCGTGCGCGGATGCACGAAGCGCAGCGCACGCGCGTGCAGGCACTGTCCGCTCAGCCCCTTTTCCGGGCGCTTATGCCCGTAGACAAGATCGCCGAGCAGGGGGTGACCGATATGCGCCATGTGCACGCGGATCTGGTGTGTGCGGCCGGTCTCAAGCTCGCAGCGGATGTGCGTGTAGCCGTTGTAGCGCGCGATGACCGACCAGTGCGTGACGGCGCGGCGGGCGTTTTTTTGCGTCACGGCCATGCGCTTGCGATCGGTCGGGTGGCGGCCGATGGGCGCGTCCACCGTGCCGGCATCGTCGCGCAGATTGCCGCAGACGACGGCCTCATATGTGCGCGCCATCGTGTGATCGGCCAGCTGCGCCGAGAGCGCCAGGTGCGCAAAGTCGTTTTTCGCCGCGACGAGCAGCCCCGACGTGTCCTTGTCGATGCGGTGCACGATGCCCGGCCGCCGCTCGCCGCCGACGCCGGAGAGACTCTCCCCGCAGTGGGCGAGCAGGGCGTTGACGAGCGTGCCGTCCTCGTGACCGGGCGCGGGGTGCACGACCATGCCGCGCGGCTTGTTGACGACGATGAGATCCGCATCCTCGTACACCACGTCCAGCGGCAGATCCTGTGCCACGAGCTCCGAGGGCGCGGCATCCGGCAGCGTCACGACAAACGTGTCGCCGGGGACGGTTTTGTAGTTTTTCTTCACGGGCGCGCCGTCTTTTGTCACCGCGCCCTGCGCGAGCAGCCGCTGGGCGGCGCTGCGCGTGAGCTCGGGCAAAGAGCGCGCGAGGAGAGCGTCGATCCGCTCGGCGCTCTCCTGTGTTTGAATCGTTCGTTGTTCCATTAGAAATCCGAAAACTCCGCCAAAATGTCGTCGAGTGAGTACGCTGCGCTGTCGGCACTGCCGTCCGTGGCATCGTCCGGCTTGGGCGTTTCCGGCTCGGCGGGCGCAGCGGGTGTGCTGTTGAGATAGGCCAGCAGCGGGTCTGCCGCCTCGGCCGCAGGCTGCGCTGCCGGTTTGGGCTGCGCGGGGGCTGCCGGTTTGGGAGCCGGGGCTGCCGCCTCGGGCGCGGCGGGTGTCACCGGCTGTGCGGCGACGGGCGCGCGGTCCCACGCGGCGAAGAGATCGTCCTTCGCCGGCGCGGCTTCCGGCGCGGCGGCAGCGGGTGCGGCGCTCGGCGCGGGCTTTGCGCTCACTTCTGGCGCGGCGGAGAGTCTGCGCCTTGCGGGCAGGTGCAGCCTGCGCGCCTTGGGTGCGTCAGACGCGGCCCCGGTGCGCTGCTTACGCGCGGTTTTCGGCGCGGCGTCATCCGCACCGTCGTCCCCGCGGTAGAAGATCACGTGCAGGCACAGCGTGATGCCGGCCACGACGATGAACACGTCCGCCAGATTGAACACGGCAAAGCGCACGAAGAGGAAATTGAACATGTCCACGACGTAGCCGCTGAGGATGCGGTCGATGCAGTTGCCGACCGCACCGGCGAGCACCAGCACGACCGACCAGCGGCCGACCTTGCCGTGCACGACGTTGCGCCGCAGGCAGAACACCGCGATGGCGGCGAACACGAGCGTGAAGATGATGAAGATCCAGTGCGGCGCATGCTCGAGCATACTGAACGCGGCGCCGTTGTTGTGGATGTTCGTCAGCTCCAGCACGCCCGGAATGAGCGTGACGTGCCCGGTGTCGAGCGCGATGTTGACGGTGACCCAGTATTTGAGCCCTTGGTCAGCGATGAGGATCAGGATGGCTACGATGGCATACCACATAGCGGTTCCTCGCTTTCGGATCAGGATTTTGGGATCGGGCGGTTACTCCGCCTGCTGTGCGGCCACGACCGCGGCGCAGCGCGGGCACAGTCCGGTCTCGGGGTCGGCCTGCTCGGAGTGCATCCAGCAGCGCGGGCACTTGGTGCCGGGCGCGTTGTGCACGGAGATGTGCAGACCGGGGAAGTTCGTGCCGGTGCCGGTGACTGCGTCGGCCGGCACGTCGCCGCCGACGAGCGCCTGCGATACGATCAGCAGCTCCGGCAGGTTCATGCTCTGCACGTCGTCGAGCGCGGCCTTGGCGGCGTCATCGTCGGCGCGCAGCGTCACGGCTGCCTCAAGCGGCTTGCCGATGCGCTTTTCGGCGCGGGCGGCCTCGAGCACACCGTTGACGTCCGAGCGCACGCGGATGAGCTGATCCCACGTGGCAAGCTCGCTCTCGCTGAGCGCGTAGGCGTCGAACGGCTGGTTCATGACGTTGAGCAGCACGTTGCGCGCGTCGTCCTCGGCGCGGTGCGGCATGGCCTGCCAGATCTCGTCGCAGGTGAAGGCGAGGATCGGCGCGAACATCTTCGTCATGCTGTCGAGGATGAGGAACAGCGCCGTCTGCGCGCTGCGGCGCTCGAGTCCGTTGCGCTCGTCGCAGTAGAGGCGGTCCTTGATGATGTCGAGGTAGAAGCTCGAGAGTTCCACGACGCAGAAGTCGTTGATCGCGTGCGAGATCACGTGGAACTCGTAGTTGTCGTATGCCTTGGCCACGCGGCGGATGAGGTCGTTGAGCTTCGTGATCGCCCAACGGTCGAGCGGGAGCATATCCTCCGGCGCGACGAGGTGCGCGGCGTCAAAGCCGTCGAGGTTGCCGAGGCAGTAGCGCGCGGTGTTGCGGAACTTGAGGTAGTTTTGCGTCAGCTGCTTGAAGATCTCCTTGGAGCAGCGCATATCGGCGTGGTAGTCGGCGCTGCCCGCCCAGAGGCGCAGCATATCGGCGCCGAACTCGTTGATGATCTCGGCCGGGTCCATGCCGTTGCCGAGGGATTTGTGCATGGCGCGGCCTTCGCCGTCGACCGTCCAGCCGTGGGTCAGGCACTCGCGGTACGGAGCGCCCTTGCCGAGCGCGCCGACGGCCACGAGCAGGGACGACTGGAACCAGCCGCGATACTGGTCACCGCCCTCGATATACATATCCGCCGGCCAGAAGCCCTGGTCGCGCTGCATGGCGGCGACGTGGGTGGAGCCGGAGTCGAACCAGCCGTCGAGCGTGTCGGTCTCCTGCGTGAAGTGCTTGCCGCCGCAGTGCGGGCAGGTGAAGCCCTCGGGCAGGATGTCGGCCGCCGGGCGGTCGAACCAGGCGTTGCTGCCTTCCTTTTCGAACAGCTGCGCGACGGCCTCGATGCTCTCCTCGGTGCAGACGGGCTTGTGGCAGTCGTCGCAGTAGAACACCGGGATCGGCAGACCCCAGCGGCGCTGACGGGAGATGCACCAGTCGGCGCGCTCGCGGATCATGGCGGCCATGCGCTCTTTGCCCCACGCGGGCAGCCAGCGCACGTTCTCGCACGCGGCGACCGCGTCCTCCTTAAAGGAGTCCACGGAGCAGAACCACTGCGGCGTGGCGCGGAAGATGATCGGGCTCTTGCAGCGCCAGCAGTGCGGATAGCTGTGCACGATGTCCTCAGACGCGAAGAGCGAGCCGGCCTCCTTCATGTCTGCGAGGATGATGGGGTTGGATTCCTCCGTGGTCAGTCCCGCATACTTGCCGGCGTAGTCGGTGTGACGGCCCTGATCGTCCACGGGCACGACCATGTCCATGCCGTAGCGCTTGCAGGTCAGGTAGTCGTCGGCGCCGAAGCCGGGCGCGGTGTGCACGCAGCCGGTGCCGGAGTCCATGGTGACGTAGTCTGCCAGCACCAGACGCGAGGTCTTGGGCAGGAAGGGATGGTCGGCGAGCATGTTCTCAAAGAATTCGCCCGGGTGCTGCTCGAGCACCTCGTAGCTCTCAAAGCCGCCGATGTGCATGACCTTCTCGGTCAGCGCGTCGGCCATGACGTACACCTCACCGTTGGGCGCCTGGACGAGGTTGTACAGCTCGCGCGGGTTGAGCGCGATGGCGAGGTTGCCGGGCAGGGTCCAGATCGTGGTCGTCCAGATGACGAAAAAGAGCTTGCTGTGGTCGACGTTCGGCAGCTTGCCGAGGTCGTCGTGCATCGGGAACTTCACGTACACGGTCGTGCACGGATCGTCCTGATACTCGATCTCCGCCTCGGCGAGGGCGGTCTCGTCGTGGGCGCACCAGTACACGGGCTTGAGCCCCTTGTAGATGTGGCCGTTGCGGTACATCTTGCCGAACACGCGCACCTCTTCGGCCTCAAAGCCCTTGTTCATGGTCTTGTAGGGGTGCTCCCAGTCGGCGACGACACCCATGCGCTTGAAGCCGTCCATCTGGCGGTCGATGTATTTCTGCGCATAGTCATGGCAGGCGCTGCGGAAGTCGGCGATGCTCATGGCCTTGTGGTTGAGCTTCTGCTCCTTGATGATGGCGCTCTCGATGGGCATGCCGTGGTTGTCCCAGCCGGGGATGTAGGGCGTGTAGTAGCCGCGCATGGCGTAGGAGCGGACGATGAAGTCCTTGAGCGCCTTGTTGAGCGCGTGGCCCATGTGGATGTTGCCGTTGGAGAACGGAGGGCCGTCGTGCAGGCTGAAGCGCGGCTTGCCGTCGTTCTTTTTGAGCATTTCGTTATACAGATCCATGTCGTTCCAGCGGCGGAGCATATCGGGCTCACGCTTGGCGAGGCCGGCGCGCATGGGGAAGTCTGTTTTCGGCAGGTTGATCGTGGCGTTGAAATCGTTCTTGGACATGGTAAAAATCGTTCTCCTCTCAGAGTAGTTTTCCGTTAAAATTGTGCAGGGCGGTACGGCACCGGCCGTCCCGCCCTGGTTGATTGCTGTTCACTCAGCTGTTGTGCAGAAAGTGATAGAGCTGCGTGGCGTCATCTGCTGCACTGTCGGCCGCGGCATCGTCAGCTTCCACGGGCTGCGCCTCCACGGGGGCGGCGGACACGGTTTCTGCTGCATACACGGGCTCTGCCTGCACAGGCTGCCCGGCGGCCGGAGCTTCCGGCTGCGCGGCAGGCACAGGCTCGGCCGGCGCGGCGGGCGCAGGCTCGGCAGGTGCGGCGCTCGCGGTCGGGCGCGCAGCCGCGCGCGGCGCGGACGCTGCCTTCGACCCGGCGACACCGTCGAGATACTCGAGCTGCGTCAGGCACAGATTGCGCACATCTTCCAGGAATTTCGCGCAGGAGGTCTTTGCGTTGAGGAGCTTGGCTTCCTCGTTGGCGGTTTCGTGCTGAAGTCCGCCAAGTATTCGGTCGGACGTGTTCTTGGCCTCGCTGAGTATCTTGTCAGCGCGGGCCTGGGCATCGTCCTCTATCTGCTTGCCGACCTTCTGGGCCGACAGTATGGCCAGACGCATGGCGTCTTCACTGGCGCGGTACTCTTCTATCTTATCGACCAGCACCTTCATCTTGCCCTTGAGCACAGCGATTTCCTTCTGCGCGTTGGCAAGCTCGGTGGCCACTTCTTCCTGATAGTTCTGCACAGCGGCCATGTCGTAACCGCCGAACATCGCTTTTTCAAAGGTTTTTTCCCGAATATCCTGAGGAGTCATGTTGGAAAGTCCTCCATTCTTTCTGATGGTATACTACTCGCGGGGCTGTCAGGGACAGTATGCCCGAATGTTACAGATGAAACTCGCCCGACTCCATGTCGTCGAGCTGGTCGCCCATGAGGTCGACGTTGAACGGCGTGATGATATACGTCGCGCTGGCGACGCGGCGGATCTTGCCGTCCTGCGCGTAGGCGACGCCGGACAGGAAGTCGATCAGGCGGCGGGCGATGTTCTTGTCCGTCTGCTCCAGATTCATGAGCACGGCGCGGCGATCGCGCAGATGGTCGGCGATCTCGGCCGCGAGCTCAAACTGCTTGGGTGCGACGAGCACGACCTTGAGCTGGCCGCCGCTGTTGAGGTTGACGACCTTGTCGGCCACGCGGCTGTCGCTGCGGGCGGTGTAGCCCGGCGCGGGGCGCTCAGGCTCTCTCACCGGCTCGGAGACCGGGTCGTCGCGGATGAAGGAGCTCTGCTTGGCGGCGGGCGCCGTGCGGCGCGCCGGCCGTGCCGGAGCGGGACGCTCGGGCGCGGGTGCTTCCGCGACCGGGATCGCCTCATCCTCATCGTCGAAAAACTCGTCGTCGTCATCGTACGGACGCGTCATTTTCTTCAGTTCATCCAAAAAGCCCATGCAGGGTCCCCCTTTATCTACCGGCGGCCGCTGTGTTGCCGCTGTGTTCTCTTTTCAGGCGCGGCGGGCGGCGCTCAGTGCCGGGAATAGTCCCGTGCGCCGAAGATCGACGAGCCGACGCGCACCATGTTCGCACCGGCGGCGATGGCGTCCTCAAAATCCCCGCTCATACCCATGGACAGAAAGTCCATAGAAACATTATCGTATTTTTTTCTGCCGATGTCAACAAAAAGCTCGTGCATTTTCGTAAAATATGCATGATTTCCGTCGGAAGTTTCTGCCACGGGCGGGATCGCCATCAATCCGCGCACGCGGATGTGCGCGCAGGCGGCGGCGGTTTCCAGCAATTGCGGCAGTGCGTCGGGGTCGACGCCGCTCTTGGCGGCCTCACCGCCGATGTTCACCTCCAGCAGGATATCCTGCACGGTGTCCTGCATGGCGGCGCGCTTTTCGATCATGGCCAGCAGCTCCGGCGAGTCCACCGACTGGATGAGATCGACCTTGCCGACGACCTGCCGCACCTTGTTGGTCTGCAGGTGGCCGATGAAGTGCAGCGGTGCGCCGGTGTAGGCGCCCTCGGCGAGCTTTTCGGTCATCTCCTGCACGCGGTTTTCGCCGCAGGCGTCGATCCCGGCGGCAACGGCCTCGCGCACGCGCGCGGCGTCGTTCATCTTTGTCGCTGCCACAAGCGTGATGTCCGCGCCCGTGCGCCCAGAAAGGCGGGCGGCGGCGTCGATGCGCGCGCGGATGGCGGCGATGTTTTCGGCAATGGTGCTCATTGTGGGTGGTGCCTCCTTATTTTATGACCCGTCCGTCGGACAGCCCTTTGCCGCTGACGACGATGTCGTTGCCGGCGCGCAGGGCGTTGCTGTCCGTGCTCTGGGCGACGAGACAGTAGCTGTCGGTCTGGTAGATGATCTCGATCGGTTTTTTCTCCAGCTGCGCCGCCGTGACGACGTAGACGAAGGTCTGCCCGTCGTCGTCCATGTGCACGGCCTTGAGCGGTACGCGCAGACCGGTGTGCTCACTGTAGACGACGTCGGCCGTGGCCTTGCGCATGGCCAGCGTGTCGGCCAGCGCATTGTTGCACGCGAACACGACCGCAACCTCGCCGCTGCCGTCCGGCTCGCTCTTGCTGAACACGGTGGCCGAGACCGTGCCGCTGTAGTGCTGCGGGAAGTCGAGCGTGGCGCTGCCGCCCAGATTCAGGCGGTCGGCGTCGGCCTTGCTCATGACGGCGGCGAAGTACCACTTTTTCGCCGTGACGAGCTTGCCGATCGTGTTTGCGGGCGTTGAGGGACTCGTGTGCTCGAGTGCGGCCACGCCGTCTGGCGTGAGGTTTTCAAGCGCCGCCGGGCTCAGCGCCTCATAACCGTCCACCGTGGAGGTGAACAGCCCCGCCGCCGGCGCGGTGATGCTGCCGCGGCCGACGCCGGCCTTTTCCAGCTGGTGCAGCTCGGCATTGAGCGCGTCAAGATCGCTCTGCGAGACGGTGCCCGTCGAGGCGCCGAAGAGCAGCGAGCTGAGATCCATGCAGATGTCGTCAAGCTCGGACGCGCTGCCCGCGGAGACGGCGGCGTTGAGCTGCAGGATGGCGCTGTGGACGCTGCTGTCAAGCTCGGATGCGCCCGAGGCGCTGCCCGCGCGTGACAGCAGGCTCGAGACGTAGGCAATCTCCTTTTTGAGCTCGCGCGCGCGGCTGGCGCTGTCGAGCGCGGCCTTGGAGTCGACGCCGATGGCGATCTCGCCGCCGCGCGCGACCTGCTTGCCGTCGTCCACGGACAGGGACAGAAACTCCTTGTCCGAGGCGATGATCTGCTCCTCGCGCACGACGATGCCGCTGGCCTGTCCGCCCTCGCTGACGGTCACGAGCACCGCCGGCGCGGTGGAATACGACTGCTGCGTGGAGCGAAACAGGTACACGCCCAGATACACGGCCATGGCCGCGAAGAGCACGAACATGGCGATGTTCGTAAAGGTATTCGTTTTCTTCAAAGCCTGCCCTCCTTCCGGTGGGGGGCGGCGGGGAGATCACGCCTGCAGCTCGAGCGTCACCGCCCGCACCGGGGCAACTGTCGAGATCGCGTGCTTGTAGATCATCTGCTGGCGGCCGTCGGCCTCGATGAGCACGGCAAAGCTGTCAAAGCTGCGCACGATGCCGCGCAGCTGAAACCCGTTCATGAGAAACAGGGTCACGGGGATCTTCTCCCGCCGGATGTAATTGAGGAATGTGTCCTGAAGATTCTGTGTCTTTTGCATGATCGCCGCTCCTTTTGCCGGAGCGGACGTATATCGACTTATCATAGCACAAACTGCCGCTCCGTGAAATAGTGAATTTATACAAATCCGGCGAAAATGGCAGTTTTCTCCGCATCTGTACAGGCCACTATTCTATACCGCGTCCGGCCAAGAATTGCGTCGAACGGCGGCAGGCCAGGTCCATGTCCGGCGTTTTTTCGTGCCGCAGCCAGAACAGCTGCGCATCGCGCCGCAGCCACGTGAGCTGGCGCTTTGCGTACTGCCGCGAGGCGAGCCGGATGGCGTCCGTAGCCTCCTGCGCCGTCGCCTCGCCGCGCACGGCGGCGACGGCCTCCTTATAGCCGATGGCCTGCATGGCCGTGCAGTCGGCCGGGATGCCGGCGGCCAGCAGCGCGCGCACCTCGTCGAGCAGCCCCTGCTGCATCATGGCGTCCACGCGCCGGTCGATGCGCGCATAGAGATCCTGCCGGTCTGCGAACGTGAGCGCGATCTTCGCCGCGTCGTAGCGCGGCGGCACGGCGCGGGTCTCGGCGTCGTGCTGCGTGATGGTCTTGCCCGTGAGGATATAGACCTCCATCGCGCGCACGATGCGCTTTTTGTCCGCGGGGTGGAGCTTTGCCGCCCGCTCGGGGTCAAATTTGCGCAGCTCACCGAGCAGGCCCTCGCCGCCGATCTCGTCATAGCGCTCGCTCAGCTCCTGCCGCAGCGCGGTGTCGGCCGTGCCGTCGGCAAAGGTGCGCCCGGCGATGAGCGAGTCGATATAAAGCCCCGTCCCGCCGACGACGATCGGCAGTTTTCCGCGCGCGAGGATATCGTCCACGCAGGCGGTCGCTTCCGCCGCGTAGCGCGAGACTGAGTAGTTCTCCGTCGGGTCGGCGATGTCGATCATGTGGTGCGGCACGCCCTGCATTTCCTCCGGTGTGGGCTTGGCCGTGCCGATGTCCATGCCGCGGTAGATCTGCATCGAGTCGGCCGAGACGACCTCGCCTCCGAGCCGCTGCGCGAGCATGACGCCCAGCGCGGTCTTGCCCGAGGCGGTCGGGCCGGTAATGACGACCAGTTTTGGCTGCATCCGGAAGCCTCCTTTCTATAAGAGCAAATTCAGAAAGAATGTGTTGAAAACTATTAGAAATGTGTTAAAATGAGACCATATCCCAGTATTCAAGAAGGTGAACCCATGAAGATCAAAATTTCTGCCGACAGCACCTGCGATCTCTCGCCGGAGCTGATCGCGCGCTACAACATCGGCATCACGCCGCTGTACATCGTGCGCGGCGACGAGACGCTGCGCGACGGCATCGATGTGCGTCCGGAGGAGCTCTACGCCTACGCGAAGGCCACGGGCAAGCTCTGCCAGACCGCGGCGGTGAACGTGTCGGACTATTATGCGTATTTCAGCGCGGCGCGCGCCGAGTATGACGCCGTGATCCACTTCACGATCTCGAGCGATATGTCCGGCTGCTATCAGAACGCCTGCATCGCGGCGCGGGAGTTTACGAATGTCTACCCCGTGGACGCGCGCAACCTCTCGACCGGCATCGGTCATCTGGTGCTCGACGCGGCCGAGATGGCCGCGCAGGGCATGGATGCGGCCGACATCGCGGCGGCGCTGGAGAAAAAGCGCGAGAAGCTCGATGTCAGCTTCGTGCTCGACACGCTCGATTATCTCGTGCGCGGCGGGCGCTGCTCGTCGCTTGCGGCGCTGAGCGCCAATTTTCTGCATCTCAAGCCGTGCATCGAGGTCAAGGACGGGAAAATGGGCGTCGGCCGCAAGTACCGCGGCAAGCTCGAAAAGTGCTATGTGCAGTATATTGAGGACCGGCTCAAGGGCCGCGACGATATCGACTGCCACCGCATCTTCATCACGGATTCCGGCATCGACGAGGCCACGTGGCAGGAGCTCGAGCGCGTTGTGCGCGCGTGCCAGCCGTTTGAGGAAGTGTACCACACGCAGGCCGGCTGCACGGTGTCGAACCACTGCGGTCCCGGCTGCATGGGCATTTTGTACTACCACAAGTAAATAAAGTTGTACAGTCTGACAGGGAGCGCGTTGCGCTCCCTGCTTTTTTTACACGATGCGCTTGAAGAGCTTGTCCAGCTCGCGGCGCGTGAGCGTCACGGCGACGGGGCGTCCGTGCGGGCAGTATTTCACCTCGCCCGCGCACACCGCGTCCGCCAGACGCAGCAGCTCCTCGGGCTCTGTCTGCCAGCCGGCCTTGATGGCCGCCTTGCACGCCACGGTCTTGAGCACCTCGTCGCGCACGGCCTGCGCGTCCGTGTGTGCGCCGTGGCGCAGCTGCGCGCAGATCTCCTCGAGCGCGGGCAGCGCATCGCCCGCGCCGATCTGGGCGGGCACGCCGCGCAGGATGTAGTCGCTGCGGCCGAACGGCTCGAGCGTGAAGCCGAGCTCCGCGAGCGTGTCGCCGTGCTGCTGCAGCACCTCCGCGTCGCTCGCGTCGGGCGTGAAGGGCAGCGGCTCGAGCAGCGTCTGCGACGGGATGTCAGCGGGGCTCTGGCGCAGGCGGTCAAAATTGATGCGCTCGTGCGCAGCGTGCTTGTCGATGAGGATGAGCGTGTCGCCCTTTTCCACGAGGATGTAGGTGTGCATCGCCTCGCCGATCAGGCGGGCGGGCGGCGTCTCCGGCGGCACGGCGCGCGCGAGCGGCGACGGGGTCTCCTGCTCGGCGGGCTCTGGCTCAAGCGCGGTCTGCACGCCCTGTACGGCCGGCTCCGGCACGGGCTGCGCTGCCGGCACTGTGCGTGCGGGCGCGGGGAATACCGGCGGCGGGGTCACGCGCGGCGCTGCAAAGGCCGACGCCGTCGGCGAGCGGAACGAGACCGCCTCCTCCGCCGGGGCGGCGGGGGCATAGGCGCGCGCGCCGGAAAATACCGGCGCCGCGGGTGCTGCGCTCCGGCTCGGCGCGGCGGGCAGGAAGGGGTCCGCCTTCGGCGCGGGCGCGGATGCCGGCTCAGGCTTGGGCTCGGGCTTGGGGGCTGCCGGCTTCGGCGCTGCGGCTGCGGGGGCACGCTCTGCCTCGAGCGCTGCACGCGCGCCGTAATACACGGCGTCGAACACCGCGCGCTCGTGCGAAAATTTCACCTCGGTCTTTGCCGGGTGGACGTTCACGTCCACGGCCGCGCAGCTGAGCTCCACATACAGCACGCACGCAGGAAACCGACCCACGAGCAGCGTGTTGCGGTAGGCCTGCTCGAGCGCAGCCTGCAGCGCGGCGGATCTGATCCAGCGGCCGTTGCAGAAGAAATGCTGCTGCGCGCGGCTGCCGCGCCCGGCAGCGGGCGAGGAGATGAAGCCGTGCACGCGCACGCCGTCGACCTCGCTCTCACAGGGCAGGAGCGTCTTTGCCAGCTCACGCCCGAGCAGACTGTACACGCAGCTGTCGAGCTTGTTGTCGCCGGGGGAGAAAAACAGCTCCTCCCCGTCGCGGATGCAGCGCACGGACACATCCGGCCGGCCGAGCGCGCACCGCAGTGCGGCGGCGGCGCAGGCGGCGCCCTCCGCGCGGTCGGTCTTGAGAAACTTGCGCCGGGCGGGCGTGTTGTAAAACAGGTCGCGCACGATCATCGTCGTGCCCTCGGGGCAGCCGGTCTCGTACATATCCTGGATCTCGCCCGCGTCGAGCGTCATGTGCGTGCCGCCCGGCGCACCGCGCCGCCGCGTCGTGAGCGTGATGTGCGACACGGCACTGATGGCGGCCAGCGCCTCGCCGCGAAAGCCCATCGTACCGATGGCCTCGAGCCCCTGCGCATCGTGCAGCTTGCTCGTCGCGTGGCGCAAAAACGCGATGCCCGCGTCCTCGGGCGTCATGCCGCAGCCGTCGTCGGTCACGCGCAGGTAGGTCGCGCCGCCGCCGCGCAGCTCCACCGTCACGGTGCGGGCCCCGGCGTCGAACGCATTTTCCACCAGCTCCTTGACCACGGAGGCGGGCCGCTCGACGACCTCGCCCGCGGCGATCAGATCCGCAAGATGCGGAGAGAGAATTTGAATATCGGGCATGGTTTGCCCTCCTTTGTGCACAGTCGGCGGGAAGCAAGCTTCCCGCGCGTATATTATAAAGGATTGGCATTGAAAATTCCACCGCGAAATGCTACAATATTCTATCACACTTCAAATTTTACCCGGATATATCCGGCGGACAGGCAGGAGCATTGCATGAGCTATCAGAGAGTAGAGATCCCCGAATCGGACATCCAGCACCAGCTGGACATCTGCGCGCAGCTGCGCGCGCATTTTTCTGCCGGCGGCCGTCAGCCGCTGGCCATGGTCGACACCTACGGCTGCCAGCAGAACGAGGCCGACAGCGAAAAGCTGCGCGGCTATCTGCGCGCCATGGGCTTTGATTTCACACAGGACGAATTCGCGGCCGACGTCGTCGTCATGAACACCTGCGCCGTGCGCGAGCACGCCGAGACGCGCGTGTTCGGCAACGTCGGCGCGCTGACGCACACGAAGGCGCGCAATCCCGAGCAGATCATCGCGGTCTGCGGCTGCATGGCGCAGCAGGAGCACGTGGCCGAGAAGCTGAAAAAGTCCTACCGCATCGTTGACCTCGTCTTCGGACCGCATGAGCTGTGGCGCTTCCCGGAGCTGCTGCGCAGCGTCTGCACCGAGCACCGGCGCGTGTTCGCCATCGACCCGGCGGACGGCAGCGTCGCCGAGGGCATCCCGCGGCAGCGCGACGGCAGCGTCAAGGCGTGGCTGTCGATCATGTACGGGTGCAACAACTTCTGCACCTACTGCATCGTGCCGTATGTGCGCGGGCGCGAGCGCTCCCGCCACCCGGAGGAGATCGTGCAAGAGGCGCGCGAGCTCGTTGCGGCGGGATACAAGGACATCACGCTGCTGGGGCAGAATGTCGACTCCTACGGCCGCGATCTCGATGAGGACGTGGACTTTGCCGACCTCATCCGCAGCATCAACGCCATCCCGGGCGACTTTGTCATCCGCTTCATGAGCAGCCACCCGAAGGACGCGACGGAAAAGCTCTTTCGCGCCATGGCCGAGTGCGAAAAGTGCGCGCACCAGATGCACCTGCCCGTGCAGAGCGGCAACGACCGCGTCCTGCACGCGATGAACCGCGGCTACACGCGCGAGAAATATCTGGCGCAGGTGGCGCTTGCGCGGCAGTATATGCCCGACCTCGTGCTCACGACGGACATCATCGTGGGCTTTCCCGGCGAGACGGACGCCGAATTTCAGGACACGCTCTCGCTCGTCGAGACCGTGCGCTATGACGCGATGTTCACCTTCATCTATTCGCCGCGCGTCGGCACACCGGCGGCAAAGATGCCCGACCCCTACACCCGCGCGCAGAAGCAGGTGCGCTTTGACGCGCTCGTCGCGTCGGCCAACGCCATCTCCGAGCAAAAGCACCGCGCCTATGAGGGCAGCGTGCAGCGCGTGCTCGTCGACGGGGCGGACGGCCGGGGCGACTATCCGCTCACGGCGCGCACGAAGGGCGGCCGGCTGGTGCATATGCGCGGCAGCGAGGCGCTCGTCGGGCGGTTCGTGGACGTGAAGATCACCGGCAGCAACACCTGGGCGCTCTATGGCGAGGAGGTATGACGCATGGCGGAACTGACGCCGATGAAGCGGCAATATTATGAGATCAAGCAGCGCAATCCCGACTGCCTGCTGTTTTTCCGGCTGGGCGATTTTTATGAGATGTTCGACGACGATGCGCGCCTGGCCGCGCGCGAGCTCGACCTCACGCTCACGACGCGCGACCGCAACGTCGAAGACCCCGCCGAGCGCACGCCCATGTGCGGCGTGCCGTACCACTCGGCCGAGGCGTACATCGGCCGCCTGATCGCCAAGGGCTACAAGGTGGCCATCTGTGAGCAGATGGAGGATCCCGCGCTTGCCAAGGGGCTGGTCGAGCGGGACATCATCCGCATCATCACGCCCGGCACGGTCACGGAGTCCTCGATGCTCGAGGAGAACAAGTCGAACTATCTCGGCGCGGTGTATCTGAGCGCGCAGTCCGGCGGCACGGCGTTCTGTGACCTCTCGACGGGGGAGTTCTGCGCCGCGAGCTACCCGGCCGACGCCGTGAGCCACATCCTCAACGAGCTCGGGCGCTTTGCCCCGCGCGAGGCCGTATGCGCCGACGCGGCGGCGGAAAACGACGACATCCGCACCTTCCTCACCAAGCGCCTCGGCAGTCTGGTCGAGGCGGGCGGCGACCGGTTTGAATACATGGCGGCGGCTGCGCGCGTGTGCGAGCAGTTTGACGTGCAGAGCACGGATGCGCTCGGCCTCGGCGAGGCGCCGGCGGCCGTGTGCGCGGCCGGCGCGCTGCTGGCCTACCTGCACGAGACGCAAAAGTGCGACCTCGGCCACATCCGGCGGCTGGAGCTGCTGGGCGACGACCACTACATGGAGCTCGACTACACCACGCGCCGCAATCTGGAGCTGACGGAAAACCTCCGCTCCGGCGAAAAGCGCGGCAGCCTCCTCTGGGTGCTCGACAAGACGAAAACGCCCATGGGCGGCCGCCTGCTGCGCACCTGGGTCGAGCGCCCGCTGCTGAGCCCCGTGCAGATCCGCCGCCGCCTCGGCGCGGTGGAGGAGCTGGTGGGCGACAATGTCCTGCGCAGCGAGCTGATCTGCTGCCTGCGGGAGATCGGCGATATGCAGCGCCTTGTCTCGCGTGCGGTGTACGGCTCGGCCAACGGGCGCGACCTGCACGCGCTGGCGCTCTGCTGCGCGCAGCTGCCGCAGCTGACGGCGCTGCTGCAAAACGTGCACAGTGCGGCGCTGCGCGACATTGCGCAGATGGACACGCTCGCCGATCTCTGCGCGCGCATCGACCGCGCGATCTGTGACGAGCCGCCGTTTTCCGTGCGCGAGGGCGGCATCCTCCGCCCCGGCTACAGCGAGGAGGTCGACCGCCTGCGCAACGTGCGCGACCACGGCGCGCAGACCGTTGCCGAACTCGAGCAGCGCGAGCGTGAGCGCACCGGCGCAAAGAAGCTCAAGGTCGGCTACAACAAGGTTTTCGGCTATTATATCGACATTCCCAACAGCGCGGGCATCACCGAGCTGCCGGAGGACTATATCCGCAAGCAGACGCTGGTGTCGAGCGAGCGGTATTTCACGCACGAGCTCAAGGAGCTCGAGAACACGCTCCTGACGGCGCGCGAGCGCATCGCGGAGCTGGAATACCAGCTCTTCAACGAGGTGCGCCAGCTCGTCGCCGACGAGGTCGCGCGCGTGCAGGCGGCGGCGGATGCCGTGGCGCGGCTCGACGCGCTGTGCTCGCTGGCCGAGACCGCCGTGAAGAACAATTACGTCTGCCCCGAGGTGGACCTGTCGCGCACGCTCGACATCCGCGAGGGGCGTCACCCCGTCGTCGAGCAGGCGCAAAAGGACAGCCTCTTCGTCCCGAACGATACGTTTCTCAACGATGCCGATGACCGCGTCGCCATCGTGACCGGACCGAACATGGCCGGCAAATCCACCTATATGCGTCAGACCGCGCTCATCGTGCTCATGGCGCAGATGGGCTCGTTCGTCCCGGCGAAAAGCGCCGTCATCGGCGTGGTCGACCGCGTGTTCACGCGCATCGGCGCGTCCGACGACCTGGCCGCCGGACAGAGCACGTTCATGGTCGAGATGAGCGAGATGGCCAACATCCTCCGCCACGCCACGGCGCAGAGCCTGCTCATCCTCGACGAGATCGGCCGCGGCACGTCGACGTATGACGGCATGGCCATCGCGCGCGCGGTGCTCGAATACTGCGCAGACCCCCGCCGCCTCGGCGCCAAGACCATGTTCGCCACGCACTACCATGAGCTGACCGCGCTCGAGCAGACGCTGCCCGGCGTGCGCAACTACAACATCACGGCCAAAAAGCAGGGCGGCACGCTGCTGTTCCTGCGCAAGATCGTCGCGGGCGCGGCCGACGACAGCTACGGCATCGAGGTCGCAAAGCTCGCCGGCGTGCCGGACACGATCATCACGAAGGCCAAGACCTACCTGCGCGAGCTGGAGTCCGGCGCGGCGCAGCCCGCCGCCCCCGCGCACCCGGCGCAGGACGATGCGCAGATGACGCTCGGCGACGCCGCCGGAGACGTCATCGCCGAGCAGCTGCGCGCCATCGACCTCAACACCATCACGCCGCTCGAGGCCATGCGCCTGCTCTTTGAGCTGCAGCAGAAAGCGAGGGGCTGATATGCGCAGAGCCAAAGCAGAGTGGAGCGATCCCATGCCCCGCGGCGCGCGCATCGCGGGCTGGGTCTATTTTCCCATCCACGTGGCCGTGCTGCCGCTGACGATCGGCGTGCTCCTCATGGCGGTGCTCGGCAAACTGCCGTCGGACGTGACGTGCAACGTTCTGTATTACCTCATCGGCCTCGTGTTCACGCTCGCCGTCATGTGGCGCTTCCTGCACCGCAGCTATGACACGATGGCCGGCAGCATCCTGCGCTGCATCGGCATGATGCTCGCCGCCTATGGCATCGACGTGCTGCTCTCTCTCGTGCTGCAGCTCGGCACGGGGCTCATCGGCGAGCTGCCCGTGCCGAACAACGACGCCGTGACCGGCCTTGCCAATACGGACTATAAGCGCATGACCGCCGTCGCGGTGCTCATGGCGCCGCTCGTGGAGGAGTGCCTGTTTCGCGGCGTGGTCTTCGGCACCATCCGGCCGCACAGCCGCTTCTGGGCGTATGCCGTGTCGATCGCGCTCTTTTCGCTCTACCACGTCTGGCAGTACGTCGTCATGTACGACGATCCGAAGCTGCTGCTCTCGGCGCTGGCGTATGTGCCGGTGTCGGCCGCGCTCACGTTCTGCTATGAGCAGACGCGCTCGATCTGGCCGCCGGTGTTTTTCCACATGTGCATCAACGCGCTCTCGCTCGCGGTACTCGCCGGGTGAGCGCAGAAAAGATCCGCCGCTTTCCGACTTCGGAAAGCGGCGGATCTTTATGCTTCGATTTTCTCGTACACGCAAAACTGATAGCCCACGCCGTCATGCTCGGCGCGCGGCTCGGCGGATACGCAGTGCCATGCGGGGTCTGCGTCCAGATCCGGGAAAAACACGTCCGAGTGGGGCGCGGCGTCGATTTTTGTGACGTACACGCGCGTCATGTGGGGGAACATCTGCCGGAACACGCTGTCTCCGCCGATGACGAAGCAGCGCGCGTGCTGCGCGGCGGCGGCCACGGCCTCGTCCGGGTCGTGCACCACCTGCGCGCCCTCGATCGTGATGTTCCGGCGCGAGAGCACAAAGTTTTCGCGGCCGGGCAGCGGCTTTCCGCCCGGAAAATCCTCCAGTGTGCGCCGCCCGACGATCACGGCGGCGCCCATCGTCAGCTCGCGGAAGCGGCGGCGGTCGGCGGGGATCACGAGCGGCTGTGTGCCCTTGGCACCGATGCCCCAGTCGGCATAGACGGCAACGATCGCATCCATGGCAGGCCCTCCTTACACCGCGATGGGGATCTTCCCCGTGAACTCGCTGTATTCGTAGCCCTCGACCTGGAAGCTGTCGCGGGTGAAGGCGTAAAAATCGTTGACGGACGGGTCGATGAGAAACTTCGGCGCGGCCTTGGGTTCGTTCCGGATGATCTGCTCGATGACCGGCACGTGGCGGTCATAGATGTGCGCGTCGGCGATGACGTGCACCAGCTCGCCCACCTGCAGCCCGGACACCTGCGCAAACATATGCACGAGCACGGCGTACTGCACGACGTTCCAGTTGTTTGCCGCGAGCATGTCCTGACTGCGCTGGTTGAGGATGGCGTTGAGGGTGTTGCCCGAGACGTTGAAGGTCATCGAATATGCGCAGGGGTAGAGCGCCATCTCGTGCAGATCCTCGAACGTGTAGATGTTCGTCAGGATGCGGCGGGAGGCGGGGTTGTGCTTCAGGTCGTAGAGCACGCGGTCCACCTGATCGAATTCGCCCTCGGGATATTGGTGCTTGACGCCGAGCTGATAGCCGTAGGCCTTGCCGATGGAGCCGTTCTCGTCGGCCCAGCTGTCCCAGATGTGGCCCCGGAGATCGTGGATGTTGTTCGACTTCTGCTGCCAGATCCACAGCAGCTCGTCCACGGCGGTCTTCCAATAGGTGCGCCGCAGCGTCAGCAGCGGAAACTCCTCGGACAGGTCGTAGCGGTTGACGATGCCGAACTTCTTGACCGTGTGCGCCGGAGCGCCGTCGTCCTCCCAGTGGGGGCGCACGGTCCGGTCGGTATCCCAGACGCCGTTTTCCAGTATGTCGCGGCAGTTGCGGATGAATACCTCGTCTGCGTAGCTCATGATTCGGCTCCTTTCGAAAAAACAATGACATATTAGTTTATCACACGGACGGCGGAGTTGTAAATGGCGAAAGCCGAAAACGCGCCGCGCCGCGGTTATTTTACGAAAGGCATAAAAATGCAGGGTAAATTTGGTCAAAATGCCACGGAGATTTGACGTGCTTTTTGCGCACAGACCGTCCCGTTTTTTATCATTCGATGCTATAATCAAAGGAGCGATACCCTAAATCATGAAACGGAGGATATCACATGAAGCACATGAAGAAATTGCTTTCTCTGCTGCTGGTGCTTTGCCTCGTGCTGAGCCTGAGCTGCACGGCATTTGCGGCCGGAGCGGAAAAGCCGCTGGACGGAAAGACCGTCATCCTGCACTCGAACGACGTGCACGGTGCGATCGATCTGTACGCGGCCATGGCAGCCCTGAAGGCGGACTATGAGGCGCAGGGCGCGGAGGTCATCCTTGCCGACGCCGGCGATTACAGTCAGGGCACCGTCTATGTCAGCGTCAACAAGGGCGCGGACGCGGTGACCATGATGAACGCGACCGGCTATGACGTTGTCACCCTCGGCAACCACGAGTTTGACTACGGCTATGCGCAGCTGGTGGAGAACATGAAGGCCGCCAAGTTCCAGGTTCTGTGTGCCGATGTGCTCGGTGCCGACGGCAAGACCATCTATGACGCCAACACCATCATCGAAAAGGGCGGCGTGAAGATCGGCTTCTTCGGTCTCGAGACGCCCGAGGCGCAGACCAAGGCCAACCCCAAGCTCATTCAGGGCCTGAAGTTCCTCGCCGGAGCGGACGGCAAGGAGCTCTATGACTGCGCGGCCGCACAGGTCACAGACCTGAAGGCGAAGGGCGCAGACCTCGTCGTCTGCCTCGCGCATCTGGGCGTGGACGAGAGCTCCGAGCCCTATACCTCTTATGATCTGGCCAAGAACGTGCAGGGCATCGACTTCATCATCGACGGCCACTCCCACACCGTCATGACCAAAGGCCTGAACGGCGAGGCCATCCAGTCGACCGGCACGGCCTTTGCCAACATCGGCGTCATCACCATCGACAACGCCACGAAGAAGATCGTCGGCAACGAGCTCAAGGCCATCTGGCACACCGAGAAGAATGCCGACGGCAAGTCCGTCACCGTCGTTGACTACAAAACGCGCGACGAAAAGGTCGCCGCGGCCGCCAAGGCCATCATCGCCCCCATCGACAAGGCTTACGGTGAGAAGTTTGCCGTGAGCGAGGTGGCGCTCAACGGCGCGAAGGCGCCCAACGGCAACCGTGACTCCGAGACCAACCTCGGCGACCTGATCACGGACGCCATGCTCTGGAAGGTGCTTGCCGACGCGGAGATCACCGTTCCGGAGGAGAACGTGGTCGCCATCACCAACGGCGGCGGCATCCGCGCGAGCATCGGCGTGGGCGACGTCACGAAGAAGGACATCAACACCGTGCTGCCGTTCGGCAACACGCTCGCCGTGGTCTACGTGAAGGGCTCCGAGCTGCTCGAGGCGCTCGAGGCCAGCACGTACTGCACGCCGAAGTCCCTCGGCGGCTTCCCGCAGGTGGCGGGTATGCAGTTCCGGGTCGCAACGTATGAGAAATATGACGCGAACGCCGAGCCTTATCCGGGTTCTACGTACTACGGCCCCAAGACCATCAACCGCGTGACCATCAGCTCGATCAACGGCAAGGACTTTGACCCCGAGGCCACCTATGCCGTCATCACGAACAACTTCGTGGCCGGCGGCGGCGACACGTACTATGCGTTTGCCGCAGCCACCAACCAGTTCGACACCGGCCTGCCGCTGGACGAAGTGGTCATGGAATACATCACCAAGGAGCTCAAGGGCGTGATCGGCGAGACCTATGCCGAGCCTGCCGGCCGCATCGTGGTCGATCAGGGTGTCGCCCCGGCGATCGCCGATGTGCAGAGCATGGTCATGGACGAGACCGCTTACACGGCTGAGAGCTACAAGGCCTATGCCGCCGTTGAGGCCAAGCTGGCCGCTGCCAAGACCGAGGCCGAGCGCGTGGCACTGTGCGCCGAGCTGCGCGCCGCGGTTTCCGGCCTGAAGATTGTTGACAACACGTTTGACGACGCCGCAAGCGGCTGGTATAAGCCCGCTGTCGACTTTGCGCAGGCGTCCGGCCTGATGTCCGGCATGGGCGACAACAAGTTCGCCCCCGACGTCACGACGACCCGCGCCATGGTCGCGCAGGTGATGTATGAGCTCGCCGACGAACCCGACGTGTCCGGCCTGACCTGCCCGCTGAGCGATGTCGACTCCACCGCGTGGTACGCGGATGCGGTCATCTGGGCCTACAACGCCGGCGTGGTCAGCGGCTATGAGGACGGCACGTTCCGCCCGGGCCGCACCATCACCCGTCAGGAGATGGCCGTCATGTTCTACGGCATGCTCTTCGGCACGGATTCCATCCTCGCCGAGGATGACATCAAGCTCGCCCTCGGCGCGTTCAAGGACGGCGACACGGTCGCTTCCTGGGCACGCGAGGCGGTCGCTGTCTGCTACATCAGCGGGATCATGGTCGGCGACAACGGTTCCTTCAAGCCGACCGACCTGCTCAGCCGCGCGCAGCTCGCGCAGGTGTTCCGTAGCTTCTACGAGACGCAGCTGACCTTTGCGCTCGACGAGCTTCCGGCCGCGCCTGACCAGCCGAGCACGCCTGTGCAGCCCAGCACGCCCGAGCAGCCCAGCACGCCTGTGCAGCCGAGCGCGCCCGAGCAGCCCAGCATGCCCACCGCAGCGTAATTGCAATCCCCCCCGCCCGCACGGAGACCCGTGCGGGCGGTCTCCTTTTTGTGCGTTTTGCGCATGGGATCGTGCTTGACAATTCCGGAAAACCTTTTACAATATAGGGCGAACCGATCCGAAGAGTCTACAAGGAGGTTTTTGATATGAATCTGAACAAATATCTGGACATCGCACCCGAGGTGCAGCAGGCGCTCGCAGACGGCCGCCCGGTCGTCGCGCTCGAGAGCACGATCATCTCCCACGGCATGCCCTATCCGAAAAATGTGGAAACGGCGCTGCTCGTCGAGCAGACCCTGCGCGACAACGGTGCAGTGCCCGCCACCATCGCCATCCTCGGCGGCCGCCTGAAGGCCGGCCTGTCCAAGGAGGAGATCACCTACCTCGGCAAGAGCGGGCGCAAGGTCGCCAAGGTCTCCCGCCGCGACCTGCCGGTCATCTGCGCGCGCGGCGCGGACGGCGCGACCACCGTCACCACGACGATGATGATCGCCCACATGGCGGGCATCTCCGTTTTTGCCACCGGCGGCATCGGCGGCGTGCACCGCGGCGCCGAGACGACCATGGACATCTCCGCCGACCTGGAGGAGCTGGCGCAGACGCCGGTCATGGTCGTGTGCGCGGGCGCGAAGGCCATCCTCGACCTCGGCCTGACGCTGGAGTATCTGGAGACGAAGGGCGTGCCCGTGCTCGGCTACGGCACGGACGAGCTGCCCGCGTTCTACACCCGCGAGAGCGGCCTCGGCGTCGACGCGCGCGTCGACACGCCGGAGGATCTGGCCGCTATCTTCCAGGCGCAGCGTGACCTCGGCCTCAAGACCGGCATGCTCGTCACGAACCCGATCCCGCAGCAGTATGCCATGGACAAGGCCGTCATCGACAAGGCCATCGATCAGGCGCTCGCCGAGAGCCATGAACAGGGCATCCACGGCAAGGAGACCACGCCGTTTCTGCTCGCGCGCGTGGCGGAGCTCACCGGCGGCGACAGCCTCGAGAGCAACATCCAGCTCGTGCTCAACAACGCCCGCGTCGCAGCCAAGACCGCTGTCGCCCTCTGCAAATGAAGGGCGGTGCGTGGCTCGTGCTCGCCGTGTCCATGCTGATGGGGCTCGGCCTCACCATCGGGGCGATCGCCTCACGCAGGCAGATGCGCACCGCCGTCGTGGTGGTGCTGTGTCTGGTCGGCATCGGCATCGTGCTCGTCGGCGCGGCGCTGAGCATCGGCATCGGCATTTTGTGAGCGCGTGAAACCAAACCGAAAACACCGCAGACCAACCGGTCTGCGGTGTTTTGTGTATTTATGCCTTATTTCTCGTCGCCGGGCTGCGGCTTTGCGACGCGGAAGATCATGCGCGGGGTCTCGGTGCTGGCCTTTGTGTTTGGGGCGATGGATTCGGTGATGAACGAGTTGCCGCCGATGACGGAGTTTGCGCCGATGACGGTCTTGCCGCCGAGGATGGACGCGCCGGAGTAGATCGTGGCGTTGTCGCCGACGGTCGGGTGGCGCTTTCCGGTCACGGCGTGACCGTGGCGCGGACTGAGCGCGCCGAGCGTCACGCCCTGATAGAGCTTGACGTGGTCGCCGATGACCGTCGTCTCGCCGACGACGATGCCGGTGCCGTGGTCGATGAAGAAGTATTCGCCGATCTGGGCGCCGGGGTTGATGTCGATGCCGGTCGCGCCGTGGGCATATTCGCTCATGATGCGCGGGATGAGCGGCACGCCGCTCTCATACAGCTCGTGCGCGACGCGGTAGACGAAGATGGCATACAGGCCGGGGTAGGAGAAGATGACCTCCTCCTTGCTGCCGGCGGCGGGGTCGCCGTCGAAGTTCGCGGTCACGTCCTTCATGAGGATGGTCTGGATCTGCGGCAGGCGGCACAGGAAGCGGTCGCAGACGGCGTTTGTGCGCTCGCGCAGCTCGCTCTCGTCCGCGATCGTGTTGGAAAAGGCCAGATGCACCTGCTCGCGCAGGTCGGTGTAGATCTCGCCGAGCAGGAACTCCGCAAACGTCTCGGCCGAGACGTGCGACACCGTGCCGCCCGCGAAATACGCCGGGAAGAACACCTTCTGCAGATTCTCAATGATCTTGATGATGACCTTGCGGTCGGGCATGCGCAGGTGCTCACTGTACATGGGCACCTCGGCGGTCTCGTAGCCGTTGGCGATCTGTGCGGCAACGGCGTGCAGCAGACTTTTTTGCGTCATGATGGGCAATCTCCTTTTCGATTTTCTTCTTTTTTCCACGGGCTGCAGATAAAAAACGCAGGAAGCGCGCTGCTTCCTGCGTAAAAACCATTGTGGATACCATACGGGCGCGATCCCGCGGCCGTAGAGCTACCGGCAGAAAGCGACACAGCTTTGCGCACGACAACAACAGGCCGTCGGACATGCCGCGACCCGGATGCTGCTGCAGCTGCAAAGACGCATTGCTCAGGCTCCTTCCGGTAATGCCCCTTCGATGGGGCGCTCTGGTATCTTGTATAACACGAACTGCCGCACTTGTCAAGTGACGATGTGCCGCACTTGTCGCACGCACCGCTCAGGTGCGCTTTTTCGGCAGCTTCGTGACGCGGCCGTCGCCGTGGTCGATGTATGTGTTTTCGAGCACGTCGATCGTGCTGCGCCGCCAGTCGGCGATGTATTCCTCGCGCAGCGCCTTGCGCTCGGCCTGCTCGTCGGGCGTGAGCTCACGCTCGCGCGCGATGCGCGTCAGCTCGCTGATGCGATCCATCTTTTCCTGTGTCAAGGCTTCTTCTCCTCTCAGTTTTTCAGGCTGTGCAGCGGGGCGGGGATGCGCCCGCCGCGGGCGATGAACTCGGCCGCGCTGCAGCGGTTGACCGGCATGACCGGTGCGCTGCCGAGCAGCCCGCCGAACGCCACCGTGTCGCCCACGGTCTTGCCGGGCGCGGGGATGATGCGCACGGCGGTGGTCTTGTTGTTGACCATGCCGATGGCGGCCTCGTCTGCGATGATGGCGGAGATGGTCTCGGCCGTGGTGTCGCCGGGCACGGCGATCATGTCGAGCCCGACCGAGCACACGCACGTCATCGCCTCGAGCTTCTCGATCGTCAGGCGGCCGGCCTCGGCCGCGGCGATCATGCCGGCGTCCTCCGACACGGGGATGAACGCGCCCGAGAGCCCGCCGACGTGGGACGAGGCCATGACGCCGCCCTTTTTCACCGCGTCGTTGAGCAGCGCGAGCGCCGCCGTCGTGCCGGGTGCGCCGACGGATTCCAGCCCCATCTCCTCGAGCACGGCGGCCACGCTGTCGCCGACGGCGGGCGTCGGCGCGAGCGACAGGTCCACGATGCCGAACGGCACGCCCAGCCGCGCGGACGCCTCCTGCGCCACGAGCTGGCCCATGCGCGTGATGCGGAAGGCCGTCTTTTTCACCGTCTCGGCCACGACGTCGAACGGCTGCCCGTGCACGCTCTCGAGCGCGTGCTGCACGACGCCCGGCCCCGATACGCCGACGTGCACCTCGCACTCCGGCTCGCCCACGCCGTGAAACGCGCCCGCCATGAAGGGGTTATCCTCCACGGCGTTGGCGAAGACGACGAGCTTGGCACAGGCCATGCCGCCCTGCGCGGCGGTGAGCGCGGCGGCGCGCTTGACGGTGCGCCCCATCTCGGCCACGGCGTCCATGTTGATGCCTGCGCGCGTCGAGCCGACGTTCACGCTCGCGCACACCAGCTCCGTCTCGGCCAGCGCCTCCGGGATGGAGGCGATGAGCACGCGGTCAGAGTCCGTCATGCCCTTTTGCACGAGCGCGGAAAAGCCGCCGAGGAAGTTGATGCCGATCTCATGCGCGGCGCGGTCGAGCGCCTGCGCATACGGCACATAGGACTGCGCGCCCGAGCCCGCCGCGACGAGCGAGATGGGCGTGACGGACACGCGCTTATTGACGATGGGGATGCCGAACTCGGCCTCGATATCCTCGCCCGTGCGCACGAGCCGCCCCGCGAGGCGGCAGATCTTGTCGTACACCTTCGTGCAGCTGCGCGCGATGTCCGTGTCCGCACAGTCGAGCAGGGAGATGCCCATCGTGATGGTGCGGATGTCGAGATGCTGCTGGTCGATCATGGCGATCGTCTGCAAAATTTCACTGCGGTTGATCATGGCTGTGTCCTCTCAGATGCGGTGCATGGCGTTGAAGATGTCCTCGCGCTGGGCGCGGATCTGCAGGCCGCGCTGCGCGCCGGCCTCGTCGAGCGTACGGGCGAGGTCAGCAAACGGGACGGTGCACTGCGACGCGTCCACGAGCATGATCATCGTGAAATACTCCTGCAGCACCGTCTGGCTGATGTCCAGCACGTTCACGCCGTACTGCGCCAGCAGGGCGGTCACGTCGGCGATGATGCCGACGCGGTCTTTTCCGATCACGGTTACGATTGCACGCATAGATTGTCCTCCTTATTGACCGATCGCGCCGAGCTCGTCGAGATCGCGCTCGAACGCGGGAATGAAATGCTGCAGAAAATACTGCACCTCCGGCAGGGGAGAGGCATCGAGCGCCGCGCGTGTCTGTGCCTCGGCGGAGAGAAACTCGTTGTTGCCGGCCTTGCGCTCCTCGATGCACTTGATGTAGGCCGAGAGCTTGTCGGCCGCCTTCACGAGCGGGTAAATGTCGCCGTCCTTGTCCTCGCTGAGCACATCGGCATAGGTCGCGCGCAGCTCCGGCGGCAGCATATCGAGCAGCTTCTGCACGGCCAGATCCTCCACCGCGTGGTAGGCCGACATGATCTCCGCGTTGTGATACTTGATCGGTGTCGGCAGGTCGCCCGTGAGGATCTCGGACGCGTCGTGATACAGCGCCGCCGTCGCAAGGGCGTTGACGTCGCATGGCTTGCGGAAGATGTCGCGCCGGATCACGCCGAGCGCGTGGGCGAGCACCGCGACCATGTGGCTGTGCTCCTGAATGTTCTCGGGCAGGGCGTTGCGCATCAGCCCCCAGCGCGCGATATAGCGCATGCGCGAAATGAGCGCAAAGAAGTTGGAATCCATCGTTTGCTCCCCTCAAAACGGAAAATTTACAATCTGGGCACATTTTATCATGCCGTTCGGGGAATGTAAACACGAAAAAGTGTTGCAATATCAGGTTTTCCATGCTAAAATGCAAATTTGTGCAAACAGAAATATCTAAAAATATGTGATTCTCTTTGAGGAAGTGTGCAAAATGGAGAAATTGAGAAACATCGCCATCATCGCCCACGTTGACCATGGCAAGACCACGCTGGTCGACGAAATGCTCAAGCAGGGCGGTGCATATCGCGAGCATCAGGAAGTCGTCGAGCGCGTCATGGACTCCAACGATCTGGAGCGTGAGCGCGGCATCACGATCCTGGCCAAGAACACCGCCGTGCGCTACGGCGACACGAAGATCAACATTGTCGACACGCCGGGCCACGCCGATTTCGGCGGCGAGGTCGAGCGTGTCCTGAAGATGGTCAACGGCGTCATCCTGCTCGTGGACGCCGCCGAGGGCCCCATGCCGCAGACGCGCTTCGTGCTCAGCAAGGCGCTCGAGCTCGGCCACCGCGTCATCGTCGTCATCAACAAGATCGACCGCCCCGACCAGCGCATCCACGAGGTCATCGACGAGGTGCTCGAGCTGCTCATGGACCTCAACGCCACCGACGAACAGCTTGACTCGCCCATGCTCTTCTGCTCCGGCCGTCAGGGCACCGCGTCCTACTCTCCGGATGTGCCGGGCAAGGATCTGCGCCCGCTGTTCGAGACGATCCTCGAGTACATCCCCGCTCCGGAACAGAATGTCGACGCGCCGTTCCAGATGCTCGTGTCGTCCATCGACTACAACGAGTTTGTCGGCCGCATCGCCATCGGCCGCATCGAGCGCGGCGTCATCCGCCAGAACGAGGAGATCGCCGTGTGCAACTACCACCAGCCGGATGCGCCGGCCAAGAAGGCCAAGGCCGTGTCCATGTATGAGTTCGAGGGTCTGCAGCGCGTGCCCGTCACGGAGGCGGAGGCCGGCAGCATCATCGCCATGTCCGGCATCGGCGACATCACCATCGGCGACACGATCTGCGCGCCGAGCTGCGTCGAGCCGATCGAGTTTGTCAAGATCTCCGCGCCCACGATGGAGATGACCTTCTCCGTCAACGACGGTCCGTTTGCCGGCCGCGAGGGCAAGTTCGTCACCAGCCGCCAGATCCGCGAGCGGCTCTACCGCGAGACGCTCAAGGACGTGTCTCTGCGCGTGACCGATCTCGAGGGCGCGACCGATTCGTTCAACGTCGCCGGCCGCGGCGAGATGTCGCTGTCCATCCTCATCGAGACCATGCGCCGCGAAGGCTATGAGTTCCAGGTCTCGCCCCCGCGCGTGCTCTATCAGACGATCAACGGCCAGAAGTGCGAGCCCATCGAGCGTCTCGTCGCGGATGTCCCGACCGATGCGGTCGGCTCCGTGATCGAAAAGCTCAGCGCCCGCAAGGGTGAGCTGCAGCAGATGGAGCCCATCGGCAAGCGCACGCGGCTGGAGTTTCTCGTGCCGGCGCGCGGCCTGTTCGGCTACCGCAACGAGTTCATGACCGACACGAAGGGCGAGGGCATCATGGCCTCCGTCTTTGACAGCTACGCCCCGTACAAGGGCGACCTCAGCCGCCGCAATACCGGCTCGCTCGTCTCGTTCGAGACCGGTGAGAGCATTACCTACGGCCTGTACAACGCGCAGGAGCGCGGCCAGCTGTTCATCGGCGCGGGCGTGCCCGTGTATGCCGGCATGGTCGTCGGCGTGTCGCCGAAGCAGGAGGATATCACCGTCAACGTCTGCAAGAAAAAGCAGCTGACCAATACCCGCGCCGCCGGCTCTGACGACGCGCTGCGCCTCGTGCCGCCGCGCAAGCTGAGCCTGGAGCAGAGCCTGGAGTTCCTTGCGGACGACGAGCTGCTTGAGGTCACGCCCAAGAGCCTGCGCATCCGCAAGCGCATCCTCGACCACGAGCGCCGCATGAAGGCCGCGCACGGCAAGGGCGCAAAATAAATCTTTACAAGCGCGCCGCGATGTGCTATTGTAAAACAGTCCATGTGCCCGGATCCGGGGTCTGGCCGCTTTGCAGCGGTTCCTTTCCGCCCGGTTCTGCGCCAGCGGATACGAAATAAAGAAAGGAATGTATCACCATGATCACCAAGACCGAAAAGACCGCAGTCATCGAAGCCAACAAGACGCACGAGGGCGACACCGGCTCGCCGGAGGTCCAGATCGCCATCCTCACCGAGCGCATCCGTCAGCTCACCGAGCACCTGAAGGTGCACCCGAACGACAAGCACAGCCGTCTGGGCATGTACAAGATGGTCGGCAAGCGCCGCCGTCTGCTCGACTACCTCGCCAAGAAGGACATCGAGCGTTATCGTGCGATCATTGCAAAGCTGAACATCCGCAAGTAAGTTCGGCTTTTCCGAAGGGTATGAACGTTTGAAAGCAGGGGGGATAATTTCATATTGTCCCCCTGCTTTTTTCGTCCGCGCCCGAATGTTCATCTTTCGGGAGCGCCGCTGCCCAGTATTTGAATCTGCGCCCCATCGCGTATGGGACGCGGATGCAAGTGCTGGCTCTGGCGTTTCCGCTGACAAAAGAAAGGAGCACCAGAACCATGATCATCACCACGCACAAGCAGTTCCCCAACTACAAGCGCTACGAGATCGAGTACGAAGGTCGTCCCCTCGTGATGGAGACCGGCAAGCTCGCCGAGCTGTGCAACTCCGCCGTCCTCGTCAGCTACGGCGAGACGACCGTGCTCGTCACCTGCACGGCTTCCGCCCGCCCGAAGGACGGTGTGGATTACTTCCCGCTGTCCGTGGACTTCAATGAGAAGCTCTACGCCGTCGGCCGCATCCCCGGCAGCTTCATGCGCCGCGAGGGCAAGCCCAGCCTGCCCGCCGTGCTGGCCAGCCGCCTGATCGACCGCCCGATGCGCCCGCTCTTCCCGAGCGACCTGCGCAACGACGTCATCATCGCCTGCGAGGTGCTGTCCGTCGACCGTGACTGCAGCCCGGAGATCACCGCCATGATCGGCGCGAGCGCCGCGGTGAGCATTTCCGACGTGCCGTTCAACGGCCCCATCGCCGGCATCGTCCTCGGCTGGGACGGGGAGAAGTACCTCTTCAACCCCACGCAGGAGCAGCGCAAGACCAACCGCATGATCACCACCATCGCCGCCACCCACAAGAAGATCGTCATGATCGAGTCCGAGGCCGATCAGGTGCCGGACGACGTCATGTACGAGGGCATCGTGCAGGCGCATGCGCATCTGCAGCCCGTGCTCGACCTCATCGACAAGATGGTCAGCGAGATCGGCAAGCCGAAGTTCGAGTATGAGCACGCGTCCTTTGACGAGGAGCTGTTCGACCTCCTGTGCGCCAACGAGATGGAGGCCATGGAGTACTGCATGGACACCGACGACAAGAACGTGCGCGAGGCGCGCGTGAACGAGTGGATCGCCGCCGTGCAGGAGAAATATCTCGACGAGCATCCGGACATGATGCAGTTCATGGACGAGATCCTCTACAAGATGCAGAAGAAGATCGTCAAGAAGTGGCTGCTCGCCGGTCACCGTGTCGACGGCCGCAAGATGAACGAGATCCGCCCGCTCGATGCCGAGGTCGGCGTGATCCCGCGCGTGCACGGCTCTGGCCTGTTCACCCGCGGCCAGACGCAGGTGCTGTCCATCGCCACGCTTGCCACGCTGTCCATGGCGCAGAAGCTCGACACCATCTGGGAAGAGGAAGAAAAGCGCTTCATGCACCACTACAATATGCCGCCGTACTCCACCGGCGACGCCCGCGCCGCCCGCAGCACCAACCGCCGCGAGTACGGCCACGGCGCGCTCGTTGAGAAGGCGCTGCAGTGCGTCATCCCGCCGGTCGAGGAGTTCCCGTACGCCATCCGCGTGGTGTCCGAGGTGCTCTCGTCCAACGGCTCGACGTCGCAGGGCTCCATCTGCGGCTCCACGCTCGCGCTCATGGACGCCGGCGTGCCCATCAAGGCGCCGGTCGCCGGCATCTCCTGCGGTCTGATCCAGGACGGCGACGATTTCACCACCTTTATCGACATCCAGGGCGTTGAGGACTTCCACGGCGAGATGGACTTCAAGGTCGCCGGCACGAAGCAGGGCATCACCGCCATCCAGATGGATCTGAAGAACGACGGCCTCAAGCACGAGATCGTCAAGGAGGCGTTCCGCATGACGCGCGAGGCCCGCTTCCAGATCCTCGACGAGATCATGCTCAAGGCGATCGCCGAGCCGCGCAAGGAGCTGGCGGATTCCGCCCCGAAGATGATCCAGATGAAGATCAACCCCGACAAGATCCGCGAGGTCATCGGCTCCGGCGGCAAGGTCATCCAGAAGATCTGCGCCGACACCGGCTGCAAGATCGACATCGAGGACGACGGCTCCATCTTCATCGCCTCCGAGGACATCGAGGCCTGCCGCGCCGCGCGCCAGACCATCGAGAACATTGTCTTCGAGCCGGAGGTCGGCGAGCTGTACTACGGCAAGGTCTCCAACATCCGCAGCGAGTTCGGCGCATGGGTCGAGCTGGCTCCGGGCAAGGACGGCCTCGTCAAGATCAAGGATCTCGAGTTCAAGCGCACCGAGAAGGTCGAGGACGTGCTCAAGATCGGCGACATGACCTGGGTCAAGGTCATGAACGTTGACGACCGCGGCCGCATCGACCTGTCCCGTAAGGACGCAATGCGCGAGAAGGGTCTCATGTAATCTCAGCACAACTGTGCGGGCGGGGTGCGCAGACACCCCGCCCCTTTTTCCACGGGGGGACAGCACATCATGTACGAAAAACGAACGCTGCCGAACGGTGTGCGCATGGTCTATGAGCATATGCCGCACGTGCGCTCGGCGGCCATCGGCGTGTGGATCGGCGTCGGCTCGCGCTACGAGTCGCCGAGCGACGCCGGCAGCGCGCACTTCATCGAGCACATGCTCTTCAAGGGGACGGCGCAGCACACCGCTTCGGAGCTGGCCGAGCACATGGACGCCATCGGCGGTCAGGTGAACGCCTACACCACGCGCGAGGGCACGTGCTACTATGCGCGCGTGCTCGACGAGCACCTTGACCGCGCGGGCGACCTGCTGGCCGAGATGCTCTTCACCTCAAACTTTGCCGAGGCGGACGTGGCCAACGAGTGCGGCGTCATCCGCGAGGAGATGGACATGTATGCCGACACGCCGGAGGATCTGGTCACGGAGCGGCTCATCGGCGCGGCCTTTCCCGGCACGCTCGGGCGCCCGGTGCTCGGCCGTCCGGCCACGATCGAGCGGCTGACGGGGGCGCGGCTGCGCGCGTTTCAGCTTGCGCACTATATCGCGCCGCGCATCGTCGTCGCCGTGGCCGGCAGCTTCACGGAAGAGAACCTTGCGCATCTGGCGGCGCACTTTTCGTGGCTGCCCGCGCGGCCGGATCTCACGATGCGCCGCGGCAGCTACACCCCGGCCTTTACGCTCAAGCGCAAGGCCATCGAGCAAAATCAGATCAGCATCGGCTTTCCCGGCCTGCCGACGGGGTCGGAGGCGCGCTTTACCATGGCGCTGCTCTCGTCCATTCTCGGCGGCAATATGTCCTCGCGCCTGTTTCAGACCGTGCGCGAGAAAAACGGCCTCTGCTACGCCGTGTACAGCTACACGGCGGGCTTTCTCGACTGCGGCATGTTTGCCGTCTCCACTGCCGTCGGCCGCGAGACGGAGCAGCGCGCCCTCGCGCTCATCCGCGACGAGCTCGACCGCTTCCGCAATGACGGCGTCACGCAGTCGGAGCTCGACCGCGCGCGCGAACAGGTGCACGCGAGCGTGCTCATGGCGGAGGAATCCACCGCCGCGCGCATGAATAAGCTCGGCTACTCCGAGCTCTACCTCGGCCGGGTGCTCTCGGCGGACGAGGTGCTCGCGCGCTACGACGCCGTCACCTGCGAGGACATCCTCGGTCTCGCGCGCGAGACGCTGGACTTTGCGCGCGTGTCGTTTTCGGCGGTCGGCCGCCTGCGCGCGCAGGAGGAATACGAGCAGCTGCTCAAGGGATAACCAAAAACGCCGCGGAAGCTTAGCGGGGCGTTCGTAAGACAGTTAACGGAGCGCATCCGTGCGGATGCGCTCCGTTTCTTTATGCTATTATGACATATGGCACAGTTGCAGCGGCCCCCTTGGCTCTCCCTCTGGGAGAGCTGTCACCGAAGGTGACTGAGAGGGTCTTACAGGCGTTTTCCAGTTGGCTGTTGTCCTTTGGTATGGTCATGTTTTTCCCTCTCAGTCGGCTGTGCCGACAGCTCTCCCAAAGGGAGAGCCAAGTTCCGCGCGTAATGCACGACACAGAACGGTGCATAGAAGTGCGCCCTCGTTATCTGTTCGATAAATACATTAGCAAGATTTGCAGGTGAGTTCGGCTCCATAGTATCATATGGCCGGATAAACTACAAGAACAGCCACAGCAGTGCAAACTGCTGTGGCTGTTCGCTGCCTTACGAACACCGGCCATTTTGGGCGTTTTCCTTTTCAGCCGTTCTGGATCAGCAGCTCTGCGATCTGCACGCAGTTGGTGGCTGCGCCCTTGCGCACCTGATCGCCGCAGCACCAGAGACACAGACCGTTGGGATCGGTCAGGTCGGGACGGATGCGGCCGACGAACACGAGATCCTGATCCGACGTGTCGAGCGGCATGGGATACTGCAGCGCGTCAAGATCGTCCACAAGGCGGCAGCCGGGGGCGGCGGCGATGGCCGCGCGCGCCTCGTCCACGGAGATGTGGTGCGCGAAGTGCACGGCGGCGGAGATGGAGTGGCTGCGTACGACGGGCACACGCACACAGGTGCACGCCACGTTCATGTCCGGCAGGTGCAGGATCTTGCGGCCCTCGTTCTGGAGCTTCATCTCCTCGGAGGTGTAGCCGTCGCACTGCTCGCCGCCGATCTGCGGGATGACGTTGTAGGCGATCTGGTGCGCGAACACCTTCGGCGCGTAGACCTTGCCGTCGCGCAGGGCGTCGATCTCGTTTTGCAGCTCGATCGGGCCGCCGGCGCCTGCGCCGGACACGGCCTGATATGTCGAGACGACCATGCTGTGGATGGGCGAGAGCTTGCGCAGCGCGTTGATGGCGGTCAGCGTGATGGTGGTCGAACAGTTGGGGTTTGCGATGATGCCGTGGTGCAGCTTCACGTCGCCGGGGTTGATCTCCGGCACGACGAGCGGCACGTTCGGGTCAAGGCGGAAGGCCGAGGAGTTATCCACGAATACGGCACCGGAGCGCACGATCGCGGGGGCAAAACGCTCGGCGATGTCGTTTTCCGCTGCGCCGAGGACGATGTCCATGCCGGCGAAGGCGGCGTCCGTCGCCTCCTCGACGACGATGTCCTGCCCCTGCCACGACACGACCTTGCCGGCCGAGCGGGCGCTTGCGAGCAGGTGCAGCTCCCCGACGGGGAAGCTGCGCTCGGCGAGGATCTTCATCATTTCCTGACCCACGGCGCCGCTTGCGCCGAGGATGGCAACACGATACTGCTTCATATCTGAACTTCCTTTCTTACTTCACAAAGCTGTTATACAGGACCTGAATGGCGGGGGCAAAATCCTTCGTGTCCACGCCGACGATGATGTTGAGCTCGTCCGGCCCCTGCGAGATCATGCGGATGTTGATGCCGTGCTCGCCGAGGGCGGCGAAGATGCGGCCCGACGTGCCGGGGCGGAACACCATCTTCCGGCCGACGGCCGCGACGATGGAGATGTTCTCCGTCACGTGCAGGTGATCCGGCTTGAGCTGCTTTTCCAGCTCGCCGAGCACGGAATACAGGCACGGGGCGATCTTCTCGCTCGGCACGACCAGCGACAGGCAGTCGATGCCGCTGGGGGCATACTCGATGCTCACGCCGTTGCGCTCGAACACCTCGAACACCTGCCGGAACGCGCCCACGCTCGAGGACATACCGGTCTTGGCAATGGTGACGATGGAGTAGTTTTTCTTGCCCGCGATGCCGGTGATGAGCCGCCCGTCGTCCGCGTCGTCAAACGACTCCATGATGAGCGTGCCGGGGTGGTCGGGGTCGTTGGTGTTGCGGATGTTGAGCGGGATGTTCTTCTCGCGCACGGGGAACACCGTCCCCTCGTGCAGCACCTGCGCGCCGACGAAGCTCAGCTCGCGCAGCTCGTTATACGTGATGCGCTCGATCGGCAGCGGGTCGGGCACGATGCGCGGGTCTGCCATGAGGATGCCGGACACGTCCGTCCAGTTTTCGTACACGTCGGCATTCAGCGCCGCCGCCGCGAGCGCGCCGGTGATGTCGCTGCCGCCGCGGGAGAAGGTGCGGATCTTGCCGTCGGGCGTCACGCCGTAAAAGCCGGGGATGACGACGCTGCGCCCCTCGGCCAGCCGCTGCAGCGCGGCGTAGGACGCCTCCTTGTCGATCGTGCCGTCAAAGCGGAAGCGCACCCACAGCTCCGCGTCGAGAAACGAGTAGCCGAGGTAGTCCGCCATGAGCAGGGCGGAGAAATATTCGCCGCGCGACACGAGCTCCTCCTCCGAGATGCCGCTGCGCAGCTGCTGGCGCAGCACGTCGAGCTCGGCCTCGATGTCGACGCTCAGCCCGCACGCGTCGCGGATGGCGATGTAGCGCTCGCAGATCATCTGAAAGATGCTCTCGCAGCTCACGCCGTACTGCAGATGCGCGTGGCAGAGGTAGAGGAGGTCTGTGAGCTTGTGGTCGTCCGCGCTGCGCTTTCCGGCGGCGGACACGACGATGACCCTGCGCGCGGGATCGGCGCGCACAATGTCGCGCACCTTTTCAAACTGCTTGGCGTCCGCCATCGACGAGCCGCCGAATTTTGCAACTTTGAGCATGGCGTCCTCCTTATTGCAGCGCGGCAAAGAAGCTCTCACCGTCCTGCCCGAGCGCCTGCGCCATGAGCGCGTGCATCCGGCTCACGGGGATCGGCTGCGTGATGACGGCGCCGTCCCAGTCGCCCTCGGCGAGGGCGGCCAGCTCCGGCAGCGCGGCGCGCGTGCGCACATAGTAGCGGTGCTGCACGCCGGCATTGTCCGGCACGGCCGGAACGAAGGAATCGGTGTAGAAGGCGTGCACCCCGCGCGTGATGTCCACTAGATCCTGCACGACGTTGTAGGCCGTGGGGTAGCGCCCCGCGCCCTGACCGAAGAAGCTCTGCACGCCCATACGCTCGCCGTCCATGCTGATGAGGTTGAAGTTCGCGGGCACGGCGGCCTCGAGCGCATCGCTGCCGAGCAGCGTCGGCTCGACGTAGGCGCGGATGCTGCCGCCGCGCTGTTCGGCGGTGGCGATCAGCTTGCACGTGCAGCCGTGCGCCTGAAAGCGGGCAATGTCCGCCTTGCGCACGTTGCGGATGCCGGACACCGGCACGTCCGCCTCACGCAGCGACACGCCGAAGGCGACGTTTGCGGACAGGATCAGCTTGCGCTGGATGTTTAAAGATATTGTTGGGTAAAAAAGAAAGGTCAGTCGATTTTGCCGATGAAGCGGTAGTAGATTTCTACTTCCTGCTCACGGCTTCCGTCCTCGCCCTTGACAGCTTCGTGGACGGTTATTTTTTCAATTAGAGTGTTCAGAAGTTCGGCGGTCAGCTCCACAGGGTTGACATACTGTTTCATCAGGGCAATCCACTTTTCAGCATCCGCTGCGGTCTGTACGGCGGCTTCCATCGTTTCGTGAAGCTGTCTTATTTTTGTTTCAAGCTCCTTTTGCTCGTTCTGGTACTTCTCGGACAGCATATTGAAGTTATACTCGGTTATGCGTCCGGCAGACCAGTCCTCATACATTTTAGCAAACAGCCCGTCAACCTCGGCTTTACGCTTCTCTGCCTTTTTCAGCTCCGCAGCCTGCTTTTTTTTCTTCGCAGAGTTTCTTTCCCTGTCGCTGGCATTGAGCAGGCGTTTCAGCAGATTGTCCTCGTCTTTCTGTGCCAGCATAGACCAGTATTGCAGTCTTGCAAGCACATAGGCATACAGTACATCATAGCGGATATAGTGCATGGAACACTGGCGTAATCCCTGCCCGTTCTTGCTGCAATGGTAGTACCCGTATGGGTTCTTATTCTGCTTGTTTTCCCCATAGGCTAAAGACCATCCGCAGTCTGCACATTTTATCAATCCTGCGAAAATCTGTGTCGTACCGTTTCTGCGTTTCCTGCGTCTGCTTGCAATCAGCTCCTGAACTTTTTGGAACACTTCTTCAGAAATGATGGCTTCGTGGGTATTTTCCACACGATACCATTCTTCCTGCGGCTTCCGCACCTTTTTCTTGTTCTTGAATGAAATGTTGCTCTGCTTGTTGTGAATGCTGTGACCGATGTAGGTTTCCTCTTTCAAAATGCTCTTGACCTGTGCTATCGTCCACGCATAGGCTTTTTCTGCGGGCGCACCGGCGTAGATATTGGCGAAAGTCCCGTATCTTTCATAGTTCAGCCAGCCGGGGGTAGGTACTTTTTCCTCCACCAGAATCCGTGTAATGCTGGCGGCTCCACGCCCGTGTACAGCAAGGTCAAAAATCTTCTCTACAATCCAGCGTGTTTCCGGGTCGATCAGAAGATGACCTTTTTTGTCCGGGTCTTTTTACATAGCCCAGCGGTGCATAGGCTCCATAGTGTGCGCCATTGGCAAATCTTGTGTGCATGGCAGCCTTGACCTTTTTGCTGGTCTGTCGGGCGTGCATTTCATTCAGGATGTTTAAGAACGGGGCAAGCTCGCTTTCTCCGTTGATGGTGTCCACATTATCATTGATGGCAATGTAGCGTACTCCCTTGCTGGGGAAATAGATTTCCGTGTACTGACCGGTCAGGATATAGTTTCTTCCCAGACGGGATAAGTCCTTTGTGACAACGCAGTTGATTTTCCCGTCCTCGATGTCATCAATCATCCTTTGGAAGCTTGGACGCTCGAAATTTGTCCCACTCCATCCGTCGTCAATGTACTCGTCTACAACGGTCAGCCCATGCTCTGCGGCATACTGTCTAAGCATCATGCGCTGGGTCTGGATACTGCCGCTTTCCCCCTGTAATTCATCGTCACGGCTCAATCTCAAATATAGTGCAGTGTTATAAATCGTTGTATTGTATGGTTGTTTCACGGTTAAAAATCCTCCTTCTAAAAGAAACAACCCACGCTTATACAATACTCGCTGGTACAAGTATATCATAAGCGTGGGCTGATTGACAGTCGTTATTCCGTATTTTTTCAGGAAGCGGCGGCAGCGTGCTGGATCACATCTTCCAGCAGGCTGTCAAGCGGCTTCCCATCCTGTGCGAAATGCTCCGATACCTTGATACGGACTTTCCCCATGACAAAATACTGGGTGCCGTCTTTTTCGGTAAGCAGGGTGCCGCTGTTTTTGTTATTGCTCTCGTTTTTGCTTTTTGCCATAGGCAGTTACCTCCATAAATGAAATATGCCCGACAAGGGAATGTCAGACAGGTGTACAGCCGCAGACTGTCTCCGTGTCAACCAAACCGTGTCAACCGGCAGAAAAGACTTTGAAAACAATCCATAGGCGCTCTATTATTACTTTTTACTTTTTCTTTGATTTCTTGGTTGACATGGTTGACAAAGGAGAGAAATGCCCCAAATATCAGGCTTTTCCCCGTCAACCGGCTGTCAACCAAAGCGTCAACCAAACTGTCAACCGGTGGCTTTTCAGAATGGAAGTTCCATTTGCCGGGCTTCTTCTTCCGTGATTTCCTGAAAACCGTCCCCCTCCGGCGGAGCTTGGTTGACACGCTCCCAGCCTTTTTGAGAACCGTATTTCTTATACCGCTTCGGGCTTTTGTAGGCTACCCAGCCCTGTATGATGCCGCCCGCAATGCCGGTATTCATAATCTCGCAGATTGCCCGTGTCTCCCAGTCTGCCGGGGAATTTAAGTTCCCCAGCGCTTCCTCATAAAGCTGCTTGGAACATACCCTGTCGCCGGTGTAGTCCTCCAAATAGGCGTAGATCATGCCGGCCTGTGTGTCTTCCTGCATAAAGTCCTGCTGGTGGGCGTTCAGGTATCGGTTCATTTCTATGCTGAATGACAGCTTATACTTCCCACTGCGATAAACCGTCATGGCTTCCGCCCACATCTGTTCGATATACGCCCTCGCCGCCGCTTCATCGTCCAGTATGTGAACCTCCGCCCGTTCCGGGTACACCGTCACGGGGAGAAAGCGCCGGTTGCCGGTGCGATCACGGGGCAAAAAGTCCTGCCGGTTGGTCGTCCCTCCAAATACACATTGCCGCAGCCGGTCTGCCGGATGTGTCTCATACGGCACTTTGTAGGTTTCTTTCTGGCGGCTTAAGAATGACTTGATTTCCTCAATACTCTTGGCGTTGGCTGTGGCAATCATCTCCGACATCTCGATAATCCAATGCCCTTGCAGCTTGCGGTACACATTTTCATCGTCCAGCTTTTTCAAATCGTCTGAAAACCATTCGTCCCTGCCTGCCAGCAGCCGGAAAAAGGTAGATTTCCCGGCTCCCTGACCACCAACCAGACAGAGCATGACCTCAAACTTGCTCCCCGGTCTGAATACCCGCCGGATGGCTCCCATCAGGAACAGTTTCAAGGCTTCATAGGTGTATTCGTCCGTATCGGCTCCCAGAAAGTGATGCAGGGCGTAACGGATGCGCTCTGTGCCGTCCCATTGCAGGCTGTTCAGGTAATCCCGGACGGGATGGTAGCGGTTTTCATTGGCAACAATCTTGATGGCGCTCTGCACCTTTTTCTCGCTGGTAAGCCCGTAATTTTCTTCCAGATACAAAAGCAGGTAGTTCATGTCCATGTCGGTCAGCGTGGCACTGGTGCGCTCCCAGCCCAGCGGCTTCACAATGTCAATCTGCTCCGTCAAAAGGTTCAGGCGCAGCGCCCCGCGAAACAGCGGGTCACGCTGGAACACCGTCAGGCAGTTTCGGATGCTGTTCTTCACGCCGCCTTTCTGCGTCCCCTCTAATGTCTCCCGGATTTCTGCCGGTGTCTGCGCCGGTTCCATTGTATCCATCGTCCTTTTGACCGCTTCCTGCGTTTCCGGCGGCAAGTTCTGAAATTCGCTGTTCAAGCCGCAGCACCTCCTTTCCCTGTGCGGCGATCAATGCCGCTTTTTCTTCTATTTCTCCGTATAACAAAATATCCAAAAGGTATTCTGTGTAGCTTATCCTCTGCAACGCTTCCACAAAAAGAGGATGCCAGATGGCATCCTGCGGCTGTGGGGCGTGTGCTGTTTTCAATGCTCCAGCAGGCGCAGATAATCGCATAGCACCCGGAAACAATACCGTTCCGTTTCCTGAAATCTCTGCTCCGCTGATTTTTGTCGGGGCTGTGACCTGTTGTGACGCTTCCTATCTGGCGGCGCATTGCCGGATTTCTCATAGGAAACGCCGAAGTCCTCCGCAAGCCTGACCGCAGCTTCCCGTTTCCAATCCATGCAGCAAAGCGGAAAAGTCGATCACATCCCCGGAAGCCCCGCAGCCGAAGCAGTAAAAGCGGCTGTCCACTTTCATGCTGGGCGTGCGGTCATTGTGGAATGGACAGCAGACCATGCCGTTTCTTCCCACCCGGATTCCATAGAATGAAGCAGCCTGCCGGGTGGTAACAGACTGTTTCACCGCTTCAAATACATTCAAATGCTCCCTCCATAAAAATGCCGGCAGCGGTAAAGCTGCCGGTTATGTCATAGCTCCATCTCATGTTTCTTTCTCTGTACTTCCTGTGGCTGCTCCCTCCGGCGCAGTGCGGTATCTACGGCGTTCTGCACCTGCCGCAGCCGTATGACTTCCTCCCGGAGCGGCTTGTGCTGCGGAGACAGTTCGGCATACTCTGTTTTTAACTGTGCATATTCCTGTTTCCATGCTTTCAGGGCAATGGGTTTTCCGTCCAGTTTTTCTTTCAGAATACGGCGGGCGGCATAAAACAGCCGCAACTCCGCATCGTGTGATGTTTCAAATTTCTCCCTCTGTTTCTTAAACTTGATATTGTTCAATTCCGTATGAACAGGTTTTAGCCGCTGGTAATTCTCGCCCTCCCGTATCAATTCCTGCAATTCCTTTATCCGGGCAGATTTCTTTTTCATGGAGTCGCTTAACGCTTCAAATTCTTCGTTGACAGAGGAAAGACGCTCCTGCAAATCCTCTAATGTGAGCAGCTTGTTTTCCGTCAGATAATTGACGGCTTCGGCAAACTGCTTTAAGTTTCCGGTTCTGGCTTTATTGCTCCATGCCCCTGCGTTGCGCTGGTTGTAATAAGCGATCAACAGGTCGGCAAGGCTCGGTGTCTGCGGTTTGGAAAGTTCTTCTTTTACCTCTGCCATCCAGACAAACAGGGCTTTGATCTTCTTCCTCACATCCTGCATGAGCCGGTTGGTGGCTTTAATCCAGCGGTTCAGTTCCCCTTTCTCGGTGCGGATGCCCTTTGCTTCCATCTGCCGGACATTAGCTCCCTCGTGGACAGTAGGTATCAGGTCAAGCCCCTGCCGCACATAGGAACGGTGGTCGATACGCACATCCAGCCCTTTTTCCTCAAATTTTGTATTAACGGCAGCCGCCCACTGCTCCCGCCAGTGTTCCAGCGTTTCCGGCTCATGCCAGTCTGTTGTATGGACAGCGTTAAACATATAATCGCCGTTTTTATCCCGGATTCGGTTTCCATCTTCATCAAGAAGATATTCCCGACGCTGTTTTTGTCCCCATGTGCCATCCGGGTTCAAAGGGCGCATGGTTGTCATCACATGAAAATGCGGGTTAGGGATGCCGCCGTCCTCTTTCTCCGGGCTGTGAAAAGCAAGGTCGGCAATCATGCCTTTTGTCACAAACTGCTCCTGTACGAACTTCCTCGCCAGCTCCATGTTTTTTCCAGCGTCAATTCATTCTGCATGGCAATATCAAAGGAATAGGTCAATTCAGTTTCCACAGCATTCGTGCAATGCTCTCAATAGCTGCCCCACGGGTAATCAGCCGGTGCGTCCTCTGTTTCCGGGAACCGCTTTCCAGATACGCCTGCCGGTTTTTCAAACGCTGCATTTTCCGTTTTTCCTGTTCCAGCAGGACAGTGGTTTTTTCATATTCCTGCTTCAACTGTTCCAAAGATTTTTCCATGTTCTCACATCCTTTGCTGATAAGATAAAGAAAGACCATCCGCAGACAGTCCGTGTGTCAGTGCTTCTATAAAACCCGATGAAAAGGGAAAACCGCAGAGCGGATTTCTCTTTGCGGCGGGTACACAGGGGATAGCCGCTTTAGCGGCGCAAGGGGTGTAGCCACCTTGTCGGAGCGAAGCGAACGCAGACCTCGGATTGCTGATTTTATCAGCGGCAGAGGTAAGCTCCGCAGGACGCACGATACATGGTCTTTAGACTATGTATAGAAGTGCGCCCTTAGTTCCTAAGGGATTTTGCCGTTTCCGGCAGTCTTGTCCTTTTCTTGGAACGCTTGGAAAGATACTTCGGGCAGTCAACCACAACCGCCCGGAAGCTCTGTTTACATTCGTGCTGGCATTTCCGGCACAGTTCGTTGTAAGTGATACGGCTGCGGTCATTTAAGAAGAAAGACCATTCCAACCGCCGCTTGTTACTCATTCTTGCCATAACCGGCTCCTTTCTCCGTTTCTATCTGATGTACGCAGATAGGCTGTTTTGATGTAGCGTCTCGGTATCATTTTTAAGGTTTTTCCCTCTGTATGCCCCTTTGGAAAGTGCGGCGGTATTGCAAGTCAGGGGATAATACCTCACGCTTATTTGTCGCTTCCCGGTACGGTTTCAGAGCCTTTTGCCATCCATTCAAAGAAAGCAATTTTGCTGACCTTATAAGTCTGCCCCTGCGGAACGCTGGAAAGCCGGGTGTGTACCAGCTCATAGGCGCTCGCTCTTGAAATTCCCATAATCCGCTGGATGTCCGCCACATCCAGAACCAGAGGTAAATCCTCGTAGCTGTTCAATCTCTTTTTATCGTTCATTCTGTTCCTCCCATAAATCAAATAGGTTAAAATGCTTCCTGTTGCCGTTCTCCCCAAAAGCCGTTTTCCTGCCCCATTCCTGCGGTGTTTCCCTGCATTGGTGCGCCGGATGCGTCACTTCTCCTGCCGGTCATATCCCTTTTGGACGGTCATTCACTTGTCAAGGTACTGTGCGGTACGAAATTACCAACCGCAATCATCATAGCGTACTATCCTTGACAAAACAATGATTCTGCGATACCATGAGTGTAACGGATATAACTGAATTATATAATTACCATAAACAAAGGCAGGGGATAGGGATGGAGAATCAGTTTATACGGCATGAGCCATGTTTTGAGAGGATTTTGTTTGTCCTGACGCTGGACAGGAAGAAAATGAAAGAGCGGATTTTGATTGGGGAAGAACAGCAGATCCGCTTCCGTCTGAACGGGAGCCAAAACGCAGAGGTGCTTTGTGATATGACACGCCCACTGGGAACTTTTTTGATAAACTTTGAGCGTGACACGGACAGAGACTGGAACTTATACGGGCTTTCTCCGCTGCGGCAAGCTCTCCACTCCAACCGATGGAAACAGCCGGAGCTGGAGCAGGCGGCAAGCGAATTTCTTTGGGAGAAATATCTTAGCAACGACCCTCTGAAAATGTATGTGGCGTTCCGTATCTGGAACAGCTATCTGCTTGCCAGAGAACCCCGTGACCGTAACGCTGCCTGTGACCGCTTCATGGATAAAATGAGCAGACTGACCGGGGTATTCCAAAACGAAACCATGAGCTTTGACAGGGAGACAGGAAAACCGAAACAATTTCAAGCTGGCAGCCTTTATTTCAAAGGCGCACCGTCAGAATACCCGGCTTGACCTCTGGTTCCCGGACAACCGGCGCACAGAAGAATGTGTGTCTGCCTATGCGTCCCTCTACCCGTTGATTACCTATTATCTGAACAGGCTGAATGACTGGGGGCTTTGCTTCCGGCGGTGCAAGGTCTGTGGAAAATATTTTCTGGCAAAGAGCCAGCGGTATGAGCTGTGCAGCGACAAGTGCCGAAAAGCACAGGCGCTTCAAAACAAGCGGGAATTTGACGAGAGGTCAAGAGAAAATAACTATGACCTGCTTTATAAAAATGAATGCCAGAACTGGCGCAACAAAATAAACCGGGTAAAAAATACCGCAGGCTTTCCGGCTGACCGTCTGGAAAAAATACAGGCTTCCTTTTCCGACTTTAAGAAAGAAGCCTTACAGAGAAAAAAGGCTGTAAAAACAGGAACGGCCAGCCCGAAAGAATTTACGGACTGGCTGTATCAGCAGAGTAATGTAATTGTTGAGCTGACCGAGATATGAAAAACTTTCTATCGTCAATTTCGCATTATTGCAATAACAGATTGCTTCTTCCATGAATGGTAATATTATCATCAAACTTTTGGAAGAACTACAAATGTCCGAGGTGCCTTTGATTTCGACAAAAAAACAGGCTGAATTGTTACAAAGCTCGGACATTTCAAAAATTCTTTGAGAAATGGCGAAAAAAGCGGGGCAGCACACGCCGCCCCGCCGATCCCATACGGTTATTCCATTGCCCGCATTTGTTCGATCAGAGATTGTTTTTTCTGTCTGCGGATTGTCCATACAGACAAGATCAGCTCCATTCCGAACAATACCAGAATGAACAGCCCCATTTCCAAAACCGGGAATTGATAAGGCACTACATTTCCGGCAAAAGCACCTATACTCATTTTTCTGCAAGCAAAGATGGAAGCCGGAAGCCCAACGATCAGCGTTGCCAATGTTGCAAAGAGCGCATAGCACAGCCCCTCACAGATGTTCATTTTACATAGCTGTTTTTGTGTTAGGCCGATAGAACGCAGAATACTGTTTTCCTGCTTTCGGGCGATCTGGTTAGAGAGTGTCGTGTTAATCAGGTTGATAACGCCAAAGAGAAATACCAACCATGAAAGTATCTCCATACTGCCAAACGCAAAAGAATTTGTCATTTCTTCATATTCAATCACTGTATTGATTTCATCTAAGGCAATATTACTATGGCTGGCAACAATATTTTTCAATTCAGCTCCCACATAGTCCGTTTTTTTAGCGTCATTTACAATGCTCCATGAATAGTCAAACGAAGCTATTTCTGGATGTAATTCATGGAATAATGCTTCCGTTGCAAATTCAAGTGGAGAGTCAACTGGGACTGTTCCATGTCCATCAGTTGGTATGCTATCGTTGTCAAACACCCCTGATATAGTAACAGGAATAGTTGATTTCCCAGAGGTAACTTCAACCGTTTCTCCCACTCTTATATTATCACGATTACTTGTATGCGAATCAATTATGATGCTGTGTGCATCCGCTGGCATAGTTCCCTCTATCAATGCAGCTTCAACCGCAGAATAATTTTGTTCAGTTAGTATATCACACCAACCAGCCTCATCAATTCCGTTGGCACGATAATTTATATGAAGGCTTTGCCTTTTTGTAATCACATCGGTTACACCATCAATGGCCAAAATTTCCTGCTTCAATTTCTCATTCAATGGATTTCCCGCTGCCATAGCTTCTTCTACTGCCAACTCGGAATGTAAATAAATTTTATAGTCACCATACGGATAAATCTGCCTTGCAAGTGCCTCTGGGGAGCGCAGCAAAACCATGGAGGATACCACAAGCAGGATAATTCCGCCCAAACTCAAAGACGCTATAATAGAGATTGTCTTTTTGCGGTCACGCTTAAAATTCGCAATTCCCATTGAAACAGGATTGAGCTTGATATTCTTTTTCCGGCTGCGGATGTCCTTTTGCACCGGGGTAAAACGGACGGCTTCAATGGGGGAAATCCCTGCCGCGATTTTCACCGGCTTACGGATGGAAATAGACACCATGATCCAACTGCTTATGAGTGTCAGGGAAACCATAACGACATAGGAAACAGCGTTAAATCCCTTGGAAAACAGAAGAAAACCGCCGCATACGCCCAGCACTGTACCAACCAAAATTCCGATACTGCCGAGTTTGCGTCCCTCCCGCTTTACAATCCGCTTGATTTGCTTTGGCGTTGCACCAATCGTCCGAAGCTGTCCGTAGCTCCTGATTTTGTCATTGATGGAGATACGGAAGATACTCTGAATCACAATATAGCCGCCGATCAGAACAATAACAATCACACCAACAATCGGTAAAAAATCAAAGGATTTAGAAGCATAAGCAAAATACTTGTTGTTCATGCTGGGATTAGGAAGCTGATATTCCTCTGCAATCTCCCTGCAATAAGAGGTTATCAGTTCCTCGCCCAACTGGTCGCTGTTTTTGAAATGAGCATAGGCGCGATAGCCAGCCGGATCAAACCCTATTCCATTCGGTCAGTGCAGCTTTGGAAAGAATGATAGCGCAGGTATTCGCTTCTTTTTCATTTACGCTGTCCATAATGCCGGTAACGACATAATCACCATGAAAACTCTCGGTATCTAAGGTCACACTGTCCCCGATCTTGGCATTGTTTCCATAGGTGGAGAGAAAGTATTCGCTTACGACAACTTCATTTGCTTTTTGGGGCAGATTCCCCTCCAATAGCTTCATTTGGTCGCGCCCAATCTCCATCATTTCTGCGTCATTATATACATAAGAGGCATGATAGCCCTGTTCCGAAAGTTCCTCACCGAGCATATAGTAGCCGCCTACGCGCTCAAACTCCGGCAGTCCTTTCAGGGTTTCAATGTCGTTTTCCTCTACGCCCAGCCAGACCGCCTCATAAGTATCGACAACCTGATTGCGCTGCATTTGTGTCAGGGAGGTAGACACAATTCCCGTAAAGCAGATCAGAAATGCCGCCAGCGCAACGGCAATCACCACCATCAGATTCCGGCGCTTCTCGCTTTGCAAACTTTTCTTTGCCAGCTTCTTTGTAATGGCGCTGGTATCATTCTCAAAAGGCCATGTCATAGCCTGCCACCTCCTTACTCCACAATCTTGCCGTCCTCAATGCGGACAATCCGATCTGCAAGACGGGCTATGTCGTCATTGTGGGTAATCATCACAACAGTTTGCCGGAACTCTGCACTGGTGCGCTTGATAAGCCCCAGCACCTCGGCGCTGGTCTTGCTGTCAAGGTTGCCGGTCGGCTCGTCGGCCAGCACAATAGCCGGTTTGGTAATCAGGGCGCGGGCAATCGCCACACGCTGCTGCTGGCCGCCAGAAAGATTGTTCGGCATATTTTTCAGTTTATCTTCCAGCCCCAACAGGCGAACGATCTCGTCCAAAAACTTCTGATCCACCGTGTCCCCGTCCAGCTCCACCGGCAGGACGATGTTCTCATACACATTCAGGATAGGAACAAGGTTATAGTTCTGGAAGATAAATCCAATGTTGCGGCGGCGGAAGATGGTAAGCTGTTCGTCGTTCTTCTTTGCCAGTTCTTCGCCTCGGACGATCACAGTTCCGCTGGTGGGGGTGTCCAGCCCGCCCATCATGTGAAGCAGGGTAGACTTGCCGCTGCCGGAGGTTCCCACAACGGCCACAAATTCGCCGTCCTCCACGGAGAAGTTCACACCGTCAAGGGCGCGGGTGATGTTCGGCTCTGTGCCGTAATACTTTTTCAGGTCGATAGTCTGTAAAATGCTCATAAAATTCAATCCTTTTTTTGTTTGTTGTAAATGCGGAACGCTGCTGCGCCGGTGGCCGCCAACTGCACCAGAATCAGCACAGCGAACAGGCCGAAGCTCTCATAGTAGAACAGTTCATCCCAAAATAGGAGAACATCACAGAGAGCAGTCAAGGCAACCGTCCAGCGGATGTGCCGGGCCAGCCATTGCCGGAACACCAGCACAAGGGCAACGGGCGGGACGATCAGCAGCGCCAGATTCAAAATCAATGTCGGGGTCAGTTCCATTGCGTCGCCTCCTCACTTTTGTTGATAAGGGTATTGTAAAACCCAAATGTCCGCGAAATGTTACAGCGGCCAAAAAATTTCATTGAAAATCGGGGTGAAATGTTACAACGCTCGGACATTTCAAAAAATTCACGGCGGACAGCCGGAAATGGTCGTCCGCCGAATCATACTACACAATCTTTTAGATAGATTGATTGTGAAATAATTTCAATCCAATCACCACATCTATCATAAGTTCCACAATGAGAATTATACTAATGGCAACATTAAAATTACATAGGTTATATAATCCGATATAGATTTCACAAGTAAGAAATACAACTTGCAGACACAAATTTAAGTATGTCACTAAATGCTCGTTAGTTCTATTCCACAATCTAAACAGGAACATTGTAAAAATAGGTTTTCCCGTAAAAGCAAAAAGCACTGACAATACCGGCACCAAAAATACATAGTAAGAATCTACTGCATTGCTGGGGGATGTACCTACCCATTGAATTGCTATTTTATCAGGAACAACGAAAAATAAAACAATAGATAAAATAACATTGATTATTAAGATGATTGTTGTTGCTTTGCAAAAATTGATTTTTTTCATGGTGTTTTCTCCTGTTATAAGTGTGCTTTATTTAGTCGGCAACATAATGGAAAATTCCGAACCCTTGCCCGGCTCCGAAACCACTTTGATATAGCCGCCCTGCCGTGTTACGATCTCGCGGGCCAGATACAGGCCAATGCCCACGCCCTGCTGTTCGTGTACTTCTTCCTCACGATAGAAGCGCCGGAAGATGGCGGCCTGATTGCTTTCGGAAATGCCCTTGCCGGTGTCGGCTACTTTGATTTCCACATACATTTCCCACAGCACCACAGACACAGCGATTTTCCCGCCTGCCGGGGTGTACTTCACCGCATTGTCCAGCAGGTTAAAGAGGGCTTCCGATGTCCACTTGCTGTCATGGAAAACGGTCAAATCCTCCGGGCAGTCCACGGACACAGCGATTTCCTTTTTCTCCGCTGCATACACAATCCCACTCATGGCCTGCGCCACGGTATCAAAGAGGCGACCCGGTTTCTTATCCAACTGGATCACGCCCGTTTCCAGCCGTGAGGTTTTCACAAGGGCCTGAAAGAGAAAGTCCAGCTTATCCGTCTGGCTGCGGATTCCCCGGATAAAGTCGGTGCGCTCCGCCTCGGTCATGGGCTTTTCCAGCAGGGTGTCCGTCGCCATTTTCAGATTGCTTACCGGCGTTTTCACCTGATGGGAAATATCCGATACAAGGGTCTGTAACTCCTGCCGTTCCTCGTCCACCCGGCGGCGGTTCTCCTGCATGATCTGGTAAAGCCTTGCCAGCCGGTGTCCGATTCTGGCAAGCTGGGTTTCGCTGTCCTCTGGCCGCTGGGGCGCTTCATTCCCGGCGATCATGTGGTCTAAGGTCTGGCACAGGTCAGCGGTAAACTGCGACAGCCGCTTTCCAAACGCCTGCGTCAGTACAAAAATCCCCACAAGGGCGCACAGCAGCAGCGTCCCGCCTGTCAGCAGCACCGCAATCTGTTTTGTCACAAGAAACAGGGCTATGGTGATCCCGGACATGGAGAGGACAAGCTCCATTGCCACCCGGCCAAACAGCCGCTTTACCGAGAGGTTTTGAAACTTCATTTTACCTCGCCTCCCGTCCATTGATACCCCATGCCGTAAACGGTCTTGATGTAGGGTGCGCCGCCGTCGGCTTCAATCTTGCTGCGAATACGGCTGATGGAGGTTGTCAGGGTGTGTTCGTCCACAAACCGCTCGTCTATATCCCACAGCTTTTCCAAAAGCTGCCCACGGGTCAGCACTTGCCGGGGATTTTTACGAAACAGGTTCAGCATTTTGTACTCCATCGGGGATAGAGTCAGGGGCTTGCCGTTTAAGGAAGCCGTCTGCTCCGAGAAGTCCAGAAACAACCGCCCGTCGTCGTAAATGTCCTTGGCCGGTTTGTGGTGTTCCAGCATGGCGAACATGGCTTTGATTTTTCGCTGCAAGGCCCCGATCACAAAGGGCTTTGTGATGTAGTCCACCGCGCCCACCTCATAGCCCCGTATCTGGTCGCTCTCCTGATCGTTGGCGGTCAGGAATATTACGATGGTGTCCGGGTGCTGGGGCTTTATCAGCTTGCACAGTTCAAAACCGTTCCCGTCCGGCAGGTTGATGTCCAGCAGCACTAAATCAAATTCCCGCTGGCGGATGGCTTCGGCTGCGGTTCTGGCATTTAGGGCAGAAGTCACGCCGTAGCCGTCTGCGGTCAGGTTATAGTCTAACATCTTATTCAAAAGACTGTCGTCCTCGACAATTAAAATCTGCTCCATATTCTCACTTCCTTTGCTTTTTGCAGATAGTATAACAGGCAAATGTCCGAGAATTGTTACAAGGACAAATATATTTATCATTTTACAGCTTTTTTATGTGTACTGCAATTTTATAAAAGAAAGGACAGCAGTATCATCAAATTGCTGTCCTTGCGGTTTATTATAGCTGGTAGTGTATAAGCGTGGGTTCATCATATTTGGTGTGGTATCTTTAACTATGGGCTCGAAATCCGTGCGGCCGCACGAGCCGTTGAAGAGCGTGTCGCCGGTGAAGAGCGCATCGCCGCAGATGAGCGTCACGCCGCCGGGGGTGTGGCCGGGCGTCTCCATGACGCGGAAGGTCAGATTGCCGACCTTGACCTCGTCGCCCTCCTTATAAAAGATCGTGCCCTCGGGCGGGACGAACGAGTAGCTGTCGAACGCGACGGCCGTGCCCGCGTCGAGCGCGTTCATGTACACGGGCGCGCCGGTCTCCTCGTGCACGGCGTAGACGGCGCCGGTGTGGTCGTAGTGACCGTGCGTGAGCAGGATGGCGCGGCAGGTGAGGTGGTTGTCCTCCAGGTAGTAGAGGATGGTGTTGGACTCGTCGCCCGGGTCGATGACGGCGCACTCGAGCGTGGTCTCGTCGGTGACGATGTAGCAGTTGGTCATGAGGTGCCCGACGGGCAGACATTTGATGAGCATGGGGTAGCCTCCTTTATAATTGATCGGTATCGAGCAGGATGGTAACAGGGCCGTCGTTGACGGACGCGACTTGCATGTCCGCGCCGAACTCGCCCGTGCGCACGGTGAAGCCGCGGGCCTGACAGCCGGCGATCACGCGCTCATAGAGCGGCACGGCGGTCTCCGGCCGGGCGGCGGCCGTGAAGCCGGGGCGGCGGGAGCGGCAGTCGGCAAAGAGCGTGAACTGGCTCACAATGAGCAGCTCTGCGCCCGCGTCGGTGGGATTGACGTTCATTTTGCCATTGGCGTCTTCAAACACGCGCAGGCCGCAGATGCGGTCGACGATGCGGTCGGCTTCGGCCTCGGTGTCAGACACGTGCACGCCCAGCAGGATGAGAAAGCCCTTGCCGATGCGCGCGGTCTCCTGTCCGCCGATCGTGACGGACGCTTCGTTCACACGGGTGATGACAGCTCTCATGCTTTGCCCTCCTGTTTGGGTTTCCCTGCGTTTTTGGCGTGCTCGGCCTGCAGCTCCGCCGTGTTTGCGGTGGCCTTCGCGATGTCGGACGCACCGCTGCGCGAGATGCGGATGACGCCGCGGACGGCGCTCAGGCGGCTGATGATCGTGCGCAGCTCGGCCAGATCGTGCACCTCGACCGTGATCGTGATGGTCGAGCGGCCGCTGTCCACGTCGCGCGCGGTGAGCGTGCGCACCTTGGCGTTGAGCGTGTTGAGCGCGGTGGCCACGTCCATCACGAGACCCGAGCGCTGTGCGCTGAGCAGCGTGAGCGTCGTGCCGTAGGAATCGGTGGTGTTCTCCGCCCAGCTCACGCGGATCCAGCGGCCGGCGGTCTCCGGATTGTCGCGGCTGGCGAGGTAGTTTTCACAGTCCGTCCGGTGGATGGACACGCCCGCGCCGCGCGTGATGAAGCCGATGATGCTGTCGCCGGGCACCGGCGTGCAGCAGCGGGAGAATTTGATGAGGCAGTTATCGAGCCCCTCGACGAGGATGCCGTGCACGGCGTGGCGCGGGCGCTTGCTGCGGCGCTCGGCCGCCTCGTTGATGCGGTCGATGGCGTTTTTCTGGTTGGCCTTCTGGCTGCGCAGGATCTCGTCGCGGATGCGGTTGACGGTGCGCGTGGCGGTCACGCCGCCGTAGCCGATGGCGGCGTACAGATCGTCGAGCGAGGTGAAGGCCAGCCGCTTGAGGATCTGCGGCAGGATCTCGTCGCCCATGATGTCGGCCGGGGCGATGCCGTTGGCGCGCAGCTCGCGCTCAAACTGCTCCTTGCCGTGGACGATGTTCTCCTCGCGGCGCTCTTTTTTGAACCACTGCTTGATCTTCGTGCGCGCGGCACCGCTCTTGGCGAGACTGAGCCAGTCGCGGCTCGGACCGGGCGCGTTTTTCGACGTGCGGATGTCGACAATGTCGCCGTTTTGCAGCACGTAGTCGAAGTTCACGATGCGGCCGTTGACCGTTGCGCCGACCATGCTGTTGCCAATCGCGGAGTGGATGCTGTAGGCGAAGTCGATCGGCGTCGCGCCGGCGGGCAGGTTGATCACGTCGCCCTTCGGCGAGAACACGAACACCTCGTCGGCGAACATATCCACCTTCAGATTGTGGAAAAAGTCCTGCGCGTCGGACTCCTGCTGCGTCTCGAGCAGGCGGCGGATCCACGCGAACTTCTCCTCGTCGCCGGCCTTGGTGCCCTCGCCGCTGCCGGTCTTGTATTTCCAGTGCGCCGCGACGCCGTACTCCGCCGTCATGTGCATCTCCCACGTGCGGATCTGCACCTCGAACGGAATGCCCTCCGAGCCGATGACCGTCGTGTGCACGCTCTGGTACATGTTCGGCTTCGGCGTGCTGATGTAGTCCTTGAAGCGGCCGGGCAGCGGCTTGTACATATCGTGGATGATACCGAGCACGTTGTAGCAGTCGGGGATCGTGTCCACGATCACGCGGAACGCGCACAGGTCGAAGATGCCGTTGATGTCGAGCTTCTGCGCGTACATCTTGCGGTAGATGCTGTAGATGTGCTTGATGCGGCTCGAGATGGTGGCGTGCACGCCGTCGAGCTCCAGCCGCTCGCGGATCTGCGTGCGCATCTCGTCCATGAATTTTTCCAGCGTCGGCATACGCGCCTCGAGCGCGTCCGTGATGGCGCGGTAGCCATCGGGGTCGAGGTAGAGCAGCGAGAGGTCTTCCAGCTCCCACTTGATCTTCTGCATGCCGAGGCGGTGCGCGATGGGAGCGTAGATCTCCATCGTCTCGAGGGATTTGATGCGCTGCTTCTCCTCGCTCTGATAGGCCATCGTGCGCATATTGTGCAGACGGTCGGCCATCTTGATGAGGATGACGCGGATGTCCTTGGCCATGGCCAGCAGCATCTTGCGCATATTCTCCATCTGCTGTTCTTCGACGCTTGTATACTGCACGCGCGTGAGCTTGGTGACGCCCTCGACGATGTCGGCCACCGAGGTGCCGAAGCTGCGCGCGATGTCGTCATGCGTGAGCGAGGTGTCCTCGATCGTGTCGTGCAGCAGCGCCGAGATGATGGAGTCCTCGTCGAGCCCCATCTCCGCCGTGATGATGGCGGCGGCGATGCAGTGCGACACGTAGGGTGAGCCGTCGCGGCGCTTTTGCCCCGAATGCGCGCGGTCGGCGCACTCGAAGGCCGCGCGCACGCGGCCGAGATCCGCCGGGATGCCGGCGGAGGTGATCTTCTGTTCCAGCTCCTGATAGTGTGCCTCGAGGTCGTAGGGCACCGGCGTCGCGTTTTCGGCGCGGGTCGCTTCAGACATGGGGGTCGCTCCTTTCCGAAAAGGAATGGGAATTTCCTGAAAATGTTTCATAGCAGCTTCTGCCGGCGGTCGCGCAGCGCCTGCAGCAGCTTCGACGCGCCGAGATCCACCTTGCCGCTGGTCGGCAGCGGGCGCAGGCGCAGCATCTCCCCGTCGAAGTCGACGGCGGCGAGTCCCATCTCGGCCATGACGCGCAGGCACACGCAGAATTTCTCCGGGCGCATGGGCGCGCGCTCCGGCAGCTCCGAAAGGGAAAAGACCATCGGCGCCTTCAGCCAGCGCCACGCCACGGCGAAATCCGCCCGCAGGGGGTAGAGATCCACCGTGTCCCACGCGGGCACGCACTGGTTTTTGAGCAGCGCGCTGCACAGCGGCAGCGGGTCGCTCGGGCGCACGTCGGTCACGAGCAGCTGCACGCTGCGGCGGCCGCGGAATTCGTTGATCTGCGGCGTGAAGGCCACATCCGCCCACTGGCCGATGCGCACGCCGAGCTCCGCCGGGGTGCAGGAGAAGAAGATGCCGGCATAATTATACCCGCCCTTGGCAAAGTGCAGCCGCAGATGGCGGCCGCCGCCGATGGGCACGGCGTTGACCAGCCGCGCACCGGTGATGCACAGCAGGGGCTTGGGGTTGCCGTTGCCGCACGGCTCGAGCGCGTCGAGCGACTCGATGCACGCCATGGTCAGCAGGTGCGGATCGTCCACGCGCAGGTCGCACGTGAGCTCCGGCAGGTCGTCGGCCGGGTTTTTCCGGTAATATTCGCCGAGCGCGCGGCGGAAGCGGTCGATGTTTTCCCGCCGGATGGTCAGTCCGGCCGCCAGCGCGTGGCCGCCGAAGCCCTCGAGATACTCCGAGCAGGCGCTCAGAGCGTTATACAGGTTGAAGCCGCCGAAGCTGCGGCACGAGCCCTTGCCGCGCTCGCCGTCGCAGCAGATCATGATCGTCGGCAGGTGAAACTCCTCACTCAGGCGCGAGGCGGCGATGCCGATCACGCCCTGATGCCACGTGTCGCTCGCGAGCACGAGCGGCGCGCGCGGCGGATAGCGGCACGCGATGGCCGAGGCCTCCTCCCAGATCTGCTGCTCGAGCTCCTGCCGCTCGCGGTTGAGCTGGCAGAGCCCGGCGGCGTAGCGGTCGGCGTCGGCGCTGTCATCGGTCAGCAGCAGCAGCGCGGCGATGGCCGTTTTCCCGAGGCGTCCGGCCGCGTTGATGCGCGGCGCGAGCGTGAAGCCGATGGTCGTGGCCGTGACAGGCCGTCCCTCCGCGCCGCACTCGTGCAGCAGCGCGCGGATGCCGGGGCGCGGGTTGGTGTTGATCTGCGCCAGGCCCTGCGCCACGAGGTAGCGGTTTTCGCCCGTGAGGGGCATGACGTCGGCCACTGTACCGATGGCGACGAGGTCGCCGTAGTCGTGCAGCACCTGCGTGCTGTCGCCCTCGAGCGCGCACAAAAGCTTATACGCCACGCCCACGCCCGCGAGCCCGCCGTTGGGATACTGCGAGCCGGGGCGCTTCGGGTCGACGACGGCCACGGCGTTCGGGATCGCCTGCCCGCTGCACTCGTGGTGGTCGGTGATGACCATGTCGATGCCACGCTGCAGGGCGTAGTTCGTCTCGTCGATGGCGGTGATGCCGCAGTCGACGGTGATGATGAGCGTGATGTCGTCGGCGCGCTGGAGGCTCGTGATCGCGTCCATGTTCAGGCCGTAGCCCTCCTCGATGCGGTCGGGGATGTACGGGTGCACGGGCACGCCGCGGCGGCGCAGATAGTCCGTGAGCACGCACGTCGACGTGATGCCGTCGACGTCGTAGTCGCCGAAGACGGCCACGTGCTCCCGCCGCTCGATGGCGGCGCGGATGCGCGCGACGGCCTTGTCCATGTCCTGCAGGAGCATGGGGTCGAACACGCTCTGGTCGCCGCCGCTGAGAAAGGTGCGCGCCTGCCCGGCGTCGTCATAGCCGCGCAGCGCCAGCAGCACCGCCAGCAGCGGGGAATAGCCCGCGCGCAGCAGCGCCTCCGGCGGCTGCGGCGCGGTATATGGAATTTTCCAGTTGCGGTATTTCATATGCGCTGTGTGCCTCAAATCCAAAACGATCGATTATAATAATACAATAATTTATTATTCTATCAAAATATTCGTGCAGATGCAAGAGGCGCGTGTTGGTTATCTGCCGCCGTCGGGGGCGATTTTTCGCCGCCGCGCGCCGCGCTTCCTGCCCTTGACAGGGATGCGCCGCCGGTGGTACGATATGGCGGGTATGCCGGCGTGGCGAAACAGGCAGACGCAAGGGACTTAAAATCCCTCGGTGGCAGCACCGTGCGGGTTCGAGCCCCGCCGCCGGTACCAGAAAATCGGCCGCTCTCGCACGAGAGCGGCCGATTTTTGTTTGCGGGCACGCCGGAGCGCACTTGCGCTGCAAGTGCGGATTTTGTGCGCCTTCACGTTTCCGCGCGGCGCGGCGCCATGCGCCCGGCCACGACGGCGATGTAGCCCAGCACGATCGTGAGATAGTACGACGCCAGCCGCCAGATGAGCATGGCGGTCGTCAGATAGTCGCCGAACAGCGGCGAGAAGGCGAGGTAGAACGTGCCCTCGCTCGCGCCGGACGCGCCCGGCATGGGAAAGCAGCTCGCCCCGATGTACAGCAGCACCTGCGTGCCCGTGACCTGCCAGAACGGCACGCCGCGCAGCCCGAAGCCGCGATACGTGCAGTAGGCGACCGACATATATGCCGTGCACTGCAGCAGCGCGAGCGCGAGCGCCCCGGCGAGCTTGCCGCGGTGGCGGATGCCGGCGGCGAACGCGTCATGGTATTCTGCGACGAAGCTGCACCACTTTTCGGCGGCCGCCGCGGGGTCTGCGCCCCGGCGCACAAACGGGCGGCGCCGGTACAGCCAGCGGATGCACATTGTGCCGAACGCGGACATCGGCTTCGGAAAAATGGCCGAGAGCAGCACGAGCGACAGCAGCCCCGCGTGCACGAACAGACCCAGCGCCAGCACGGGGATCCATGCAGCGCTCTGCGCCGCGAGCTTGCCGCCGCACAGGCACATGCCCACGATGCCGAGCGACACGAGCGCGATGTTCCACAGGCTGTAGACCGTGCAGATGACGGACGTAGCCGTGCCGGTCGGGATGCCGCGGCGGTGCATATGCAGCACCTGAAACGGCTGGCCGCCGGCGGCTGCGGGTGTCACGGCCGAGTAGAAAAAGCCGATCATCGACACGTCGATGCTGTCGGCGAGCGGCTGCGCGCAGCCGAACGCGCGCGTGATGAGCCGGTACTTGAGCGCGTCGCACAGATAGTACAGCAGCATGCACCCCACGATCGCGGCCGTCCAGCCCGGCATCAGCGCCTCGAGCGAGGCGCGCACGTCGCCCGCGTCGAGCGTTGCGGCGGCAAAGATCGCCAGCGCTGCCGCGCCGAGCGTCAGCAGGCCGATCGAGAGCCGCTGTTTTTTCTTGTCGTGTTTCATAGGCAGACCTCGCTGCAGGAGAAGATTCTGATAAGACCTTATATTATAACGGATATGCAGGCGAAGTGCAACCAAAAACCGGGCGTCCCAGTCGGGACGCCCGGTTTGGCATCAAAAGACGAGCTGCACGAGCAGCATGTAGCACACGGTGCCGGCGGCGATGCTCAGCAGCGTGCTGCGCCGCCACCAGTGCAGACCCGCCGTCACGCCGACGGCGATGACCTGTGGCACCCACGCCCCGGCCGATGTGAACTGCATCCCGCGAAGGCAGTAGACCAGCAGCGAGACCATGACGGCCATGGGCAGAATTCTGCCGAGGTACTCCACGACCTTCGGCACGGCGCGGCGGCCAAACAGCAGCCACGGCAGCCAGCGCTCCAAAAACGTGCACGCAGCGCAGACCGCGATGATGGCGATGCTCTGTCCGACGGAGAGGGTCATGCCTGCGCACCTCCTTCGGCATACTTCGGCGCGAGCACCGGGCGCAGCAGCGTGAGCGCCGCGACCGTTACAAGCAGGGATGGCAGCAGGAACTTGTCCGGCCCGAGCAGCAGGAGCGCGCCGATGCTCGACACGACCGCGACAACGGCGGGGATGCGCGTGCGCGCGCCGCGCAGCTGATCGACCACGATGACTGTGAACAGCGCCGTGAGCGCAAAGTCGATGCCCGTGGTGTCAAATGGGATGAGCGAGCCGACGAGCCCGCCGAGCATGGACAGCGCCACCCAGTAAAACGTCACGAGCGCGGCCGTGAGCACATAGGCCCATTTCTCATTGACGTCGGGGCCGAAATCGTGCGAGCAGTGCAGCGAATAGTTCTCGTCGCACAGCGAATAGATCAGAAACCAGCGCCACGGGCCGAAGGAGCGGAATTTGTCGATGAACGACAGGCCGTAGAAAATGTGCCGGCTGTTGAGCAGCAGCGCCAGCACGGCCACCGTGGCCAGCGACACGCCGCCGGCAAAAAACGTGACCATGAGAAACTGCAGCGAGCCCGCCAGAACGAACAGGCTGCACGCGCCCGACCACAGGAAGTTGTAGCCCGCCTGCTGCATGAGCAGCCCGTAGGCGATGCCGACGGGGAAGAAGCCGATCAGGATCGGGATCGAGTGATGGAAGGCGTAGGCGGCCGTTTTGCGCATGGCGCAGCGCTCCTTTCGGACGAAAAATGGCAGTGGAGCTCAGTATAACAGAGCGTTTTCGCTTTTTCAACAAAGGTTATAAAAATGTCAGCGCCCGCCCGTTGGGGCAGACGCTGACGGAACTTTTTGTGATGCGGGGTTCAGCTCAGGCCGGGGATGTTCAGCCCGAAGAAGTCGGTGAGCTGGCAGAAGAGGATGAACGCCAGCAGCACGGGCACGATGAACTTGAAGCAGACCTTGAAATAGCCCGCCGCGCGGTATTTCACGCCGCTCTGCTCGCATTCGAGCTGCACGACCTCAGGCTTGAGCACCCAGCCGATGAGGATCGTCATCACGAGCGCACCGAGCGGCATGAGGATGCCCTCGGCGACCATGTCGTACAGGTCGAGCCAGCAGTCGTTCCAGCCGCGCACGCTCAGGCCGAGCAGGGTGGCCGGCGTCTCGACGGCGGCGCCGCCGGCAACGCCCGCACCCAGACCGTCGAGCGCGACGAGCGAACCCGCGATGAACACGAGCGCCGCGACCTCGGACGTGTGCTTGGCGCGCTTGGGCGTGAGCCCCTTTTCGATCTGCTTGTCCACGGCATAGGCTGTGCACAGCTCGAGCATGGAGATCGACGACGTGAGCGCCGCGATCAGCACGAGCAGGTAAAACAGGAAGCCGATGAGGTTGCCGACGCTGCCCATGTGGGAGAACACGGTCTGCATCGAGGCGAACAGCAATCCGGGGCCGGCGCCGTACTCCACGCCGAAGGCGGAGCAGGCGGGCATGACGGCCATGCCGGCCATGAGCGCGATGAGCGTGTCCGCGCCGCAGACGATGAAGGCGTTGCGCTGCAGGTGCTCCTGCTTGCCGAGGTAAGAGCCGTAGGTGATCATGACGCCCAGACCGATCGACAGGGAGAAGAACATCTGCCCGGCGGCGTTTTTCAGCACGCGGCCAAAGCCGACGTTCGGGTCACTGAACACGGAGAAGTCGGGGCGGAACATGAACTTGTAGCCCTCGGCAGCGCCGGGCTGGCAGGCGATGTAGGCAATGATGAACACGAGCAGGCAAAACAGCGCCGGCATGCCGATGTTGCAGAACTTTTCGATGCCGCCGTGCACGCCGCCGGACACGACGATGATGTTGAGCAGGATGTAGAGCACAAAAAACAGGATCATGCTCTTGGTATCCGTGAGAAAATAGCCGAAGAAGTCCGTGCCCTGACCGGACCATGCAAACGTGCTCCCGCCGAAGAGCGAGAGGAAGTAGCCCACCGCATAGCGCAGCACGATGCCGCCGAGCACGAAGTAGAAGCACATGATGCAAAAGCCGCACAGCACGCCGGCATAGCCGAGCCAGGTGTACTTTTTCGACAGCGCGCGATAGGTGCTCACACCGCTCTTGCCGCTGCGGCGGCCGAGCGCGAGCTCACCGAGCATGACCGTCACGCCCACGAGCACGACGAGCACCAGATAAAACAGCAAAAACACGGCACCGCCGCTCTTGCCCATCTTATACGGGAAACCCCAAATGTTTCCGAGGCCGACGGCCGAGCCGATCGAGGCCATAAGGAAGCCGAAGTTGCTGCCCCAGCCACCGCGCTTGGATTTGATATCTGTATCCACAAAACCCCTCCTGATCCTTCAGATTTCACCAAAATACTGCGCCCTCCACGCAGATGTTTATTCATTATAGCAGACACCTGCGCACAATTGCAAGCGTTACGCGATTGACAATTGACAGGCCAAAAGCGGCCGCTCCGAATACGGAGCGGCCGCGAAAACACGCTTTTCAGATATCGAGGATGCCGAGCAGCACGATGCCCGCGACGATCAGCACCAGCATGAGATAGTGCCGCCACGAGAGCTTCTCGCGCAGGAAGATGCGGCTCCAGAGCACGGACGCTGCGCAGTAGGCCGCGATGATGGGCGCGGCGTACATGACGTGGTCCTCGTCTGCAATGGCGTAGATGTACGCGAACTGACCGGCCGTCTCAAAGAGCGCGCCGATATATTTCGGCGCCTCGCGCTTGGTCTGGAAGCGGTCGTGCCGGATGAGCTTGACATATACGAACGACACCACTGCCGCAAACAGGAACGTCAGCTCATACGCACAGTTGGCCGAGTCCGGGTCGAGGCTTCTGAGCACGAGGCTGTCGGCAAACGTACCGGCGGCGTCGAGCAGGCAGTAGGCTACCGGCAGCGCGAGCGCGAGCCAGCTCTTGGCGTAGCGGTAGTTCGAGGCGGCCTGCCGTGCGCGGCGCAGCTCGTCATCCTCGCGCGACTCGACGACGCCCAGTCCGATCACGCCCAGACACACGAGCGCCACGGCGGCCAGCGCCATGACGCGCATCCCGCCGGTCAGATCCTCGTCCAGCCCGCCGAAGCACAGATACAGCACCGCCACCACCGCGCCGGAAGCGTTGCAGATCGGCGACGAGATGGACAGCTCGATGTAGCGCAGACCGATGTAGCCGAGCGCCATCGACAAGATGTACAGCAGCGACACGGGCAGGTACGTCCAGATGACGTGCCACGAGATGCTCACGCCGCCGATGAAGATCTCATACGCCGCGTGCAGACCCATGACGACGCCGACGGCGATGACCATCTTCAGGTGCGCGAGCTTGTCGTCCGCGTCGCGGCAGCCGATTTTGGAAAACAGATCCGAGCCCGACCAGCACAGCAGGGCAATCAGGGAAAGCCAGAACCACATACTTTATTTCTCCTCCAGTTGATCAAGTGTAACGAGACCGGCGTCCACGAGCTTCTGCAGGCTCATGAGAATGCCGAGCTTTGCGTGATACCACGTCAGGCCGCCCTGAAAATACACGGCGTAGGGCGGGCGGATCGGACCGTCGGCCGACAGCTCGATGGACGAGCCCTGGATGAACGCGCCGGCGGCCATGATGACCTCCGAGTCGTAGCCCGGCATCGCCCACGGGATGGGGTCGACGTAGCTGTCCACGGGCGCGGCCGCCTGAATGCCCTTGCAGAAGGCGACCATGTGCTCTGCCGAGCCGAGCTCGACGCACTGGATGATGTCGTGGCGCGTCTCCGTCGCGTTCGGGATGCAGCGGAAGCCGAGCCGCTCGTAGACGTTCGCCGCGAACACCGCGCCCTTGAGCGCACCGGCCGTCACGGTCGGCGCGAGGAAGAAGCCCTGATAAAACGCCGGCATGAGCCCGAGGTTCGCGCCGACCTCCTGCCCGAGACCAGGGGCGCTCAGACGGAAGGCGCAGCGGTCGACCAGATCCTGACGGCCGCAGATGTAGCCGCCGATGGGCGCGAGGCCGCCGCCGGGGTTTTTGATGAGCGAGCCGACGATCATGTCCGCGCCGAGGTCGGACGGCTCGATCGTCTCGACGAACTCGCCGTAGCAGTTGTCGACCATGCAGATGACGTTCGGGTCGATGCGCTTGCAGAACGCGATCAGCTCGCCGATCTGCGCGACCGAGAACGTCGGGCGCGTGGCGTAGCCCTTCGAGCGCTGGATGGTCACGAGCTTGACGCCGCCGCGCAGCGCCTGCTCGATGGCCGGATAGTCAAAACCGTAGTCCGGCAGCAGGTCGACCTGCCGGTAGTGCACGCCGTATTCCTTGAGCGAGCAGGCGCTCGGGCGGATGCCGATGACCTCCTCGAGCGTGTCATACGGCGCACCGACGGGGCTGAGCAGCGTGTCGCCGGGCAGCAGGTTTGCGCTCAGCGCCACGGTCAGCGCGTGCGTGCCGCAGGTGATCTGCGGGCGCACGAGCGCGGCCTCCGTGTGGAAGCAGTCGGCATAGACGCGCTCGAGATTGTCGCGCCCGGCATCGTTGTAGCCGTAGCCCGTGGTGGCGGCGAAGTGCGTCGCGTCGACACGGTTGCGCTGCATCGCGCCGATGACCTTGCACTGGTTGTATTCTGCGACGCGGTCGATCTCGTCAAAGCGCGCGCGCAGACCGGCGAGGACCTCCTCACCGAAGCGGTGCACCGCCGGCGTGATGCCGAGCGCGGTGTACATGGACTCTGTATTCATCGTTCGTCTCCTTAATTATTGTTCATCAGATTCGTCGAAAATTTTTGCGGCCACGTCGCGCATGACCTCCGGCCGCGTGACCACGATGCCGCGCGTCTCATCGCCGAGCACGAGCAGCGTGTCTCCCGGCTGAATGCCGAAGACCGTGCGCGCCTCCTTCGGGATCACGATCTGTCCCTTTTCGCCGACCTTGACCGTGCCGAAGATGTGGCGCTCGCGGCTCTGACCGAGCACGTGTTTCCCTCCGGGCATAGCCTCGCCTCCTGTTGTGGGGAATTCATACTTTTCCTACTTGTAGGAACAGATGATACCGCACATCGACGGGAAAGTCAACCGCCGTTCGGACAAAAACCGTCCATTCGGCGATTTGCCGGGTTTTTTGCGAAAAACGGTTGCGCGCATCCCGCGCGGGTGCTACGATAAAAGGCATCTTAGTGATTGTGGGAGGATGGAGCGTTATGCAGCTTCTCGAGCAGCGCATCCTCGCCGAGGGCGAGGTCAAATCCAGCGAGATCCTGAAGGTCGACCGGTTTTTGAACCATCAGATGGACCCGAAGCTGTTTCTGGCGATGGCGGAGGAGTGGAAGCGGCTGTTTGACGGCTGCGGCGTGAACAAGCTCGTCACGATCGAGGCCAGCGGCATCGGCATTGCGGCCGTGGCCGGGCTCGTGTTTGAGTGTCCGGTTGTGTTCGCCAAGAAAACCAAGAGCCGCAACGTCTCCGACGATGCGTACACGACGGTCGTGCACTCGTTCACGCACGGCAACGACAACACCATCCGCATCTCGCGCGAGTATCTCTCGGCGCGCGACCGCGTGCTCGTCATTGACGATTTTCTTGCCAACGGCGCGGCGCTCGACGGGCTCATCACGCTCATCGAGAGCGCGGGGGCGACCGTGGTCGGCGCGGGCATCGCGGTGGAAAAGGCGTTCCAGCCCGGCGGTGCGCGCATCCGCGCGCGCGGCTACCGCGTGGAGTCACTTGCCCGCGTGCAGAGCATGGACCCGGAGGCCGGCATCGTGTTCTGCTGACCGGATTGTGCAAATCGACGGGGAAAATGTTTCAAAAGTGTGAAATTCACCCGTTTCGACGGTTGACAACACAGTTCGGGAATGGTAATTTATTAATGTTCCCGTTTTCGGGGACAGATATATAGAGCAGTCGATATAGACCAATGGTTATGGCTTGGCGTTTCTACCCGGCACCGTGAATTGCCGGACTATCGATGGGAAATGTTCCGCGGGAGTTGGCTGTGTGCTGCTTCCCGGTTTCGCATTGGCAGGAGCGCCGTCGTCGGCTGCGCCTGCCAATGCGCTTTTTTGGCAGCTGAGGGGTATCTTCTTTGCGCAAGCAATGCAGATAAATACAAACAATATTTAAGGGAGAGCTGAGAATGAAAAAGTTCGTAGCGATGCTGCTCGCGCTCGTCATGGTGTTCGCACTGTGCGCCTGCGGCGACAAGCCCCAGAATGACAAGCAGGACAAGGCGGCCGTGAAGGTCGGCTTCATCTGCCTGCACGATGAGAACTCCACGTACGACAAAAACTTCATCGACGCCGCCAAGGCCGCCTGCAAGAACGCCGGCCTGAGCGAGGATCAGTACATCATCAAGACCAATATCCCCGAGGGCCAGGAGTGCTACAACGCCGCGGCTGAGCTCGTGGACGCCGGCTGCAACGTCGTCTTCGCCGACAGCTTCGGCCACGAGGACTTCATGATCCAGGCCGCCAAGGAGTTCAAGGACGTGCAGTTCTGCCACGCCACCGGCACCAAGGCGCACACCGAGAAGCTCAGCAACTACCACAATGCGTTCGCCTCCATCTATGAAGGCCGCTACCTCGCCGGCGTCGCTGCCGGCATGAAGCTCAACGAGATGATCGACGCCGGCGAGATCAAGGCTGACGAGGCCAAGATGGGCTATGTCGGTGCCTTCACCTACGCGGAAGTCATCTCCGGCTACACCTCTTTCTATCTGGGCGCCAAGTCCGTGTGCCCGAGCGTGACCATGGACGTCACCTTCACCGGCTCCTGGTACGATGAGGCCCTCGAGAAGGAAGCTGCCAACAAGCTCATCGCCGGCGGCTGCAAGCTCATCAGCCAGCACGCCGACTCCATGGGCGCTCCGACTGCCTGCGAGCAGGCCGGCGTCCCGAACGTGTCCTACAACGGCAGCACCCAGTCCGCCTGCCCGAACACCTTCATCGTTTCCTCCCGCATCGACTGGACCCCGTACTATGAGATGGTCATCAAGGCCGTTCAGGACGGCACCGCGCTCGACTCCGACTGGACCGGCACGCTCAAGACCGGCTCCGTCGTGCTGACCGATGTCAACGAGAAGGTCGCTGCCAAGGGCACTGCCGAGAAGATCGCGGAAGTCACCAAGCAGCTCGAGGACGGCACCCTGCACGTCTTTGACACCTCCGCCTTCACCGTCAAGGGCGAGACCCTGACCAGCTACATGGCCGATGTCGACACCGATGCCGACAACACCGGCGACACCGAGGCCATCAAGGACGGCTACTTCCACGAGTCCGAGTTCCGCGCCGCTCCGTACTTCAACGTGCAGATCGACGGCATCAACCTGCTTGACCAGAACTTTGGCAGCTGATATCTGAATCCACTGCAGAGGGAAGGCCTGTCAACTCAGGCCTTCCCTCATATGTACTTTAAAGCGCGCCGCCGCCGTGCGGCGTCCGCCGGCATTTCGGGAGGGACACCATATTGGACAACAAGATTGCAGCGGTCAAAATGCGCGACATCACCAAGCGCTTCGGCTCCGTCGTCGCCAATGACCGCGTCTGGCTCGATATCTACCGGGGCGAGGTCCTGGCGCTGCTCGGCGAAAACGGCAGCGGCAAAACCACGCTCATGAACATGCTCTCGGGCATTTACTTCCCCGACGAGGGACAGATCCTCATCGACGGCGAGGAGGTCGTCATCCGCTCCCCACGCGATGCCTACCGCTACGGCATCGGCATGATCCACCAGCACTTCAAGCTGGTCGACGTCTTCACCGCCGCTGAGAACATCACGCTCGGCCTCGAGGAAAAGCTCGACCTCAAGGCCACGGCCGCGCGCATCCGCAGCATCTGCGAGCGCTACGGCTTCGAGCTCGACCCGGATCAGAAGATCTATGACATGTCCGTGTCCCAGAAGCAGACGGTCGAGATCGTCAAGGCGCTCTATCGCGGCGCGGACATCCTCATCCTCGACGAGCCGACCGCCGTGCTCACCCCGCAGGAGACGGACAAGCTCTTTGCCGTCCTGCGCAGCATGCGCGACGACGGCAAGGCCATCGTCATCATCACGCACAAGATGCACGAGGTCGAGGCGCTCAGCGACCGCGTGGCCGTGCTGCGCCACGGCCAGTTCGTGGGCGACATGCTCACCAAGGACACCGACGCGCAGGAAATGACGAACATGATGGTCGGCCACGCCGTGACGCTCAATATCGACCGGCCCGACCCCGTCGACCCCAAGCCGCGCATCGAGGTCAAGAACCTCACCGTGCGCAGCATTGACGGCATCGTCAAGCTCGACGACGTGTCCTTCACCGCCAACTCCGGCGAGATCCTCGGCATCGCGGGCATCTCCGGCTGCGGCCAGAAGGAGCTGCTCGAGGCCATCGCCGGCCTACAGCCGACGGAGAGCGGCAGCATCTGCTACGTCGAGGACGACGGCACGCGCGAGGAGCTGCTCGGCAAGGACCCGCTGCGCATCGCCGAGATGGGCGTGGCGCTCTCGTTCGTGCCGGAGGATCGCCTCGGCATGGGTCTGGTCGGCAACATGGACCTGTCGGACAACATGATGCTGCGCTCGTTCCGCAAGGGACACGGCATCCTCACCGACCGCAAGGCCCCGCGCAAGCTCGCCGAGACTGTCGTCGAAGAGCTCGACGTCAACACCCCGGGCGTGACCACGCCGGTGCGCCGCCTGAGCGGCGGCAACGTGCAGAAGGTGCTCGTCGGCCGCGAGATCGCCTCCGCCCCCACCGTGCTGCTCACGGCCTACGCCGTGCGCGGCCTGGACATCAACGCATCCTACACGATCTATGACCTCATCAACCGGCAGAAGGAGCGCGGCGTCGCCGTGATCTACGTCGGCGAGGATCTCGACGTGCTGCTCGAGCTGGCCGACCGCATCCTCGTGCTCTGCGGCGGCAAGGTCAGCGGCATCGTCCCCGGCCGCGGCGCCACGAAGCGCGACGTCGGCATGATGATGACGCAGTTGGGAGGGAACGAAGCCCATGCATAACAAAGTCCGGGAACCGCTGTTCCACATCGTCAAGCGCGACACGCTGCCCTGGTATCAGGCCTGGGGCATCCGCGCGATCGCCATCGTGCTGGCGCTGCTGCTGTGCGCGCTCATCACGACGCTGTGCACCCACCTCAATCCGCTCAAGGTGTTCGGCACCATGTTCAGCGGCGCGTTCGGCTCGCCGCGCAAGATCTGGATCCTGGGGCAGAATCTCGCCATCCTGCTGTGCATTTCGCTGGCCGTGACGCCCGCGTTCAAGATGCGCTTCTGGAACATCGGCGCCGAGGGTCAGGTGCTCGCCGGCGGCCTCGCCGCCGCAGCGTGCATGATCTGCCTCGGCGACAAGCTGCCCAACGGTCTGCTCATCGTGCTCATCGTAATCGCCGGCATCGCCGCGGGCGCGGTCTGGGCCGTCATCCCCGCCATCTTCAAGGCCAAGTGGAACACGAACGAGACGCTCTTCACCCTCATGATGAACTACGTCGCCACGCAGCTCGTGGCCTATTTCGTCATCGTCTGGGAGTCGCCGAAGGGCTCCGGCAAGGTCGGCATCATCAACCAGAGCACCGAGGCCGGCTGGCTGCCGCAGATCGGCGGCTACAAGTACCTGCTGACGATCCTCGTCGTAGCGGTGCTGACCGTGCTCGTCTACATCTACCTCAACTACAGCAAGCACGGCTATGAGATCTCCGTCGTCGGCGAGAGCGAGCGCACCGCCCGCTATGTCGGCATCAAGGTCGGCAAGGTCATCGTGCGCACGATGCTGCTGTCCGGCGCGCTGTGCGGCATTGCAGGCGTGCTGCTCGTGTCCGGCACCGACCACACGATCACGACCACCATCGCCGGCGGCCAGGGCTTCACGGCCGTCATGGTCTCGTGGCTGGCCAAGTTCAATCCGCTCGGCATGATCCTCACGAGCTTCCTGCTCGTGTTCCTCGACCGCGGCGCGGGCGAGATCTCGACCGCGTTCGGGCTCAACCAGTCGTTTGCCGATATTCTCAGCGGCATCATCATTTTCTTCATCATCGGCTGTGAGTTTTTCATCACCTACCGGCTGAGCTTCCGCAAGCCGGCGAAGAAGGAGGCGGCGGAGCATGTTTGATTTTGTGTCCTTTATCCCCCGCGCCATCATGCAGGGTATCCCGCTGCTGTTCGGCAGCACCGGCGAGACGCTCACCGAAAAGTCCGGCAACCTCAACCTCGGCATCGCGGGCATCATGTACGTCGGCGGTATCAGCGGCGTCATCGGGGCGTTCCTATATGAGCAGGGTGCCGGCGGGGCCGCGGGGATGAACGGCTTTTTCGCCGTGATGATCCCGCTGCTGTCGTGCCTGCTCGGCTCGCTGCTCATGGGTCTGCTGTACTGCTTTCTGACCGTCACGCTGCGCGCCAACCAGAACGTCACCGGTCTTGCCATGACGACGTTCGGCGTCGGCTTCGGCAACTTCATGGGCGGCTCGCTCATCAAGCTCACCGGCAGCGAGGTGCCGTCCATCGCGCTCTCGGCGACCAATAGCTACTTTGCCAGGACGATCCCGGGCGTGGAGCGCCTCGGCTGGTTCGGGAAGATCTTTCTGTCCTACGGCTTTCTGGCCTACCTCGCCGTGGCCATTGCGCTCATCGCGGCCTATGTGCTCAAGCGCACGCGCGTGGGTCTGCACCTGCGCGCCGTCGGCGAAAACCCGCAGACGGCCGATGCCGCCGGCATCGACGTCAATAAGTATAAGTACATCGCCACCTGCGTCGGCAGCATGATCGCCGGCCTCGGCGGATTGTACTACGTCATGGACTACGCCTGCGGCGTCTGGTCGAACGACGCCTTCGGCGACCGCGGCTGGCTCGCCATCGCGCTCGTCATCTTCACGGTCTGGAAGCCGAACGTCGGCGTGCTCGCGTCCTTCCTCTTCGGCGGACTGTATATCCTGCACATCTTCCTGCCGAGCGGCACGAACCTCGCTGTCAAGGAACTGTACAAGATGATCCCCTATGTCGTCACGATCATCGTGCTCATCATCACGAGCGTGCGCTCCAAGCGCGAGAATCAGCCCCCCGCAAGCCTCGGCCTGCCGTATTTCCGCGAGGAACGGTGACGCCGGACGGTGCAAACTGAATCCAAGCAGCCCGGCGTTTGCGCGCCGGGCTGCTTGCTGCCTTGCGCGCCTTTCTTCGGCGGCTTATGCGGTGGAGAGAATACTTCCCAGCCTGCAAACCCCTTTGCCGACAAGGAATCCTTTTAAAGCTCACACGCCCCGCGCCATTCGGCGCGGGGCGTGCTTTTTGCGGTTATTGGGGGGAGAAAATCAGATCGCGTTGCCGGCGTTGAAGCCCTCGCGGATGTTCTTGTAGCCGTTTTTGGTGCTGCTGGCGTCGCCCACGACGACGACCTTGCAGTCCAGACCCTCGAGCTGCTCCTGCAGCGGGTTGTAGCTGCGCACGCCCATGGCGTTGACGAGCATATCGATGTGCTTGAAGGTGATCGGCTCGCCGTACTCCTCGGCGTAGACAGTGCCCTCGCCGACCTTGGTCAGCTTGGTGTGGGTGTGCACCTTGACGTTGTACTTGCGGATGTGCTCGAGCAGGCAGGCGCGCGGCTGCGCAACGGCATCGGTGATGATGTCGGGCGCCATCTCGATCATGGTCACGTCGCAGCCCTGCACGGCGAGGAACACGGCGGTCTCGGCGCCGGTCATGCCGCCGCCGGCAACGACGACGCGCTTGCCGTAGAGGGTGCGGCCGCGCAGTACCTCGATCGCGGTCTTGACGAACTCGCGGTTGTCCAGGCCGGGGATCGGCAGAAACATCGGCGTGCCGCCGGTGGCGAGGATGACGGCGTCCGGCTTCTCGGCCTCGACGATCTCGCGGGTCAGCGGGGTCTCGAGACGGATCTGCGCGCCGTACTTCTTGAGCTGGTTGCGGTAGTTGAGGATGAGGGAGGCGTACTCGCTCTTTCCCGGAGGCGTCATCGCGGACAGCCACTGGCCGCCGATCTCGTCGCTGGCCTCAAAGACGGTCACCTTGTGGCCGCGCTCGGCAGCGCCGTACGCCGCAGCCAGACCGGCGACACCGGCGCCGGCGACAAAGACCTTCTTGGGCTCGGCCACGATGGACAGGTCGTACTCCGTCTCGCGGCAGGTGTGGGGGTTGGCGATGCAGTTGACGCGGTTGCCCACGGCGGTCTCGCCGGTGCAGCCCTGGTTGCAGCCGATGCAGTGGATGATCTCCTCGGTCTTGCCGGCCTTGGCCTTGTTCGGCAGCTCGGGATCGGCGAGCGAGGCGCGCGCCATGACGTTGAAGTCGGCCTTCTCGTCGCGCAGCATGGCCTCGGACATATAGATATCGTTGTAGCGGCCCACCGCCAGCACCGGGATCTTGACCGAGCGCTTGATGGCGGCGGCGTTTTCCGCATAGTGCATGACCGGGATGAAGCCCGGCGCGATGATCGCCTGCTTGGAGGCGAACATGCCCTGCGTGCAGTGCAGCGCGTCCACACCGGCCTCCTCGAGCATCTTGGCCATGACGATCGCCTCCGGCAGCTCAATGCCGCCCTCGACGTAGTCGCAGGTGTTGAAGCGGAACAGGACCGGGTAGTCCGGGCCGACGGCGGCGCGGACAGCGTCGACGACCTCGAGCGCGAAGCGCATACGGTTTTCCAGCGTGCCGCCGTACTCGTCCGTGCGCTTGTTGGAGAACGTGGACATGAACTGGTTGATCAGGTAGCCGTGCGCACCGTGGATCTCCACGCAGTCAAAGCCGCACTTCTTCGCTCTCGCGGCGGCTTCGCCGAACGCGGCGACGAGCTCGTGGATCTCCTCCACGGTCAGAGCGCGCGGGACGTAGGGGACAGCGGGCTCTTTGAGCGCCGACGGGGCGACGGGGTACGTGTCGTAAGCCTTGAGGGAGCGCTGACGGCCGGCGTGGTAGAGCTGCGCGCCCATCAGACCGCCGGCGGCGTGCACTTGGCGGACGGTCTCGGTCCACGCGGGCACCTGATCGTCGTTCCAGAGCGAGCCGACGACCGGGTCGCTGCCGGCGTCGGCCGTGATGCCGAGATCCTCCGTAAAGATGAGACCCCAGCCGCCCTTGACCTTGGCGACAAGGTAGGCATTGACCGTTTCGTTCGGCGTGCCGTCGGGGTTGCCCATATGAGAAGACATGGCGCTGACGACAAGGCGGTTTTTCAGCTCAAGGTTGCCGATCTTGCCGGGCTCAAATACTTTTTTCAGTTCCATAGTATACCTCCTGTTTTGCACGCACACGCCGGATCCGGACGCTGCGCGGCAGCGTGGGCGATCGCAATCGTTGGTTTATTTCTACCAAAAAATCTTTGTGATTTCAATAACGCACTTTTTTGTAACGATGAACCAAAGAGTAAGTACATACAAAAAAGTTCGTAATTGTTAAAATAAAATCAACTTGTTATAATCGAGACAACTTCGATCCGCACCCGCCGTTTTCCGCGCCGCGCGCGCCGGCGGGCAAGCAAAAAAAGGAGCGACCGACATGAAAAAAGCAAAGCGAATTCTCTCCGGGATGCTGGTGGCCGTGATGGCTGCAGCGCTTCTTGCAGGCTGCGGGAGTGTGGATTCCGGCAATGCTGCAAGCGGACAACATTATAATCTTGCGTATCAGTGCGCATGGGGCTCCGGCGGCGGGCCGTACCAGTACGCGTCCGACCTGTCGAAGGCGATCGTGGAGGCCTCCGGCGGCCGCGTGACCATGGAGTGCCTTGCCACCAACTCCATCGTGCCGACGACGGAGATGCTGCAGGCGGTCTCCAACGGCACGCTCGACTGCGCGCAGACGGCGGCCACCAACTTCTCCGACGACAGCCTCGGCATCCTCAGCACGCTGCCCGTGGGCATGACGTTTGATGAGTACATGGGCTGGTACATTGCCGGCGAGGGGCAGCAGGTGCTCGACGAGGTCATGGCGCAGATCGACAGCAACGTCGTGGCGTTCCCGTGCGGCATCGTGGATTCCGAGATCCTCTACCACTCCACCAAGCCCATCAAATGTCTGGACGACATCAAGGGTCTGAAGATCCGCGGCGTGTCCGACTGGGCGAATATCGAGACGCGGCGGAGTATTCCAGCCCGTCGGCCAACTGGGCGGCCGGCTTTCAGGAGGTCGCACCGTATCTGACGGTGCCCGGCGTGCACCAGAGCTGCTCGGTGTACCTGTTTTTGATCAACCGCAACATCTGGGACGGTCTCGATGCGCAGACGCAGAACATCATCAAGCTTGCCTGCACGGCCATGATGGCGCAAAACTGGGCGGAGGACCGCGCCGCCAACGGCAAGGCGTGGGAGCAGTTCCGCGCGCTGGAGGCGCAGGGCAAGCTGACCATCTACCGCATGCCGGACGAGGATCTGGACAAGATCCAGGAGGTCGCGCAGGAATATTATGAGGAAAAGTGCGCGGCAAACCCGCTGTTTGAGAAGATCTACAGATCGCAGCAGGCGTACATCGCCTCCGTCAGTGACTGGAGCGAGGCGGCCACGGCAAAATAAGCGCAGCACAGCGGCGGCACACAGGAGTACCGTGTGCCGCCCGCTTGGCAGAGAGGGGTCAAAACATGGACAAATCTTCCGCGCAGAACACGCACGCCGGCTTCGGCGACAGGTTCATTGCGTTTGCAAATAAGGTCTCGGATGTTTCCGGCCTTGTGGCGGCTTACCTGCTGGTGCCGCTGGTTGTTGTTTTTCTGATCGAGATCGTGTCGCGCAACGTCTTCAATCACCCGACGACGTGGGCGTCCGGCACGTGCTTTCTCATCGGCGGCTGCGCGGCCGTGCTCGGCTTCGGCTACGCGATGAAAAGCGGCGCGATGGTGCGCATCGACGCACTGTCGTCGAAGCTGCCGGAAAAGGTGCACTGCATTCTGGATCTGATCCTGTATGCGGTGCTGTTTCTGCCGCTGACGATCGGCGGGTCGTATGAGTGCATCAAAAATGCGGTCGTCTCCGTCTCCAAGCTCGAGACGCTGAGCACCGGCTCGTGGAACGCACCCATCTGGCCGACCAAGATCGTCATGTCCATCAGCCTCATCATTCTCACGCTGCAGGGGCTGGCGGAGATCATTCAGTTGGTGCAGCGTCTGCGTGCAGCGAAGCGGGAGGGTGAGCAATGACAGTCAGCGGACTTACGATCGCAGCCATTATGGGCATCTTGCTGTTGGTGTTCATTTTCTCCGGCTATTATCTGTTTGCCGCGCTCGGCGGCGTGGCGATCTTGTCGGGTCTCGCCTTCTGGGGTCCCGGCGTGTTCCAGACCGTGTATTTCAGCATTTTCAAATACTGCAAGGATTATAACCTTCTGGCAGTGCCGCTGTTCGTGCTGATGGGGCAGCTGCTCAATCAGTCCGGCGTGGCCGGCCGCCTGTTTGATAATCTCTCCGTCGCCCTCGGCCGCCAACGCGGCGGCATGGCGATCGCGGCGACGCTCATCGCCATTCTCTTTGCCGCGACAACCGGCATCGTCGGCGCGTCCGTGGTCTCGATGGGGCTGCTGTTCGTCGGCCCGATGCTGGACGCGAAGTATAACAAGTCCCTTACCGCGGGCGTGATCGTCTCCGGCGGCACGCTCGGCATCCTCATCCCGCCGAGCATCATGCTGGTCTTTATGGGCTCGGCCGCCAACGTATCCGTCGGCCAGCTGTTTTACGGCGCAATCGTTCCCGGCCTGCTGCTGGGCGCGGCCTACATCGTCTATATCAAGATCGTCGCCGTTGTGAAAAAGGATTATGCCCCGCCCATGCCTGCCGAGCAGCTCGCGCGCTACTCGCGCAAGCAGGTCATCTGGGGCGTGATCGTCAACGTCCTGCCGGTCGCGTTGGTCATTTTCTCGGTGCTCGGTGCGATCTGGCTCGGCTGGTGCCCGGCCACGGAGGCCGCGGCGCTGGGCGTGGTGGCGTCGTTTCTCATCGCGCTGCTGACGCATTCGATCAACGCGCAGGTTATCAAGAAGACGCTCATCGAGTCCATCAAGCTCACGAGCATGGTCTACGCCGTGTCTGCGTTCGGCAACCTGTTCGTCACGGTCTTTATGCGCCTCGGCTGCAGCAACGCCGTCACGAACCTGTTCGTGCACCTGCCGCTGGGCAAGTGGGGACTGTTTGCGCTGATGATGGCGGTCGTGTTCCTGCTCGGCTTCCTGATGGACTGGATCGCGGTGTGCATGATCACGATCCCGATCTTCGTGCCGATCGCAACGGCGGCCGGCTTCGACGCCTGCTACTTCCTGACGATGATGGCGATCATCATGCAGACGGCGTTTTTGTCCCCGCCGATGGCGGCGTCCATCTTCTATTTCCAGGGTGTCGCAAAAGACCGCATCACAACGGCAGAGACGATCCACGGTATCTGGCCGTTTATGGCGCTGCAGGTGCTGGTGTTTGTGCTGTGCATCCTCTTCCCGCAGATCGTGACATGGCTTCCCGGCCACATGATCGGCTGATATCCGAACTCCTGACCGGGGTGCGGCGGCGTCCGAGCGTATTCGGCGCGGCCGCGCCCCGGCTTTTTGCCTGCGCTGCGCCCGCAGCGGACAAAAAAAGCCTCCCCCGCGGGATATACCCGCGGGGGAGGCACAGATTTGCTTACCTGATCGGTCAGTTCTCGTCGAGGCAGGCGCGGTGCTCGGCCTTTGCCTTGGCCGTGCGCTCCCTGCGCACCGGCAGCAGGGCAGCCGCAGCACCGAAGAGCACCGCCGGCAGCACCCATGCAAAGCCAAGATCAAACAGCGGCAGCTTGTGCAGGAACGTCAGCGGCACACCGTAGCCGTCGAGCGTGCACAGCACGCTCATGAGCAGCGCGCCGAGGGCGGCGCCGCGGCTGATGCGGTCGGGCAGCTGCGGACGCACGAGCGCGATGAAGATGAGCACGAGCGTCGGCGGATAGACGATGTCCAGCACCGGGGCGGCGATGGCGACGATGCGGTCAAGGCCGAGGTTCGACACGACGGCGCTGAACACGCAGATGGCGATGACGAACACCGGATACGAAACCTTGCCGCGGCAGAGCTTGGCAAAGTAAGCGGCGGCGGAGCTGGTGAGCGCCACGGCGGTCGTGACGCACGCGAGGCCGACGACGATGCCGAAGAGGATCATGCCGGTCTTGCCCATGAGCGCCTCGACGATGGCCATGACGAGCTGGGCACGGCCGATCTCACTTGTGTACTGAGCCGAGACGGTGGCACCGAGATACGCAAGCCCCATGTAGACGGCCAGCAGCAGCACACACGCGAGGATGGACGAGCCGCTCATGATGCGGAATTTCTTGCCCGGCTCGGTGTAGCCCTTGTCGACCACGCTCTGCAGCACGAGGATGCCGAACGGCAGCGCCGCCAGCGCGTCCATGGTCTGGTAGCCGGATTTGACACCGGTCACGACGGCGCTGTCGATCTTCGTCTCGGCTGCGATCGTGCCGAGCGGCGTGACGATGCCCTTGACGATGATGGCCGTAAGGCCGAGCAGCAGCAGCGGCGTGAGCACCTTGCCCACGATGTCCACCACGGCGGACTCGCGGATGCACAGCGCGAGGATGAGCGCGAAAAACAGCACCGAGAACACCACGGCCGACACGCCGGGCAGATTCGGCGCGATGGCCATCTCGAACGTGCTGGCGGATGTGCGCGGGATGGCGACCATCGGGCCGACGCACAGAATGATCGCGCACATGAGGATCTCGGCCGGCACACGGCCGACGCGCTGGAGCACGGCCTCACTGCTGCCGACGCGCAGCAGCGCAAACATGGCGGCAAGCGCAAGACCGATGTCCGCGATGAAGTACGCGCTGAATCCGGCCAGCCACGCCGGTCCGGATTCCATGCCCAGATACGGCGGGAAGATCACGTTCCCGGCGCCGAAGAACATGGAAAACAGGGCAAAGCCAACAACGATGATATCGCGGCTGGCCCGGTTTTTCGTTTCTTTCATGATTTTCTCTCCTTTGATTTCCCAAAAAGGGACTCCCGTTTCCTTTTTTCGAATATAGCGTATCATTTTTATTGATAAATGAGAACCGAGACTTCTTCATGTGGGTATGAAAAAAACGCATGACATCGGTGAAAAAGTTTTTATTCTTTTTCTGTGATTTTATGTGAAATTGACACAAATTCATGGTATGATGGAGGCGCAAAATGCAGATAAGGAGGCAGCGTATGGACGACGGTAAACTTCGCGCCCTGCTGACGGCGGTCGATTGCGGCAGCTTCAGCAAAGCGGCGGCGCAGCTGGGCTATACCCAGTCCGCAATGACACATCTGGTCAACAAACTGGAGGCGGAAATCGGCTGTACGCTGCTCGAGCGTGACAGTCAGGGCATCCGCCTGACGGACGCGGGCAGGCAGCTGCTGCCCTATATTCAAAACGTGGTCTGCGCGTGCGACACCCTCCTGCAGGAGGCCGCCGAGCAGAGCGACCCGCGCAAGCGCACGCTGCGCATCGGCTGTTTTGCGAGCATTGCGCGCGCCCGCCTGCCGGAGCTGCTGCGTGCCTTCCGCGCCGAGCACCCGGAGATCCAGCTGGACGTGCTCGTGCGCAGCGAGGAGCTGACGACCGCGCTCGCAAGCGGGCGCATCCAGCTCGCCCTTGTGGACGAGGCGCGCGCGAAGGGCTTTGATTTTCAGCCCCTGGCGGACGCGCCGCTCGTGGCCGTCGTGCCGCCGGACTTCCCGTGGGAGGGGGACACCATCCCGCTGGAGCGCCTGCTGCGCGAGCCGTTCCTCTCGAGCCCGGATCAGTATATCGAGCCGTTTCTCCCGGCGGATGCGCCGCGCGTCGAGGTCTCGGCGTCGGACGACGGGGCGATCCTCTCCATGGTCGCGGCGGGGCTCGGCGTGGCGGTGTTGTCGTCGTTCTCGCTCGTCGGGTATGAGGAGCGTGTGCGCGTGCTCCAGCTCGAGCAGCCGATCGCGCTGCGCCTCGGCGCCGCGGTCAAGTCCATCAATGCGGCGGGCACATCGGCACGGACGTTTTTGTCGTTCCTGTGCGCGTATTACGGACAGGAGGAGCGCCTGTGATCCGGAACATCTGTACCGACCGCTTCTTTCTCATGCAGCCGTCCGAGCCTGCGACGGCGGCGGATCTGCCCGTGGCGCAGGATCTGCGCGACACGCTCGCCGCGCACCGGCAGGCGTGCGTCGGCATGGCCGCCAACATGATCGGTGTGCGCAGGCGCATCATTATCTTTGACGACAACGGCACGCCTACCGTCATGCTCAACCCCGTCATCCTCCGCCGGACCGAGCCGTACACCGCGGAGGAGGGCTGCCTGTCGCTGACGGGCAAGCGCACGGCCAGGCGCTGGCGCAGCATCAAGGTCCAGTGGCAGAATGAGCGGCTGCAGACGCGCGTGCGCACGTTCACCGGCTGGACGGCGCAGATCATCCAGCACGAGATCGACCACTGCGACGGCGTGCTCATCTGAAGCAAAAAAATACCTGCCCGGCGCTTGCAAGCACCGGGCGGTTTTTGTATACTGGGGGCAAAGGGAGGCCGGAGCATGCGCAACACCACACTCTGTTATATCGAGCGCGGGCAGCAGTATCTCATGCTGCACCGTGTGAAAAAGGAAAACGATCTCAATCACGACAAATGGGTCGGCATCGGCGGAAAATTCGAGGGCAATGAGACGCCGGACGAATGTCTCCTGCGCGAGGCGTATGAGGAGACCGGCCTGACGCTGACCGACTGGCGCTGCCGCGGCGTGGTGACGTTTTTGTCCGACACGTGGGAGGGGGAGTACATGTACCTTTTCACGGCCGGCGGCTTTACCGGCACGCTGCGCGAGTGCAATGAGGGCGTGCTGAGCTGGGTCGACAAGGCGGCTGTCCCGGCGCTGCCGATGTGGGAGGGCGACAAGATCTTCTTCCGGCTGCTGGCGGAGGACGCGCCGTTTTTCCTGCTCAAGCTGCGCTACGAGGGCGACACGCTGGTCGAGGCCGCGCTCAACGGCGCGCTCGTCGCGCTTTGAGACGCGCATAAAAAGGGAGGAGAGCGGATATGAGACGCAAACAGCAGATCCAGGCCCTGCAGCAGGAGCTCGCGCTCCTGCGCCAGACCGTGGACAGCGGCAAAGAGCTCGCCGCGCTCGCGGCCGATGCGGCCGGGCAGCTGCGCAGGCCGGGCCTGCGCACCGTCGCGGTGCAGGTGATGAAAACGCCGCGCGTTCGCCGTGCCGCGCTCATCGCCGGCGGCACGGTCGCCGCCGCCGCGCTCGGCGCTGCCGCGGTGCACTGCCGGGTCTATCGGGTCATCGTCGCGCAGGAGGTCAAAAAGGCACTCAAGCCCGTCAACGCCCGCCTCGATGCGCTGCAGGCGACCGTGGACGCCGTGGCCGAGGCCGAGGGCGTTGCGCCCGACAAGGCGCATAAGAGCAAAAAGCACAGCCGCTGACGGCACGCAAAAAAGCTCCGTTTCCGATCGGAAACGGAGCTTTTTTATAGGTTTTTGTCGTTTCGACCTGCGATCAGGTGAGACCGAACGCGGCGGCCAGACCCATGTAGAGCAGGCAGCGCAGGATGGTCAGCACGACGGTCAGCGCGAAGATGACCGGGAAGTAGACATCCTTGAACTTCACACCGGCGACGGTGCACTCGGTCTGCAGGAAGCCTGCGTTCGGCAGGGAGTCCAGACCCAGGGACGCCAGAACGGTCGTTCTGTGGAACACGGCGGCGTTGGTCATGGCAGCGGCCTGCTGCAGGACGGGAGCCGCGAGGACCAGACCGGCGGAGGAGGAGCCTGCGATGCCGGCGATGAGGTTCGTGGCGACGAAGGTGATCATGAGCGGGCTGCCCTCGTAGGAGAGGATCTTCTCCACGGCGATCGCGTAGCCGGGGCAGTTCTGCACGACAGCGCCGAAGCCGACGATGGCGGCGGCGTTGATGAGCGTGGTCATGCACATCGAGATGGAATCGGTGACGGTCTTGCGGTTGGCGTCCCAGTCGCGGGGCAGGTACTTGAACTGCAGGATGATGACGGCAGCGACACCGCACAGCAGCGCGAACTCAACGCGAATCTTGAAGATGTTGAGCACGATGATCGGGATGAGCATGGGGATGACGGAAAGGATCCAGTGCGGGCCCTTCTTGGCGTCCTCGTCGAGGTCGTTGTTCTCCTCGAGCGCGCCGGTGCCGTAAGCGGGGGCGTAGCCCTTGCCGGCAGCGGCCAGACGCTTCTCATACCACTTGATGTAGAGCATACCGACAACGATGAACACGATGGACACGAACAGGCCGAGCAGGCCGCCCGCGCTGACATCGGTGCCGAAGTAGCTGGCGCACAGGACGTTGTTGGTCACGGGCACCCAGGGGATGGCCAGACCGAAGTTGAGGCCGAGGGAGTAACCGGCGATGACGGACGCACGGTTGATGTTCGCCTTGCGGCAGAGCTTGAGCGCGATGGGGTAGCAGATGAACAGGCTGATGAAGCTGGAGATGCCGGCCATGGCGAGGATGGCGGTGAACAGGCACACGCCGAGGGAGACGTTCTTCGGGCCGACGAGGTTGAGGATGACGCGCGCGAGGCTGTCCGAGCCGCCGGTCACGTCGAGCAGCTTGCCGAACAGAGCGCCGAGGAAGAACAGGATCATCCAGGACTTCATGAAGCCGACAAGACCGCCCATGTAGGTGTCAAACAGACCGTCGACGATATTCATCTTGTAGATGATCATCAGAATGACGGAGCAGACAATGCCGCCAATCAGGGTGGGCACGTTTTTGTAGCAGAACAGGCCGATGAGCAGAACGGCCGCTACGAGAATCAAAATGTCCATAAATACTCTCCAATTTACTATTGTATTAGATCCGACTGTCAGGCAATAAAGTCGTCAGCGCGGTGCTCCGCAGCCCCAACTGCGTCGGTGAGCACCGTCTGCCGGAAGAGTGTACTCTATTGCTTTTCTGTCTGCTTGACAGTGTGATCGCGTCTTATGCGCCGGTCGTCTCCGGCGGGGCCGTCTGGATGCTCTTGAGATACGGCACCATGATCTCGTCCAGGCGCTCGTGCATATCGAACGCCGCACCGCTCAGACACCAGTCGAAGGCGATGCCCTTCATGATCGTCACGACGACCTCGCCGTAGTGATCCGGCGGATAGTCGGGCTTGAGCAGTCCCTGCTCGGCGGCCTCCTGCAGGCAGCTGTCGGGATAGCCCCAGACGTAGGCCGGCTGGCGCTGATGCCAGCGGCGCGTGTCGATCGAGGTGTTTTTGGTGTTGTAGTAGTTGCAGCAAAAGTCGAGCCCGACGTCGAGCATGTAGTCGCTCCAATAATAATAGAACAGCAGGATGCGCTCGTCGAAGGTTTTGCCGGCCACGGCCTCGCCGAAGTTGTTCTTCTCACGAAACTCCGCAAACTTTTGGTAATTATAATAGACCAGCAGCTCGTCTTTTGTTTTGAAGTGGTAGAAAAACGTCCCGTTCGAAACACCCGCGACCGCGCAGATGTTGCTGACGGTGAGATAGGCGTAGCCCTTTTTCTTTAGAATGGAGGACGCGGCCTTGTAGATCTTCTGTTTCGTTTCCTGTGTCTGGACCTGTTTCGGTGTCGACAGTTGCACAGAATTCCATCCCTTCCTTATATTTCGGGAATGCGGATACCGCAGGGGAGGTGCATTCCATATAGAGCGCGCTCTGTGCGCGGACTCTGTCATGGTTTTATCACATGCATCCGAAAATGTAAAGCGAAATTTTTCACAAGGCGCGAATTTTTAAACAAAATCGCGTTTTTCGTGCAGTATCGACAAAACGAAAACGTCAAAATTGTTGATAATTTTTTAATTATCCTGCTTGACAAATTTGTGTCCATGTCGTAGAGTAACCAGTAGAGTGTGCTCTAGCAAAGCACGGTGCGAGTGACCCCAAACGCTTGCACCATGGTAACTTTTTTGAAAGTACCAGTCCGAAAAGCAAAACTTTAACAAAAACTTATTTACAGAAAGGCAGTGGAGTTTCATGTCAACTTCCGACAGATTTGCGGGTAAGGTGGCCGTGATTACGGGCGGCACGACCGGCATCGGCCGCGCGATCGCACGCCGCTTCGTCAGCGACGGCGGCAAGATCGTCATCGGTGCTCGCCACGATACTCTTTTTGAAGAAATCACGCAGGAACTCGGCGCTGATAACTGCTGGTGCCAGGTTTGCGATGTCACCAACAGAGCGCAGGTCGATGCGCTCGTTCAGGCCGCTTATGACAAGTTCAACGGCTTTGATGTCATGTTCGGCAATGCCGGCATCAATCTGTTCAAGGACTTCCTCAATGTCACCGAGGAAGAGCACGCCCGCATCGTTCACAACAATTACTTTGGCTGCTTCAACAGCACGCAGGCCGCCGCGCGCGCCTTCGTGGCGCACGGGACCAAGGGCGCCATCGTCAACACGGCCTCCATCAACGTCCGCTGCGCGTGCCCGAACTCGACGCCGTATGCTGCCAGCAAGGGCGCGATCGCCACGATGACGCAGGGCGTTGCCGTGGAGCTTGCCGAGTACGGCATCCGTGCCAACTGCTTCTGCCCCGGCTCTACCGATACGCCGATGGTCACGGAAGTGCCGCGCACCCGTTTCCCGACCTACACCGCGCCGAAGCTCATGATCCAGAGAATGGCGCAGCCCGAAGAGCAGGCGAACATCGCGTGCTTCCTCGCTTCTGACGACGCCTCTTACATCACCGGCGAGACGATCTTCTGCGTCGGCGGCTGGGGCAAGAAGTGAGCCGCGTCCGGCTTGACCGGCGCACATACGCCATCGTGCCCCGTGCCGGTGGCGCTCCCTCAGACAATCACTGACCGCGCGCCCGACGGCGCGCACATATCGAATACAATTCAAATACTATGCGGCGACTGCGCGCCCCGCCCTCCGGCGGCCGCGCCCGCTGCACGCAAAAATTGGAGTGTGTACTATGAAACTTACGAAAGAACAGTGGAAACAGCTCAGTGACCGTATTTTCCTGACGCTTCGCCCGACGCAGCACCCGGTCGCCATGAAGTTCATCAAGACGCCGGAAGAGTTCGACGCGATCCCCGACATCGAGTTCTGCCAGAACAAGGCCTCGACCTGCAAGCTCATCGGCATGGCAGCGCACTTCCAGGGCACGTTCGGCCTGACGCCCGACCACTTCTCCGGCTACTACTGCGCCATGAACAACGGCTGCATGGAGCTGACGCAGGAGTTTTTGGACGGCGCGATCCTGTATAAGCAGCCCACCCCGTGGCATCACGAGCAGGCGGACGCGATCAAGCACATCAAGTCCAACCTCGAGTACATCCCGGAGAAGCCCTACGCCGGCATCGTCTGCTCCTCGCTGTGCAACTGCAATATCGAAGAGCCGGACGTCATCTGCCTGCAGCTTCCGACGCAGGCGGCCTTCCACCTGCTGGCCTGCTATGTCGAGACTGACTGGCAGAAGCTTGAGTTCCCGTTCAGCGGCGAGTCCAACTGCGCCGACACGTGGATGCGCACCATGAAGGACGGCAAGATCGGCCTGTCCCTCGGCTGCCGCGGCGACCGTGCCACCGGCGCGCTCGGCTATGGCGATGTGCGCGTCACGATGACCACCGAGCAGCTCATCAAGGCGCTCGATGGCTGCGACACGGTGGAGAAGAACAACATTCTCTACCCCTACAACCCGACCTGCCTCTACAAGTCTGCATTCTGATTCTGACCGCACCTTCTATACATCCTCCCCCCAAAACGAAGCTGCCGCCGAGGTCACTCGGCGGCGGCTTTGCATTGCGCTCAGAGCTGGAATTTGCTGCGGTTGCATTTCAGAAACTTTGATGATAGAATAATCACAATACGGCGCTGCATCCGACGGCGTCAAATCAGAGAAACGGGGGATCGCGATGGATCACTACATTCACACACTGGAATCCTGCACGCTGAATTTTGCTTTTTCGGCCATCAGCGGCAAATGGAAACCCTATATTCTCTGGTACCTGCACAGCGCGCCCGGCGGCGTGTGCCGCTACGGGGAGCTCAAGCGGCTCGTGCCCTATGACATCTCGCACAAGATCTTCACGCAGCAGCTTCAGGAGCTCGAGGCATATAACATCATCAAGCGCACCGAGTATGACGAGAAGCCCAAGCGTGTCGAATACTCACTCACCGAGGCGGGAAAGCTCCTGCTGCCGGTCATTTTGTATATGCGCGACTGGGGCATCCTTGCGAGCAAGGACTGCCAGCCGGGTGCCATCGAGCGCACGCACGGTCAGCCGCAGGGCAGCACGATCCACTACGGTTACCGCTCCGAGGCGCTGGACAAGTCCGTGAGCATCGCGTTTCAGTGGGGCGAGCCCGTGCAGCCCGTCACGGATGACGGCGGCGCGGCGCAGACACAGGAACGTTCTGACGAATAAAAGAATAAGACCGGATCACCCGAGGGGGATCCGGCTGAGGCGGTCGGAAAGCCATGCGGTTTTCCGGCAGAAAGACGTGCTGCCTGCGGGCGGCACACACTGTATGGCTTTTTCATATGTTTACGGGGCTGACCGGCCGGTCAGCCCCGTTTTGTTTTGTTGTGCAGGTGTTTACACGATCTCGACGATGCCGCCGTCGCGGATGCGCACGGTCTGTCCCGTCTGCACGGCGGCGAGAAATTCGTCGCCCAGGCAGTCGATGACCGGCATATCGGCGTCCGTCCACACGGACGCGAGGATCGCGCCCGAGGCCGCCAGCGAGTCGATGTGCTTGGAAAAGAGCATGCACGCCGGCTGCTGCCCGGAGGCGCAGGCGGTGTAGAGCACCATGCCGCCGGTGGTCGAGCCGATGGTCTCCGGCAGGCACAGCGCCTTGCCGATCATCGGCTTTTTGTACAGGTCGGGGTTGTTCTGGTCGCCGCATTTGACCTGCTTGTCGTGGAACATCAAGGCCATCTGGTAGCTGGCGAGCGTGTTGAAGCCGCCGTGCGACACGAGGGCTTCCGCCTCGCATGTGCCGGGGCAGATGACGCGGCCCTGAAACTGTTTCATCTTACTTCGCCCCCTTCGTAATCATGGTGATGATCTCGTCCTCGGTGTAGTAGCGCGCGGTCGAATACGTGCGCAGCTTGTTCGACGAGGTGATGACGGGCATGGCCTTGCTGAGCGGGTTATTCATGTACATGAGCGGGCAGATGTAGCTGAGCACGACGCCGGTGCTGCGCAGGCGGGCGGCGTAGGGCGTCTTTTCAAACGCCTCGATGACGCCGGGCGCGGCGGTGAACACCGTCGGGATGCAGACCTTTTTCTGCCCGTGCGCCCGCAGACCCGTCTCGACGCGCTCGGTCGTGTCGATGAGCTGGTGCAGCGTCATGTGCGGGCAGCCCATGAAGCACAGCTTCGGCTTGGCGTTGCGGTTTTTCCACACGCACGGGTAGCTCTCGCGCACGCGCTGCAGCTCCGCATCGTCGATGACGTATACCGGTGCGCCGTCGCGGATGAGCGCCTCGCCCTGCTGCACGGCCTCGGGCGTGAGGTGCTCGATGTGGTACAGGCCCACGGCGCCGTTGGACGCGGTGGCCGCGCCGAAGTCCTTGAGATAGGCAATGGCGTCGTCATTGATCTCCGTGCCGAGCCATTTGTCCAGCCCCTTGACATACGGCACCTGTTCCATGACCTTCATGCCGATGGCGGAGCCGAGCAGCTGCGGCTCGGGCTTTTTCGTCGTGCGCACCTCGACGATCCAGTCGGCCTTGCGTCCGTCGTCGGTCAGAAAGCCGAAGTACGGCACGCAGCCCGCGATCGAGCCCATGAGCTCGATCATGCCGGAGTTGCGGTTGCAGCGCGCGCCGAGCACGCTGTTGGCGTAGACCACGGCGGACGATTCCGCCCATGAGAGCACCTCGCCCTGCTTGGGCTTGTTGCCCACCTCGTCGAGGTAGCAGGTGCAGGTGTAGTCCTTGTCGCTGAGGATGCCGAGTCTGCGCAGCTGCTCCTCATAGCGCGCCTGCTGCTTGTACATGAATTTGCGGAACACCAGATCCTGCAGCGGATTCGAGGGGACGTTCTTGTCGAGCGGGAGCGGGTCGGCGGTGAATTTCTGCTCGGAAAACGCGCCGGCTTCAATGAGCTGGTCGTACAGGTCGTAGACCGGCTTCATGGCGTTAATGCCGAAGCTGATGACCGTGTGGCCGTAGGTGCTCGTGATGGGCACCATTTTTTCCGCGCCGAAGGCATCGCCGTACATGACGAGCGTTTTCATGACCTTGGCCATGACTTCGCCCTTGCTGCCGTCGAGCACGGCCTGCTGTTCGGGTGTCAGTTTCATGGGAATCGACCTCCTTGTGCATACATTTACTGTGAATTTCTTGACAAGAATTATAGCCCCATTTGGGCAAAAATGCAAGGGGATATTGGGACAAGCTCGCAAATCTGTGCAAAACAATCCCCGCCGTTTGGCGGGGATTTCGAGCGGGGGAATGCGGTCTTATTTGCTTCCCGCGCGGGCGGTCTTGGCCGGCAGCGGGATCTGCGCGAGGACGACGGCGAGGAACATCAGCACGCAGCCGAGGTATTCGCGCGGGGTCATGCTCTGGTGCAGGATGATCGCGCCCGCAATGACGGCGAACACGCTCTCGAGACTCAGCAGGATTGTGACGACCGTGGGGTTCGAGCCCTTCTGCGCGAGGATCTGCAGCGTGTAGCCCACGCCGCACGAGAACACGCCCACATACAGCAGCGGCAGCGCGCACGAGAGCAGGGCGGCGGCATCGACGTGCTCGAAAAACGGGATGCACACGCCCGACCACAGCGCCGCGAACAGAAACTGCACGCAGCTGAGCTTCACCCCGTCGCACGTCGCGCTGAAGCGGTCGATGACCAGAATGTGCACGGCAAAGCACACCGCGCACACGAGCACGAGCAGGTCGCCCGCGGCGAGCCGGAAGCTGCCCTTGATGCACAGCAGGTACAGCGACACGACCGACAGCGCGACCGCGACCCACACCGGCAGGCTGACCTTGCGTTTAAAAAACAGGCCGAACACCGGCACGAGCACCACGTACAGCGCCGTGAGAAAGCCCGCCTTTCCGGCGTCCGTTCCGGCGACGATGCCGGCCTGCTGGAAGTTCGAGGCGATGGCCAGCGCGGTGCCGCAGCAAAAGCCGCCGAGCCAGAGCTGCCTGCGTGCAGCGCGTTTTTCCTCCGCCGTGGGCTGCGCGGCGTCCTTGTGCACGGCGCCGCGCACCGCGATCAGCACCAGCAGCGCGAGCACGGCGATGGCATAGCGCGCGGCGTTGAAGGTGAACGTGCCGATCGTGTCGGCGCAGACGTCCTGCGCGACGAAGGCAGTGCCCCAGATGAGCGCGGCGAGAATGGGAAAGACAACTTGACGAATCGGATTCTGTTTCATATGCGGGCTCTCCTCTGAGATGTCGGCGGCAAATACAAAAGCAGTCAGACTCCATCGCCTGACTGCCGGTAGGTGCGCACCCGTGCCCATAGGATAGTACAGGCACGGGCGCTTGTCAATCGATTTTTAGCTGTAAATCGTGAAATTTCACGCCTTGTGCGCGCGGCCGCCGCCATGCATGGCGGCGTGCTCCCTGGCGATCTCGGCGTAGAGCGCCGGAGCTGTCCAAGCGGCGTTCGCGTCCGTCAGCATGGCCTTGAGCGCGACGGGCGGGACGTGCGCTGCGCGAAAGCCCTGCAGCAGTCCCTCGAGCATGCCGGGGCGAAAGTGCGCCAGGACGAGCATCTCCCCCGGGAGCGGGGCGGCGGGTGCGTCCGGATTCCGCGGCAGCACACCGGCCAGCGCGCCGATCGGCTGGCCGAAATCAGCCGGGTCGACCGCCTGCACGCGGATGCCGAGCCGCAGGCACACGACCTGCATTTTTCCGAGCTTTCCGGGCTCGATTTGATAGGCGAGTAGGGTGGGCGTCATATCAGATCACCTGCTTCCAGATCAGAATAAGATACACCACGGCCGCGCACTGCACGCCGAGCAGCGCGGGAAAGCCGAAGCGAAATTCCTTGTGTTTCGTCTTGTGGTGGAACACGCGCATGCCCAGCGTGCCGCCGAGCGCGCCGCCGAGCGCGGCGAGGGCGAAGAGTGTGCTCTCCGCGATGCGCCACTTGCCTGCGCGCGCCTTTGCCTTGTCGATGCCCATGGCGGCAAAGGCGATGACGTTGACAGCGGTGAGGTAGACGAGGAGATAGCTCATCGGCGGCCGCCTTTCGCACCGGATCTTCCGGGTTTGCTGCCGGGCTTGCCGCCGGACTTTCCGGAGGCGGCGGGCTTGCCGACCCTACCGGGCTTGGCGGACTTTCCGCTTTTGGCGTTTTGCGCGCTGTGGGCGGCTGCGGGCTTTTTGCCGCCGCCGTAGACCTTGCCGTATTTGCGCTGGGGCGGCTGGGGTTCGGCGGGCCTGGACTGCTTGCGCCGGTCGGTCATCGGGCGCACAAGGCAATCCTTGCCGAAGCCGATCAGATCCTCGCGCCCGGCCTCGTGCAGCGCCTGAATGACGAGGCGGCGCTTATCCGGGCGGCGCCACTGCAGCAGCGCGCGCTGCATGTCCTTTTCGTGCGGCGTCTTGGCGACGTAGACCGGCTTCATCGTGCGCGGGTCGATGCCGGTGTGGTACATGCAGGTGCTGATCGTGCCGGGCGTGGGGTAGAAATCCTGCACCTGCTCGGGCTGGCGGCCGCGGCGGTTGAGATACTCCGCGAGCGCCACGGCGTCAGAGAGTGTGCTGCCGGGGTGCGAGCTCATGAGGTACGGAACGACGTACTGTTCCTTATCATACTTGTTGTTGAGCTGGCGGTATTCGTCCATGAAGCGCTCGTACGTGCCGATGTGGGGCTTGCCCATGTAGTCGAGCACGGTGTCGATGCAGTGCTCGGGCGCGACCTTGAGCTGACCGGAGATGTGATAGCGCACGAGCTCACGGAAGAACGCGTCGTTGTCGTCGCAGAGCATATAGTCGTAGCGGATGCCGCTGCGCACGAACACCTTCTTCACGCCGGGGATCTGGCGCAGCTTGCGCAGCAGGGCGAGATAGTCCGAGTGGTCGGCGTCGATGTTCGGGCAGGGCGTCGGCGCAAGGCACAGCCGGTTCGGGCACATGCCGCGCTCTTTCTGCTGCCGGCACGACGGGTGGCGGAAATTCGCCGACGGACCGCCGACATCGGACACGTAACCCTTCCAGAGCGGGTGATGCGTCATGGCCTCGACCTCGCGGATGACGCTCGCGTGGCTGCGGCTCGTGATCATGCGTCCCTGATGGAACGCCAGCGCACAGAAGTTGCACCCGCCGAAGCAGCCGCGGTTGTGGATCACGCTGAAGCGCACCTCCTCGATCGCGGGTACGCCGCCGAGCGGCTCGTACATCGGGTGCCACTCACGGGTGTAGGGCAGGTCGGCCACGCGGTCGAGCTCCCTGGTGTCGAGCGGCATGGCGGGCGGGTTGATGACGAGATAGCGCCCCTCACACGGTTGGATCATGGCGCGGCCGCGGATGGGGTCGTGCTCGGCGTATTCGGTGCGCGTGGCCTCGGCATAGAGGCGCTTGTCGTCGCGCACGTCCTCGAACGACGGGAGCGTGATGTGGTCAAATTTGCACACGGAGGGGTCACGCGTGATGTAGCCCGTGCCGGGGATGTCGGTCATCGTGTGCACGGACTGCTTTTTCTTCAGCCGGTGGGCGATCTCGATCGTCGCGGCCTCGCCCATGCCGTAGACCAGCAGGTCGGCCGGGGCGTCAAAGAGGATGGCGCGGCGCACGGAATCGTCCCAGTAGTCATAGTGCGCAAAGCGGCGCAGGCTCGCCTCGAGCGAGCCGAGAATGATCGGCACATCGGGGCCGAAGGCCTCGCGCGCGCGGTTGCAGTAGACGATGGCGGCGCGGTCGGGGCGGCAGCCGGTGCGCTTGCCGGGGGAGTAAAAATCCTCGCTGCGGCGGCGCTTGGCGGCCGTGTAGTGCGCGACCATGGAGTCAAGATTGCCCGCGCCGATGAACACGCCCAGCCGCGGCCGGCCCATGGCGCGGAAGGCCTCCGCATCGTGCCAGTCCGGCTGCGCGAGCACGGCTACGCGCAGACCCTCGGCCTCGAGCACGCGGCTGATGACCGCCGTGCCGAAGCTCGGATGGTCGACATAGGCGTCACCGCCGACGACGAGCGCATCGTACCACCACCAGCCGCGCTCGTGCATCTCCTCGGCGGAGACGGGCAGAAAATCACACCGATCCATGTGTCACCGTCCTGTGGATGAGCCGCCCCATGAGCAGCAGACGCTCGCGCACGCCGGGATCGCGCCCGAGCTGCACGAAGCCGCTGCGCCGGTAGAAGGCAATGGCGCGGGCATTGTTTTCCGACACGTGCAGGCGCACGGTGTTGCGGTCGTGATTTTCATAAAACCAGAACGCATAGCCCAGCAGCTGGATCGCCCAGCCGCGGCCGCGGTATTCCGGCAGCATATACAGCAGACTGATCCAGCCGCAGCCGGTCTGCTCGTCGCGCGCGGGGTCGAGCTCGACCAGACCGACCACGGTGTCCCCGCTGAGCACACGCACGACGGAGCCGGGGTGCTCCTGCGCGTGCTTGGCTGCGCTGCGGGCGTAGAGCTCGGGCACGAAGCCCTCGTCCGAGCCGTGCACGTTGCACCACGCATCGCGGTAGCACTGCAGGTAAAACGCCTCGTCGTGCGGGAACGTGAGCTGCTCGTAGCGCAGGTTTTCCGCGCCGCTGCCGCTGCCGCGCCACCAGGTCTGGCGGCCGAACGTGCTCAGCGCGGGCGGGAGGTGGCGGTTGTCGTTATAATACTCCACGGTCGTGCGCTCCCCATCGACGAGCAGCAGGCTCACGGATGTGTTGTCGCCGTAGGGCAGGGTGGACATCTCGCTGTTCGGGATGCCCAGCACGGTGCACAGATAGGCACGGATGGCCATGCCGTGGCTCACGACGGCGACGGCCTGCCCGTCGTGCCGCGCGGCGAGATCCTGAATCGCGCGCGTCATGCGTTTTTGCACCTCGCGGATCGGCTCGCCCCCGGGCACGGACCACTTTTCGGGGTCGGTGTTGAAATAGCGCATCTGCTCGGGGAACTCATGCTCCACGTCGCCCCAGGCGCGCCCCTCCCACACGCCCATGCAGATCTCCGCCAGGCGCGGCGTGGCCACGGCCGGAACGTCGTGATAGCGCGTGATCGCCTCGGCTGTCACGCGCGCACGCGACAGGTTGCTGCAGTAGAGCGCATCAATGTGCTCGTGCCGGAATCGCTGCGCGAGCGCGTCGATCTGCTGCAGACCGAGCGCGGTGATGCTGCCGTCCCAGTGGCCTTGAATGCGGCGGTAGAGGTTGCCCTCCGCCTCCGCGTGCCGGATCAGATAAATTTTCGTCATTGCGCGCCTCCAAAACTTGACCATAGTGGAATCATACAGTATAATAATCTGAATCCGCACATGTCATTTGTGCGGGAATGTGTCAACGCCTGTACGCACGCATTATACCGTGTTTTTGCGGTGCGCACAAGTGCTTTGGAGGGCAAAGTGAAAGTAATCCACCTCATCAGCGGGGGCGACACCGGCGGTGCCCGGACGCATGTTTACTCCCTGCTGAAATATCTCGGTCAGATCATCGACGTGCAGCTCGTGTGCTTTCGCGGCGGCGATTTTGCCGACGGTGCGGCCGCGCTCGGCATCCCGACGATGGTGCTCGACAGGGGCTTTGCGGCCAATCTCGGCGCGCTCAAAAAGCTGATCCGCGCGGGAGAGTACGATCTGGTACACTGCCACGGCTCCATGGCCAACGTCATGGGCGCCCTGCTGCGCCGGAGCGTGCGCGTGCCGGTCATCAGTACCGTGCACAGCGACTACCGGCTGGACTATCTCGGCCGGCCGTTTGCCCGCGCCGTCTACGGCACGCTCAATATCTGGGCCCTGCACCAGCTCGATTACCGCGTGTGCGTGTCCGACCCCATCCGCCAGCGGCTGATCGACCGCGGCTTTGAGCCGAACCGGCTCTTTTCCATCTACAACGGGCTCGACTTTTCCCACGTCGTGCCCAAGACCGACCGCGCGGCATATTTTGCGCAGTTCGGATATACCGTCCACGAGGGCGACGTGATCGCGGGCATCGCCGCGCGGCTTGACCCCGTCAAGGACATCCCGACGCTCATCCGCGCCGTGGCGCTGGCGCAAAAGGCCTGCCCGCAGCTGCGCCTCGCCATTGCGGGCGAGGGCATGGAGCGCAAAAAGCTCGAGGCACTCGCAGCGGAGCTCGGCATTGCCGACAGCGTCTTTTTCCTCGGCTGGGTCAACGACCTCGACAGCTTCTACGGCGCGCTCGACATCAACACCCTCTCGTCTCTGTCGGAGGCGTTTCCCTATGCGCTGCCCGAGGGGGCGCGCGCGCATCTGGCCACCGTCGCGTCCAATGTCGGCGGCGTGCCGGCCATCATCGAGCATGGCGTGACCGGCCTGCTCATTGAGCCCGGCGACGTGCGCATGCTCGCGGCCTACCTCGCGCGCTTCGCGCTCGATGCCGATTACCGCCATGAGATGGGCGAGGCGCTCTACCGGCGCGGCAAGGCCGACTTTTCCGAGGAGGCCACCGGCTTGCGCCAGCTGGAGATCTACAACGCCGTTTTTCGCATGGAGCGAAACCGGCGCGACGGCACGCGCGACGGTGTGCTCATCTGCGGGGCCTACGGCTTTGGCAACACCGGCGACGACGCGATTCTGCAGGCCATCATCGGCGAGATGCGCCGCATCGATGCGCACATGCCCGTGACCGTGCTCTCCCGCCGGCCGAAGGACACCCAGCGCACGTTCGGCGTCAACGCCTGCCACCGGTTCGGCGTGTTTGCCATCCGGCGCGTCATGCGCCGCAGCCAGCTGTTCATCAGCGGCGGCGGCAGCCTCATGCAGGATGTTACGAGCCGCCTGAGCCTGTGGTACTATCTCAGCACGATCCGCATGGCACACGGCTGCGGCTGCAAGGTGCAGATGTACGGCTGCGGCATCGGCCCGATCGTCTATGCGCGCGACAAGAAGATGGCCGCGCACGTCATCAATACCTGCGTCGACAAGATCACGCTGCGCGAGCCGGACAGCCGGGAGACGCTCCGGGACTTCGGTGTCACGGTGCCGGAGGTCATCCTCGCGTCCGACCCCGCGCTCACGCTGCCGGCGGCCGAGCACAGCCGCATCGACAGCATCCTGCGCGCGCATGATATGGACATCGGCGGCAAGTATATCGGCTTCGTGCTGCGCAAATGGCCCGGCATGGAGGAAAAGGCCACCGTGTTTGCCGCCGGCGCCGTGTATGCCTATCTGAAGTACGGGCTGACGCCGGTGTTTCTCGGCATCAACTTCCGCGCCGACGGCGAGGCCGGCCAGCTCGTCACGGAGCATCTGAGCATCCCGGTTTACAGGATCGACGAGCAGATGACCTCGGGTGAGGTGATCGGCGTGCTCTCACGCATGACCGCGGTCGTGTCCATGCGTCTGCACGGGCTCATCTTCGCCGCCGGACAGGGCGTGCCGCTCATCGGCGTCGCCTATGACCCGAAGGTCACGGCGTTTCTCGACTATGTGGAGCAAAATAACTACATCCAGCTTGCGGCGCTCAACGAAAAGGACCTGTCGGACATGATCGACTCGGCCGTCGCCCTTGCCGGCAGGGGCGAGGAGATGCGCCGCCGCACCGAACTGCTCAACCGGCAGGAGGACAATAACCGCGCCACAGCCGCCCGGCTGCTGGGGAAGGAGTAAACTGTTTATGATCCGCAGTGCTGTTCTGGTTTCCGGCAAGGGAACAAAATTGCAGAGCCTGCTCGATTCCGTGTTCTTCGGCGAGATTCCGGAGCTGCAGCTCGTTGCCGTCATCTCGTCCGACGCGGGCGCCTACGCGCTCAAGCGCGCGCGCAATGCCGGCATCGAGACCGTCGTCGTCGAGCCGAGCGTGTTTCCGAACGACACGTCGTACGACATGGCCATCCGCAACAAGCTCAAGGATATGGACATTGAGCTTGTGATCAACGCGGGCTTTTACCCCGGCATCGGCCGCGAGACGGCAAAGAGCTTCCGCGGCAAGGTCATCGCGGTGCAGCCGTCGCTCGTTCCGGCGTTCGAGACGCTGCGCGGCGACGCGGTGCACGAGGCGGTGCTCGCCCGCGGCCTGAAGGTCACGGGGGCGACGGCTTACCTTGCGGATGAAAACGGCGGCATCGGCCCGGTGCTGCTGCAAAAGGCCGTGCCCGTGCTCGCCGACGACGATCTTACGACGCTCAAGCGCCGCGTGCTCACGGACGCCGAGTGGAAGCTCCTGCCCGAGGCGGTCAAGTGCTTCTGCGCCGGGAAGATCCGGCTGCACGGCGGCCGCGCGCAGATCCTGGAGTGAACAAAACAGAAAAAGCAGCTCCGAACAACTGTTCGGAGCTGCTTTTTGCATCGGTATTCAGCCGGCCATGATGTGCACGCGGATGACGCCCTCGGCGGACTTGAGCGCCGCCATGAACAGCTCCATCGTCGTCTGCATGTTCTCGGTCGCCGCCGTGATCGTCACGGGGGCGACGCCGCTGGTCGGGATGCTCTGGTTGATGGTGAGTATATTCGCGCCGTTTTCGGCAAAAATAGCAAGGACGGACGACAGCACGCCCTGCCGGTCGAGCAGCTCGAGGTTGAACGTCACGAGATGGCCGCGCGACATGTCCTGAAACGGGGACACAAAATCCTTGTATTTATAAAATGCGCTGCGGCTGATGTCCACGCACGCCACGGCGTCCGCCACCGTGCGCACCTGGCCGGTCTCGAGCAGCTCCTTGGCCTCGATCACCTTGGCGAAGATCTCGGGCAGGACGCTCGCCTCCACGAGATAGTATTTCGGTTTGTTGTCTGCTGCCATGCTGGAAGCCTCCTTTTGTGCGCGTGCTGCGGGCAATTGTTTGCCTCATGCAACACAGTGTAGCACATTCCGGACGGCAGTGCAAGAATTTCTTCGAAGGGATGCGATGGTTTTTGGGTGGATTTCTCGCCTGTATTCTCGCCGGCGCGGCGATGAGCATTCAGGGCGTGATGAACACGCGCCTCGGCGGGCATATCGGCACGCTGGAGACCAACGCCTTCGTGCAGTGCACGGCGGCGGTGCTGTCGCTGCTCGTGCTGCTGTTCTGGCGCACGGGCAGCTTTGCCGCGCTGAGTGCCGCGCCGAAATACTGCTGGTTCGGCGGTGTGCTGGCGCTGGCCATCACGGTTACGGTCATGCTCGGCATGGGTAAGCTCGGCCCGACGCTTGCCGTGGCGGTGATCCTCATCGCGCAGCTTTCTGCGGCCGCCGCCATCGACGCCTTCGGCATCATGGGCACGGAAAAGCTCGCCTTCGGCTGGGGCAAGTGGGCGGGACTCGCGCTCATGATGGGCGGGATGCTGCTGTTTAAAATGAAGTGAGACTGTCAAAAAGTATTACTTTTTGACAAGGGGGGGTGCAGTCTGCTGCGCGCATAATTTGTGCGCCGGCGGCGCACAAATTCCACACTTGCAGCCTGAGCGGTATTTTCTTCGCCGCACATGTCGCCGAAGAAAATGATTGGGCTTTATTTCGCCGCTTCGGCGGCGAAACTCTACGAGGTTTTTGGATAAGCTGAAAAGGCGGCGAGCATAGCTCGCCGCCTCATGTTTCGGTTTTCTTACAGGCCGATGCTTGCCAGCAGGTCTGCGATGCCGGTGGATTTGATGAACGTGAAGATCGCACCGATGTCGTAGTGCTCATACGCCGCGTCCCAGATGCGGTCGGGGCTGCCGCCGGTCGCAAGGCCGACGCCGAGCACGATCTCGCCGACGATCAGGATGCACAGCGCGATGATGAGAATGGTCTTCCATGCTTTTTTCATGCGGCGATCTCCTTTCTGCACCAGCGATGGCCCAGCCGCACCAGCAGCCTGACCCAGCCGATGACCATGCGGATGAACAGCCAGACGGCCAGCCAGATCACGACGAGCGCGATGGCGATCACGGCGGCGCCGCCGCCGAGCAGGATGAGCATATCCGCCACCACGGGCAGGCCGATGAACGCGGTCATGATCAGGCTCACACCGGCTGCACCGCACACGGCGCCGATGGCCAGCACGGCCAGATCCAGCACCAGCAGCACGGCAAACACCGGCACGCCGACGATGATCGCGCCGAGCGTGTACAGGATCGCCAGAAAGACGTTCGTCTTGTATTCCGGCTCGTAGTCGTCGTAGTATTCTTCGTCGTATTCCTCGCCGTATCCTTCGCCGGGCTGCTCGTCGTAGTAGCCGTCGTCGTCGGCAGGCTGCTCGTCATAGTAGCCGTCGTCGTCGGCAGGCTGCTCGTCATAGTAGCCGTCGTCGTCGGCAGGCTGCTCATCGTAGTAGCCATCGTTGTCAGCCGGCCGCTCGTCGAATGAGAGCTGCCCGTCGAGCACGGGCGCTTCGTCCGTTTCGGGCTCGTCGGGCTCCTCCGGCAGATCCGGGAACGTGAACGACGGCGCGGGCCTCTGCGCGGCGGCCGCGGTCATCGGGCGGTACTGCTCTGCGCGCGGGCGCGGCTGCGGCGCGCGCCTGGGCTGCGCCTGTGCGGGCGCGACCACGGGCGCGGCGGCCGGTGTGATCTTGCCGCTGTCGGCATACCGGATGAGGGCAACGGCGACTTTGGTCGGGTTGCCGATCTCCTGAATGAGGCGCTCCTCATCGGGCGCATTGTCAAACATATTCTCCATCTGCGCGATGAGCGCCTGACGTGTCTGGTCGTCGGTGATCAGGCCGAGCAGGCTGCTGATCTCCGCCATGTAACTCTGTCTGTTGATAGATGGTCACCTCCAAGGGGTTCGATGCACATTGTATGGCATTCTAATTTACATATTATATTGCACGAATCAGGTGCGGTCAAGCCCGAAATGCACTTTTCGCCCGTGCGCCGGCTCTTGACAGGCGGTCTGCGGCGGGGTATCCTGTGAAAAAAGAGCCGGTTTTCCGAAAAGCCGGAAAGGAGTGGAACGCATGGAACAAGAGCGCCCCTACACCGAGACGGAGCCTGAAACGGCAGCTGAGACCGCCGAAACCGTGACCGAAACCGCCGAAACTGCGGCCGAGGCGGCCGCGCCGGAAAAGCCGCGCGAGCCGTTTTTCCGCCGGCGGCGCCGCGAGCTTTCAGACGCCTGGCGCGAGATCTACTGCAACAGCCGCGCGCGGCGCATCCGCACATGGCAGATCGCGGTGTTCGCGCTCATGATCGTCGAGGCGGCGGTCATGGCCATCGCCGTCCACCCGGCGTACTGGGTCGGTGCGGGGCTGCTTGCACTGCTGTGCGTGAGACAGCTGTTTGACCGCCGTCCGGAGCGGCACACCGTCGCCGGTGTCGTGCTCTACGGCGTGATCGCCGTGCTCATCGGCATTTTTGTCGCCGAGCAGCTGCTTTGAGCACTGTGTGTGCTTGACAAACGGCGGGCGATTGCATAGAATATAAAAGTTACACAATACATTATAAATTACGACTGCGCGGGTGTCCCGCGCGGCATACAGAGGAGAGTTGCGCTTATGGCCAAAGAAAAAAAGGTCGAGCAGATCACCGATATGGAAGTGGATTTCGCCCAGTGGTTCACCGACGTGTGCACCAAGGCGGAGCTTGTGGATTATTCCGACGTCAAGGGCCTGTTCGTTCTGCGCCCCTACGGCTACGCCATCTGGGAGAACATCCAGAAGGTGCTCGACGGCAAGTTCAAGGCGACCGGTCACCAGAACGTGTCCATGCCGATGCTGATCCCCGAGAGCCTGCTGCAGAAGGAGAAAGACCACGTCGAGGGCTTCGCGCCCGAGTGCGCGTGGGTCACCATGGGCGGCAGCGAGGAGCTGCCGGAGCGCCTGTGCGTGCGCCCGACGTCCGAGACGCTCTTCTGCCAGCACTGGAGCCACATCGTGCACAGCTGGCGCGACCTGCCGTGCCTGTATAACCAGTGGTGCAGCGTCATGCGCTGGGAAAAGACCACCCGCCCGTTCCTGCGCGGCCGCGAGTTCCTCTGGCAGGAGGGACACACCCTGCACACCTCTGAGGAAGAGGCACGCAAGGAGACGCTGCAGATGCTCGAGATCTATGCCGACACCTGCGAGCAGGAGCTGGCCATGCCCGTCATCCGCGGCAACAAGACCGATAAGGAGAAGTTCGCCGGCGCGGTGAACACCTACACCATCGAGTGCATGATGCACGACCGCAAGGCGCTGCAGTCCGGCACGAGCCACTACTTCGGCGACGGCTTTGCCCGCGCGTTCGACATCACCTATACCGACAAGAACAACCAGCAGGCCTATCCGCACCAGACCTCGTGGGGTATGTCCACGCGCGTCATCGGCGGCCTGATCATGACTCACGGCGACAACAGCGGTCTCGTGCTGCCGCCGCACATCGCGCCGATCCAGGTCATCGTGCTGCCCATCGCGGCGCACAAGCCCGGCGTGACCGAGAAGGCCGAGGAGCTCGTCGCGCGCCTGAAGGCCGCCGGTCTGCGCGCGCAGGGCGACTTCAGCGACAACAGCCCCGGCTGGAAGTTCGCCAACTGGGAGATGAAGGGCGTGCCGCTGCGCGTCGAGATCGGTCCGAAGGACATCGAGGCCGGTCACTGCGTCGCCGTCCGCCGCGACAACGGCGAGAAGATCACCGTCGCGCTCGATGAGCTCGAGGCGCGCATCCCCGCGCTGCTCGAGGACGTGCAGCAGGGCCTGTTCGACAAGGCCAAGCGCAACCTCGACGAGCACACCTACGCCGCGCACTCGCTGGCCGAGGCCAAGGAGCTGCAGGAGAAAAACGGCGGCTTCATCAAGACCATGTGGTGCGGCGACCTCGCCTGCGAGCTCGAGATGAAGGAAAAGGCCGGTATGTCCAGCCGCTGCATCCCGTTCGAGCAGGAGCATATCGACGATGTCTGCCCCGTGTGCGGCAAGCCCGCCAAGTGCATGATCTACTGGGGCGTGGCGTACTGAGCACACCCGAACCCAAAACGCAAACCGCCCGCTGCGATCGCAGCGGGCGGTTTTGTTTATTCGTTTTCGATATAAAAGATCTTGCGCAGCGTCTGCACCGGGAGCTTGACGATGCTGCGGTCATAGGTCACGAGGCCGTTGAGCTCGTGCTCCACGTCGCTCAGCTGCGTGTACACCGCGGCACTGAGGCCCTGCGCGATGGCGGGGCGGATCTGCTCGTCATAGAGCGCCTGCAGCGCGTATTCGAGCGAGAGCGGCGCGTCGCACGTCTTGTAGCCGACGCTCCTGCCGCCCATGGCGTGCCCCTCGACGCGGTGGACATAGCCGCCGAACTCCGACAGCAGCGTGGCGCGGCCGAGCTTGTCGGGCTGGAATTTGTACTTCTGGAAGTACACGTGCAGGCTGCGCACATCGCCGAAGCCCTGATCGTGCCAGCCGCTGGCGGGGTCGATCGTGCGCGTCTTGTCCACGGACTGGATGACCTGCACGGCCGTCTGGCTGTCAAACTGGCCCCAGCCCTCGTTGAACGGCACCCACATGGCGATGCACGGGTGGTTGTAGAGCGTGGTGACCATGTCGCGCAGCTCGTTCAGAAACGCCTTGCGCGCCGTCACGTTCGTGCGGCCGAAGAGGGGATACCAGCTGTCGTCCAGATGCCAGCCCGTCACGAGCGGGGTCGAGACGATGAGCGGGTCGTAGCGTCTGCCGCCGCAGGGCATGTCCTGCCAGACGAGCATGCCCAGCCGGTCACAGTGGTAATACCAGCGGTCGCACTCGACCTTGATGTGCTTGCGCAGCATATTAAAGCCCATATCCTTGGCCAGCTGGATGTCGTAGACGAGCGCGTCGTCGCTCGGCGCGGTGTAGAGCCCGTCCGGCCAGTAGCCCTGATCGAGCAGGCCGTTGTGAAAATACGGCTTGCCGTTGAGAAACAGGCGGCGCATGCCGTCCTTGTCCGTCTCGACGCTGCATTTGCGCATGGCAAAGTAGCTGTAGACCGTGTCACTGCCGAGCGTCACGCTGAAGGGGTAGAGCGTCGGCTGCTCCGGCGACCAGGGGCGGAAGGCGCGCACCGGCACGTGCGCCGGAACGCCCGCCGGGAACGTGTAGCGGCGGCCCTCAAGGTCGATCGTGCACTGCCCCTCGCCCTCGACGGTGATCTCCACCTGGTGCGCGTCGAACAGCGGTGTCACGCGCAGGGAGCGGATGTAATTCTGCGGCACGCTCTCGAGCCAGACCGTCTGCCAGATGCCGCTCTGCGGTGTGTACCAGATGCCGTGCGGGTGCAGCGTCTGCTTGCCGCGCGGGAGCTGGGACTTGTTGGTCGCGTCGCGCACGCACACAAGGATCGTGTTTTCCTTGGCCAGCACCTCGGTGATGTCCACCGTGAACGGCAGGTAGCCGCCCGTGTGCGTGGCCAGCTCCACACCGTTGCACCACACGGTCGCGGTCTGATCGACCGCACCGAAGTGCAGCAGCACGCGGCCGATGTTGAACCCGTCCGGCAGCGTGACCGTGCGGATGTACCACAGGTATTCCTCCGGCTGCAGGATGTGTCCCACGCCGGACAGCTCGCTCTCGGGCGAGAAGGGCACGAGGATCGTGCCGTCGGCCTGCGCGGGCTTTTGCGCGCTCGTCGTGATCGCGTAGCTCCACGGGCCGTTGAGATTCAGGTAGCTGTCGCGCACCATCTGCGGCCGGGGATACTCCGGCAGCGGCTGCGCGCGATCGAGCGTGTCCGCCCAGGGTGTCTGCATAACGTGGCCTCCTTTTCCCGCCGGCGGCGCGCCGGCAGAACAGTTGTAATCTATTTTACAGGATTTTTGCGCGCTTGTTAACCCCCCGCGCGCGGATTTTTTTCGCGTCTGCGCACGCCTGTATTCCGGATGAAACGGGAAAAAGAGACCAAAATGCACAAAATGCTGCAAATTTTCCGCAAAGATCGGTCTTGTCAGCATTTTTTCAGGTTCGTTAATATTTAAATTAGTACAATTTGATGTTTTTCCGCCGTTTTTGGTGGACGAAAATGGGGTGGTGTGCTAAGATATGTGGGTCAAAAAATAGAGAGGTGATGCAAATGCCCTTTAAGTTTCATGGCGGAGTTCATCCCAACTACATGAAGGCGCCGGACGTTCCGGTGACCGTCATTGCTCCTCCGCCGCAGGTCGTGCTCCCGGTGATGCAGCATATCGGCGCACCCTGCAAGCCGCTGGTCGAAGTGGGCGACTATGTGAAGATGGGTCAGAAGATCGCTGACAATCCCGCACCCGTCTCCGCCCCCATCCATGCGACTGTCTCCGGCAAGGTGATTGCCATCGAGCCGAGACCCCACCCGCTGGGCGACATGGTCCCCGCGATCGTGATCGAAAACGACTTCCAGGACACCCCCTGCACGGATCTCGCGCCGCTGACGCCCGAGCAGATGAAGGATCCTGAGGCCATTCTCGAGCGTATCCGCGAGGCCGGTATCGTCGGTCACGGCGGCGCCATGTTCCCGACCGCGTTCAAGATCCGCGGCGGTCTTGGCAAGGTCGACACGCTCATCATCAACGGTGCAGAGTGCGAGCCGTACCTCAACGGCGACCACCTGACCATGAAGAACCACCCTGAGGAACTGCTCAAGGGCATCGAGCTGGCGCGCATCGCGTCCGGTCTCGATAAGGCGTACTACGGCATCGAGAAGAACAAGCAGGACGCTATCGACCTGCTCCTGTCGAAAAACCCCGCGCAGTACGGCGTGGAGATCGTGCCGGAGAACGTCAAGTACCCGCAGGGCGCTGAGAAGATGCAGATCAAGGCCATCACGAACCGTGAGGTCAAGCCCGGCGGTCTGCCGTCCAGCGTCGGCTGCAACGTCATCAGCACCCAGACGGCTTACGCCATCTACCGCGCCTGCTACGAAGGCATGCCGAGCATCGAGCGTGTCCTCACCGTCGCCGGCAGCGCCATGGGCGATAAGTCCTATAACCTGCAGTGCCGCTTCGGCACCCCGTTCAGCTACATCGTCGAGCAGTGCGGCGGCTTCGTCGTCGAGCCGAAGAAGATCGTGCTCGGCGGCCCCATGATGGGTCTGATCGCCACGAATCTCGAGGCGCCCAACATCAAGGGCACCGCGGGCATCCTGTTCTTCACCGATAAGGAAGACCGCTCGGTCGAAAACCCGACGTGCATCCACTGCGGCAAGTGCCTGACGGTCTGCCCGATGAAGCTCGAGCCGCTGTATATGTACAAGTACTTCCAGAGCCGTGACTTCGAGAACATGCAGAAGTACCACATCCTCGACTGCTTCGAGTGCGGCAGCTGCTCGTACAACTGCCCGGGCCGTCTGCCCCTGACCCACACCTTCAAGACCGCAAAGCTCCTCTTCGCCGCCCGCGCGGCGGAAGAAAAGGCCCGCGCGGAAGCCGCTGCAAAGGAGGCTGAAACGAAATGACACCGAAAGAATTTACCTTTGACGCTGCCTATCAGCCTCAGGTTCGCGCCAAGCGCGGCACGCGCGAGATCATGCTCGATGTGATCATCGCCCTGCTCCCGGCTCTGTGCGTCGGCGTGTGGCAGTTCGGCGCTCAGGCGCTCATCCCGCTGGCCGTGTCGGTCGTGTCGTGCGTGTTTTTTGAGTGGGCTTACCGCAAGCTCCTGAAAAAGCCCGACACCATCGGCGACCTGTCCGCCGTGGTCACCGGCATCCTGCTCGCGTTCACCCTGCCCGCCAACTGCAAGTGGTGGCTGCCGATCATCGGTGCGTTTTTCGCCATCGTGGTCGTCAAGCAGCTCTACGGCGGCATCGGCAAGAACTTCCTCAACCCGGCGCTTGCCGGCCGTGCGTTCCTGCTCGCGTCCTACGCGCTGTTCATGACCACGTGGGTCGTGCCCGGCAGTCTGGCCGGCGTTGTGGACGCCGAGACCATGGCTACCCCGCTGAGCTATATGAAGGCCGGCGAGGCGCTGCCGCAGTATTTCACGCTGAAGTCCATGTTCCTCGGCACGATGCCCGGCTGCCTCGGTGAGGTGAGCGCGCTCGCGCTGCTCATCGGCGGCGTGTATCTGCTGGCGCGCAAGGTCATCACCTGGCACATCCCCGTGTCGTTCATCGGCTCCGTCGCCCTGCTGACGCTCATCTTCGGCAGCAAAAACGGCGGCGGCTACACCCATGTCGAGTGGATGCTCGACAACCTCCTGACCGGCGGCCTGCTGCTCGGCGCGTTCTTCATGGCGACCGACTACAGCACCAGCCCCGTCACCGCTCCCGGCCGCATCATCTACGGCGTCGGCTGCGGCGCGCTGACCGTGCTCATCCGCGTGTTCGGCGGCTTCCCGGAGGGCGTTTCCTTTGCCATCCTCATCATGAACTGCTGCGCGTGGATGTTCGACAAGCACACCCAGCGCCGTCAGTTCGGCGTCAGCCGCGAGGACGTCAAGGCCAAGAAGGCCGCTGCAAAGGCTGCGAAGAAAGAAGCAAAGGAGGCTGCTGCAAATGGCTGAAAAGACTGAAAAGAAATCCGGCGGCGGCCAGATCATCAAGCTCGCGCTCGTGCTCTTTGCCGTGTCCGCGATCATGGCGCTCGCCCTCGGCCTCATCTATGAGGTGACGAAGGACACCATCGCCATGCGCGCAGCCGAGACGACCAAAAACGCATACGCCAACGTTCTCCCGGCCGATGACTACGCAGAGCAGGCCGATTTCGAGAACGACGGCACCATCACCAAGCTCAGCGTCGCCACCACCGGCGGCGAGCAGACCGGCTACGTCGCCGAGACCACGTTCTCCGGCGCACAGGGCATGATCACCATGGTCGTCGGTCTCGACAGCGACTATAACTGCACCGGTGTGTACATCACCAAGCATTCCGAGACCTCCGGCCTCGGCGCCAAGGCGGCCGACACCACCGACGGTGCCTGGCGCGACAATCTCGTCGGCCAGGGCGACGGCCTTGCGCTGACGAAGGACAAGGGCACGGTCGCGGCCATCTCCGGCGCGACGATCACGTCCCGCGCCGTCGTCACCGAAGTGCAGACCGTCATCAACGCGGCCAAGTCGCTGGGTTAAGGAGGGCTGAAGCATGAATATCAAACAACAGTTCAAGGAAGGCCTCATTACCAACAACCCGGTTCTCGTGCAGCTCATCGGCATGTGCGCGACCATGGCCATCACGACCAGCCTCTTCAACGGCATCGGCATGGGCCTGTCCGTGCTCGTCATCCTGACGTGCTGCAATGTGGTCATTTCTCTCATCCGTAAGGTCATCCCGAATGACATCCGTCTGGCCATCTTCGTGCTGGTCATTGCGAGCTTCGTGACGATCGTCGACCTGCTGCTGCAGGCCTACGTTCCCGCGCTGAGCGCGTCTCTGGGCGTGTTCATCCCGCTGATCGTCGTCAACTGCATCATCATCGGCCGCGCCGAAGCGTTCTGCCAGAAAAACCCCGTCGGCCCGTCGTTCTTCGACGGCATCTTCCAGGGTCTCGGCTACACGCTCGTGCTCATCGCCATGTGCGTCATCCGTGAGCTGCTCGGCAAGGGCTCGTTCGGCACCGGTATCTTCAACACCATCGACGGTGTCATCGGTACCGGCAACGGCATTCAGATCTTCCCGGCTGAGTACGGCGCGCTCGTGCTCACGCTCCCGATCGGCGGCTTCATTACGCTCGGCTGCCTGATCGCGCTCATGCAGTATGCGCTGCGCAAGTCCGCCGAGAAGAAGGAAGCCAAGGAAAAAGCGCTCGCTGCGCAGGAAAAGGAGGCGGCATAACATGAGTTCATCGACCGGTATTTTTGCCATCATCCTCAGCGCCGTCCTGACGAATAACTTCATTTTCTCGCAGTTCCTCGGCTGCTGCCCGTTCCTCGGCTGCTCGAGCAAGATCGACACCGCCGCCGGTATGGGTCTGGCCGTTACGTTCGTCATGGGTCTCGCGTCCGCCATCTGCTGGCTGGTCAACCTGCTGCTCGTGCAGCTCGGTCTCCAGTTCCTGCAGACGATCGCTTACATCCTCGTCATCGCCGCGCTCGTGCAGTTCATCGAGATGTTCCTCAAAAAGTCCATCCCGTCGCTGTACTCCGCGCTCGGCATCTACCTGCCCCTGATCACCACCAACTGCGCCGTGCTCGGCGTCGTGCTGCTCAACACGCAGTACACCTTCGGCTTTGTGCAGAGCGTGGTCTACGGTGTGTTCGGCGGTCTCGGCTTCATGCTCGCCATCTGCTTGTTTGCAAGCGTGCGTGAGAAGCTCGAGTTTGCCGACTATCCGGAGTGCTTCGAGGGCTTCCCGATCTGCCTTGTCTCTGCCGGTCTGCTCGCCCTTGCGTTCATGGGCTTCTCCGGCATGAAGATCGGCTAAGGAGGGCATGAATATGGATTTTAAATTGATTCTCGAGGGCATCGCTGTCCTCGGCGCCATGGGCGCCATCTTCGGCGCGCTGCTGGCCTTTGCCGCGAAGATCTTCTATGTGGAGGTCGATCCCAAGCAGGAAGCCGTCCGTGCGTGCCTCGCCGGCGCCAACTGCGGCGGCTGCGGCTACCCCGGCTGTGACGGCTATGCCGCCGCGGTCGCTGCCGGCAAGGCTCCGGTCAACTGCTGTGTGGCCGGCGGTCAGGCCGCTGCCGATCAGATCGCCGAGATCATGGGCGTCTCCGCCGGTGCGGAGGAGAAGATGGTCGCGTTCGTGCCGTGCTCCGGTGCGGAGGGCGTCGCCGTCAAGCGCTTCAACTACTCCGGCCCGCAGGATTGCCAGGCTGCCATGCTGTTCGGCGGCAAGAGCAACAAGGAGTGCCGCTTCGCCTGCATCGGCCTCGGCAACTGCGCCAGAGCCTGTAAGTTTGGCGCGATGCACATCGTCAACGGTGTCGCCAAGGTCGACCGCGACAAGTGCGTCGGCTGTATGGCCTGCGCCGATGCCTGCCCGAAGAAGATCATCGAGCGCGTGCCGTACAAGCAGGCCGTGCTCGTTGCCTGCCGCAATCAGGACAAGGGCGCCGTCACGCGCAAGATCTGCGACGTTGGCTGCATCGGCTGCATGAAGTGCCAGCGTGAGTGCCCGGCAGACGCCATCAAGATCGAGAACTTCGTGTCCAAGATCGACTATGACAAGTGCGTCGGCTGCGGTCACTGCGCCGATATCTGCCCGCGCGGCATCATCAACCTGCTCGACATGGTCAAGCAGTAAGCTGCCAAAACATGAAAAACAGACGGACACCCCGGTGTCCGTCTGTTTTTTTGCGCACCGGTGGCAAAGTGTCCATCCCCCTGCGGGGCAAACGGTCAGACCGCCAAAAGCCTCGCAGAGTTTGCCGCCCGCAGGCGGCAAAAAAGTGGAATCATTTTCTCCGGCGACATGTGCGGCGGAGAAAATACCGCTCGGCCTGCAAACGTGCGCGCCTCTGCCGTAGGCGGATGGCGCGTGCGCTGCAGCAGGCCGCAAACCCTTTGTCAAAAAGGAATACTTTTTGACAGGCTGTCCCGGTGTCCGTCTGTTTTTTTGCGCACCGGCGGCAAAGCGTCCCTTTCCCTGCAGAGCGGAATGTGTTACAATAAATCAATCAACGTGAGGAGGCCGCCATGTACCAGACCAGACCCGACGACTATGATGCGTTCCGGTGCATCGCCGGTGCGTGTCCGCAGACGTGCTGCGCCGCGTGGGAGATCGTTGTCGATCCCGACGCGCAGGACGCCTATCTGCGCCTGCGGCATCCGCTGGCGCAAAAGCTCCGGCGCGTGATGCGCGTGGACGCGGACGGCGACACCTACTTTGCGCAGACGGACGGGCGCTGCCCGTTTTTGTGTGCCGACGGTCTGTGTGAGCTGCAGCGCACGCTCGGCGAGCAGAGCCTGTGCCGCACCTGCCGCGATTTTCCGCGCTGGGAGGTGCTGCTGTGCGACCGGGTGGAGCAGGGGCTGTCCCTCGCGTGTCCGGAGGCCGCGCGGCAGCTGCTCGCGCGCACCGCGCCCCTGCGCCTGAAATCCGTGCGGATACCGGATGACGGCTATGTGCCCGGCGCGCGGGAGCGGCGGCTGACGGAGGCGCTCACGGCGGTGCGCGACCGGACGCTCGCGCTGCTGACGCGCCCGGAGCATACGGCGCGGGAGAACCTCGCGGCGGCGGAGGCGTTTGCCCGCGCGGCGCAGCGTCTGCTCGACAGGCACCGGCTCGCGGCGCTGGCTGCCGGAAACGTGCCGCAGCGGGGCATGGATGCGTGCGCCGCGCCCCTGACGCCGGCAGCGCTGGCGGCGGCGTTTGCATCGCCCGAGCCGCTCGATCCGCAGTGGCCGGAGCTGCTCCGGCGCGTGGCCGCGCTGCCGGTCTGCCCGCCGCCCCGGCTGACGCAGACGCAGCAGATGTGCCTCGCGCAGGCGATCGTCTGGCGGCACGGTATGGACGCGCTCGACGACCGCGACGTGGTTTTCCCCGTGCGGTATGCCGCGGCGGCGCTGCGGCTGCTCGACTGCCTTGCGGCTGTGAGCGGGCGGACGGACGCACAGCTTGTCGTGTGCGTCATGCGCGAGACGGAAAATGACCCCGAGGCGCTGCCGCGGCTGCGGGCGGGGCTGCAAAATACGGCAAAATTATGAGGCTTAGGAGGCACTCAAGGATGAAAAAATGTGACTGCAAGATCATGAACACCCTCAGCAGGTACCCGAAGGTGTGGCCGTGGCTCGGCGTGGCGGGCTACGCGCTCGACGGCGCGGAGCTCGTGCTCAAGCACACCCGCTGGGGCAAGATGAACTACAAGGCGCGTATGCTCGTGCACGGTGCGGGCGCAGGGCTGCTGTGCCTCGGCGCGGGCGTGCACACGGCGCAGGCGGCCGCCGCCGGCATGGTCAATGTCCCCGCCGCCGTGACCGGCGCGGTCATCGGCACCGGCATCGTCGGGCTGAACTATACGCACGCCGAGGCAAAGAAGATCGGCGTCAAGCGCGCGCGTGTGCTGCACCGCGTGTTTTGCGCCATGACCGGCCTCGGCATCGCCGCGCACGTGATCGGCGTCAAGCGCCCGAGACACTGAGGCTCTCCGGCGAACCCGGCTGCATCGGGTGCTCGCGGAATTTGACAAATGGAAACCGGCGCGGCCACAAAGGCCGCGCCGGTCATTTTTTTGGATATCCGCCTTGGTTCAGCCGGTGGTGACATAGCTGCCCGACTCCGGCGCCTTGGCGAGAAACGGCACGAAGCGCGTCGCCGCGTCAAAGCTGCTGTCGGCGGCGATGACGCTCCGGAGCGAAGCAACGTTGTCCGCCGTGGCGAACACGCACACGCGGTCAAACAGCTTCGGCAGCACCGTCATGTCCTGCCCGGAGAGCTCCGCCTGCTTTTGCAGGATGGAGTCCGCGCTCACGATCGCGCTCACGCGCAGGCCCGTAGCGGTCAGGTTCGCGCGCAGATACTTTGCCAGCGCGACGACCGCGTCCGTGCGCGAGGGCGAGCCTGTCTGGTCCGCATATTTGAGCTCTGCGGCCGCAAGCGGCTGCTGCAGGTACGAGAACGCGACCTCGTCAAAGCCGAGCTCCCGCAGCTCCTTGCAGAGGCTGACGAGGTACGTGCGCGTGAAGGTGTTGTACGGGTCGACCCAGCCGCCGGAGCCGTCGGTGTACGCGCTGCCGGACGCGGTCTGCAGCGCGGTGGCGGCGTAGCGCTCGGCCATGAGCGAGTCCACGCACGTGCTCACGACTGCGACGAGGTAGATGTTCTGCCCTTTGACGGTCCGGATCGCGTCGGCGAGCTCGGCCGTGCCGTTGACGCCGTAGGCCGATGCCTCCGAGACGCCGGACTTCCAGCTGAGCGTGCCGCCGGGCGATTTCATCTGCAGCACGAGGGCGTTGCCGCCGGCGGCTTTCACGGATGCCGCAGCGCGGGTGAGTCCTTCGGGCGTGATCTTGTCGGCGGTCAGATACTGCGCGTGCAGCTCCGAGAGCCCTGCGCCCGCGTCGGAGACGATGCCGGAGTAGTCCGGGTCCTCGAGCACGAGCTCGGTGTCGACCGTCTCGGGCTGGCCGTCGTCCGTCACGGGGGCGGGCGTCTCCATGATGGGAAAGACGACGTGCAGCGAGCCGTCGCTGCCGTAGACGATGTATTTCTGGCCGGTATAGAACAGGATCACGGTCAGCACGATCAGTCCGGCGAGGATCCACAAGAGCACCGGCCAGACCTTGCCCCGGCTGCGCCGGGCGCGGTAGACGTCGTTTCGATGGGCGCGCATCGGCACACCTCCTTTGGGTCAGGCGGCCTCAGCCGCGGTTTTCGATGTCGCTGATGAGCGCGACGCGGCGCGCATGGCGGCCGCCCTCAAAGTCCGTGGTCAGGAAGGTGTCCACGATCTTGAGCGCGAGCCCCGTGCCGAGCACGCGTGCACCCATGGCAAGAATGTTTGCATCGTTGTGGCGGCGGGTCATCTCTGCCGAGTAGCAGTCCCCGCACAGGGCGGCGCGGATGCCCTTGACCTTGTTGGCGGAGATGGAGATACCGATGCCCGTGCCGCAGATGAGGATGCCGCGCTCGCATTCCCCGCCCGCGACCGCGCGCGCGACGGCTTCGCCGTAGACGGGGTAGTCACAGCTCTCCTCGCTGTAGGTGCCAAAGTCCTTGTAGGCAAGGCCCAGCTCGTCGAGATGGCGCATGACCTCCTGCTTGAGGGCATAGCCGCCGTGGTCACATCCGATCGCAATCATATAGGATACCTCGATTTCTGAAATTTCCCGGTGTTAAAATGGCCAGTCCGGGAGCCATTTGAGCACATTCCATGCGTAGCTGCGCGAAACCGTCACGCCCGTGAGCACGGGGTAAAACAGCGCGAACAGGGCACCGCTCGCCGCGGTGAAGGCGTACACGATGCCGAAATATCCCCGCTGCCGCAGCCGGTCGAACACGTACCCGAGCGCGAGCACGAGAAAGAGCGTCGCCGCGAAGTAGTGGTATTCAAACGTCAGGCGCGAGATGAACACCCACGGCAGCACCTGCGCGAGATAGCCGACGAGGAGGAACAGCGCCGTGCGGTCGCGCCTGACCGCGTGATACACCAGCACCGGCAGCGCCAGCAGCCCGCCCCAGCACAGCAGGGGGTTGACGAACGCGCCGATGGTCGATACTGTCCCGTCGCCATACGACAGGTAGTAGAGGATCGGCCGCAGGTCGAGCAGCCACTGCCACCAGCGCGAGGAATACGGATGCGTGGCGACGAGCCCCGCGTGATACGTGAACATGAAGCGCTGGTTTTCCAGCACGATGGCGGCGTATTCGCGCGTGAAGTACATGCCCGCTCCGTGCAGACCGCGCGCCGCGCCGTAGGGGTAGTAGCTCGCGTAATAGATCATGCCCGGCACGAGCACGAAAAACACGAGGCAGAAGCCGATGTTCGAGATCAGCCTGCGCACATAGCGGCGGCCGTCGCCGTCACGGTGCGCCTGCACGCCCTGAAACACCCAGTGCAGCGCCCAGAGCACGCCGAGGCCCGCCCCGGCATACAGGCACGTCCACTTCGTGGCCGCGCCAACGCCGAACGCAACGCCGCAGGCGGCGAGGTGGCGCAGCCTGCCCTCTGCGAAGTACCGGTACAAAAACAGGTACATGAGCAGGATGAACAGCGTCGCAAAGCTGTCGATCGTCGCAATGCGCGTCTGCGTCAGGTGCATGAAGTCAAATGCCAGCAGTGCCGTGCCGCACAGGGCCACGCGGTCGTCGCGGAACATGCGGCGCAGCAGGTCCCACATCAGCGGCAGCATGACCACGCCGAAGAGCGCACCCATGCAGCGCCAGCCGAATGGCGTCATGCCGAAGAGCACGATGCCGAGCGAGAGAATCTCCTTGCCGAGCGGTGGGTGCGACACCTCATACGGATACACGCCGCGCAGATGCTCGTAGGCCGTGCGCGCGTGGTAGATCTCGTCAAAATACGAGCTGTTGTAGTATGTGGACGATGCCGGCACGGTGTCCGCCTCGTCGCAGAGGGCGGCCGCGGATGCCGGGCCCGTGACCTCGCGCACGGCGATGCGTTCGCCCTGCGGGTCGAGCAGCGCAAGCTCGCCGAGCTCCAGGTGCGTGCCCGCCGTGACGCGCACATAGGCCGCCGTCGCGGGCGCAGTGTCCGCCGGCTGCGGCTGCAGCCATTTGAAGAGGTCGGCATAGCCCTGCGGCATCGTTCCGGCAGGGGTGTAGGTGATGCCGTCGTCGGAGTAGGCGAGGGTGTATTCGCCCGTGTATAGGCCGGTATAGTACCAGACGGTGTCGATGCTGTGCACGCCGTCGAGCGCGAGCGTGGCGCTCTCACCGGCCTCGAGCGTGCAAAAGTGCTGCGGGTCGCGCGCAGAGCCGAGCCCCGTGAACGCGGCGACGGCATACACCGCCGTCAGCACCGCGATGCCGATCCCGCCGCGGCGCGACGTGCGCCGGGGGATGGGGGTGCGCGCAGGCCACGCCAGCTGCAAAAACAGCGCCAGCGTCAGCGCAATGGCCGCCGCGGGCAAGATAATCCGAAGCGCCGCCATGCGCCGTTCCTCCCTTCGCCGGAGCGTTGGATGCTCGCGTTTGTCGGATGGTCTATATTATAGTACAGCGCGGCGGCGCTGTCCAGAAAAGAATCCGGCGGGCAGCTTCCGGCACTTGACAACGGTACGGAATAAAGTTAAAATAATGTGATTATATTTTTGGCGGCGGATGGAGCACCGCCACAAATATCGTTATGTTCCCGGCGGGTACGCTTGATGGCCCGCCTTTTCCAACTTGAAAAAATATCGTGAAGAAATCTGAAGAAACGGAGGATTACAATTTCATATGTCGTTACCAATAGCACTCGGTTGTATCATCGCAGCGCTTGTGGTTGGTTGTATCCTTGGCGGGCTCTACCGCAAAAAGGTCTCGGAACGCGAGATCGGCAGTGCGGAGGAGAAGGCCAAGCAGATCATAAATGATGCCTATAAGAGTGCCGAGAGCAAGCGGCGTGAGACCCTGCTCGAGGCCAAGGAAGAGATCCACAAGAGCCGTTCGGAGTATGAGCGCGAGGTCAAGGAGCGCCGCGCGGAGCTGCAGAAGCAGGAGCGCCGCCTTCAGCAGAAGGAGGAGACGCTGGACCGCAAGACGGACACGCTCGACAAAAAGACCGATGCCCTCAACCAGAAGATCGCCGCGATCGACACCAAGCAGAACGAGATCAACCAGCTCAAAAAGGCCCAGATGGAGCTGCTTGAGAAGATCTCCGGCTACACGGTCGAGGAGGCCAAGGCCTTCCTCATCAACAGCCTGAAGGACGACGTGGTGCATGAGCAGGCGCTCATGGTCAAGGAGCTGGAGAACCAGTACAAGGACGAGGCCGACAGCCGCGCACGCGAGATCATCGCCACCGCCATCCAGCGCTGCGCCGCCGATCATGCCAGTGAGGTGACCGTGTCGGTCGTGCCGCTGCCGAACGACGAGATGAAGGGCCGCATCATCGGCCGCGAGGGCCGCAACATCCGCGCCATCGAGACGCTCACCGGCTGCGACCTCATCATCGACGATACGCCCGAGACCATCACGCTCTCGAGCTTCGATCCCGTGCGGCGCGAGGTCGCGCGCATCGCGCTCGAAAAGCTCATTCAGGACGGACGCATCCACCCAGCCCGCATCGAGGAAATGGTCGCCAAGGCCCAGAAGGAGGTCAACGCCACCATCAAGGCCGAGGGCGAGCGCGCCGTTTTCGAGACGAACATCCACGGTCTGCATCCCGAGCTGATCAAGCTGCTCGGCCGCATGAAGTACCGCACCAGCTACGGCCAGAATGTGCTCAACCACTCCATCGAGGTTTCGCACATTGCAGGCCTGCTCGCTTCCGAGCTCGGCGTCGACGTGGCCACTGCCAAGCGCGCCGGTCTCCTGCATGACATCGGCAAGGCCATCGACCACGAGGTCGAGGGCAGCCATGTGACCATCGGCGTGAACATCGCCCGCAAGTACAAGGAGTCCGAAGAGGTCATCCACGCCATCGAGGCCCACCACAACGACGTGGAGCCGCACACCGTCGTCGCCTGCCTCGTTCAGGCGGCCGACGCCATCTCCGCCGCCCGCCCCGGCGCCCGGCGCGAGAACATCGAAAACTATGTCAAGCGTCTGGAAAAGCTCGAGGAAGTCACCAAGAGCTTCCCCGGCATCGCCAACTGCTTTGCCATTCAGGCCGGCCGCGAGATCCGCATCATGGTCAAGCCCGAGGAGGTCTCGGAGGATCAGATGGTGCTGCTCGCGCGCGACATCGCCAAGAAGATCGAGGACGAGCTGACCTACCCCGGTCAGATCAAGGTCAATCTCATGCGCGAGACCAAGGCAGCTCTCCCAGAGGGAGAGCCAAGGGGGGCCGCTGCAACTGTGCCGCATGTCATAATAGCATAAAGAAACGGAGCGCATCCGCACGGATGCGCTCCGTTAACTGTCTTACGAACGCCCCGCTAAACCGGCGGGCGTTTGTGTATCTGGTGCATTTTGGAAGCAGCGGACGCAAGTGCCGATTTGCGACAGATGCATGAAAAACGAATCTGTTATAAAAAGGAAAGAAACACTTGGCAAAAACAGCCGATTTATGGTAATATTTTTCCGGAACTGATAAAAATTGTTCAAAAACATGAAAGGAGAGTAACATTCATGAATTGGGATTGCCTGTTTTGCTTCCTCGGATGGCTGCATGATCAGTGGGGCTGGGACCCCGAAATGGCCGAGAAGTTCAGATCCATGTGCCCGAACAAGTAATTGATTTTTTGTGTGCTGTTAACCGGTAGCACGCTGTCAGCCCGTCCGGGGCTGAGCCAACCTTACGAGGCCTGACGCTTTGCGTCAGGCTTTGTTTTTTTGCCCGGGTTTGACAGCCCGCGCGCGGGCGTGTAGAATGGGCGCAGAGACCGAAACGGACGGGCAGGGAGATGCGATGAAGCGAAAGCGGTACAAGCTCTATGACAATTACACGACTTACTATATTTTAGTTGGGATTGCATTGATGTATGCCTTGTTGGCAGCGTTGAATATTTGGATATATAAGAAATGCGATGCTGTTTCAGAGAAAATTGCACTCATGCTTGTGCTGGATATTCCGGGATGCATTTTCCCTGTTTTGGCGTATAAGCCACAGGTACTTAGTCGATTTTTAACGCGCTGCAGCTTTGATGCCGAAGGCATCCATTGCCGGAGTCCGCGCTGGGGGCGCTTTACGCTTCGGTGGGATGAAATTCGTACATATGGATTCGGAGGAAATTCGTTTTCGTATAAGTCAATACCGGTTCTATACTTCTCACTGAACAAGGCGGAGTATGTCCCGAAAAACGGCATGGAGCTGCTGCGGATCGGCCGTGACCGGATCATTTTTCAGTATCGGGAGTCCATCTGGGCGGCGCTGACGGAGTATATGCCGCGGGATATGGTCAAGCGGCTGGACGATGTGATCCGCAATGAACGCGGCGGGCATTTCCGGCGCAGGCCCGGCGCGTGAGCGGGCGAGCCTGCTGCACCGTGGATAGAGAAGAAAGCAGACAGCAAAAAATCCGGCGCCCGCGATGCGGGCGCCGGATCTTGCTTTGTCTGTTGTTTTGCGGGGCAGGGGGGGATTAGTACATGCCGCCCATGTCCGGAGCAGCCGGAGCGGCCGGAGCGGCCTTCTCGGGCAGGTCGGCCACGAGGGACTCGGTGGTCAGGACCATGGAGGAGACGGACGCGGCGTTCTCGAGCGCGCTGCGGCAAACCTTGGTCGGGTCGACGATGCCGTTGTCGATCATGTCGCCGAAGGTGTCGTGCGCGGCGTCGTAGCCGTAATTGACGCTCTTGCTCTTGCTGACCTTGTCGAGGATGACCGCACCCTCGACACCGGCGTTGGCCGCGATCTGGCAGATCGGGGCGCGCAGCGCGGCAGCGATGATGTTCGCACCGGTCTTCTCGTCGCCGGAGAGCTTGGCAGCCGTCGCCTGTGCGGCCTTGCTGGCCACGACATAGGCCGTGCCGCCGCCGGCGACAACGCCCTCTTCAACAGCCGCGCGGGTCGCGTTGAGCGCGTCCTCGATGCGCAGCTTCTTTTCCTTCATCTCGGTCTCGGTCGCAGCGCCGACCTTGATGACTGCAACACCGCCGGAGAGCTTTGCCAGACGCTCCTGCAGCTTCTCCTTGTCGTACTCGGAGGTGGTCGTCTCGATCTGGGCGCGGATCTGCGCGATGCGGCTCTGGATGTCGTCCTTGGCGCCGGCACCCTCGACGATGGTCGTGGTCTCCTTGGTGACCTTGACCTGACGTGCGTGGCCAAGCTGTGCCAGCGTGGTGTCCTTGAGCTCCATGCCGAGGTCGGTCGAGATGACCTGACCGCCGGTCAGGATGGCGATGTCCTGCAGCATTTCCTTGCGGCGGTCGCCGAAGCCGGGGGCCTTGACGCACACGCAGGTGAACGTGCCGCGCAGCTTGTTGAGGATGATGGTGGCCAGCGCCTCGCCCTCGATGTCGTCGGCGATGATGACGAGCTTCTTGCCCGCATTCAGCACGGCCTCGAGCACCGGCAGGATCTCCTGAATGTTCGAGATCTTCTTATCGGTGATGAGGATGAGCGCGTCGTCAATGACGGCCTCCATCTTGTCGTTGTCGGTGACCATGTACGGGGTGACATAGCCGCGGTCGAACTGCATGCCCTCGACGACCTCGGAATAGGTCTCGGCGGTCTTGCTCTCCTCGACGGTGATGACGCCGTTCTGGCTGACCTTCTCCATGGCCTCGGCAATGAGCTTGCCGATGTGCTCGTCACCGGAAGAGATCGCGCCGACACGCGCGATGTCGCCGCTGCCGCTCACGGGCTGGGAGTTGGTGCGGATGGCATCGACGGCCGCCTCGGTCGCCTTCTGGATGCCGCGGCGCATGACCATCGGGTTTGCACCGGCGGCGAGGTTCTTCAGACCCTCGCGGATCATCGCCTGCGCCAGTACGGTGGCGGAGGTGGTGCCGTCGCCGGCGACGTCGTTGGTCTTGGTGCTCACTTCGCGGATGAGCTGCGCGCCCATGTTCTCGAACGCGTCCTCAAGCTCGATCTCCTTTGCGATCGTCACACCGTCGTTCGTGATCAGCGGAGCGCCGAACTTCTTGCCCAGCACCACGTTGCGGCCCTTGGGGCCGAGGGTGATCTTGACGGTATCTGCAAGCTGATCCACGCCGCGCTGCAGCGCCTTGCGTGCTTCTTCACCATAAATGATCTGTTTTGCCATAATGATAGCCTCCTAATGAATCAAGCAGTAGTGTCTTACTCGACGACGGCCAGAATGTCGCTCTGGCGCACGATGGAATACTCCTCGCCGTCCACCTTCACGGTGGTGCCGGAGTACTTGCCGACGATCACGCGGTCACCGGCGGCGACGGTCATCTTCACTTCATTGCCGTCCACCATGCCGCCCGGGCCGACTTCGACGACCTCGAACATCTCGGGCTTCTCCTGCGCGGACGCTGCCAGGATCAGGCCGCTCTTGGTCTTTTCCTCGGCCTTGAACTGCTTGAGGATCACACGGTCTGCCAACGGTTTGAGTTTCATAATCTATATGCCTCCTAATATTGAATACAAAAAAGCGATGCGTTAGCACTCAATTCCTCGGAGTGCTAACGCATCATACTATACCACAATTTTTCGGATTATCAAGCCCCTGGCGAAATTTTTTTGTAAACGTTTTATGACCGCGTTTTTCGTCAGGTATGGACAAATTCGCGTGTCTCGTGGCCGCCTGCGGTCTCGGGGTGGAAGAAGGCCATATTCGCCGGCACGAGGAAGTTCACGCCGCCGGGGATGAGGTCGAAATTCACGTGCTTGCCGTAGAGCGCCTCGCCGTCGATGTTGACGACGATCTCGTTTTCGCTGTCGATCTCGAGGTGGTCGCCCTCAAGGTGCGTGATGTACTGCTCCAGTTCGCGGTAGCGGCCCTTGGCGTATTTGCCGACGAGCCGGATGAACTGCAGGCGCGAGACATCGCGCACGACGAGAAACTCCAGCTTGCCGTTGTCGGGCATGGAGTCGGGGATGGGGTTGAAGCCGCCGCCGTAGAACCGGCCGTTGCACGCGCAGATGAGCGACGTGCCGCCGGAATACTCCATGCCGCAGCCGCGCACGGTCAGCGGCTGGGCGATGCCCTTGAAGAGGTTCGCCACGGCGGAGAAAATATAGCTGTCGTGGTACTGGTGCACCTCGGTGCCGATGCGCGCGTCGATGCCGACCGAGCAGATGTTGAGCGCGTAGCGCCCGCAGCACTCGATGATGTCGAAGGGGCGCACCTCGCCGTGCACGAGGTCGGCAAGGTCGGAAAAGCGCGTCTTTTCCGACCCGAACATTTTGATGAAGTCGTTGCCTGTGCCGCAGGGGAAGTGCGTCACGGCAACATTGCTGCGGCCGGCGGCGCCGTTGACGCACTCGTTGAGCGTGCCGTCGCCGCCGCAGGCATACACCCGCAGCTCCTCGCCGGAGGCCGCCTCCGCGGCGATCTTGGCGCATGCATCCATGGGCGCGGTCGTGACATAGACCTCGTAAGCGTCCTCGCTGCCCTCAAGCGCGCGACGCGCCTGCTCGGCAACGTATTCGCGCCGGTCCTTGCCGCCGGCGACGGGATTGACGATGAACAGATGTTTCATAGTGAATTCCTGCACTTTCTACAAAATACCGCGTGCGGCGCGGACGCGCAAGGGGAAAATCGTGAATATTTGCGGATTTTTAACTACCGGTGTGAGCATATGCACCGGCCTGCCGCTTCACACGTCCTTCGTGTACTGGAACAGATCGCAGCGGAGCGTGCCGTTGTAGAGCTTGCGCTTCTTGTCCGCCGGACGGCCGAACGTGCGCTCAAACTCCGTGTGCGAGCTCAGGAGGTAGAGCTTCCAGTGCTCCGTTTTGGCATAGGCCGCGCCGAAGGCGGCGTAGAGCGCCTCGGCCTCGCGCTTTTCCATCAGGCGCTCGCCGTAGGGCGGGTTCGTGACGATGACGCCGCGCTCGGTCGTGCGGTCAAATTCCCGCGCGTCGGCGACGGCGAACGTGATGCAGTCGTCCACACCGGCGCGGCGGGCGTTGTCGCGCGCCATGGCGACGGCGCGGGGGTCGATGTCGGATGCGAAGATGTGGTAGTCGCCGTGAAATTCCCGCGCACGCGCCTGCTCGCGCGCATCCTGCCAGACGGCCTTGTCCAGCCACGCCCACTGCATGGCGGCAAAGTCGCGGTGAATGCCGGGGGCGCGGCCTTTCGCGGCCAGTGCCGCCTCGATGGCGATCGTGCCGCTGCCGCAAAACGGGTCGCACAGATCGCCCCGGCCGCGGTAGCCCGCGATGTCCACGAGCGCGGCGGCCAGCGTCTCGCGCAGGGGCGCCGCCACGTGCGCCGGACGGTAGCCGCGCTTGTGCAGCGGCGTGCCGGTCGTGTCGAGGTAAAGCGTGGCTGTGTCGTGCACGAGCGAGAACTGGATCTGATACAATGCGCCGGTCTCGGCGAACCAGCCGACGCGGTAGCGCCGCTTGAGCGACTCGACGACGGCTTTTTTGATGATCTTCTGGCAGTCGGGCACGGAGTGCAGCGCCGACTCCAGACTGTAGCCCTTGACGGGGAAGGCCGCGTCCGCCGGCAGATAGTCCGCCCACGGCAGCGCCTTGACGCCCTCAAAGAGCGCGTCGAACGTCGGCGCGGGGAAGCTGCCCAGCTCGAGCAGCACGCGCTCGCCGAAGCGGCAGCGGATGTTCATGCGCGCGATGTCCGCGTCCGTGCCGGTGCAGTGCACGCGGCCGTTTTCGGGCATAACGTCGCGCAGCCCCATATGGCGCAGCTCGTTGCCGAGCGGGCCCTCGAGCCCGAACAGGCACGGCACGCACAGTTTGTGGTCAGGCATCGGGCGTGTCCTCGGTTTCTTCGGATTTTTCGGGCTGCGCGGTCTCAGCCTCCGGCTCGGTTTCCGGAGCGCTGTCTGCCTCCGGTGCGGTCTCGGGCTTCGCTTCCGTCCCGGGCGTCATGTCCACGAGCTCGAAGGTGATGTCCGGCAGCTTTTCCTGCTCGTACTTGCCGCAGAGAATGCGGATGAGCACCACGATGGCGTAGATCAGGCAGGCGACGGCGGCGACCGTCAGCCCCTCGACCCAGCCCTGCGGGATGCTGCCGACGGTGTCCACGCGCACGATCTCGTCGGGCAGGTAGTCGGCCGCGTCCTCACTGTCGCCGATCGCGCCGATCTGCTGCAGGTAGGCGTGGTTTTCCGTGTACCAGTCGTAGAGCGCGGACGAGACGGCCTCCGGCATGGTCTTGACCGTACCGGTGACGCGGATGAAGCTGTCGACCGAGTAGCTCTGGCCGGAGAGAACGCTTGTCGTCGCGTCGGCAATGGTCTTGACCGAGGCGTTCCAGCGCGCGGGGAAGCGGAAGGCCACGAGCTTGCCGCCGATGGGCACAACGCCGTACTGCGCGCTGCCGCCGTTGGGGTCGGAAAACGTGTTGAGGATAAAGACGATGTCATGCTGCACGAACGTGCCGGGGTCGGCATCGAACGTGCCGGAGATCTCCTGCGCGCCGCGGGCGATGCGGAACACGCCGAAGCCGGACACCGCCAGCAGCACGATGGCCGCCAGCAGACCGGCCACACCGCGCCGGAGCGCGTGACGCGCGCGGACGCTCATGGGCTTTTTCTCCGCCGGAGCGGGGACTTCGGCAGTATCGGCTTCGCCGGCGGGGACTTCGGCGGTGTCGGTCTCGACAGCGGCGGGCTCGCCGGCCGTGACTTCTTCCGGCTGCGCGCACGCTTCGGGCGCATCGGTCTCCGGGGCGTCCGGCGCGGCGTTGTCGTTGATGATTTCTTCGGGGGTCTTGTGTTCGTCCATGATGGGCTCCTTTCTCAGATCGTGGCGGCGCTGTCGAGCATGGCGTCGAGCACGCAGCAGGCGAGCGCGGCCTCCATGACGGGGATCGCGCGCGGGGCAAGGCACGGGTCGTGCCGGCCGTTGATGCGCAGCGGTGTCTCCTCCATGGTCGCGAGGTCGACCGACGGCTGCTCGCACGCGATCGACGGCGTCGGCCGCAGGGCCATGCGCACGACGAGCGGCATGCCGTTGGTGATGCCGCCGTTGATGCCGCCGGCGTTGTTGGACGCCATGGTGATGCGTCCGTTTTGCAGGCGGATGGGGTCATTGGCCTCGCTGCCGCGCATTTCGGCGAGGGCGAAGCCGCGGCCGAACTCCACGCCCTTCACGCCGGGGATGGCATAGAGCATGCCGGCAATGCGGCTCTCCATGCCGCCGAAGAGCAGCCCGCCGACGCCGGCGGGCACGCCCGTGACGACGCACTCGAGCTCGCTGCCGACGGAGTCACCGGCGCTGCGCGCATCGAGGATGGCGCGCTTCATGTCGAAGTTGAGCTCCTTGCCCGTCGCCTGACCGACGCGCACGGCGTTGGCCGTGATCGTGATGCCGCGGCGCTCAAGGATCTGGCGGCAGACCGCCCCGGCAAACACCAGACACGCCGTGAGCCGGCCGCTGAACGGGCCGCCGCCGCGCAGGTCGGCGTGGCCGCCGAAGCGCACGGTCGCGGCATAGTCCGCGTGGCTCGGGCGCGGGATCTCCGGATGGTAGGCCGCGCTGTTCTGGTCCTTGTTGCGGAAGATGGCCGAGATGGGCGCGCCGGTCGTCACGCCGTTGAGGATGCCGCTCATCACGAGCGGGTCATCGGTCTCGGAGCGGTGGGTCGTCAGGTCGGACGAGCCTGGGGCGCGCCGGCGCATCTGAATGCGCACGGCGTCCATGTCAACGGCCTCTCCGGCCGGGACGCCGTCGAGCACGACGCCGATCGCCGGGCCGTGCGACTCGCCGAAAATCGTCACTTTTACACGTTCGCCATAGGTGTTCATGCGGTTGCCTCGCTGTTCGTTCAAAAATAGGTTTACAGTTAACCATACAACATTTTCGCGGTCTTGTAAATGCCTTTTGCGCGCCGGGAGCGCCGCGCAGCCGTGCGGGCGCGGATTTTACAGATTGGACATGAAAAATACGCGCCGATTGTTTATAATAGAACGAACCATTGAATCATTATGCCCGGCGCACCGCGCCGGTGAAGGAGGCAACAACACATGAGCCAGAAAGTGCTCGTCGTGGAGGACGATATCAACATCGCGGAATTGCTGCGCCTGTATCTGCAGAAAGACGGCTTTGAGGTGTCGCACGCGGCCGACGGCGGCAAGGCCGTCGAGATGGCCAAGGAGATCCAGCCCGACCTTGTGCTGCTCGATATCATGCTGCCCGTGATGGACGGCTGGCAGGTCTGCCGCGAGCTGCGCAAGACTATGAAAATGCCCATCATCATGCTCACCGCCAAGGGCGAGACCGAGGACAAGGTCTCCGGTCTGGAGATGGGCGCGGACGACTACATCGTCAAGCCCTTCGAGGTCAAGGAGCTGCTTGCGCGCGTGCACGCCGTGCTGCGCCGCACCGGCGACGACGGCAAGCCCCAGAGCAAGAAGCTCACCTTCGACAAGCTTGTCATCAACCTCGACTCCTATGAGCTGATCGTCGACGGCAAAAAGATCGACACGCCGCCCAAGGAGATGGAGCTTTTGTACCACCTTGCGGCCACGCCCAACCGCGTCTACACCCGCAACCAGCTGCTCGACGAGGTGTGGGGCTTTGACTACTTCGGCGACAGCCGCACCGTGGACGTGCACATCAAGCGCCTGCGCGAGAAGCTCGAGGGCGTGTCCGACAAGTGGGCGCTCAAGACCGTCTGGGGCGTGGGCTATAAGTTCGAAGCGGAAGAGACGTAAGTGAAGAGCATCTATTTCAAAAACTTCGCCGCGACCGCCGCCATGGTGCTCTTCAGCTTTCTGATCCTCGGCACGGCGTTCGTGTTTCTCGGCCGCAGCTATGTCATCAGCGAATACCGCGGCAACATGGTCTCCAACGCCGAGGAGGTCAGCCATGCGGCGCAGGCGCTCGTGCGCAGCGGCGAGCTTACGAGCTGGGACCTGCGCATGGTCATCAGCACGCTTGCACAGTCGACCGGCAACCACATCTTCATCACCGACACCGACGGGACGGTCGTGTCCTGCTCGTGCCGGAACATTGCCTGCGAGCACCTCGGCCGCACGCTCACCGGCAGCGCCATGACACAGCTGCGCAGCGACGGCAAGCTCAATCTCATCACGAGCCTCGGCGGGTTTTACAGCTCCGCACACTACGTCGTCGCCCAGCCGATCAACATCGGCTCGGCCGCGCGCATCGTCGGCTACGTGTTCGTGACGACCAACAGCGCCACGATCATCGACGGCTGGCGCACGTTCGTGTGGGTATTTCTCGCCGCGTCCGCAGCCGTGATGATGATCGCGCTGCTGCTCTCGCTCGTGACGAGCAAGCGCATGGCGCAGCCGCTCGACGAGATGGCCGTCGCCGCCAAGAAATTCGCACACGGAGATTTTTCCGCCCGCGTCACGGATGACGGACGCACCGACGAGGTCGGCGCGCTCATCTCGGCGTTCAACACCATGGCGGACTCGCTCGAGACGAGTGAGGAGCGCCGCAACGCCTTCATTGCCAACGTTTCGCACGAGCTCAAGACGCCCATGACCACCATCGCCGGCTTTGCCGACGGCATTCTCGACGGCACGATCCCCAAGGATCAGGAGGACAAGTACCTTGTCACCATTGCCGACGAGACGCGCCGCCTCTCGCGCCTTGTGCGCAGCATGCTGGACATGTCGCGCGTGGAGAGCACGGGCGAGGATCTGACGCGCCGGCGCGAATTTGACATCTCGGACAGGATCGTCAGCACCATGCTCAGCTTTGAGGCGCGCGCCAATGACAAGCAGCTCGACGTCGACCTCCAGCTTCCGGAGGATCCGATGCTCGTGCTCGGCGACCCGGACGCCATCACGCGCGTACTTTATAATCTGATGGACAACGCCGTCAAATTTGCCGCGCCCGGCAGCACGCTGTGCGTCTCGCTCTGGAAGTCGGAGGGCAAGGCCTACGTCTCCGTGCGCGACCACGGCGAGACCATCCCCGCCGACGACCTGCCGTTCATCTTCGACCGCTTCCACAAGTCCGACCGCAGCCGCAGCCTTGACCGCGACGGCGTGGGCCTCGGGCTGTATCTGGTCAAGAGCATCCTCGACGCGCACGGGGAGGACATCGCCGTCACGAGCCGCGACGGGGAGACGGAGTTCGTGTTCACGCTCACGCTCGCAAAGCCCGCGCCCAAGCCCACCGCAAAGCCCGAAAGCACCGGCCGCCGGGGCGGGCGCAAGAGTTCATGAATTGTTCGCGGAATTCATAGAATGTTCGTTTTCCATTCATAAGCAGCACAAAATCGTGTGTTATCATCAAATCGTTCCTTGGGAGGGACACCAACATGTATGACAACGTTCGCAAACCGGAGTCCGACTGGTATGAGGCCGGCTACACCGCGCCCCGCAGCGAAGCTTCCGGCAGCGGCTGCTACGACTCTTACTGGAGCCCGTCGCAGACCGCCGCACCGAAGAAGAAGTCCCATCAGGGCCTGAAGATCACGATGATCATTCTCGGCGTGTTGGTGCTGATCATCGCCTCGTGTTATGTGTTCGCGGCGCGCGGACGGGACTCTGCTCCCTCCGTCGATCCCGGGCAGCACGGCAGCGTGACGATCCCACAGGACGATGCGGACGATGACACCACCGTCACCGGCAAGAACGAGCTGCCGGGCGCGCCGACAGATCCAGGCGTGACCATGGCGCTCCAGCCCGCCGGCGGCAGTGTGCTCTCGCTGCAGAGCGTGTATGCCAAGTGCCTGCCGTCCGTTGTCGGCATCCATGCCGACATCCGCCGCGGCGAGTACAGCACCGGCACGGGCATCGTGCTCACGAGCGATGGCTACATCGTCACAAACACGCACGTGCTCGACGGCGCGAAGAGCGTCACCGTGACCACGTCGGACGGCACCGAGTATACGGGCGCACTCGTCGGCGCAGACGCCGTGAGCGACATCGCCGTGCTCAAGATCGACGCACAGGGGCTCACCCCCGCCGAATTCGGCGACTCCAGTTCCCTGCAGGTCGGCGATGACGTTGTGTCCATCGGCAACCCGCTCGGCGAACAGCTGCGCTGGACGATGACCAACGGCATCATCTCCGCCATCAACCGCGACATGGTCTACAACGGGCACAGCATGACCCTCCTGCAGACCAATGCCGCCATCAACGAAGGCAACTCCGGCGGCCCGCTCATCAATATGTATGGGCAGGTGATCGGCATCACGAACATGAAGGCCCTGTCCACCGGCGTGGAGGGCATCGGCTTCGCGATCCCGACGGCGGTCATCCGCCCGATCGTCAACGCCCTGCTGGCAGACGGCCGCGTTTCCGGCCGCGTGAGCATCGGCATCACCGTGGGTGCGATCTCCTCCGCCGCTTCGGACTACTATGATCTGCCCGAGGGGCTTTATATCAGCGACGTCGCTGAGGGCTCGGACGCCGAGAAGAAGGGCATCCAGTCCGGCGACATGCTTCTGGCGGTCAACGGCAAGGCCGTGACCACCACCTACGATGTCAGCGCCGTCAAGGATGGTTTGCAGGTGGGCGACACCGTCACCCTGACCATCTATCGCGACGGCAAGACGTTCGACGTCAAAGTCAAGCTCGTCGACACGAACGACATCTCTTAATTTGCTAGTTTCTCCCTCCTCATATTCTCCTCTCTATTGAACGAACCCCAGATGGGTAACACCATCTGGGGTTTGTTCTGCGTTTGGGTGAAAAACGATGCGGTAGGTTATACGACGGAGCAGCGGATGCGCAAAACAGCCCGCTCCGACGAGCGGGCTGTTTTGCGTTTATGCGTTTGGTGCGTTTTGCACTTCACGGTACGCCGCAGCGAAACGTGCCGCCGGCATACGCATACACCGTGCAGCCGAGCGCGTCGGCGTCGGCGGGGTCGTGCGTGGCGAGCACGAGCGTCCTGCCCTGCGTCTCGGCGGCGATGCACGCGATCACACGCGCACGCAGCACTGCATCCAGAGCGCGAAACGGCTCGTCGAGCAGCAGCACCGGCGCGTCATACGCCAGCGCGCGCGCAATGGCCACGCGCTGCTGCATACCGCCGGAGAGCGCCGCGGGATATTGCTCCGCCGCCGCGCCGAGCTCCAGCCGTTCCAGCCATGCGCGCGCCTGCGGCATGGTCTGTGCCCGGTCGGAGAGCACGGCGTTGACATTTTCCGCCGCTGTGCGCCACGGCAGCAGCCGCGGCTCCTGAAACACGCACGCGATGCGCCCGGGCGAAACGCGCACGCTGCCGCCGTCCGGCGCGCGCAGTCCGGCGAGCACGCGCAGCAGCGTCGTCTTGCCGCAGCCGGACGGGCCCATGAGCGCGATGTGCGCCCCGTCGGGCACGGTGAGCGTGACCTTGTGCAGCACGTCGCGCCCGTCATAGGTCACGGTGAGGTCATGCACCTCGATCATGCGCCGCCGCCTCCTTTCCCGCGCGGGGTCAGCGCGCGCAGCACCAGCCGCTCGAGTCCGACGCTCAGGAGAATGACCGCGAGCGTCCACGCGAAGAGGTCGGTGGTCTGCAGATACAGCTTCGATTCATAGATCATGCGGCCGATGGCGCTGCGCGGCACGGTGAGCACCTCGGCGGCGATGGCGGACTTCCAGCCGAAGCCGATGCCGGAGCGCAGCGCCGAGAGAAAGTGCGGCCGCACGCCCGGCAGATAGATCCGCCGCAGGATGCGTCCGCGCGGCCAGCCGTACACCTGCGCAAGCTCGAGCAGGGCGGGGTCGGCCGAGCGGATGCCGGTGCAGACGTTGCTCCACACGACGGGCAGCACCATGAGCAGCGAGATGAACACCGGCAGCCAGTCGCGCGCGATCCACACGAGCGCGAGCACGACGAACGACGCCACCGGCGTGGACTTGACGACCGTCATGAGCGGGCGCAGCAGCGCGTCGGCGGTTTTCGACACCGAGCACGCGACGGCCATGCCCGTGCCGAGCGCGACCGCCGCCGTGATGCCGAGCAGCACGCGGCCGATGGATACGGCCGTGATGCGCCAGAACGCCGCCGTCGCCGCGAGCTCGCACAGTCTGCGCACGACGACCCACGGCGCGGGCAGCAGCAGCTCCCGGTTCACGAGCAGCGCGAGCGCCGTCCACAACGCGACCCAGAATGCAAGCGTCAGCGCGCCGCGGGCAAAACGCTTCATTTCAGCACGCAGTAGAAGTCATCCCCCGGCACGCTGCCGCCGATGCTCTGCGGGGCGACGGTGCTCAGCGCGGTGAGAAACGCCGTGAGCGGCGCCTGCATCTCCGCGCCGGAGACAAAGCAGACGTTGCAGTTCGGGATGGCCTTGGCGGCCACGGCGGCCTTGGCAAAGATGCCCGCATCCTGGATCATCTGGCCGGCCTGCTCGGGCTCGGCCGTCAGGAATTCGATGGACGCCTTGTATTCGTCGAGGAACGCCTTGACCTCGTTCGGGTGCTCGTCTGCAAACGCCTTGCGCACGACGACACAGCCCTGCACGAGGCTGCCGGCCTCGGAGACCTTGTCCCATTCGGCGGTCAGGTCGAGCGCGGCGGTGAGCTCCGGATTGGCCGCGCGGGCGATCGTGACCATCGGCTCGGGCAGCACGGCGATGTGCACCTCACCGGAGGCGAGCGCCGTGTTGAGCTCGGCCGGCTGGGCATAGGTATTGTCGATGGTGATGTCCGTGCCGGCGGTCAGGCCATTTTTCTCGCACAGGTACTGGAAGATGAATGTCGGGTTCTGCACGGGGACATAGACGGTCTTGCCGCGCAGATCGGCGAAGGACGTGATGTTCTCCGTGCCGTCGGTCACGACGTAGAGCACGCCGCGCGTGTTGAGCGCGAGCACCTGCACGGCGCCATTGGTCTTGTTGTAGAGCGCGGCGGCGGCGTTCGTCGGCAGGGCGGCGATGTCGGCCGTGCCGTTGACGAGCGCGGCGGTGGCGTTGCTCGGGTCGGTCTCGACGGTGAAATTGTAGTTGAGCGCGGCGCTGCCCGCCTTGCTGTCGGCCATGAGCTTTGCCATGCCGAAGCCGGTCGTGCCGTTGAGCGAGACGACGTTGACGGTCAGGTCCTTGTCGACGGCGCTGCCCGTGTCCTTCTCGCCGCAGGCGGCGAGGGCGAACACCATCAGGACGGCCAGCAGCAGGGCCGTGCATTTGCGCAGATGTTTCATTGCAGATCTCTCCTTTTCGTGATTGCCGCCTGCATCGTGAGACAAAAAATGCCATACCCAAAAGGCATGGCGGTGCAGCAAGGCACGCACGCAGCCTTCCACCTCATGGGCGATTCGGTGTCAGATTCGGTGCGGGATCGGCGGCGGCCGGGCCGGCAGCAGAGCTTGCGGCGCGGGCGCATAGTTTGGTTCGATTATGACACGGGAATACAGACGTGTCAAGCGTTTGCGGCGACTTTTCCAAAAGATGCACAGAGGTTGAAAAATGGAACGTATTGTGAAAAAATCTCTCAGTTTGTCGTTATCAAAACAACGGGGCTGGGCATTGAAATCACAGAAAAAATCCTGTATATTGTACATAGAAAACCTGCATCAGCCGGGGTAGGAGCCGGCAAAGTGCAAATTTGTTGGAAAGGGAATCGAAATTATGGAACAGATCGATTACAAATTCATTGACCAGGTCCTTGCGGATCACGCCTGCGATGCCTCGCAGATTATTGCGATCATGCAGGATGTGCAGGCCAAGTATCGGTACCTGCCGAAGGACGCGCTGCGCTACATCGCGGACAAGGTGGGCATCAGCGAGTCGAAGATCTACGGCGTGGCGACGTTCTATGAGAACTTCTCGCTCGACGTCAAGGGTAAGTATGTGCTCAAGGTCTGCCGCGGCACGGCGTGCCATGTCCGCAAGTCCGGCAACGTCCTGCAGGCGCTGTATGACGCCACCGGCCTGAGCGAGAGCAAGCCGACCTCGGACGACGGCCTGTTCACGATCGAGATCGTCTCGTGCCTCGGCGCGTGCGGCCTGAGCCCGGTCGTGATGGTCAACGACACCGTCCACCCGTCCATGACCCCTGAAAAGGCCGCAGATCTGATCGAGGAGTTGCGTGCAAAGGAGGGTGCGTAATGCGTCAGAGAATCGAATCTTTGGAGCAGTTCCGCGCGCTGCAGGCCGAGTACATGGCCGCACGCGAGGCGGAAAAGCGGAAGATCCTTGTCTGCTGCGGCACGGGCTGTGTCGCCGGCGGCAACCTGAACGTCTATCATGAGCTCAAAAAGCGCATGGATGAGCTCGGCATCCCCTGCGAGGTCTCCCTGACCGAGCACCACGACGACTCCGTCGGTCTGAAAAAGTCCGGCTGCCACGGCTTTTGCGAGATGGGACCGCTGGTGCGCATCGAGCCCGAGGGCTGGCTGTACACCAAGTGCCAGGTCAGCGACGTGGAGGAGATCATCCAGAAGACCATCCTCGGCGGGCAGTTCATCGAGCGCCTCGGCTACAATCGGGGCGGCGAGCTCTATGAGCGTCAGGAGGACATCCCGTTTTACAAGCGTCAGACCCGCCGCGTGCTTGAGCACTGCGGCCACATCGACGCGGAATCCATCGAGGAGTATCTGTCCATCGGCGGCTACGGCGCGCTGGCCAAGGCGCTGTTCGAGATGCAGCCGGACGAGATCGTGCAGGTCGTGAGCGATTCCGGTCTGCGCGGCCGCGGCGGCGCGGGCTTCCCGACGGGCAAAAAGTGGGCGCAGGTCGCTGCGCACACCGAAGAGCCCGTGAAATACATCGTCTGCAACGGCGACGAGGGCGACCCCGGCGCCTTCATGGACCGCTCCTGCATGGAGGGCGATCCGCACAAGGTCATCGAGGGCATGATCGTCGCGGGCGTTGCCACGGGCTCGACCGAGGGCTACATCTATGTCCGCGCCGAGTATCCCATGGCCGTGCACCGGCTCACCGTTGCCATCGAACAGGCGAAGGAGCTGGGCCTGCTGGGTGACAACATCCTCGGCAGCGGCTTCAACTTCCACATGCACATCAACTGCGGCGCGGGCGCGTTTGTCTGCGGCGAGGGCTCGGCCATGACCGCGTCCATCGAGGGCAACCGCGGCATGCCGCGCACGAAGCCCCCGCGCTCCGTCGACAAGGGCCTGTACGGCAAGCCCACCTGCCTGAACAACGTCGAGACGTTTGCCAACGTCCCCGACATCATCAAGAAGGGCGCCGACTGGTTCAAGTCCGTCGGCACGGAGGGCAGCTCCGGCACGAAGGCCTTCGCCCTGACGGGCAACGTCGTCAACACCGGCCTGATCGAGGTGCCCATGGGCACGACGATGCGCGAGGTCGTGTATGAGATCGGCGGCGGCATCAAAAACGGCAAAGCGTTCAAGGCCGTGCAGATCGGCGGCCCGTCCGGCGGCTGCCTGACGGAGGCGCACATGGATCTGCCCATGGACTTCGATTCGCTCAAGAAAGCCGGCGCGATCATCGGTTCCGGCGGCCTCGTCGTCATGGACGAGGATACGTGCATGGTGTCCATCGCGCAGTTTTTCATGAACTTCATCTGCAACGAGTCGTGCGGCAAGTGCACCCCGTGCCGCGAGGGCACGACCCGTATGCTCGACATCCTCACCCGGATCACCAAGGGCAACGGGAAACCCGGCGACATCGAGGAGCTGCGCTCCCTCGCCAAGATGATCCAGAATTCCTCCCTGTGCGGTCTCGGTAAGACTGCGCCGAACCCTGTGCTGTCCACGCTCGCAAACTTCGAGGACGAATACCGCGAGCATATCTTCGACAAGAAGTGCCGCACCGGCAGCTGCCGCAGCCTGACGACGTATGTCATCGACCCGGCAGTGTGCAAGGGCTGCACGAAGTGCGCGCGCAACTGCCCGGCCGGCGCCATCACCGGCGAGCTGAAGAAGCCGCACCACATCGATCCGGAAAAATGCATCAAGTGCGGCGCCTGCAAGGCCGGCTGCCCGTTCGGTGCGATCAAGGAGGCGTGAACCATGGCTGAAAAGAAAATGATCATCGACGGTGTGTCCTGCCCGTTCACGACCGAGCGCAACGTGCTCGAGGTCGCCCGCAACAACGGCATCGACATCCCCTCGCTTTGCTACTGTGAAAACCTGTCCATCTACGGCGGCTGCCGTCTGTGCCTTGTCGAGAATGACCGCGGCAAGATGGACGCGGCCTGCTCCATGCAGCCGCGCGACGGTATGGTCGTCAACACCCACACCAAGCAGGTGCTCGACAGCCGCCGCACGACGCTGCAGCTGCTCATGAGCAGCCACCGCGCCGACTGCCTGACCTGTGATCAGAGCGGTCGCTGCAAGCTGCAGGAGTATGCCCGCCGCTACCACGTGGACGAGCACCGCTTTGAGCCCAACACCTACTGCACCGAGCCCATGGATCTCTCGTCGCCGAGCATCGTGCGCGATCCGAGCAAGTGCATCCTCTGCGGTCTGTGCGTGCGCACCTGCGCCGAGATCCAGAACATCGGCGCGGTCGATTTCAGCGGCCGCGGCAAGAAGGCGCACATCTCCGCTGACTTCGGCAAGACCCTCAAGGATACCGACTGTGTCGGCTGCGGCCAGTGTGCCGCCGTGTGCCCGACCGGCGCGATCACGATCCGCAACGAGACCGAAAAGTTCTGGTCGATGCTGCAGGATCAGACCCGCAAGGTCGTCGTGCAGTACGCGCCCAGCGTGCGTGTCGGCATGGCCGAGCGCTTCGGCCTGCCCGCGAACGAGCCCTGCACCGGCAAGCTCGTCGCCGCGCTGCGCCGCCTCGGTGCGGACGTGGTGTATGACACCAACCTTACCGCCGACCTCACGATCATGGAGGAGTCGGCAGAATTCCTCGAGAAGGTCAAGACCGGCGCGAAGCTGCCGATGTTCACCTCCTGCTGCCCCGGCTGGATCCAGCACGTTGAGAACCGTCACCCGCACCTCATGCCGCAGGTGAGCACCTGCGGCAGCCCGATGGCGATGTTCGGCTCGCTCATCCGCAAGCAGTTTGCGGGCGAGAACGTCTATTCCGTGGCCATCATGCCCTGCACCGGCAAGAAGTTCGAGGCTGCGCGCCCCGAGCTCGAGAAGGACGGCGAGCGGCTCATCGACCTCGTCATCACGACGAGCGAGCTGTGCGACATGATCGAGGAGGCCGGTATCAACTTCGCCGCCCTTCCGGATGAAGAGCCCGACGCTCCGCTCGGCGACTACACCGGCGCCGGCGTCATCTTCGGCGTGACCGGCGGCGTGACCGAGGCCGTCATCCGCCGCGTGCTCGACGACGCCAGCCCGAACACCCTGCAGACGATCGCCGAGTGCGGCGTGCGCGGGCTCGAGGGCATCAAGGCGTTCAGCGTCACGGCCGGCGACCTGACCATCCGCATCGCGGTGGCGAATGGTCTGGCCAATGCTGATAAGCTCATCGCCAAGGTCGAGTCCGGCGAGGAGCAGTTCGACTTCATCGAGGTCATGGCCTGCCCGAACGGCTGCATCGGCGGCGGCGGTCAGCCCCCCGCCTGCAACAAGCGCAAGGCCGAGCGTGCCGAGGCCATCTTCAAGGCGGACGCCGCGTGCGCGCTGCGCATCCCGCAGCAGAACCCCGATCTGAGCTATGTCTACGACAATCTGCTCAAGGGCCGCGCCCACGAGCTGCTGCACATCCACTACCCGGCACACGGCGGCCACGCCTGAGCCGCGGGCAAAAACAGATAGAAAACGTGCATGGAAGCGAGCTTCCATGCACGTTTTTTGCTTGCGTCTGCGTGCCTCCGGTCGAGCGGAAGGGTGAAAAAATCTCCGGTGTCCGTAACGTCAGAAAACCCCGCGCCGGTGGCGCGGGGTTTTGCATGTTTTGGTGTTTGCTCAGGCAGAGCGGGCAACGGCGTCACTCCGTCGCGTCGGAGATGAGACCGTAGCCGCCGTCCTTGCGCCGATAGACCACCGACACCGCACCGTCGGCCGCGACATCGCGGAAGACGAAGAACGTGTGCTCGAGCAGGTCCATCTGCAGGATCGCCTCCTCGACGCTCATGGGCTTGATGGGGAAGCGCTTGCGGCGCACGATCTCGAACGCGCCGGCCTCGGCCGCGTCGTCCGCGGGGAGGAAATCGGGCTGCACCTCGCGCTCAAACGCACCGTCGCGCAGCTTCTTGGCGAGGCGGGTCTTGTTCTTGCGGATCTGGCGCTCGATCGTTGCCACGGCGGAATCGACGGAGGCGTACATATCGCTCGTCGTCTCGTGGGCGCGGAAGAACGTGCCGTTGTTCTTGATCGTGATCTCGGCCGTGAAGCGGCCGCGCTCCGTGCTGAAGGTGACGTTTGCCTCACTTTCCGTGCGGAAGAGCCGGTCGATCTTGCTGACCTTTTTCTCCGCGTACGCGCGCAGGGAACCGGACGGGGCCATTTTCTTTTCGATGAACGTGAACTTCATAAAACGCCACTCCTTTCAGGTTTGCACTCCGGGTCATCCCGGATCGTTATATACATGATAACCGATTTCGCGGCAAAAGGGAAGTGGATTCTGTGAATTTTTTCTCAATCGCCGCACGATCGGCAATTTTCCGGCGGAAAGCGCGGGGCTCAGCCCTTTTTCGCCTCCGCCTTGGCGAGAAACTTCTCGGCCATGATGAGGAAACGCTCGTGCGTGCCCTGACCGATCGGACCGGCATCGTCGGACGCCGTGACGCGGAACACGAGGCGGCGGCGGTCGACCTCAACGAGCTCGGCCCTGGCCGTGACGTGCATACCGACGGGGGTTGCCGCGTCGTGCGAGACGTCGAGCTTCGTGCCGACGCTGCTCTGGCCGTCCTCCAGAGCGTCTGCAATGGCGTTGCAGGCGGCATTTTCCATCAGGGCGATCATATACGGCGTTGCGAACACCGGCAGGGAGCCGGAGCCGACAGCGGCCGCAGTATTTTCAGGCGTCACGACGGTGGAAGCGGTACCGACGGCGCCAACGGAAATGGACATTGGAAATCTCTCCTTTACTACGTTTGTGAGCCACCGGCGACGTCCGACGTATGTGCGTTTGTCAACCGGGGGTAAGGTTAGTTTAACATGATTCCGGTGGGAACGCAACAAAATTCCGCGCTGCGCGCGCGGCCGTGTTAACGTTGTGTCAGTCCTTGCAGGGCGGGCATTTGAGTGCTATAATACTTATTTGTCCGGTCGTGTTATCTGCGCTCGGGCGCGTCCCGCCGAAGCCATCGGCGGAGAACATTTGGCTTCCGCCATCGCCATTGGCGGAGCAGGGAGGAAAATCATGAAAAACACCGAAAAGACAATGGACAAGATCGTCGCCCTGTGCAAGAACCGCGGCTTTGTGTACCCCGGCTCTGAGATCTACGGCGGCCTCGCCAACTCCTGGGACTACGGCCCGCTCGGCGTGGAGCTGAAAAACAACGTCAAGCGCGCATGGTGGCAGAAGTTCGTGCAGGAAAACCCCTACAACGTCGGGCTCGACTCCGCGATCCTCATGAACCCGCAGGTCTGGGTGGCTTCCGGCCATGTGACGACGTTCAACGATCCGCTCATTGACTGCAAGTCCTGCAAGATGCGCCACCGCGCCGACAAGCTCATCGAGGGCTGGCTGGCCGAGAACCCCATGCCCGACGTGAACGTTGAGGCCATGACCAACGACGAGATGGTCGCCTTCATCCGCGCCCAGCAGATCCCCTGCCCGGGCTGCGGCAAGAGCGACTTTACCGATATCCGCAAATTCAACCTCATGTTCAAGACCCACCAGGGCGTGACCGAGGACACGGCCGCCGAGGTGTATCTGCGCCCCGAGACCGCGCAGGGCATTTTCGTCAACTTCAAGAACATCCAGCGCACGACGCGCCGCAAGATCCCGTTCGGCGTCTGCCAGATCGGCAAGAGCTTCCGCAACGAGATCACGCCGGGCAACTTCATCTTCCGCATCCGCGAGTTTGAGCAGATGGAGCTGGAGTTCTTCTGCGAGCCGGACACGGATCTGGAGTGGTTCGACTACTGGCGCAGCTTCTGCCACGAGTGGCTCAAGGGCCTGAACATGCACGATGAGAACCTCCGCCTGCGCGACCATGAGAAGGAGGAGCTGAGCTTCTACTCCAAGGCCACGACCGACTTTGAGTATCTGTTCCCGTTCGGCTGGGGCGAGCTCTGGGGCGTCGCCGACCGCACGAACTACGACCTGAGCCAGCACCAGAAGTTCTCCGGTCAGGACATGGACTACTTCGATCAGGAGAAAAACGAGCACTACATCCCCTATGTCATCGAGCCGTCGCTCGGCGCAGACCGCGTGACGCTGGCCTTCCTGTGCGAGGCGTATGATGAGGAGGTCGTGGACGAGGCCAAGAACGACACCCGTGTCGTGATGCACTTCCACCCGGCGCTTGCGCCGTTCAAGTGCGCGGTGCTGCCGCTGTCGAAAAAGCTCTCCGAGCCTGCGACCGAGCTCTACCACCAGCTGCAAAAGCGCTTCATGTGCGACTATGACGAGGCCGGCTCCATCGGCAAGCGCTACCGCCGTCAGGACGAGATCGGCACGCCGTACTGCGTGACGTTTGACTTTGACTCGGCGGAGGACGGCTGTGTGACCGTGCGTGACCGCGACAGTATGCAGCAGGAGCGCATCCCCATGGATCAGCTCGCTGACTACATCGCCGCGCGCATCCGGTTTTAAGCCATGCCGAAGATCGTCCCGCCGCCGGATCCGACCGAAAAGGAGGAGCCAGGCGCGCAGATCGCCCGCTGGCTCGGGCCGGCGGGTGGCATCTTCGTGCTGCTGCTCTCGGCACTGATGGTCGTGTTTTGCTTCACGGCGGGGGCAAACCCCGTGCCGGGCTACACGCCGCCGCACGACAGCGCGTATTACGCCGGACACCTCGACGAGCTCGCGCAGGAGCTCAACGCAAATTTCCTGCCCGTGCTCGACGAGACCGCGCACGCCGAGGTGCGTGACGGCACTGTCACCGTTACAGCGTCGGAAAAGGAATACGTGCCCGTGCGCGGTGCGGTGCTGAAGTTTTATGATGCGGCGCTCTTTACATTCGAGAAAGCAAATTAGAATAGAGAAAAGGAAGAATCAACATGAAACACGGATTTATCAAGGTTGCAGCGGCTGCTCCCGAGATCCGGGTAGCAGACCCGATGTTCAATGCGGATGCCGTCATCCGCGCCATGGACGAGCATGCGCGCCTCGGCGTGAAGGTGCTCGTGTTCCCGGAGCTGACGCTCACGGGCGCCACCTGCGGCGATCTGTTCTACCAGAACACCCTGCTCGCGGGCGCGGCGGCCGCGCTCGAAAAGGTCGTTCAGGCGTCTGCGGGCAAGGACATGCTCGTGTTCGTCGGCCTGCCGGTCGCGCAGGGAGCGAAGGTGTATGACGCGGCGGCCGCCGTGTGCAACGGCGAGCTGCTCGGCGTCGTGCCGGCCAGCTGCCCGGGCGACAAGCACTTCGCCCTGCCCGGCGCGCTGCTCGACGATATTCAGATCGGCTCCCTCGGCCCGGTCGATTTTCACCCGCAGCAGTTGTTCCAGCACAGCGAAGTCAGCGAGCTGAACGTCGCTGTGCTCGTCGGCGCGGACGTGTCCGCCCCGGTGTCCCCGGCTGTGCGTCATGCGCTCGCCGGTGCGACCGTGCTCGTCGAGATGGCGGGCTTCCCGATGGCGACGGACTCCGCCTGCCGCGTGACCACCGCCGTGCGCGCCGAGAGCGCGAAGCTGCACGCCGGTGTCGTGCTGGCGGCGCCCGGTTTCGGCGAGTCGAGCACCGACGCGACGTATTCCGGCCTGTGCCTCATCGCCGAGGACGGCAAGGTGCTCGAGAGCGCCGAGGACGGCTGCTCCGACGTCGTGACCGAGCTCGACGTGCAGCTGCTCATCGCCGCGCGCCGCAAGGACGCGACCTTCACCGGCGACGCTGCGTCCTACGTCGTCACCGAGTGGGGCGAGGGCGTGGAGGAGACCGTGCTCACCCGCCCGTTCGGCAAGTACCCCTATCGCCCGGACGATCCGGCGGATTACCACGCGGCTGCCAAGCGCCTGCTGCACATGCAGGCCGCCAGCCTCGTGCGCCGCATGCAGTACGCCAATCTCAAGCACCCGGTCGTCGGCATCTCCGGCGGCGTGGACTCCACGCTCGCCGTCATCATCTGCGCCGAGGCCGTGAAGATGATGGGCCTGCCGGCCAATTATGTGAACGCCGTGACCATGCCGTGCTTCGGCACGACCGACCGCACGAAGTCCAACGCCATCATCGTGTCCGAGCAGCTCGGCGCGACCGTGCGCGTGATCGACATCGGCGAGAGCGTCATGCAGCACTTCAAGGACATCGGTCACGACCCCGAAAACCGCAACGTCGTGTATGAAAACGCGCAGGCGCGCGAGCGCACCCAGATCCTCATGGACGTGGCCAACGGCTTTGCCGACGGCGGCATCCATGTCGGCACCGAGGACATGAGCGAGTTTGCCGACGGCTGGTGCACCTACAACGGCGATCACATCTCCATGTACGATGTCAACGCCGGCTCCACCAAGACCATGGTGCAGATGGTCGTGCGCTACGTCGCCGAGACCACGGACGACGACGTGCTGTCCAAGGCGCTGCTGGATGTGCTCGACACGCCGGTCAGCCCCGAGCTGCTGCCGCCGACGCGCAACGGCGAGATCGCCCAGAAGAGCGAGGACTCCGTCGGCCCGTATAACCTCCAGGACTTCTTCCTGTATTACCTGGTCGATCACGGCTTCGCGCCCGAGAAGGTGCTGCGTCTGGCCGACATCGCCTACGGCGACGAGTTTGACCACGCAACGCTCAAAAAGTGGCTGCGCAGCTACTGCCGCCGCCTCTTCAGCCAGCAGTTCAAGCGCTCCTGCCTGCAGGACGGCCCGACGCTCAACGGCTTCAGCTTCTCGCCGCGCACCGGCTTCAGCATGCCGTCCGACGGCTCGGATGCACTGTATCTGGCGAGCGTGGACGCGCTGAAGTAAACCCCGTTATAAAAAACTGTCATGAGCGGATGTGCAAAGTTTGTACATCCGCTCTTGATTTTTTGCGCCGGATTGGGTATCATACTCGTGCGCTATATCCCGCCCGGAGCGGGAACAGCAGCTTAGGAGGTATAAAAAATGAACAACAGCAATGGTAAGACCCGGCGTCTGGCTGGGCTTGCACTCTTCACCGCCATCGTCGTCGTGCTGCAGCTGCTCGGCAGCTTCATCAAGGTCGGCCCGTTTGCCGTGTCGCTCGTGCTGATCCCGATCGTGGTCGGCGCGGCCGTTTACGGCGTGAAAGCCGGCGCCTGGCTCGGCTTCGTGTTTGGCGTCGTCGTCACGATCGCCGTCGTCACCGGCGCAGATGCCGGCGGCTACATCATGTTTTCCGCGCGTCCGGTCATGACCGTGATCGTCTGCCTGCTCAAGGGCACCGCAGCCGGTTATGTCGCGGGCCTTGTCTATCGCGCCATCAGCAAAAAGAATGCACTCGCCGGCGTGATCGTCGCGGCCGCTGCCGCGCCGGTCGTCAATACCGGCCTGTTCGTGCTCGCCATGCTCCTGTTCTACCAGCCGCAGCTTCAGGCGTGGGCGGGTGACACCGCCGTGGCAACCTATATCGTCACGGGTCTCGTGGGCGTGAACTTCCTGCTCGAGCTGGGCGTGAACCTCGTCCTGAGCCCGACCATTACCCGGCTGATCGCAGCCGGCAAGAAGGGTCCGGTGGACTGATATGCTTCTGGCTCTGGACGTTGGCAATACAAACATTGTGATTGGTTTTCTCGATGCATCGGGCATCCGCAACATTGCCCGTCTGGAGACCGACCGTGATAAGACCGCGCACGAGTATGCGATCTCGCTGCGGCAGGTGATTGAGTTTTCCGGCATCGCGCCGGAGGATGTCGACGGGGCGATCCTGTCGTCCGTCGTGCCGCCGATCAACGGCGCGCTCGTCGCCGCCGTGCGCATGATCACGGGCATCCGCCCGCTCGTCGTCGGCCCCGGCATGAAGACCGGGCTGAACATCGCGCTCGACAACCCCGCCACCATGGGCAGCGACCTTGTGGTCGGTGCGGCCGCGGCGCTTGCGATGCACGCGCCTCCGCTCATTATCATCGACATGGGCACGGCCACCACCATGACGGTCATCGACCGTGAGGCGCGTGTCCTCGGCGGCGCGATCATCCCCGGTGTGGGCATCTCGCTCGAGGCGCTTGCAAGCGGTACGTCGCAGCTGCCGCACATCTCGCTCGACGCGCCGAAAAAGTGCATCAGCACCGACACCATCGAGGCCATGCGCTCCGGCAGCGTCTACGGTACGGCCGCCATGCTCGACGGTATGATCGAGCGCATGGAGGATGAGCTCGGCGAGTCTGCCACCGTCATCGCGACCGGCGGCCTCGGCGGCATCGTCATCCCGCACTGCCGGCGCGAGGTTATCTATGAAAAGAACCTGCTGCTCAACGGGCTGTGGGAACTGTACCAGAAAAATAAGCGCAAGCGTTAAGCGCGCGCACCGACGCACCGGCGTCACGGAGGCAGCTCCGTGACGCCGATGTTTTTTTAGCCCGCGCGCCTGGTGCCGATTCACATTATGTAAACCGGCTTCCAAAGCCTGCGTCGAACCCTGTCGAACGTGATTACCTGGCCGACAAATGCGGGCAGGATGTGAATTCTTAGCATATCTTAGCACAAAATTTGCGCAATTTTGCGCGTAAGGCAAGCGGAAAGCGCGCAGAGGCAAGCGAACCTGCACGAAGAGCCGCCCGAAAGGGCGGCTCTTCGTGCAGTGTATATCCGCTTTTCCGGCGCGATCGCCGCGCGTCTTACGCGGGGTTGACGTGCACGGTGCAGTGCTTGACGTCCGGGAAATCGTGCTCGAGCTCATGGTGCACGCGCTCTGCGATGGCGTGCGCGTCGCGCAGCGGCAGCGCACCGTCGACCGCGATCTCGGCATCGACATACGTCCGGCTGCCGAACAGCCGCGTCTTGAGATCGTCCACGCGCACGACACCGGGGGTGCGCAGCATCGTCCGGCGCATGGCGGCGACGGTGTCGGTGTCAGCCGCGCGGTCGACGAGACGGTCGATGCTCTCGCGGAAGATGCCGAAGGCCACCTTGAAGATGAACAGGCAGATGACGATCGACGCGATGGGGTCGAGGATCGGCAGGCCGAGGCGCGCGCCGAGCACGCCCGCAAAGCTGCCGATGGACGACAGCGCATCCGAGCGGTGATGCCATGCCTCGGCCTTGAGCGACACGGAGCGGATGCGCTTGGCGGCTGCGATCGTGTACCAGTACAGCGCCTCCTTGACGACGATGGACACCACCGCCGCAATGAGCGCGAGCATGCCGGGGGCGGCGAGCGTTTCGCCGTGGATGATTTTTGTGATGCCAGTGTAGCCGATGGCAGCGCCGACGAGCACGAGAATATTGCCGAGCAGGATCGAGGCGATGCACTCGAGCTTTTCGTGCCCGTAGGGATGGCTGGCGTCGGCCGCCTTGTTGGAAAAGATTGCGCCGATCATCACGATCAGCGAGCCGAGGATGTCAGACGCCGAGTGCACGGCGTCGGCCACTATGGCCGACGAGTGCGCCACGATGCCGGCGACGAGCTTGAACACCGTCAGCGCGGCGTTGCAGACGATGCCGACGGTGGATACCTGCATGGTCACGCGCTTGGCATCATCGGGTGCGGAAGCGGTTTCACGCATGAAAAAAGACTCCTTTCTGAATAAAAAAGCGCCTGCGGGGCATGAAGTCCCACAGACGCGGTGATCTCTGTCTGCTGCGGCGCGGACGCCGCCCGGCCGTTTCCGGCCTGTCATTAGACGCGAGTATAGCACGGGCGTGGCCCGCCGTCAAGCGGTAGTTTTGTTTTTTCACCGGCGCAGCCAGTGCACACCGGCGCGGCGGAGCTTTGCCCCCAGGATGAGCGCGATCTGCACCGGAACGCCGACGAAGAACACGGCCCAGATGTTATATTCTAGGTACTGGAAATAAAACGCGGTGATCATGCTCCATACGAACAGCGACGCGAACACGCACTGCAGCACCGCCTCCCCCTTCCAGTGACGGGAGAACAGAAACGCCACGGCGAACGACACCGGCACTGCCCACACGAACGCCATCCAGTACATCTTGCCGATGCTGAACTGCGAGTACAAAAACACGACGACCGCAACGACCCACACCATCGTCACCCACATGGCGGCGATGAGCATTTTCTGCATCAGGTATGCGTCGCGCTTTTTCTCACGGCCGGCCGCCTCGGCGAGCGCGCTGGCAACGCCGTCCTCGGTCAGCAGATCGTCCACACGCAGCCCGTAGAGGTCGGCGATGGTCTTGAGCATGACGACATCGGGCAGGGAGTCGCCCCGCTCCCACTTGGACACGGCCTTGTCGGAGTAATTGAAGCGCGCAGCGAACTCGGCCTGCGTCAGATTTTCTTCTTTTCTCAGCTCGGCTAAATTGGCGGCGAGCGCGCCTCTCACATCTTCCATGGTATGAGTATACCACAGCGCGTGCCACACCGCAAGTCCGGCAAAATCCCAGATACAGGGATTCTCCTGCCGGTAGAACTGCCTTCTCTCAACGTTTCTACCGGTCGAAAGCGGGGAGGATGCGTTTTCAAACCTCTTGCCGTATAATGAAAACAAGAAAAAACCGGGATTTGCCCGACGATGTGCACGCCGGGGCTGCCCGCAAGGAGTATGAGATCTATGCGCAAACAACATTTCCGTCTTCCGCCATGGCAGCGCAAGCCGACGGCGAGCGAAACCGCGCCGGACATCGCCGACAGCGAGCTGGTGCCCTCCGAGAGCGCCGCGCAGCCGACGCGCCGCAAGCACGGCAAGCGCACCTATGTCATCGGCGGCGTGCTGCTGGCACTGGCGATCGCGGCGGCGGTGGCGCTGCCGGGCGCGGTCGATACCGACGACGGCGCCGGCGGGGCGAGCACCACGCTCGCGCGTCCGGACGGCGATCCCTCCGGTCAGAGCGCCGAGGACAACATTTATATTACGACCGGCGTCATGGATCAGGAGACCTACCGCTCCGAGACCGTCGGGCAGACGAAGGCGAAGGTCGGCTTCATCGACTACAACCAGAACGTGCACAACGTGCGCGTCGTGACGAGCGACAGCGTCTTCACCGAGGCCATCAGTACGAGTATGTTCGTCAAGCTCGGCGAGCAGAAATATTTTAAGGACGGTGCGATCCTTGTGCGCAAGGCGAGCTCCGTCACCGCCGACAGCGCGACTTGGAGCGACCAGATCGTGGCCATCTCGCAGCAGGACTATCAGGATGCCTACGGGCAGGATCCGCGCAACCTCAGCAACTACGTCATCAGTCAGGACACGGTGCAAAACCCGACCATGACCGCCAATGACGACGGCACGTACACCCTCACCTTTGACCTCGAGCCTGCGGGCGCGAGCGCATACTATAAGCATCAGGTGCGCACGTACAGCGGCGCGTCGAAAAACCCCGAGTTTACGGCTGTGCACATGGTCTGGACGATCGACGCCAACTGGGATCTGCTGCAGATGGACACCGTGGAGAGCTACTCCGTGGCCATGTCCGGCCTCGGCAGCCTCAACTGCACGAGCACGCTCACGGAGACGTTCACGGACTTCGGCGCCGTGACCGACGACCAGACGGAGTTCCAGCACTATCTTGCCACCCAGTATGACCCCAACAACCTCGGCAAGCTCTCCGACGGCGGGCAGGACACGCAGGCCATGGTGCGCGACTTTTTCCGCCGCACCCCGAACTACAGCATCACCGTCAGCGCAAACGGCCAGTCCTACGGCCTGACGGCACATATGGATATTGATCAGACCACCTTCCAGCTGCGCGGCAATGTCGCGGGCGTCGACCTCTTCGCCGCCTACAGCAACGAGCGGGTGTACATCGCCTTCGGCAGCCAGAAGATCACCCTGCGTGCGAGCGACACGCTCGACGCAGCGCGCACGGTGGCGGGCTATCTCGGCGTGCAGATCCCGGACATCTCGCTTGATTCCGCCGGCATGGCTGCGCTGACGAAAAACGTCACCATGCAGGAGACCGCCAACGGCATGAACATCCGCCTCAACGACCCGATGATCTCCGGCACGGTGCAGCTGACCGATCCCGACGCGCTGCGCCTGACGCGCGCGGACGTGTCGCTCAACCTCGGCGGCGCACGTATGCGCATCGCGGCCACGCCGTACTACGGCGGCTTCCGGGTGCAGCCGCTCGACGGCTACACCGATCTGACCGGCGCGCTGAGTCTCGTCAGCCCCCTCATGGATGCGGCCACGGCCAAGACCGCGACCTTCGACGTCGCGCTCAGCGGCCCGATGCGTCTCAGCGGTACGGCCACGGTGACCCGCACCTCCGGCGGCTATGACGCTGCGCTCACCACCTCGGTCGACGGCGTGACGATCCGCGCCGAATACATCGGCGGCACGGTCTATGTCTCCGCCGGCAACATCCACGTCAGCGGCACGGGCAGCGAGATCAAAGACCTCGTCGCGTGGGCGGGCAAGCTCGCCGGTGCGAGCGGAGCGGACGCCGCGGGCAGCGCTTATGCGCAGTTTTTCCGCGAGCTCACGCCGCAGTCCGCCGTTGACAGCATCCGCGGCCTGACGTGGTCGAACAATGCCCTGCACGCACAGCTGAACATCGCGGGCACGGATGTGTCCGCCGCCCTCTCGGCCGACAGCGTAAGCGTTACGGCTGCTGGCTGGACGGTGCGCGTGACGATCACCGGCACGTCCGGCAGTGCCGCCGCGCTCAGCCCCACGAGCGGAAATTATGTCACGCTCTCGCAGCTGCAGCCCTTTGCCCCCGTGCTTGAGCGCTATGTCGGCGCGCAGGCCATGGGCATGGACGCGACCGTGAGCGTCAACGGCTACAGCCTTGACACCGACGTCGTGCTCTCGCTCGGCAAGCCCGTCGCGGCGCGCGCCGTGTCGCAGCTCCTCGGCCGCGACCTGACCGTCACGTTCTGGAACGACCGCGTGTACATCGACTACGGCTGGCACCACGTCACGGCGTCGATGGATTCGCTCGAGCGCGCGCTCTACGCCGTGCTCACCGTCACGCCGGGCGTCGACCGCCAGGCGGTGCAAAACGCCATCGAGGCGTACACCTACTTCTTCGAGCACCTGTCGTTCGCGAGCGTTGTCGGCGCGATCTCGGACTTCGGCTATGCCGACGGTGCGCTGAACATCACGGCGAACATCGCGGCCTCGCCGCTGTACATCTCGCTCACGCCGAGCCGGATCACGCTGCGCATGCAGGTCGATGCGGCCAACCTCACCGTCACGGCCGCGCCGGGCAGCGCCTATGCCGCCGCGCCGGATCTTGCGCCGCAGGGCGGCAGCTACCGCAACCTCGACGATTTCCTTGCCCTGTTCCCGAGCTGGTGAACAGGCGCATCCCACGAAATTTACCCCAATCGCACGGCAATCCCCCGGACACCTGTCCGGGGGATTGCTGCATCTTATTATCCGGAATGCTTATCTACGAGCATTTCAGCGCATTTCAAGTGAGTCTTACGATAAACATATAGTTGCCACTCCTGGATAGCTGCCGGGTAAGGCCATAAGCAATACCGGAATCATCACGATACGCGGTTCCTTCCTGATATGCACGAATAATTTTCTTTCCGATGTTGCCTGCCTCGGCTGTATCCACAGAGCCATCACAGGTTTCTATAATACCCATCATGGTTTTTGCGATCTTCTTCTCATCATTTGTGAAAAATTTTACGCCCAGCATATTGATGGTGCAGCTATCTTCATCACTTGTCCCCAGAACTCTCTCTCCATCAGAGAATGTAATGGCTGCAATCGCTTCTCCATCTTCATAACTTGAATCAAATCCGCCCACACCGGTGATGCCCGCAACCATTTGGCCATCACCTTCACGTAAGTCTGCTTTTTGGCAATACAGTTTCTGTGAAAGTCTTTCACAGAAATCTTTTGGGCTCAATAAGAAGTATCCATCCGCAAAGAATATTTCAGTTTCATAAGATTCGGTCTGTGTTTCTCCACAGCGCGAACAGGTCTTTATCTTCGTACCGCTTTTTGTTACAGTTGCCTCTTTCTCGATTTCCCAGTCACCCCAGCTATGCCCGAGCGCATCTCCTTCTGTTACTCCACATTTTGTGCAAGTTTTCGGTTGCGTACAAGTCGCATCTGCCCATTCGTGCTTACAAGAACACCCTGTTAAGAGTAAGCATAGAATCATTGTCACAACCATCGCGGATATTGTCTTTTTCATTGATGCGCCTCTCCTCGTTTCATATTTCTCGCATAAATAGGATTGAAAATAGAATCGTTTTTCAATCCTATATTTAATATATCGTTTTGGATACCATATTGTCAAGAAGCAAGGAGTGATAATATGGTGAATTTTACACCACGGCAGTATAAGAAGGAGCAATTTACCATCCGCATGGAAAGCGGACTGCTCGAAAACGTGGATGGATTAGCCGCCAAATACGGTTTGAGTCGAAGTGAATTCATTGTCCAATGCGTATCCTTTGCGATCGAACACATGGAGACGGATGACAGCCAAAGCTCATAAGCGCATAAGCACACTGCACCTGTGTACCATATTGTCATTCAGCAAGCGGGCGCTCACGCATGCCTCGCCATGAGCAAATCACACCGATCCGCTGGCGCGTCTATGAACACACGCCCCGGACACTTGTCCGGGGGGCGATGCTTTAATCGGCAAACAGCCTCGCAGAGTTTCGCCGCCGCAGCGGCGAAAGAAAGTCCGATCATTTTCTCCGGCGACATGTGCGGCGGAGAAAATACCGCTCGGCCTGCAAACGTGCGCGCTGGCCGCCAAGAGCAGGCAGCGTGTGCGCTGCAGTCAGGCCGCAAACCTTTTTTCAAAAAAGCAGTACTTTTTTGACAGAAAGCGCCCCCGAACCGTTTTGGGTTCGGGGGCGCTTGTGCATCCCTCTGTCATCCATGCCGCGCGTCAGCACGCGCTCTGCTTCTGCCGCAGACTCAGGCAGTCGGCGATCATGGCGATGAACTCCGAATTCGTCGGCTTGCCCTTGATGTTCGAAACCGTGTAGCCGAAAAACTTCTGCAGCGTCTCCAGATCGCCGCGATCCCACGCGACCTCGATCGCATGGCGAATGGCACGCTCAACGCGCGAGGGCGTGGTGTTGAATTTGCGCGCGACCTCGGGGTAGAGCACCTTGGTCACGGAATTGATGACGTCCATGTCGTCGATGGCCAGCATGATCGCCTCGCGCAGGTACTGGTAGCCCTTGATGTGCGCCGGGACGCCGATCTCATGGATGACATCGGTGACGACGCTCTCGAGCGTGGGCGCGGGCTCGGGTGCGTCAAGCTGCGCGCACAGGCTGCCGGTGCGGCGGCGCGGACGCGCGGTCTGCCGGATGCGGTACACGAGCAGCGGCGGGTCGACCGGCTTTTGCATGAAGTACATCGTGCCGAGATCGGCACACTCCATGAGCACCTCGTCATTGTAGATCGCGGATGTAACGATTACGCGCGGCGGCTTTTCCTTGGCCTGCAGCCGCGCCAGCAGCGACATACCGTCGACGCTTGCCAGCACGAGGTCGAGCACCATCACGTCGGGCTGAAATTCGTCGACGAGCGCCTCTGCGCGCAGCCCGTTGTCCGTCTGCGCGACCAGCTCCATGTCCGCCTCCCGGGCGATGGCCCTGGCATAGGCTGCGCGATATTCCTCACTGGGCTCTGCCACCAGTACACTGATTTTTGTTTCCATAACCTTCTCCTCTGCAAAATTTCGGGCTTGCGGTCAGCTGTCTGATGAACCGCTCGTTTTCCCTGTCTTGCGCGGATATTTTACCATGTTTGGGATGCTGGAATCGTGTGGTTCTTGGCGAATAACCCCAAGTTTCCGTTGACATAATCTGATATACTTCGTCGAAAAGCACAAAGATTCGGAAAAATCCATTTTTTCTCGCCCGCCTTCGACAGGTGGAACGTGTCGAGCAGGTACCGGAATTATGTAAACTTATTTTTCGACGTGCGCCGCGTTCCCTTGACGAAAGCCGCCCACGTGTGTGGTGCTCAGTCCTCGCCGCCGCGCTTTTGTTCGTGCTTTGCCTTATGCTCGGCGTGCCGCTCGAGGCGCTCGGCCTTGTGCTCGGCGTGGCGCTGCATCTTGCGCGCGAGATCCTCGGCGTGCTTTTGCGCGCGCTCGGCGGAGTGCTCTGCGTGGCGGCGGGCACGCTCGGCCGCACGCTGCGCCTTTTTGGCCAGCTCTGCCGCCTGCCGCTGCTCGCGCGCGACCTGCGCCTCCGCCTGGCGGCGCAGCCGCTCCTCAAGCTGCCGCTCGTGGCGCAGCTGCTGCTCGGTGGCATGCTGCTCGTGCCGCTCCTGATGCGCGGCGGCGTGCTGCTCATGCCGCTCGAGCAGCTCGGCCTGATGCTGGGCGCGGCGCTCGCCGCGTTCGGCGCGCTCGCGCTCGATGCGTGCGCGCAGCTGCTGCCGGCGGGCGTCGATGCGCGCGGCACTCGAGGGGTGGTTGGCGTGGAAGTCGTGGTCGAGGTGGTCGCGGCGCTCGCGCACGTGCTCGACCAGCTCGGGATAGTCCTGCTCGACGCGGCCGATGAGGCTGTCGCGCTCGACCTCGAGGTCGGTGAACACGTCGTCCTCGGAGTTTTCGAGCAGCTCGGCCAGCTCGTCCGTGTGTCCCTCGAGATGCAGCAGCACCTCGTCGGCGTCGATGCTGCCGAAGTGGAAGTCCTCGTTGAGGAAGTGCTCGAGCATGGCGCGGCGTGCGCGCACGTCGTCCGTTGTGCGCATACGCGCGAGCATGAGCTGGACGTTGCGCTCGATCTGCACCTCCGCGTCCGCACCGTAGAGCCACTCCAGCTCCTGCAGCTGGCGGATGTCGTCCATATTGCCGGGGATCTTCTGATACGAGCTTCCGGGGTCGAGCGTCACGCCGGCGTCGCGCAGCGCGCCGCGGATCGTGCGGCGCACGGCGCCGGTCTCGATGAGCTCGCCGGCCTCAAAGTGGCGCAGCTGGTCGTTGACCTCGCCGATGTGCTCGGTCAGATAAAAGCGCACGCCCTGCGCGCGCAGCTTGCGGTTGAGCGCGACGAGCCGGTCGCAGGCGGTGATGTCCACGCTCACGACGGCGCTGCCGTCGACGATGACGGCCTGCGTGTCGGGCTGCACCGCGCCCTCGATGTCCTCCTGAAAGCGGCGGATGTTTGCAAAGAACAAGCTGCCGCTGAAGCGGTAGAGCACGATGCGCGGCAGCGGCTGCACCCCGCTGACGCGGTCGATCGGGAAGAAGCCGGACTTGCCCGGCAGCGTACCGAGGAAGGTGCGCTGCGGCGCTGCGGCGCGCATGAGCACGTCGACAAACGACAGCACCATGCCCACGAGCACGCCCTTGATCGCGCCGAGCAGCAGCACGCCGAGAAACGCCCCGGCGAAGATGCCGAGCTCCACGCGGTTGACGCGCCAGAGCCGCCGCGCGATGCCGAACTCCGTCGCCCCGATGAGCGCGTTGACGACGATAGCCGTCAGCACCGGCACGGGCAGAAAGCGGATGAGCGGCGTGGCGAAGAGCAGCACGAGCAGCATGGTCACGCTCGCCGTGACGGACACGAGCTGCGTTTTCCCGCCGTTGCGCTCGTTGACCGCCGTGCGCGACACGCTGCCCGACACGACGCAGCAGCCGACGAGCCCGGCGGCGACGTTGCAGACGGCGTAGGCCGCGATCTCGCGGCGGCCGTTGAGCCGGTAGCCGTTTTTCTGCGCCGTGCCGGACGAGGCCAGCAGCGTCTCGGCCAGGATCACGGCCGCGACCGGCAGCGTCGCCACGAGCGCCTCGGTAAACGGCAGCGCCGTGAGATCCGGCAGCACGGGCTTCGGCAATCCGCGCGGCACGGCGGCCAGCAGCGCCACGCCCCGGTCGGCCAGCGGCGCAAACGCGCCGAGCAGCCCGCCGAGCACCATCATCACCAGCACCCACGGTACCTTCGGCCACTTGCGCGGCGCAAGCAGCAGGATCGCCAGCGTCGCAAAGCCGAGCGCGGCGGTCGGCAGGTTGACGGTCTTTGCCGCGTCAAAAATATGCTCCAGCAGCTCAAACAGCTCGCCCGTGCCCGTGCCCGAGCCGAGCAGCTTCGGCACCTGCATGAGGATGATCTCGCAGCAGACGCCGCTGATGAACCCGCCCATGACGGGTTCGGAGATGTAATCGACGGCCCTGTCCGCGCGCACGAGCGCAAACACCGCCAGCCACAGCGCGACGTAGAGCGTCAGCACCGGCACGATGCGCATGGCCTCCGCGCTGCCGGCAGTGACACCGAGCGAGGCGAGCACCGCGCCGATCATGGCGGCGGGTGCGGCATCGACGCCGAAGATGAATTCCCGCGTCGTGCTGAGCATCGCAAAGAGCAGGATCGGGATCAGCGACCCGTACAGACCGTAGACCGGCGGCAGACCCGCCAGCTGGGCATAGCCCATGGAGATAGGGATGGACAGCAGCGCAATGAGCACGCCGGAAAACAGATCCGGCCCGAGCTGTTGCCGGTCATAGCCCCGCAGGGAGGCAAACAGCGGTTGTGAGAGCGCTTTCATAACATCACCTGAATATTATATAAGGTATGGGATCCCCTGCTCAGGCGAGCAGGGTGTCGAGTCCGGCGTCGAGCCGGGCGTTGCGCTTCGGACGCGGGCGGTCGATGATCCGGCCGCGCGCGACGACCATGTCGAGCGTGCGCAGTGCGCGCAGATCCGCGAGCGGGTTTTCGCTCGTGACGAGCATATCGGCGCACAGGCCGGGGCGGAGCGTGCCGGTCACGTCGCCGAGACCTGCCATGCGCGCGCTCTGACCGGTGGCGCAGTAGAGTGCGCAGGCGTTGGACGCGCCGGCGTATTCGTGGAAAAGGTGGTTTCGTGTTTGGCCAGGCTGCCGGCTGCACCGTCACGCAAGCGTGGCCGTGAAGCAGTGCCACTCCTCAAGGCTGTCGTGCGCCGTGACCGTGAAGCCCGCGCGCTCGATGGCGGCGCGCACCTCATCCTCGCGCCCGTCGATGATGCCCGAGCAGATAAACGTGCCGCCCGGGGCGAGAAATGCCGGGGCGTGCGCGGCCAGCGGGATAATGACGTCGGACACGATGTTTGCCAGTACGAGATCATACCCCGTGCCGAGATCCCGGCGCAGTCCGGCATCGGCGAGGATGTCGCCCGCGCAGACGGAGAACCGGTCGTCATAAAAGCCGTTGAGCGCGGCGTTGCCCGCCGCGACCTCGGGCGCTTTGGGGTCGATGTCGCAGCCGGTGACGTGCGCGCAGCCGAGCAGCAGCGCGCCGATGCCGAGGATGCCGCTGCCGCAGCCGAGGTCGAGCGCGGTCTTGCCCGGACCGGCGTACTGCTCGAGCGCGGCGAGGCACATGCGCGTTGTGGGGTGGCTGCCCGTGCCGAAGATGAGCCCCGGATCGAGCCGCAGCGCAACGCGTCCGTCCGCCGGCGCATCGAGCCATTCGGGCACGACGACGAGCTTTTCGCCGACGGCGATCGGCTGATAGTACTGCCGCCAGTTATTCTCCCAGTCGCTGTCGCGCACGGTCGCGGTCGTCAGCTCGCGGCCGAGGCCGGCGCGGATGGACGCAAGCTGCGCGCGGCCGTCGTCATCGTCCGAGAGGTAGAACTTGATGCGCGACACGCCGCGAAACTGCGCCTCGAGCGCGTCGTCGACGTAGTCCCAATACTGGTGGTTGTGCTCGAGAAAATCCTGAAAATCCGCCTCGTCCTCCACGACCATGCCGCCGGCGCCCAGCTCGGCCAGCTGCGCGCAGACGTCGTCGATCTCATCGCTGTGGGTGGGGACGGACACTTCGATCCATTGCATATGCAGTGCTCCTTTGTGCGTGATTTGCCGCCCCGCGCAGGGCGGCATGCGATTATTATATGGTATTTTCTCATTATACCGCGTGGCGCGGCGCTTGAAAAGTGGGCACGGCGGCTTTTTACACATTTTTTGGCATGCGGGCAAAAAACGGCCCGTTCGAGCGGAGCGTACATCGGGCGACGGCCGCGGGAATATTCGCGCGAATGCATATTTCACTGCCGCTTACAGGCGACGCAGTGCGGAAAAGTGCGTATAAACACCCCGTTTTTGTGAATATCACGGAAAGAATATGATTTTTTCAGCGAATTTTATGCAGATGGAGGGTTGACATTTGCGCGAAAAAGGTGAATAATATGCACATCTTATGAATGAATAATCAATGGAGGTACCCATTATGAAAAAAGAAGATATCAAAAAAGTCGTCCTTGCTTACTCCGGCGGTCTGGATACGTCCATCATCATCCCGTGGCTGAAGGAGCACTACAACAACTGCGAAGTCATTGCCGTGTCCGGCAACGTCGGTCAGGCCGACGAGCTCGACGGCCTGGAGGAAAAGGCCATCAAGACCGGCGCGTCGAAGCTCTACGTGCTTGACCTGACGGACGAATATGTCGACGATTACATCATCCCGACCATGCAGGCCGGCGCCATGTACGAGGAGTACCTGCTCGGCACGAGCCATGCGCGCCCGTGCATCGCCAAGGGTCTCGTCGAGATCGCCCAAAAGGAGGGCGCGGACGCCATCGCCCACGGCTGCACCGGCAAGGGCAACGATCAGGTGCGTTTTGAGCTGGCCATCAAGCACTTCGCACCCGATATGCCCATCATCGCCCCGTGGCGTGAGTGGGACATCCAGTCGCGTGAGGAGGAGATCGCCTACGCCGAGGCGCACAACGTGCCCCTGAAGATCAACCGCGAGACCAACTACTCCAAGGACAAGAACCTCTGGCACCTGAGCCACGAGGGTCTCGACCTCGAGGATCCGGGCAACGAGCCGCAGTATGAGAAGCCGGGCTTCCTCGAGCTGGGCGTGAGCCCGATCGACGCACCCGACGCCCCGACCTATGTCACGCTCGACTTTGAGCAGGGCAAGCCCGTCGCGCTCGACGGCAAGCAGATGAGCGCCAAGGACATCATCCTCAAGCTCAACGAGCTCGGCGGCGCCAACGGCATCGGCATTCTGGACATTGTGGAGAACCGGCTCGTCGGCATGAAGTGCCGCGGCGTGTATGAGACGCCGGGCGGCACGATCCTCTACAAGGCGCACAGCGTGCTCGAGACGCTCTGCCTCGACAAGATGACCATGCACGAAAAGCAGAAGCTCGCCGTCACCTTCGGCGAACTGGTGTACAACGGCCAGTGGTTCACGCCGCTGCGCGAGGCGCTCAGCGCGTTCGTGACCAAGACGCAGGAGCACGTCACCGGCACGGTGCGGCTCAAGCTTTACAAGGGCAACATCATCAATGCCGGCGTCTGGAGCCCGTACTCCCTGTACTCCGAGGAGATCGCCACCTTCGGCGCGAGCGACTACAATCAGGCGGACGCCGCCGGCTTCATCCAGCTCTACGGTCTGCCGATCGCCGTGCAGGCGAAGGTTGACGGCAAGAGCATGTAAGCGGTACAATAGAGATAACGAAATGATCTTATCCCCGCGCCGGCCCCACCGGCGCGGGGACAATTGACGAAGGGAGACCATCACCATGGCAAAAATGTGGGCGGGCCGCACGGCCGGCGTGACCGATCCGGTCGCGGACGATTTCAACTCCTCCATCCGCTTCGACAGCCGCATGTACCGTGAGGACATCACGGGCAGCATGGCGCACGCGGCCATGCTCGGCGCGCAGCACATCCTGCCTTCCGCGGACGCCGACGCGATCATCGACGCGCTGCAGGGCATCCTCGACGATCTGGATAGCGGCGCGCTCGCCATTGACCCCGCGTGCGAGGACATCCACATGTTCGTCGAGCAGGTGCTCACCGCGCGCATCGGCGACCTCGGCAAGAAACTGCACACCGCCCGCTCGCGCAACGATCAGGTCGCGCTCGACCTGCGCATGTACCTGCGCAGCGAAACGAACGACATCATCGCGCTCACGAAGGACGTGCTCGCGGCGCTCGTGGAGCAGGCCAAGGCGCACAAGGGCGACATTCTGCCCGGCTACACGCACCTGCAGCGCGCGCAGCCCATCACCTTCGGCCACCACCTGATGGCCTATGCCATGATGCTCCTGCGCGACATTGACCGCATGCAGGATGCCATCAGGCGCATGAACGTCTCCCCCATCGGCTGCTGCGCCCTCGCCGGCACGACGTATGACACCGACCGGTTCTTCGAGGCCAAACAGCTCGGCTTTGACGATGTGGCGCGCAACAGTTTGGACGGCGTGTCCGACCGGGACTTCTGCGTCGAGCTGCTCGATGCTTACGCCATCGAGATGATGCACCTCTCGCGCCTGAGCGAGGAGCTGGTGCTCTGGTCGAGCTGGGAGTTTCAGTTCGTGCAGCTCTCGGACAGCTACACGACCGGCTCGTCGATCATGCCGCAGAAGAAAAACCCCGACATGGCCGAGCTCGTGCGCGGCAAGACCGGCCGCGTCTACGGCGACCTCATCGCCATGCTCACGGCGCTCAAGGGCCTGCCGCTGGCATATAATAAGGACATGCAGGAGGACAAGGAGGCCGTGTTCGACGCGGTCGACACCGTGAAGATGTGTCTGCGCGTCATGGCGCCGATGCTCGCGACCATGACCGTGCGCGCCGACAAGATGCTCCACGCGGCGCAGACGGGCTTCCTGAATGCGACCGACCTCGCGGACTACCTCGTCACGAAGGGGCTGCCTTTCCGCAGCGCGTACAAGATCTCCGGCGAGCTCGTGGCCTACTGCATCGCGCATGACACCGTGCTCGAAAAGCTGCCGCTCGAGACGTTTCAGACCTTCAGTGACCTCTTTGACGACGGCGTGTATGCCGCCATCGACCTCAAAAACTGCGTCACGCGGCGCGTATCCTACGGCGGCACGTCCGTGCCGAGCGTCGAGGTGCAGATCGCATGGGTCACGCAGCAGCTCGAGGCATAAGCACATACGTATATTTTTTTACAAGACCGGCGTTCCCAAATGGGAACGCCGGTCCTGAGACTGTCAAAAAGTATTACTTTTTGACAAGGGGATTGCAGTCTGCCGCGCGCATAATTTGTGCGCCGCCGGCGCACAAATTCCACACTTGCAGCCTGAGAAGTATTTTCTTCGCCGCACATGTCGCCGAAGAAAATGATTGGGCTTTCTTTGCGCCTGCGGGCGCAAAGGCTACGAGGTTTTTGGACAAGCTGATGACCGGCGCTCCCAAATGGGAACGCCGGTCTTACATTGCACAAAAAAATCCTGTACAATAAACAAAAAGTTGTGCAAAAAGGCTTTCCATTTCCGAGGCGGGGATGGTATTATTTTTAATACCCACTTTGTTGAAAAAAGGAGAAATGGTATGAGAAAGAAACTTCTGAGCATCCTGCTTGTCCTGAGCCTGATGCTCGCGCTCGTCCCGGCGGCCTTCGCAGCCGGTGATGTGAGCGCCGAGCTGGAAAGCGACGGCACAACGCTCACCTTCTCCGGCAGCGGCACCGCCACGGCCGACTGCTGGAACGGCGACTGGACCGCCGTCACGCACATTGCCCTCGGGTTTGAGATCCGCGGCGTCGCCGAGGATGTGCTGGCCCGCTGCGTCAACCTCGTGTCCTTTGAGACCATCAAGGGCAGCTGGTATCTCCAGACCTACAACGGCGGCCTCATCTCCGAGGACAGCAAACAGATGCTGGCCGCGCCGAACAAGTGCACGGCTTATGAAATTCCCGACTTGGTGCAGACCGTCAAGACGGGCGCGTTCCGCTACTGTCAGGGGCTGACGGCGGTCACGTTCCCGGCGAGCCTCATCACCATTGAGGCGCAGGCCTTCACCAGCTGCCTGAGCCTGACGGCGGCCGCGCTGCCGGACGGCCTGAAGACGATCGGCGACTTTGCTTTCGCCGGCTGTGCCGCGCTGACGAGCGTGCTCATCCCGAAGAGCGTCACGAGCATCGGCGCGGGCGCCTTCGCCGGCTGCACCGCGCTCACGGCCATCGACTACAGCGGCACCAAGGCCGAATGGGCCCAGCTGACCAAGGGCGAGAACGCGCTGCCGGAGGGCGTGACCGTGAACTTCAACGCGCCCATCCACCACTACGGTTCCTGGACGGGCACGTACCCGAGCTGCACGACCGAGGGTCAGCGCACCCGCACCTGCACCGACGACGGCTGCGGTTACACGGAGGAAATGACACTCCCCGCCCGCGGCCACTACTGGGGCGTCGGCCGTGTGACGACGCCGCCGACGGAGACCACGGCCGGCGTGCGCACCTATACCTGCCGGATCTACGGCTGCAATGCCACGCGCACCGAGGAGATCCCCAAGCTCGCCCCGCAGGTGCCCGTGAGCGAGCGCTTTGACGACGTTGATCCCAACGGCTGGGCGTGTGAGGACATTCAGTACTGCGTGGATCACGATCTCATGAACGGCACCGGCAATCGGACATTTGCGCCCAAGATGGTGATGACCCGCGCGCAGATGGTGCAGGTGCTGTATAACATCGTGGGTGAGCCCGCGGTGACCGGCGAGACGACGTTTACCGACCTCACGGCGAATTGGTATCAGAATGCGGTGCTCTGGGCGTACCAGACCGGCGTAGCGTCCGGCATGAGCGAGACGACCTTCGCGCCGGACGACCCTGTCACGCGCGAGCAGGTCACGGTGTTTCTGGCCGAGTTTGCGGATCGGGTGCTCGACAAATACACTCCTTATATGTGGGATGCGCTCTTCCCGTTCCAGGATCGTGAGAGCATCTCCTACTACGCGCGCACGGCTATGAACTGGGCGTGCAATCTGGGGCTGATCAAAGGCATTCCGGGCCCGGGCGGCCTGCGCCTTGAGCCGCAGAGCTACGCCACGCGCGAGCAGATGGCAGTCATTCTGGCGCAGTTCTGCCGCGAGCTGAATGTCTGGAACGAGCCCATGCCGGAGCTTTGAATCATCCGAAAAAGAAAGGAATTACGCACATGAAAAAGAAACTTCTGAGCATCCTGCTTGTCCTGAGCCTGATGCTCGCGCTCGTGCCGGCGGCCTTCGCGGCGGACACGGGCACACTCGAAGGCGGCCTCACGTGGGAGCTGGACAGCACCGGTCTGCTGACCATCTCCGGCGAGGGCGCTATCCCCGATAACAACGCTGGTCTGTGCCGCTGGGCGGACATGAACGTCACGGCAATCGAGATCAGCGACGGTGTCACGGCTGTCGGCGCGCACGCGTTTGAGGGCTGCGATCAGGCCGGGTACGTCTATCTGCCGAGCACGGTCGGGACGCTCGGCGACGGCGCCCTGTCCGGCATGGACACCCTGCAGGCCATCTACGTGGACGAGACGAACCCCGCCTTTGCCGAGCGCGACGGTGCGCTCTACACCAAGGACGGCAAGACGCTCGTGCAGGTGCCCGCCGTCGTGACCGAGTTCGTCGTTCCCGACGGTGTGACGGCGATCGGCAGCTATGCATTTTCCGGCTGTGCGCATCTGCGCTGCGTCTATTTCCCGGCCGGCGGCCTGGCGGCGATCGGCTACAACGCCTTTTCCGGCTGCACGCAGCTTAAGGATGTCATCCTGCCCGACGGCCTGACGCGCATCGAGATGAACGTGTTCAACCGCTGCTCGGCGCTGACTGAGGTCACCATTCCCGCCAGTGTCACGGAGGTTCGCGGCTTCTCGTTCATGGGCTGCACCGCGCTCACCGACGTGTATTACACCGGCACGCAGGCACAGTGGGATGCCGTGCGCATCGACACCTCCTACGGCGATCCTTTCAAGAATGCGGCCGTGCATGTGGACGCCGAGCAGCATGTCTTCGGCGCATGGCAGACGGTCGAGCAGCCCGGCTGTGAGCAGCCCGGAACCATCAGCCGCACCTGCACCAAAGGCTGCGGCCTGAAGCAGACGGCGGCCGTTCCCGCGCTCGGCCACGACTGGGACGAGGGCGTCGTCACCACGAAGCCGGACGGCGTGCTCTGCGGTATTCTGCACGTGACGTGCAAGCGCTGCGGTGCGGAGAGCGACGAGCTCCTCATGCCCGAGATCTGGGCCTATGAGCAGTTCGGCGATGTCGACCCCACTCTGTGGTCGTATGAGGGCATCCAGTTCTGTGTCATGATGGGCTACATGTCCGGCATGGACACGCATGTCTTTGCTCCGCGCGGCGTGACCACCCGCGCGCAGCTCGTGCAGATCCTGTATAACTTTGTCGGCGGGCCCGAGGTGAGCGGCGAGACGCCGTTTACCGACCTCACGGCGAACTGGTACAAGGACGCGGTGCTCTGGGCATACCAGACCGGCGTCTCGGCCGGCACGAGCGAGACGACCTTCTCGCCGGACGACCCCGTCACGCGCGAGCAGGTCGCGGTGCTGCTGCACGAGTTTGCCGACAAGGTGCTGGAGATCGGCGGAGCGGAGACTCCGGCGGATCTGTCCCGATTCCCGGACGGAGATCAGGTCTCCTCCTGGGCGCGCGAGGCGATGGCCGATGCCGTCGCGCTCGGCATCATCAACGGCACCAAGGTCGACGATCAGGTCTTGCTTGCGCCGCAGGGCAGTGCGACCCGCGACCAGATTGCCACGATGTTCGAGGGCTTCTGCGCAAGCCTCGCATAAACTGAATCCGATCCAGACCGGCGTCCCGAAAACGGGACGCCGGTTTTCCTTTCGCACAGCTGTCAGTCGCAAATCTGCATCGGAAATGTGAATTCCAGGAAGTGAATTGAAGAAAAAAAGGAAAACACTTGCGCAGACACGCGCAATTGACACAGAAAAACAGAAAAAATGCATTGACATCTCCTGCACGGATGTTACAATAAAGTTACAGGTTGGTATTGAAATTTTAAGTATCTTGTAACATCTGGAAAGGAGCGTAACGATGAAGCAGAGAACACGCAAGCTCCTGACCCTGCTGCTGATCGCGGCCATGGTCATGAGTCTGGCAGTCCCCGCATTCGCGGATAACACTGCATATTCCGAAACACCCTATACGTATGATGCCGGAGACTACACCTTCGGCAAGATCTCGCACGCGGACAAGGCGCCCGGCCAGCCGGACGGCCTGGTCGACTACACCGGAGACGGCACCGTTGCCGTGACCGGAACGGTCGAAGGCGCCGACGGGCAGGGCGACCGCGGCCAGAGCTACTCCTGGGCAGCCATGGCCTACGGCGACTATGTCTATGTCGGCACGTGCTACGCCGCCATGGGCAAGACTCTCTCGGCCATGGACAGCGTCATGGGCCACAAGTTTGACGAAGAGGTCATGCGCGCCGAGCTCAACGCCGTCTTTAACGGTACGTTCTTCTATGGTGAGGAGGACGGCGGCGTCTCCGACGGTGTTCTCGTCAAGATCAATGTGCACACCGGCGAGATGAAGCTGATCATGGCCAACTCCCTCAACGGTGTCACGCCGCTGTTCCGCAACGCCATTCTCTATAAGGATAAGATCTATTTCTGCGGCAGCGTGACCGCCAACGGCCGCGCCGGCCTGCCGAGCATCTATGAAGTCGACCCGACGGATGACAGCTTTAAGTGCGTCTACACGGGGCTTGAAAACATGCAGGAATACGTGCAGGCATACAAAGAGGGCGTCTGCACCGGCATCCGCGGCATGGCGGTCTATGAAGGCAAGCTCGTCATCAGCAACGTCGGCGTCGACGGCGGCTACCTGCTCATCAGCGACAACCCGTCCGAGGGCTTCACGAAGATCGCCACGCAGTCCGATCTGTATAACTATCCCGCCGTGCACTTTGTCGACAGCGTCTACGGCGGCGGCATCTGGGAGATGCTTGAGTATAACGGCAGCCTCTACGTCGCCATGTGCACCGGCACGCCCGCCACGCGCGTGGGCGACAACATGCGCTCGTTCGCCATCGTGCGCGGCGACTGCACCGGCGACTGGAACGACCCCAGCGCGTGGAAGTGGACGCCGGTCATCGGCGACAAGGCCGACGGTGCGAAGTACACCTTCGGCATCGACCCCGAGCGCACGCGCGCGGCCGCCTGCAATCTGTGCATTTATGACGGCTACCTCTACATCGGCGAATACAACGACGAGGAGATCCCGCTCGAGGAGCTCATGTTCAGTCAGGACTTCGGCTTCCTCGCGCGCAACCTTGAGCAGTCGGTGAACCTCTACCGCATGTCCATCGGCAGCGACGGCAGCGAGCAGATGGAGCTCGTCGTCGGCGAGGCGACGAAGATGTTCCCGGCCGGCGGCATCCTGTGCAAGCGCTCCGGCTTCGGCGACTATGAAAACCAGTACTTCTGGCAGTCGAAGGTCTTTGACGGCAAGCTCTTCCTCGGCACGTTTGACACCAGCTCCCTGCTTGAGCCGCTCGGTCAGTTCACCAACGGTGACCTGCTCAAGATGTCGCGCGAGGAGTGGGCCAGCCAGATCGGTTACCTGCGGGTGCTGCTCAAGCTGCTGCTGAATCAGGATAAAAACGGCGACGGCACGCTCATGGCGGCGGACGCCGATCCCGACGCCGCTATTGACGCTGCGGTCGACGCGGTCAGCGACGAGAGCCCCGAGCTCTTCACCTTCACCGACGCGCAGCATGACACCATGCGCCAGGAACTCCAGAACGGCGTGTACAACGCGTACTACAGCGTGAGCACGCTGCGCCAGCTCAACGAGCTCAACGCGCTGCTCACCGAGCTGACCGACCTCGTCGAGACGAACGATATCGAGGGCTTCGTCGCACTCTATCAGAAGGTGAACGACCTCTATGCGAGCCTCAGCGGCAAGCTGCCCGATGCGCTCAAGAAGCTCTATGAGACGCTCGTGCGCATCACCGAGCTGGAGAACATGAAGGACCTGTGCATCTGCCTCAGGAAGCTCTCGACCGCGACGCGCGGCTTCGGCCTGTACGCCATCACGTCGGAAGGCGGCAAGCTCTCGCTCGAGACGCTTACGCGCGACGGCTTCGGCGATCCGTTCAACCACGGCCTGCGCGCCTTCGCCACGAATGATGAAGAGGGCTGGATGGTCATCGGCACGGCCAACCCCTTCATGGGCACGCAGCTCTGGCGCACGAATCTGACGAAGGCTGACCCGATGGCACAGTTCACCGACGTCGATGCCAGCAGCTGGTCGTATCCCGGCATCCGCTACTGTGTGGAAAACGGTCTGATGTCCGGCATCGGCAACGGCCTGTTTGCCCCGCAGATGACGACCACGCGCGCACAGATGGTGCAGATCCTCTATAACCTCGCGGGTGATCCGGAGGTCAGCGGCACGACGCCGTTTACCGACCTCACCGACGACTGGTATCAGGACGCGGTGCTCTGGGGCTACCAGACCGGCGTCGTGGCCGGCACGAGCGCGACGACCTTCTCGCCGGACGATCCCGTGACGCGCGAGCAGGCGGCGGTGCTGCTCATGGGCTATGCCGAGAAGATCGCGCAGGTCGATCTGTCCGGCGCACAGGCTGACCTCTCCAGGTTCCCGGATGGGGATCAGGTCTCCGACTGGGCGCGCACGCAGATGTCCGCTGCGGTTGCGCTGGGCCTGATCAGCGGTGTCCCGATCGACGGCAGAGACTATCTGTGTCCGCAGGACAGCGCCACGCGTGAGCAGGTCGCGACGATCCTGATGGCCTTTTGCCGCAACGTGCTGCAAAAGCCCTGAAATGTAACGCCCTGAAACGAAATACCTTGCCCGCCGGAGCTTATCTCCGGCGGGCTGACTGTCAAAAAGTAATACTTTTTGACAAGGGGATTTGCGGCCTGACTGCAGCGCACGCGCCGTCCGCTTGGGCGGACGGCGCGCACGTTTGCAGGCCGAGAAGTATTTTCTCAGCCGCACATGTCGCCTGAGAAAATGATCGGACTTTCTTTCGCCATGCCATTGGCGAAAGGCTACGAGGTTCTTTGACAAACTGTGCCCGCCGGAGCTTGCCTCTGGCGGGCGTTCGCTTAATTTTTCTTAAAGCTGCCATTTGCCCCTGTGCGCGTGCGGGGCGGATGTGTTAGGATAGAGCCCAGAGGTGATACGATGGAAAACCCCCAGACCCCCGCTCGCATCCTCGTCGTGGATGACGAGCCGGACATTCGCAACATTCTGCACATTCTGCTCTCGTCACGCGGCTATGCGGTCGATGAGGCCGAAAACGGCCTGCGTGCCGTCGCGTGCGTGCGCGCGCAGCCGGACTATGACCTCATTATTATGGACATCATGATGCCCGGCATGGACGGCGTCGCCGCCTGCACGGAGATCCGGCAGCACAGCGTCGCGCCGATCCTGTTTCTGACGGCGAAGGCACAGCCCGGCGACATGAGCGACGCCTACGGCAGCGGCGGCGACGACTATCTCGTCAAGCCCTTTTCCAACCACGAGCTGTTCCTGCGCGTGGAATCGCTCATCCGGCGCTACCGCGTCTACCACGGCAAGGGCGACGCGCCGACCGTGATCGATGCGCTGGAGATCAACCGCGACAAGGGCACCGTGTGCAAAAACGGCCGCGCCGTCCAGATGACCAAGACGGAGTTTGAGCTGCTGCAGTACCTCATCGCCAACCGCGGCACGTCCGTGTCCGCGCGCAAGCTCTATGAGGATGTCTGGCATGAGAAATTCCTGCCGAGCTCGGCCAACACCGTCATGGTGCACATCCTCAAGCTGCGCAAAAAGCTCGAGGACGATCCGTCCAACCCGACGCTGATCCGCACCGTCTGGGGAAAGGGGTATCAGATTGATTAAAAAGTGGCGCGCCTCGATCAGTGCGCGCATGATCCTTATGCTCATCCTGGCGCTGGCCGTGGGTGTCGGGTGCTATTTCGGCTGCTACCGGCTCGGCGTGTGGACGATCAACCACGGCTACATGGCGCCCGATGCGGTCGAGCTGCGCAAGCAGCGGCACGAGCGCAGCCTGCAGCAGTATGTGGCGAGCAACAACGTCTCCTCGCGCGACACGGTGGCCATCGAGCAGTGGCTGCGCAGAGAGAAAAACGCCAGCGTCATCGTCTATCAGGCGCAGGGCGACCCGTATGAGGCCGGCACCTGGGGCACGAGCCAGCTGCTCGACGACACGACGCAAAACGATCTCGCAACGCTCGGCTACAGCTTTTATACCGTGCAGTTTGCCGACGGCGCGTATCGCGTTGCCGTGTGTGATTATTCCGAGTCGCGGCTGTTCGGCTACGCGCAGATCGGCGCGCTCGTGCTGGCATTCGTGGCCTATTCGTGCATTGCCTTCAGCTTCACGCGGCGGCTTGCGCGGCGCGTCACGCGCCTGTCCGAGGCTGTGAGCGCGGCCGGCGCACTCAACCAGACCATCCCCGTCACGGGCACGGACGAGCTTGCGCGCCTCGCGCAGAACGTCAACACCATGCGCGAGACGATCGTCGAGCGCACGCGCAACGAGCAGACCGCGCTGCAGGCCAACAGCGACCTCATCACCGCCATGTCGCACGACATCCGCAACCCGCTCACGTCGCTCATCGGCTACCTCGACCTGCTCGAGATGCAGCAGGCGCAGCTGCCGGAGGACTTGCGGCGCTATGTGCTCGCAAGCCGCGACAAGGCCTATCAGCTCAAGGATTTGACGGGGGAGATGTTCCGGTACTTTCTCGTCTTCAGCCGCGGCGAACAGGAGACGCACCCCGAACCGTATGACGCGCAGATCCTCTGCGCGCAGCTGCTCGGTGAGTGCGCGGAGGAGCTGCGCAGCCGCGGCTTTGACGTCAATCTCCTGCTGCTCGGCACGCCCTGCACCGTTACGACCGATGCGCAGATGCTCAAGCGCGTGACGGATAACCTGCTGTCGAACATAGAAAAGTACGCAGACCCCGCCGCGCGCCTGACCATTCTGGCCGAGCGCGAGGGCGAGCGGCTGCACGTCTGCTTTGCAAACCGCGCCCGGCGCGAGCTTGCGCGCGTCGAGAGCAACCACATCGGCCTGCGCACCTGTGCAGCGATTTTGAAGCTGCTCGGCGGCGAATTTGTCACGCACAGGGACGGCGATGATTTCACGGCGGAGTTCACCCTGCCGGTCACGCCGCCGGACGCGGCGCAGAGCGAGACCTGAAACCGACCACCGGCTGTGGAGAATCTCTCCGCAGCCGGGTTTCTTTTTGCGCTGCGGCCTGAAAACCGCCGGAATGCCTTGAACGTTTTCGGGATTTCCGCTATAATAGAAAGACACCCCGAGCGGCGCTGCCGCACCGGAACGACTGTACAAAGGAGGTGCGCTTGTGCGCAAGGTTTGGTTTGAGGACGACTACGAGATCCGTCTGCTGCGCCGCGGCAAGCGCCGCCTGCTGGACATTGTGTTCGGCCGCACGATGGTCATCGTTGTGCTGCTGCTGCTTCAGGTCGCCATCATGGCGTTCGGTGCGCACTATCTCGGCCGCTACTATCCCGCGCTGTCCGGCATCATGCATGTGCTGGCGGTCGTGCTCATCATCTATCTGGTCAACAAGCCCGGCAGCGCGACGACGAAGATCACATGGATCGTGCTCATCATGGCGCTGCCCGCGTTCGGCGTGCTGCTGTACCTGTTTGTGCAGCTTGATGTCGGCCACCGCTACGCAAACCGCCGCGTGCAGGAGAGCATCGTGAGCACCGTGCAGTATGTGCCGCGGCAGACCGAGCTCATGACGCGCCTGCGCACCGAGCTGCCCGAGGTGCACAACCTCGCCGAATACACGCTGCGCTCCGGTGACTATCCCGTGTATGAAAACACCGCCGTTACCTACTACCCCATGGGGCAGGATAAGATCGGCGCGCTGCTCGACGCGCTGCAGTCGGCCGAGCACTTTATCTTCCTCGAATACTTCATCATCGAGGAGGGCGACGTCTGGGGGCGCATCCTCAAGATCCTGGAGGAAAAGGTGCGCGCCGGCGTTGAGGTGCGCGTGCTCTATGACGGCACGTGCACGTTCTACCGCCTGCCCTACGGCTATCCCAAGCGCATGGAGGCGCTCGGCATCCGCTGCAAGATGTTCGCGCCGCTGCGCCCGTTTGTCAGTACCTATTATAATAACCGTGACCACCGTAAGATCGCCGTCATCGACGGGCGCGTCGGCTTCACCGGCGGCGTGAACCTTTCCGACGAGTATGCGAATCTGGTGCGTGTCTACGGCGTCTGGAAGGATACCGCCGTGCGGCTCGAGGGCGAGGCCGTGCGCTCGCTCACGCTCATGTTCCTGCAGATGTGGGGCATGGATGAGCGCGAGCCGGACACGGAGTCCTACGGGCGGTATCTCAACGTGCCGCTGCCGCCGCTGCCGGAGGCGGGGGGCTATGTCCTGCCGTATGCCGACAGCCCGCTCGATGACGAGCGCGTCGGCGAGAGTGTCTATCTCGACATCCTCAGCCACGCCGAGCGCTATGTGCGCATCTTCACGCCGTACCTCATCCTCGATGAGACGATGGTCATGGCGCTCACGTTTGCGGCCAAGCGCGGCGTGGATGTGGAGCTCATTTTGCCGCACGTGCCGGATAAAAAGTTTGCTTTTGCGCTCGCCAAGGGGCACTACCGCGAGCTGCTCGACGCCGGCGTCAAGATCTACGAGTACACGCCCGGCTTCGTGCACGCGAAGGTGTTCGTCAGCGATGACTGCAAGGCCGTCGTCGGCACGATCAATCTCGACTACCGCAGCCTGTACCTGCACTTTGAAAATGCGGTGTATCTCTATGACTGTCCGTGCATCGCGGATATCGTGGCCGATTTTGACGCCACGCGCGCCCAGTCGCAGATCGTCACGCACGGCGACCTCGCGCGCATCCCGCTGCACACGCGCATCACTTCCGCGCTGCTCAAGCTGGTAGCGCCGCTCATGTAAACGGATTACGAAAGAAAGGGGAACCTGTTATGTCCAAATGTTATCTGCTGTTTGCCGAAGGCCTGGAGGAGTGTGAGGGCCTGATCACGCTCGATATTCTCCGCCGCGCCGGTCTGGAGACGTATACGGTCTCCGTTGAGGACGCGCACACTGTCGTCGGCGCGCACGGCGTGCCCGTCACGTGCGACCGCACGCTGCCGGAGCTGCTGGCAGCGCCTCCGGAGCTGGTCGTGCTCCCGGGCGGCATGCCCGGCACGACGAATCTGGCCAAATCTCCGGCCGTGGAGACGCTCGTGCGCCGCACGCTCGAGCATGGCGGCCGCGCCGCCGCCATCTGCGCCGCGCCGAGCGTGCTTGCGCAGTACGGTCTGCTTGCCGGACGCCGCGCAACCTGTTACCCCGGCTTTGAGGACAAATGCCCCGGTGCGCAGATGGTCGATGCCGACGTCGTCACCGACGGGCAGATCACGACCGGCCGCGCCCTCGGCGCTGCGATCCCGTTCGCGCTCGAGCTCGTGCGCCTGCTCACCGATGAGCAGACCGCCGCACGCACGGCGGAGGAGATCGTCTACCGCGCGTGACGTCCGGGCAGTATGTGACGGTTGACAACGCGCGCGCGAATGCGTAAAATGGACAGCACATCATCATCGTGAGGACCCACCATGGACGAACTGAAACTCATCTTTGCCAGCAACCTCATCCGCCTGCGCACGGCCGCGGGCATGACGCAGGCAGAGCTTGGCGAACAACTGAATTATTCGGATAAGTCGATCTCCAAGTGGGAGCGCGGCGAGGCCATTCCCGATGCCGCGGTGCTCAAGCGCATGAGCGAGATCTTCGGCGTCACGGTCGATTACCTGCTCAACGAGCACGATGCGTGGCAGCCCGGACCCGAGCCCGCCGCGTGCGACCGCAGCCATCACGCCATCATCCTTGTCGCCCTCATGGGCATCGTGACGCTGGCGGTGCTGGTGTTCGTGGTGCTGTGGCTGTGGCTGGGCGCGGTGGAGTGGATCGTGTTCGCCTGCTTCGTGCCGGCGGCGGTCATCACCTACCTTGTGCTCAACAGCGTGTTTTTCGGCGGTCGGGGCAATCTGTACGTGGTGCTCGGCCTTGTGGCGAGTATTTTTGCCGTGGGCTACCTCGTGCTGTTGCGCTTCGGGATGAATTTCTGGCAGCTGTTTTTGATCCTTATCCCGGCGGAGGCCGTCGTTTACTTCAGCTTTCATATCCGTGCAAAGCATTGAAAACTCAGGCGTTCTATGATTTGTAGAGCGTACCGTTCGGGGCGTAGAACAGGCGGGATGCATGTTCTACGCCCCGGTTCCGTTTTGTAGCTTGCGCAATCCCTGCTTTGCAGGTATGCTATGCGTGTATTGACAGGAACAAGACAGACAGCCCGCCCGGCGGGCAAATCAAAGGATGTAAAGGAGACCGACAACATGGCCGATTTTGTACTGAGCTGCTGCTCCACCGCCGACCTGACCAAGGAGCATTTTCAGCAGCGTGACATTTCGTATATCTGCTTCCACTACCAGCTTGACGGCGTGGACTACCCGGACGATCTGGGCGAATCGATGCCGTTTGATAAATTCTATGCCGCCATGGCAAACGGCGCCGACACGCGCACCTCACAGGTGAACATCTCGGAGTTCGTGGATTATTTCACCCCGTTTCTCGAGCAGGGCAAGGACATCCTGCACGTCTGCCTGTCCTCGGGGCTGTCGGGCGTGTCGAACTCGGCCGAGAACGCCGCGCGCATCGTGCGCGAGCGCTACCCGGAGCGCAAGATCTACATCGTCGACTCGCTCGGCGCGTCCTCGGGCTACGGCCTGCTGATGGATAAGCTCGCCGACCTGCGCGATGAGGGGATGGGTATCGACGCCGTGCGCGACTGGGCCGAGGCGCACAAGCTTGAGCTGCACCACTGGTTTTTCTCCACCGACCTGACGTTCTACGTTAGAGGCGGCCGCATCTCGAAGGTGGCCGGCGTCTTCGGCGGCCTGCTGGACATCTGCCCGCTGCTGAACATGGATAACCTCGGCCGGCTCATTCCGCGCGCCAAGATCCGCGGCAAAAAGCGCGTCATGAAGGAGATCGTCATGCGCATGGAGGAGCACGCGCAGGGCGGCCACGACTACTCCGGCAAGTGCTACATCTCCAACTCCGCGTGCTATGACGATGCGCGCGCTGTGGCAGACGAGATCGAGCAGAAGTTCCCGAAGCTCAACGGCAAGGTCGAGATCTACAGCGTCGGCACCACCATCGGCAGCCACACCGGCCCGGGCACCGTGGCCCTGTTCTTCTGGGGCGACGAGCGCAAGGACTGATTATGTGATACATCCCCCTTACCTTTTCTCCATCCAAGCAAGAACCCCTGACCGAGCGGTCAGGGGTTCTTGCTTTATGCGACTTTGATGCTGCCCGACCGCTCAGCGCTTGGCGCGGGCACCGGGCGGGCGCGCCCGGCCGGAGGTTATCCGGCGGGCGTGATGGATTTGAGCTTGCCGCTGTTCGTGATCTGGCTGTAGGAGAACGTCAGGTGGAACGTTGCGTCCGGCTCTGCGGCGACGGCGGCGAGCTGGTCGGCCGAGCAATCGACGTGGATGACGGTGCCGGCCTTCGTCACGGTCAGCTGACCGCCGTCGTCCGTCGCGGCGTAGGCGTCGATGGTGTAATCGCCGTTGCCGGATACGCGGTTCATGCCGAGAAAGCCGCCGTAGGTCAGCAGACCCAGCACGCCGACGATCACAATCACACGAATGACGGTCATGACAGTTTTCTTCATGCGCACACCCCCTTTCGGCCAGTGTAACAGGCCGGACGCCATTTGGCAAGTGCTGCGCGAGAATTCTCCTTTACAAGACAGCGTGTCTGGCATATACTGAGGTATCATGCGCGGCGGCGGAGCCGCGCAGCCTTCAAACGAGAGAAAGAGAAAAGAAACGATATGAATCTGTCCACTGTCTTTGCCAAGATGGCCATGCTGATCCTCATCATGCTGCTTGGCTACCTTTGTGCGCGCATCGGCATCACGGGGCCGGAGTTTAATAAGCGTGTGACCCCGCTGATGGTCACGGTGCTGCTCCCGGCGACCATCCTCAATTCCGTGCTCGGCGCGCCGGCGTTTCAGGCCATTGAGATCGTCGATTATATCCTCGTCCTGACGGTCATGGTCGCGCTGCAGATGCTGCCGGCGTGGCTCCTGCCGCGGCTGCTGCGCACGCGCGGGGAGGATGCCGGTGCGATGCGCCTGACGACGGCGTTTGGCAACGTCGGCTTTGTGGGGCTGCCGGTCGTCGCGGCGATCTTCGGCGAGGAGATGGTCTTTTTCGCCTCCCTGTGCAACATCCCGTTTAACCTCGCGCTCTATTCCAGCAGCGCGTCGCAGCTGTCCCCGGAGGGCGGCCGCGTTCGCTGGCAGGATGTGCTCAACGCGCCGGTCATCGCGACGCTGCTGTCGATCGTGCTTCTGCTGACACATGTGCCCGTGCCCGGTGTCATCGCCGACACGATCTCGGCGGTCTCCGGCGTGACGATCCCGCTGTCGATGATCGTCATCGGCACGTCGCTCGGCGCGATCTCCGTGCGCGCGGCGCTGACGGATTGGCGTGCCTATGCCGTTGCGGCGGTGCGTCTGCTCGTGTGCCCGCTGCTGACGTGGGCGGTGCTGCGGCCGTTTGTCAGCGGCGACCTGCTCGGCATCCCGGTGCTGCTCGCGGCGTGCCCGACGGCCATGCTCGTCACGGCGCTGTGCCTGCAGTATGACCGCTCGGATGCGTTCGCGTCCAAGTGTATTTTCATCAATACGATCCTGTCCGCCGCGACGATCCCGCTGGTGATCTGGCTGCTGTTCTGAGCGGGATCGCCATGACAGGATCCATTCTGAACAGGAGGTTTTTCGTATGATCGATCCCTTGACATTCATCGCGCTGCTGCCGGCCGTCGTGCTGGTGGTGTACATCTGCCGCAAGGACCGCACGGACAAAGAGCCGCCGGCGCTGCTGGCAAAGCTGCTGGGCTTCGGCGCGCTCTCGTGCCTGCCTGCCATCGTGGTCGAGCTCATCCTCAGCGCCATCATCGAGCGGCTGAACGTGCGCAACGTGTACCTCGGCTATTTCCTCGAGGCGTTCGTCGTCGCAGGGCTCACGGAGGAGACGTGCAAGTTCCTGTTTCTGCGCACGACGTGGCGCAGCCCGGCGTTCGACTTCCAGTTCGACGCGATCGTCTATGCCGTCATGGTCGCGCTTGGCTTTGCCGCGTTCGAGAACGTGAAGTATGTCTACAGCTACGGCTTTGCGACCGGCCTTGTGCGCGCGGTCACGGCTGTGCCCGGCCACGCGATCTTCGGCGTGTTCATGGGCTATTTCTACGGCTACGCCAAGCTCTCCGACTACTGGGGGCGTGAAGATGATTGCAGGGCTTACCTTGCGCTGAGCGTCGTCGTGCCGGTGCTGATGCACGGCTGCTATGACTTTCTGGCGTTCGCACAGGAGAGCGACGGCCGCTTCACGCTGCTGTTTTATGCCTACCTGATCGCGCTGTACGTGTTCGGCATCCTGCGCGTGAACCGCTCGGCGCGTGCCGACCGCCGCGTCTCGCGCGAGACGGTGTTTGACTACTTCCGGCGCATGCAGTACCCGGTGCCGCCGCAGTACCGCGACCGGAACGACGATTTCTGGCGCTGAGCGGCGGCCGGAGCGGGCGATCCATACCGATACAAAAGGGATGCTGCCATAGGACAGCATCCCTTTTGCGGTCTGTTGTTCCCGCCGTTGGTCAGGAAAGCCGGCGGGGGCTTTTTCATCTGCGCGCCTGCTTGCAGGCGGGGGCATGCGGGTTATGCGCTGTGGCGGAGCGTATTGCTCAGGTGTTCGAATTTGCCGTCGTACTTGTCCGTGGAGTAGAGCAGCATCGGCTCGGCGTTGAGGCCGAGCACCTCGCTCGTCGCGGCGTCCACGTAGCACTCGTAGTGCATCCACGCGGTGAACAGGTTGGCCTCATACAGGCCGTCGTGCATGGTGATGTTGGAAAACTCTACATCGCTGTCGTTGAGGTGCAGCTCGGCGAGAATGGTCTGGTATGCGCTGGCGGTGTTGATGGTATTGATGATATCTTTCATGATGTTGTCATCCTTTCTTGAATTGTGGGAGGTTTTTGCTCTCTTGACCTTATGTGCCCATGATACGGGCAAATTCTAAGAAAGAAATGAGACAAAAGAAAAGAAATTTTGAACGGCGCGGGCAACAGAAATGTTGCCCGCGCCGTCGATCGCTCACAGGGTCACGGAAAATATGCTTCCTTTTCCGGGCGTGCTCTCCAGGCCAACGGAGCCGCCGTGCAGCTGCACGATCTCCTTGACCATGGCGAGTCCGAGCCCGCTGCCGCCGTCCTCCCCGCGCGAGGGATCCGCCTGCCAGAAGCGCTGCCAGACCTTGTCCTGATCCTCCGGTGCGATGCCGGGACCGTCGTCCGCAACGCGGAGCACGGCTTTGCCGTCCGCGTTTTCGTGCAGCGAGACGCGCACCCGCACCTGCTCCCCGCCGTATTTATAGGCGTTTTGCAGCAGATTGACGACCACGCGCGACATCAGGCCGGCGTTGCACGCCGCCTGAATATCGGGCTGGATGTCCAGCTCCACTTCCGCGTGGGAGCCCGGCGGCGGAGGGCATTCCTCACAGCAGGAGCAGACCAGCGCGCTCAGATCCATGCGCTTGATCGGGTATTTGTCCGTCCCGTGCTCCATGCGCGTCAGCCCAAGCAGCGCCTGCACGAGCTGCGACATGTGCTCGCTCTGCTGCTCGATGACGCCGACGGACTCCAGAAAGTCGTCGCGTGTGTATGCCTTGCGTTTTGCGCGGTCGCACTCGGCCAGAATGACCGTGATGGGCGTGCGCAGCTCGTGCGAGGCGTCGGATGTGAACTGCCGCTCGGTGTCGAAGGCCTTTTCCAGCCGCGCGAACATCCGGTCAAACGCCGCGCTGAGCCGGCGCATTTCGCGCGGGCCGCGCTGCATATTCAGCCGTGCGCTCAGATCCTCGCCGGCAGAGATGCCGTCCACCGCCGCGAGGATCTTTTCCACCGGGCGCATGGCCGACCACGCGATGAGCCAGCCGCCGCCGATGGTGACGGCGAGCAGGATGGGCAGCAGTGTCGCCGTGAGGACGGTGATCGTGTGCATCACGCCCGACCGGTCGTCGGAGGAAATGATGCCGCGCACCCAGAGGCCGGTCACGTCCATGTCGACATAGCTGTCATAGACGAAGTAATTCCTGCCGCCGCTGCTGACTGTGCGCACGATGTTTGGGGAAAACGCCAGGTCCGGATCGAAATCCTCCGGCAGCGCGCCGTGCAGAAGCGCGCCGTCCGTGCTGTAAAACTGGCTGTAAACGCCACCGCTGTACATGGACAGGTCGTCCCACTCGAATTTCCCGCGGTCGAATTCCACGTTCTTCACATTCTCCTGTACGACGTTGACCAGCCGCCCGGCGGGGTCGTCCGTGATGGCGTTATGATTCATCACAAGCACGAACACCAGCGTCATTGCTGCCAGCAGCAGCACCATGAGCGTGATCCACGCCGTGATCCTGACCTTGATCGACATGTCAATCCTCCCTCAGTGTCCAGCCGCTGCCCCAGACGGTGCGGATCAGCTTGGCGTCAAATCCGATGTCCATTTTTTTGCGCAGATAGCCGATGTACACGTCCACGACATTCGTTCCGCCCTCGTAGTCAAAGTTCCAGAGGTTGTTTTCAATCATTTCGCGCGTGAGGACGATGCCCTTGTTGCGCAGCATATACTCCAGCAGCGCAAACTCCCGCGCCGTCAGGTCAATGTTTTTGCCCGCGCGCGTCACGGTTTTGGCCGAGGTGTCCATCGTGAGGTCGGCGGCTGTGAAAATGTTGGAGCGGTTGCCGGTGTACTTGCGGGTGATGGCGCGGACGACGGCCAGCAGCTCCGGAAAATGAAACGGCTTTACGAGATAATAGTCCCCGCCGCTCTCGAGCCCCTCCACACGGTCGGCAATGCTGTCGCGCGCGGTGAGAAACAGCACCGGCGCACAGATGCGCTCGCGGCGCATCTGCCGCACCGCCTCGAGTCCGTCCAGACGCGGCATCATGATGTCCATGACCATCGCGTCGTATTCGGCGGCGCGGGCGTATTCCAGCGCCTGCTCGCCGTCAAAGCAGGCGTCGACGCTGTAGCCCTCGTCCTCCAGCGCTTCGCAGATGATCTTGTTGAGGCGCTTTTCGTCCTCTGCTACCAGTAGTCTCATGTGCGGCTCCCTTCGATGTCTGTATTCCCGGACAGAATAGCACGAAAAACTATGAAAAGAATAAGTTTTTGCTCTGCTTCCGATTTTTTTCACGCTTTTATTCTCGGCTGAGCAAAAGCGGGCAGCGGCCGCGCACTGTGCGCCGCCGCTGCCGGATCTTCAGTATGTATCCTCCAGAAACTGCCGGAACGCAGTCGGCAGGGAGATCTCCGTGCGCAGCTCGTCCGGCGCTGCCCAGCGGTATTGCGGCGGCATGGCCGAGCACTCGAGCGTGTAGCAGCGCATCGTCCAGACGATGTGTGTGAAGATGTGCCTGCCGTCGCGCGCGCTGCGCAGCCGCACGTCGCCGAGCCCCTGTCCGCTGGCGAATGCACCCGCCTGCTGCTCGTTGAGCAGCCCCGGCGTGTTCGGCAGCTGCCAGAGCCCGGCAAGCAATCCGCTGTCCGGCCGCCGCTCGACGGCGAGCCGGTCGCCGCAGCGCAGGCAGAATACGGTGTGCTCCTCGGCGCGCTTGGCGCGCTTTGGCGCCTTGACCGGCAGAGCGGCCGCCGTGCCGTGTGCGCGCGCGAGACACAGCGCCGCAATCGGGCAGTCCGCGCACTGCGGCGCGCGGTTCGGGCCGCAGACGGTCGCGCCGAGCTCCATGAGCGCCTGCGTGAAATCGCCGCAGTGCCCGGCGGGGTAGCACGCGCTCAGCGCCGCGGTGAGCGCCGTCTTGTGCGCGGCGTTGTCGATGGGCGTCGTGTCGTCGAGCACGCGTGCGCACACGCGCAGCACGTTGCCGTCCACGGCGGCGGCCGGGCGCTCAAAGCAGATCGAGGCGATCGCCCCGGCGGTATACGGTCCGATGCCCGGCAGCGCCAGCAGCCCCTCGACCGTGTCGGGCCAGACGCCGCCGCGCGCCGCGATCTCGCGGGCGCATTCCTGCGCCTTGCGCGCGCGGTTGTAGTACCCCAGCCCCTCCCAGAGCTTGAGCAGCTGCGCCTCCGGCAGCGCCGCAAGCGCGAACACATCCGGCGCGGCCGCGAGAAAGCGCGCGTAATACCCGCGCACGGCCTCGACGCGCGTCTGCTGCAGCATGATCTCCGAGAGCCACACGTGGTACGGCTCGCGGTCGGCGCGCCATGGCAGCGTGCGCGCGTGCGCCTGAAACCAGTCGAGCAGCGGCTGCACCGTCTGTGATAGTCTCTGCGTGTCCATGGCTGCACCTCCCGAAAAAATCTGCGCTCATTATAGCACGGTTCGCCTCGCTGCGCAAAGAGGAGATTTGCCGCGCAGACAGGGGCCGCGCTTTCCTGCGCCGCGGCACTGGTCGAGCAGCTCGAAAATGGGATTGCCATGGTGCGTGACGCCAGGAAACACCTCAGCTCTTTCGCTTTGGCTGCCTTCCCGCATGCCCGCAAAAAAGGTCCCCGAAACATTCGTTTCGGGGACCTTCCTTATGTAGAGACAAAGAGTTCGGAATTACACAATGCCCTGAGCCATCATGGCGTCGGCGACCTTCAGGAAGCCGGCAACGTTTGCACCGAGCATCATGTTGCCCGGCTGGCCGCACTCGACGGAGGCGTCGTAGCAGGCTTTGAAGATGCTCTTCATGATGCCGTGCAGCTTCTCGTCCACTTCCTCGAAGCTCCAGCTCATGCGCAGGGAGTTCTGGCTCATTTCCAGACCGGAGGTGGCGACGCCGCCCGCGTTGGAAGCCTTGCCCGGCGTGTAGAGCAGGCCGGCCTCGATGACCGCGCTGATGGCCTCGGGGGTCAGCGGCATGTTGGCGCCTTCGAACACGGCCATAGCGCCGTTGGCGATGACGGCCTTCGCGCCCTCAACGTCCATCTCGTTCTGGGATGCGCACGGCATGGCAATGTCGCACGGCACGGTCCAGATGTCCTTGCAGCCCTCGTGGTACTCGCTGCCGGGGACTTCGTCCGCGTAGACGCTGATGCGTGCGCGGCGCTTCTGCTTGATGTCGAACAGCACGTCAAGGTTGACGCCGTTGGGATCATAGATGTAGCCCTTGGAGTCGCTCATTGCGATGACCTTGCCGCCGAGCTCGGTGCACTTCTGCGCGCAGTACTGCGCGACGTTGCCGGAGCCGGACACGATGACCTTCTTGCCCTCGAAGCTGTCGTTTCTCAGGTGCTTGAGCACTTCGTCGGAGAAGTAGCAGATGCCGTAACCGGTGGCCTGCGTGCGGGCGAGAGAGCCGCCGTAGGTCAGGCCCTTGCCGGTGAGGACGCCGCCCTCAAAGCGGTCGACGATCTTCTTGTACTGGCCGTACATATAGCCGATCTCGCGCGCGCCGACGCCGATGTCGCCCGCCGGAGTGTCGGTGAACTGGCCGATGTGACGGTAGAGCTCGGTGATGAAGCTCTGGCAGAAGCGCATGACCTCGCCGTCGGACTTGCCGTGGGGGTCAAAGTCGGAGCCGCCCTTGCCGCCGCCCATGGGGAGGGTGGTCAGGGAGTTTTTGAGGATCTGCTCGAAGCCAAGGAACTTGACGACGGACAGGTTGACCGAAGGATGGAAGCGCAGGCCGCCCTTGTAGGGGCCGATCGCGGAGTTGAACTGCACACGGTAGCCACGGTTGACCTGAACCTTGCCGTTGTCATCGACCCAGGGAACGCGGAAGATGATGATGCGCTCGGGCTCGACGAAGCGCTCCATGAGGCCGGCTTCTTCCCACTCGGGGTGCTTGTCGACGACATGCTGGAGGCTCTCAAAGACTTCATCAACGGCCTGAAGGAACTCGGGCTCGTTGGGGTGATTCTTCTGAAGGTCTGCGAAGACGCGGTTCAGATAGGCGTTGTTAATCATTTTCTTACCTCTTTCTTGTTATTCACTTTGCTCTCATAAATGGCCTGAGTGGCCAGTTTCCTTCATCATGGTAACGCAAACGGAGAAAGATTGCAATATCCGTTTTCCATATAATTTCTTTCTTTTTTTGTGCAAAAAGTCAGAAAGGGCGCTTTAAATCGCTTTGTTTTCGTCAAAAAACCAACGCTCTTGCAGAGCGCAGCAGCCTGCCGCGGTTGTTTTTTATGCAAGTGCAGAAATTGCACTTGACAAATTATCCTAATGAGTATAATCTAAGGCAGAAGTTATTCAAACGCATAAAAAATTTGCGGCAGAAAAGAGGTGATGCAGATGCGGCGATGTGAGGTGTGCTTTGCGCCGCTGCCGGAGTGGGCGGAGGCGTATCTATGGCCGTGTGCGCATGGCGGACTGACGGTGTGCGCCGACTGTTTCGACGCGCTGGTGAGCGGACTGTCGCGCAGGGAGCTGGCGCAGCGGCTGTGTGCACCGGGAGCGTGAGGGGCGCAAAAGAAAAACCCGCCCACGGTGTGGACGGGCAGGCAGGTCATGTGCGGTTTTTCTTCGCGGTGTTGACGGAGGCGATGAGCATTCGCCGGATCGTGCCGCTGGCACGTCGGAGCGGGTCAATGCTGTCGAGGTCGGCAATGCCTGCACGCTGGAACAGCTCCAGCCAGTATTCCGTCTCATAACATTCCTTGAGCGCGATCTGGAGCTTGGCGATGAAGTCTGCCTTTCCGTGCGCATAACTCGCCTCACGAATGTTGGCCCCGATGGAGGTGGACGAGCGTTCGAGTTGATTCACGAGGGCGCTGTGGCTGTGTATGGTTTCGCAGAGCTGCAGCGTCTGTACGGCAAAATCCATGGACAGGTCGGTGAGCTTGTTTTCAGCCATGGCGTGAACTCCTTTGATGAGATCGTGCATGCGCACGGTGAAATCTCCGGCTGTCGCCGGCAGATGAAATCCTTGCTTCGCTCGGGTGAAAGGAAATCCGTCCACCCATCGCCGCAGCGATTTCACACGCGGCGCGTATTGCATCCTGCACGGCAGGATTTCACCCGTCCGCAGGACGGATTTCATTGAAAAACCGCCTTGCAAGGCAAGACGGTTTTTCTGGTGGGGGAAGATGGATTCGAACCATCGAAGGCATTGCCAGCAGATTTACAGTCTGTCCCCTTTGGCCACTCGGGAATTCCCCCATATGCAATTTATCAGAAGGTGGAGCTGGTAGACGGACTCGAACCCCCGACCTGCTGATTACAAATCAGCTGCTCTACCAACTGAGCTATACCAGCACAACACCGGCCTATGTATCATAGCAAAACGGACTATGTTTGTCAACAAAAATTTTCGAAAAATCAAATGTTTTTGGAGGAAACGGATGCAACTGAAGGAACTTGCGGCGCAATACCGCGCCACGGGCTGTGCGCTGCGTGCGCGTGCGGCCGAACTGCGGCTGGAGCTGGCGGCGATGCCGCACTCCGGCCGCGCCCGGCGCGAGCTCTCCGAGCGGATCGCGCGGCTGGAAGAGATGGCGGGCGAGACCCTGTACACGGCGGGCTATCTCGCACATTATTACGACCCCGACAGCCGCGCACCGTGCGCGGATTGCGTTCCGGCGCGGGGTGTGCTATACTGGCGGCATGAAACACACAGATAGAAACAGAAAGAATATCGGCAATTGTAATTGGCTGCGCCGCGCACTGCCCGTTGTGCTCAGCGCGCTGCTGCTCTGTTCGCTGACGGGCTGCTCCGTGCGTGACCTGCACATCGGTCAGGTCGAGGTCAACACCGGCATCGCCACCGCGTGGATCACACCGGCAAAGGGTGTGGACAAATTTGCGATCGCGGCGGGGGACTTCTCCGTCCGCGACGACGGCACCGTGACCTATACCGGCACGGCCTACCGCGCGCTGCAGGGCATCGACGTGTCCACCTTCCAGCAGGAGATCGACTGGCAGGCCGTCGCGGACTCCGGCATCGACTTCGCCTTCATCCGCGCGGGCTACCGCGGCTACGGCAAGGGCGGCATCGTCGAGGACGACCGCTTCCGCCAGAACGCCGCCGGGGCGCGTGCTGCCGGGCTGCGCGTGGGGCTGTACTTCTTCTCGCAGGCGATCACGCCCGAGGAGGCGGCCGAGGAGGCGCAGTGGCTGATCGATGCAGCACAGGATTTCCGGATCGACATGCCGCTCGTGTTTGACTGGGAGAACATCGACCCGAGCTCGGTCGCGTCCGGCGACACGGTGCGCACGGCGGAGATGACCGGCGAGGACGTCACGGCCTGTGCCGTTGCATTCTGCGCCGCGGTCGAGGCCGCGGGCTACGATGCCGCCGTCTACGGCAACCGCTGGCAGGGGTACTATGATTACGACTTCACGCAGCTCAAGGACTATGCCTTCTGGGTGAGCGCGCCGGGCACGGCGGACGATTTTTACTATGCGCACGACTTCTGGCAGTACAGCTATCAGGGCACGGTTCCCGGCATCACCGGCCACGTCGACCGCGACCTGTGGTTCGTGCCGATCACGACGTGAGGGGGCGCGAAATGAAAAAACGGTTTTTGACCCTGCTGCTCGCGCTTGCGCTTTGGTGCTCGCTGGCGCTGCCGGCGGCCGCTCTGCAGACGCAGCCCGTCGAGGTCGGCAGTGCGCTGGAGCTGGCGCAGGCAATGGCGGCACCGGCGTCGCCGCGCCGCGGCCTGTTTCGCGCGCGCAGCGTTGCGGCCGAGCCCACGCGTGTGATCGCCTTTGCAGGTACGCTCGCCGGCGGCTACGGTGCCGAGCGCGTGCTGCATCTGGCGGCGTGGCAGGAATATGTGCTTGAATTTTCCGACGCGCAGACCGCGCAGCGTACGCTGGCGCAGCTGCGCACAGATCCCAATGTGACGGACTGCTTCCTCGACGAGACGTTCTCGGCGGAGGAGACGCTGTCCGGCCTCTGGGACGAGACGCCCAGCTATTCCTGGGGCGGCCGCACCATGGGCTTTACGACGCTGCGCCATCAGGCGCAGCTGCTGCTCCCGGCCGGCAGCGGCGTCACGGTCGCCGTTATCGACACGGGCGCAGACTGCACGCACGCGATGCTTCAGGGGCGTGTGTCGGCCGCCAGCTATGACTTCGCCAACGCCACGGCAGACGTCACGGACATCAACGGCCACGGCACGGCCACGGCCGGGCTCGTTGCCGATCTCACGCCCGACGCGGTGGACGTGATGGTGCTGCGCGTGTATGATGACAACAATATGTCGAAGGCATCGCGCGTGCTCACGGCGCTCGAGTATGCGCTGGAAAACGGCGCGGCCGTCGTCAACCTCAGCCTCGGCTGGACGAATGCCATCGAAAAGGGCTATTCCTTTTTAAATAGCGTCCTCGCGCAGGCGTATGCGTCCGGCGTGGTCGTGGTCGCGGCGGCGGGCAACCGCAGCCAGAACAATCCCACCGGCAATGCCGACGACGTCTACCCGGCCAATCAGGAGGCGGTGCTCACGGTCTCGGGCGTGAACCGCAGCCGCGCGTTTGACAGCAGCTATTCCTCCTCCGGTACGGCGGTGGACCTGTGTGCGCCGGGCTCGAACGTCGTGGTCGCGGCGCCGGGCGGCGGCACGTCCGTGCGCAGCGGCACGTCGTTTGCCGCGCCGCATATCGCGGCGGCGGCGGCCTGCGTCCGGCTTGCGCAGCCGGGGCTGAGCGCTGCGGGCGTGCGCCAGATGCTCTATCGCTATGCCGATGATCTCGGCGATCCCGGCCGGGACGATGCCTACGGCTACGGCCTGCCGGTACTCACGCGGTATTTTCACGACCGGCTGTGCCCGGGGCAGCGCTTTCGCGATATGCCCGCGTCGGACATCTGGTCGCATGAGGGGCTGGACTACTGCATTGCCGCAGGGCTGATATCCGGCACGTCGGAGGTTACCGTTTCGCCGGATATGCTCGCCACGCGCGCGCAGATCGTGCAGCTGCTCTGGGCGGCAGCCGGCAGCCCGGAGACTGCGGGCACGCTGCCGTTTACCGACGTCAGCACCGACGCGTGGTTTTATCCGGCGGTGCGCTGGGCGTATCGCACGGGCCTCGTGTCCGGCACGTCGGAGACGACCTTTGACCCCGAGGCACCGATCACGCGGCAGGATTTTGCGCTCATCCTCTATACGCAGTCCGGCAGCCCGGCGATGACCGGCAGCGTGCTCAGAGACTTCCCGGACGTGGCGCAGGTTTCCGGCTATGCCTATGCTGCGCTCACGTGGGCGGTCGAGCAGGGGCTGATCAACGGCGTCGGCACGCCGGAGGGCGTGCTGCTCACGCCGCACGGCTATGCCAGCCGCGCACAGGTCGCGACCATCCTCATGGCCTACTGCGACCGGTAAACAGCATAAGAACAGCCCCCGCTTCCAGACGGAAGCGGGGGCTGTTCTGTTTTGCCTTTCCGCGCTCATTCCTCCGGTGCGGGCTCTTCGGTCACTTCGACCTCAATGTCCTGCGGGTCGATGACCTCCTCCGCGTCGATGGTGTGCAGATCCGGCGCGGGACGGTATTCCCGCGCGGCGGCGCGCAGCTCGTCCATCTGCGCCTCCATCTCGGCGACGTGGGCGTTGGCGTCCGTCACCTGCTGGCAGAGCTCGGCGAGGAAGGCGTCGGCCGTGTCGCGGTAGTTTTCGTAGTACAGGCGGCCGATCTCGGTGTAGGTGCGCTTGACGCGCTCGAGCTCGGCGTTGCAGTCCACGGTCAGGCGCGTCATGCGCGAGGCGTACTTGGCGCGCTCGCTCACGGTGTGCGCGGCGCCGGCGACCTTGTCGCGCACCTCATCGCTGACGGCCTTGCCGGCCGCGTCGACGACCTTGTCCTTGAGGCTGCTGAGCATATCACGGTAGTCTTTCATGGATCAAAACCTCCTGATGTATGAATGGAAAGGATATTGAGAAGGTCAGACATCCTGCTGCGTCTCGCCGCTCTCGCGGTCGACGTAGCGCGGCGGATGCCGGAGCTTGCCTGTGTAGAGCAGCGCGAGCACGACGGCGGCGGCCGCCGCCGACACACCGGCCAGCAGCTGGCTGACACGGATGCCCGTGCCGGTGATATAGAGACTGTCGGTGCGCAGCCCCTCGATGAGCGCGCGGCCGATGCCGTACCACACGGCGTAGAGCAGAATGAGCTCGCCGTCAAACTTGCGCTCGTGCTTCCGGAACCAGAAGTGCAGCATCAGAAAGCCCGCGAAGTTCCACAGGCTCTCGTACAGGAACGTCGGATGCACGTACACGGTCTCCTGGCCGGGCAGCGTCAGCCCCATGCGGGAGAAGGCCGCCGTCTCGCGGCCGAAGGCCTCGCGGTTGATGAAGTTGCCCCAGCGGCCGATGCACTGCCCGATGAGCAGACCGGGTGCGCAGACGTCCGCCATCGCGCCGAAGGGGATCTTCCGCTTCCGGCACCAGATGATGCCGGTCAGGATGCCTGCGATCACGCCGCCGTAGATGGCGAGCCCGCCCTCCCAGATCTTGAACGCGTTGAGCGGGTGCTCGCGGTAGTCGCTCCACTGGAAGATGACGTAGTACAGCCGCGCGCCGATGATGGCCAGCGGGATCATCCAGATGAGAAAATCATAGAGCGTGTCCGGCTCGATGCCGCAGCGGCGGCAGTGCCGCGCGCAGTAGAGCATCGCCAGGATAAAGCCCACGGCGATGATCGCGCCGTACCAGTAAAACGTGTGACCGAAGAGCGTGAACGACGCGCTGGGGTCGATGCTCCAGTCACCGAGCATGGGAAAACTAATGGTGGCATCACGCATCATTGTCGGCATCGCCGTCACCTCCTTTCGGTGTCACGACCGAGAGCGCCAGACGCTCGGGCGCAAACGTCTCGGTCAGCCAGGCGGCGCATTCCGCCGCCGTGATCTCCGGCAGGAGCGGGAACGCATCCATCATCTCATATCCGCCGAAGAGCCCCTCGGCCATGTCGATGCATACGCTGCGGAACTGATCCAGACCGCACAGCAGCTTGCCGTACATGGCGCGGCGTACCCGCTCGAAGGCGCCGGGGTCGAAGCCGTCGCGCGCGATGCGTGCGGCGGTCTCCCTGACGCGCGCGTACACGGTGTCGGGCTCTCTGCTCTCACCGCCGAGCACGGCCAGCGCGACCGGACCGCAAAACTGCGCGCCGCAGGAATAGCTGCGTCCGAGCAGCCCCGCGCGGTAGAGATCGTTATAAAACGGGCTCGATCTGCCGAAGGCGGCCTGCATGGCGAGCCTGGCCGTGAGATCCTGCCGCAGGCGGTCAGCGCCCTTTTGCGCCGGACGGAACTTCGCACCCAGCAGCATCTGCGGCGCGGACACCGCGAGCTGCACGCGCATATGTACCTCGGCGGGGGTCATTTCCTCCGGCGCGCCGTGATCGGTGACCGGGACAGGGGCAAGCTCCGGCGGCAGCAGCTGCCCGGCGATGGCGGCCACGCGCTCCGGTGCAGTCTGACACACCGCGCACAGCACCATGTTCGACGGCGCGTAAAACGCACGGTGGCAGGTGTAGAGCGTCTCGGGCGTGATCTGCGCGATGCTCTCGACCGTACCGGCCACGGCGTCGCGCGCGCCGTCGCGCGCCATCAGGCAGCGCATCAGGTTGCGCCATACGGCGCGGTTGGGGTCGTCGTCCCCCATGCGGATCTCCTGCGCGATGATGCCCTGCTCCTTGGCCACGCTCGCATCGGTGAAATACGGCGTGGACACAAAGCGCAGCAGCGTGCGCAGGTTCTCTTCAAAGTGATCCGTGCAGGAAAAATAGTATGCCGTCATGTTGGCCGACGTGAAGGCGTTCGGGCTGGCGCCGTTGCCGCAGAGCGCTGTCAGCGCGTCCGAGCCGTCGGGCATGTCGAAGAGTTTGTGCTCAAGATAGTGCGCGACGCCGGCGGGCGTGTCCGTCCACGTATCGCCCACGCGAAAGCGCCGGTCGGCTCCGCCGTAGCAGGCCGCAAGCACGGCGTAGCTGCGCTGAAAGTCGGGCTTGCAGAGCACGCGCACGCGCAGGCCGTTCGGCAGCGTCGCCGCCCAGACGTTTTCGGGTCGTTCATTTGTCATCGGCAGCCGCCTCCGTTCCCTTGAGCAGATATACACAGTCGCACACGATGCCGGCGGCGGCGGACACCACGTCGTCGCGCGTGACCTCCTCCACGAGCGCGGCCATTTCCGGCGGGTCAATGTCCAGCCCCTGTACCGTGCGGTTGAGCCAGTACCACGCCAGCGTGTCGGGTGCGTCGGCTCTGGCGCGCAGATCACCGGCCGCGCTGCGGATGGCGCAGCGCAGTTCCTCGTCCGTAAAGTCACCGCTGCGCACGGCGTCGAGCTGCGCGGTGATCTCGGTGAGCGCGCGCTCGTAATGATTTGCGGCGATGCCGCTCGTCACGGTCAGAAGTCCCTTGTGCGTGTCCAGCTGCGAGCCGACGGAGTAACACAGGCTGAGCCGCTCACGCAGGTTCAAAAACAGTTTCGACGTCACGCAGCCGCCGTAGAGCGCGTTCAAAACGAACAGTACCGGCAGGTCGGGGTCTTCCATGCATGTGCCGAGGCGATAGCCCACGGCGAGCTGCGCCTGCGCGACCGGGAGCGTCTCGGTCACATAGCGCGGCTGCTCCTCGAGCGCGTTCATGCGGATGTCCGTGCCGATGTCCTCGTCAAGCGCTCCGCGCGGCATCGTGGAGAGCACATCCGTGAGGATGCGCGCAACGCGCTTTCCGTCTATGGAGCCGCAGTAGAAGATCTCCACCGGGCTCGTCGAGAGCAGGTCATGGTAGCGCATCGTCAGCTTGCGGTAGTGGATGCGCTCGGCGTCCGCCTCCTCACCGAGGCGGGGCACGGCGAAATCCTCGCAGCAGCACATATGGGTGTACAGGCGCTCGCGTGCATAGCTGCGCTTGTTGTTCACGGCCGCGCGGATGCGCGCGATCAGCTGCGTGCGCTCACTGTCGACGATGTCCGGCCGCAGCAGGCCGCCGCGCGTGTTCGGGTGCAGCAGCAGGTCGGCCACATCGGCCGCGAGCCGGGGAAATATTTCCTCGCCGAGTGCGCCGTCGTCGGCAAAATCGGCCTCGAAGCCAACGGCCTGGATTTCTCCCAGCTTGTGCACGACCGGCGTGATGTGCGCGCCGTAGAGCCCGTCGAGCTCGGCTGCGATCGCCTCCAGATCGGGCAGGCGCGTGCAGCCGCGCCGCAGCACATACGGCAGCACGGCCGTGCAGGCGGCCGTTTCGCGCTGCAGCTGCGTCAGCAGATTCACGCTCAGCCACGCGGTCTTGAATTTCTCCGTGCGCAGGGCGGTCAGCCACACGCCGGGCAGGATCTCCGTGCGGATGCGTTGCATAATTGCGCTCCTTTCCCAGATGGGTGTTTCCGTTTTTCCGGAATACATTATTATATCATGCCTTACCTATCTTGGGAATAGGGCTTCGGCTGTTTTTTGCCGATGCCGCCGCCGTCGTAGGGCTTTTTGTCCACGGTCACACCGTCCGGCCGCAGACGGATCGTGTGCAGCAGCCCTGCGCCGTCGCGCCAGCGCACGGCGCACTCCGGCCAGCCGGCCGGCAGCCGCGGCTCGGGGTAGAGCACGCCGCCGCGCAGATGCAGCCCCAGCAGCTCCTCCGCCGCGATGCGCAGATACCAGCCCGCCGCGCCGGTATACCATGTCCAGCCGGCCGCACCGGCGTTGTCCCCGGCGGCGACGTCGGCCGCGAGCACATACGGCTCGCCCTCGTAGCGCGCCGGGTCGTGCGCCGCGGGCAGCACCGCGCGCAGGATCTGCACGCCCTCGTCCGTGCGGCCCGTGCGCAGCAGCGCCATGGCCAGCCACAGCGCACCGTGGGTGTACTGCCCGCCGTTTTCGCGCAGCCCCGCGCCGTAGCTGCGCACGTAGCCCGTCTCGGGCGTGCGCCGTGTGATGGGCGGGTCAAACAGCCGCACGACGTTGTGCTCCCGGTCAAAGAGCTGCTCCACGGCGCTTGTGAGCGCACAGTGCACGTGCGCGGGGTCGGCGTGCGTGTCAAAGGCCGCGAACGCCTGCGCGATTGCGTCGATGCGGCACTCTGCGCTTTTTTCAGAGCCGAGCGGCTGCCCGTCGTCATAGTAGCCGCGGCGATACCACGCGCCGTCCCACGCGGCCTCGGCTGCGCGCGTGCAGCGGTCGGCGGCTAAGGTGAGCTGTTCGGCTGCGTGTCCGCCGATGAGGGCGGCAAATTTCCGCGCCGTGACGGCGAAAAACCACGTCAGCCATACGCTCTCGCCGCGCCCCTGCGCGCCCACACGGTCGAAGGCGTCGTTCCAGTCACCGGTGCCGATGTGCAGCAGGCCGTGCGCGCCCACGCCCCGCGCCAGCACGCGCATAAAGGCGCGGCGGCAGTGCTCGAGCACCGTGCCGGTCTCCGCCCCCGGCGTGAGCGGCTGGTACCGGTCGTGCTCGTTTTCCTCCAGCTCCTCGCCCGCAAGGAAGGGGGTACTCCGCGCTCAGGATCTGCGTGTCGCCGGTCTTTTGTGCATACTCGCACACAGCCCACGGTAGCCACAGCAGGTCGTCCGAGATGCGCGTGCGCACGCCGTGCTCGACCCCGAAACCCGCGTGCCACCAGTGGCACACGTCCCCGGCGGAAAACTGGTGCGCGCACGCGCGCCCGATTTGCTCGCGCGCGGGCTTGCTGTCGAGCAGCAGCAGATTCACCGCGTCCTGAAGCTGGTCGCGGAAGCCGAATGCGCCGCCGTTCTGGTACAGGCTCGTGCGCGCCATCAGCCGGCAGCACAGCGTCTGATATGCCGCCCAGCCGCCGAGATAGCGGTTCATGGCTTCGTCCGGCGTCGTGATCCACAGGCGCGACACCGCGCCCAGCCACCGCTCACGCACACGGTGCAGCGCGCGCACGGCCTCGTCCGGCTGCGTCAGACGCAGGAGATTTGCGCGCGTATCGCACCCGCACACGAGCACGCCCTGCCGCTCGACGACGCCCTCGAGCGCAAAGCAGGGGCTCAGCCCCGCGCCCGCGCGCCGGTCCATCTGCCCGCGCAGGAACGAAAACCGGTCGCACGTCCACCCCGTGAGCGGCATACCCGCCGCCGCGCAGACGTGCAGGGGCGTGTCTGCGCGTGCGTTCCCGGCCGTGAACACGCCGCCGGAATACGCTGTCACCACGGCGGGGGCGTCCGCGTCGCGCCCGGCACAGACGAGGTCGGTGTGCCACGTGATGCGCGCGCGCCCCGCGCACTCAATGAGCAGCACGCGCGCGTTCGCGTCCTCGGGCACGAACGCCGTCACGCGCACGGACATCCCGTCCACGGTGCGCTCCCACGCCGCCCAGCCGAAGCCGTATTCCACCCGCGCGTGCCCGTCGTCGTCAAAGAGCGATACCGCGCCCGTGCGCGTTGTCATGCGCAGCGTCTCCGTGCCGCGCAGCACCCACGGGTCGCACAGCCAGCGGTTGATGCGCCCGGTGTGCGCGTTGCGATACCACAGATGCCCCGTGCCTGCGTCGGTCGCAAGAAAGCCGAAGCGCCCGTTCGTGAGCACGTTGCTCCACGCGCGCGGCGGCAGTCCGGTGAAGGCGACCGTGCCGTCGGCGTCCCAGTGCACGTCGCTGCCGGTTGGCATTGTCCGCCGGTCGCCCGGCGGGGGCAGCAGCGGCAGCGTGCAGCGCGTGTGCGCCATGCCGGGACGGATGGCAGCGGCCGCCGCCACGTCTGCAAAAGCGTCCTCCGGCACGAGGTGTACGCCGCCGGGCGCATCCAGACAGTGCGCGAGATCGAGCGCCGCGAGCGCTCCGCGCACCTTTGTGCGCGTTGGCTGGAGGTAGTCTCCGCCGTCGGAGGTGCACAGCGCGAGATCGCACCCGATGCCGAGCGCGCGCAGCAGCGCCCACTGCCGCAGCACGTGCGCCTCCGGGCGCGCGCACCAGACAGGCAGATCGCCGGAGATGCCGTGCGCCCAGAGTGCCGGGCGCTCCAGCTGCTGCGCCGATGCATCCGGCGCGGCGGTCGGAAACAGCAGTGGTGAGATGTGCGCCATTGCGCCCTCAAGCTCTGCGTCCGTCATGCCGTATTGCGCCGCCAGCGTCCCCGGCAGCGCCGCCGCCGACTCCGGCGGCAGCACGAGCGCGCGCTGCGCCGCCGCGAACGCATCGTCCTCGTGCGCGCCCACACCGAGCGCAAAGCGCACGCGCCACGGCGTGTCCGGCGGCGTGTGCACCGCAACGCGCACCTGCACATACCCGGCGCGCAGCCAGCCGGGGATCGCCCCTTCGGCGCAAAAATCCGCCTGCCGGTCGCATACGGCGCACAGCCATGTCTCCGGCTTCCCGCCGCGCCCGAGCCGGCGCAGCAGCAGTGCATTGCGCCGCAGCACGCTCTGAAAGCCGAGCCGCGCGAACGCCGGATGGTTGACATAATCCTCCCATGGAGCGAGCACGGCCTCGAACGTGAGCCGTACCGTGCCGTCGATCCCGTCGGGGGACGAGAGCGTCAGCGCGCGCACCTCGCCGTTGACACGCTCTGGTACGGTGAAGGTCTGCACGGCGGTCACGCTGCCGTGGCGCGTCGAAAACTGCGCCGCGCGCACCGTAAAGCGCCACCGCGCCGCGTCGGCCGTGCCCGGCAGCAGCGGCGTGCACGCGCCGCCGGTCTCGAGAGACAGCATCGGCGCGGCGGCGGGGTCGCTGCGTGTCCCCCGGCGGCAGACGCTCAGCGCGTGCCAGCGTGCAAAGCTCTGCCCGGCCTCGGTCACGGCGAGGCAGTACGTGCCGTTGGAGAGCAGCGTGCAGCGCGGCGCCTCTGCGTCCACGCCCGTGCCCTCGACCGTGTAGTCCGGCAGGGCGCGGCGGCGGGGCTTTCCGCTTTGCGTCTCCGGACGCCGGCGCAGCGCCGGTGCGCCAAGCGGCAGGCGCTCGGACAGCAGGCTCATGTGCGCGCGCATGGCGGGGTCTGCCAGAAACCAGCGCTGCACCTGCCCGCCGCACAGCGCGTTGCACGCTGACAGCAGGCTCATGCCCTGATGGTGCGCCATCACGCAGTGCACGATCTGCCCGCCGCCGCCCGTGCGTGCGCGCGTGCAGTCGAGCGCCTCCCGGAAGCCGTATTGCCCCAGCAGACCGCGCGCAGCGAATCTGCGCAGATCGCGCACCGCCGCACGCGGTGCGACGGCCAGCGCGAGAAAGGCACTGTACGGCGAGAGCACGAGCTCACGGTCCATGTCCGGCTGCATGGCCAGCGCCGCGCAGCCGTGCGCCTTGTAGCGGTAGCTCAGGGCGCTGTCGAGCGCAAAGTACGCGCTCTCCGACACGCCCCACGGCTGCCCCGCGCGCACGCGCCGCCGCTGTACGCGCAGACAGAATTTTGCGCTCTCCCACAGCAGGGAATCGCGCTGCGGCGGCAAAAACAGCTCCGGCATCAGATACTCGAACACCGACCCCGACCACGACACGCAGCCGCGGTAGCGCTCGTGCTGCACCTGTGCGCGGGAAAGGGCGCGCCAGTGCTCACGCGGCACGTCGCCGCGCGCCACGGCAAAGTATGATGTCAGGCGCGCCTCACTCTCGAGCAGGTCGTAATACCCCTCGGAGCGCTTGCCGCTGCCGGTGTCGATGCCGATGTGCATCAGGCGGCGCTGCGGGTCGTAGAGCAGGGCAAAGTCCATGCCGTCGCACAGCGCCTGTGCCCGCGCCGCAAGCGCGCCCTGCCCCCAGCCGCGCAGGGCGTTTGCCGCCGCGAGCAGGGCGGCGGCACAGTTGCCGCTGTCCACCGTGGACACATACAGCGGCGGCATCGGCCGCAGCGTGCACGTGTGATACCAGTTGTAAAAGTGCCCGTTCCAGCGCGGAAGCTGCTCCATGGTCGTGAGCATCTGCTCTGCCAAAGCCAAGCCGCGCCCGTTGTCAACGCCAAGCGCGTGTGCGCCGAGCGCGGACAAGAGCGCAAAGCCCATGTTCGTCGGCGATGTGCGGTGCGCCGTGCCGGTCGGCGGCTGGGTCTGCACGTTGTCCGGCGGCAGGTAGTGCTCCCCGGCGGTGCAGAACGTCTCAAAATACCGCCACGTCGCCTTTGCCCAGCCCAGCAGCTCCCGCTGCGCCGCGCGTGAAAGCTGTGCCGGTGCGTCTGCATTCGGCGCGCCGAGCGCCGCGAGCACGAACGGGGAGAGCGTCCACACGATGCCGGCTGCCAGCCCCGTTGGGCTCGGCGTGAGCACGGCCGTGAGCAGCCCGAGCGCACTTGCCGGCCAGAGCGCGCGCAGATACGCGCCCAGCCCGTCGCGCTTTGCCGCCCGCTGCGCCGCCGTCTGCCATTGCAGGAGATCCCGGTGCGAGACCGTCATGCGCCAGAGCGCCGTCACGATGGCGGAGGCGTTGAGCACCGCCTCCCACGGCAGCAGGATCAGCCGCAGCACCGTCTGCACCACGGCGGCGGCGAGCCCCGGCAGAACGCTGCTGTGATAGCGCACGCGCGCGTCCGCCGGGTGCACGATCGGATGACCGAGCGCAAAGATGAGCCCCTGCGCCAGCGCCAGCAGCGCGGCATATGCCGCCAGCCGCAGCCCCGGCCAGCGCAGCACGCAGCCGAGGAAGACGGCTGCCCACGTCGCCGGGGCAACGAGCGAGCGCCGCAGGCTGTCCGCCAGCCGAAACCGGTCGATCGGGTGCAGCGCCCGTGCGCGCCGGGAGAAGATCCACGGCGCGTTTTGCCAGTCGCCGCGGATCCACCGGTGCGCCCGCGCGCCCCATGCAAGCGGTGCGGCGGGGAAGGTGTCCGTGAGCTCCACATCGCCGAGAAAGCCGCCGTGCAGGTAGGCGCCCTCGAGCGCGTCGTGGCTGAGAATGCGCTGCTCGGGCAGGGCATTGCCGCCGCAGCAGGCGAGCAGCGCGCGCACGTCGAGGATGCCCTTGCCTGAAAAGCCGCCGCGGTCGAAGCAGTCCATATACAGCTCTCCGTATACGCCGCCGTAGGGGTCGCTGCCGCCGGGACCTGCGAATACGCGCGCCCAGTCGCTCGCGCGTGCGTTCTGCAGCTCGGTGGCCATGCGCGGGTGCAGCAGACCGTAGCCGTGCGTGACCACGCCGCGCCGCGCGTCCACGACCGGGCGGTTGAGCGGGTGGAGCATCGCGCCCACGAGCGCGCGTGCAGCGCCCGGTGTCAGGCGCGTGTCGGCGTCGAGCGTGAGCAGATACACCGTGCCGCGCAGCGCCGCCGCATCGCCGGCGGCACAGTGCATCGCGTCCGCCTCACCGCACAGAAGCTGCGCGAGCCGGAGCAGCGCGCCGCGCTTTCGCTCCCAGGGACGCCAGAGACCGTCGGGCGTCCGTGTGCGCTCGCGCGTGAAGAGGTAAAACCGCCCGCCATAGCGTGCGTTGAGCGCCTCGATCTCTGCGCGCGCCGCGTGCAGGATCGCCTCGTCGCCGGTCCTGTGCGCCTGTGCCGCCTCCGGAAGATCTGCCAGCAGCCCGAACAGGAGCTGCTCGCCCGCGTCGCGGTTGCACAGCGCGTATTCCTCCAGACGCGCGGCGAGCGTGTGCGCATCGCCGGGGCAGGTGAGCAGCGCCGCGATCACGCACAGGGTCTTGCCCTCCGGCGGGATGCCGCGCCGCAGTGCCAGCCGCGGCACGAAGCGCGGCTTCGTCACGCGCAGCAGTACCGCATCCAGCAGCCCCTTGACGGCTTCCGACACCGGGATCAGCAGCAGCACCGCGCCCGACACGCTCCCGGTCGCAAAGCCCAGCAGCAGCGACACGGCCAGCGTCCCCATAACGACGGCCGCGATGTACCACGCGCCGTCACGGCGCTTTTCCGGTGCGCCGAGCACCTCGCGCAGCAAAAACCAGCCCACGTGCCGCCGCGCACCCTCGCCGCTTTGCGCGCGCGCGAGTACGTCCTCGGCGATGTCGATCTCCGTCCGGCCCGTGCGCCGCGCAAGCCGCGCCACGGTCTGCCGGTAGCGGGTGCGTGTGGCTGCGTCCATCGCGGGGTAGACGCCCGCCGGATCGCGCGCGAGGATGCGCCCCACGCGATCGCACCGCTCGGTGAGCGCTGCCCACGCGGCCGTGCCGAGCGCACGCAGCGATGTGAAGAGCGCGGGCGCGGCAGCTCCGTCGTGTGCATAGGTGTCTGCCAGCGCGCAGACTGTCACCGCCTGCAGCCCCGGTACGAGCAGCGCAAGCTCTGCCGTCTCGAGCGGCAGCACGTCCTGAAAGCCGGCGAGATATGCCTGCGCAGCCTTGGGCGTGAGCGCGTTGCCGCAGGCGCGCAGCAGCCCCGCACAGCAGACGTGCAGCACGGTCTGTGCGCCGGATGCACGCAGCGTATGCGCATGGCGCAGCGCGGCTGCGGCGTCGCTTGCGGCGGTGCGGGCAAGGGTCTGGTTGTCGCGCAGCCATGCGCCGTCCGGCGTCTCGGGCGTGACGGCTTTCGCCGTGCGCGTGAGCGCTTTTACCGCCCGCCGGATGCTGCCGGTGTGTGCGCGGCGGCGGCCGGTCACGGTCAGGGCTTGGGCATCGCGCCGCCCCGCCTCACACAGGGCGGCGGCATTTGTTTCGGCCATGAAGATCCCTCCAAAAACGGTTTGCAGTACCAAAATGTTGCCCGCGCGGAAAAGAAACTATGCGGTGACAGCCATTTGTCAAGAGTAAATGCACAAAAAAGCAAAAATAATTTTCATGAGGCCAGAATGAGGGCGATTTCTTCCCGGAAAAGCTGCTCGGAGCACAGATAACCGAACATTTTGCGGGGGTAGTTGTTCAGCCAGTCCTCGATCCGCTTGGTCTCCTCGTAGGAGATCGTGCTCAGGTCGGTGCCCTTCGGCAGGTGCCGACGTATGAGGCCGTTCTGGTTCTCATTGGATCCGCGCTCGCTCGGTCGGTAGGGGTGGCAGTAGTAGACCTCGGTGCGGGTGCCCTTGCCGCTGGCGCTTCGCTCGATCCCGGCGGCGTCGGCAAACTCGCAGCCATTGTCGCAGGTGATCGACTGGAAGATCAGCGGGAACACTTTGGAGCCGACTTTCTTCTCGAGGGTGTCGAGGGCAGCGACGACGCTGGCGCTCGTCTTATCCGGCGAGGGGATGATGATCTCGCGGCGGGTCTTGCGCTCGGTCATCACGATGTAGGTGTTGCTGACGCCTTGGCAGCTCTCGACGCTGTCCATCTCCCAGTGACCGAAGGCGCTGCGGTCGTTGATGTGCTCGGGGCGATCCTCGATGCTCCGGCCGGCGGGCTTGCGGGGCATGGATCCGGCCGGGCGCTCCGGCTGGTGGCGCTTGCCGTGCTGCGGCAGCATGGAGACGGTCAGCTCGTCGCCGAAGATCTCGCCGCGGATGTAGTTGTAGGCGGTGCTCGCGCAGATGTGGGTCTTGAAGGGCCAGCCCTTGACCTCGGCCTCACCGATCGCGGCCTCCGGGCTGTACTTCTCGTCGCGGATCTTGGCGATCAGGTAGTCGGCCAGCTCGTAGTCGTTGCCGATCTTCAGCTCCGGCCCCTTGGCGCGGAGGTTGGCCTCATAGCGGGCCTGTGCGCCTTCGGGGTTGTATCTGGTCTCGGTGGTGTAGTCGCTGTTGAGGTGCTCATAGGTGCACCGCTTCAGCTCCCGGTAGATGGTCGTATGATGGACGCCGAGCTCCTTGGCGATGTCCGTCGGCTTCATTCCTGCGCGGATGAAGGCGTCGAGCTGGATGCGCTTGGTCGGCGTCAGATGGCTCCAGTGCTGTCCCATTGTGTTCCCCTCCGTGATAAAAGAAAAGGGGCGGCCCGCCGGCCGCCCCTTCTGTGTGTCAGTGTTCCTCGTACTTTTTCAGGAGCTCGAGCGTCTCCTCGTCTGTGATGATGTCAGCCAGCCTGCACTCCAGCGCGTTGCAGATCTTCAGCAGCGTCGGCAGCTTCGCGCCGTTGATGTCCCGGGCGCCGCGCTCGTACTGCTGGAGCACCTGCACCTTGATCCCGGCCAGATCGGCGAGCTGAGACTGAGACAGGCCGGCAGCCTTGCGGAGCTTTTGCAGCCCCTCGTTTTTGTAGGTTACTTTGATCGAGATGTCCATGTTGTTCCTCCCGCTTGACTTTGCCGTGGTTTCGTGGTTATAATGAAGAGGAACGGCGGGCGGGATTTTTCCCGCCGTCCTTCTGGCTTACTGCTTGGGCTTCTGGTTTGGTTTTATCGTGATCGTAATGGTGGCAACCTGTTCACACTTTAGAGCCTGTTCCAGTAGCTCGAGCAGTTTTTTTCGCCTGTTCTTCGTCCACGGCTTTGCCTCCTTTCTGCGTTTTTGTTCTCCTTTCTTTCTGTACTCGGCTATCCCTTGCCTGTGATTATATTATAGAGCATTTGCTCTATAATGTCAAGCATAATTCGCCAGATTTTCAACATTTTCCCGCGTTTTTCCACAAAAAAAGCCCGCACGGCGTCAATGCCGTGCGGTTTTTCATTCTTTCCCGAGCAGGTGGTTGATGGTGGTGTTGAGTGCGGTAGCCAGATAGTCCAGCTCGTAGTCAGCGACGACTCGACTGCCGTTCTCGATCCTGCTGATGACCTTCTGCGTGACGTCCAGCCCGATAATCTGGAGCTTGTAGGCGAGCTGTTCCTGTGACAGGTTTGCCCGCAGCCGCTCCTCCTTGACTCTCTCCCCGGAGATGTTGCACCTGCCGTCTGGTTTGTATATCTTCGCAGCCCTCGCCTCCCTTTACGCTAAAGATGACTATGCAATATTGACTTTACCAGTTTTGGCATGGTAATATTATGCCAAAGATGACTAAACACTAATAAATACAAAGTCATCAGGAGGAGGTACTGCATGGGGCTGTTTAGCTTTCTGAAGAAAAAGGAGCCAGAGCCGGCTCCTGCGATCACGGCCACGATCCACGCTCAGACCGTAGAAGTGAAGCAACGGACGCGCGGCGAGCTCCCGCTTGCCGAGATCGGCGGCTATGTGAGCCCGTCCGGCGGTTTTGTAAACTATGGGCGTTTTTGCGTTACTGGTATGAACTCCAGCACGGGGAGAAAAAACACGAAACGATATGAGGCACAGACCGAGGCTGACGCCAGAGCTGCGGCTGCGGATGATGGCCTCGTTGAGCCCATGACTGTGCAGGTGGAGCCGCAGATCCCGCCGACCGATCGGCAAATGGACTACGCGCTCGAACTCGAGGCCATGCTCCCCGACGGCGTATGCAAGGAGGACGTCAGCGCGATCATCAGTAGGATCACCGACGAGGACGAGGCTGCACCAGATCCCGGCCTTTCGTTGTATGCGCACGCCTGCGGGGTGAAGTTTTCGCGCTTTGTCGGTGAAAAGGCTCTGCTTTCGTATATGGTCAGCCAGATGCACGGAGCCGCTCGGGGCGAGTTGTATGCTTATGCCGTTTACCGGCAGGAGAGCGGTGGAAGGTTCAGCGATCCGCGTAGTCTTTCGGTGTATGAGTTTCTGCGCAGTTGCGGGGCTGAGATTGCTGAAGATCCTGCCCTGCTGAAGTCTCTGGAGGATCGTGATGTCTATGACTTCGCAGGCCCGAACAGAGGCACGAAGGTTTACAAAATGGCCGCCGCCAGATTGAAGCAGTGTGGGGCCCTATAAAACAGGAAAAGCCCGCCCGGGATCTCCGGGCGGGTTTTTTTGTGCTGTGAAGTTGCGGATCAGCGTGCGAGTGCTGCGTTGACGGCCTGCTGGATGGCGTTGTAGTCGTAGCCGGCGGCCTCGAGGCGCTTCTTGCGGTCTGCGCCGTTGCCCCACTTGCCGGCGATGACCTCCTTGGCGATCTCGGCGTTGGTTTTCTTGGGGGCTGCGGTTCCCGGGATCTTGATCTTCTGGCCGACTCTGATGATGTTCGGGTTGGTGATCCCGTTGTATGCTGCGAGCTTCTGGTAGGTCGTCCCGTACTTGGCCGCGATCTTGCTCAGGGTGTCGCCGGCGACGACCGTGTAGGTCACTTCGCTGGTGGTGCCGTTGCTCGGCGTCTGGCTGCCCGTGTTGGTGTTCCCGGGCTCTGCGTCGTAGGCCGGGCGGCCATAGCCGACGATGTAGCTGTCGCTCAGGTAGTAGGAGCGGCGGGCCACTTGGTCGGAGGTGTTGCCCTCGATGGTGTAGACCTTGCTGCCGTCCACCTTCTCGACGAGGCCAGTGTGGCTGACGTTGCTCTTGGAGTGCGCGGTGCTGAAAAAGATCTGGTCGCCGGGCTTGGGATCCTTGTCGTGATAGCGGCTCTGCTTCTCGTAGTACATGAGGGAGTAGGTGCAGCCGGCGCCCGCGGATCTCTCGGGCTGGCAGAGCAGGCGCAGCGCGTCCGCATATCCGAAGGCGGTCAGCATACACCAGTCGACGAACATATCGCACCATGCGAAGCCGTTTTTCTTGCCGTTGTACCACTTCGGGTACTTCTCGTCGAAGTCTCTGGCGTACTTGGTATAGTTGGCGCTGCCCGCGTTGGCGGTCGGGTTGTCGAGCTGGCTGTTGCTCTTTTTCTCGTGGTAGCCGATCTCTGCCGCAGCGATGGCAAGAACGGCCGATGCGTAGCATTTGCTCATAGTTTTACCTCCTTAGCTGTAAAAAGAAAAAGGGCGGGCCGGAGCCCGCCCCTCTCCGTCATTCGATAGTCAGGCCCTCGGTGTTGAGCTGCTTGACTGCTGCCTCGATCGCGTTGCTGACGCTTTCCTCGTCGACCTTGAAGCCCTTCTGCTTCAGGAAGTCGATGACGTACTGCTTCTTCTCCTCGCCGCGGCCGGCGCCCTTGTAGAGCTGCTCAGCAGCAGCGACGCCGATCTTTACCCACGCGGTCAGCTCCTTGCGCTGTGCCTCGGTGGTCTGGCTCTTGAGCCACGGGATCAGAAAAACGCTCACGCCGGCGCCGATCAGGGCGATGGCTGCGTTGACGATGGGGGTGATGTCGATGGTGTTCATCCTTGTGCCTCCTCATTGTTGAGAGTGTCCCCGGACGGATCCGGGAGCGGGTTGCCGTCGGCGTCGAGCCCGTGGCGGTTTCGGCTGATTTTCTCGCCGAGGCTCTTGCCGGCGTATGTGATTAGATAGCCGACGCAGGCGGTGAAGATGGTGCCGGTCAGCTCACTGACCGGGTCGCGCCCGAAGGCAGAGAGCAGCAGAGAGCTGGCCGCGCTGAGCGTTGCCACGCTGGCCGCCCAGTATGCGAGCTTTTTGCTCGCCTCGATTTTCTTTTTACGCTTGCGCCGGCGCTTCTTTGCGGCCATGCTGCTCACCTCCTTAGTCGATGACCGCGTGGATCCCCTGACTGGTGAGGAAGTCCTTCTGCGCGTGTTTGATTTTGGCAGCGTAGTCGAGGGCCGCGTGCATATCCCCGTTACAATGCGCGTCAGGGATGCGCTGCACGGCCCGGGCCGTCGCCTCGCCGAGGGCGATGGCTGCCGACGTGCCCTGAATGGTGATGATCTGGAGATCTTCACGGGCACGCTCTCGGGCCGCTGCCTCTTTCTGTCGTTTGGCCTCCTCGGCCTCCTTTTGCTTCTCGCGCTTCTGGATCCTGTGCTCGAGCATCCAGAAGCAGAAGCCGGTCACGGCCGTCGGGATCCCCATAAGGACGACGAGCGCGCCGATGTTGATTTCGATCATTGTGTCACCTCATAAAAGCCGGAGGGCCGCAGGACGCGGCCCTCCTTGTTGTTGGGCTTACTCCTCGACGTCGTCGAAGTAGCCCATGTCGACGAGATACTTGTGCACGCGGGCCTTCAGCTTCGCGGGGACGTTGTCCTCGGTGATGCGGCCCATGATGATCTCGCCTGCATACAGACGTACCAGCATTTCACGCTCCTCCTTTCCTGCAATTTTTAATAATAGCCACGCGAGGGCCCGGGCGATCATTCGCTCGCCCCTTCCTCCGCGGTGCCAGCGTTTGCGGCTGCCTCGATGGCAGCGATGGCGTCCTCGACCTGCTTGCGCAGCTTCTTCGGGACGTCGTTGATGGTCATGGTGGAGCCTTCGCGGGTCAGCTCCTTGACGTACAGCTCGACGATCTTGCTCATGCTGTTACCTCCCCTCCGTCGCCGTAGACCACGTCGGCCAGCTCCATGATGCAGCCCTTCAGCAGCTCGATGGTGTCAGCCTGCTCGGCGATGGTTTTGTCCTTCTTGGCCTCTGCGGCCTGTTTCTCGTTCAGCTCTTTGATGCTGTCGGCTCTGTGCTTAATCATGCAAAGTTACCTCCGATCGACTGGATGTAGCAGGTCTCCGTAGCAGAGCCGCGGAGCAGCTTGGCCTTAACCTTGACGCCCCACGCTGCGGCCGTCTTGGTCTTGTTTGTGAAGTAGTGCTTCTGGCCGGCTCTGACCTTCTGCGTGATGTCCTCCCACGTCGGGGTCGCGTCGTTGCCGTTGTTGCAGATCCAGACCTGAAGCGTGCAGCCGGCCGGGAAATTGCCCTGAATGTTGACGAGGGCCTTGGTCGGCATGGCGTCGGCCTCCATAGCGATGGTCTGCTCGAACTCGACGGACGTGACGGCCTTTGTGAAGGTCAGCGTGCGGGTGACGCTGGCGTCCTTGGCGTCGGTCGCCACGATCTTCAGGGTGTGGCTGCCGTTCACGACCTTCAGCCACGCCTCGGAGCCGATCGTCAGCGTGTTGGTATGGCCGAGGGTCACGGTGTAGCTGCGCAGCGTGACGCCGTCCAGCATCTCCACGACGTCGACCTGATGGCCGTCGGCGTCGGTGACGGTGTACTCGTAGGACGGGGCCGCCGTGCTGAAGCTGCCGAGGGCGCCGTCCGTGCCGCTGATGACGGGCGGTCGGTTATTGGTGACGGTGCGGGTGGCGCTGGTGGTGTACGCACTCTCCGCGCCGGCGGCGTCGTATGCCTTGACGCGGTACTGCACGCTCGTCCATCCGTAGGTGATGGCGTCGGTGTAGCTGCGCGAGGATCCCTTGTAGATCTGCGCCCATGTGCCGCTCCCGACCTTGCGCTCCAGAACGTAGCCGGAGAGGTTGCCGTCGGGGTCGGTGGAGGCCGCCCACGAGATGCTCAGGTTCTCGCCGCCGAGCACTTCGCTCGGGACAGTGATGGACGACGGCGCTGTGGGCGCCTGATTGTAGATCACTGTATAGCATCCATCCGAGTCGACGGAGTCGGAGATCAGGAGATCAGAGGACAGATTACAAGCGGGGCGCAGGCCGTAGCCGCCGTAGTAGGCGTTGCTCCAGTCCAGAGTGCCATCGGTGAAGACGTAGCGGGCGTAGTTGGCCGAGCCGGCATAGGCGTCCCGCAGCCAGTAGTACCACGCGGCACCAGAGCCCGGGTTGCCGGAATAGTTGGAATTGGCGACGCAGGATGCCGTCACGGTGGCGATGCGGCTGTTGTTGTCGCTGAAGATCGCCAGCTTGCTGCCGCAGACGTGGTCGCCGCTCAGGCCGACCTCAGTGCAGGACAGGGGGAAGATCTTGTCCGTGCAGGTCTCCGTCCCGCCGCCGTCTGTGGAGCTCTTGCCGACCGTGATGGTGGTGTTCAGCAGAGCCGCCCGCTCGTTGGCGGTGAAGGCGTTCAGAAAACCGGCGAGGCCACTGTACGGGTTGTACGCCGTTCCAGACGTGGGAGGAGTCCGGCGTCTGGTCTGCGGAGTGCTGTGCGGTGTACCACTGGCCGGCAGCCGCGGGGCTGTTGAGCCACTGGCGCAGGTTCGAGTAGATGTAGCGGTTGTTGCCGTAGCCGCGGCGGTCGCTGTTGCCGTTACTCGGTTCTGTCGCGTCGAAGCACAGCATTTTGATGATCTGGTTGGTCACGAGCGTGACGCTGTTGGAGGGGTAGCCTGCGTGGTTCTTATCGGCCACGATCCAGACGATCGGGCTGCCGTACAGGCTGCCGAACTTGACCTTCGACTTGTTTGCGAGGTTGCTCAGTTTTTGGGCCATGAGTTGTGTCTCCTTTCGGTGATGGTTTGAGCTCCGGGAAATAGCTGAAGAAATAGGCGTCCATGTTCTGCCGCAGGTGGTAGGTGTTGCCGTGTGAGATGTGGCCCGTCCAGCTCGCGTAGGATTGCACGACGCTGTCGAGTGTCATCTTGCCGGAGTCCACCAGCCCGCGGAACTTGCGGATCTTGCGCTTCATGTTGTCGATGCTCTTGGCTCGCACTTTCCTCACGACCTTGCCGGTCTGCGTGAGGTAGGTGTGAAAACCGAGGAAGTCGATGCCGTTCTTCAGCGGGAGGATCTGCGTCTTGCCGTTCAGCCGAAGGCCGAGCGGCTTGATGTACGCCTCGATCTCCTTGAGTATCTGCCGGAGCAGCAGCTTGTCGCTGTGGATGATGTAGAAGTCGTCCATGTACCTGCCATATACGAGGCCGCGGTCATCCCTCAGCCAGTGGTCGAAGGCGTCCAGATAGAGCAGCGCGAGCAGTTGGCTCGACTGGTTGCCGATCGGGATGCCGGGGTCTGGCGTGCTGTCGATTATGAGCCACAGCAGCCACTCAGCGAAGTCGATCAGCTCGGGATCCTTCAGCCACTTCAGGGCCCGGCGGGCCGTTTCGTAACAGTAGGAATGGAGCAGGGTGTAAAAGAACTTTGAAAAATCGCCCTTCAGTACCCAGCCGTCGGCGTAGTCCCACTCGTTCATCGGCTTGGGCGGCAGGCCGGCAGCCTTGCGGGCTGCTTCGTCTGCTGCCTTTCGGCTGAAGAAATAGTGGCGCATGGCCGCAGCCAGACGGTCGAGGCCGTCGTGGGTGCCTTTGCCGATCTGGCCGGCGTAGTTGTCCCGGATGAAGCGCCGGGAGAACGCCGGCTCGAGGACGTTGTCGCAGAGCGAGTGCTGGACGACTTTGCCCTCGAAGTCGATGGCGAGGACGAGCCGCTCCTTGGGCTCGTACACCTTGAAGGGGTAGTAGGGCCCGAAGGAATAGTCGCGCCGCTGGAGCCTCTCAGAGAGGGCGACGGTGCGCTCGATGGCCTCCATGCGGTAGCGCATGGCGGTCGGGTTGTCGCGCTTTCCGCAGCGGGTTTTGCGGTATGCTTTGTAGAGCGCGATGGTGCTGTTTACGATATTCTCCATTGAAAAGTCTCCCCGCCGTGTATAGCTCCGGCCACGCTTTGCGTGCGCCGCCGGGGGCATCGGCGGTCTTGTGTTTACCCATGACCGGGCCGGTCAGACGGCCGCGGCTGCGGGAGGGATATGCCTTCCTTGGATGATGGGGCACAGTGTTCGCCGTCCGTCTCCGGGCGGTTAATAAGTCGGGCGATCCATCGAAGCGGGGCGCAGGCCGTTGTTGCCGTTGTAGGCGTTGTTCCTGTTCAGAGTGCCATCGGTGTTGACGTTGCGGGCGTTGTTGGCCGAGCCGGCACGAAAAAACAAGGCATACCCCGAGGGCCGCCTCACTGGTGACGCTTCTGCGCGTCCAGCTTGGCGGCCCTCTCTTTATCGGTTTTGTACCATTTGGCGGTCTGGTTCTTCACGCCGGCCGCCATCTTCGCCCAGTATGCAAAGGCGTCATCGCTGAGGCCGCTGAGGATCTCATGCGCGAGCTCGATGTGGTGGATCAGCTTTCGGCAGTTGCGAAGCGCCGACCGCTGCGCGCGATACCTGAGCTCACGCTCCTCGGGATCCGTCAGGAGCAGATCGTTGGCCTCCATCAGATCGGCGACGAGGTCGCTGGCCTCGTTCATCATCCTCTGTGCCAGACCGAGCCGCTCCTTCTTCGGGAAAACGGCCGGGTTTCTGGTCTTGATGTAGGTGTGTTTCTCGAGCTCCTTGGCGTCCGTGATGACCTGCATCTCGGGCAGTTTGTCACGGCCGAAGGGCGGGCGGCCTACATTGGCCCGCTCGTATGGCCGCGAGTGTCCGTTGCTTGCCGTAGTATCTCACCTCCTCGCCTTTGATTGTGACGCGGGCGCTGCTGCCGTCGTAGGTTTTGCCCTGAATGACGATGATGCCGTCCTCCCGCTTGCAGCAGGAGCAGGGCAGGGACAGCTCGACGAACAGGTGCGCGATGATGCAGGAGGCTTCGGCCGGTGGGATTGGGGTGTAGTTGTAGCAGTTTTCCATCAGCACTCGAGCCTTTGAAGTGAAGCGTTCCAGACGCCAGACTTCAGCGTGATGCCTGTTAAGTCTGCGAATGTGATCTGGAACGGGTTGCTTGTGATGTCGCTGAAAACGGCGTCCCACAGCGTTGCGATCTTGCTGGTGTTCTGGCCGACCGCGTTGCTCAGGTCGTTGGCCGATGCCTCGGCAGCCTGCGCGATTGCGATGGCCTGCCGGGCGAGTGCCAGAGCCTCCTCGGCCGTAGCCTGCGCGCCGAGGGCGATGGCCTTGTAGGTCTCGTAGTCCTCTTTGGTGGCGTAGGCGTCGGCGGGGATGTAGGCGGTCACGTTGGTGGCCGTGCCGATCGCGGTGACGATGTCGATGGTTTTCTCGACGATGGTGGCGCCGCCGGAGGGCGGGATCCACTCGGCCAGATCGCCGCAGTTGCCGTAGCAGTACAGCACCTCGCCGACCTCGGGATCGGGATCTTCGGCATAAAGGCCGAGCTCGCGGTAGTAGAAGCCATCGGTCTCGTCGCCGTTGGTGAAGATGCCGCCGACGGCCACGGTGCCGTCGCCGTTGATCTTCAGCTTCGTGATGTCGACGGTCGCCTTCGGGCTGACCACGCCGGTGAGGGTGCGGGGCGTCTGGCCCTCCTCGAGGTAGCCATCGCCGAGGACGATCTTGGTGTAGTTGATCTTCTGGCCGGCCACGCCCTTCGCCAGAACGATCAGGCCGGCGGTGGTGATGTCGTTGTTGATAAATGCAGCCATGTCTATCTCCTTTACTTAGTCTGAGATGACCGCCGCGTCGGTGCCGATGCTGACGGTCTCGCGGTTGTTGTCGTGGACGACGGCCGCGTGGTAGATGTGGATCTCGTCGCTGCCCATGACGTGCACCTCTTGGGTGTGATCCCTGACGGCCATGCCGGAATAGAGGAACATTTCGCCGGTCAGGCAGATCAGGATCGCGTCGAGCCACGAGCTGCGGCGCTTGACCGTCCGCAGCAGCTTCAGGAACAGGTCGAGGTTGCTGTTGACGAGGCTCGGGTTGTCGCTCAGCACCTTGAAGTGATGCGGCTGCCCGCCGTACTGATACCACTCCCTGACCTCGCCGGCGCCGAAGTAGTCGGCCACGATCTGCTCCACGGCGTATGGGGTGCCGAGTTTCGCGTGGACGCGGTCGCTGCTGCGGATGACGGCCCGCTTGACTGCTATGGGCGCGGTGCTGTCATACCACTGGATGTTCAGCTCCCATGCCATTTCGTCGAGCTCTGCGTCGTTGAGCTGGTCGATCTTGTCCCACCTGCTCAGGAGCTTCAGGCGCGCATAGGCGTCGCGGCTGATGATGTCGCAGCCGGCGGCGAGGCCCTTGTCGCTGCCGTCCTCCTGCATCCACGCAGGCAGCAGCTTGACCATCTCGGTCTCATTGAGCCGCATTTACACCACCTCACTCTCGACCTTGTGGCTGACAGTCAGGTGGCCGCTGAACTTGGCGACTTGCGTGTCGTCGAGGGCCTTGTAGGTCGGCTTGACGACGTCCACGCGGAAGGCGCCGGTCAGGTTCTCGCCCCACGAAGGCGAGAGGATCCGCTTGCGGAGCTGGTCGGGGTTGATGTCGCGGCCGAGGGCTGCGACTTGCCACTCGTTGTAGCGGTCGATCGCGCCGCCGGTGCCTTCGACGTTGGCGATCACCTCGGCCTCGTTCTTCGGCGTGGTGTAGTACACGATCTCGATGTCGTAGGTCTCGACCTCCGGGGGCACGGCACTCACCTTGTCAGTGAGCGGCCGGATGTCCTTGGCGTTGACCACGTCCAGCACCTTCGTCAGCATGGCAGCGTCGGGGATCCCGCCGCCTTCCAGCAGGGGCACGATCTTGACGCAGCCCTCCAGCGTGCGGGTGATGATGATGTCGATGCTTTCAGCAGCCGCGAGACTGCCCTTGAGCGTGATGGCCAGCAGGCCGTCGGCGTAGTCGACGGTGTAGTCCGTGTCCTTGACCGCCGCCGTGCTCTGCCCGTGGGCCTTCACGACGAGGGTGTCGGTCAGAAGTGTGCCGCCGCCCTTGAAGGCTTTGCCGTCGTAGACCGTGAGGGTCTCGCTGACGGTTTCCTTCTCGCTGACGGCCTTTGCGTCCACGATGGAGCTGTCGGCCGTCATTACCCAGTAGATGTAAGCCTGTTCAGGGCCCGCGGTGGATCTCTTGGCGGGCGCCAGACGGATCCGCTCGCGGAGGCGGTTGTCGCCCTCGGTGGAGTAGGGCTCGCCGTCATCGCCTCCGGTCGTTTCGGTCAGATTGGTGACGGACTCGATGTAGGGGATCAGGTCGACAAGGGTGGTGATCGTGCCGGCTGCGTAGCCGTTGAACTTCGTGCCGTTGCTCACGGCCGAGGTCGGCACCTCCACAGAGTAGGCGCCAGCTTGCAGCACAGCGATCGCGTCGGTTGCAAAATAGTTTTCGCTGTCCGGCGTCACCTTCGTCCACTTCGGAATGATGATGTTTTTCTCCTGCGGCGTGGAGACGGATAAGCGCATGGTCGTCTTGGCCGGTGTGCCTTCCAGTCGTTTCACGTCCTGTCGCTCGCCGATGGCGTCCAGCACCTCGCCCCTCGCATAGCGGAGGAGCGTCTGCCGGCCGACGTCGTTGAGGCTGTTGTAGAGGGCAACGAACACGGGCACGAGAGCCTCGCCGAAGATCCGGCGCTCGTCGCCCGGGTAGAGCGGCTCGCCGGCGCCCTTTTCGAGCTCGGTGATGATGGTCTTGTATAGGGTGCTCGCGTCTGTCGTGGTGAGTTTGATGTCCTCGCCGTAGGTGTTTGTCGCGTCGCTCACGCTGTTCACCTCCTTCATGTGATGTTCTCGATGCTGGCCCGCAGCTCGAAGTCGCCGGTCTGAGCGGTCAGGGCCTTCAGGTCGGAGTCACTGAGCTGCACGCGGGGCTCGTAGGTTTCCACAACGAACTCCACGTCGGCGGCCAGATCGGTCGCAGCGGTTTCACTTGGCTTGTCGATCAGCGTGCGGTCGATCCCCTTGATGCGCTCGTAGGGCACCTCCCCGCGGATGGTTTTGAGGAGGTTCTGCACACAGATCTCGGGCGCTCCGTTGCCAGATGCTTTCATTGGGATCACCTCGCTTTACTTGAGCTGCGCATTGGTTGGCTTTTTGGATGCTTTGGCGCTGCTGGAAGCTCCGACGTTCACAGCCGAGGAGCTGATGCCGAGCTCCTTGTAGGTGGCGATGCCCGCCGCCGACTTGGAGCTGCTGCCGCTCTTGCCGCTGCTGCTGGATTTTCCAGAACTGGCCTTTTTGCTGCTGGCCTCCTCGGCGTACTCGGTCAGCTTGATCGTGATCTTGCCGGTCAGGATCCTGCCGAGGTTGTCCAGCTTGGTGTCTGATAGGCTCACACCTGTGAGCTGAAGGTTGGCCGGGCCGAAGCGCCGGCCGGCCAGATAGAAGGGGGCATACTGCCCGACCAGCGCCGTCCACGACTCGTACTCGCTGCGCACGTCGCAGCCGACCGCGGCGGCCAGATCGAAGTCGAAGCTCATGCTTTGCAGCTTGAGCGCCTTGGTCTTGGTCGCCGGGGATCCGGCTTTGTCGTCGCTGTTTTCCGTGTCGAGCTCGACGCTGGAGGAGACGCCATTCAGGGCGGCGATCCTCTGGCTGGAGACGCCCCACGTCTTGCCGTTCCATGATGCCATGACGGCCATGTCTATCCCTCCTTACTGTGGGCCAGAAGTGCCGCCTCCCATGCTGTCGGTGTGGGTGTGGCCGGTCAGGCTGATGCCCGTGGCGGTCACGTCTGCCGACGGGACGCTGATGCCCTTGTCCTGCATCGTGAGCGCGCCCTTCTTGACAGTGATGTCGCCCGGGACGATGCCGTCCCACTCTCCGTCCATGCGGGAGAGGATGATGCCGGTGCCGTCCTCGAACATAGCATAGGCGACTTCTGTGCCGGGGGTCAGGTTTCCCATCTCTCCGCGCAGATACCACGGGATCGTCAGCGGTCGCGTGACCATGCTGTCGGCTGTGCTCGGGAGCACTCTGGCCGTGGTTTTGTCGCCGTTCCTGTCGGCCTTTCCCTCCACGCTGGAGATCTTGCCCTTCTGGATCATTTGGTTGTTGCTGTTCATCAATATCCCTCCAGTGGCTTGCGGAGGTATAGCTTGCTCCGCGTCTTGACGTAGTCGTGCCGGATCCGGCTGATGAAGGCCGTGCCGTCCCACGACTTAACGCCCTCGGTCGCCAACGTGACCACAGAGCCCGCCGCATAGTCTCGCAGCAGCGAGCCCGTCCAGAGGGTGCCGACGGTCGCGTTTTTGTTGGCGTCCCGGAGGAGGCCCTTGGCGAAGCGGTCGGCCTCGCTCTGGTCAGTCATGCGGAAGGGTAGGATCCGGCGCAGCACCTTGTCGCCGCCGTTCGGGACTGCGAAGGTGCCGGTCAGGCCGCCGTTGACGGCTTCGGCCGAGCCGTAGGCGTTGGTGCCCTCGTCGCGGTACTCGAAGTCATTGGCCGGGGTGATGGTGATGGTGTCGACGGGCTGCTGGCTTTCCATGTGCGCCTCGTCGTAGACGACCAGCTTGCCGTCATACACCAGAAACGCCGCGCCCTCGAGGGTGCAGCGGTTTTGAAAAAATGCGAAGTCTGCGAGGTTGTTCTGCTCGACGTAGTCGTAGGTCTGGTCGGTGATCCCGTAGGTCTCGAGCGTCAGGCCGTGGCGGCCGGCTATCTCCTGAGCCAGTTGCAGGAACTTGACCTTTTCCCATGACTTGCTCCGCTTATCCTTCGCAGACTGCGGGATGGAATAGGCCCGCAGGGTGATGATGCCGGACTCGGGGACGACGCTCTCGACGAACATTTTGCCCGTCTTGGCAGCGCCGTCCTCGATGGCGATGGTGTCGCCCTTCTTGGGGTTCCACGAGTCCCACAGCTCGCGGGTGTCGTTGAGCTTGAGCAGCAGCTCGTCGCTCTGCTTTTCGGCGTACATATCGTGATAGCAGCGGTGGACGCTGATGTCCGGGTAGATGTCGACGCCTTCGTATAGGATCTTCACGGCGTCACCTCCTCCACGGCGGCAGGGTCTCCGGCGTTTCCACGGTCTCGACGATCGGGATCCGCACGGACTCGCCGCCCTCGAAGATCAGCACGTCGCTGAGGTCGGGGTTGGCTGCGATGATGGTGCTTGCCATGCGCTCCTCGTTGTAGGCGACGAGCGCGATGCTGTCGAACGTGTCGCCGCCCTGTGCCACATAATCAATAAAGCCGACTGTCTGCTGTGACATAAGCGCCGCCCTCCCTTCTGCTGAGTGCCTCGAGAATGAAGTCGATGAACTCCGGCTCGAGGTCGCGGAGCTTTCGGATCAGTGCGTCCTCGTCAGTGTCGCCCTCGACCTTGATCTGCGGAGAGAAGGACAGGCCACTCAGATCGTAGACCACAGCAGTGCCGGAGCCGCCGCTGAGCAGCTCGTAGTCGCTTTCGCCGTCAGATGCCCCGAGCATCCGGCCTGCCTCTGCCCAGTAGGACAGGTTTTGCGAACGGTATGCAGGGTTAAAACTGATGACCGCCTCGGTCGGGTAGCGTGGATCCTCGCCGGCGATGGACGGCCCTCTTGTGAAGCCGCCGGTTGCATAGCCGGAGACAGACGCGCTGCCGCCTCCACCTCCGAACAGGCCGGCGATCTTGGAAATGACGCCGGAGCCGAAGCTGACAATTTTCGATACCCAGCCGACGATCGTGCCGAGCACGCTGGCGATGGGCTCCAGAATAGACAGCAGCGGAGTCAGCAGTGGGGTGATGGCGCCGATCAGGCTCAGGATCGGGGGGAGTAGTGCCTGAACGAGCTGCATCAGGGGATCAAGCAGCGGCATGATGACGCTGTTGACGATTTGCAGGGCCACTTCCAGCAGCGGGGTGATGACCGGCAGCAGGCTCGAGATGATGCTCACCAGCACAGGCAGCACGGCGCTGACGATCTGCGTGATGATAGGGAGCACGGTGGCAAGCAGGCTGGCAATAGGCGGCAGGATCGCGGAGACGATCTGCATGAGTGGCGGGAGGAGCGTCTGCACAAGGTTGAGAAGCGGCGGGAGCAGAGTGCTCATTAGCTGCGTCAGAACTGGCAGAAGGTCGGCCGCGAGCTGAGAGATCAGGGGCAGAACGTCCTCGAGGGCGTTGGCCGCGCCGGTCAGGAACTCGTCGACAAACGGGGCCGCAGCCTCGACCGCCTTGGAGATGGCCGGAGTGATCTGCTCCATCAGCTTTTGCAGGGTCGGCATGAACTTGTTGAGCCCGTCGAACACAGTGTTCGCCATAGGCTTGAGGGCCACTTCGAGCCCCTGCTTCATAACCTGAAGCCGCTCGGCGAAGTCGTAGGTGTCATCAGCTGCGCCGGCGATTGTCTCGCCGTTTTCTTGCAGCTCAGCCGTCAGGTCTGCGACGGCCAGAGAGCCGTCTCGGATTGCTGCGGCCATCGTGGAGCCTGCCCTTGTGCCGAAGATCTCCGACGCGATGCTGGCGGCCTCTGCGGCCGTCCCGGCGTTTTTGATCTTTTCGTAGTACATGGCGAGCCCGTCGCTGGCGCTGATGCCCTCCTTGGCGAGTGTGGCGACGCTCTTTTTCATAGCGCCGAGCACTTCGTCGGTGTTTACGCCGGCCTTGTCGAGCTGGCCCATCAGGGCGCTCGCCGTCTCGAAGGAGTAGCCCATCTCCTGAAGCTGCGGGCCGAACTTCTGCATATCTGCCATCAGATCCGTGAAGCCCATGCCCGTGCTCTGGCTGACCTTAAAGATGTAGTCCATAGCGCCGCCCATGTCGTCGGCGTCGATGTTCCACTGTTGGAAGGCTTGGCTCGACTCCTCGATCACGCTGCCGAGGTCGTCCCCGAGCATATCGCTCACTTGGATGGCCTGCTTGGAGATCTCCTGAAGCTGCGGGCCAGTGAGGCCGAGGCGGGTGTTGTAGTCTGCGATCGCCTTGCTGGCGTCCTCCATTGTGGTCGGGACGCTCTTGTAGACGGCGTCGAAGTCATCCAGAAGCCCATCCAGCGCGTCGCCGGTGGCGCCGGTTCCGATGCGGATAGCATCAGCAGCGTCATCGAAGGACGCGCCGAGATCCTTCATGTACTTTCCGGCCTCGACGACTGCCTTGCCTGTCGCCACAGCGATGCCGCCCACGGCTGCACCAACGGCCAGCGCCTTCACGTTCAGGCCGCTGATTTTCTTCTGAGCCTGTTCGATGGCTTTGCCGAGTGATGGGTCGATGCTGCCGGCCAGATTGACGACCGCCTGCATCGTTTTTCCGTTTGCCATGTGCGTCACCTCCTTCTGATGTGGGGTTTCTTAAAGCTGGCCGCACGAGTCGGCCGGCTCGCTTGGAGCCGCTTGGCCTCCTCGACGGCCTCCCCGTATTCGGTCAGGAAGTCGGTCAGCCTTCGCTCTCCGAGGTCTCGCGTTGATGTGTGGAAGGCTCGGGCGTAGTCTCGGATTGCGCGTCGGAGCTGTCGGGGGTGTAGGGTTCCTCCGACTTCCCGGAAATAAAATCCCGGCCGATCCTCATAATCTTCATAACGTCGTAGCCGCGGACGCGCTCGAGGTCGGAGATGTCGATCTCAGGGTTGACCGCGATGATGGCAGCGAAGCCGAGGTAGAGGTGCAGGCCGTAGTCCAGCTCGGCCGCGCCGGCCGCGTTGCCGTTCTTGGAGCCGCTGGCGCTCAGCTTTCTGGCGTCAGCTTCAGCAAACGCCTGTGCGGTGATCTCGCTGATGTCATAGGTCAGCTCGTTGTAGCTCTTGCCGTTGATCTGCACGGGGTTGTCGAGCTTGATGGTGTTCTTCATTGGGTGCGTCTCCTTTCGATAAATAGAGGGCGCCGCATAGGCGCGGCGCCCTTCGGGTTACAGCAGGCTGCGGATGTCCTTGGCGTAGTCGACGCCGCCGACGCGCAGGATCGTGTTGAGCTGGTCGATCAGCCAGTATTCAGCGCCGCCGACGTAGAGCTGGTAGCGGCTCACGGCAAACGTGGCCTCGTTCTCGCTGGTGTTGCCGGGATCCACAGAGAGGCCCGGGATGCCCTTGGAGACGCAGCGGAGGAACGCCTTGCAGCCTTCGGTCTTGGTGGAGCCGTCGGCCTGCTTCACGTCCTGAGCCCAGCGGATCTCGATGGTCTTGCTCTCGAGCTTCATCATGTTCCGCAGGCCGAGGTCGATGCCGATCTTGGTGATGGACGCCTCCATAGCCTCGATCTGGCCGAGGATGGGGGCGGTGTAGGTTCCCATAGCCTTGAAGTCAGCGGTCACGGGAGTGACGGCCGGCAGCGAGATGGTCACGTCTTTGGCGACGAGGGTGCCGCCGATGTAGACGGTGTCGGCGAGGATAGGGCCCTTCAGGTCGAGCCACAGGTTTGCCATTACTCGTCACCTCCTTCGTAGTAGACAGAGAAGCCCGCGTCGGTGTATGCGACGTAGACGCTCGCAGACTTGAGGGGCGGGGTCGGGGTGACGGCGATGTCCCAGCGAAAGTCGCCATTCATCACGTCGGTGGTGCTGTTCTCGCTCTCGAGGAACAGGATCACGGGCTCGCCCAGCAGGGCGCCCATGCTCACATAGCCGTCGAGCTTTTCCTGCTCGCGGTTGATGATGCGATCCTTCAGCGCCCGGGTCATGGGGCTGTCAATCTCAGGGCTCCACTCGCGCTGAAAACTGTTGGTGATGTGCATGAGCATACGCATGGAGACGTCGAAGATCGCGCGGGGATCCACGTCTGCGCCGTAGGTGTAGGCGGCCGTATGGTCGCCCCACAGTACCCACTCGCCGCCCCATGCGACGGCGGTGCTGATGCCGTTCTGCGTCAGCTCCTTGCCGGTCTGCTGGTCGAAGCCGCGGTTGTTGGCGTTGGCGCCGAAATACTGCTTGATGATGGGGATCGCCTTGTTGCCGCAGGTCTCCATCGGGACGCTGTTGTGGCTGAAGTCGGCGCGCATGAGCTCGACCACGGCCAGCGTGCTCAGGTGGAACACGTTGCCGAGGTTGTCCACAGCCTGCGGCCAGTAGACCTTAGAGCGTTCGCCGGTGAAGGCGTTGGCCTTCTTCCATGCGATCGCCTTGGTGATCGTGTCGACCGCCTGCGCGGTGCTGTCCACGAGGGGCAGGTCGGCCACGACGAAGGCGTCCCAGTGGCCGTTGATCTTCTTGCAGGTCGTCAGCATGGCGTTATAGACGGCAGGGCTGTGACTCCAGCCGGGGGCCGCGATCAGATTGCAGACCGCGAACTGCTCGGGATAGAGCAGCGCGATCGCGCTCAGGCCGCTGTACTCGCCGGAGGAGGTGACGCCGCCGATGATGTCGCTGTCCTCGACGCTGTCGTCCACCTCGTAGAAGGTGGCCGTCAGGTTGCCGGTGAGCTGCGCGTCGTCCTTCAGGCTGGTGATGATGACCGTGCCCTTGGTGAAGTTATAGTCCACAGCGTAGTCGGTGCCCTCGACGTAGTTGCCGCTGTCATTCTTTGCGATGGTCAGGGTGTCGAGGATGATCTTGTCGCTGGCGAACTCGGCGCGGCCGCCGGTGAAGGTGAGGGCCTTGGTAGTGGCCGTCTCCTTGCGGTGCTTGCCCGCGGAGGGGTCGAGCACATTGATGACGTAGATCGGGCCGATGTTCCCGAGGGTGTTGTTGAAATGCGCGTACACGGCCTCGCACAGGGTAAAGGTGCCCCAGTCGGACGAGTAGCCGATCTTCTTCTGAGCGTCGACCAGACTGGTGATCTTGATCGGCGCGTTGATGATGCCGGCCTCGCCGAAGCCGCGCACGAGGTTGACGGGTGCCGTGCCGATATAGACCGGCGTGGTGCCCGCCTGCACGGCGCTCTGTGCCACGGTCTCGCCGATGTGGCCGTAGGCGCCGTAGAGGTATTCGTTTGCCATCTGCTTATCCTCCTTTGCATGAAATTAGAGCAGCCGAGCGGCTGCCCTTAAAGCAGGTGTTGGTAGCTTTTCGGGTTGCGGGTCAGGGTCTCCTCGACGGAGAACTCAGCCCATGCAAACCAGTACGGGTAGAAGTCGGGGACGGCGTCTTGCTCCGCGACGGGGCCGAAGGTGATGCCCTTCTCCTTGATGACGCGGAGGTCGCCGAGGTACTCGGCGTTTTCAATCAGCCGGAGAGCTGTGTCCACAAAATTCCATGCGTCACGCCAGCCCTCTCCGTTCTTCACGAAGTAGGAGGCCGCCGCCTCGTTGTATTGCTGGATGTAGGTGCCGCTGCCGTCGCCCTTCGGCTTGAAGATGTCGGGCCCGTGGTAGCCGGGATCCCACGCTGAGAAGCAGAGCCGGATCTTGATGTCTCGGGCACTCTGGAGCAGGTCGTCGTCGCCCTGAACGATCTGCACGCAGACCGACGGGATCGGCGCGGCGATGTTCGGGGGCGTCCTGTCCTTCGATGGTACGAAAAGCGAGAACGCGGCCGGGTTTACCAGCTTGTATGGGTAGGAGGCGTCCGTTGCGTTGTCGTCGGGGAGCTTCAGCTTGACCAGAGGGCAGACCTCGGCGGTCAGCCAGTCCCGGACGGTTTCGATGCTGTTGACGATGGACATGGGGCACCTCCTACATGGTGACAGTCTGGCCGAGGGCCACGGTGGCGATCCCCATGTCCTCGCTCCAGTCGTTGACGATGTACTCGCGGCCGTCGACGTTGAGCCCTTCGCCCGCCGGGCGCCGAGCGGGCAGATCCTCGACCGCCGCGTAAAGCAGCAGAGAGGACTCCGCGACGCTCAGCTCTTGCCCCCCTTGGCGTTCCTTCAGGGCGTTGTCGTCCAGCACGGCGGCGATGGCTTTGCCTTCGACGGTGTGCTTCTCACCGAACTCGTCGAGATTGAGAAACGTGCGCCGACGGTCAGCCTCGACCATCGCCTTGAAGCTGAAGGCCATCAGACGGGATCGGCGGCGCCGATCTGAGGGGGCTCCTCGTCGTCGGCACCGTCATCAGGCTGCTCGGCCTTGGTGGCCTCGATGGCAGCGATGACGTCGGCCTTCTTGCGCATAGCAGAGGCGTCCACGCCATAGCGCGTGGCCACTTCCTTCAGCTCGTCGAGCTTCATGTCCTCGTTGTACTCAGGGGCCTCGTCGGCCGCGGTGTTGGTGCTGGCAGGCTCGTCGGCGTCGTCGCCGGGAGCGGGTGCGGGCTGCTCGGCAGTCTCGCCCAGCTCGCCGATGTACTTGGCGACGCCTTCCTTCACCAGACGGGCCTCCAGCTCGTCGTCGAACTTCTGAGGGCCATCTGCTTCAGTGATGGGGATCACCTTGCGGCCGTTATAGTATTGTCGAACACGATCTCGCTGTACTCCCCACACTCGGGGCAGCGGTGGCACCAGCGTTCCTGCGTGCCTTGGTAAAAACTCGTCTCGATGTTGCTGTTGCCCTTGATGGTCGGGGTCGAGACCTCGACCGCCTTCGCGTTGTAGAATGTGGCCTGACGTGCTTCGGCCAGCGCCCACGGGTCGCCCTCGGTGCCGGCGCTGGTCGCCCAGCGGTCGCGCTCGTCGCCGATGATGTAGCGGGCGGGCGTGGAGGCCAGAGCCGAGGCGCTGTTGGAGCCGGTCAGGGTGAGCATACCGCCCGGGAAAGACTTCTGGAGGATCGTGTTGCCGCTGTCCTTGGCCTTGACGTCGTGCACCTTCGCCTTCAGGGGCTTGCTGTCGCGGATCATGGGGGCCACGCGGAGGCGGCTGAACTTTCGGGCGTCGTCGATGGTCGGGTGGACGTAGAGGATGCTGCCGGGGTCTTGGTCGATGATGTAGCCGATGATGTTGAGCTCGAGCTCGGACTTGCCGACCTGAGAAGCGGCTACCATGACTATTTTGTGCACCTTCGGATCCGTAAAGGCCCGCATGGGCTCCTCGAGGTACGGGGTGCGCTTGGTGCGCCACGGGCCGGCCTCGGCTGAGCTTTCCGGGGAGAGGCGGCGGTGCTTGTCGGCCCACTCGTCTACGGTCAGACTCTCAGGCGGGGCGAAGCGTTTGACCGCTCCGGCGATGGCGGTATTGAGCTTCGCGGCGGCTTTTTTAGTCGTCCGCGTCATCGGCGAGCTGTTCGCCCCAGCCTTCCCGATCCCTTACTCGCCGGGCGTACACCTCGGGATCGTATTTATAGCCGGCCAGCTCCGTCAGGATCTTGTAGACCTCTGTGCGGATGATCTCGGACGCCTCGGCGGGTGTTGCTGCGCCGGTGACGTCGACGGCCAGACGGCCCGGCAGGGCCACGAGCATCGACCTGATATTGTAGACGAGGTCGGTCATCACAGCCTCGACGTCCTCGCTGCGGTGCATGGTGCCCTCGAGCTCGCTGAGCTGGAGGGCGGCGATGTCTGCCTTGCTGCGCTTGAGGTCAGCCTCAGCCTCCAGACGCCGGCCCTCGATCTCGCTGTCCTTCTTCGACGGCTCCCGGCCGTTGGCCTTGGCCGTCAGGTATCGGATGTACCTCTGGATCGTCGGCAGCAGGTCGTAGCGGTTGGCGTTGCCTTCCTTGACCGCGGTGATGACGCCCTCCTTGGTGAGCTGCTGCACTCGGCGGGGCGTCATGTCGAACAGGGCCGCGATGGTCTTACTGTCGACGAGCTTGTTGTTGGTTGGGTTCGGCATGGCGTTCCCTCCTTTCTGCCGCTCGGGCGAAACGAAACGGCCCGAAAAAAATTTTCCCCGGCTGCGCGTTTTTTGGGCTCGCCAGCACCGCAGGCCAGAGGGGCCCGTCACAGTACCTTCGGCGCGGCGCTGCGCGCGTGGAGGCGTCTGCGCGGCGCTGTGGCGCGCTCTGTGCGCGTCTGGCGGTGTGGGGCCGGGCTCGGTGCAGGGCGCCGTGGTGTGGCGCCCTGCGGGCCGCTGTGGGCTACTTCCCGAGAGCTCGGTCGAGGTTGTGCTGGAGGCGCTTGGCTGTCTCGTCGTTGAGCTTTTTGTAAATGTTTGCATTGACGGTTTCATTGTCTATCATCTGCGGCACTGAGAGCGTGTGGATGGCTGTGACCGGGTATTTCCCAGCAGGTGACCTCTGGAACGGGATCATCGTTGCCGATCCACTGGCTGCCGGAGCAATAAAAGGTGGCGTTCCGTACTTTCCGCGTAGCCGTTCCTTTTTCCCTTTTTTGATTTGGAGGGTTATGCTGTACTTCTTGCGGACTCGCGCCATCGCCACATTGAGGGCAGCCCCGCCTTTAGCATTTACCCCTTCGCCCGGGATTGCGCGCTTTTTGTCGGTCAGTGCCGCCGGCCTTTTGGGTGTCATCGAGAAATGCAACGGCGTGAGCGGGTTGCCTGTGTAGATTAGTGTCATCGTTTCTATGGTTTCTCCTGAAACGCGGATATTTGCGGCTTTCCCACCTTCGCCTTTTTTGGCGGGCATAATCTCGGACTTTTTGATGTTGTACTGTTTCCTAACCTCGTCAGAAATCCAGCCCGGCGCTCGTGCCTTCATATCATTGACGGTGTTCTTGATAGCTTTTTTGCCGCCGTCTTTGAGTTGCTGTACTTGCCGCATGAGACTGTCGAAGTTTTGCACCTGAAGCGTTATTGTTGATTTTCCCATTTGAAGCCTCCTTACTTGCATAGAAAAACCGCCGCAGGCCGGTTAGCCTGTGGCGGTTCGTTGAACAATATTTACTTGATCGGCTGACCTTCCAAGCTGAGGTGGTGCATCTTTCCATCTGGTGTTGTTATGGCTATGCCAGTCGGGTCGCTCACGATGGAGACATCCGAGTTATTCCCGTCGTCCGGCCACTCATATCCGAGTTTTCTTTGCCAGCCTTTTCCTGTCTCGAAGTGGACGGCTTTGACGACGACATTTTCGGTATCTCCTTCGTATGCGACGGCACAGATGTCCGTGGTCATCAGGTATGCCTCCGGCCGATCATCGCATAGGTGGCGCTGGCTGCTTTTCTCGCTGTTGATGGTGTAAAGATTGCCATCTTCAGTCAAGACATGGGCGGTGCCGCTATCTAGCACGATAGCCGACTCTATGCCTTCGTCCATCTTCTTGATTTTCAAACCTTCAGTTTGTGTTGTGAGTGCAATGCAATCGTCGGCGTTCCCATCGATGCCTGAATGAAGAAAGAAACGACCAGAGGGGGGAAGTCCACGTATTGCTCGGATCGAGCCACTCCTTTCCCTTCTTGTAGAATTGTGTCGGTTCTCCTACTACATTGAGGTGGATTATCCACTCGCCGTTTTGGATCACCTTTTGTTTGCCGCCATTTGAGGTCTCTGGCTTTCGCCTGAATAGTTGTGAAAAAAGTCCCATGTTTTCGCTCCCCTTCTCGATGACTATTTTAGTCATCTTTGGGATAATTGTAACATAAACAAGGGGGTTTTATCAACCATCTCTCTCCAGCGGTCTGCCGTCGGTTTCTGTTTGGTTTTCTTTTGGTTGGCCGCTCGGAATTGTCACGGCGTTGCCCGTGTGTCCGGCGGTCTTTTGCAGGATATAGAATAGCACGGGTCGCTACTGCTTTTCAATTCCTTTTACTTCCCTTTTGTTCCTTTTACTGCGTTTTACTGCCGCAGCTCAGGCAGGGGCTCCAGCTCGTCCAGCACGGCGGCGAGGTTGAGCAGGGCGCGGCCGTGGATCTTGTATGTCCTGTTCTGGTAGGCGTCCACTCTGTCGACGTAGTCCCGCCGATCACCGAACAGGACGCCGCAGGTGCTCTCCCAGTCAGCCCGGTCGAAGTAGCGCAGCCGGATGACGGCGCGCTCGTCGGGGTCGGAGAGCTGGAGGATCAGGCCCTCGATGGCGTTGCGCTCCTGCTTCTCCTCAGCCTTGAGCCGGTCGATCTGTTCCTCGAGCTCCATTTTCCGCTCCACCATCATGCCGGTGCGGTCGGATGGTGTGCCGGATCCGCGGGGCATACCTGTCAGATCAGGGCCGGGCGGGGAGGCCATCGCCATCTCCATGCGGTCGAGGCGTTCGAGTTGGTTGTCGATGTCCCTCAGCATGGCGGTGTAGGCCGCGAGCCTGTCCTTGATCCGTTGTGTGATCGGCTTCTCGCTCATTATGTCAGGGCGTCACTCCTGCTCACCTCCTTCCTCGTCAGGCTCGAAGATCGCGGCGATCTCCTCGCGCGGTAGCTCTCGGCCTTGACGGACGCAGCGCACGGTTGTCTTTCCTGTTATTCTGATGTACCTCTTGACGATCACGTCCGTGAAGGCGGGCGTCAGCTCCATGATGTAGGAGGGCTGCCCGTATGCCTCGCAGGCGGCCAGCGTCGTGCCGGAGCCGCCGAAGGGATCATAGACGCCCGTGGCGAAGTCCGTGTTGTCGACCAGCTTCTCCAGCAGCTCGACGGGCTTCTGTGTTGGGTGCAGCTCATTCCCGGAGCGGGAGATGCTCAGGACGTTGCCGTAGCCCTTGTGGCCGTCGAAGTGGGTGGCAGCCTTGGCGCCGAACAGAATGAGCTCATGCTGCGAGCGCCAGCCGACGCCCATGCCCGGCGTGCCCTTGTCCCATACGATCTCAGACTTGACGCCGAAGCCGGCCGCCTCGACGAGGTCAAACAGATATACCCACATACGCCAGTCGGTGAAGATGTAGGCGTAGAGGCATGGGATGTCGGTGAGCGCGCCGCGGATCAGGTTTTGGTAGCCGCGCGTGCTGAGGATGTCGTTGGCGATCTTCGGGGCCTTGCCGTTCTTTCTCTCGGTGCCGATGCTGCCGGTCGACTTCTGTGACTCCTTGCTGCCGCCCGAGCAGTAGGGCGGGTCGGTCAGCAGGATCTCAGGCTTGTTGCCGTCGAGCAGCAGGGCGCGATCCTCCGGCCGGGTGCAGTCTCCGCAGAGGACGCGGTGCCGGCCGAGGATCCAGAGGTCGCCGTACTGTGTGACCGGCGCGGCCGGGGCCGGGATCTCGGCGTCGGGGTCGCTGCTCGGCTCCTTGGTGTGCAGCGCCTCAGAGAGGGCCGTCACGATGTTGCCGTAGTCGTCCTCGGTGTAGCCGCTGAGCATGAACGGGATCTCGCCGGTGTCGATGTCGGCGAAAACCTCGGCGAGCATCTTGTTGTCAGTGGTGGCGAGCTCCGCGATGCGGTTGTCAGCCGTCAGATCGGCCAGCTCCTCGGCCTCGCTGGCGTAGTCCTGATAGTCGACCGGGGCGTCGGTCAGGTCGTCGAGCTGCGCGGCCATGAGACGGCCGTGGCCCTTGGTGACGAGCCCGCTGCGCTTGCTGACGGTGATCGGGGCGCGCCAGCCCGTCGCCCGGATGATAGAGGCGAGGAGCTTGATCTGCTCCGGCGGGTGCTGGTTGGGGTTCTTCGGGTTCGGCCGGAGGTCTTTGATCGGCACGATGGCGTCATGGGCGCAGAACACGGGGACGCCGTCGGCGTATGCCTTCGGCTCCGCTGTGGTGATGTACTCGGACAGCTCCGGCCCGTCCTGCGGCTGCGGTTTATTCTTTGCCATGTTTGCCTCCTTTCAGCCTTCCGCTCCCTCCGCAGAGGTCGCAGGCGACTCGCGTGTCCTCGACGCGGACGGTCGGCCCGTTGATGCACCTCGCCATCTGCATCGCTTTTACTTTTCCAGATCCGAGGCATTTGGGGCAGACGTCCCCGGCTGTGATGCCGGTGTTTATGATGATCTTATTCACGGGCTCGGCCTCCTCTCTTGAATTGCCCGGCCTGCGGGCAGGTGGCCCAGTGGGGCCGGTATCCAGCGTCTGTGGCCTCACCTCCGGGCACGACCTCGCCCCGGGTGGCGACGATCTTGTCCTTCCCGCCGGGCGCTGCCTTATAGTAGACCGGCGCCGGATCGCACGGCATGGCCTTCCCGGCCGGTGTCTTGATCCAGACAATCGGAGCGCCGCAGCCCCGGCAGGTTGCTTTATTCATGGCCGTCACCTCCTGCTGAGAATTGCTTCTCGATCCACTTGTGGAGGCTGGAGTCTTGCCAGTTGTTTCGGCCGTCAAGACGGTTTTTCAGCCGTTCCAGTTTCGCCTCCTCGACCTCCTCGGTAGATCGGTGGAAGATGATGCGGAGCTGGTCGAGCATGATCTGGACGTCGGCCATCTCCTCGATCACGTTGCCGATCGCTGCGGTCACTTCGCAGCCAGCCTGTGCCCGTTTGATTTTGCAGAGGGCTTTGGTCAGCTCGGCCATCTCCTCGACGGCCATGTCCATTTGTGCCGGTGCGCCGTAGGTCGTGATCGCACGTTCCAGCAGGGCCCGGCGTTCCTCCGTGGTCATCACGGGCGGCCTCCCTTCGTCAGCTCTCTGACCAGTACGGCCACGAGCGCGATCACGATGATGGCGAGGGTGATGGCGGTCGGGATCCAGATCGGGGCCAGTACCCACATCCAGCTCCAGTTGATGACGCCGGTGAGCTTCAGGACGATGAAGGCGACGGCGAGAAGGCCGCAGAAGCCGATCCCGCCGGCCGTCGTGTTGTTTCTTTCGTTGTTCATGTATTACCTCCAGTATTATTTGCCGAGCCCCTTCAGCGCGCAGGCTGTGCAGGCGGTTCGGACGTCGGGCTCCAGTGCGAGGATCCGGCGGGCCGTGTCTGTCTGCCAGCACTCAGCGCCACAGACGGGGCAGGTGGTGAGCTGCCAGTCGTCCGTCGGAGGCTCCGGGACGTTATCGCGCAACGGCATGGTGAGGATCCCGCCGTCTCCGGGCTGGTGGGGCGAGAGGATGGGCTCAGGCTCGTCGGGGATCATGGTGTCGAGGAGCTCGTTGTACTTCTTGAATATGGCCTCCGACGCTGCGCTCCAGCTCTCGCCGTGCTCCGTGTCCTCCGGGGTGGCGACGTGGGCCAGCTCGTGCGCCAGCAGCTCAGGGGCGGCGCTGATGGGCGCCTCGGCCGAGATGCAGACGATCGGCGTGCTGCCGTCGTCGGGAAAGATGGTCAGGCCGTAGGCGGTGCCGTTGGTCTCGTCCCACAGGTCGGGGACGTACTGCGCGACGTACTCGACGCCGGGGTAGAGCTCAGAGAAGGCCCGGGCCACGATGGCTGTCGGGTCGTTGATGAAGGGCGAGGCCATCGGGCCGATCTTCTCGTACTGCTTCAGGGCCGTGTAGGTCTCGCGCAGCATGGCCCGCACTTCGTCCTTCTTAATGCCGTTGATGGTGGGCCCGTTCAGGATCAGATCGAGCATCCTGTCGCTCCAGTCCTGCATCAGGTGGGTCTCCGGCATACCGCAGCCGAAGGGCACGACGTCGACCTTCTCACGGGTGAGGGTTTCGTATTCTTTCACGGTGCTGCTCCTTTCAGAAAAGCCGAGCGGGCCGGAGCCCGCCCGGCGCTCCATTTACTGCATGACGACGACCTTGCCGGCGTCGATCAGATCGCCCATGTTCTTCAGGAAGTAGTCGGCGATGTTCTTCTTGGCCTCGAGCTTCCAGATGCCGCCGTCAGCCTCGAAGAAGCCGATCCCCTCGTCGGGATCCACGCGCAGCAGGAACTCGCTCTCGGGCTGCTCCACCTCGAGGAAGGTGCGGAACGGCCGCAGCATGACGCGGGGCTTGATCTCGACGACCGCGTTGAGGGCGACGCCCTGACGTGCCTCGACGGTCTGCGTGACGCCGTTGTCGTTGGTGCTGACGCTGTTCTCGTTGGTCATGCGACTCAGCAGGTCGAGCAGGTAGGCCGTGCCCTCGTTGGGGATGCAGAGGCTCCGCAGCTCGATCAGAGCTACCTCGCGTCCCCTGAAGCCGGTGCGCAGGCCCGGGGCGTCAGCCTTGGCGCGGTAGAGCGTGTTGCGGGAGAAGTCGCTCAGGTAGGTGGTCATCACCTCGACGGTGTCGTTGCTCTTGACCTGCACCATGATGGTCGTGCCGACCTTCTCGAGCTCGGTGCGGATCAGCTTGCAGATGCTATCGAGTCCGCTGACGCTGATGCAGTCAGGGCGGTCGACGTGCGGCGGGATGCGGGTGAGTGATGCGTCGGCGTAGGTCTGGCCGTTAATCTCGAAGATCTTGGTCTCCTTCAGGCTGACGATTTTGTCGATCATTTTTGCGAGCATTGTGTTGTCCTCCTTGTTCTGTGTTGTGGGTGTTTATCCGTGCTGGACGAGCTTCAGGAGCTTCGGGGCCTCCTGCTGCGTGCCGTCCATGTTCATTTGGCCGGGCACCTGCGGCACCATCTCGGCGACGACGAGCTCGCCGTTGCCGTCAGAGGTGACATAGAGGGCCGTGGCGACGGGGTTGGTGGCCGCGAGCGTAGACTTGGCCGTCACGGGGACGCCGATGGTGCGGCGCTCGTCGTCCGGGGTCAGCTCGATGGTGAGAGTGATCTTGCGCTTGGCTGTGGCCTTCGTGTTGGGGTCGAGGATGTTCTGGATCACCTTGTCCATCTCGTAGTCGACGCGCTCCTCGAAGGCGCCGCGAGCCATCGACATGATGCTGTCGCGCTGGTTCTGTTCGTTCATGTGGTTGCTCCTTTCTTTCCGCTGCCGGCCGTTCCGTACTTCTCGAGCGTGTCCTTCATCGCTCCGGCGATGCACTCGGCCATGACTGTCGCGGTTTTGGTTTCGCTGCTCTTGGCAGCCTGTTCAATGGCTGCGCGGATCTCGTCGGGCTCATAGCCCGTGTTCTCATAGGCGGCGAGCTTCTGGACGAGCGCCTCCTTGGTGGCTGCGCTCCAGTAGCCCGTCTTGATGCCGTTGACTCTCTCGTGGGTCAGACGTTCCATGCTGGCCCTCCTCTCAGGTGGCCGATCCGAGCGTCATCTGCTCGGCCTCGGTCGGGTTGTCTGCGTAGGCTGCGGCCGTCTGACCCGTGGGGCCTGAAGGCTCCGCTCTGGCCCACACGGCCTCGGTGGCGTCTGAGCGGGTGGCCTTACGGCGGCCGACCGTCGTGAGGATCCCGATCTCCTTCAGCTCTGTGAGCCGCGGGGCGACGTAGTTGCGGTTGAAGTACGGGATCCGGCCGGCTGCAACGGGCTCCTCGGTGATCTCGCTGGCCGTGAGCTCACGGTTGCCGAGGGTCTCGAGGATCAGGCGGCAGCGGGCGGCCCGCTTTGGTAGTACGGCGTCATAGCTGCGGCGCCGGGTCTCTTTGGTTGTCTGGTTCATGTGTTTCCTCCTTTCCGGCCAGCTCGACGCTGTCGGCTGGCGCGTCCTTGACTTCAGGCGTCGGCGCTTCGTTGCCCCACACGTCCCATCCCGGGGCAGCCTCTCGGGCGAAAAGCTCGATGCGGGGCAGGTCTCCCATCAGCTCGACGATCCTGTCGCGGATTTCGGCCGGCTTTCTGCTGTGCTGCTGGAGCGGGGAGAGGACGACGCTGCGGACGCTGCCGCTGATGCGCTTCGGCTTGCCCTTGGTCGCCAGCAGGCAGATCTCTGAGTTGCTGCGCGTCCAGTTTCCGAGCCCCATGAAGATGCCGGTGCCGTTTCTGTTCTGCTTTACCCAGTTGAAGGCGACGGTCTTGTAGCTGAAGCCCCACGCCTCGATCACGTCGAGGGCCTCGCGGAGCATGGGGAAGGTCGCCCACATGAAAAGCACGCAATCCTCGTTAGCAATACCCCCCCGCAGCTCCGACACTCATGCGCTTTATGTCCTCGATGGTCATGGTGTCGTAGTGCTTGGAGGCTGCTGCTCTGGTGCCGCGGTTCTGATAGCTCCACGGGGGATCAGCGTAGATGATGCTGTACTTCTTGTCAGGGAGTGGGGTCATGGGCGGTCTCCTTTCCGAGCACTTCCGACTCGATGCCGTGCAGGAACTTGATGAAGCCGGCCGTCGCCGGCACCTCGTAGCGGGAGAGCTCTGCGTGCGTCATGTACTTGCGGCCGTAGATCTCGGCCATATCACGCCAGACGGGCCACGGAATGCGGTAGAAGTCCGTCAGGCTCACGGAGACGAGCACGAAGGCGATGGCGCCGAGCTTGTGATGGGCCTCGAGGTCGTCCTGCTGCTCTTGAGTGAGCCGGCGCTGCTCGATGCGCTCGTCGTCGGTGTGTTTGGCCTCGAAGTAGATGCTCCGGCCGCCCTTCAGGGTGCCGCCATAGTCCGGCTGGGCCTGCTTGGTGTAGCAGGCGATGAACTGGCCCTTGCGGTTCTTGGCGCCGAGGGGCTTCATGGGCTCCGGCGTCTTTTCAATCTTGGCGAGGCCGCGGCTGAGGTAGTAGTCGCACGAGGCCGAGATGATATTCTCGAAGTAGCCGCCGGCGACTCTGGCCTGCTTGCCGCGGATCTGCGCCATCATGTGTTTTTCGGCTGCGTATGGCGTCGGGTCGTTGTAGCCCTCCGCGTTCTTTCTCGGGTCGTACTTCGTCACGGCGTTCAGCCTCCGATCTCGATGTGGACGCCCGGATCGGAGATCAGGCGGTCGGCGAGCTCGAGGATGACGCTGCCATCCAGCTCGATGCTGATGGGGCCGTGGTCGAGGTGCTGGTTGCAGACGGCCATCGCCCTGAAGGCGGGCAGGTGCAACGTGACGCTGCCGATGTCCGGCTTGTCCTCCTCGCTGTTTTCCAGCTCCTCGTCCGGCTTCAGCTCGCTGATGGCCTCGAAGCCGTTGCGGACGGGGATGCCGTGCGCCGTGGCGAGCTCGATCTCCGCAGCCATGCCGGCCGAAGGGTGGTCAATACCGAAGGCCCACAGCTCGGAGCAGCCGAGCACCAGCTCGCTGCCGATCTTCAGGGCCAGCTCACGCTCCTCGGGGACGTTGTCGTCCATGAACTGCGTGAGATAGATGTGCGGGGTGACGGGGATGACGCCCTTCTCCACAGCCGCGCGGCTGTACTCCTTGGCGTGCTGGATGTTGTTCTCGTAGTCCCCGCGGCACGGGGAGCAGATGTAAACCTTTTTCATGTTGTTCCTCCTATCGTGAGCGCCAGCTCTGGCCGGTGAGGGTGATGCCCCTGCACATTTCCATGAGCCGGTCGATGGTGGCCCGGGCCGTCATGCTGTCGTGGCTTTCTCGCGGCGTCATGCGGTCGATCAGGGCCTCAGTGTCGTAGTTGGTGGTCACTATGGTTGGCAGGTATGCCTCATAGCGGCCGTTGATGATGTTGTAGACCGTGGAGATCGCCCACTCGGTCGGCGGCTCCTTGCCGATGTCGTCGATCACGAGGAGCGGGACGGTCTTGTAGATCTTCAGGACGTCGCTCTCGCTGCCGCCGGTCGCGGAGTAGGTGCGCTTGATACGCTCCAGCAGGTCGATCATCGTCATGCAGATGACCGGCTTGCCTTGCGCGATCAGGTGGTTGGCGATGGCAGCGGCGAGGTGAGTCTTGCCGGTGCCCGGCGGGCCCGCGATAAACAGACCGTTGCGGCCGGGTTCCTGACGGCCGGGCTGTGGCAGCATGGCGTCGAAGCCTTCGGCATAGCGCCGGGCGGCTGCCGCTGCTCGCTTGTTGTCGTCGGTGAGCTGGAAGGTGGAGAAGGTGCGCCGCAGGAAACGGTCGCCCATGCCTGACTCGCCGACGATGCGCTTGATGCGATCGCGCATTTTCTTCTCCTCCTCAGCCTTGGCGGCTGCGGCCTCAGCAGCTTCGCGCTCTGCCTTCGCCTTCTCATAGGCAGCCACGGCCTCGGGGCAGGTGCATCGCTCGGCTCCGTAGGGAGGCCAGAGGATGCGGTTGCCGAGCTGGTTGCCCTTGTGGTAGCGCAGGGCGCCGCAGAACTCGCAGGGGACGGGCTCAGGGACTCCGGGACGGCCGGCGAGGCGCTCGTCGTTGCTCCAGATCCAGTTACCGGCGTCACTCGTCGTCGGCCGGCTTGAAGCCCTTGCCCCAGTCTCGGCCGGAGCTGTCGGGCTGTTCAGGATCTCGCTGATTTTCTGCACCTTCGTTCACCTCCTCATTGTCCCAGTAGCCGCCGTTGAGCCATGTGCTCGGGTTCGGTATGTAGCGCCCGTTCTCCCGGCGCCACTGGTCGCTCCGCTTCTGAGCGTCGACCGCCTGCATGATCCTCTCGTGGAGCTCAGCGGTGGGCTTGATCTTGTTCCACGCCTTCAGAGCGTACTGCTTGCCGGTCTTTTTCGGGTAGGCTTTCCAGAACTCGAGAAATCTGGCCTCGACGAGCGACTTCGTGCCGCCGTCACTCCCCTCGTCAGAGGGGGAAGGGGGTGTATTACCTTCTCTTGTCTTATCTTCTCTACTCTGGTCTACTCTGCCTCCGGCTTTCTTGCGGCTGTTTGCCGGTCGTCCTGCGGTCGGCGTTTGGTCGTCCGGCGAGGCGTCGGCAGACGCCGCAGCAGCGGCCCGGCGACTGCGGGAGCGCTCTTTCTCGGCTTGCCGCTGGTCGATCAGCTTGCCGGCGTACTCGTACCAGTCGTGGATCTCGAGCGTCCCGTCCTCTTTTTCGTCGATCCAGCCCGCCCGGATCAGCGTTTTCGCCAGCTTTTCGGGGTCTCCGTCCCACTGAGCGGCCCGCGAGATCATGCGCGGCGTGATGTCGACGAGGCTGCCGGTCGGGGCGTTGTCGAGGGCCCACAGCCAGAACGAGACGAGCAGCCCCATCATGTGCGGCGGCTCGACTTCGAGCTGGTCAGCAGCGTCGAACAGTTTGCGGTGATCCTTGAGCGTCTGATGCACTTGCAGCCATGCCACGGTCGTCACCTCCTTTCTGTGGTCGTTGGTTTGTGGCCTGCTTTTGGTCGTCTGCCGGTCGTCCGGCGGTCATGTTAAAAAGGAAGGTCGCCATTGTCCTCGATCTCCGTGAAGTCGCCGGAGCCCTCAGAGTAGCCCGGATCGGCGAAGTCGCTGCCAGAGCTCTGGCCGCCGTCCTTCTTGCTGTCGCAGAAGTGGACGGAGTCGACCGTGACCTCGACGGCTTTGCGGCGGTTTCCGTCCTTGTCCTCGTAGCTGCGGCTCGTGAGCTCGCCCTCGACGAGGACGAGGCGGCCCTTGCTCAGGTACTTGCAGACGAACTCGGCCTGTGCGCGCCATGCGACGCACTCGATGAAGTTGGTGATCTTCTTGCCGTCCTTGGTCTTGCGGCCGGTGTCGCTGGCGAGGGTGAAGCTGGTGATCGCCGTGCCCTGCTGCGTGTACCTGAGCTCAGGGTCGGCGGTTAGACGGCCTTGGAGGCCGGTGTGGTTATACATTAGGCGTTCCTCCTTGCTGGTTATGCTGTGCGGCCGCGTTGTCGAGGGACGTGCAGATCTCGTCGTACTCTTGGCGGGTCAGGGTGGCCGGATCCTGCTTTTTGTACTTCTCCACGATCCGGGCGTTGGTGCGCTCCTTGGTCATTCCTGCGGCCTCTGCCTTCTTGTAGAGGCGCGCGAGCTGCGCGTCGCTCAGACGGCCGGAGCTCTGCCCCTGACGGCCCTGTGCGGCCTGCTGGCGGCCTCCAGCGCCGGATCCTTTGCCCTGCGCGCCGAAGTCGCTGTTGTCGGGGTCGTCCTCGCCTTGGTCAACGGTGAACTTCTCGAAAAGGTAGTATTTCAGGGCGTAGGTGTGGGCCGCGCCCTTGGCCTTGGCGGGGTCATCGTTCCAGCCGACGGCGTGGACGGTGGCCTCGATGGTCTCGTCGTCGTTGTCGAGGTTCAGCCAGCGGATCGTCAGGTCGGCCTCGTAGAGGAACATGAGCTTGTCGCCGTTGCGGGTCTTGGTCTGCATGGTGATCCAGTAGACCGGGTCGCCGTTCTCGGCGTGGCGCGTGGCCTGCTCGCTGATGACGTCGAAGTCGACGCCGAGCTCGTTCATTATGGGGGTGATCTTCTCCCACACGTCGTAGATCTTGGCGTACTTGTAGCTGACGCCGTCGCTGTGCTGCTTCTTGACGATCTCCGGGCAGGCTTTCCGCATTTCGACGAGCTTCTGCCGGAGCGTCAGGCAGGCGGCTTCAGGAGGGGCCGCAGCAGCGGCCGCCTCGGTTTTCTTGGTTTCTGCCATATCGGTGCCTCCTTACACGTCGACCGTGAAGATGCCCGGGGTCTCGTAGACGGTGACGCCCTCCACGATCTCGCCGGTCTCGGTCAGGGTTGCGATGTCGCCGGTGTAGCTGAGCAGCTTCTTCAGATCGGCCCATCGGGTCGACTCCTCGACCTTTACGAGCTCGCCGTAGCCGTTGGCCTTGAGCCACGGCACCAGCTTGGTCTCGTCGAGCTTGGTCTTGGTGGTGCCCTTCTTGAAGGTCAGGGTGCCGGAGAGGAGGCGGTACTTCTCCGTCGTTTTTGTCTCCTTGTGGGGGACGGTGGCGAAGAAGTCAGCCAGACAGCTCGTGAGGTACGAGGTGCCGTTCTCCATGCGCTTGCGGGCGGCGGCGACTTTCTCGTTGATGGCCGCGATCTGCTCGTCGGCCAGAGCCTTCAGACGGTCGTACTCGCTGCGCTCGTCTGCGATCTTGCGGATGGCCCAGTCGGCGCAGCGGTCGTCAGTGATGCGGAACGGGGCGCGCTCGCCCTCTGCGACGGCGCCGAGGTCGACCTGCTCCAGCTCGTCCAGCGTGGCAGCAGGCAGCAGCTCGGGCTCCTGTGTGGTGGTGGCCTCTGCGTCTGCCTGCTCGGCAGCGAGGGCCGCGGTGGTCTTATCGCTCATTGTTGTGCTCCTTTCTTTCGGTGACGTTGAAGGTGAGCATCACGCCGCAGGTGACAGGGGTGACGCTCTCGAGCTCGAGGTCGCGGCCGCTGCGGAGGTGCAGGGTCTCGCCCGGCTTCATTTCGGTGAGGTGTTTCATCTGGTACTCCTTTCTGCAAAGAAACGGTGCCCGCCTTCCTCGATGACGAAGATCTGGCTCTCGTGGAAGTCGCTGGTCACGAGGGCGGGGTTGTAGAAGTAGAGGATCGGCTCGTCCACGACGGTCTCGCCTCGGTCGAACACGGCCGCGACGGCGTCCTTGACGCGCTGTGTGGGATCCGGCCGGCTCTTAGTGTAGCTGTAAAGGACGACGGCCTCAGAGGGGTCGACGCCACGCTTCTCGGCTGCGTTGAGGATGCACTGAGCGACGAGCACCTGGCCCTCGAAGGACTCCCCGCCGGCCTCGGCCATGACCACGCGCTCGACGACGTCGCGCTCGGCGTCGGTCAGAGGGTAGCGCACGGCGGGCTCGGTCGGATCCACGGTCTCAGCGGCCGGGGCGGGGGTGTCCGGGATGTATGCGCCGACGGTGTTAGTCGGCGGCAGGATGTCGGTCTCCTGCTTGCTGCCGGCCGGGGTGGTGAAGATTGCCACGGAGATGCCGCCCAGCAGAAGGACGGCAGCGGCCAGCGTGGCAGCTCTCAGGGCTTTCCTCTTGGCACGGCGGCGCCGGCGTGTTATACTTGCGGTGCGGGATCCGTATGCTGGCAGGCTGCTGGATCTTCTCGCATGGGTCGCCCGGTCGCAACGGGCGGCCCTTTCTTTTGTGGTTTCCATTGGTTTCTCCTTTCACTGAGCCCGTGCGACGGTCAGACCACAGAGGGCGTGAGTGAGGTCGCTGAACTCGGTCTCTCGGACGGTGTCAGCGGTCAGCAGCACGAGGTAGTCGTTGTCGTAGTAGTCGATCTCGGGATGCCGCTGCCGGTTTACTTCATTTTTGTGGCGGGCGTAGGGCTCGGCACGATTCCAGACGTCGTCAGGGATCCAGCGGTCGAGGTGATCCTCGACGCGCTCGCGCAGCTCCTCGCTCGTGATTGTGATCTCCGGGCTCATGCTGTCACCTCCGCGCCACGCGGGCCGGGAGCGTCTGCTCCGGGCGGGTCAGGCCCTTGCTGAAGCCCTGCGGCTCATATCTGACGCCCACGATCCGGCGGCCGCTGACGCCGTACTTGGGGTTGTAGCCGAACAGGTTGACGTAGCTGCCGAGATCCTCGCGCTCGTCGTCCATCGCCTTCAGCACCTCGAACAGGGCCAGCACGTCGTCGATGGCGCGGTGGCTGTTCTGCACCTTGCCGGTGAGGTCATAGGCGATGATCGCGTTGGCGAGCTTGTGCGGGTAGGCCCTGCGGTCTTTGTAGACCGTCAGGCTGTCCAGCCAGTCGATCCGGCCGACCTTCTGGCCGCGGAGCAGGCCACGGAGGAAACAGGCGTCAAACTGCGCATTGTGGGCGATCATCAGGGTCGGGCCGTTCTGCATGAGCTTGGCGATCTGGCTGGCCGCCTTGGCAGGCTGCACGCCCTCGGTCTGGAGCCGCTCGTCGGTGATGCCGGTCAGGCTGACGATGTTCTCCGGGAGTGTCTCGCCCTCGGGCAGCTTGATGAAGGTGTCCATCTTGCCGGCGATCCGCAGGCCGCCGGTGGCTGTGCGCTCCACGCGCAGGGCAGCGAGCTCGATGATCTGGTCGTTGTCGAAGTCGAGGCCGCTGGTCTCGGTGTCAAACACGACGAGGGCCTTGTAGCGGTCGAACAGGGTGGAGAGGTTACTCATGCCGGGCCTCCTTCTCGCGGGTGGCTCTCAGGGTGCCGAGCATAAACGAGAGGGCCGTGGTCAGTTGATCCTCGGTGGCGAAGGTGCCGCCGAACTGCTCAGCCAGCGCCGCGATGATCTCGCCGGCGTGCTCCGGCGTGACGTCGTCGGTGGCTTCGTCGTCCTCGATGGAGATCAGGAGATCGGAGTCCAGATAACAAGCGGGGCGCAGGCCGCTGAGGCCGTTGTAGGCGCGGCGCCCGTACAGAGCGCCATCGGCGCGGACGAGGCGGGCGAGTGACTCGTAGCCGTTAGACTTCGTGCTGAAGGCGGTGGACAGCCACCACCAGTCGTCTGCATTGGGGATGACGTCGCGGTTGCGCCGGTACTGGTCGACCGTCAGCAGGAAGATGGTGACGGTGCAGGTGCCGTAGTCCTTCAGGCCGTCGTCGGTGGTCAGGTCGAGCTCCGTGGTCAAGAAGGCGTTGGGGCCGTTCACGTCCTCGAGCAGGTTGTCGAGGTAGGCGCCGTTGAGGTATTCCTTGCTGCTGGCGACGGCGAAGTTGTTGCAGTTGCCCTCGTCAAAGGCTCGGGTCTCGATGATGTCCTTGCTCAGGCAGAGGGCGCGTCCGTCGTCGTTTTCCAGCAGGATCCAGCTCTGTCCGGCATAGTCGAAGGCCGTGCCGCGGGCGGCGTTCTTGAGTGCGATTTTTTTCATAGGGTTGCTCCTTTCGTTCTCTGCGGCCGAGCCTTCTGGCTGGCCTGAATGTTTGGCAGGGTCTCGCCGGCGCGGAGCCGGCTCTCACAGTGCGGGCAGATGTAGCCGGTGCGGGGGGTCTTCTGGTAGATGCTGACGTTCCAGTCGAGCCCGCAGCCGACGCACTTGGCTGTCATGGGCCTCCACCTCCTTCCGCAGCCAGAGCCTCGAAAACATAGCGCCGGATGCGGTTGCGGTACTTCTTCCGGGTTCTGGCTTTCTTTGCGTGAGCTGCGAGGTGCAACCACTTCGGCGGCACTCCGATGGCCTTGGCCGATACCTTCCAGAGCTTTTTGAGGGCAGAGAGCACGGCGTTGATGACCGGCTTCAGGGCCTCGGCCAGCTTGGCGGCGATTTCCCGCAGAGCGTCGGCCAGCTTCTCGAAGGCTTCGCGGGCCTGCTGCATCTTCTCACGATCGGCGAGCGCCATGCTGCCGTCGTAGACGTAGGGGCTCAGCTCGTCGTCGTCTCCGTCGGCCAGACGCTCACAGAACGGGAGGCCGGCAGCTTCGGCAGCCTTGCGGCCCTCCTCGAGGGCGTCCCGACCTTGCGTGACTTCGCAATAGTCCGCGAGGCGGTTGCGGCCGCCTTCGTAGTGCCAGCGGATCCCGGCGGCGATCTCGTCGATGGTCATGTCCTCACCGAAGTGGCCGCAGTAGTAGCCGTTGACGATGACGGCGTCCGGGTCTGCCTTCAGGATCCCGATGGCGTCGTTGAGGTCGTTGGTCTCCCACTCGCCGTTCCAGATGTCGCTCCAGATCGTCAGGGCGTTCCACGAGCGGCCGGTGCGATACACGATTGTCCAGCCGATGCCGTCGCGGATCTCTGCGGCGAAGTCTCGGGCGATGTCTCTCAGTGCTGCCATGCTGGCGCCTCCTCTCTGGTGATGTGCACGACGGTGACGAGGTCGTCGATCTCGTGCTTGGTGGTGTAGGTGTCCCGCTCGTCGAGTCCGATGTGCCGCAACAGCGTCTCGGGCCCGTCCAGCAGGAAGGCGGTGACGGCCACGGCATTCAGCCGGTAGACCGTGACCTCTACGGTGCAGCGGGCGCCATCCTCGTCCAGCGTGGACGGGAATGAGGCCCGGCAGATGGGGCTCGCTTCGTATCTGAAGGCGGTCGCGCGGTTCTCGCCGGCGATGATGTCCTTCACGAACTCCTCGAAGGCTTTGCGAGGGATCGAGCTGCAGTACTTGTCCAGCGTGACGTCGGCGAGCTGCTGGATGGCTTTGGTGTTCATGTTCCGCACCTCCTCAGCAGGCGTCGCCGTGCGGGCCGACGACCGTGACGTGCTTGGTGTTACCGTCTTTGTCCTCGTAGATTTCCTCGACGCTGTTGTCGGCCCAGTTGATCGTCTCCTTGAGCCGCCAGCACCGAGCGTCGTCCGCAGCTTTGGCGGCTTCGCGTGCTTCTTGCTGGAGCTCCTTCAGGCGTCCGAACTCGCTTAGCGTCAGGCTTGCAAAGGGTTCGCTCAGCGCGTAGTCGCTGAGGTAGAAGCTGATAAAGCTATGGCTCCAGCCGGCGTTATGCCAGCCGCTCGTTGCTTTTTCTGCGAAGGCTATGAGCTCGGCGTCGTCCTCAATAGGGCCGCGCTTGCGGTGTTCAAAGATGAACTCGTCGCGGGAAAAGACGGGTTTCCCGTTTACATAGCCGTACACATTGGGGTTGTGTGTCATGGTGGTCTCCTTTCGTCTTGGCCCGGCCAGAGCCGGGGATCTTAGTGGTGTCGAGTCCCTGAAAAGCAGAAACACGACCGCCGGATCGCTTCAGAGAGCAGCGCGGAGGGGGTGCGCAGCTCGTCCATTTTCAGCGTCGGGGTCGTGTGATCGTTTTCATGTTGGGCTCTCCTTTCTTCGGCCCGGCGCTGCCGGGTGTTCTTGGCTACTGTGCGGCCGGTGCTCGTTTACCTCTGCGCTTGAAGCTCTCACGCAGTCGCCTCTCGGCGAGCTCTGCGCTGTACCCTTCGCGCTGGTTGGCGTCCAGCGCGCCGGTCGCGCCTCGCTGGAGCTCCTTGTAGATCGTGGTGTGGTGGACGCTCAGGCGGGCCGCGATGTCGACCGGCCGATCTCCGAGCAGATGCCACGCCTCGATCTTCTTCCTGTCCTCGAAGGTCAGGTAGCGGTACTTTCCCGTCAGTCTCACCTCCGTCCTATGGGGTTGTAGTAAAGAAAAAACGCACAGCCGACTCAGTTGAGTCTCTGTGCGTTTAATGATAATGGACAGCAACTATGCGGTGACAAGAAAAAATACTTGACACCCGCGCGGCGGTGGCGTATACTACCCATGCTGTAAAGGGAAAACGGTTTACAGCGGGGAGGGACTTGCGATGCCGGACGAGACCGTGTGGCGCACGATGCTGTTCGATTTTTACGGCGAGCTGCTCACGGAAAAGCAGCGCGAGTATTACGACCTCCATTATAATCAGGACCTCTCTCTGGCGGAGATCGCCGCCAGCAGCGGCATTTCGCGTCAGGGCGTGTGGGACAACATCCGCCGTGCGGACGCCGCGCTGCGCGATGCAGAGTCCAGGCTCGGTCTGGTGCAGCGCTTTGCCGCGCAGCGCACGGCCGCGGCCGCGCTGGAGGATACGCTCACGAAGCTGCGCGACTGTGTCGGCGGCGACGCCCGGCCGCTGGCCGAGCAGGCGCTGCGGCAGCTTCAGGATCTGAAAGGATAGATACCATGGCATTTGAATCCCTGTCGGACAAGCTGACCGAGGCGTTCAAACGCCTGCGCGGCAAGGGCCGGCTCACGGAGGCCGACGTCAAGGAGGCCATGCGTGAGGTCAAGCTCGCGCTGCTCGAGGCGGACGTGAACTTCAAGGTCGTCAAGGACTTTGTGCGCAAGGTGACCGAGCGCGCGACGGGTGTGGATGTGCTCGAGAGCCTCTCGCCCGCGCAGATGGTCATCAAGATCGTCAACGAAGAGCTCACTGCCCTCATGGGCAGCGAGAACCAGAAGCTGAACATCAGCTCCCATTCGCCGAGCGTCGTCATGCTCGTCGGCCTGCAGGGCGCGGGCAAGACCACCAACGGCGCCAAGCTCGCCGGCCTCATGCGCAAGCAGGGCAAGCGTCCGCTGCTCGTCGCGTGCGACGTGTACCGCCCGGCTGCCATCCAGCAGCTTGAGACCGTCGGCCGCCAGCTTGATATTCCCGTGTTCCAGATGGGGCAGGGCGATCCGGTCGCGATCGCCAAGGCCGGCATCGAGCACGCGAAAAAATACGGCAACGACCTTGTCTTTCTCGACACGGCCGGCCGTCTGCACATTGATGAGGCGCTCATGACCGAGCTGCAGAACATCAAGGCCGCCGTCGATCCGGCGGAGATCCTGCTCGTCATCGACGCGATGATCGGTCAGGACGCGGTCGCGACCGCGCAGGCCTTTGATGATGCGCTCGACATCACCGGCGTCATGCTCACCAAACTCGACGGTGACGCCCGCGGCGGCGCGGCGCTGTCGATCAAGGCGCTGACCGGCAAGCCCATCAAGTTCGCCGGCGTGGGCGAGAAGCTGGACCAGATCGAGCCCTTCCACCCCGACCGCATGGCCGGGCGCATCCTCGGCATGGGCGATGTGCTCACGCTCATCGAAAAGGCCGAGCAGAACCTCGACCAGAAAAAGGCCGAGGAGATGGCGGAGCGTCTGCGGCAAAACCGCTTCACGCTCACCGATTACTATGACCAGCTCCAGCAGCTCAAGGGCATGGGCTCGCTGCAGGATATCGCCGGCATGATCCCCGGCATGGACGCCAAGGCGCTCTCGGGCGCGAACGTCGACGAGAAGGCCATGGGCCGCATCGAGGCGATCATCCAGTCCATGACCCCCGGCGAGCGCGACAACCCGGGCGTCCTCAACTCCAGCCGCAAAAAGCGCATCGCGGCGGGCGCGGGTACGAGCGTGGTCGAGATCAATAAGCTGCTCAAGCAGTTTGATCTCATGCAGCAGCTGGTGCGCCAGATGTCCGGCAACAGCAAGGCCATGAAGCGCATGAAGCGCGGCGGCCGCGGCGGTCTCGGCGGTCTGGGCAATCTGTTCGGCGGCGGCGGTGGCCGTCCCTTCGGATTCTGAAACCGATTCCATGCTCCCGCAGGGAGCTGGAGATACAGAGATTATTGATGGAGGTGAAGATACATGGTCAAGATCAGACTTCGCAGAATGGGCGCTAAGAAGGCTCCCTTTTACCGCATCGTGGTGGCGGATTCCCGTTTCGCTCGTGACGGCAGATGCATTGAGGAGATCGGCACTTACGATCCGCTGAGCGCAGACAAGAAGATCGTCGTCGACGCCGAGCGCGCCAACTACTGGCTCGCCAACGGTGCACAGCCGACGGATACCGTTCGTGTGCTGCTCAAGAAGGCCCTCGCAGCCGAATAAGGAGAGACCCCAAAGATGAAAGAACTTCTGACCTATATTGTGCAGAACCTCGTGGAAAAACCGGACGAGGTCTCTGTGACCGAGCGCGAGGCCAACGGCGAGACCGTGTTTGAAGTGCGCGTCGCCGACGGCGATATGGGCAAGGTCATCGGCCGTCAGGGACGGATCGTCAAAGAGATCCGCATCCTGATGAAGGCTGTCGCCCAGAGAAAGGGCAAGAAAGTCTCCGTGGAGATCATGGATTGACGCAGGAAACGCGCTGCACCCGTGCAGTGCGTTTTTTGCACCTACACCCAAAAAGGGGGGCAATGCATATGCAAAAACCGTATCTGGAGGCAGGAAAGATCGTCAACACGCACGGTGTGCGCGGTGAGGTGCGCATCCAGCCGTGGGCGGATGACGCGGCGTTCCTGCTCGGCTTCCGGACGTTTTATATCGACGGCGCGCCCGTGCACGTCGCGCACAGCCGCGTGCACAAGGGGATGCTCGTTGTCAAGTTTGCGGACTATGACGATGTCAACGCCGCCATGACGCTCAAAAACCGCGTCGTGTCCATCGCGCGCGCGGATGTCACGCTGCCGGACGGGCAGTATTTTCAGCAGGATCTGATCGGCATCGCCGTCGAGACCGATGCGGGCGAGCCGCTCGGCACGCTGCGCGAGATCCTCGACCTGCCGCGCGGCAGCGTCTATGTCGTGCAGGGTGCGCGTGAGGTGCTCATCCCCGACCGGCCGGAGTTCGTGTGCAGCATCGACCCGGCTGCCGGGCGCATGGTCGTGCACCTGATCGAAGGGATGTGAGCGCGTGCGCATCGACATTCTCACGCTCTTTCCCGACACCATGCGCGCCATGCTCGGTGAGAGCATCCTCGGCCGGGCGCAGGCGCGCGGTCTGCTCGACATCCGCTGCCACCAGATCCGCGACTATACCGAAAACCGCCAGAAGCAGGTCGACGACTACCCGTATGGCGGCGGCTGGGGTCAGGTCATGATGGCGCAGCCGCTCAAGAGCTGCCTCGACGCGGCGCTTGCGGATTCCGATGTACCCGCCGCGCGCCGCCGCGTGATCTACCTCTCCCCGCAGGGGCAGACGTTCACGCAGGCGAAGGCGCGCCAGCTCAAGGCCGACTATGACCAGCTCGTGCTCGTCTGCGGCCATTATGAGGGCGTGGACGAGCGCTTCATCGAGGCGTGCGTGGACGAGGAGCTGTCCATCGGCGACTTTGTGCTCACGGGCGGTGAGCTCGGCGCGATGGTCGTCACGGACTGTGTTTGCCGCATGGTGCCGGGCGTGCTGTCGGACACCGAGTGCTACACCGGCGAGAGCCATTGGGCGGGCCGGCTCGAGTACCCGCAGTATACCCGTCCCGAGACGTGGGAGGGGCGCACCGTGCCCGAGGTACTGCGCGGCGGCAATCACGCCGAAATTGAAGCGTGGCGCACGCGGCAGAGTTTAGAGAGGACCCTGCTCAAGCGGCCGGACCTTTTTCGGGAAACACCGCCCACGCCGGACGAGCAGCGCCTGCTCGATAAGATCCGGCGCGACCGCAGCCGCCCGCAGCTCACAGAGCCGCCCGTCTGCCGCCCGGCTGCGGTGGATGACCTCCCGGCCATCCTCGCCATCGCGCAGCAGGCGCGCAACTACCTGCGCCGCCACCGCGTCGACCAGTGGCAGGGCGAGTACCCGAACGCGGACACGTTTTCCGCCGACATCGCGGCCGGTGCGTGCCATGTGCTCACGTATCAGGGCGCTGTCGCCGCCGTGTTCACGCTCAGCCGCACGCCCGACCCCGCCTATGACGCGCTCACGGACGGGCGCTGGCGCTCGGACCGTGATCATGCCGCCGTGCTGCACCGCAACGCCGTTGCAGCCGATTGGCGCGGCACGGGCATGGCCGACCACCTCATGCAGGCGGCGGAGCAGCTCGCGCGCGAAAGCGGGGCGCACGCCGTCCGCGTCGATACGCACCGGCACAACGGCGCGCAGAAAAAGCTCCTCGAGCGCCACGGCTACCGCTTCTGCGGCAACATCCTGTGTGACGAGCCGGGGCACGATCCGCGCCGTCAGGCGTTTGAGAAGCTGCTGAGGTGAGGTGCGTATGGAGCTGACGAATCCTGCGGACATCCGCGCACTGCTCGCGCGGCATGATTTTCGCTTTTCCAAGTCCATGGGGCAGAATTTTCTGACGGCCGCATGGGTCCCGTCCGACATCGCCGACGCCTCCGGCGCGGACGCGCACACCGGCGTGCTCGAGGTCGGCCCCGGCATCGGCTGCCTGACCGAGCAGCTCGCGCAGCGCGCCGGGAAGGTCGTCTCGGTCGAGCTGGACGAGCGGCTGCGCCCCGTGCTGGCCGAGACGCTCGCCGCCTATCCGAACGTGGAGCTCGTCTTTGGCGACGTGCTCGCGCTCGACCTGCGGCGGCTCGCGGCGGAGCACTTTCCGGGGCTGCGCCCGGTCGTGTGCGCAAACCTGCCGTATAACGTCACGACGCCGCTGATCACGGCGTTTCTCACCGCCGGATGCTTCGATACCGTCACGGTCATGATCCAGCGCGAGGCCGCTCACCGGCTCTGCGCCCGGCCGGGAACGGCGGATTACGGTCTGCTGACTGTGCTGACCGCGTGGTATGCAGAGCTTGAGCTGCTGTTCGATGTGCCGCCGCACTGCTTCGTTCCCGCGCCGAAGGTCACGAGCACCGTCGTGCGGCTGCGTATGCGCAGCGCACCGCCTGCGGACGTGCAGGATGAAGCACTGCTGTTCGCCATCGTGCGCGCGGCGTTCAGCCAGCGCCGCAAGACGCTCATCAATGCGCTCGCGGCCGGCGTTCCCGGCTGCGACAAGGCGCGCGCCGCCGCGGCGGTCGCCGCCTGCGGCTTCGATGCGCGTGTGCGCGGCGAGACGCTCGATCCGGCGCAGTTTGCCGCGCTGAGCAATGCGCTGCGTGTCGAGCTGGGTTGACATAACAAGAATAAATCAGGGCGTCCCATCGCGGGGCGCCCTGATTTTTTGTGGATACAGTTCTTTTTCGGTTTACATAACGAGTGGAACGGGAGCTTTCCATGCATACCGCCGGATGCGCGCGCATACTGTGGTAGCAAACGCAGCAGGAGGGGAGCGCCATGCCATATGAGGACAAAAAGGCCGTGCCGCAGCGCCGGCCGCACGCGGTCACGCTCGACGAGCGCAGCCATCTGACCGTTACGGGAGTGGACGAGGTCGTGCGCTTTGACGATACGGAGGTGTCCATGCGCACGTCACGCGGGATGCTCACCGTGCACGGCGAGGGGCTGCGCGTCGGCCGGCTTGCGATCGACACGGGGGAGCTTGCGATCGACGGCGCGTTTGACGCGCTCGATTACACGGAGGAGACGGTGTCAGGCTCCGGCTTCTGGTCGCGCCTGTTCGGCGGATGAAGCTGTCGCTGCTCGGTCAGCTTGCGCAGCTCATGCTCGGGCTCGGGCTCGGCGCGGTGCTCGGGCTGGCGTTCGACGTGCTGCGCGTGCCGCGCCGCCATGCGCGCAGCGCGGTTTTCCGCGCGCTGCTCGACGGCGCGTTTTGCCTGCTTGCGCTCGGGGCCGTGTTCCTGCTTGGCATGACGGCCGGCGACGGGCAGGTGCGCCTGTTTTTGTTCGCGGCCATCGCCGGCGGCTGGACGTGCTACTTTCTCTGGCTCAGCGGGCACATTTTCCCGCAGATGGAGCGATCTGGCCGCCTGTGCGCGCGAAAAATGCGCCAGATCACGGCTCCGGGAAGAAAATTCATAAAAAAAGTTCTGTTTTTTGCAAAAAAACACTTCCAATCTCGCCGCAGATGTTTTAGAATAGGCTGTATTACTGGACGCAGATACGATCCGGGGGGAGGTACTGCCGACCGTGAAATTCAAGAAGGCAAGCATATTTACCAAACTGGTCATCGCGGCGCTGATGGTGTACGCACTCATCAGTCTGGTCGTGGTGCATCAGCGCACAGCACAGCTTCAGGACCGCGCCGCGGCACTGCAGCAGCAGGTGTCCGAGATGACCCAGTCCAATGCCGAGCTGCAATATCAGATCGACCACAGCGACGACGATGACATGCGCGAATCGGTCGCGCGGGAAAAGCTCGGTCTGGTCAAGCCCGGTGAGAAGATTTTTTACGACACGAGTGATTGAGCAAGGAGAAACGAACCGTATGCAGGTGGAAGTCGGAGCAGTTGTGGAAGGTACCGTTACCGGTATCACGAAGTTTGGCGCGTTTGTGAGTCTGCCGGACGGCAAGAGCGGTCTGGTGCACATATCCGAGATCGCCAACACCTACGTCAGCGATGTCAACGAATTTTTGAAGCTGGGCGACAAGGTGAAGGTGCGCGTGCTGGCCGTGACGCCGGACGGGAAGATCAACCTGTCCATCAAGAAGGCGGAGGAAGCGCCCGCCCGTCCGAACAACCGCCCGATGAACGGCGGACGTCCCGGCGGCAGCCGCCCCAATAACGGCGGCGCACCGCGCGCTGCGCGCCCCAACCGTCCGGCCCAGCCGGCGGGGCAGGTCAGCGGCCCGAGCGGGGATGCCGCGTTCGAGGACCGGCTCAAGCAGTTCATGCAGGAGTCGGACAGCCGCATGGCCGGCAACCGTCTCTATAACGACCGTTCGCGCGGTCGCCGCCGCGGCGGCGGAAACGGACGCGGTTAAATCCCGCGCCGGAGCGTTAATACATGAAATATGAAAGCTCCTCCGTATGCAGCAGACATACGGAGGAGCTTTTTTGTGCTTTGAACGCTTTGTTCCCGAAGGCTTTGTCTTGCCTCACTGACACCGGTGTAGTATGATCGTGTTCAGATCTGCGGTCACAGAGGCTGACCGTTTCCCATCTGTACCCGGGAGGCATACATTGTGGAAGTTTATCTGAGTGAACACATCGCGCCGTCAGCGTATGCAAGACTGGCGCGCCATTTTGAGATCGTGGACAATTTCGACCATCCCGAGCGGCTCGCCGCCATGGTCATCCGCCGCGCGGTCGTGCCGCGGTCGGTCATCGCGCACGCGCCGAATCTGAAGGTCATCGCCATGCACGGCGTCAGCCGCGACACGATCGACACCGCTGCTGCCGCCGAGTTCGGCGTGCCGGTGCCGAATGTGCCGGGCCTCGGCGCACCGGCCGTCGCGGAGCTGGCCGTGGCGGATCTGCTGGCGCTCAACCGGCAGCTGAAATTTGTCAACAACGGCCTGTGCGCCGGACGCTTCGACCACTTCGGCGCGGAGGAATTCGTCTGCCACGAGATAACCGGCCGCACGCTTGGCCTTGTCGGCACGGGCAACATCGCCCACCGCGTGGCGGACATTCTGCGCGCGGCGTTCGATGTGCGCGTCCTGTGCTGGAATCCGCGCCGCACGGCCGCCGAATGTGCCGCGTGGGGCTACGAACAGGTCGAGACCCTGCCGGAGCTTTTCCGGCGCTCGGACTTCGTGAACGTGAGCATCACGCTCTGCGACGAAACGCGCAACCTCATCAACGCGCCGGTGTTCGCCGCGGCGAATCCGGAGCTGCTGCTCGTCAACACCTCGCGCGGCGGCATCGTCAACGAGCACGATCTCTACGTCGCGCTCACCACGGGGCAGATCCGCGCTGCGGCGAGTGACGTGTTCGCGCACGAGCCGCCGGCGAGCGATGATCCGCTCATCCATCTGGACAATTTCATCGCCACCTTCCACATCGGCGGCAGCACATACGAGTCGCTCGAGCGCGTGAGCAACCGCGCCGTGGATTATGTGTTCCAATACACCGGCGTCGCAGAGCAGTGAGGCTGTCGGCGCTTCCGGGAGCGGGCAAACACTATAAAAAACACCCGAGGCCGCAGCCTCGGGTGTCGGGATATTCCATCGTCAGATGGGCATGGTCAGCGAGTTTGCAATTTCCTGCACGATGGCCTGCGCCTTATACTCCTTGCAGATGCCAAGGATCTCCGCAGCCAGTTCCAGAGCGCCATACAGCATATTCCTTTACCCCTTTCGTCAGATTTCCGCCGCCGTCCCACACAACAGACGACACCGGATGGTTGGTATTGCCGGTTACAGGAATATTTTATCGATAAAAATGCGGATTTACAACGGACAAACATCGCTGGATGTAACAAAATGATAGAATTTGTTGTGAATTTCGTCACAAATCGTTACGAAGCGGCCGCGCTCCTTGTACAATAACGACAATCTGCAGCTTTCTGCATCGGATGGCCCGTGCAGAGCACAAAGCGCCCGAAGCTTTCGCTTCGGGCGCGTCCATTTTCCAAAAACCTCGTAGAGTTTCGCCGCCGGGGCGGCGAAAGAAAGTCCGATCATTTTCTCAGGCGACATGTGCGGCTGAGAAAATACCGCTCGGCCTGCAAACGTGCGCGCCGTCCGCCTCCGGCGGACGGCGCGTGCGCTGCAGTCAGGCCGCAAATCCCTTTGTCAAAAAGTAATACTTTTTGACAGACTCAAAGCGCCCGAAGCTTTCGCTTCGGGCGCTCCTTTGGTTTACAGGTTACACGGACATCCAGCCGGGCAGTGCGTTGGCGATCGCGTCCACGATTTCCTTTGCCTTTTCTTCGCCGCAGCGCTCAAGGATGTCGGAGGCGAGGTCGAGGCCGATATGGATGGGTCCTCTGAATTCGGTCATGTTACTTTACCCCTTTCGTCAGATTTCCGCCGCCGTCCCACACAACAGACGGCACCGGATGGTTGGTATTGCCGGTTACAGGTAATACTGTAGCGGAAAAAGTGTCAAAACGCAAGTGACAAATTTTATAGAGTGTAACACTTTGAACATTTTCATCCAATTTTCCGAAACCGCTTTGTTTCTGGTTGAAATATCTCAACCAGCACTGCGTAATCCGACAAAATGTTGCATAATTGCGCACCGGTCGACGGCTTTCACAGGGTGAAACGGCATTATGGAAACCGGTTCTCCACATTATCAACAGACTTTTCAACACAAACGGGATGCAATTAACGATGTTATGTTAACTTTGAATTGATTTTCCCATTTTTCGGTGCTGTTCTTCCCTGCGCGCACAAGTGTGCGGCAAAGCGGCATCCTGCTGCGCTTTTGCCCTGCACGCGCCAAAATCCCGCCGCCCGCTCTGTGTTCTGCAAGTGCACAAAACCCCGGGAGCAGAACGCTCCCGGGGCAGGTGTATGGCTATTTCTGGTGAGCGGTGTGTCGGTCACAGGCCGGTGAGGCGGCAGTAGCGCATCATGATGGCTGCGATCTGCGCGCGTGTGGCACCGCCGCTCGGGGCCAGATAGTCGGCGCCGTTGCTCGCGATGCCGGAGATGAGACCGTTGCCGACGGCCCAGCTCATGGCGGCGTATGCCCAGTTGGAGACGCTGGCGGCATCGGGGAAGCCGTTGAGCGATGCTGCGCCGCCGAGGTAGGCCGGCGCATACTTTTCGGTGTAGCCGTAGAGGAGAACGGCCATCTGCTCGCGGGTGATGAGGCCGTCGGGCACGAAGGTCGTCGTGCTCATACCAGAGACGATGTCTTTGTCGTAGCCCCAGGCGACGGCGTTGTAGTACCATGTGCCGGGCTTGACATCCGTGAACGGCACGTAGTATTTGCTGTAGTCGGTCGTGTCGCCGGAGAGGTTATAGAGGATCATCACGATCTGTGCGCGCGTGCTGACCGTGTCGGGCGAGAACGTCGTCGCGTCGAAGCCGCTCATCAGACCGTGGCGCACGCAGTAGTCGATGCCCTCGTGCGCCCAGTTGGACGGGGCGGGCACGTCGCGGAAACGGAAGCTCGGGCACGCGGCGCCGCCCGGACAGACCGCAGAGCCGGTGGCGGGGATGATCTCGGTTCTGGTCTTGCCGCAGACGGTGCAGGTGTAGGTGCGGACGCCGGGCGTGGTCTCCGTCGGCGCGACGGTCACGGTGCCCTCGCCCCAGACGTGGGTGTGCGGGCCGGTGGCGGGGATGACCTCGGTCTTGGTCTGGCCGCAGACGGTGCAGGTATAGGTCATGGTGCCGGGGTCCTTCTCGCTCGGCTCGGCGGTCACGGTGCCGTTATCCCACTTGTGGCCGAGCGCGGGCTTGACATTGCGCTGTTCGGTCGCGCCGCAGTCTCTGCAGGTGTAGAGGTCATAGCCTGCCTCCGTGCAGCTGGGTGCGACGGTCTTGGTGAAAACGAAGGTGTGCGCACCCGTTGCGGGGATGACCTCGGTCTTGGTCTGGCTGCAGACGGCGCAGGTGAACGTGCGCACGCCGGGGGTGGTCTCGGTCGGCTCGGTGGTCACGGTGCCGTTGTCCCACGTGTGCGCGCCGGTGGCGGGGATGACCTTGGTCGCAATGACATCGCCGCAGTTGGAGCAGATGGTGTCGACGCGGCCGTCGGCACCGCAGGTGGCGGGCACGGTGGTTTCCGTCGTGCCATAGCCGGTGTGCAGGCACGCGCCCTTGCTGCTGACCTTGTAGCCCTGCCATGTGCCGTCGGCATCCAGCGTCCAGTTCATGGCGGGGTTGTAGTGGATGGTGACGATGCCGGGCTCAAAGCTGTGCTCGGCCGCGCCGGCGGGCAGCGTCACGTCCGTCAGCGCGACGCAGCCGTTGAAGGCGGAGTTGCCGAGCGCCGTCACGGCCGCGGGGATGGGCGCCTTGGTGAGCGACTTGCAGCCCTCAAACGCGCGCTCGCCGATGGCGGTCACCTCGCCCTTATAGTCGACGGTCAGCAGCTTCGTGCAGTCGTTAAAGCATTTGTCGGGCACGGCGGTAATGGCGGCCGGCAGAGTCATGCCGCTGAGACTCGCGCAGGCGTCAAACGCGCCGCGGCCGAGGGTCTGCAGCCCGTCGGGCAGCGAGACGGCGGTGAAGCTGTTGCCGGCGAGACCGAAATCGCCGATGGCGGTCACAGCCCTGGGCAGGGAGATCCCGTTGAGCTTGGAGCACAGGGCGATGCCATAGCGGCCGATGCTCGTCACGCTTTCCGGCAGCGTGATCTGCGTGGCGGCCGGCAGGAAGAACAGCGCATAGTTGCTCACGTTCGTGACGCCGTCCTGGATGACGACCTTTTTCAGCTCGCCCTCAAGCTTGAAGTTGCCGAAGCTCGTGAGCATGCCCAGCGCCTCATAGTTCCACCACGGGGCAAGATTGCCGTTGGGGAAGTCGAAGTCGGGCATGGCCCCGGTGCCGGAGATGGTCAGCGTCTTGCCGCTGAGAACACCGGTGGAGACCTCCCAGTGCAGGCAGTTGTTCTCACCGAAGTCGCCCGAGGTGGCCGCGGCGCCAAAGCTGCTGAGGATCGCATCCATGTCCAGATCGGGGATCTCAAACTCCTCCTTGAACTGCTCGATCTTCTCTTTGATGAGTTTTTCGGCAATCTCTTTTTTCAGATCGTCGATTCTGCCGGCCGATGCGTTCACGGTCAGGCCGGAGAACAGTCCCACGACCAGAACCAGACACAGCGCCAGCGAGAGCAGGCGTTTTTTCATAGTTTCTTCCTCCTTACGGTAATGTTCCTGTGTACAACGGGAATATCTCTCTGTTGAAAATATAGCATACTCCCGGCAAAGTGTGCAATGGATGGGACGCAAAAACCGATGGATTTGTTACGAAACCACAAATTTGAGCAAGAATTTTACACGTTTTTTTGCCTGTGAACGCTTTCGGGTTGTTGCAATGGCGGGGCGCGTCCTGTATACTTGCTCTGTAGACATGTTTTTTGAAGTGTCGGATCCAGGAGGGAGGAACCTTATGAAAAAACGAGTGTTGTCGCTGCTGCTGTGCTTTGTGCTCGCGGCGGGACTGCTGAGCGTGTGTGCTCCGCCGGCGCAGGCGGGCACGATTGCGGACGCGTTTGAGCTGTTTATCAAGCAGCCCGGTCAGATCAAAAAGCTCTTCAACCGCGAGGTCGCCCACGGTGACTGCGGCCCCGCCGGGGACGAGGCGAGCGTACATTATAAGATCTACGAAGTCACGAACCCCACCGTTGTGCAGGACAACCCCTTCCTGCAGCAGATCTGGCAGATCCATGATTACCGCGAGGACGCGCAGTATTACGGCGTGTACATCTTCGGCGACGGGAAAATGGCGGACTACGCGGCGACCGGCCAGAAAGCGCCGTGGATGGGCAACGTGGAGGTCACGGAGTATAACGACAAGGATCAGGTCATCGGCACGACGGTCGTGGAAAACCTCGGTGAGGAGTATCTCGCGCTGGCCTACATCGCCGACGGCACCGACGAGGAGTGGGACGGCCGCACCGAGCGCTACTCCGGCGTTACGAATGTCGGCGCGCGCGCGTTCAAGGACTGCCGCTATCTCACGTGCATGTTCCTCAATGACGATATCACCACCATCAGCGATTCCGCATTTTATAAAGACGAGTACCTCTCGGCCATCAATATGCCGCGCAAGCTCGAGCTCATCGACAAGTACGCCTTCTACGGCTGCGACACGCTCACGTTCGTGCGCGCGCGCAACTGCAGCCGCCTGCGCCGCATCGAGGACCACGCGTTTTACAGCTGCACCATGCTCGCCGAGCTGCGCCTGCCGGAAGGCCTGACGTATATCGGCCCGTGGGCGTTCGCGTGGGACCGCATCCTCGGTCAGGAGGACACGACGCTCGGTCTGCCGTCGAGCCTGCAGACGATCAGCACGGGTGCGTTCGCGTTCGTCAACCACCACAAGAACCTCAACATTCCGGCCAATGTCACGAGCATCGGTGACTTTGCGTTCATGTGCGATTACTACATGAACAACCTCACCTTCAGCCCCGGCGACAAGAAGCTCACCATCGGCAAGGCGGCCTTCTTCGGCGACAACCACATGAAGTCCGTCGACCTCTCCAACCGCGTCGCGCAGATCGACCGCTGCGCCTTCGCCGGCTGCGAGATGCTCGAGGAGGCCTACTTCGGCGACAAGATCGACACGATCGAGGGTCGCGCCTTCACGAGTCTGGATAACGCCATGAAGATCGCCGTCGAGGGCGTGCTCAACGGCATCCTCCGCCCGGACGATACCGAGCAGAACGCCGATCAGGCCGGTGATATCAGCACGGCCCTGAACATGATCGCCAAGGTCACGAAGCTCAAGCGCGCTGTCTTCAAGAACGACCCCGCCAAGAGCATCTACGGCGCGGCGGATTCCAACCGCTCCTTCCCGGATGACTGCGTGGTTTATTACACGCAGGGCAGCTACACCTGGGCCGCCGAGCTCAAGGACGACGGCACGTGGCAGGGCTACCAGACCGGCTTCTGGCACGGCGACCACATCGCCGCGTTCACGGACACGGTCGTCGCACCCACCTGCACCGAGCAGGGCTACACGCACCACGTCTGCACGGTGAAGGGCTGCACCTATGCCCCCGTGGACGACACCTATGTCGCCGCCACCGACCACACCTGGGTCAAGACGCAGACGAACCCGCCCACCTGCACCGAGCAGGGCACGGCGTTTTATAAATGCTCGGCCTGCGGCGCGACCCGCACCGAGAAGATCGCTCCGCTCGGCCATGACCTGAGCCGCTGCGATCTCCGGCCGGCCGCCACCTGCACGCAGCCCGGCCGCGCCGTCGGCACGTGCGCGCGCTGCGGCGTGCAGATCGACGAGGTCATCCCCGCCAAGGGGCATGACTACAGCTACGCCGAGACCAGCGTCGCGCCCACCTGCACCGAGCCCGGCCACTACAAGGGCACCTGCCCGACCTGCGGCAAGGACTATGACGATGTCGTTCCCGCTCTCGGCCACGACTGGGGCGAGTGGGTCACGTCGATCGAGCCGACCGTCTCGACCGTCGGCTACCGCTATCATGTCTGCAACCGCGATGGCTGCGGCTACCGCGAGGGGGAGGACATCCCGAAGCTGCACACCCACACGTGGGATGCCGGCGTCGTGACGCAAAAGCCCACTGCGGCCGAGCCCGGCGTCAGGATCTATACCTGCACCGTCTGCGGTCAGACCAGGACGGAGGCCATCCCCGCAACCGGCGTGCCGGAGACTTGCAACGGCGGCCCGGCCTGCCCGGGCTACGCCTTCCGCGATATGCCCGCGCCGAGCATCTGGTCGCATGAGGGGCTGGATTACTGCATCTATCATGGCTATATTGCCGGCACGTCGGCAACGACCGTCACGCCGGACGGCGAATGCACGCGCGCCATGATCGTGAGCATCCTCTACCGCGTGCAGGGCGAGCCCGCGAAGGTCAACGGTTATGAGCTCAAAAAGCTCGCGGCGCCGTTTGACGACGTGGAGCGCGGCTGCTGGTATACCGACGCCATCTGGTGGGCGAAGCTCACGGGCGTCGTCTCCGGCATGAGCCCGAGCACCTTTGCACCCGACGATCCGATCACGCGCGCGCAGCTTGCGGTCATCCTCTATAACTACACCAAGCAGTTTGCGCCCGAGAGCCTGACGGAGACGGGCTCGCTCACCGGCTTCCCGGATGCGGACAGCGTCCCGTCGTGGGCACGCACGGCGATGGCGTGGGCCGTCGGCAACGGCCTGATCTCCGGCGTCGGTGAAAACGGCGTCTCGTACCTCAGGCCGGAGGGCTGCGCCACGCGTGCGCAGGTCGCGACCATTCTCATGAACTACGACAAGGCGCTGGGCTGAGGTCAAGCCAATAGAAAAAGCTCCGGAAGCGAAAAGCGCTTCCGGAGCTTTTTGCTCTCCACATAGTTTACATAATTGTGTGATGTTTTGCTTGCGCTGCCTGATGATAGCGCTCTTTGTCGAAAAGGTTTACATAAAATCATCCCTTTCTGCCGCGAAGCATCGCCGCGATCGTCACGGCGCTGTATCCGCTCTGCTGCCAGAGGTCGCCGGGCACCGTGCCGCCGTTGCGCAAAATGAGCGCGATCTGGCGCCGCGCATCGCTGCGCGCGGCCGTCTGTGCCTTGTCGCGCGCGGCCTTTTCCTTTTCGGCTGCGGTCTGCTCGGCCTTGGCTTTCTTATCGGCGGCGGCCTTGGCGTCGGCGAGGGCCTTCGCCTGCTGCTGCAGCTTGCTGTCCGCGCGGTCGTAGGCGGCGTCGTCCATGTCGAGCAGCGCCGCGATCTGCGCCTTCGTCACGCCGTCACGGCTGTCGGCGGCGTCGAGCATCCGGTCAATAGCGCTCAGGCGTGTCTTGTGCTCGCCGCTGTAGCGCTCGTAGGCCAGCTGCGCCAGCTCCGGCAGCTTGCCTGCGAGCATGGCGCGGTAATAGCCGCCCGCCTGCTGCGAGGCCGCCACGGCCGCCGTCGAGGCCTGACCGCCCGTCAGCGCGGCCGCCTTGCCGAGGGCGTTTTCCGCTGCGAGCTCTGCCTGCCGCTCGTATTGCTGCCGGTAGGCGGCGTAGAGCTTGTCCGACGCGGGGTCATAGTCAAACTGTTCGCCGAGCAGTGCGTCGAGCATCCGGTCGATCTGTTCGCGGCGGTCTGCCGTGCCGCGCCCGGTCAGCAGTGCCTCGGCCTCGCGGCGGTGCGTGTCGTCATAGTCCGGCACGTCTTCGATGGGCAGGTACTGCGCATAGTCACTCGTCTGCTCCTGACCGGCCATGCCCTCGCCGCGGATCTTCGCGTTGCGCTGCTGCTCATAGACAGCGGCAGCCGCGTTGTCACCGCGCCGGGCCGCCTGCTCCATGAGCGCGGCGTAGTCGGTGTCCTTGTCGTATTTGTATTTTGTCGCCATAGGTTCTCCTTTCCTCAGTGCTGCGGTCCGGCGGCGGTCTCCGTGCGCGTGAGCGATAAAAGCCGCCACGCTCCCGTGCCCGTCAGCCGCAGGCGAAAGTGGTCGCACCGGCGCGGCAGTACCGGCAGGGTGAACGAACGCTTTGCACCCGCCGTCACGTTTGCAAGCGTGTGCCACTGTCCGTCGGAGTCATACTGCGCCGCCGCTGTGATGCTTGCGCCCGCCTCGGCCTCCAGCCGCAGCTGCACGCGCAGCAGCCGCTTGCAGTCCGGGCTGCTGCTGGTAAAGTCACCCGTTTCGAGCAGGCTCTCCATCTGTGCCGTGCTGCCCACGCCGAAGCGCCACACGCCGCGCGTATCCTGAGCATAGAGCGCGCCGCCGCACTGCGCAAAGCCGCGCGCGTCAAAATCGTCCTCGCGGCTCCACAGGCCGCTGCGCGTGTCGTATACAAACAGGTGCCGGACGCTCCGCTCGTCGCGCGCCGAGAGATACCAGCGCGTCCCGTCCGTGCCGGCGACGCCGTGCGTGAGCGTGCGCCCGAGCGCATCGCCGATGCGTACCGGCCGTCCGCCCGCCGTGCGCGCCGCGCCGACGGGGGAGAGGTAGTAGAGCGTCTCGGCCGCCGTCACGAGCGAGCGGCCGGAGTCCTGCTCCGCACCGAGCGCGGCCGAGGCCACGAGCTGGAAGTTCGTGGGCCGCGTGCCGTAGAGCCGCCAGAGCCCGCCGGGCTTGAGAAACACCACGCCGCTGCCCGTCGCCGCGCAGCCGGAAAAATCCCCCGGTGCGCCGGCGTCCACGCTCCATGCGGCCGTTGCGACCGCGCCGTTTTCGTCCGCCTCATACCAGAACCAGCTCAGCGGATCGCCGAGCTTTGTGCACCACACGCTGTCGTGTGCGCACGCCCAGAGGCGGTTGCCGTAGCTGCACGCGTGCTGCGCGTCGGGCACGCGCCGCGTGATCGTGACGCCGTTGACTGCGCCCGCGCGCACGAATGTGTCCGGGTCAAAGCGCAGCCGCGCCCCGTCGATGCCGCGCAGGATGTATGTGCCGTTGTTGCGCACGTCGCCGAAGCCGCTGAGCGTCACGGCGTCGCCTGTGCGAAAGTGTGCGCCCGCGCCGTCGGCCACGAGGATGCTCGCGCGCCCGTCGCCGTCCGTGTCTGCGCCCGCAAGCGTCACGCTGCCGCTCCAGCTGGGCTCTGCGCTGCCGAACGTGCCGTCTGCCGGCCGGAACCAGACCTTGTCCGGCCAGATGAGCACCGTACCGCCGAGCGCTGCGAATACCTTCGGCGTGTCCGTGAGCGCGCAGCCAGGCACGGCCTTTCCGTTATAATACAGAGTCGTGCCGGCGCACCAGAGCAGCCCGTCTCCGGCTGCGAACAGGCCGTTCGGCGTGCCGCTACACGGGTAGATGCGCGTGCGGCCGGGGCGTGTCGAGAACAGAGGACTGTCCGCTGCCGAGCCGTTGGTCATCTCGTAGATGCCGCCCTCGGGGCAGGACGGGCGGTGGTCGTAGCCGCGAAAGTCCGTCTGCACATGGCGGACGGCAGCCATGCGCCGCGGAAATGTGGGTAGATACATGCCTTGCCTCCTTACAGGTTGAGCGGCTCGCCGTTGTGATACAGCTCGCCGCACAGGTCGATCTTCCCGGCCGAGAGCATCAGCTCCGGCAGATCGCCGCGCGTCGCGGAGATCACCGCGCCGCTCTTGTGAAAGATGAGATATTTGCGCTCGAGGCTGTTCTGGCTGCCGATGTGCAGCGTGTCGGCCACGGTTGTGATGCCGTTGAGGTCGATCTTGTCGGCCGAGAGCGCGATGCTGCTGTCGCCGTTGTTGATGGCGGCGACGATGGCCGCCGCGTTCACGCCGTCGGCATCGGTCACGAGCGCGATGCGTGCGCCCTGATCGCTCACGGTCTGCTCGAGCGCGGCGACATTGCCCTCGGCCGACGTCAGGCGTGTCTGCAGGGTGCCGGCGTCGAGGCTCAGCTGTGTGATGCTGCCGTCCGCGCCGTCGATGCGCGCACGGATCGGTGAGAGCAGCCGCGAGAGTGCTGCGGCGTTGAAGTTCTCCGCGCCGAGGTTCGACAGCGTGTACTGCAGCGCCTCCAGCAGCCGCGGCACGGTCTCCTCCAGCGCCGTGAGCCGCTGCTCGACGGTCTCCTGACCGGTGCGCTCCGGCAGGGAAAGCTCCAGCGGGGAATAGTCCGTCATGCGTCGTCATCCCCTCCGCCGTGCTGTGATATGTCTGCGCGCAGCACGGCGATCGCCCGCACGAGAAACTGCGGCAGCGGCGCGCCGAGCGCACCGGCGTTTTCGACCACACTGCCGAGCTCCGTCAGCAAATACCACGCCGTCACGAGCGGGCACAGCAGCACGTCATAGTGTGCGCCCAGTCCCGGCACACTGCCGAGCAGCGCCCGCAGCGCAAAGTCCAGCAGCGCCGCCACCAGCACGCCCGCCACGCTGCCGGCCTTGTGCCACAGTCCCTCGCGGGCGCAGCGGCTGCTCCATGTGCCTGCGCGCAGAGCGGCAGCGCTGCCGGTGGCATAGTCGAGCAGCATGGCCAGAAACCAAGCGGCCGCAAGCCACCCGGTCCAGCCCCAGAACGCCGTCAGCGCTGCGGCGGCCGCTGAGACCGCCGCTTTGATCGTTGTGAGTCTGTCCATTTATGTCTCCTTCTGTTCATCTACCATGCGCTGGCACACGATCATCGTGCGCAGCATATCCTCCGACACGTCGAGTTTTCCGTCCGTGTTTCCCTGCAGTGCGCCGCGGTCGATGAGCCGCTGCGCGTCGGCGCGCGCCCATTGCGGCATCTCCGCCACGGAATCATAGCGCGGCATATCTGGCACCTCCTCTCGATCTTCCTTTGCCATCGCCTCGGCGACGTCGCGCCGGAACCCGTCCATCGTGTAGCCCGCGCCGAGCTGCCGCCACAGGTGCTCCGGATCGACGTGATCCGTCCCGATACCAGCCGCGCTCGCCTCCGCGTGCGAGATGATATCTTTGTTTGGATCAAGTCCAAACCGCTGGCAAAGCCACGCGAACAGCGCGACCGCCGTGTTATACGTGCCGGTCACCTGCGCGAGCGCACGCGCCCGGTCGGAGCATACAAATGTCGCGCCACTGGTATACCGGATGCAGTCCGGCTCGGTCATTTCCACGCCGATGCTGTATGCGTTCGCAGCGCCGACGTGCATCAGTCGGCAATCCCACGGCACAACCTGATACACCGTGCCGTCCGCTTGCAGCACGGCGTGCGCAAAATACCGCGCCGTCTGCCACTGCCGCGCAAACACGGCAGCGCTCGGCTGCGGGCAGCCCACGCTGTGCAGCACCAGCTTGCGCACCGGGATTCTTGTATACTGCTGATACAGTGGGTTCTGCGTCACAAACGCCGGAATGATCTGCATTCCATCTCCTCCTTATTCGATCGGTTCGTCGATCGTGATGATCAGGTTCGCGCCCTTGCCCTTTGCGCTCATGCGGAAATACGCCGCGGAGGCGGGCACGTTGCTCGCCGTTTCCGTCACCTGAAACGTCATGGCCGTGGCGCTCTCCGGAATGCTGCTCGGGTAATAGACGCTCGTGTCGATCTTTTTTGCCGGCATGACGTTTCCGAGCAGCTGGAATGTGCTGTCGTACCATCCGACGCGGGAATGCTCTTCCGCCTTTGAGAATATGATCCCGTCGCCGCCGATGCGGTAGATGTGCTTTGTCACGTTCCCGGACAGCGGAATGAAGCCGGTCGTCACAAACCCGTTTTCCTCCTGTACGTCTCCGGACGACGACAGGTTATAGCCCTCCTGATACGGCAGGGATGCGCCGCTGCTGTCCACGGCTGTGGGCACAACGTTTGTGTACGTCACGGGCTTCGACGCCGTTGCCGTGATGGTGATGTCTCCGGTCACGCGTGCGACGGACACCACACCGGTCTCGGCATTGTATGCCGTCGCCGTGATGTCCGTGCCGCCCATGCTGACCCTGACGGTGTCGAAGCTGTACCCGTTTTTCGGCGTCAGCGTGGTCGTGTATGCCGCGCCGTCTTCGACGGCGGTCGCGGCGTTGCTGCCGCAGCAGCCGGTGAGCGTTGTCCGGACGGCGTGCATGATCACCGCAAAATCGAACGACAGCGTGCGGTCATAGCCCGCGCCGTAGCAGAATGAATAGATCTTTTTCTCCGCCGGATCAATGACGTTGACGGTGAAGGCCGTGTCGGTCACGCCCGGTGCTTTGCTGTAGGTCGTCTCCTCGCCGAATTCGATCCGGTTGCTGTCCGGCAGGTCGTTTTCTCCCACTTCGTTTGTCCGGTAATAGTTGGCGGACGGGCAGCAGATACGCAGCGCCGCCATCTGCTGCGTCGGCGGATTGTACTGGGAGACGTTGTCCGGCACAACGTAGATCCTGGACGTCTTGAAGTTGTGCAGATGCCCATGGAAATTCCCGTAGCAGACCGCGCCGTTTTTCCCCGCGAAGGAGACCGTCTCGCTGCCGATCGTGACGCTTCCGCCGTCCAGATATGCCTTGAGCACCTTGCCGCCCGCCCGCGCACTGCCCCAGTCCAGCGGGTAGTGTCCGAGGATCACAAAGCCCCACGCCGCGCTGTCCGCCTTGCTGCCGAGGTCGGCAAGCGTCTGTGCGAACCACAGCAGCTGTGCTTCCGAGAGCGCGTCGGCCGCGGTTTCTCCGCCGGTGATCTCGCCCTCGACGGTGTTGAGATTGATGATGCGCAGCTTCTTTCCGGGAAGATCCCGGTAGCAGTATCCGGCCTCCGCGCTGCCGTAGACCGCGCCCGTGTTGTAGTCGGAAAAATACTTCCGGATCAGCGCCGCACCGTACAGATTTGTGAGGCTTCCGGTTTCGGCCGCGAAGTATTCGCCCGTGTCGTGGTTTCCGGGCGTCCAGAGCTGCGGGATGCCGCGCAGTCCCTCCTCGAGCCAACGGTGAAACTCCCTGCACTGCGCCTCGAACTGCGCCGTCGTGGTCGTCTTGTACCCGAAGGTGAGATCGCCCAAAAACGCCGCGAAATCCAACGGCGTCACGTGCGACAGCGCCTTGATCGCGCGGCAGGCGTCCATATTTCCGGCCTCGATGTTTGCCTTCCAGCCCGTGGATTCGTCGGTTGCGTGGTGTGCATCAGCGACCGTCACAAAGACGATGCTCGACGCAGTCTTCACGGCCTGCACCTTCTGCGCCAGCGCGAGCACGCCGCCCTTGACGTAGTCCGGGATGTCAGCGTGGGCGATCTGATCGCCGTCCGGGATGCTGCGCACCGCCGCGCCCATCTGCGCGATCCTGTACGTTTCCGCACCGCCTGTTTTCTCGCGGATGGCGGCGGCGATGTCCTGCACGGCGGCTTCTTCGTAGAGTTTTTTCATCAGTAGCTCACCTCCGTGCCGTCGGCGATCATCACGGTCTGCGCCGTGCTGCCGTCGTACATAACCGTCGTGCCGCCGATGCGGATCGTCAGCGCCTTCGGGTTCGGCAGCGCGGCGGGCGCAATGTTCTGCGTCATCAGCTCGATCCTGACCGGGACATCCCAGACATCGCTGGTCGTTTTCGCCTGAAGCTTGACGGCGCAGAACGTGTGCCGCTCGGAATCGGCCACAAGCGACGAGAACGTGAGGATGCCGTTCGTCGCGCCCTGATAGAGCATCAGAAAGCGCTCGCCTTGAAACGAAAGCTGCGCATAGACGCGGTGCGTCGGATTTGCGCTGACGTAGGCGTGCAGCTCTGCCGGCGTCATGTCGGCCGTCGTGCCGGACATATCGCCGCCGACGTGGATGATCCGCGTCTGCTGTGCCATGCCGTCGAGCTTTTTCTTGTCCGCTGCCGACATCAGACCGGCTGCCGCCGGCGTTGCCTCCGCTTGTCCGGATTTTTGGTCCCATGCCGCCGCCCGCTCCGCCGTGATGCCGTCGAGCACGGCCTTGTTTGCGTGCCGGTGGCGCATGGCGGAGTTGATGGCGATCTGATGGCTCTGCCCCGGCGACGGGACAGCGGCGCCGTTCGTGCGCTGGTGCCACTTTGCGTATTCATCGAGTGCGGCGTTGAACAGCGCCATGCTATCGGCGTAGTGCGCGGTCTCATGTGCGGCGTAGTCGCACATGGCGATGACGTAGTACACGTACAGGCGGTCAAACGGCGCCGGCACGAGCAGCGGCGTGCCGCGTTCGGTGTCCGCGTCATAGGTCACGCACTGCTCGGGCGCTGCGTCGAGGATGCGCATCTGGATCATGTGCTCGCACTCGTTGAGCCACTGGATCTTCGCCGCGTCGTCCCACGCATTCGGGCAGATCGCGTCAATGCGCGTGAGCGCCTGCTGAAGCGTCGCCATGCTCAGAGCCCCAGCGCGCCGCTCTCGGCGGCAAAGCGGGCGGTCTCGCGCTCGATGAGCGCGCCGGTGCGCGCATCCTGTGCCTCGCCCTGCGCGAGCACGAGGGCAAAGCGGCGCGGGATCGTCACATCCTCGCCGCGCGGGATGCGCACGGTCTCGCCGTTGACGGTCACGATCTTATCCTCCTTGTAGCTGCCGTTGTCACGAAACAGGTGCACGGTCACGGGTTCGCTCAGCCAGGCCTCGGCGGCGCGGTCGGTCATTTTTCTGGTTGCCATAGTGTATTCCTCCTTGTGTGAATGCGTGCCTCCCGCCTTGCGGCGGGAGGATCAGCTTGTAAAGAGCCTCGCAGAGTTTCGCCGCCGGAGCGGCGAAAGAAAGCGAAATCATTTTCTCAGGCGACATGTGCGGCTGAGAAAATACTTCTCGGCCTGACTGCATCGCACTCGCTGTCCGCCTTCGGTGGACAGCGAGTGCGATGCAGTCAGGCCGCAATCCCTTTCTGTCAAAAAAGCGAAACTTTTTTGACAGCCTCTGCCTCCCGCCTTGCGGCGGGAGGCATTTGGCTTCTTACTCGGTGTAGGTGCTGCAGGTCTCGATGCGGCGGATGGCGCTGTCATCGAGGCGCACGGCGACCTTCGTGGCCTTCCAGCCGACGCTTGCGCGCTGGTTGAGCGGGTCGCCCGTACCGGCAGAGCCGAGCTGCTTGACGATGTGCTCGAGCCCGCCGCCGGTGATCTCGGTCGTGCCGTAGCCGTCCGCGCCGAGCACGAGCGTGACGTACACGTCGCGTCCCTGCGCACCGGCCTCGCCGGGGTAGAGGATGGCGTTGTCCTCGACCGTGACCGGGGCGTCGACGGTCATGGAGCTTGCGGTGTTTTCCTTGACGGTCACGCAGGCATTGCCGATGAGCACCTGACGGCCGACGAGCGCGCCGGGCTTGACCGTGCCGCCGTCGAACGCGACGGTGGCCTTGCCGCTCACTGCGCCGTTTGCGAGCAGCGTGCGGCTGTCGGCTGCCAGATCCTCGGCGTGGAAGATCTTCGCCTCCGTGCTCTCAACGAAGCGGCATCCCTCGATCTTGCCGATCTCGCCCTCATACATATGCTCCGTGTCCACGTACTGGTGCGGCGCGAGCCATTTCGGGTCGTTCATGAGGTCGTATGCCACGTCGGGGTGGATGATGACCGGGAACGCGCCGTCGATGCGGCGGCAGTTGGCGTTTTTGAGTGCGCGCACGGCGCGGCGGATGCAGTCGACGGTCAGGTAGTTGTTGTCGGCAGCGCCGGCATTGCCGCCGCGCAGCAGGTAGCGGGCGGACACGGATTCGTCGGCGTACTGCACGTTGTCGCCGCCGACGAGCACCTCGCGCGTGATGGTGTCGAGCGTGCGTCCGGCCTGTGCGCCGAGCAGCTTCGTGGCCATGGTGAGGTTGTTGTCGATGGCGGTCAACAGCAGCAGGTCGCTCATCTGGATGTAGCCGCCGTACTGACGCACGGCCGCCTCGACGGTGCTCATGCTCAGACTCTGGCCGTCGGGGGTCACGCCCTCGGTCAGGGCGGTCAGCGCCTTGCCGAGCGGGGCGAAGCGGCGAAACTGGATCGTCTTGCCGCCGTTTGCGGGGATGGGGTGCTTCTGCGCGAACTGATCGTGCACGAGCTCGGGCTCGGCCGCGTCGATGAGATAGTCCGAATAGAACGTCTTCATCTCCTCGGTCAGGCTCTGCTGGGTGGTCACCTGCGTGTTTGCGTCAAACAGGCGCAGGTCCATGCGGATGTTTTCCATACTCATGTCTCCTTTTTTCTCTGCTGTCCGCTTCCGGGGACAGCGCCGGGGCAGCACCCGGCCGCTGCGCTGCCGTTGGGTTCCTCCTGTGCGGGGGTGCGGCCGGTGTCCTCCGCAACGTGACCGGGGTAGGCCTCGGCAAGCTGCCGCAGGCCTGTCACGGCCACGGTAAACGCCGCGCGCACATCGGTCCGGTCGTCGGCTGTGATGGCTGCGTGTCCGGCGCTGAGCGTCCGCTGCACGCCCTGTGCGCCGAGCGTGTCGAGCGCACCCGCCAGCGCGCACATGAGTGCCGATGCTCCGGCGCACACGATGTCGCTGCCCGGGCAGTACGCCGCGTGACCGTCTGCGCGCAGCACGCACCGCCCGTCCCGGCAGATGTACGCGAAGCGGGTCACAGGCTCAGCTTCACGCGCTCACCGCGCTCCGCGCGCGCGGCAAGCTCCGCACGGTCGGCGCGGCTCATGCGCGACACGTCCGGCCGCACCACGATGCCCGCGCCGCCGCTGCCCAGCCCATTTTCGACCGGGCGCAGACCGCGGGCGCGGATGTGCTCGCTCACGCGCTGCTCGGCGCTGCGTCCGGCGCGCAGACAGGCCGTCTCCAGCAGCGCCTGCGCGTGCAGCGCAAACCATGCCGTGCGCACGTCTATGCCTGCGCGCAGCAGCGCGCAAAACCGGTCATCCTTCAGCGCCGCGCCCAGATCAAAGTCCGGGCACTGCACCGTCAGCTCGTCCGCCTCGCGCGACCAGTGCGCGGCGGTCTGCTCGGCCGCGCGGCGCATGTTCTGCTCCTGCCTGCGCTCGATCGCGCCGCGCAGCGCGCCGACGGTCACGGTTTGTTCAGTGGCTTCCGCCGGCGCTTCAGTCTGTGCCGCAGCGGGGGCGGTCTGCCCAGCTGCGGTCATGTTGTTTTCATCCATGCTCTGCTCTCCCTTCTGCCCTCAGCGGGCGTTGGCTGTGATGATGCGGTTTTTCTCCTCCTGTGCTTTTTGCAGCGCATCCGTGCCCGCGTCCGCTTCCGGTGTCTCCGGCTGCGGCGGCGCGATGCTGCCGCGCACGGCCTCAAGCACCTTATCGCGCCCCGGAAACTGCATCATCTCCAGCATCGGCACGGCCTGCTGCGCGAACGCGGGGTTAAAGACCCCGAGCTGGTACAGCTGCCGCGCCAGCTCATTTTGCGATGCGGTCGCATACGGGCTCTCCTTTTGCGCGTGCACGGACACGTCAAAGGCCGGCGCGCGGCAAAGCGCCCCGCCATCTGCGTCCGTGCCCACGACGCGGGCGCGCAGCCCGGCGTTGGAGTAGGTGCAGAAGGTATAGCCCTGCGCGCCCGGCGCCGCCACGCGAAACGGCCGCGTCTCGGTGTAGTACGCGCGGATGAGTTCGATCACGAGCTCGACCACGCGCTCAAACGCGCGGTAGCTTGCGCGCAGCGTGTCGCGGCTGGATTTGCTTCCGGCCTCCTGCAGTGCGGCGATGGCGCTCGCCGCCGTCACGCCGCCGGACACGCTGCCCTGCGTCACGTCGCGGCTGTTGCTTGTCTCCTTGAGCTCGTTGATCTTGAGCTGCAGCATATTCACCCACTGCCCGTCGAGGTTGTAGAGGCTGATCTGGCGCAGCCGCTCCTCGTCGATGCTGCCCTCGACCTCGACGAGCGGCTTCGACCAGTCGAGAAATTCCTGCGCATTCACGCCGCAGCCTTTCTTCACCCAGAAGCGCGGCGTGGAGGCCTTCATGCTCATCTCAAGCAGGTTGCCGCTCAGCCGGTCGATGTACTGCTGCGGGTCCTTGCTCACGGCGATCATACCGAAGCCGCACGGCGTCCCCGCCTCGGGGTAGAGCACGTCGAACACGACCGGGTACTGCCCATGGGGGTAGAAGCCCCCGGCCATGGCGGGGTCGTTCTCGCTCGCGTAGAGCAGGTCGCGCCCCGTGAATTTCACGAGGTGCAGCGCCGTTCCGCCGCCGGGCAGCGGCTTTTTGTAGTACCAGTCGACGACGATGCTCTTGTTCGACGTGTCCACTGCGTCGTCGTAGAGATACTGCGCCAGCTCCACGCCGCAGCTTCCGGGACGCGCATCCGGCCATGCGGCCGCAATGTCGTCGTTGTCCACGAGCGCGCATACGAAGAGGTTGCGGCTGGCCTGAATGTCGGTGATGCCCGGCTCCCAGAACAGGTTCAGCAGGTCGAGCTGCCGCACGGCCACGTCGCCGAGACCGCCGCTTCCGGCGCTGTCCCAGAACACGCCGTAGGCCGCGCACCCGTGCTTGAGCTTGTACCACCACGCGTCCGACCACACCTGCTCGAAGTGCGTCTTTTCCAGCACCGCCGGCACGATGGCCGACAGCGCCTTCGCGTCCGGCTCATCTTGCTCGCTGCGCGGCAGGATCACCGCCTCCGGAAAGCTGTCCATCGCGTCGGCGTGCTTCGAGACGATGGCGTTGAACAGCCACGCGCTCGTCGGTTCCACCACGTCGGCGCCCTGCTCGCGCCGCCGGTCGCGCAGATACTGCCAGTGCCGCATCCGGTACCACTGCTCATCGGCGATGATGCGCGCCTCGAGTGCGCGCTTGCCGTCCTTGTAGCGGCGCAGCAGCTGCGTGCCGCGCGCAACGTCGTCGGGCGTGATTACGGGCTCACTCGTGTCCGGCAGCCCGGCCTCTGCCGCCGCACGGTAGGGCAGGGGATTCGTTTTTTCGTTTGTCATAGACGCTCCTTTGCTGCCGTTTCCGGCAAATAGTTTACATAACTTTTAACATTTTGCGAGAAAAAGAGACTGCTGTCGCAGTCTTTTCCTGTTTACATAATTAATCATTGCTCAGAGGGTCGAACACTTTCGGCGTCCGCTGCACCATGGGCCGCGGCGCAATGGGATCGGACTGGCACAGATACCGGATCTCGTCGGCGATGTGGTCCTCCTGCCGTGTGTCCACGTCCTCGGGCGCGTGCGCGTCGTAGCGCAGCAGCGGCAGCGTGCGCCGCGTGTCCCGGCAGTTGCGGAACACGTACAGCATCGGCAGCCCCGCCGCATCGAATGCCAGCCGGTAGTGCACCTGCATCCAGCCGGGCAGGCGCTGATGGTCGCCGGGCTCGAAGTACACGCCGTACCGGTCGGCGATGTCGGCGATGCTGTCGCCGCGCGATGCGTCCCAGATCGCGGGGTCTGCCACACCCCGGATGTCCCGTCCGCGCAGATAGGGGTGCGTGGTTTCGGTGGCGCGGATCTGCGTGAAGATCTGCTCCGGCGTCCAGCGCACGCCGGTGTCCGGCTCGCCGGGCACGCAGCCATACAGCTCGAGGATGCGGTAGAGCCGGCCGTCGAAATCCACCGCCCACCAGCCCACGGAAAACGGCTTTGCATACCCAAAGTCGAAGCTGCGGTATACCCGCCATGTGTCCGGGATGTCGAACGGCTCGATCACGTGCGTCCACTTTCCGTCGGCGTAGTGTGCAGGGTCGTCGCGCCATTCGGCGAATACCTGCCCCTCGTACACGTTCCAGTCGCCCTCAAGATGCGCGCGCCGCTTTGCCGGCGGCAGCGCCTCGAGCCGCTTGAGATAGCCGGGGTCGCGCTGCATCAGCACCTGATTGTCATAGACCTTTGCCGGTATGAACACATAGTCCTGCGGGGACTCTCCGTCCCGGAACGCCCGGTCGATGAACAGACGCTCGATGTACGCATGCCCCGGGCCGCCGGGGTTGCAGGTGTAGTAAATGCGCGGCGTGAAATCCGTGCGCGTCGTGCGCAGGCAGGTCGCGATGAAGGTCAGCCAGTCGGGCTCAAAGTTTGTTGCCTCCTCGAAGCCGATCACCTCGTACTCCTGCCCCTGATACTGCGCGCAGTCGCTGTCGTTGTCGCAGTAGCCCATCACGAGCCGCGACCCGTTCGGAAAGCGAAACGCGCGCTCGGTGCTGCTCCACGCGGCGTATCCCTCAAGCTCCCGCTGCAGCGGCAGGATGTGGTTTGCGCGCAGCTCCGGCAGCGTCCGGCGCAGCAGCAGGAGCTTCAGTCCCGGGTAGCGCATGGCGAGCATGACGAGCTTGCGCCGCATGGCCCAGCTCTTGCCGCCTCCGCGCGCCCCGCCGTAGGCGACGTTTGCCGCCTCTGCGCGGAAAAATTCCTGCTGGCGCGGACTCGGCGTCTCGCGCCGCAGCACCTTATAAATATAGGGGTCGTTTTTGCGTGCCATTGCCTCACCTCACCGGCTCCATTGCTCGAGCGCGCCCTCAAAGCGCAGCACCTGCGGCTCTGCCTCGCCGGTGTCCTTGTCGCTCGCCTGACCGAGCACCATCCCCGCCGCCTTGAGCCGCAGCTCCGGCTTCACGGTCGTGTCGGCTGCCATCTCGGCCAGCTGCTCGAGGATGCGCGCCTTTTCGCCCTCAAGGTCCATCATGTCCTGCGCTCCCGGTACGAGAGCACGTAATCCTCGCCCTCGGCCGCCGCCGCGAATTCATAGCGCGTGAGCGCGTCGTGCACATCCTGCTTCGGCAGCCGCAGCGTGCCGCCGTCGCCCCGGCGCACGCACAGCGCCGCCATGATCGCGCCCGCGAGCCCCAGCAGCTCCTCGTAGGCCGCGCGCTGCGTGCGCAGCTTGCGCCGCAGCGCCGCGTTTGTCTCCTGTCCCATGTACCATCCTCCTTTTGTGTTTTTCCGTCCGCCCAACCGCCGAGCGTCCGCCATCGCGCTGTCGGCTGCATACACCCATCTGTTGGCCTTACGCCTCTTCCGGTAAAAAGTTTACATAATGTCTCGCACAGCTTTCTTTTGCGGCTGTCGTGCGGTTTTTTGGCGGTCGTATTAGCACCATGCGGTGTGCACCCCTTCTATTTCCATTTTATTATGCATTCGCATATATGTCAAGCGAAACGTTATCTTATTATCGCTTTTTCGCGGATGTAGATGTCACCGGCTCGTGTCATAAGTCCGGAAATGCCCGGAGTTTTGGTTGACATAACGATAAATTCTGCTTTTGCTTGTTTTCTTTTCGTCCCCACTTTGTGCGTCAAACCCGGTCAAAATTCACTGCTGCGCTCCACAAAAGCTGGAAAGGAAAGCAAAAAAGGTTGCAATCTCGTAACACTTGGTGTAAAATATGCATCTGTGTGTGCGTGTTATGTCAACACTCAGCAAAATCCGGAACAGAGGGTATTATCTATGAAGAAACGAATTGTCAGTCTGGCGCTGACGCTGTGCCTGCTCGCGGGGCTGCTGCCCTGTTTGACGCTGGGCGCCGCAGCGGCCAGCCGGGTCGATGCCGCGCCGTATGCGAGCGTAGAATATGCGAAAAACTCCGGCGTGAAAGCGGGCACCGTGCGTTACATCTCGCAGGTGCCGTCCTATACGGATCAGTTCTGCGCCGACTACTGGGGCAGCTATGTCGGCTATGCCAACCATGAGTGCTTCACGGCGTGCATCTCCATGGCGCTGTCCTACCTCGGCATCGACGCCACGCCCGGCGCGCTCGGCGACTATTGGCGCAGCCGCGGGCATTACGGCGCGCCCTTTGCCACCACGCCGGAGGATGTCGGCTTTTGCGGCGCGACGTATTACAAGACCTCGCTCGCCGAGGCCATCGCGCGCTACGTCGGCGGCGAGGGCAGCTACAGCCCGCCGATCATCCACCTCAACAGCTACTCGGCCAACGGCCACTATGTCATGATTATCGGCCAGGTCTCAGCCACGGAGTACCGTGTGCTTGACCCGGCTCACCAGACGATCTATACCATGACGCTCACGAACGGCAGCACCGTGAACTATTTCAAGGGCAGCGAGCGCGTCACGGAGGCGGTGCAGTATTATTATCCCGTCCACCACTGGAGCGCCTGGACGGCCATCGAGACCGACGACGGTGCCGTGAACATGGAGCGCACCTGCTCCATCTGCGGCAAGACCGAGACGGCCAGGATCCCCGACCCCTGCATCGGCGATAAGTATTGCGCCGGGGGTGCCTTTGACGATATGGTCTCTGCCGACAGCTGGGCGCACAAGGGCATCGACTACTGTGTGCTCTTCGGCCTCATGAGCGGCGTCGGAAACGACCTGTTCGACCCCGACGGCATGACGACGCGCGCCATGCTTGTCTCGATCCTCTACCGTATGGCCGGGGAGCCGGACGTGTCCGAGCTGCCCGAGACGCCGTTTGAGGACGTCGGGCCGGATGCGTGGTACGCCGACGCGGTGCGCTGGGCATATGCAAACGAGGTTGCCGCCGGCATGGACGATACGCATTTTGCACCCGATGACCGCCTCACGCGCGCGCAGCTCGTCACGATGCTCTACCGTGCCTACGGGCCGGAAAAGGGCGTCCGCCCGCGCCCGATCGGCGGCTATACGGACTGGAACACGGTTCCCGAGTGGGCATACCCTGCTGCGACCTGGGCCGTCTCCATGGGCTTGCTCTACGGCACGAGCAGCTCGCAGCTGAGCCCGAATGCCGGCGCCAACCGTGCGCAGCTGGCCGCCTTCATGATGCGCACCTGTGAGCTGCAGAGCGAGCTGGATACTTGAAAAATCGGACAAACGAGTAGATTAGTTTCGCAAAGTGTGCAAAAATGTTACAAACAGAACATAATGGCCAATGAATTATGGTGACAGGTGGGTTACTATAAGAACATTCAAAACAACGGGCCGGCCTCTGCCGGCAGCGAAACGGAGGCACACTTCATGAAGCAGAATCGGACGCGCATGGCGCTCGCGGACGCCTATCTGCGTCTGCTCAACGACTATACGATCGACCGCATCACGGTCAAGATGATCACGGATGCCGTTGGCTGCAGCCGCAAGACGTTCTATTATTATTTCACGGATGTGTACGTGCTCACGCAGTATGTGTTTGAGCTGCGCGTGCAGCACTTCCTGAACACGAACGGCAATTTCGAGACCATGCGCGAGGGCTTTCTGACGCTCGCATCGAACCTATCGAACGATCGTCAGGCCATCCTGAATATCTACCATGGCTACGGCAAGGAAGAGCTGGAGCGCTTCACGTGGGAGACGAGCGATTACTATGCCCGTCAGGTCATCACGCGCTACGCGCAGAACATGGACATTGCCCCCGAGGATCTCGAGGCGATCATCCGTATGTATACGGACATGATGTTCGGTATGCTCATCGACTGGATCAACAACGGCATGGAGGGGGACTATTCCCGCAAGCTGGACATCGCGCTCACGGCGCTCATGCCGGTGCTGCGTGCCAACTGCCGCGGCGCGAAAGCCGCCGCCGTGCAGCCGTGATCCGATAAAAACGTGATAAAACCGCGCAAAAAGCGCTCGGGCAAACTGCCCGAGCGCTTTTTGATTTGTCCGGTTTACTGTTCGCAAAATCCCATTACCACGGTCGCGACCTCTGCGCGCGTGCCGATCTTCTGCGGCGAGAGCGTGGTGGGGGACGTGCCGCAGACGATGCCCGTGCTCACGGCCCAGACCATTGCCTCCCGCGCCCAGGCCGACACGTTCGCCTGATCCCGATAGGGGGACAGCGCGCCCGCGTCGCCGGTGAGCTGCTCGCTGCGGCTTGCGTAGCTGTAGAGCATCGTCACCATCTGCTCGCGTGTCAGTGGCTCGTTCGGCGCAAACTCCGTTTCCGACACGCCTGCTGCCACGCCCGCGTTGTATGCCCAGATGACGGCGTCGGTGTACCAGCTGCCGCCGGCATCCGTCAGCGGGCAGCTCAGACCGCTGACGGACGGCGAGCCCTCCAGCGCGTAGAGCACCTGCACGAACATGGCGCGGGTCATCTGCGCGTCGGGCTGGAACAGGTTATTCCCGGCGCCGTACATCAGCCGGCCGTACTTGACGTAGTCCACGCCCGGCGCGTACCACGCGCTTGCGGCCACGTCGTCAAACAGTCCCGCGTAGCTGACGCGCTGTTTGTTGGTCATATATGTGTCCGACAGGCAGCGCATCCACGCCAGACAGCTCTCGCCGAAGTGCGCGCTCATGATCACGAGCAGGTTCGCCAGCAGCGTCATCGTCGTGCCGGGGTACTTGAGCGCCATCTTGGACAGGCGCGGAACGAGCGTCGCAAACGCGTCGCGGATGCCGTCAAGGTCGTAGGTCACGATGCCGTTTTCCTTGAGCGCCTCGACCAGATACCCGGTGAGGAGCTTGACGGCGGTGCCGTTTTTGAGCATACCGGGGATGGTCAGCGAGTAGAAGAGCTTTTTGGCGTTGTCCTGCACCTTCTTGGCAAAGCTCTCCGCCACGCCGGAGGTGTCGCGGTCGGCAGCGCCGAAGATGTCACCGAGCAGCGCGATGAGGTAATCCTGCAGATTGTCGGCATAGTCCTGCCGCGAGGAGACGAGGCACGTCGTGATCGCCTCACACAGGTCGGCGTAGAATTCCTCCTGCGTCATGTTGACCTTGAAGATCTTGCCGAGGTCGCCGCTCGTGATGTCCTTCGGATCGATGCCCCACGCCTGGAAGTGGTCGGGCCAGTAGATGTTGCCGCCGTTGTTCGGGATGCGGTAGAACTCGCTGAGCATCTTCGCCTTGTAGTTGAGGTAGTTTGCATCGCCCTTGGTCGGCACGACGCGGTCGACGCCGTAGCGGGCAAAGTCCCAGCTGTCGAACGCGACATAGGTCACGAGGTCGTTGGCGTTGACGATGTTGTGGATGTTTTCATACACGCGCCCCTGCACTTCGTCCTTGGTCGCGCCCATGGGCGGCTCGTAGCAGTAGCAGTACAGGTCGTGCGGGCTGAGACTGACGCGTGCGCCGAGACTGCAGCCGTCGTCGAGCATACCGCCGACCATGTTGGCCACGGACGCGCTGCGGCTGTAGCCGCTGATCCAGAGCTTCACGCGGCCGGTGATGCCGGTCTCGGCGATGTATGCGCGCAGGTAGTCAAGCACCTGATCGCGGCCCATGGCGAAGCCTGCGTGCTCGCCGGAGGCACCGAGGCGTGCGTTGCCGCCCCACTCGGCGTGATAGTTGTTGCCGCGCACGCCGACGGCGATGAGGGTGTATTGGCCGCCGTTGTCGCGGATGGTCTTGCTGGCGCAGTTGATACCGATCGAGTCGGTCTCGGCCGGCTGGGTCATCCACTTGTTGGAGCGGATGTTTTCAAAGCCGCACTGCTCAGCAAACGAGATGAAGTTGCGGTTGCTCGTTGCCAGCTGATCCTCATATTCGGAATCCTTGCTGGAAAATGCCGCGAAGGCGAGGCCCAGCGACATCTCCGCGAGATCCTGCCGGTACGTGTAGCCGCTCTTGGTGAACAGCTCGTCGCTGTAGGTAAAGGCCGCCGCGTAGTCATGGGTATTCACTCCGTGACCGGAGGCGTAGCGCACCGTGACGGTCTTGCTGTCGCTCATGTTCGCCGCGGCCGCAGCCGGCATGAGCGACACGATCAAAACCAGACACAGCAGCAGGCTGATGATGCGTTTTTTCATGTTTTCTCCTCCCAATTTTGTAGTTTTGCATTCCAAATCCATCAAATCCAATTATACGGGACAAAGCCGCGCTTGGCAAGCGGCACTTTCCGCTGCGTCGCTCAAAAATAGAAGACAGATACAAAAACACCCCGCAGCGTGAGATGCTGCGGGGATGTGGATGTCGGTCATGGTCACTGCCGGAACATGGTGTAGGCGCGTCCGTCGCCGACGGCGTCGGCGATCATCATGCGGCTGCTGAGCACGGAGAAGCGGTAGAACGCTGCGGCGCCCTCGTCCGCGCCGTCATAGATGGCGTTGCCGCGGATGGTGCAGTCTTTTTCGCCGAGACCGGGCAGAGAGCAGGTCACGCCCGCGTCGGACACGGTCAGCTCGCCCGCGTTGCTGCTCCAGCTTCCGGTCAGGAATACCTGCGCATAGCTGCCGTTGCTCATGAGGAGCTGGTTCGTGTCGGAAAAGCCGATGAGATCCAGAAGCTTCTGCGCCGCCTGTGCGTTGGTCATGTCGGATGCAAGCGCGAGCTGCTGCAAGCTTTCGCACAGGTGGGCGTTTGTGAGAAACAGGCGCTTGGCGCTGTCGGAGTAGTTGCGCTCGGCGAGCACGGTGTACTCGGCCAGCGCGGTCTGATAATTCTGCGCGCTGTAGTCGTTTGCGGCCGCGGCGTAGATCTGCGGCAGGCTCTTGGCTTCCATGGCATCAAGTACGCCGCTGTAGACCACCAGCTCGCTGTCGGCGTAGTTTTCGTGCAGGTCGTCGATGTACATCAGTGTCTGTGTGTACTGTCCGGCCTGATAGAGCCGTCCGGTGCGGATGATCTCCGTGCGCAGGTCGTTGTCGCCTGCGGGAAAGAGTTTCACGTCGTGCCGTCGGGTCTCGGCGGTGTCGAACTGGAAGTTGCAGATGGCGTCCTTGACGCTGCGGTTGACGGCAGCGTCCTGTGAGGCGACGACGGCGAACCCCGCGCCGACGGCGATAAGCACAATGATGATCCCGATGAACAGTGCGCGCAGACGCTTGTTGTTCCAGATTTTTTCGTGCAGAATCGGTCGCCCGCAGTGTCGGCAGCGGTGGGCGCTGCGCGGCAGCTCCGCGTTGCACTCGCGGCATTTCATGTGCTTTCCCCCCTCTTTATGCGATTGGCTGCGTCCGTTCGTTCCGGAACGAACGTGATGTTTATTATAGCCGATTTATGCCCGGCGCGCAAGTCGACAAACAGGAAAAGCATAGGAATCCTGTCAGGACTCCGCTAAGAAACCGGCAGGAAACACGTTTTTCGCCATCGTGCATGCCTTTGGGCGGCTGCGGAAGCTTGACATTGCGTATTATGCGCGTAAAATGTAAATAAACCGGTATTGCCGCCAACCATCCGCCGCCAATGTGTGTGTCGCGACGGAACATAAAGAAAGGGGTAAAGAACCATGAATGCAAATGCTTTTGTCCACTGGGGGCTTGACCTTGCGTCCGAGATTCTCGACATCTGTCAGGAGGGAAAGGCCAAGGCGATCGTGGACGCGATCAACGACTGGTATCCCGAGCTCTTGTAAGCTGAAGCAAACGCAGGAATCCCGTCCCCGGAGCTCGTCTCCGGGGACTTTCTATTTTCAGAAGCAAAGCACCTTTGGGAAAGAAATGTATGCCGCAGGAGCTCGAGGGGGCAAGGCCCGCCTCGAATCCGATCGACAGCCGCCGGGCGGCGGCGACGCGCAGTCGTCCCCGGAGCTCGTCTCCGGGGACTTTTTCGTGTCGAACCGTGCCGATTGGGTGAATAACCACGCACGCAAAGGTTGAAATCCGGCGCGCGGCGCGCTATACTATCGCCAGGCCAGACTCCGGCTGGTCACTGTTTTTCATAAGGAGATTGACCCATGCAAAGGTTTGAAAAGCACAGCCCGGTCGTCGTGACCGAGGTCACGACCAGGCACGAGCTGCGCCAGTTTATGCAGTATCCCAACCGGCTCTATGCCGACAACCCGAACTATATCCCCTCGTTTTACGGTGACGACCTCGATGACTGGACACCGGGCAAGAACCCCGCATTTGACTATTGCGAGGCGCGCTGCTGGCTGGCTCGGCGCGATGGGGAGATCGTCGGCCGCATCGGCGCGATCCTCAGCCACAAGGCCAACGAAAAGTTCGGCACGCACTGCATGCGCTTCAGTCAGGTGGACTTCGTGGATGATTCCGAGGTCTCGGCGGCGCTCTTCGGCACGGTCGAGCGCTGGGCGCGCGAGAAGGGATGCGATCAGGTGCACGGCCCGCTCGGCTTCACGGACTGTGACCGCGAGGGTATGCTCGTCGACGGCTTTGACCGCCGCAGCCTGTTTTTCACGTACTACAACGCGCCGTATTATCCCGAGCATCTGACCCGCCTCGGCTACCGCAAGGACGTCGACTGGATCGAGTACCGCATTGCCGTGCCAGAACCGGGCGGAACGGAGGCCGAGCGTCTGCACAAGCTCTCGCAGTACATTCTCAAGCGCAAGAACCTGCACGTGGCCACGCTGCATCACAAGAGCGAGTACGGGCCCTATGTCCGTCAGGTCTTTGAACTCATTAATGCGGCCTATGCGCCGCTCTACGGCGTCGTGGAGCTCTCGGACGCGCAGATCGAGCGCTATGCCAAGAAATTCATTCCGCTCGTCGACCCGGAGTTTGTGTGCTTCGTGCTCGATGAGCAGGAAAACCTCGTCGCCTTCGGCGTCACGACGCTCGACCCCTCGGTCGCGCTCAAGCACTCCGACGGCCGCCTGTTCCCGTTCGGCTGGGCGGGCGTACTCAATGACCTGCACCACGGCGACACGCTCATCATGCTGCTCACGGCCGTGCGGCCGGACCTGCAGACCGAGGGCATCAATGCCGTCATGATGGATCATGTCTGCCAGAGCTGCAACCGCCACGGCGTGCAGTTTGCCGAGACCGGTCCCATGCTCGAGAAGAACGACCACATCCTCGCACAGTGGAAGCGTCTCGATAAGGAGCAGCACAAGCGCCGCCGCTGCTTCATCAAGGATCTGAATCACGATGTGAACGCGGCCAACGCCGCTGCTGCCGCCGCCGCGGAAGCGGAGAGCGCGCAGTAAAAACGGACAGCAATGCGCAGCGCGCCGGCTCGTAAGAGCCGGCGCGCTGGTTCTTTTCAAGTCTCCCCTCAAAGGGGGGAGAACTTTCAATGACGGCGCTCCCGTTCATGCACTGCGTGTCCGTCCCCCACCCGCAAATAAGAAAAGACGCTGCCGGAGGCAGCGTCTTTTTTATGCATGCTTTTCTCAGCCCTTTGCGCGCTCGAGATACTCGCCCACGCGAGTGTCGACGCGGATGCGGTCGCCGGGGTTGATGAACAGCGGCACCTTGATCTCAGCGCCGGTCTCCAGCGTAGCGGGCTTGGTGGCGTTGGTGGCGGTGTTGCCGGCAAAGCCCGGATCGGTCTCGGACACTTCGAGCTCGACGAACGTGGGCGGCTCGACCTGGAACACCTTGCCCTTGTAGGAGCTGATGGTGCACTCCATGTTCTCCTTCACGAAGCGGAAGTTGCTGCCGAGGGCGCTCTCGTCGATGGGGACGAGATCATAGGTCTCAGGATCCATGAAGTAGTAGAGGTTGCCGTCGTTGTAGCTGTACTCCATCGTCTTGCGGTCGATGGTGGCGCTCTCGAACTTGGCGGTGGGGTTGAAGGACGTCTCGGTCACGGCGCCAGTGATGACGTTTTTCATCTTCGTGCGCACAAAGGCCGCGCCCTTGCCGGGCTTGACGTGCTGGAACTCGACGACCTGCATGACCTGGCCGTCCATCTCGAAAGTAACACCGTTGCGGAAATCGCCTGCTGTAATCATATAGGAATCCTCCTCAAGAATAATTAGAATCAAAAATCTTATATAGTTTACACGATATTGTCTGGTTTGACAAGCGGATATTTACAGAATGATCAGATTTTTCGGGCTTCGTGTGAGAATTTCCGCCCCATCGGCCGTCAGATGCAGCACATCCTCGATGCGCACGCCAAATTTTCCGGGCAGATAGATGCCGGGCTCTGCGGAGATGACGGTGTGCTCCGGCAGCTTTGCGTGCGCGCCGGGCGCGGCGATGGGGTGCTCGTGGATGTCGAGCCCGAGGCTGTGTCCGAAGCTGTGACCGAAGCAGTCCCCGTAGCCCGCATCGGTGATGACCTTGCGCGCGGCGGCGTCCACACGCTCGCCGGTCACGCCGGCCTTTGCCGCGGCAATGCCGGCCAGCTGCGCGTCGAGCACGGTCTGGTACACGGTGCGCATCTCGTCGCTCGGCATACCGACGGCGACGGTGCGCGTCATGTCCGAGCAGTAGCCGTTTTTGCGGCAGCCGAAGTCCATCGTCACGAAGTCGCCCTCGGCCACGCGCCGGTCGCCGGGAACGCCGTGCGGCATGCTCGTGTCCGGTCCGGTGAGCACGATGGGGTCAAAGCTCGTGCCCTCCGCGCCGAGGCGCAGCATGCGGTAAATGAGCTCGGCCGCGATCTCCCGCTCGGTCATGCCGGGGCGGATGACGGTGCAGATCTGCGCAAACGTCTCGTCCGTGATCTGCTGCGCCTGATACATCATCGCCAGCTCCTCCGGCTGCTTGGATGCGCGCAGGGTGCGCAGGATGTTCTGCGCCGGCTGGAGCTTGAGCCCGAGCAGCTGCTCATAGGCCGTGAATTCGGCGTAACTCGTCGTCTGCTCCTCACCGCCGAGCAGCTGCACGTTTGCCTCGCGCAAAATACCCTGCACGAGCGTGCGCATCGGCGCTTCGCGCGAGCACAGCAGCACCTGTGCGATACCGGCCAGCGCGGCGCGTGCGGCCTCGATGTAGCGGGAGTCGGTGATGAAAAATGCCTGATGCACCGTCACGATCACCGTGCCGTCCGAGGACGGGAAGCCGGTGGCGAACCGGCGGTCGTTTTCGTTGGTGAGCAGGATGGCGTCCAGATGCGCCTGTCTCAGCGCGCGCTGGATGCGGGCAATGTTGTTGAGCATGGGATATCCACCTCCATGGAATGTCGGTTATGGTGTGTCTGTGGCGGGGTCTGTCAGGGCAAGCTCGTCGGCGGTCGTCGGCGCGTGCAGCACGTCGCCGTCCGCTTCGGCAAGGCCGACGGCCGTCACGCCGTCGAGCGCCGTGCACGTCAGCACCAGACAGGCCAGCGCCTGCGTGCGCGTGATGCCGCTCACCGTCTCCGTTGCCGTCACTGTCAGCCAGAGCGTGCCGTCATCGTCTACGCGGCTGCCGTCGATCGTCAGCCAGTCGCGCACGGGGTTCGTGCACGTGCTGTCGCCCGGTTTTGCGCCGAGCGCATCGAGCGCGACCTGCACCGGGTCTGTGCCGCCGGGCACGGTGACCGTCTCCGGGTGCAGCAGAGCCGTTCCGCCGGTCTCAATGCGGTATACCGTCACGGTCTGCCGTTTTGTGCAGCCCGCGCAGCCGAGCGCAAGCAGGCCTGCCAGCAGCAGGGGGAGCCATCGCCTCATGTCTCCGGCACCTCCTTTTGCACCTCGGGCGCGTTGTCCGCCTTCGCGCGCGGAAACGTCACGGTAAAGCGCGCGCCGTGCGGCTCCACGCCGTCCACGGTCACGGTGCCGCCGTAGAGCGCGGACGCGTCGTGTACGATCGACAGGCCGAGGCCGCTGCCGCCGTGCTCGCGCGAGCGCGCCTTGTCCACGCGGTAAAAGCGGTTGAAGATGTTCGGCCGGTCAGCCTCCGGGATGCCGATGCCGGTATCGGCCACGGACAGGATGCTCTGCTCGCCGCGCGCCTCGACGCGCACGGTCACACTTCCGCCCGGAAGATTATACTTGATGGCGTTTTCCACGAGGTTAAAGACGATGTGGTAAATGTCATCCTCCGATGCGCGCACGGTCACGCCGTCGCTCATGAGACACGTGAGCGTCACGTCGCTCTTGGCCGCCAGCGGGCGCAGCAGATGCAGCGTCCCGTGCACGGCCTGCTGCAGATCGACGACCGTCACGTCCGACTGCACGCCGTCGTCGCGGCGCGACAGGTCGAGCAGCTTCTCGGTCGTGCGCTGCAGGCGCTCGGCCTCACTGCCGATGTCGGTCACGAATTCGCGCATCGTCTCGCTGTCCATGTCCGCGCTCTGCGAGATGCTGTCCGACAGCAGACGGATCGACGCCAGCGGTGTCTTGAGCTCGTGCGAGGCGTCGGATACGAAGCGGCGGCGCTGCGCCTCGGTCGTCTCGAGGCGCTCGGTGAGGTTGTTGAATTCGCGCCCGAGCTCGGTCAGCTCGTCGTCGCCCGCAAGCGTCAGGCGAAAGCTGTAGTCGCCGCGCTGCACGGTGCGCACGCCGTCGGCAAGCTGCGTGATGCGCCGCGTGAGCATTTTGATCGAAAACCACAGCACCACGAGCGCGGCCGCGCCGATGCCGATCGTGATCGTGGCGAGGCGGCGCTGGATGCTGCCGATGAGCGCCGCGCGCTCGCTGTCGCTCTCGCACACGTACACCGCGCCGACGGTCTTGCCGCTGCTCATGACGGGCATGGCTGCGCGGCTGAGAAACGCCTCGCTCGTGTAGTGCGAGTAGAATACGGCCTGTCCGTCGAGCGCGCGCACGAGCTCGGGATAGAGCGTGTACTTGCCGCGGATGTTGTTTTCGGCCGCGGAGTCATACACGGCCAGCCCTGTGCTGTCGGTCACGACGATGCGCGTCAGGTCGCGCAGATCGAGCAGCGCGAGCACCTGCCGGGTGTTGTCCGGCGTGAGGTTGTCGAGCAGCGACAGGGAGGAGGACACGACGGCGGCGCGGTTGGTGAGCGCGCTCTGCTTTTCGGCGAACACGATGTCGCGCGAGGCGCGCGTGGGGTAGGTGTTGATGAGCGTGAGCAGGATCGCCACGAGCACCGTGAACGTCACGGCGAAGCGAAACTGCACGCTCGATACCAGCTTGCGCGGCAGCCGGATGCGAAACGGATGCCCTTTCATCCGTCAGGCCTCGGCGAAGTAGTAGCCCACGCCCCACTTCGTGATGATGTATTCGGGGGCGGCGGGGTTGCGCTCGAGCTTTTCGCGCAGGCGGCGGATGTGCACGTCCACGGTGCGGATATCGCCCTGATAGTCGTAGCCCCACACGAGGTCGAGCAGCTGCTCGCGCGAGTAGACCTTGCCGGGGTTGCGCATGAGCAGCTCGATGAGGTCAAACTCCTTGAGCGTCAGCTCCACGTTCTGGCCGAAGCGGTGTGCGCTGCGGCGCTCGGGGTCAATCTCGATGTGGCCGCGCACGAGCTTGCCGCTGTCCGGCTCGGCGGGCGCTGCGGGCGCCATGCTCGAGCGGCGGATGAGCGCGCGGATGCGCGCCTTGAGCTCGAGAATGTTGAAGGGCTTGGTGATGTAGTCGTCCGCGCCGGATTCAAAGCCGATGAGCTTGTCCGCATCCTCGCTGCGGGCGGTGAGCATGATGATCGGCACGGTGGAAAACTGCCGGATCCGCTGGCACGCGCCGAGCCCGTCGAGCTTCGGCATCATGAGATCGAGCAGGATCACGGCGTATTCGCCGTGGCGCGCCATGTCCACGGCGGTCTCGCCGTCGTAGCACACGTCGACCTGATAGCCCTCGTTTTCGAGGTTGAATTTGATGCCCTTGACGATGGTCTTTTCGTCGTCCACAACCAGAATTTTCATCGCAGCTCCTCCGTTTCGAGTCTTTTCGCGGAAATGGTTTGCTTTTCGCCGCCGGAATTATTATAATGAATTTAGATATCGCTTTTGTTCCGGACGTGCGGCTGTGCCGTCTCCGGCCGGATATTTCATTATATCATAGTTCTATGGAGAAAGATATGAAAAAATATCGCATTTTGCCGCTGCTGCTCATCGTCTGCCTGCTGCTGACGGCGGCCTTTCCGGCGTTTGCCGCCAACAGCACCGCTTCGACTGCGGAGCAATCCCCCAAACCCACTGCAAACGCCGCGTCCGACGGCGTGCCGCAGAACACGGTGCAGGCGCAGGAGGGCAGCTATGTCCTCGGCAGCAACACGGTCAAGGCCGCGCTCGATGAACAGCTGCAGGCCAACTGCGTCATGCTTGTCGACGAGGACAGCGGCCAGTATTACTATACCCGCAACATTGACGCCAAGGCCTATCCCGCGAGCCTGACGAAGATCATGACGCTGCTGCTTGCGGTCGAGGCTGTGGAGCGCGGCGATGTCAAGCTCTCCGACTCCGTCACGGCCTATGACGACTGCAATGCCGACATGGTCGAGGGCGCGAGCAATGCCGACATCAAGGTCGGCGAGACCATGACGTTTGAGGACTTTCTCTACTGTGCCATGATCTCCTCGGCGAACGAGGCGTGCAACGTCGTCGCGGAGTATGTCTGCGGCAGCATCTCGGCGTTCGTGGAGCGCATGAACGCGCGCGCGCAGGAGCTCGGCTGCACCGGCACGCACTTTGCCAACCCCCACGGCCTGCCGAAGGACGATCACTATACCACGGCGCATGACCTCTACCGCATCACGAAGGAAGCGCTCAGCCATGAGCTCTTTGCCACGATCTGCAACACGGTCAAGCATACCGTCCCGGCCACGAACCTGTCCGATGAGCGCACGCTCTCGAACACGAACGGCCTCATCAATCCCGATTCTCCGATGTACCGCGGCTATTACTATGAATATGCCAAGGGTGTCAAGACCGGCCACACGGATGCCGCGGGCTACTGCCTCATCTCCACGGCGGAGAAGGACGGCGTGCGTCTGCTGTGCATCGTGCTCGGCGGCAAGGGCACGGCCCGCGCCAACGGCACGACGGATTTCGGCAGCTTTTCCGATACGCTCACGGCCTACCGCTGGGTGTTCTCCCACTATGGCTGGCGGGCGATCGTGAGCGCGAGCGATCTGATCTGTGAAGTGCCCGTGCGCTACGGGCGCGACGGCGACAGCGTCACCGTCCGTCCGGCGCAGACCGTCTCGGCCGTGCTGCCCGCCGCCGACAGTGACGGCGCGCCGCAGTTTGAGCAGCAGGTCACGATCTACTCCGAGCGCGACGGCAAACCGCTCGAAGCGCCAATCAAGGCGGGGGACGAGGTCGGCGAGCTCACGGTGAGCTATAATGGCACGGTCTACGGCACGGTCAAGCTCGTCGCCGCGGTCGATGTCGCTGTGTCCAAGGGCGCATATATCGCGGGGCATGTGGCCGCGTTTTTCACCAATCCCATCGTGCTCGTCATTCTGCTGGCGATCGTGCTGGCACTGGTCGGCTACGTTCTGTGGCTGGTTCGCCGCCGCAAGCAGATCGAGGCCGAGCGCCGTCGCCGCCGCCGCGCGCAGATGGAGGCGGAGGAGGCCCGCCGCCGTGCGCTTGCGCACGAGACCCTGCGCGAATTTGACCGCGACCCTGCCGGCAGCCGCCGGCGCTGAGCGCGCACGCGCTCTCAAACGAGACCCGCTGCGCTGGGCTCTCGTTTGAAAAAGATGCAGCTCGCTGCAGCGCACGCATTGGACACCGGAGGTGCCCAATGCGCACGTTTGCGAGCCGAGCGGTATTTTCTCCGCCGTACATGCCGCCGGAGAAAATGATCGGGCTTTCTTTGCGCCTGCGGGCGCAAACTCTGCGAGGCTTTTTTGCATTTGCCCGTCTGAATCGCCTGCCGGTGTACCGGTGGGCGATTCTTTATCATTTGTTTACAATTGCGCCCCTCAGGGCGCTCCGGACACATTGACCATTGCGGCACTTGATGCTATAATACACTGTCTAAGTATCACCATTCCGGCGCACACTGGAACTGCATGTTCCCGCCGCCGGACAAGAGGAGCAGCTATGTGGATTTCGGATTCTTGGCAGGACTTTGAGGTGCTCGACTGTTCGCGCGGCGAAAAGCTCGAGCGCTGGGGCAAGTATACCCTTGTGCGCCCGGACCCCCAGGCCATCTGGGACACGCCGCGCACCGACCCGCGCTGGCGCACGGCCGACGGGCGTTACAGCCGCAGCCATACCGGCGGCGGCAGCTGGGATAAACGTACCCTCCCGCAGAGCTGGGACATCCGTTATCGGGAGCTGACCTTCCGCGTCAAGCCCATGAACTTCAAGCACACGGGCATCTTCCCCGAGCAGGCCGCCAACTGGGACTACGCCATGGCGAAGATCCGCGCGGCCGGCCGCCCGGTCTCGGTGCTCAACCTCTTCGGCTACACGGGCGCGGCCACGGTCGCGTGCGCGGCCGCCGGGGCGAGCGTGTGCCATGTGGATGCGGCGAAGGGCATGGTCGCCTGGGGCAAGGAAAATGCCGCCGCCTCCGGCGTGGCCGACCGGCCGATCCGCTGGATCGTGGACGACTGTGCCAAATTCGTCGAGCGGGAGATCCGCCGCGGCCGCCGCTATGACGCCATCATCATGGACCCGCCGAGCTATGGGCGCGGTCCGGGCGGCGAGGTCTGGAAGCTTGAGACGAACCTCTGGCCGTTTGTGGAGCTGGTGTCCGGCGTGCTGTCGGACGATCCGCTCTTTGTCATCATCAATTCCTACACCACGGGCCTGAGCCCGTCGGTGCTCACGTATCTCTCAGAAAGTATCTTCACCCGGCGCTTCGGCGGCCGCAGCGCCTCGCAGGAGCTGGGCCTGCCGGTCACGGCGTCCGGTCTCGCGCTGCCGTGCGGGGCGACCTGCCGCTGGGAGCGCTGAGCGGAAAGGAACACCATGGAACCGATCTTACGAACCGAACATCTGACCTTTACCTATCCCGGCGAGGAGCATCCCTCGCTCGGCGATCTCTCACTCGAGATCGCGCGCGGCTCGTTCGTGGCCATCCTCGGGCACAACGGCTCGGGCAAGAGCACACTGGCCAAGCTCTTCAATGCCATCCTGCTGCCGACCGGCGGCAAGGTGTATGTTGACGGCATGGACACGGCGGACGAAAATAACCTTCTGTCCGTGCGCGCCACGGTGGGCATGGTCTTTCAGAATCCCGATAACCAGATCGTCGCAAACGTCGTCGAGGACGATGTGGCCTTCGCGCCCGAGAACCTCGGCGTGCCGCCGCAGGAGATCCGCACGCGCGTGGATGCAGCCCTCAGGCAGGTCGGCATGTATGACTTCCGCCTGCACGCGCCGCACCTGCTCTCCGGCGGACAAAAGCAGCGCGTCGCCATCGCGGGCGTCATCGCCATGCAGCCCAAGTGCATCGTGCTCGACGAGCCGACGGCCATGCTCGACCCGTCCGGACGGCGCGAGGTGATCGACACGGCGACAAAGCTCTGCCGTGAGCAGGGCATCACGGTCGTGCTCATCACACACCATATGGAGGAGTGCGTCGGCGCCGACCGCGTGATCGTGCTCTCCAACGGCGCCGTCGTTGCTGACGGTGCGCCGAAGCAGGTCTTCCCGCAGGTCGGCCTGCTGCAAAAAGAGGGGCTCACCGCGCCGGTCACGGTGCGGCTGCTCGATGCGCTGCGTGCCCACGGCATGGATGTGCCGATCGACGCGCTCACGGTCTCCGACTGCGCCGATGCCGTTGCCGCCGCCCTGAAAAAGTAACTACCGATCTTCACCGATAAAGGAAACGAAATTATGACGCCAATCATCCGGGTGGATCACCTCCGGCACACCTACAGTGCCGGGACACCTTTTGAAAAAGTCGCTATCGACGATATTGATCTCGCCATCCCCGCCGGACAGTTCGTGGGCATCATCGGCCACACGGGCTCCGGCAAAAGCACGTTCATCCAGCACCTCAACGGGCTGCTCGCGCCGACATCCGGCACCGTGTTTTTCGACGGGGAGGACATTCACCGCAGCAAGGAGGCCACGCGCGACGTGCGCTTTCAGGTCGGGCTTGTCTTTCAGTACCCCGAGCACCAGCTCTTTGAGGAGACGGTGTACCGGGACATCGCCTTCGGCCCGAAAAACGCCCGCCTCTCCGCCGAGGAGGTCGATGCGCGCGTGCGTGAGGCGGCGCGCTTTGTGGGCGTCGACGAGGCGCTCTTTGAGCGCTCGCCGCTCGAGCTTTCCGGCGGCCAGAAGCGCCGCATCGCCATCGCGGGCGTGATCGCCATGCGTCCCAAGGTGCTCATTCTCGACGAGCCCACCGCAGGCCTCGATCCCGCAGGCTGCCGCGGCGTGCTTGAAAACATCGCGGCCTACCGGCGCGAGACCGGCTCGGCCGTGCTGCTCGTCACGCACAGCATGGACGATGCCGCGCGCATCGCCGACCGCCTTATCGTCTTTCACGACGGGCACGTCGCCTTTGACGGCACACCGGCGGAGGTCTTTGCCCACACGCAGGCGCTGCTCGACATCGGCCTCGACGTGCCGCAGAGCGCGCGCATCGCGCAGGCGCTGCGCGACCGGGGCGTTGCGCTCCCGCCGTCGATCTATACGCTCGAGCAGCTCACAAATGCGCTGCTCACCGTCGGGAAGGAGGCGGGCGTATGCTGAAAGACGTCACCCTCGGTCAGTTTTTCCCCGGCACGAGCATCGTGCACCGGCTCGACCCGCGCTGCAAGCTGCTGATGACGGTCGTCTATATCGCGGCGCTGTTCACGGCCGAGAACTATGTGTCCTACGCCGCCATGCTCGTCGTCACGGGCGTGTGCATCGCGCTCTCACGCATCCCGCTCAAGGTCATCCTCCGCGGTCTCAAGCCGCTGTGGATCATCATTGCGCTCACGGCCGTGCTCAATATGTTCTTCACCCCCGGCCGGGAGCTCGTGTCCTTCTGGAAGATCACGATCACCTATGAGGGTCTCGTGCGTGCCGTGTTCATGGTGCTGCGCATCACGATGCTCATTGCGGGCACGTTCCTGCTGACCTATACCACATCGCCCATCGCCCTTACGGACGCGATGGAGATCCTCTTCGGACCGCTCAAAAAGCTCAAAGTGCCTGTGCACGAGATGAGCATGATGATGTCCATGGCGCTGCGCTTTATCCCCACGCTCATCGAGGAGACGGACAAGATCATGTCCGCGCAGAAAGCGCGCGGCGCGGATTTTGAGACCGGCAACCTCATCCAGCGCGCCAAAGCGCTGCTGCCGCTGCTCGTGCCGCTGTTCGTGTCGGCGTTCCGCCGCGCGGATGAGCTGGCCGTGGCCATGGAGTGCCGCTGCTATCACGGCGATCAGGGGCGCACGCGCATGAAGCAGCTCGAGTGGCGCATGCGCGATACGCTCGCCCTGCTCTGGGGCGCGCTCGTGCTCGCCGGCATGATCGTGCTCTCGAGGTTCGGGCTGTGAGGCGCAACATCGCCCTGCGCCTGCAGTATGACGGCACGGCCTATCACGGCTGGCAGGTGCAGAAGACGGACGTCACCGTCGCCGAAACGCTCGAGCGCGCGCTCACGAAGGTCTGCGGCGAGCCGATCAAGGTCGTCGGCTGCGGCCGCACGGACGCGGGCGTGCACGCGCGGCGCTACTGTGCCAATTTCCGCACCGACTGCACGATCCCGATCGACCGCGTACCGCTCGCGGTCAATGCCCGCCTCCCGGCGGACATCGCCGTGGTCGACGCTGTCGCCGCGCCGGAGGACTTCAACGCCATCGGCTCATGCATTCAGAAAGAGTACGTCTATCAGATCTACAATTCCCGCATCCGCGATGCGTTTTTGGAGCACCGCGTCTGCTTTTATCCCCAGCCGCTGGACTTTGCGCGGCTCGAGCGCGCCGGCCGCGCCTTTGAGGGCACGCACGACTTTGCCGCTGTGCGCTCCGTCGGCACCGAGACGCGCACGACCGTGCGCACGGTGCACTGGTGCCGTGCCGAGCGCGACGGGGCGATGATCTCCATCGCCGTGTGCGCCGACGGCTTTTTGTACAACATGGTGCGTGCCATCGTCGGCACGATGGTCTATGCGTCCTACGGCAAGATCGAGCCGGAGGATATCCCGGCGCTGCTGGCCACGCGCGACCGGCGGCTCACCGGGCCGACCATGCCCCCGCAGGGGCTGTATCTCAACCGCGTGTGGTACGATGGCGTCGTCGGCGATATGATGAATCAGGCCTGACGCTGCGTCCGCCGGGCGCGGACAGGGGAGGAATGTCCATGAACGATCGTGCAAAACCAAATCCCAGACTGCGTCAGGTGCTCATCGTCGCGGTGTGCGTGCTGGCCGTGCTGCTGTTTTTGTATCTGCTGCTGCGCGACCGGCCGGGCTCGGCGAACGACTATCTGGACGACAGCGCACCCTACACCTTCGACTCCAGCGCCAACCGCACCTTCCGCACGGTGGACAGCCGCCTTGCGGTCGTGTCCTCGAGCGGTCTGCAGCTGCTCGATGACAGCGGCAAGACCGTCCTGCACGAGATCTTCACGCTCGAGCAGCCGGGCATCTCCGTCGGCGGTGAGCGTGTGTGCGCCTATGACATCGGCGGCACGACGCTGTGCGTGGCGGACTTCAAGGGCAACAAGACCGACATCACTCCTTCCGGGGAGATCATCAGCGCCGATCTGAGCGAAAGCGGCTATCTCGCCGTCTGCACGGAGGCCGCGGGCTATAAGGGCGCCGTCACGGTGTATGACGCCTCCGGCAAGGCTGTCTACGTCTGGTATTCCGGCACGGGCTACCTCGTGCGCGCCGCCGTGAGCCCGGACGGGAAGTATCTCGCCGCGCTCTGCCTGCAGGACACCGGCAGCGCCGTGCACACCTTCACCCTCACGAGCGCCGATGAGCGCGGCAGCATCGTGTGCGCCGATGAGCTCTTTGCCGACCTCTTCTGGCGCGGCGGCAGGATCTGCTGCGTGTCGCAGTCGCGTCTCGCGTTTTTTGACGACAGCGCCAAGCTCGCCGACGAGTATTCGTTCGGCGACCTGTATCTGTACGACTACGCCGCCGAGGGCGACGGGTTTGTCACCCTCGCGCTCAGCCGCTACCGCTCGGGCAGCGCGGCACAGCTTGTCACGGTCAATTCCGGCGGCAATGTCCTCGGCGAGTGCACACCCACCGGCAGCGTCACGAGCCTGTCCGTCAACGGCAAGCAGGTGCTCGTGCAGTACAGCGACCGGCTCACGCTCTATAACCAGCAGCTGGATGAGATTAAGTCCGTCGAGCAGAACCTGCTCGGCGTCCGCCGCTCGGTGCTGCTGCGCCGGGGCGCGGCGCTGCTCGTGAGCGGCTCGAGCGCCGCGGTGCTCGCCTTCTGACCCCCGCAGCTTAGAGAGAAAGAACAGGGATACGCTATGAAGATCGTCTTGACAGTGGCGCTCGCCGCCATCATTCTGGCCGCCGTCTGGAGCGGCTACCGCCGCGGCCTGATCCTTAGTGCCGCGCAGCTTGCCGCCATCGTCGTCGCGTTTTACGGCGCGGCGCTGCTCGCGGGGCAGGTTTCCGATCGTCTCCTGCCGGTGGCGGAGCCGTTTGCCGGCGGCTATTTTGAGGGACAGCTCGACGTTGTCGCAGCCGGTCTGCCGGATAACGACGCCGGCCTCTCGGGGGAGGACTGGGTGGCCGCGCACCCCGACACCGCGCAGGAATACGCTGAGCAGTGCTTTGCCGCCGCCGGTGTTTCCGGCCGGGCGGGGCAGCGCATGGCGCGGCAGGCGCTCGCGCTGCGCGATGCGCAGGAGCTTTCTCTGCGCACGGCCATGACGCAGCTTTACTGTGCGCGGTTGTGCTACGTGCTCGTCACGGCGGTCGGCTTTCTGCTTTTGATGCTGATCCTTTCCGCGATCGGAAATTTACCGAATCTCACCTTCCGCATCCCGAACCGGGAGCGGCTCAACGACTTTGGCGGCGCCGCCATCGGCGCGGTCAACGGCGTGTGCTTTGGCATCCTGCTGTGCTGGGCGTTGCAGTTTGCCGGGCCCGTCATCGGCTGCGACACGCTTGCGCACACCGCTCTGGCAAAAGCGCTGCAGGTCATCGACGTGCTCACGCTCGGCGCGAGCGTGTGACCTGCGCGCACGGAATCTATCGAACAGGAGAACCAGTCTATGCAGCCTACACTCTGCTCCCGCTGCAAGAAAAATGTAGCGGTGATCTTTATCACACGAATCGAAAACGGCGAGTCCCACAATGAGGGACTGTGCCTGCGCTGCGCGCGCGAGCTGCACATCAAGCCCGTCGATGAGATGATGGAAAAGCTCGGCATCTCGGACGCCGACCTCGACAACCTCACCGGCGACGTGGCGGAGATGCTCGGCAGCATGGGCATGCTCGGCGGCGACGCGGACACGGACTCCGATGCCCCCGACACCGACACGGACGAGGACGACGGCAAGACCGCGACGTTTCCGTTTTTGAACCGCCTCTTTAACCAGAACCCGCCCTCTGCGCCCGACGCGGAGGCATCGGAGCAGCCGCGGCAGGATGCCGCCGCTGCCGACAAGCGCGGCAGTGCCCCGCGCAAGCTGAAGTTTCTCACGAACTACTGCATCGATCTCACGCAGCGCGCCCGCGACGGCAAGCTCGATGCCATGATCGGCAGGGCGGAGGAGCTGGAGCGCGTCATCCAGATCCTCAACCGCCGCCAGAAGAACAACCCCTGTCTCATCGGCGAGCCCGGCGTCGGCAAGACGGCCATCGCCGAGGGGCTTGCCCAGCGCATCGCCGAGGGCAACGTGCCCTATAAACTGCGCGACAAGCAGGTCTACCTGCTCGACCTCACGGCGCTCGTGGCGGGCACGCAGTTTCGCGGTCAGTTCGAGAGCCGCATGAAGGGGCTCATCGAGGAGATCCGCCGTGTCGGCAACATCATCCTCGTCATCGACGAGGTGCACAACATCGTCGGCGCGGGCGACGCCGAGGGCAGCATGAACGCCGCCAACATCCTCAAGCCCGCCCTCTCGCGCGGTGAGATCCAGGTCATCGGCGCGACGACGTTTGCCGAGTACCGCAAGCACATCGAAAAAGACGCGGCGCTCGAGCGCCGCTTCCAGCCCGTCACGGTGGCCGAGCCGGGCATTGACGACAGCGTCGAGATCCTCAAGGGCGTGCGCCGCTATTATGAGGACTTTCACGGCGTCGTCATCCCGGACGCCATGTGCCGCCTTGCCGTCGTGCTCAGCGAGCGCTATATCACCGACCGCTTCCTGCCCGACAAGGCCATCGACCTCATTGACGAGGCCTGCTCGGACGTGAACCTGAAAAATGCCGACCTCATCCGCGCCGACGAGGTCGAAAAGGAGATCGGCGACTATGCGCGCGAGCGCGAGCTGCTGGCCTCCGCGCCGCCGAAGACCGGCGACGCGTCTGACGATCAGGAGCTCGAGCACCGCTATGCGCGCATTGCCGAGCTGCGCAGCCGCGAGATGCAGCTGCAGACCGAGCTTGACGCGCTGCGCGCCAAGGGCCGCCCGGAGCTCACGGCGGATAACCTCGCGCGCATCATCGAGCTCTGGACGAAGATCCCGGCCGCGAGCATCCGCGCCGATGAGTTTGAGCAGCTCGCCGGTCTCGGCGACCGCCTGCGCGCGCATATCGTCGGGCAGGATGCGGCGATCGATACCGTCTGCGCCGCCATCCGCCGCAATCGCGTCGGCCTGCAGGCCAAGCGCAAGCCTGTGAGCTTCCTGTTCGTCGGCGGCACCGGCGTCGGCAAGACGGAGCTCGTTAAGCGCCTCGCCGATGAGCTCTTCCACGCGCCCGAGTCGCTCATCCGGCTCGATATGTCGGAGTTTATGGAGAAGTTTTCCGTCTCGCGCATGATCGGCTCGCCTCCGGGCTATGTCGGCTATGACGAGGCCGGACAGCTCACGGAGAAGATCCGCCGCCGGCCGTACTCCGTCGTCCTCTTCGACGAGATCGAAAAGGCGCACCCGGACGTCATGAACCTGCTGCTGCAGATCCTTGACGACGGCCGCATCACGGACGCGCAGGGGCGCACCGTGAATTTTGAGAACACCGTCATCATCCTGACCACGAACGCCGGCAGCAACACGCGCACCGGCACGCTCGGCTTCGGTCTGAGCGCGGACGATCAGAGCCGCGAGCGTGCGCAGCGCGCCCTCAATGAGTTCCTGCGGCCGGAGTTTCTCAACCGCCTCGACGAGATCGTCTACTTCAACCACCTCACGGAGGAAAACTTCCGTGCCATCGCATCCCTCATGCTCGGCGAGGTGCGCACCGCCATGGCCGAGCGCGGCATGACCCTGCACTGGACGCCCGCCGTCATCGACTACCTCGTCCGCAAGGGCTACAGCGAGACGTATGGCGCGCGCAACCTGCGCCGCACCATCCAGCGCGACGTGGAGGACGCCATCGCCTCTGCCGTCGTCGCGCAGCGCAAGGCCGCCGGAGACGTCGCCATCGACGCGCAGAACGACCGCATCGTTGTCACCATCGACGGTAAGGAGGTAACCGCATGAACCGTTTCGAGATCATTCGGGGCGACATCACGAAGTCTGATGTCGATGCCATCGTCAACGCCGCCAACTGCTCGCTGCTCGGCGGCGGCGGGGTAGACGGCGCCATCCACATGGCCGCCGGGACCGGTCTGCTCAACGAGTGCCGCGGTCTCAACGGCTGCCGTACCGGCGAGGCGAAGATCACCCGCGGCTACCGTCTGCCGGCGCGCCACGTCATCCACACGCCCGGCCCGCGCTGGCGCGACGGGCAGCACGGCGAGCCCGAGCTTCTGGCCAATTGCTACCGCAACAGCCTGCGCCTTGCGAGCGAAAACGGCTGCCATACGGTCGATTTCCCGTCCATCAGCACGGGCATCTACCGCTTCCCGCTCGATCAGGCGGCACAGATCGCCGTGCGCGAGATCACGCGCTATCTCGCCGACCATCCTGAAATGACGCGCGTGCGCATGGTCTGCTTTGACAGCCGCACCTACGCCGCGTACGAGGCCGCGCTGGCCGCGCAGGAATGCGCCGGCTGACGCTCACCGTCACGCCGGAGCAGGCAGGCCGCACGGTCAAGAGCCTGCTCCGGCGTGAGCTGCATATGGCCGACGGTGCGATCGCCCGCGTCAAGACCGTGCCGGACGGCATCTGTCTCAACGGCGTGCACGCCCGCACCGTTGACCGCGTCGCCGCGGGGGATGTGCTCACCGTGCGCATTGATGATAAGCGCTCCGGCGGCAAGTTCACACCCGTGGCCGTGCCGCTGGACATTTTGTATGAAGATGCCGACCTGCTCGCGCTCAACAAGCCCGCGGGCATGGCCGTGCACGGCGGATATGACCGCGGCGAGCCCACGGTCGCAAATGCCCTGGCCGCCTACCTCGGACCGGACGCTGTGTTTCACCCCGTCAACCGGCTCGACCGCGGCACGTCGGGCGTCATGCTCGTTGCCCGCAGCGGTTACGTGCACGACCGGCTGCGCCGCGTGCTGCACAGCGGCGATTTCCGGCGCACCTATCTCGCCGTCGCCTGCGGCACGGGGCTGCCGCCGCGCGGCACGATCGACCTGCCCATCGCCCGCGCGGACGACGGTTCGACCCGGCGCATCCCTGCGCCCGGCGGTCAGCCGTCCGTCACGGACTATACCGTCCTCGCCGAGCGGGACGGCTGCACGCTCCTGCGTGTCGCGCCGCGCACCGGGCGCACGCACCAGATCCGCGTGCACTTTGCCGCCCTCGGCCACCCGCTGCTCGGCGATGCGCTCTACGGCGGCGATGCGTCCCTGCTCGTGCGCCCCGCGCTGCATTCGGCCGCGGCCGACTTTACGCAGCCCGTCACCGGACAGAGCCTGCATATTACCGCGCCGGTCCCGGAAGACCTGCGCGCGTTTGATTTTGAGAGGTACTTATGAAGAAACGCTCCATCACGATCCTGTATAATTCGCCCGTCATCCTCACATTTGCGCTGCTGAGCCTGCTCGCGCTCGGCCTCGGCAAGCTCACCGACGGCTGGACGACGCAGAACCTCTTTTGCGTCTACCGCTCGTCGCTGGCAAACTGGCTGACGTATCCGCGCTTTTTCCTGCATGTGCTCGGCCATCCGGACTTCGCCGCCTATTGCAGCAACATCGTGATCCTGCTCGTCGTCGGCCCGATGGCGGAGGAACGCTTCGGCGGAAAACGCATCCTGCTTGCCATCGCGCTCACGGCACTCGTGACGGGGCTGGTGCTCTGGTTCTTCTTCCCGAACGGTGCGCTCATGGGCGCTTCCGGCGTCGTGTTCATGCTCATCGTGCTCGCATCCTTTGCCGGGATGCGCACCGGGACCATCCCGCTCACGCTCATCCTCGTGCTCATCCTCTACCTCGGCGGTGAGATCTTTCAGGCTGTCACCGGCTCTGCCGGTCTCGCGCAGCTCACGCACATCGCAGGCGGCGTGCTCGGCATGCTCTTCGGCTTCACGTGGAGCCGCGGAAAGCGCGGTGGACGATGAAACTGCTCGTCAGTGCGTGCCTGCTCGGCATCGCCTGCCGGTATGACGGCGCGTCCAAGGGCCTCTCTGAGGACGTTTTGCGCGCGCTGATGGCGCGCCACACGCTCGTGCCCGTCTGCCCGGAGCAGCTCGGCGGACTGCCGACGCCGCGCGACGCGTCCGAGCGGCAGGGCAGCCGCGTCGTCATGCGTTCCGGCCGGGACGTTACGGACGCCTATGCGCGCGGCGCGCAGCAGGCGCTCGCCCTTGCTCAGCGCTTCGGCTGCACGGCCGCCCTGCTCAAGCAGCGCAGCCCCTCGTGCGGCCATGGGGAGATCTATGACGGCACGTTTACCGGCACGCGCGTTGCCGGCGACGGCGTCACCGCAGCGCTCCTCGGCGCGCACGGCATCCGCGTCTATGGGGAGGACGACATCGCGGAGCTCTTGAACGAATAATTATGTAAACCAAAAGCCCGAAAACAGAATCCTTTTCCGGCAGTCTTAAGCGCAGCCTTGTGAGGCTGCGCTGCTTTTTTTGCGCCGATGACACAAAAGACTTAAAAAAATTGAAATCTCTGCGAAAACCGTTGAAAAATCACAGCCTTCCGTTATAATGAAAACAGTCGAAATCCGCAGAAAACAATGGAGGAGAAAACCATGCGCAAACGCTTTTTGTCCCTGCTGCTCGTGCTCGTCTGCGTGCTGACGCTGGCTGCCGCGCCGGTTGCCGCTGCAGAACCGGACGCTGTGCAGTCCCCGATACCTACGACAGAGCCTGCCGTCCCCTCGCCGGAGCCGACAGCCCCGGTCGAACCCAGCACCGAACCCAGTCCGGAGCCCAGCCCCGAGCCCACACCCACCGGCCCGTGGTATCAGGCGGCGATGGAATTTGCCTGTGCGCAAGGCATCCTGTTCGGTGACGAGCACGGTGATCTGCTGCCGATGGGCAATGCCTCGCGCGCACAGATGGCCGCCATGCTCGTGCGCGTGTTCGGCTGCACGGCAGGGAAGGACATTGCGTTCTTTTCCGATGTGAACCGGGATGCCTGGTACTATCCGGAGCTGAGCACCGCCGTCCAGATGAATATCCTCAGCGGCTACGGTGACGGCACGATCGGCCCGAACCGCAGCATCACGCGCCAGGAGGCGATGTCCGTCTTCGCGCGCGCCTTTGCAGTCTCTGACGGCACGGCTGCAGACCTTCAGGTTTTCCCGGACGCCTCCGGTGTCAGCGGCTGGGCGGTCGCCTCCGTGGCCGGTCTGGTCAGGGCCGGCATCGTCAACGGCGATGATACCGGCCATCTGAACCCCACGGCCAGCATCACCCGCGCCGAGATCGCGCAGATGCTCTATGAGCTCGGCCTGCAGTTTTGCAGCGACGCCGACACGCTGCCCGATTCCGGCCGCGTGATCTATACCGGCGCCGCGCCCCTGACGGCGGACGCCTTTACCGGCACGCTCTACCTCGGCGGTGCCGCCGGGCGCGATCTCGGCGCTCTGAACATCACCGGTACGCTGGTCGTGCGCACCGATCCGAACGGCACGGTCACCGTCGGCGGCGCGGTCGATGCGCTCACCGTTGCAGCCGAGGGCACGACGGTCGCGGGCAGCGGCCATGCCGGCCTTGTGCGCGTGCTTATGCGCGGCTGCACGGTCACGCTCGCAGCCGATAAGACCAGTCAGGAGTATGACATCATGCTTCAGGGTGTCGGCACGGTCGTGACCGATCCCGTGCCCGCGCTCTCGCCGGAGTGCCGCGCCATCGACCTGTACGTGACCTATCGCTATTTCCCCGCGGAATACAAAGCCGCCCCCGGCAAGGCGACGCTCGTCTGGTATGTTGACGGCGTGCAGCAGCCGACGCGCAGCTACACGCTCGACGGCAGCTCCATTACGCCGGGCTTCCACATTGCCGAGTCGGTCTGGAAGCGCGATATGCCCACGCAGCACACGGTGGAGATCCTGTTCTTGTGCGGCACGGATGCGATCCGCACGACGTTTGTCGTTCCGGTCAACAACTATTCGGACGCGGAGTATCAAAGCCTGCAGAGCGCGCAGTACCCGTATCAGCTCCACGTCGTGCGCAACCAGTGCACGGTGCTGGTCTACGGTCTGGATAAGAGCGGAGAATACTCCATCCTCCATCACGCCTTCGTCTGCGGCCCCGGCCAGACCACGCCGATCGGCACGTTCCGCACGCCGTTCAAGGCGGCCTGGCATCCGCTGCAGGGCTGCTGGGGGCAGTACTGCACGCAGATCGTCGGCAACTATCTCTTCCACTCCTCGCCGTATAACAGCCCGAACAAGAATGACCTGTCCTACCGGCTGTATAATCAGCTTGGCACGGTCTGCTCGCACGGCTGCGTGCGCCTGACGGTGGCGGATGCGAAGTGGATCTACGACAATTGCCCGCTCGGTACGACGGTGAAGATCTACAATGCCTCGTCCCTGCCCGTGCCGAAGCCGTCGGCTCCGTGGCTGGACATCACGAGCCCGAACCGCGGCTGGGATCCTACCGATCCCGACCCGGCGAACCCGTGGAGACAATAAAACGATTCCCCGGAGCGATCAGCTCCGGGGAATTTCTGTTCAGGTCTCAAAACGGACGATCGTGCACAGCGTGTCCGCACTGTACAGGCACACAAACGCGCCGTCGTCTGCGGCGGTATACTTGAGCGTGACGGTCTTCGTGTCCTTGACCGCCTTCGGATAGACGATGCGAAAGCCGCGAAACGCGTCGCAGCGCATGGTTTCCGGCAGCGCCTCAAGCGCGAACTCGAGATATCTCGTGTTGTGCACATGACCGTTAAAATCGATGTCGCAGCGTCGCAGCGGCAGCACCGTCTGCGTGTCAAAGGCATCGGGCGCGCGCAGCCGCGGCGCAGTGTCGGGGAAGACACTGCGTGCCTCCGGCCGGTAGGACGCGAAGCGTTCGCGGTCGATGCGCACGATCTTTTCCGTGCGCAGGTCGAACAGGATCAGCCGCGATTCGGCGCGCACGAGCTCCGTTCCGCTCGTGTCCGTGATCGTGTAATCGCGGAAAACGCGTCCCACGGGGGCATTGTCACGCACCCAAGTCGCGACCTGCAGGGGGGCTTTGCTCTGTGGCCGGCGCACGATCTCGACGCGCCAGTCGGTCAGCACCCATGTGATGCCGCGGCGGCTGCCGTCGATCACATCGTCGCCGGAGGAATCAGAGTGGCGGCTTGCGGTGTTTTCCAGAATGCGCAGGATCGCCTCATAGGCGAGCTTGCCGTCGCGGTCAAAATCGGCGACGCCGGGGCAGTAGGTCTCGGTGTAAAACATGGCGCACCTCCCTCAGACTTCCGGCAGACAGCCGTTTGCGAACATCCAGCTGTATGCCAGCGCCCACGAGCCGAACAGGTCCGTCTCGTGCAGGGCGCGCACCTGCGCGCGCGTGTACCAGCCGGATTCGATCTCCTCCATGGGGTCGCTGCTCGGGCGGAACGTCCCCTCGGCGATGCCGAACAGGCACACCGTGCGCTCGTCGCCGATGCCGACCGTGCACGCCGCCGGCGGCAGCACGTGCGTGATGGCGACCAGCCGCAGCCCCGTCTCCTCGCCCAGCTCGCGGCGCGCGGCCTCCTCGGGGGTCTCGCCCGGCTCGATGAGCCCGCCGGGCAGCCCGTAGATGCGTTGGCCGAGCTCCATGCGAAACTCGTGGTTGAGCGCCATGCGTTCGCGCTTTGCGTCTGTGAGCACCATGACGACCGCGTCTGTGCGGTGCTGCTGCAGGTGCGCGAGCGAGTCGATGTTCCGGTCACGGCTGACCATCTCATAGGTGCGCGGGCAGCCGGTGCGGTCAATATAATGCAGGTCATAGCGGTGCAGGTATGCGCCGCCGTCTTTTTTTTCAATGTCAACGAATTGCATGGGCTTCTCCTCTTTGCAGGTGATAGTCTAGCATACCACGTTTTGCGCCACCCGACAACAAAAAAGATCAGAGCGGCGCCGGAAGCAGCGGCTGCTCTGATCTTTTTTGGAGGAAGAAAGAAGGGGCATCTCTGACGCGAACGGTCATCACGTCCCAATGACTGTAGCACAGCTTTCTTAAAATGTTGTGAGAGATCAGCCGCTTTCCGGCATGTCCGCAATGCCGTGCGCGAGCTTGAGCTGCAAAATACGCAGCACGCTCTCGTCGAGTTCCGCGCGCGAGAGCGTCCCGTCGGCGAGCGCCTTTTCGATGGCCGCGACCGTGCCTGGTACGTCGCTGATCTCGAGCAGCATATCGTTTCCGGCGGCGAGCGCAAGCACGGCCTTTTCTCCGTCTGTGTACTGCGCGAGTGCCTGCATCTGCAGCCCGTCCGTGACGATCACGCCGCGAAAGCCGAGGTCGTAGCGCAGCAGATTCGTGACGATCTTGCGCGACACAGAGGCGGGCGCATCGTCCATCGTCGGCACGGTCAGATGCCCGACCATGACCATGTCCGCTCCGGCGGCGATGCCGGACACGAACGGCTTGAGATCCTCCTGCCGCAGCTGCGGCAGCGTCTTGTCGACCGTGGCGGCGCCGTCATGCGAGTCGGCGGCTGTGCTGCCGTGGCCGGGGAAGTGCTTCAGGCAGCAGATGACGCCTCCGTCGTGAAAGCCCTTGACGGCGGCGGCGACAAGCTCTGCCGCCTCGTCATAGTCGTCGCTGTAGGCGCGGTCGCCGATGGCGTTGCTGCGCTTGTTCGTCCAGACGTCGGCCACGGGCGCAAAGTCCGTGTTGAAGCCGTAGGCCGCGATGTCGCGCGCGATGGTCTGCGCGTTGTCGTGCGCGCCCTGCGTACCCTGTGCGCGGTAGCTGTACATGCTGCCGAGCTTCGTCGTGCCGACAGTGTTCATCAGCCGCGCGACGCGGCCGCCCTCCTCGTCGACCGAGATGAGCGGCGCCGTTTTGCCCCCGTTCGAAAGCGCAGCGGTGAGCGCTGCAAGCTGTTCGCCGGAGGTCATGTTTCCCGCCGAGAGCAGCACACCGCCGACCGGATATTCCCGCAGCGCAGCGGTGAGCTCGTCCGTCATGCCCGTGACGGTGCCGCCGCCGGTGAGCGCCTCCGGGTGTACGATCAGCAGCTGGCAGATCTTCTCCTGCGTGGTCATGCCGTCGAGCAGCGTCTGCGCCGCATCCTTGCGCACCTCGGCCGAGGTGCGCGGCGTGGGCGAGGGCTGCGCGGCATCCTGTCCGCGCCGGACGCATACGACCACGAGCACGACCGCCAACACTGTGAGCACGAGCAGGTAGGCGAGTGCGCGCCAATTTCGCTTTGCAATTGTCCAAAAATCATTTCGGTTCATGCCTCCATTTTACCGCACCGGCGGCAAAAACACAACACCGTTTCCTCGACGCGCCGGACTTGTTTCGTTCACAAATATGTGCTATAATAATGGACAAAATTTTGGGGTGCGACCCCAGACAGGAAGTGCTTTCTTTTATGACAAAAATTGATATTTTCTCCGGTTTTCTCGGCGCCGGCAAGACCACGCTGATCAAAAAGCTGATCGCCGAGGCGTATACGGGTGAAAAGATCGTGCTGATCGAAAATGAGTTCGGCGAGATCGCCATCGACGGCGGCTTTCTCAAGGACTCCGGCGTGCAGATCAACGAGATGAACTCCGGCTGCATCTGCTGCAGCCTCGTGGGGGACTTTGCCGACGCGCTGCAGAAGGTGCTGGCGCAGTTTCACCCCGACCGCATCCTCATCGAGCCCTCGGGTGTCGGCAAGCTCAGCGACGTCATCCGCGCGGTGCAGGGCGTGCAGTCCGATGAGCTGGTGCTCAACGGCTTCACGACCGTGGTCGACGCCAACAAGTGCAGGATGTATATGAAAAACTTCGGTGAGTTCTTCAACAACCAGGTCGAGAACGCGAGCGCCATCATCCTCTCGCGCACCGAGGGCATCCGCCCCGAGAAGCTCGACGCTGCCGTTGCGCTGCTGCGTGAGAAGAACCCGACCGCGACCATCGTGACAACGCCCTGGACAGAGCTCGACGGCAAGCAGATCCTCCAGACGATGGAGCGCCGCGACACGCTCTCGGCCGAGCTCGCACACCTGCAGGCCGAGGCCGCCGAGGACGAGCATGAACACCATCATCATGACCATGACGATGACGATCACGCCTGCTGCTGCGGCCATCATCATGACCATGACGAAGAGGATGACGATGAGCATGAGCATGAGCATCATCATGACCATGACGAAGAGGATGACGATGAGCATGAGCATGAGCATCATCATGACCACGATGACCATGACCACTGCTGCGATCACGACCATGATCATCACGACCATGACCACGACCACTGCTGCGGCCACGATCATGACCACCATCACCACCACGCCGATGAGGTGTTCACGAGCTGGGGCACCGAGACGCCGCGCAAGTACACCGATGACGAGATCCGCACCGCGCTCGACGCGCTCATCAACGAGCACCGCTACGGCGTCGTCCTGCGCGCCAAGGGCATCGTGCCCGCGACCGACGGCGGCTGGATCCACTTTGACTATGTGCCCGGCGAGTCCGATGTCCGCCGCGGCAGCGCGCAGGTCACCGGCCGCGTGTGCGTGATCGGTTCGCATCTGGCGGAGGATGCGCTGAAGGAGCTGTTCCACATTGGCTGATAAAAAACAGCAGGCACCGGACGTTCCGGTCTATCTCTTCACCGGCTTCCTCGAGGCCGGTAAGACGAAGTTCATTCAGGAGACGCTCGAGGACAACCGCTTCCACAAGGGCGAGCGCACGCTGCTGCTGCTGTGCGAGGACGGCGAGGAGGTCTACGAGCCGGACAGATTCTGCGCCGGGAATGTCTACGTGCGCAACATCGACGAGGAGTCCGACCTCACGCGCGACTATCTGCTCGCGCTGCAGGACGAGCTGCACCCCGAGCGCGTGCTCGTGGAGTACAACGGTATGTGGATGCTCGACTCGCTCTACGGCAACCTGCCGGAAAACTGGGCGGTCGCGCAGGAGTTTCTCTTCTGCGATGCGACGACGTTCGTGAGCTACAATGCGAATATGCGCCAGCTCACGGTCGATAAGCTCAAGAGCGCCGAGCTTGTCGTGCTCAACCGCTACAACGACAGCATGGACCGCATGGAGATGCACCGCATCATCCGCGCCATCTCCCGCCGCTGCGACATTGCGTATGAGTACACCGACGGCAAGGTCGTCTATGACGACATCGAAGACCCGCTGCCGTTTGACATCGACGCGCCGGTCATCGAGATCGAGGACCGCGACTTTGCCCTCTGGTACCGCGACATGTCCGAGGAGCCAAAGAAATACGACGGCAAGACCATTGAGGTCAAGTGCCGCTGCCTCGTGCGCAAGAACGTGCCGAAGGGCTGCTTCATCGCCGGCCGCCACATCATGACCTGCTGCGTGCAGGACATTCAGTTCGCGGGCGTCGTGTGCGTGTGGGAGCACGCCGATGAGATCCGCAACGACGAGTGGGCGATCATCACGGCCCGCATGGACTATAAGTTCCACCGCGCCTACGGCCGCAAGGGCCCGGTGCTCACGGTGCTGTCCGTGCAGGAGGTCGAAAAGCCGGAGGAACCGGTGGCCACGTTCTATTAAGCCGTGAAATGCAAAACAGCCGCCTTTTCAGGCGGCTGTTTTTTTGCATATTTAGGTTTCTGTGCCTTCTGCCGTGGACAGCAGGACGCGGTCGTTGTCAAACGCCGTGCCCGCCTGAGCGGCAAAGGCATCGAGCAGGCCCTGCACGGTCATGCCCGCGCGCTGCGCCCCGGAGACGTCGAGCACGATGCGCCCGGCGTCCATCATGAGCGTGCGCGTGCCGAGCTCGAGCGCCTGGTGCATATTGTGCGTGATCATGAGGCAGGAGATGCTGCGCTCGGAGACGATGCTGCGCGTGAGCGCGAGCACCTTGTCGGCCGTCACGGGGTCGAGCGCCGCTGTGTGCTCATCGAGCAGCAGCAGCTCGGGCGTGACCATGGTGGCCATGAGCAGCGTCAGCGCCTGCCGCTGACCGCCGGAGAGCAGACCGACGGGCGTGTTCATGCGCTCCTCGAGCCCCATGTCGAGCTGGGCGAGCGCATCGCGGAAGAATTCCCGGTCCTTGCGGCTGACGCGGCGCAGCTGCTTGTGCTTTTCCGGTGCGCGCAGATACGCCACGGCGAGGTTTTCCTCAATGGTCATGTGCGGCGCAGTGCCCTTGAGCGGGTCCTGAAACAGGTGGCCGATGCGGCGGCTGCGCTTGTGCGGCGGTAGGAACGTGATGTCCCGCCCGTCGAGCCGGAGGATGCCGTCATCGACATAGAACATACCGGCGATGGCGTTGAAGAGCGTGCTTTTGCCCGCGCCGTTCGAGCCGACGATGGTGGCAAATTCTCCGTCGGCGAGCGTGAGCGACAGGTCGCACAGGGCGCGCTTTTCGTTCACCGTTCCGGCGTTGAATGTCTTGCAGACGTGGGAAAGTTCAAGCATCGGTCTCATCCCCCTTTCCGGACAGGGCGCGCAGCTTGCGCGCGTTGGAGCGGATCTTTGCCAGATGGACATAGTCCTTCATATTCGGCGCGGCGATGGCGACGGCGACGATGACGGCGGAGACGAGCTTGAAGTACTCGGCCGAGATGTTCAGCCGCAGCGCCAGCGCGATGATCAGGCGGTAGACGATGCTGCCGAGCACGACGCAGACGACGCGCTTGCCGACACCGCCGCGGCGGCCGGCAAAGACCTCGCCGATGATCAGACTTGCCAGTGCGATCGTGACCATGCCTGTGCCGAGGTTGATGTCGCAAAACTTGTTGTACTCACCGATCAGGCAGCCGGCGAGTGCCGTGAGGGCGTTTGCGAGGCACAGGCCGATCGTGATGGTGACCTTGGGGTTGATGGAGGAGGCGCTGACCATGTCGAGACTGTCGCCCGTTGCGCGGATGGAAAGTCCGAGCGACGTGCCGAAAAACCGGATGAGCACGACCGCGATCACGCCCAGCAGCAGCGCGAGCAGCACCAGCGTGCTCCACTGGCTGCCGCCGGTGAGCGCCTTAAAGAGCGAAAAGACCGTATCGCGCCCCGTGATGGACACGTTGGACGAAAAGCCCATGACCGCGAGGTTGATCGTGTACAGGCCGGTGTTCGAGATGATGCCGGCGAGGATGCTCTCCACGCCGAGGCGCGTCTGCAAAAAGGCGGTGATGAAGCCCGAGAGCATACCCGCAGCCATGGCCGCCGGCAGCGCCAGAAGCGGATGCCCCGCGATGGTGAGCATCGCACCCACGGCACAGCCGAGCGTAAAGCAGCCGTCGGTCGACAGGTCTGCAATGTTCAGGATCGAAAAGCTGATGAACAGCGCCAGCGCGACGAGGCCGTAAATGAGGCCGACCTCAAGCGCGGTCTTTAACACTGTCAGCATAAACGCCCCTCCTTCGGGATGTCAGATATCAGTCAAAATTCTGCTGCGTGGTCGTCTCGAGCACGGCGCTGCACTTGCCGTCAAACGCCTGCTTGACAGCCGCAAGGTCGTAGCCGAGGGCGGTGCAGCTGTCGGTGTTAATCATGGCGATGCCGTTGTCGAAGGTCGCGACCGGCAGCGTGGCGGGGCTCTTGCCGTCGACCAGCACCTGCACGACCATGTCGGCCGTCATCTTGCCGAGCGCGGTGTAATCCACACCGTAGCCGACGAATGCGCCGTTGAGCGCGAAGGAGTCAGCGCCGCAGTACTGCGGGATCTTGGCGTTGAGGAACTTCTCGTAGATGGCAAGCTCTGCGGTCATGACGGTGTTGTCGGTCGGAGTAAAGACGGCGTCGACCTTTTCGGCGATGAGCGCGTCAACGGCGGAGGTAATCTCGTCGGTGGTCGTGCCGGTCTTTTCCACGCAGCGGATGCCCTTGCCCTCAAGGTAGGCCTTCGCGTCCGCGATCGGCTGCTTGGACGAGTCCTCGCTCTTGGAGTAGAGCAGGCCGACGGTCTTGGTGTCCGGGTTCTGGGCGAGCATCAGATCGAGCAGACCCTTGGTGTTGAGCGCGTCGCTCGTGCCGGTGATGCGGCCGCCGGGCGCGTCGAGCGCATCGACGATGCCGCTGCCGACGGGGTCAGACACGGCGGAGAACACGATGGGGATCTCGGTGTCCTCAGTGGCGGACTGCATGATCTTCACAGCCGGGGTCGCGATCGGTACGATCAGATCCACGCCCTTGCCGACGAGCTCTGCGCCGATCTGGTTGAGGGTCGTGGCGTCGCCCTGACCGTTGTAGAGCGTGTAATCGAAGGTCACGCCCAGCTCCGCAGCCTTGGCGTCGAGCTCAGCCTCGATGGCCGCCTCGATCTGGTTGAGGGATGCATCGTCCACGAACTGCACGATGCCGACCTTGTAGGTCTTGCCGTCGGCCTTGTTGTCCTCGGTCTTACCGCCGCAGGCGGCCAGACCCATGAGTGCGGTGACGGCGAGCGCGCCGCCGACGATCTTCCGGAACGTTTTATTCATAGTAAATTCTCCTTATATTTGACGAAATGGTTGGCTTCTGATGTTTGGATACGGTCTGACGCGGCAAAAAATCTCCGGCCGCCACGCCATCGCCTGTTCCTCCGTGTCATATGCATCCCTCCTGCGTAATTTTATGCAATAAAAAAAGCCTCGTCCACAAAACGGTTTCTTCCGTTTCATGGGACAAGACTGTAACTCCTGCGGTGCCACCCATATTGGCGCTCATGCGCCCACTTTGCACGTACGATCATACGCTCCGCCGGATAACGGCCGCGGCCACCGTCGCCCCTCATGCTGCTGCAATCGGTTTGCCCTCGCGAGTCCATTCGCCATTCGTCCGCTGCAGCGCTTCCACCGTCCGCTGCTCTCTGAAAGCTTCGTAAATGGGTACTCCTCTCGGTCATCGGTTTGTCGATGGTGTTACTCTACCACGTCCGGGAGCGGATTGCAAGCCCCATTTTCACGAAACTGCACGCTGGCGGCAAAAAAGATTTGTGCAAGGCGAACAAACGTCCCTGACCGGCGGTCAGGGACGTTTTGAATGCTGTTAATTTCCGGCGTAGACAAAGGCGTTCGGCAGCGTCCGCCCGGCGGTGAGCGCGGGGTTGGAGCTGCGCATGATGTACTTGCCCTTGTACCAGATCATGGCGCTGGTGCCGCCGTCAAGGTTCATGGCCTGCATACAGTCGTGCTTGGCCATGATGGCCGCGCAGTCCGGCACGCTGATACCGACGGATGTCGTCAGGCGTCCCTCAACGAGCAGGGCAATGATCTCGCCGTACTTCGACTGCCCGAGGCAGGCACGCGGCTGCAGGTCGGAGAAGCCGCTGCGGGCATTGACGACCGTCTCCCCGTCGATGATCATGGCGGGGGAGAACTCGACCGCGTCCGTCGTGTTCGGCGAGACGGAGGAGGTGCTGTCGCGGATGTAGATGCGGTCGTCCGAGTGCAGCTCGAGGCGCTTGTAGCCGTAGCCCATGTGATCACCATAGGCCCTGCCGTTGCACATGGCGTAGCCCGCGAGCGTGCCGCCGTTTCCGGTTCCGCCCGGATCGATGAAGCCCGAGCCGGTCATGCCGATGACGCCGCCGTGTGCCTGCGCGATCTGACCGCAGTACTGGCCGATGCTGCCGAGCGTGGTCGCAGCGTGCAGACTCAGGCGCGACGGATCCTTCATCACGACAAGTACGCCGCGATAGGTGCTGCCCTTTTCGCGCACGATGAGGATCTCGTTTTGCGCATCGATCGCGAGCACCTGCTCGCCCTGAATGGTGCGGATGCTGGTGCCGTTATCCGTAAGCGCGGAGTGGTCGATATTGATGCGGCTCCACCCGGCGGCGAGCGCGTCGGGATGCTCCTTGACATACGCCTGCATGCTCGGCACGTCTACCTCCCAGAAGAGGTTGTAAAACGTGATCTCTTCCTTGCTCATGCCCTTGGTGTCGGTGAGCGTCGGGTTGCGGGACTCGATCTCTCCCTCGTCCCACTCACTGTTGACGCCGATCTGCGCCTCTCGCGCGGCCTCCATTTCGGCGACGACCTTGTCGATGACGCTGCGCGGTATGAAAGCCGTTGCCAGCCACTGGTGGCTGAGCGTGTTCATAGCCGTCTGAATATAGGCCGTGCGCCACTTGGCGATGAACGGAATGTCGGAATAGACCGCAGTCAGATACAGCCCGGCGAGAATGGCCAGCACGAGAAAGAGAATGAGCAGCCTGCGGCCGACGCTTTTTTTCTTCTTCGGCTTTTTGGCTTTTTTGGCCTTGCGGCCGTGCTTGCCGGTCGGGGTCGGGGCAGTCTGCTGCACACGCCGGCGGTTGTCCGGCGCGCTGCGGCGCGGCTGCGCGGCGGCATTCTCCGTCCACATGTCGGCGCTCTGCGGCTTCCGCTGCCGGGCAGGCCGCTGCTGAGCGGGCTGCTGCCGGGCGGGTTGCTGCTGCGCAGGCCGCTGCTGAGCGGGCTGCTGCCGGGCGGGTTGTTGCTGCGCCGGCCGCTGTTGAGCCGGCCGCTGCTGAGCGGGTCGTTGCTGTATGTTATCGGTAGCCGGCCGCTGGGTACCCGTTGGACGCGGCGGCGAGGAAAACAGCTTCAAGGGGCAATTCCTCCTTTATGTGCGGGAGATTACGAAGGGCTTGACGTCCGGACGCAGAAAAAGTTCCGCATCTGCCGGAAAAACGGGAAGGCTCGTACTGCGAGCCTTCCCGAACGTGTGCGGGACCGCTCAGCAGAGCTGTGCGCCGGCGGGCACGCTGTCATCGAGCATGAGCAGGTTGAGCTTGCCGTCCTTCTCGGCCGAGAGGAGCATGCCGTTGGAGGCCATGCCCATCATCTTGCGCGGCGGCAGGTTCAGGATGGCGACGACCGTCTTGCCCACGAGCTCCTCGGGGCGGTAGAACTTGGCGATGCCGGAGAGGATCTGCCGGTCGGTGCCGCTGCCGTCGTTGAGCGTGAAGCACAGGAGCTTGTCGGACTTTTTCACCGGTTCGCACTTGAGCACCTTGCACACGCGCATGTCGCACTTGGCAAAGTCGTCGATCGTCACATCCGGCAGCACGGGCGCGGACTTCGGCGCGGCGGCCGCTTCTTTTGCCGCCTTGAGCGCATCGAGCTCGGTGAGCTCCTTGGCCATGTCGATGCGCGGGAAGAGCGTCTCGCCCTTGTGCACGGTGACATCTGCCGGCAGCACGCCCCAGACGGCGGCGTTGTCCCATGTGGTCTGCTCCGGAGCGGCGCCGATCTGCGCGAAGGCCTTCTCGCAGCTGTCGGGCATGAACGGCAGCAGGAGCGTCACGGTGATGCGCAGCGCCTCAAGCAGGTTATACAGCACCGTGGCCAGGCGCGCGCGCTTGCTCTCGTCCTTGGCGAGGATCCAGGGCGCCGTCTCGTCGATATACTTGTTGGCGCGGGAGATGACCTTGAACACCTCAATGAGCGCCTGCTGCGTGCCGAAGTTATCCATATAGCCGGCATACGTCTCGCGCAGAGAGGATGCCATGGTGATGAGCTCGTCATCGAGCGCATCATGCTCGCGCTCTGCCGGCAGCGTGCCGCCGAAGTACTTGATGACCATGGCGACGGTGCGGCTCAGGAGGTTGCCGAGGTCGTTGGCAAGGTCGGTGTTGATGCGGGAGATGAGCAGCTCGTTGGAGAAGTTGCCGTCGCTGCCGAGCGGGAACTCGCGCAGGAGGTAATAGCGCAGTGCGTCCACACCGTAGCGCTCGGCGAGCACGACGGGGTCGACGACGTTGCCCTTCGACTTCGACATCTTGCCGCCGCCGAGCAGCAGCCAGCCGTGACCGAAGACCTTCTTCGGCAGGGGCATACCCATGCTCATGAGCATGGCCGGCCAGATGATGGAGTGGAAGCGCACGATCTCCTTGCCGACCATGTGCACGTCGGCGGGCCAGAACTGGTCGTAATCGTCGTACTTGTCGTTCAGGAAGCCGAGCGCCGTGCAGTAGTTGAACAGCGCGTCGACCCAGACGTAGACGACGTGACCGGGGTCAAAGTCGACCGGGATGCCCCAGGTGAAGCTCGTGCGGGAGACGCACAGATCCTCCAGACCGGGGTCGATGAAGTTTTTGATCATCTCGTTGACGCGGCTGGCCGGCTCCAGGAACGTGCCGCTGAGCAGCAGCTCGCGCACCGGTTCGGCATACTTTGACAGGCGGAAGAAGTACGCTTCCTCCTCGGCGTAGTGCACCTCGCGGCCGCAGTCCGGGCACTTGCCGTCGACGAGCTGGCTCTCGGTCCAGAAGCTCTCGCACGGCGTGCAGTACATGCCGGAGTACTTGCCCTTGTAGATGTCGCCGTTCTCGTACATCTTCTTAAAAATGCGCTGGATGGCCTTGACGTGGTATTCGTCCGTCGTGCGGATGAAGCGGTCGTTGGAGATGTTCATCAGCTTCCACAGCGCGCGCACGCCGCCGGGACCCTCGACGATGTTATCCACGAACTGCTTGGGCGTGACGCCGGCGGCCTCAGCCTTTTCCTCGATCTTCTGACCGTGCTCGTCCGTTCCGGTCAGGAACATCACGTCATAGCCGCACAGACGCTTATAGCGCGCGATCGCATCGGTCGCGACCGTGCAGTAGGTGTGGCCGATGTGCAGTTTGTCCGAAGGGTAATAGATCGGCGTTGTGATATAAAACTTTCCTTTGCTCATACTGCATTCTCCTCTGTATTAGTCTTCACCGGCGTCACCGGGGTCGTAGACCGACGGGTAGGGCGTCGGCTGCGGCTTCGGCGTGGGGGTGGGGGTTGGCGTCATGCTGGGCGTCGGGGTGGGCGCCGGCGTGGTGTCGTGGGAGTGATAGGTGCTGTTGGCCTCGATGGTGCGGCTGATCTCGTTGCCGTCCTTGTCATAGACGGTGCGGTAGGTCGTGGCGCGCAGGCCGTTGGCGGTGTAGCTCATCTTGACGTAGCTGCCGTCCACATCCGTGCCCCAGATCTCGACTGTGATGCTGTTCTTTTCCACATAGGCCTTGATCTCGATGGGGTATTCGCGGCTGTTGGTGAACTTGAATTCCGGGCCGCCCCAGCTGACTGTGGCGTCCATGCCGGGCTCGATATAGGCCACGGGGAAGTAGTGGCAGGTGCGGGTGTTGATCTTGAGATTGGAGACCATGGCGCAGTAGTACAGCGTGGACGACACCTGGCAGATGCCGCCGCCGACCTCCTGCACGACCTGACCGCCGGAGTAAGCCCCGGCCTCCTTGAAGCCGTTGGCCTTTGTGCGCTGGCCGAGCACGTCGTTATAAGAAAACGTCTGGCCGGGCTGGAGAATCACGCCGTTGATCTTCTCGGCGGCGAGCTTCACGTTCGTGATGCGGTTGCTGCTGCTGCCGGAGAGGGAAGTGGTCTTGGTGGCGAGCTTGTCGGCCAGCAGATGCTTTTGCAGGCGCTCCTGCGTCATCTCTGGCTGCGTGAGCGTGGCCGGGATGGTGACGGTGTCGCCGGTAGAGGCCGCGTCCCACAGGGGCTGCGCCTCGGCCACGTCGAACTCGATGCCGACCTTGCTCTCCGTGGCGGACTGGGTCTCCGGGTCGTAGCCCGCATTGACCGGGTCGCCGCAGATGGCGTCGTGCAGCTCCTGCAGCGTCATTTTATCGTCGCCGCTCATATCGACCGGGTAGGCCGACGTGCCGAACTTGCCGCTGCGGATGTCGCTGAGCACCCGATCGGCGACGGCGGCGGGGTCGAGCGTGATCATGCTCGCGCCCTTGACGACGCGGATGGTACTGTGCTCCTCATCGATCTCGACACTGCCGCCCGAGAGCTTGACATTGATCTCGGCGGCCTCGCGCTCGATGCGTGTGCGCAGGGCGTCGGTGTCCATGTCGGCGAGGTTATCGGCCGCCACATCGTGCCCCTTGAGCGCGCAGCGCAGCCACGTGAAGAAGTTTGTGAACGCATTTCCGCTGCGTCCGTAGGCGTAGGCTGCCTCGGCTGCGGCGTCGGGCGTCGCCTCAAAGCCGATCTCCGTCGCGGTGACGGTGATGGTCCGGTCGCCCGGGAAGGTCATCGTGAGCACCGGTGCGCTCGTATCGTCCCAGCCGGCGGCGCGGATGGCGTCTGCCGCCTCGATCTGCGTCATGCCGCCGACGTCGGTGCCGCAGACGGAGACGTTCGGGAAGATGGTGTCCTTTTTCGCCACGAGCACCATGCCGACGGCGCCGGCCGCGATGATGACGGCCAGCACGATGAGCGCGGCGCGCAGGGCGATCTTACCGCCGCGGCCGCGGGGTTTTCTGGCTTTCGGCTGCGGCGTGCCCTGTGCGGGGTCTGCCTGCCGGGATACGGGCTGGCGCTGCGCCGTCTGCTTCGGCGCGGCGGCGCGGCGGGCGGCCGCCTCACTCTGTGCCGAGCGGTTGGAGGCGCTGCGGTGCGCCGAGCGCTCCTGCGCGGCGAAGTCCGCCGCCTCGCGCTTTGCGGCTGCGCTGCGTTTGGAAGTGTTGCCGTTAAGTTTCATGCTTTTGGCTCCTGTCTGTCCCCGTCAAAATCGGATTATTTAAATAAGTATCGCGGAAAGCCTCCGCCTCACCGGGCGGGAGCTTGGTGCGCGGCTGCTTTTCGATCTGCGGCTTCATCCACGGGTTGTGCTCGGCCTTGCGGTCGGTCTGTGCCTCGAGCAGCTTGCCGATGAGCACGTTCGATAAGAGGAAACCCGAGGGCGTGAAGTGCCAGCGCTCGCCGTCCGCGACGGCCCAGCCGCGGCGGACGAACTCCTCAAGCTGCTGCGCGATGCCGGAAAAATCGCTGCGGTAGAGCCGCTCATACTCCGCGCGCGACACACCGTGTACGGTGCGCATGCCGAGCATGAGATATTCGGCCGCGCGCTCAAAGTCGCCGATCGTCTCGTATTCGTCGATCATGTCCTCACCGTGGAGGACGCCCGCAAGATAGCGGTCGAGGTCGCGCACATAGCTGTAGCGCGTGCGGCCGATGCACGAATGCGCGCCCGGGCCGAAGCCCATATAGTCATCGAGCTGCCAATACTTCAGGTTGTGCCGGGATTCATAGCCCGGGATGCTGAAGTTGGAGATCTCGTACTGTTCGTAGCCATAGTGCCGCAGCTCCTCGACCATGCACAGGTACATATCCGCCTGCTCGTCGTCCGACGGGATGAGGGGCGAGTCCTTCAGGGCGTACATGGGCGTGCCCTCCTCGAGCTTGAGCCCGTAGCCGGAGATGTGCTCCGGACGCAGGGCAAGCGCCTTGGCGAGCGTGTCTGCCCAGTCGCTGCGGGTCTGGCTGGGAAGACCGTAGATGAGGTCGAGGCTGATGTTGTCAAACCCGGCGGTGCGGGCATTTTCAACGGCCATCTCCACCTGCCGGTAGCTGTGGCGGCGGCCGATCATTTTCAGGATATCGTTGTTGGCCGACTGCATGCCGATGCTCAGACGGTTGAAGCCCGCCTTGCGCAGGGCGCGCAGGTCGTGCAGACGGACGCTGTCCGGGTTGACCTCGACGGTCACCTCCGCGCGCTTGAGCAGGCGGCCGGTGGCCTTGACGGCGTCGAGCAGCTCAATGAGCCGCGCCGCACCGTAAAAGCTCGGCGTGCCGCCGCCGAAATAGACCGTGTCGATGTACGCCGGCGCGATGCGCCCGGCGCTCTCTTCAATGTGCTCGAGCAGCGCCTGCTGATACTCTGCCATGCGCTCGGCAGCGCCGGCGCAGGAATAGAAGTCACAGTAGCCGCACTTGCTCGCGCAAAACGGGATGTGGATATAGATACCGAGACGCGGTTGCATAGACAGCTCCTTACTTGGGGTGCCCTGACCGCCGGGGTGCGGCGGTCAGGGATAAGATCAAATCGTTTGTCAGATCAGCGTGCACACGAGCTCCGAATACGCAGCCGGATCCTCGAGCGGCTCGCCCGCGATGAGCAGCGCCTGCGCGTGCAGGATCTTGGCGATGCGCGCGGCCTTGTCCTTGTCGCCGGCGGTGAAGGCCTCCTTCATGGTCTGGTAGGCGTGGTGGTTGGCGTTGAGCTCCAGCACGCGCACGGCGCGGATGTCGGTCGGCGCGCCGGGCATGCTCCGGAAGTAGCGCTCCATCTCGAGCGTGACGCCGCCCTCGGTGCTCAGGCACACGGCGCTGGACACGAGCTTGTTGGACAGGCGCACGGATGCGACCTGCTCGCCGAGCGTCTCCTTGACGAAGTCGAGCAGCTCCTTGTCCTCGGCCTGCTTTGCCTCGGTCTCTTTTTTCTCTTCCTCGCTCTCGAGGCCGAGATCGTCGGTCGCGATGTTGCAAAACGGCTTGTCGTCGTAGCTCTTCATGGTGTCGACGAAATACTCGTCGATCTGCGAGGTCATGCACAGAACGTCAAAGCCCTTGTCGCGCAGCTGCTCCGCCTGCGGCAGGCTCAGCAGACGCTTGACGTTGTCGCCGCACGCGAAGTAGATCTTCGTCTGCTCGGCGGGCATGGCGTCGACGTACTCCTTGAGGGAGACGAGCTTGGTCTCGCTTGTGTGGTAGAGCAGCAGATCCTTGATCTCGTCGACCTTGTCGCCCGTCTCGGTGACGGCGCCGGCGCGCAGCACCATGCCGAAGGCGGCGTGGAACTGCTCGTACTTCTCACGGTCGTTGGTCATGAGCTTCGTGAGCTCAGACTTGATCTTCTTGCCGAGGTTCGCGGCGATGAGCTTGAGCTGGCGGTCGTGCTGCAGCATCTCACGCGAGATGTTCAGCGACAGGTCGGGGGAGTCGACCACGCCGCGCGCAAACGCGTAGCACGGCGGCAGAAGGTCGGTGCATCTGTCCATGATCATGACGCCGGAGCTGTAGAGCTCGAGACCGGGATCGGCGTCGCGCGTGTACATATTTGCCGGGACCTTGGACGGGATGAACAGCAGCGCGCGGTAGGAGATCAGACCCTCGGCGTTGACGCGGATGACGGCCAGCGGGTCGTCGTTGTCGTGGAACTTTTCCTTGTAAAACGCGATGCACTCCTCATCGGTCGCCTCCTTGCGGCTGCGCTGCCAGATGGGGATCATGCTGTTGACGGTCTGCTCCTCGGTCTTGGTGACCATTTCCATCTTCGGCTCGCCGTTTTCGTCCTTCTCGCCGGAGTCGACCCAGTCGCTCTGCTCGACGTCCATGACGATCGGCCAGCGGACGTAGTCGGAGTATTTGCGGATGAGCATCATGAGCTTCCAGTTTTCGAGGTAGGTGGAGTATTTCTCGCCCGTCTCGTCGGCCTTGATGTGCATGATGACGTCGGTGCCGACGGTGTCCTTCTGCGCCTCGGTGATGGTATAGCCGTCCGCGCCGGTGCTGACCCACTGATAGGCGGTATCGCTGCCGTAGGCGCGGGTGATGACTGTGACCTTATCGGCGACCATGAACGCGGAGTAGAAGCCGACGCCGAACTGACCGATGATGTCAATGGCGGCATCCTCCTGCGCGCTCTCGCCGAGATCGTCCTTGAACTTCAGCGAGCCGCTGCGCGCGATGACGCCGAGGTTGCTGTCGAGCTCCTCCTTGGTCATGCCGATGCCGTTGTCGGACACGGTGATCGTGCGCGCTTCCTTGTCGGGGATGACGCGGATCTTGAAGTCGCCGCGTGCCATGCCCACGTTTTCATCCGTGAGCGACTGGTAGCAGAGCTTGTCGATCGCGTCCGAGGCGTTCGAGATGATCTCGCGCAGGAAGATCTCCTTGTGCGTGTAGATCGAATTGATCATCATGTCGAGCAGCTTTTTGGATTCTGCTTTGAACTGTTTCTTTGCCATATCTATGCCTCCAAAATTTTAATTACACCTTTGGGTCCGTACCCGGCCTGCACGCAATAGCGGCCCACGGTACAGATTTTAATATTATAGCACATCGACCGTTTTTTTCAACACCCGCCGCCGGAATAATTGGGTTGTGCGGCGCGTTTTTTGTGGTATAATGAGACGTTAAGAAAAAAATAAGATTCTGTGAGGTGGCACCCATGAACGATCTGAAAGACCTGCTCCATGCGCGCCTGTTCCTGCTGGATATGGACGGCACGCTCTACCTTGGGGACGATGTGTTTCCCGGTGCAGTCGACTTCATCCACACGCTGGCCGATACCGGACGGCAGTACATTTATCTGACCAACAACTCCTCGCGCGCCGGCACGGACTACATCACGCGCCTGCGGCGCCTGGGTTTCCCGTGCGAGGCGGAGAACGTGTTCACGTCCGGCATGGCGACGGCGCTGTATCTCAACCAGCACTACGCGGGCAAGCCCGTGTATCTGGTCGGCACGCAGGCGTTTCGCCGCGAGCTGCTCAGCTACGGCATCCCGCTCGTCGAAGAGGGCGCGGAGATCGTCGTCGTCGGCTTTGACACCGAGCTCGTGTATGAGAAGCTCGACCGCGCCGTGCACTATCTGCGCCGCGGCGCGACTTTCATCGCCGCCAACCCCGACTGGGTCTGCCCCATGCCGGCCGGCGAGGTGCTGCCCGACTGCGGGAGCATCTGCGCGCTGCTGACTGCCGCCTCCGGCGTCAAGCCGACCTACATCGGCAAGCCGAACCGCAACATGGTTGACGTCATCTCGGCGCAGACCGGCGTGCCGAACGAGCAGATCTGCTGCGTGGGTGACCGGCTGTATACCGACATTGCCGTGGCCGTGAATGCGGGCGCGCAGAGCGTGCTCGTCATGTCCGGCGAGACGGACGAGGCGATGCTCGAGGCGTCCGACGTGCAGCCGAAATACGTCCTGCGTGACGTGGCCGAGCTTGCGCAGATCCTGCGCGACGGCACTGTGTGAGAAAAAATCCAGAATTTTTTAAAAATCGCTTGACAAACACGGACACAACTGTTAGGATATGTTCAGTAAACATCGTTTTGTGCGAATGGTGTTTACGCCCCCCTCGTTTGTGTTCTCTCTTCCATTTCAGCGTCCGGGTCTGCATCCGCCGCGGACGCGCAAGCACAGCAATCAACAGCCAACAGCCGAGCCGGCATTTGCCGGCTCGGCTGTTGGCTGTTTTTCACGGTATGCAGGCTTGCCCTGCGCTCAGATGTCCGCGCGGAACCACGCGCCGGGACGGTAGTGCTCGAAGATGACGATGTCGTAGTCGCGCTCGTGCGTCCAGGCGCGGCTCGTCCAGCCGGCGCGCACGGCGCCCATGGCCTCACACAGGCGCACGCTCAGCGGCTTCGGGCCGATCTTGTAGGCGATGAACTGCGGGCGCGCGATCACGTTCGTGAGCACGTTGCCGACGATGGCGGCGGCCGGCTTGCTCAGCGCCGTGCCGTACGCCTTCGGCGGCTGGCTGAGCTGACCGCGCAGGATGTCGGGCGCGTTGCGCCGGAACCATGCGACGATCGTGGGGTCGAAGCTCTCGACGCAGTAGGGACCGGTGTAGGTGCGCAGCGCCTCAAGCGTCAGCGCGCACAGGCGGCGGTTATCGTGCCCGCGCTTGACCTCGAGCAGCAGCGGCACGCGTCCGCCGAGCGCCTCGAGCGCCTCGGCAAACGTCGGGATGACGCAGTCGGTCTTTCCGAGACGCAGCGCGCGCAGCTCGGCGAGGGTGAAATCATCAATGACGCCCTGCACGCCGCACATGCGCTCGAGCGTGTCGTCGTGGAACACGACGAGCCGGTCGTCGGCCGTCAGGTGCACGTCCATCTCGACGGCATAGCCCGCCTCGGCCGCGGCGCGAAACGCAGGCAGCGAGTTTTCCGGCACGGAGCCGTCCTCGGTGTGCAGGCCGCGATGCGCGTAGTTGCGGCACAAAAACGGCGCCTTCTGGGCGCGCGTTGCGCGGCCCGGCGCGACCAGAAATGCAAACGCACCCGCGCAGGCTGCGGCCGGTGCGGCGATCTTACAAGCGGTTTTCCAATTCATAATGTGTCCTCCTTTTGGCGGCGGGAGCCGCCGGTCTGCCTGCTCATATTAAACAACAATTTCTGCATTTCGTCAAATGCCTGTTGAATTGCACGGCGAGGTATTGTAGAATGGTACGGATTTGAAACAAACTTGGAGGTAACCCTGTGAAGCTCAACTACAAACGCACCATCTGCGTTGGCTTTGCCTTTTTCCTGATCTGCGCGTTCTGGCAGGCCTACGACAACACCGTCCCGCTGATCCTGACCAACAAATTCGGTATGTCGCAGGCATGGTCCGGTGTCATCATGGCGCTCGACAACATCCTGGCGCTGTTTCTGCTGCCGCTGTTCGGCGCGATCTCGGATAAGCACACCGGCAAGCGCGGCCGCCGCACACCGTTTATCCTCATCGGCACGATCGTCGCCGCCATCGCCTTCATCAGTCTGTCGCTCGTTGACGACGCGCAGCTGAAGAATCTCGACGGCGCTGCCGCGATCGATGATCCCGCCGCACTGCGCATCGTCTATCAGAAGGAGGCGGACCGCACGCTCAAGACGCCCGACGGCGAGACCTTCGTGCTCGAGGATACCTTTACGGAGGATGAGTTTGCCGCCATCACGAGCCAGGTCACCAATGCCGAGGGCAAGACCGTCACGAACCACGACTACACGAATTATGTCGTGCCCGCGCGTCAGGCCTACGCCCATCAGACGACGCTGCAGCATCCGGGTGCGCTCATCGGCTTCATCGCGCTGCTGCTGGTCGTGCTCGTCGCCATGGCCACGTTCCGCTCTCCGGCCGTTGCGCTCATGCCTGATGTTACCATCAAGCCGCTGCGCAGTAAGGCGAATGCCGTCATCAACCTCATGGGCACCGGCGGCGGCATCCTCGTGCTGGCCATCGGCATGGGCTTCGCTACGAGCTCCGTGCGCAACTCGCTCATGAGCTACACTGCCTACTTCTCCGTGATCGCGGGGCTCATGGTGCTTGCGCTGCTGATCTTCCGCCTGACGGTCAACGAGCCGAAGTTTGTCGCCGAGATGCAGGCCGACAGCAAGCGCTTCGGCATCGACAACGGGGACGACGGCGACACGCCCGCCGCCTCCGGCAAGCTCGGCAAGGCCGAGCGCCGCTCGCTTATTTTCCTGCTGCTGTCGATCGTGCTGTGGTTCTTCGGCTACAACGCCGTGACGTCGAAATACTCCGTCTATGCGAGCAACATCCTGCACAAGGACTATAACCTCACGCTCATGCTCGCGCAGGCCGCTGCGATCGTGGCCTACCTGCCCGTCGGCATCGTTGCGTCCAAGATCGGCCGCAAAAAGACCATTCTCGGCGGCGTCGTGATGCTGGCCATCGCGTTCGGTGTGGCTGCGTTCCTCAATTCCGAGAGCCCCACGATGCTCATGAACGCGATGTTCTGCCTCGCCGGTATCGGCTGGGCGACCATCAACGTCAACTCCTTCCCGATGGTCGTCGAGATGTGCTCCGGCAGCGACGTCGGCCGCTACACCGGCTTCTACTACACGGCCAGCATGGCCGCGCAGGTCATCACGCCGATGTTCTCCGGCTTCCTGATGGACAAGGTCGGCATGACCGTGCTCTTCCCGTATGCCGCCATTTTCGTGGCCGGCGCGTTTGTGACTATGCTCTTCGTCCGCCATGGCGACAGCCGTCCCATTGCCGCCAAGGGTCTGGAAGCTCTCGACGTGGACGATTGATCAAGAATTCTAATTGGAGGTTGCTACTATGGAACGTCTGACCCGTAAACTCAAAAAGGGCGGCTACTCCGCCAACCGCCATCCCGCGGCACAGATCGATGAGCGCCTGAGCCAGCTCAAGGGCGTGCACAAGCAGTGGGTCGGGGATGTGTCGGACATGATCACCGGCATGAAGCAGAGCGAGGCCGCCGGACAGGCCGGCGCGCTCACGCTGGCGATGCTGCAGGCGAGCTATGCCGCGATCGTGCGCATCGGCCGCCGCTTTGAGGCCGTCTGCCCCGCCGAGGGCAACACCGACGACGCCGTCACGGCGCTCGGCAAGCTCGAGGATCTGTACGAGCAGTGCCTCTCCGAGCTCGAGGACGCCAAGGCGGGTCTGGATGAGTGCCGCGAAAACGGCTTCCAGGATGATCTCGCCTACGGTGAGCTCATGGTGACGAAGCTCGGCCTCACGCAGCTGACCAAGCAGTTCGACATCGCCACCGGCTATGCCGAACCCGATCCGGAGCCGTACCAGTACCGGCCGAAGACGGACGAACCGGCGCAGTAAGCTGCTGCCATAGAAAATAGAAAGAGGAGATTTCCGTATGAAACGCACATTTACGACCATTGTCTGCGCGCTGCTCCTTGTGGCCATGCTCGCCGGCTGCGGCAGCACCGGCAGCACCAACCCCTTCGACGCCAAAGCCAAGACCTTCTCCGACGATGGCATGCAGATCACGCTCACGACCGCCTTCAGCGAGGAAGACCTCGAGGGCTACACCGTTGGCTACGCTGCGGACACGGCGATCGTGCTCGCCCTCCATGAGACAAAGGCGGAGTTTGCCGACGCCGGCGCGGAAGACGTGACATTCGAGCAGTATGTCGAGTTCGTCCGGCAGGCGAACAGTGACAAAGAGCTCGTCGACGGCGAGCCCATCGACGGCAACCCGACGCTGCTGTATGACTTCCTCAACGAGGAGCAGAACGTCACCTACCGCTACCTCACCGTTCTCTATGAGTCTGACGATGGGTTCTGGATGGTGCAGTTCGCGTCCCAGAAGAGCAACTTTGACGCCTACGAGCCGAGCTTCATCGAAGCCGCCAAGAGCGTCAGCTTCAGCGCATAAGCGCTGCGGCAGCAACGCAAAAACCGGCGGACAGCGATTTGCTGTCCGCCGGTTTTCCATTGCGGCAAAAAACCTCCGCGCCGGATGGCGCGGAGGTTTTTTGCGTCAGTATATAAGACCGGATTACTTGAGTTCGACAGAAGCGCCGACTTCCTCGAGCTTCTTCTTGAGCTCCTCGGCCTCGTCCTTGGAGACCTGCTCCTTGATGGGGCAGGGGATGCCCTCGACCTTCGCCTTGGCTTCCGCCAGGCCCAGGTTGGTGATCTCACGGACAGCCTTGATGACCTTGATCTTCTGATCGCCGAAGCCGGTCAGAACGACGTCAAACTCGGTCTTCTCCTCGGCGGCAGCAGCAGCGCCGGCCACCGGAGCGGCGGCAACAGCAGCAGCGGCGGAAACGCCGAACACATCTTCGATCTCGTGCACGAGCTCGGACAGCTCGAGGACGGACATAGCCTTGATCTCTTCGATCATAGCAGTGACTTTTTCGCTAGCCATGGTAATTTTCCTCCTAAATAGTTAAGTGAAGTGGTCGCCTTATTCGGCGGCGGGAGCTTCGGCCTCGGCAGCCGGTGCGGCAGCACCGCCCATCTGCTCGACGACCTGGTTCAGGCAAACGGCCAGACCCGTGATGGGTGCCAGCATCGTGCCCAGGACCTTGGAGTACAGCGCGTCCTTATTCTGGAGCTGCGCGATCTCCGCGATCTCAGCGTCACTGAGGACCTTGCCCTCAAGGAACGCGCCCTTGACGATGAACTTATTGTCCTTCGCCATCTTCTCGCTCATGTCGTGGATCATGCGGATCGGGACGATCGGGTCTGCCGTGCTGGTAGCGAGCGAAGTCGTACCATTGAGCAGATCACTCATAGCCTCGAGACCGGCGTCCTTGAGCGCAAAGCGGGTCAGGGTGTTTTTGACGACGGAATACTCCACGTCATTCTGACGCAGCTCGCTGCGCAGCTTGGTGTCTTCATCGACGGTGATACCCTTGTAGTCGATGAACACGCCGGCGCTGGCGCCGTTGAGCCGTTCAGCCAGAGCGGCGACGATCGCCTGCTTCTCACTGAGAACTTTTGCGTTCGGCATAGTGTGTTTTCACCTCCGTGTGAAAGATACACGCCCAAAAAAAATTCCGCGGCCAAAGCCCCGGAAACAGAATAGAAACATCGTGATAGATGCATCCTCGGCAGGATTTGCGCGGTCAAGCCACCTGCTGTCTTTGGAGCGCTCCAATATAATACCAGACGTCTGCGCGCGTGTCAAGCATTTTTGCGGGGGAAAATGCATTTTCTCCTGCCGTGTGTGCGCTTTTTAAAAAGCGAGATGGCCCCCGGAGGAGTACCGGAGACCATCTCAAAAATCCCACAAAAAACTTTTACCCTAAACTGCTATGGTCAGTCTAACAAATATTCTCACAAAAGTCAAACCTCACTTGTGACAAAGCGAGGCGTCTGCGCATTTTGCACACAGGCGTGTAAGTCTGCTGCATATGCCGCAAAACCGCACATTTTTTTCACCAGCGGATATCAGCAAGCCCCTCGCCGAGGGTCATACCGCAGCGGCCGTGGCCGGGATAGAGCGTGAGCTCTGGCGGCAGCGTGCGCAGAAACGGAACGGTCTGCTCGCCGAGCACGGCGGCGTCGCCGCCGCGCAGCCGCGTGATGACCGCGCAGCCTGGCACGATCGTGTCGCCGCTGAAAAATGCCTGCGCGCCGATGCGGTAGCACGCGCTGCCGCGTGAGTGCCCGGGTGTGGCATAGCCCTCAATGTGCAGCGCGCCCCAGTCGAGCGAGACGCGCTCGGCAAAGGTCATGTCGGGCTCGTAGGTCTCGGTCTTGAGGTGCAGCTCGCGCAGAAAATCGCGCGCCGGCGCGCCGCGCGACACGCTCAGCGCCGCGAGCAGCACGGGCGTCGTGTTGCCGGGATTGCGCAGCCAGGCGGTGCAGTGATCCTGCCAGAGGGTGCGCGCCGAGAGCGCGCGCTGCATCCGGCCGAGGCCGGAGATGTGGTCGACGTGCTCGTGTGTGAGCACCAGCAGCACCCGATAGCCCTGCAGCCGCGCCATCGTCTCGGCGTCCGGCCACGGGTCGAGCACGATCGCGTCGCGCCCCTGCGTGACGATGTACATGTTCGAGCCGATCGGCGGGAAGGGGATACGTTGGATCTGCATACGGCTCAGTCCTCCGCGGGCAGGTCGAGCAGCCTGCGGCTGAGCGGCAGCTCCGACGGGAGACTGTTTTCGAGCGTGACGGTGCCGTGCGTGCCGCCGCGGATCCAGCCGCGGCGCACGAGCTGGCGCTGCGTCTCACGCGCCGTGCCGTCGCTGCCGTCGTAGAGCGCGACGCCGCCGAGGGCGGCGCGGATCGCGCGGCGGGCAAACGGGAAGTGTGTGCAGCCGAGCACGACCGCGTCCACATGTCCGGCGTAGGGGCCGAGCTGCCGCGCCAGATATGCCGTGAGCGCGGGGGAGTCGAGCTCGCCGCGCTCGACAAACTCGACCAGTTCCGGACACGGCAGCGGCAGGATCTCGGCGCTGGCGGCGCAGCGCTGCATGAGCGCCGCGAATTTCTCCTCCCGCAGTGTCAGCGGCGTTGCCAGCACGAGTACGTGCCGGTGCTGCGCCGCGGCGGGCTTGAGCGCCGGCTCGATGCCGATGACCGGGATGTCCGGAAAAGCGGCGCGCAGCGTGCCGATGGCAGCGCTTGTGGCCGTGTTGCAGGCGATGACGGCGGCCTTGATGCCGCGCGCATACAGCCGGGCGATAACGCTCTGCGTCAGCTCGCGCACCTCCGCGGCCGGGCGCACGCCGTAGGGCGCGTTTGCCGAGTCGCCGAAGTACAAAAAGTCCTCTCCCGGCATCCGCCGCACGAGTGCGCGCAGAACGCTGATGCCGCCGAGGCCGGAGTCAAATACCGCCACGGGGAGCTCCGTTCGCTCCATCACGCGCACCTCCTTTCAAAAATCAGCACAGAATGTCACCATTGTACCACAAACGGGATGATTATCAAGTCAGACCAGCGACAGTACCTGCCGCGCGGCATAGCCCTCGCTGCGCAGCGCGCCGTCGAGCAGCTCGTAGCGCGTGATGTCCAGACGCACCGCGTGCAGCATTGCGGGCATCTGCTGCAGCTGCTGCAGCTGCACGCCGCGCGCCTCGATCACGCTGCGGTACTCGTCGCTCAGCGGATCGATGTAGACGGCCTTGCCCGTCATCTGCAGCCCGGCGAGCGAGTCCATGCCGTCGTAGCTGTCGTACACGGCGGCAGAGATCGCGCCGTTCCACCAGATGCCCTTGAATTTCAGGCCGCCCTCGGTGAGGATGTAGAGCGCGCCGTTCACGCGCAGATATTCCAGCGGGGTGCACCGCACCCAGTTGCCGCAGCCGGTCGCAAGCGCGAGCGTGTTGTGTGCGGCCAGAAAGTCGTCGATGCGCGCCTTGAGCGCGTCCGTCGGCATGGGGGCTTCCGGCGGGCAGAAGGCCTTGGCGATCAGCTCGGCGGCGGCGACGGTCTCATCCTCGCCCTTCGGGCGGAAGGTCACGCGCTTTTGCACGCCGGCGGTCACGACCGGACCGCCCTCCCCGGCGGCGACGGTGATGACATTTGCGTATCCGCTCCAGTCGCGCGGTGCGCGCTCGGCCGGGAAGAGCTTGCAGTTGCCGATGACCGTGCCGAGGATGTAGGCCGTTTTGCGCACGGCGGCGTCATAGATGATGGCGGTGATGTTCATATGCTTTGCCTCCAGAAAAAGAATCCTGCCAAGAGTATACCACGCAAAGAATGGATTGTAAAATTGAAAGGCGGATGTTACAATGAGTATATCCAAATACAGATAGAGAAAAGAGGTCTTGCCATGATCTGTCCAAAATGCGGCGCGCAGCTCTCTGACAGTGCCGTCATCTGCCGCGCCTGCGGTGCGATGCTTCCCGAGCATGCGCTCCCCTCGCAGCAGCCCTGCCGGCCGACGCAGCAGCCTGCGGGCAATGCCGCGCAGAATACCTCCGATACTCCGCGCACGTGCGCGCAATGCGGCGCTCCGCTTGAAGACGGTATGCGTTTTTGCACCAACTGCGGCGCGCCCGTTCCCGAGCGGCCCGACCCGGCGCAGTCCGTGCCGCCCCGGCAGGACACGGCTGCTTCCTTTATTCCGGGCGTCTGCCCGCATTGCGGCAGCCGCCTGAACCCCGGTGCGCGTTTTTGCACCGTCTGCGGCACGCGCGTACCCGAAGCGCCACAGGGCCAGACCGGCTGGTATGCGTCCGCGCCCGGCGGTGCGGTCTCCTCGCCGGAGATCGGCGCCAAGCACAAGCCGAAAAAGCTGCTCATCGGTCTGCTGTGCGGCTTTGCCGCACTGGTCGTGATCGCGGCGGTCCTCATCGGCCTCTTTGCCGCGCGCGGCGGCAGCCACGGTACGACCGGAAACACGGAGGTAGACCAGCTCATCGAGCGCTACTTCACGTATTTTGAAAACGACGATATCAGCGGTATGAACAAGATCTTCCTGCCGGAGGCGGTCGCCTTCATGCGGGATGATGAGGACGGCCTGCTCACCGTTGAGGAGGCGATCGAGGAGCTCGACGACTGGTACGACGACTATGGGCGGACGATCGATGACTACGATATCTATGATTCCGACCAGCTCGACAAAGAGGATCTGACCCAGCTGGAGTGGGCGCTGGATGTGCGCATCGACGACAACCTTGTCGTCGCCTGTAATGTGACGTATGCAAGCGGCGCCGACGAGGACTTCTACTTTGAATTTGTGCAGGTCAGCGGTCAGTGGTATCTGCTGTTTGCCATGGACTGACCCCCAAAATAACACCGTCCCCGGCAGCCGAAGCTGCCGGGGACGTTTTTTGCATCGTTATGCCTGCACCTGCACGCGGCTGCCGCCGCTGCGGTCTTTCGTGACGATGATCTGCCGGTCGATGCGCTCCTTGAGCTCCGCGACATGAGAGATGATGCCCACGAGCCGGCAGCCGCCCGACACGCCCACGAGCGCGGTCAGCGCCTGCTGCAGCGCCTCGCTGTCGAGCGAGCCGAAACCCTCGTCGACGAACATCGCCTCGAGCTGCACGCCGCCGGCGCTCGACTGCACCTCGTCCGACAGGCCGAGCGCCAGCGACAGCGATGCGGCAAACGTCTCGCCGCCGGAGAGCGTCTTGACGCTGCGCGCCGTGCCGTTGTAGTGGTCGACGACCTCAAGCTCCAGCCCGGTCTGGCTGCGGTTGTCGCCCGCACGCTCGCAGCGGCGCAGCTCGTACTGCCCGCCGGACATGATGAGCAGGCGCGTGTTCGCGCGCCCGAGGATGCGGTCGAAATACGCGGCCTGCAAAAACGCCTCGAGCGTGATCTTCTCCTGTCCGGGGATGGCGCCGTTCGCGGTCGCCGCCAGCGCGTGCACCCATTGCCAGCGCTCGTGCGCAGCGTCGTATTCCTGCCGCTGCGTGTCGAGCTTGGCGCGCGCCGTGCGGTTTTGCTGCAGCCGCGTGTCGAGGGCGTTCATCTGCGCTTGCAGCACGTCGATGCGCGCGCTGAGTGCATCACACTGCGCTTGCAGCGCGGCGATGTCCGCCGCCGGCACGGCGTCTGTCTGCGTGTGCAGCGTGGCGATCTTTCCGCGCAGCTGCGCGCACTTGGCCTGCGCCGCAGCGTGCTGCTTTTGCGCCGTGTCAAGCGCCTGCCGCAGCGCCTCGTGCTGTGTCTGTGCCTGTGTGAGCGCGGCCTTCGCCGCATCGCTGTCCGCGTGCGGCAGCTCGGCTGCACGGTTGGCTGCGGCGGCGTCCAGCTCATCGCAGCGCGCGGCACGCGCGGCACAGTCGGTCTCACCGGCCCGGATTGCATCGTGCTGCTGCTGCTGCAGCTTTGCCTCCTGCTCTGACAGCCCGTCTGCAAGCGTCTGCAGCTTATCGAGCTGCGCTCTCTGCTCCGCCAGCCGGCCGGCGCAGCCGCGCGCGTCCTGCGCGGCTTTTTCCTGCAGCGCGGGGAGCGTTTGCGCCAGCGTCTTCGGGTCGAGCGGCGGCGTCAGCGCCGCGCACGCCGTTTCCAGCGCTTCACGCACGGCTGTGAGCTGCCCGCGCAAAGCGGCGGCCTCCGCGCTGCATGCCTCGGCGTCTCGCTGTGCCTGCTCACTGTCGGCTTTTGCGCGCTTGCGCGCGGCAGCGTCCGGCGTCTGCTCCGGCGCGGCGGCAGGGCAGGGGTGTTCCGTCGCACCGCAGACTGGGCAGGGCTGCCCGGGTGTGAGCGTGCGCGCAAGGATGCCCGCCTGTGCGTCAAGATAGGCGCGGTCGAGCGCGCTGTAGTATGCCGATGCCGCCTGTGCCGCCTCGGCCGCTTGCGTGTACTTCTCCTGCGCGGCTTCGAGCTTTTTCTGCAGCTCGGCGCACCGCTTGCGCTGCCGGTCGAGTTCGGTCAGCGCCTTGCACCGCTGCTCGGCTGCCTTCTGCTCCTGCGCGGTCTGCTCGGCGGCCACGGCCAGCTTCGGCTGCTCGGCGAGCTGCTCACGTGCGCTTTTGCACGTCTGCTCCGTCGCCTGTGCCTGTGCGCGCGCCTGCTCCAGCGCTGCGGTTTTCTCCTCCAGCGCTTCGCGCGCGGCCTTGGCCTGTGCGCGCTGCTTGTCCAGCTGCTCGTATTGGCCGAGCGCGTCCTGAAGCCGCGCGATGTCCTGCAGCAGCTGCTCCATGTCCGGCTGCTTCGCTTCGGCGGTGTCGAGCGCCGTCCGCGCAGACGCCTGCTCGTGCTGCGCCTGTTGGAGGTCCGCCTCCGCCGTTTTCAGCTCTGCGCGCGCCTGTTCGACCGCCTGCGCCTTGCCGAGATCGGTGAGCACCTGTGCGTGCTGCGCCTTTGCCTGCTCGTGCTTTGTGCCCGTCTGCGCCCGGACGTCTGCGTCTGCATCGATCAGAGCGTCGAGCGCTGTCAGCAGCGCGTCCGTGTCCTCTGCGTCCGGCAGCGCATCCGGGTCGTCGCAGCCGATGGTCTCCGCCGTCGAACGCAGCGCCGCGACCAGCTCGCCGCACCTCTTTTCGAGCGCGGCGGCATCGTCCTTGAGCCGGTTTTGCAGCGCCAGATACTTTCTCGTGCGGAAGATCTGGCGGAAGATCGCCTTGCGCTCGTCCGTCTGGGCGAGCAGCAGACGGCGAAACTCTCCCTGCGCGATCATGGCGATGCGCGAAAACTGCGCCCGATCCACGCCGATGACCTCCGTCACGGCGGCGGTTACCTCGCGCGTTTTCGTGATCACGCGCCCGTCCGGCATCGTCAGCTCGGCGTCCGCCTTCTGCACGGTCGTGCCGGTGCCGCGGGTTTTCGGGCGCGTATATTCGGGGTTGCGGCGCACGGTGTAGCGCTCGCCGCCGTTTGCGAATGTCAGCTCCACGAACGTCGGTGTCTCGGGCTCGGCATACTTGCTGCGCAGCATGGAGCTCTCTCGCGGGTCTCGCCGCTCGCCTCGCCGTAGAGCGCGTAGGCGATCGCGTCAAAGATCGTCGTCTTTCCGGCGCCGGTGTCGCCGGTGATGAGGTAGAGCCCGGTCGTGCCGAGCGCGTCAAAGTCCACAGTCGTCTGTCCGGCATATGGTCCGAAGGCGGACATGGTCAGCTTCAGCGGTCTCATCCCTGCACCTCCATGATCTGCTCCATAAGCTGCGCGATGTATGCGCGCTGCACCTCGCTCATGGGCCGGTGGTTCTGGCGCTGATACAGCGCTTCAAACAGCTCCAGCGGCGTGTGCCGCTCCGTCTCTGCTGGTACGGACATACCGCCGGCTGCGCGTGTGCGCGCGTTGTCGTAGTCAAGCGTCATCAGGTACGGGTAGATCGTGCGCAGGCGGCTCATGGCGTCAAACACGTCCTGCTCGTCCGTGAGGATCAGGTGCAGGTAGTCGCTGCGGTAGGTCGTGTGCTCGTAAAAGCTCCGCGCGGTCAGCTCGTCATAGCTCCCGCGGATCTCGCGCAGTTCCCGCAGCGGCGTGAGCGCGACGGTGCGCACCTGCACGTCGCCCTTTTCGCCCAGCGTCACGACGGTGACGGATTTGTGCTGCCTTGCCTCGGAAAACGAGTATTTGAGCGGTGAGCCGGCATAGCGGATCGTCTCGCGCCCGATGTGCTGCGCGCCGTGCAGGTGGCCGAGCGCCACATAGTCAAACGGCGCAAAGACGCCGCTGTCGACATTATCCGTCCCGCCGACGGACAGCTCCTCCGAGCCGCTGCGCGTGCCGCCGGTGACGAACTGGTGCGTCACGAGCACGTTGCGCGCGGCGGTGTCGATGTCCATGTGTGCGACGGCCTCGGCCACGGCATCGGTGTAGCTCTCAATGTCCGCGTCCGGAAACCAGCGGCGCACGTGCGCGGGCTTCACAAACGGCAGCAGCCACACGTGCACCGGCCCGAACGCATCCTGCAGCGTGACCGGCGCGAGCGCACCGTCATACACGGGCGAGATGTGGATGCCGCAGCTGTCCATGACGCGCCCGCCGAAGGCGAGCCGCTCCGGCGAGTCGTGGTTGCCGCTGATGAGCAGCACGGGCACGCCGCGTGCGCGCAGCTCGGTGAGAAAGCCGTCGAGCAGCCCGACCGCCTCGACCGACGGCACGGACTTGTCGTACACGTCGCCCGCGATGAGCACGCCGTCCGGCTGCTCGTCGTCCAGAATGGCGAGGATCTGCCGCAGGATGTGCGCCTGATCCTCAAGCATGGAAAATCCGTTGACACGCTTGCCGAGATGCAGGTCGGCGAGGTGGAGAAATTTCATCGTATCGCTTCGCTCCTTGCGCGGCCGGGCCGCGGTGTGATGCTTCCATTATAATCCGAACCGCACCGCGGCACAACGGCGATTTTTATCTGCATGGTCGACGGAAAATGAAAAATGGGCGCAAAAAAAAGAGCCAGCTGGGAGCTGATCCCCAGAGATTACGGGCAAGCCCGCTACTCTAACTGACTCTGTTGATAGTATATAGTTTCATTCCGGCTGCGTCAATTATCATGCACAAAAAAGAACCGGTTGCGCTCTGTGCGCCCGGGGTTTCAAGGCCCCGTTGCCGGTTCTGACGTCAGTATATCACGCGTTGCAGAATCTGTCAATTTATGATTTCGGGCCGGAAGACGCTGCGTCTTCCGGCCCTTGCTCACAGGCTGATCAGCCGCGCCAGCGCCGTGAACGCCGCGCACAGTGCCATGCCCAGCGCCGTCGGCAGCAGCGCCGCCAGCAGCGTCCATTTTGCGCTGCCGGTCTCGCGCCGGATCGTCCAGAGCGTCGTCGAGCACGGCCAGTGCAGCAGGAAAAACAGCACGGCGCTCACGGCGGTCGTCCATGTCCAGCCGTTTGCGGTCAGCAGCGCGTGCATCTGCGCCAGCCCCGGCACGTCGCCCAGACTGCCCTGTGCCAGATAGCCCATCACGGCGATCGGCAGCACGATCTCGTTGGCCGGAAAGCCGAGCACGAACGCCAGCAGCAGCACGCCGTCCATACCCATTGCCTGCCCGAGCGGGTCGAGCGCAGCCGCGCACCGCGTCAGCAGGCTCACACCGCCTGGGTGCACGTTTGCCAGCGCCCACAGAACCATGCCCGCCGGCGCTGCCACGGCGGCGGCGCGCCCGAGCACGAACAGCGTCCGGTCGAAAACGGAGCGCACGAGCACCTGCCCGACCTGCGGTGCGCGGTACGGCGGCAGCTCCAGCGCAAAGGCCGACGGCCTGCCGCGCAGCACGGTCGCGCTCAGCAGCCACGTTGCGCCGAACGTCAGCCCCACGCACAGCGTGAGCGCCGCCGTGAGCAGCAGCGCGGCGGCGAGCGTGCTGCCGCTGAGCGAAAAGAACATGGTCATGAGCGCGATGAGCGCCGGAAAGCGGCCGTTGCACGGCATGAGGCTGTTGGTGAGCACGGCGAGCAGCCGTTCGCGCTCGGAGTCGATGATCCGGCAGCCGACCACACCCGCCGCGTTGCAGCCGAGCCCCATGCACATTGTCAGTGCCTGCTTGCCGCAGGCGCGGCACGCCTGAAACGGGCGGTCGAGGTTGTACGCCACGCGCGGCAGATACCCCGCGTCCTCGAGCAGCGTGAACAGCGGGAAAAAGATCGCCATCGGCGGCAGCATCACGGCCACGACCCATGCCAGCGTCCGGAACATCCCGTCCACCAGCAGCCCGTGCAGCCAGAGCGGTGCGTGCAGCACCGTGAGCAGCGCCGAAAACTGCGCCTGCACCCAGCCGAGCCCGCGCGCCAGCCACTCCGACGGGGCGTTCGCGCCCGCGATCGTCAGCCACAGCACGCCTGCCAGCCCCAGCAGCATGACGGGATAGCCGGTCGTCCGGCTCGTGAGCAGGCGGTCGAGCCGCCGGTCGCGCGCGGCATATTCGGCAGTGCCATAAGTCACGCACGCATGGCAGATGGCCTCTGCCCGGCGCACATCGTCCGCGGGGTCTGCCGGCGGCGCCGCGTCCGGCAGCGGCAGCGGCGCCGCCGCGACGGTGTCGAGCGCGTCAAGCAGGGCGGAGAGCGTTTCCTTTTTCCGTGCCGTCACGCCCACGACCGGCACGCCGAGCTGCGCCTGCAGCTCCGGCAGATCGACGGTGATGCGCTTGCGCCGCGCCTCGTCGAGCAGGTTCACGCACACGATCAGGTTCGGCGTCACGCTGCGCACCTGCAGCGCGAGCACGAGCGTGCGCTCCAGGCACGTCGCGTCGCATACGACGACCACGGCGTCGGCCTCACCGCTGCGCACAAAGTCGCACGCGACGGCCTCCTCTGCCGAGTGCGGGCGCAGGGAGTACGTGCCCGGAATGTCCACGAATAAATAATTTCCCCGTGCCGAGCGGCACCGGCCGCACGCGCAGCCGACGGTCTTGCCAGCCCAGTTGCCGGTGTGCTGGTGCATCCCGGTCAGGGCGTTGAAGACGGTGCTCTTGCCGACGTTGGGGTTGCCTGCCAGCGCCACGACGCGCTCGCCTGCCCGGCGTGTGCCGCCGAATGCGGCCGCGTGCGCGCCGACAGAGCGGTGCGTCAGTCCCATGCGCGCACCCCCTTTACGGCACGGCTACGCGGATGCCGCGGCAGTCGCACCGCCGCAGCGCGATCACGGTGCCGCGGATGAGATAGGCGCTCGGGTCGCCCATGGGGCTGCGGCCGAGGCAGACGACGCGCGTGTTTTCGATCAGGCCGAGATCGCGCAGCCGCCGCTGCATCCCGTCGGGCGCACACACGCTGCGCACGGTCGCGCTCTGGCCGGGCTGCAGCTCGCTGAGCGTTTGGATCTGTGTCATGGTTGCTTCCCCTTCCTCCGGAGGCGGGTGCCTCCCGTACCCATGGTATTCGACAGGGCGCTTTTGCGTGCCGGAGGATTGCGCGCGGGCGCCGGGTGTAGTATACTACAGGAAAATACCTGTATCAGGAGTGACCGATATGGCAGAGAAGCCGAAAACGAATGTGGACAAATTCTTTGAGATCTATGATGCCGACCCCGCGCTGCAGGCGCGCGTGCAGCAGGCGATGGACAGCTATCCCGGCAGTCTGGAGATCCGCGATGTCATGACCGAGCACGTGCTGCTGCCGGTGGCGGAGGAGCTCGGCCTGCCGTTCACGCTCAAGGAGTTGCGCAATTATGAGCTGCTCAAGTGGGGACGCCAGCATCAGGACCGGGAGCTGACGGACGAGGACATGGCGGTCGATTATGAGACGACCTATTGGCTGCTCGATCGCGGCTGGTCGAACGATGAGGCTGCCTTCTGCGGCGGCGAGCATTGAGGTATGCAAAAAAGGCGCGCACCGGCTGGTGCGCGCCTTTTGCGTCGTATACTATCTCATTACAGCCGGCTGCGGATGTCCTCCACATCGCGCTTCACGCTCTGAATGAACAGAGCGGCGTCGAGGCTGTAGGCCATGGCATCGAAGCCCCTGCGGAAGCCGTCGATCACGCCGTCGGCCGTGCCGGTGAAGAACATGCAGTACTTTCCGGCTGCGCGGCAGGCGGCGACGATGCGCGTGACGGCCGCCTGAAACTCGGGCGCGTCGAACTGTCCCGGCATGCCCATCGAGATCGACAGATCGAACGGTCCGACGAAGATGCCGTCCACGCCGTCCACGGCGCAGATGTCCTCGATGATGGCGAGCGCTTCGGCGGTCTCGCACTGCGGGAAGAGCAGGGTCTCGTCGTTGAAGTGGCGCATGGTCTCCGGCACGGAGCCGAGCCCGTCAAAGCCCCAGCCGTCCTTGCGCGACGGGCAGAAGCCCCGCTGACCGATGGGGTAATATTTCGCGTAGTTTACGAGTTCCTGCACCTGCGCGAGCGTCTTGACGTTCGGCACAATCAGGCCCTGAACGCCGACGTCGAGCAGCTTGAGCACGGCGGGGCGGCTGATCTCGCGCACGCGCGCGAGCGGGCAGATTCCGCTCAGCTCGGAGGCACGCACGAGCGCGGCGGTGGTCTCTGCCTCGATGGGGGAGTGCTCGTTGTCGATGATGGCAAAGTCGAGCCCCGTGCGGCCGAGGCACTCCATGAGGCTCACACTGGCGGTGTCAAAAAAGGTGCCGATAGGCCGCGCACCGGCAGCGAGCTTCTGTTTGAGTGTGTTTTCCATGCGGATTCCTCCTTGTCTTGTCTCAATGGCCCGATTATACGTGCATTTTGGCGGGATGGCAAGTGCCGCGCCGCGCACATTTGCGCCCGCCGCATAGGGAATAGCGGGACAGGAGGTGCGGGCATGGAACTCGGCATTGCATCCGTGGCGGCGATCAAGGCCATTGCGTACCTGGTTGGCATGGCGGTCAAGACGACCGGCGCACGATTGGCTCAACACTGCCGCTGTCGGCATCGCGTCCGGCTGGGCCGCGACGGCGTGCACCAGAGCGTGAAGCAGCTGACAAAACAGGAGCAGATGCGCCAATACGCCGGGGGGGTGTGTGCGCATCGGCATGTTGCTGCATGTGCGGACGTGTGTTATGATAGGGCCATCGAATGGATTTGGAGAGGTGACAAATGCGCGAGGAAGAATACGATCTCTGCTTTTCATTGCCGCTGCCGCCTACGGTCTGGGGCGAGCTCAGTCTTTGCTTTGATGTGGATTTCCCGATCGACGCGGTTTCTTCTATCCTTGGCGCGCAGCCGACAGAGGCCAAGCGGCAGCGGGCGTGTCGGTGGAATGCATATGCGGGCACGCAGAACCCGGGATACTGGACGATCACGTTTGACAAGACCGACACGTTTGATGGTGACGTTGTCCAGCGGACGATACATACTTTTATCGCAGAACACGAGCGGGCGCTGCATCAGGTTCTGGAGCGGTTTCAGCCGTGCACGATGTTCTTGACGATTTATGCCGCAGTGCATCAGGACGGAGAATATCCGTCCATTCGGCTAAACCCGTATTTTCTGCAGGATGCCTGCCGGCTCAACGCGTATGTGGATGTTGTTGTGGATAATGATTATGTGCCCGCGGAGCTGGATGGCGGCAATTATGCGGAGCGGTGAAATAAACGATGGCCATGCGCCAGCACATTTTACAGTGAAGTGAATAGTGAAGAGTGAAGAACGAAAAAGTAAAAATCTGCAAGCACACTGTGATGCTTGCAGATTTTTGGTGCTCCAGCGGGGATTTCCCCTGACGGGGATAAACTTCGACTCCCCGGGAGCGACCGAGAAAAATATCCCCCGCCGAAAGGCGAGGGACATTTTTTGGTGCTCCAGCGGGGATTCGAACCCCAATAAAATTACGCATTTTCAGTGCTTATCACTTTCTGACAACACTTTTGACAACTTTCTGCTGCGTTTTACGTACCGGTTGACCTTGTTGTGTACCTGCTGTTTACGCTTGTCCTCAAGGTCGGTGTAGATATCCTGCGTCATTGCGATGGTAGAGTGCCCGAGCAGATACTGCGCATCCTTGACATCGATATTCGCGCTGTGCAGCATGGATGCATATGCGTGCCGGAGTTGATGCGCAGTCGATTGGATGCCATGGCTCTGCTGGTATTTTTTCAGGCCGGATTCCAGCTCCGTCTTTGTCGGCAAGCCGCCAGGGAAGAAGATGAATGTTTCAGGGTCGTCATAGTGCGGCAGGACCTCGATGACGTTATCCGGCAGGTCTAGGTAGCGCACGCCGGCTTCGGTCTTAGGGGATTTGAGAACCGGCTTTCGCGTGTCAGAGTATGCAACGGCACGCGCGACGCGTGCAGTCCGCGTATCGAGATCAATATCTTTTTGCTTCAGTGCAGCGGCTTCTCCGCGGCGCGCTCCCGTGTATGCCATGAAATACGACATTCGTGCGAACAGACTCTCTGTCTTGGATTCTTCGATTTTCTGTAGGTCGTCCGGCGGCGTCGGCTTTCTGGGTACGCGCGGGTTTCCCTTTGGGGTCGGAATCCCGATGCAGGGGTTTGCATCAATATCGCCGCAAAGAAAGGCGTAGTTGAGGATCTGCCGTATCACGGACTTTGTGTTGTTGATGACCTTCTGCGAGTAGCCACGCGCGGCGAAGCGCTGCAGGAAGACGACGATCTGGTGACCGGTGATGTCCGTGACATACTGGTCGCCGAAAGCGTCCACAGCGCGATTCTTTGCTGTTCTGTAACCGCATACGGTGTTTGGAGACAGGCGCGGTTCGCACTGCTCCCACCAGTCATCGGCGACGGCCTCGAATGTACGGCCATTGTCCGCTGCCTCGTTCGCGTGCTTTTCGCACTCACGGATATAGTCGTCACGCTTTTGCTCGACTTCTTTGTCGGTTTTTCCATAGAAATACTTTCGCTCGCCATTGATGGTGTCAGACAAGACAATGCGTCCGTCTTTGCGCAGCGTGTATTTTGTCCTTTTTCTTGCCATAGGCATCCTCCTGTTGGGTTCTTGCATAGTGGGAAATTTGTGCAATCGGATATTTACAATTCAGAAAAAGCGTCATAAAATAGAAGTAAGGGTGTGCATTATTTTGCGTGTCCAGAATATCGACAACAAATCTACCGTCCTAGTGCTGCAGCACCGGGGCGGTTTTGTATAAAAACAAAATATGCGGACATTTATAAAGATAATAGCACGGATAAATGTTTAATTACAAAAAGCGCTTGATTTTGCAATCAAACAATGATATTATGCATCAAACCGAACAAAACAAGAGGATTTTGAAAAGCAAGAGGTGTTCACATGAACTATGAGTCTTTAAGGACATTATATTATAAGGATCCTGAACTGTATCAGCAGGAGTATGCCAGCCGGCGGAACGGAAGAGCTACTATCCATATAGATTTTGATGTTTCGGGAAAACCGGCATTTTTTGAGGAAAACAATGAAGTGTTCCTCCTTGCGTTTCAAATCATGTCATGCGACAAGAAGATTCTTTCGATCAGCAAGGATCTGCCGCCGATTGCGCTGCAGCAGTACAGGAAGAAGTGCCTGATCGACGAAATTGTCCTTACAAACAAGATCGAAGGTGTACACAGCAGCCGGAAAGAAATCGGTGAGGCACTTGCAGTACTCGATGAGCAATCCTCCGCAAAAGGGAAACGTCATCGGTTTATCGGGCTTGTCAATAAGTATAATAAGCTTACGAAAAGTGAGTCAGTATCTTTGGCATCATGCGAAGATATCCGGAATATTTACAATGAACTGGTGCTGGAGGAAGTCATTGCAGAGGATCCGCAAAACGCTCCTGATGGAAAAATCTTTCGGAAGGATCAGACTACCATTCGCAGCGCAACAGAGAAAGTGATCCACGCAGGCCTGACACCGGAGAGAAAGATTATCGAAGCAATGGAAAAGGCGCTCGCGTTTCTGCATGATGATTCCATACCATGGCTGTTTCGGATCTGCATTTTCCATTATATGATTGAGTATATCCATCCGTTTTATGATGGGAATGGACGGCTGGGTCGGTTTATTCTGAGCTACTGCATTGCGGAGAAATGTGAGAGCCTGAGTGCCTATCGCATTTCGGAAACGGTGAAAGAAAACATCAAGGACTATTATGAAGCGTTTCGGGTCTGCAATGATCCGCGCAATCTTGGCGATTTGACGCCGTTCCTGTTGATGATGTTGGAAATGCTCTTGAAAGCCATGCAGGAACTTGTAGATGGGTTGCAGAGACGGAAAATTCTGTTGGGTCGGTATGAGAAGCTGGTGGGCACTTTTCCGGAGAGTGAAAACGAAAAAATGCACATGCTCTACATTTTTCTCGTTAGGGCAGCACTGTTTTCGGAGGACGGAATATCTACTGCCGAGCTGCAGGAGGTTTGCGGCGTCAGCTATGGAACGCTCCGGAAGCTGCTGGATAATGTAAGAGATCAAGGGCTGCTGATCCAGACAAAGCGGGGGCGGGAAAACTGTTTTGAAATGGACTTGAACCTTCTGGATGAAAAATTCATGAAACAGAACTAAACTTTCGCGTTTGCATATTGCCCCGGTGCGCTGCACCGGGGCAATTCTTATTTCTTATTTGATATCCGGTACCGTGGGAATTGCATCTTCACCTGGCAGGACGGCGCTGCAAAGCGTTTCGATAGCGCGTGCAAGCTCTTTGGCCTTGTCGGCGCTCATAATAAGAGAGGCGACAGGCTCTTTAGTGATTTTGCCGAGTTTATCTGTGCTGTCGAAACTGGGACACTGTTGTGCGAAGCAAAGCACAAATTCGTTGCCATTTCCGCTGAGAGCACAGCTAAAGCCGTTTGTGTACTGATACATAGCTACCTCCATTATTACATTTGCATCAATTCATCCGCGTCATCCAGAGTTTTAAACTCTGCGTTGTTGGAAGATTCGACGTGCCATTCGCACGGTCTGTAATCGTCAAAACGAAAGATTTGCCCCTGATTATAGTGCGGCGGAGCAGTAGTGACAAACGGGCATTGCATTGGGATTTGCAGCTTATCAGCGATCTGGGAAAGTGTATTGAGCGTGAAGTTTGTCTCGCCCTTCTCCCATTTTGACACGGTGCTTTGAGACACGCCCATATAGTCGGCGAATTCTTTTTGATTCATGTGGAGATCAAAGCGTTTTTTGCAAATCTCCGCGGCGATTGCTCCCTGCAGTCCTGCGAGCATGATTGCGGCCGGGGACATGGATTTTGAAAGCGCATCCAGTAGTGCGTAGGTGTTAGGCGTTTTCATGGTTATCTCCCTTTCTGGCTTCTTCGAGGCGTGCTTTTGCCGGCTCGATATACTTGGTGTAGTCGGTCTTCCGCTTTCCTCCACGCTCGTAGAAGGATAACAAAAGAATCGGCTGTTGGTTTTGCAGGAACGAATACAACACTCGTATGTTGTACCCGTTGCCTGTAAGGTGCATACTGAACAGGCCGTTGCCGATGGACTCAAACTCTTTAGACTGTACTGCTTGCGCACCGAGCAACGTCAGCATTCGTAGCTGCCGGACAAATGTAGTGAAAAACTTTCCTTCAATACCGGTTTCGGCAATCAGCTCGACCAACTCTTGATAAAATTCACGAGTATACAGAAGTTCACCGAGTATGCTGCATAGCCAGGATAGCACTTCTTCTCTTTTCATTCTATGTACCTCAGCGCAATAATATTACTTTTAGAGAATAATATCAATAGAAATGATAAAAAAATTCGCGGATAGAATAAAATGTTTACATTTTTGGCATAGATTTGCCTTACGGCGCTTCATTCTCCATTAGTCAGGAAATGCCGCCTGTACAGCTCTTTCAGCTCATCGGCGGTGTAGTTCGTGCCGAACCGGCGATTGATGAGGCCGCGCGTGATGCCCCAATTCCAGCCGTATTTGTGGACCAGGCGGTACATGACGCTATAGATTTCTGCCTGCATGCGTGCCACGCCTCCTCACACGGCGCTTTCTTCGCTGATCGCGCTGTCGATCATCTGCTGTAGCTTATCGCGATCCCACAGCAAGATGCCATTCTTTTCGGCAAGCTGTTTTGCACCGGCGGTAAAATAATTATTTGTCATCACAACACCAACATGGCAGTTGTACATGCTTTTACCGGCGCACACTTCCTGCACTGGCGTGTTCCCCAGCGCGGAAGAATAGCATTTACACTGGACGGCATAGCGCACGCCTTCTTTTTCGGCAATCACATCAACACCTTGGTCTCCAGAACCAGGTGTCACGGACACATTGATAAAACCGTTTTTTCGCAGCAGGTCAGCGCAATAGTTTTCAAATTCATGGCCTTCCATACCGTCGGTTTCAGAAATGTCGATGCCTGACATCGTACCTTCGCAACGAACCGTGCCGTCAGCAGCTGCATATGTGTTTATAACACCGCATTCCGCAAATAACTGGTTGCGTAGTTTAATCGCAAATTCCATGGTCTCATCATCGAATTCGTTTTTGTGTTTTTCAATTTCATCTGCAAATATGCGGCATAGGCTTTCTACATGGCTGCGGCTGTTTCTGTATGTTGTTTTCGCCGCTTTTTTTACGCTGTTGTAATGCCGTTCGATAGCATCTCTTGTGTGCCATTGCTTGTTATTGACGAAAATGTCGTACTGAGTAGATGGTTTCAAAGTGAATGGCACACGATCTTCAAATGCAATCAATTCATGTGTTTCGGACAGTATGGAATGATAGTAGGACAAAAACGTTTCGATGTCGTCAGCCTCGTTCGCCAATTCTGTAGACGCCTGCGCTTTTGCAATCAGATCTTGAACCGTTGAGTACATCTTTGTTTTTCTTCGCTTAGACGCCCAAAAAAGAGCAGCGCCGCTGCCGACAAGAAGTATACCATCCACAGCGAATCCGACCGTGTCGTTTATAACGCCTATCATGAAAACCGGAAATGCCAACGAAAAGCATATGACTCCGATCCACTGCAGCCCGTCAAGCTTTTGCTTGTTCTTCACAATCAATCCCTCGTTTCTGTTCTTCCTTCAGCTGTTTATGTATCATCCTTCTGTCATGTGGCAACATAGACACACGGCTGATAATTGAAAAATAGCATATTTCGGGCAGTATTGCAATAAGTTAGCAAAAAACGTTCGGAATACCGAACGTTTTCAACACGCAGCCGAAAAATGTGGTAGGATTATGGCGAGGATGAAAAACAATGTACGGGAGTATAGAGAATACAAGGGCGTCAGCCTGCGGTGGCTGGCCGGAAAGGTGGGGTGTGGGACAAGCACGCTGTGCGACGTTGAGAGGGGCAAGAGCATTCCAAACGTCCGCCTCGCCATTCGGATAGCGCGGGCGCTGGGGACGACCGCGGAAAATTTGTGGGAGGGAGAGCTATGACGGAAACAGAATGGAGGACGTACTTACGGCGCGAGATCGAGCGGCTGCTGGATGAAGCAAGCGAACAAAAGCTGCGGCTGACGCTGGCACTGCTGCGCGCAGCGTAAAGAAAAACAAAAAAGCAAAGAAAGAGGAGCAGGAAATCAATCCTGCTCCTCTTTCGCGTTTTCGGCGGTGATCTGCCGGGCAAAGTCCTCGATGTCGGCCCAACGCTCTTCCGGAAGACGGGCCAGTGCCAGAAGGAAACGGCGCTTAAAGTCGTCGCCTGCACCAATGGTCGCTCGGCCGACGAAGTCCATGATCTCTTCGTCGCGCGTGGTCGCCGTAAACATCTCGCCGTCGCCGGTGCGCAGCCAATGTTCGTCAACGTGGAACTCGCGGCAGATGGAGACGATAGCGGAATCGGGCGGAATTCTCTGCCCAGTTTCCCAACCGGCGATTGTTGACTGTCTGACGCCTATCCTTGCTCCGAAATCGGTTTGATTTAGGCCGACGTGGCTGCGCAGTTCTTTTATTTGATTTTGCACATTATAGGCCTCCTTTCGAAATGAATATACCACACGGCATATCACATTGCAATATTTTTTCGAAAAAACGAGATAATTTTATTGACACGGATATTGCAAAGTGATAATATGACATTGCGAAGTGATTTACATCAAACGCAAAGCAATGCAAAAAAGCGCGAGGAGGTGACGAAAATGCTTACAAAGAACGAGCAGAAAACCATCGAGCGGCTGGCGACCATGATGCAGCGCATGGACGAGATGCAGAAGGCGCAGCTGTGCGCCTTTGCGGAGGGGCTGGCGATGGCGCTGGAGCACAGCAAGCGCGCGTCGTAAGGCGCGCGCAATTCATTCGATTGGAGGTGAGCGAAATGAACTATTCCAACATCCATTACGTAAATCTGCGGGCAGAAATGGCACGCGGGAATATCGGTATCGGCCAGATGGCGAACGCGCTGCACATCAGCCGGGACACGATGGCACGGAAGCTGGCGGGCAGATCTCCGCTGCATCTGGACGAGGCGTTCCGGCTGCGAGATCGGTTCTTCCCGGCGTGCAGCGTCGAAGCACTGTTCCGGGAAGAAAGGGAAGAGCGAGGCGCATAAAACACCTCGCTCAGCTGGTAGATTATTTCGTTTTTTTGCTGGGGCGCTGTGCAAGAGCGCTCGCAGCGGCGGTTTTGCTGGCCTTGCCGGTTCGACCGTCACGAAGCACCTTCGACGCCGCGGTCGCGGCTCTGGCGCTTGTCTGCTTGGAATTGCGCAATGTGCTGCCTCCTTTCTTTGGAGAATTGTACGCCGTGCTGGTAACACGGCATGCATTAAATATACAACATATTGCGCTAAATATCAAGTGTAATAGCACATTTAGTGCCAGAAAGGAACAAAAGGACGAATTCCATGACGCCGCAGAAAGCAATTTCGAAAAGGAGAGAGGTACATATGCCGCGAGAAAAAGAAACCTTCCGGCTTGAGCTGGAGGAAATCTTGAAGTTCACCGGCGGCCGCCGGGTGCTGACGGTGACAGACGTCAGCAATTATACAGGGCAAAGCAGACGGGTGTGCCGCGAGCGGTACAACGTCAGCGGGAAAGAGGGCATCAGCGCCGTGGCGCTCGCCCAGATGCTGGCCAGATAGGTCAAGAGAAAGGAGAAACCAATGAAAGCAACAGGAATCATCAGGAGGGTCGATGACCTCGGCCGCATCGTGCTGCCGAAGGAGCTGCGCCAGACGATGGGCATCCGGACGGGAGATCACATGGAGATCTATACAGACGCGGACAACATCATCCTGCGCAAGTACGTGCCTGGTTGCGCGTTTTGCGGGAGTGCGGACGGAGTCCGGCATATCCACGACGTGCCGATGTGCGCTATCTGCGCGAACAACATGCAGATGCTGTACCGCACGGCAGCGGTGAGGGACAGCGAATGAAGGTATTCGGAGATCCGCGCGCCAAGGCCAAGGTGCGCCGCTACATCGTCTGGGGTATCGAGGATGGCATCGTCTGCGCGTCCTTTATCGCCGGTATCGCACTGGCGGGGTGGCTGTTTCACATCCTCTTCGCTGCGCTCGGCGTCGCATGAGACGTCCGGAGGTCGTCTATATGTCCACGGAAGAGCTGGCGGAGCGCCGCCGGCATGACCGCTGGGCCGCAAAAGGCCGCGCGCGGGTGGCGCTCCCGGGGCGCAAGGCCGTGGTCGTACCGTGCGCATCGCCGTTCGCGGCGATCCAGTGCGCGGCGGAGCTGTGGGGCGTCCCATGGCAGAAAGTCGTCCACGGGGCGCGCGTCATGTGGGCGCCGCCGGAGACATAAAAAGACACCGCCTGCGAAGATCGTCAAACCCGCAGGCGGTGAAAACCCAATAGCGCACAGGGCGCGCTACACTATATATATTATAGCATACAGTTGCCCGCCCTGCAAGCCAAAAACGCTGACGCCGCAAGGCGTTTTCAGCTTCGGTAAGACCAATTATTAACTCGTTCGGAGACAGACAGGGAGGCAATCATGCCGTATGTACATCGCACTGTCGTGTGCGGGGAAACGGTCGAGCACCGCAAGATGTATTCATCCCGTGTGCACAGCAAGGAAGTCAAGCCGCGCAAGCGATCATCCGAGAAGGAGACCTCCAAGCGTCAGGAGCGCATCAACGAGCGCGTGGCCGAGGAGCATCTGCGCTGGCTCATCAACTGTAACTATCGCTATGGCGATTATCACATGGTCCTGCATTACTGGGACAAGGAGATCACGCTGGAGCAGGCCGAGCGGGACAGGGCGGCGTTCCTCCGCGAGCTGCGCAGGGCGTACGCCAAAGCGGGCAAGCGCCTGAAATACATCGCCGTGCTCGAAACCAAGCACATGACGAACGTGCATCATCACATCCTCCTGCCGCGCTTTGACGCGCAGATCGTTGCCGCCGCCTGGACAAAGGTGACCAATGGCGCGGGGTCTATCAGCTTCCAGATGCTCGATGACCGCAAGAACCACGCAAAGCTCGCGTCCTACCTCATCAAGGAATCACGCTCCACCATGCGCCGCTGCCGCGAGCAGGGCATCCGCCGCAGGCGGTATACCTGCAGCGCCGGCATGGCAAAGCCAGAGATCCGCTATCAGGTGACCAAGGCCGAGACGTGGAGAAAAGAGCCGAAGGCCAGACGGGGGATGCATCTCTATCGCTTTGACGATGGGGCGGAGTATAAGAGCGGCTGGCACGAACTGAGCGGCTGGCCGTGGCAGGAGTATTACGAGATCAAAGACACCACATAGGAAGGAGCAATTACAATGGGCATCAGCATGGGCAGTCTGCCGCCGCGCTATCAGAAACAGGCGGTGCGCAAGCTGGATCCCGCAGCGTATGAAAAGGCGCTGCAGTTTTTCCACGCCGAGGAGTCGGCGAAAAACCCAGCGCGTCAGGCACAGGGGAGTATCAGCCGTGCGACCGGGGAAGGCTTTGAGGCGCAGATTCTCACGGCCTGCGCGTATTACCGGGCGCATGGCATCGCAGAGATCGACAAGACACCGGAGCCGATCAAGGTCATTTCCGGCCGGCATCAGAATCCGAGCGGCTGCTGGTCGTTCGAGGCGGTTTTCACCAAGCAGGCGCAGCCGGATTTTCAGGGCACGCTATGCGGCGGCAGCAGCGTAGTGTTCGAGGCCAAGGCCACGGACAAAGACCGCATCATGCAAAGTGCGGTCACGGAAGAGCAGGCGCGTGCACTGGAATCGCACGCCAATATGGGCGCGCTGGCGTTTGTGCTGGTGTGCCTGCGCGGGCGCGCAGTGTATCGTGTCATGTGGGAGGACTGGCAGAACATGAAAGAACTATTCGGCCATAAGTACATGACGGCCGTGGAGCTGGAGCCGTACCGGGTGCAGCTGCGTCAGGGCGTGATCCGGTTTCTCGGCGATCCGGAGTGAGGTGGGCACATGGCAATCAAAAACTATACGACGAAAGTGGACGTATATACGTCCATCGGGGAAATCCAAGGCGCGCTTGCACGCCACGGCGCCACCAAGATCATGATTGACTACGATAATGGCAAGCCGCAGGCGATCGCGTTTGGGATCGACACGCCGGTTGGGCCGCGTGGCTTCCGCCTGCCGGCGGCCGTAGACGGAACGCTGCGAGTGTTCGCGGCGCAGAAGATCAAGGCCGACCGAGAGCAGGCAGAAATGACCGCGTGGCGGAACGTGCGCGACTGGGTGCTGGCACAAATGGCGCTGATCGAATCCTGTGATGTGCCGATGCAGCAGATCTTCCTGCCGTATATGGCAGATGATCGCGGCCGGACGGTGTACGAGCTGTATGCCGCCGGGCAGCTCGCACTCGGCGATGGTGTGAAGCGATGAATGCGCTTTTGAATTACCCCGGTGCAAAGTGGGGCATGGCACAGGAAATCGTGCAGATTATGCCGCTGCACAGATCCTACCTAGAACCGTTCGCCGGTTCTTTGGCCGTTCTGTTCCACAAACCGCGGTCAGCAATTGAGACCGTGAACGACATCGACGGGGATATCGTGAATTTCTTCCGCGTTCTGCGCGCAGAGCCCGAGCGGCTTGCCCGGGAGATCGATTTAACGCCATATGCGCGCGCAGTCTTTGATGATGCGCACGAGAATCGCGGAGAAACAGACTTCGACCGCGCGGTGCGGTTCTGCATCCGTAGCAGGATGGGGCACGGCTTCAAGACGTATCAAAAGGCCGGATTCAAAATCGACGTTTATGCGCGTGAGCGTAGTTACTGCCTGAACTGCTGGAACGATATGCCCGAGAACATACGGGCCGCGGTCGAGCGGCTGAAAGAAGTACAGATAGAGAATCGCCCGGCGCTGGAGCTGATTCGGCGTTTCCGGCACGAGAACGTGCTGATCTATGCAGATCCGCCGTATTTGCTTGAAACGCGCAGCGGAAAGCAGTATCGGCACGAAATGACAGACGCAGACCAAGAGGCATTGCTGGCAGCGCTGAAAGCACACCCGGGGCCGGTTATCCTGTCCGGGTATCACTCACCTATGTATGACAGCGAACTGAGCGGCTGGAACATCATCGAGCGGAAGGCCTATAACCAGAATGGCAGCAGGCGCACGGAAGTGCTCTGGTGCAATTATGAAATACCGACATTGATCGGATAAGGAGGACAACCATGAATCATGAGACCCAAAGAGCGAGCATCCTGCAGATGGCGCAGGGTGCATTCCAAGAGCGCGTGGACTATGAGATGCAGCGCTGTGTTGACAACATCCTTGACGTCAACACCAAAGCAACCGCAAAGCGCAAGATCACGCTGACGATCGAGCTGACACCGGACGATGACCGTCGGCAGATCCGCGTGAATGTTGTTGCCAAGGCCACGCTCGCAGCGACCAATCCGGTCGCAACATCGCTTTGCGTCACCACTGATGGCAACGGGGAAATGGTCGTTGCCGAAATGGTGCCGCAGCTCCCCGGCCAGATGCGCATGGACGGGCATGAACAGGAAGCACCGAAAATTCTGAATCTGCTGCAGGCCAGCCAGCAGGCAGCCGAATAACGAAGGAGGATATGACAATGCTCGCAGAAATGATCGACAAAATCGTGAGCCTGAAAGAAACCAAAATCTTCGAAATTGATGGGCAGACCTATTCCGACGCCAATCTTACGCGGATCCCGCCGCATGTGGATCGTCCCGATTCCGTCAGCGTCAGCGGTCTGGATGCTGTCTGCAAGCTGGTGCGCACCGAGATCGCAAAGGTCGGGACGACCATCATGGTACATGTCCGGGATTACAACAAGGTCGAAGTAATGACAACGTATCTGCCGGACTTCTCCCGCAACGTTCTGTATCGTGCGCAGGCGGACGCGCCGGGCATGCGCACTGGCTGGCGTGACCGAGAAACTGCGCTGATCGAGCTGCGCAGTCTGTTCATCCCGAACGAAGGCACGGAGTATCTGCTGGATCTGCTCAGCCGTATGTCCGATGAGAACACAGTGTCTACCAACGATAATGGTGTCACGCAGACCGTGACGGCGCGGCAGGGCGTTGCGCTCAACGCAGTCGTTAATGTGCGGCCGCGGATTAAACTGCAGCCGTTCCGCACGTTCCTCGAGGTCGCGCAGCCGGAAAGCGAATTCCTCCTGCGCGTGGACAGCGAGAAAGGCATCGCCTTTTTCGAGGCGGATGGCGGCATCTGGCGTCTGGAAGCGAAACGCAACATCGCTGAGTATTTCGAGCGCGGCCTGAAAGACCTGATTGAACAGGGCAAAGTCGTCATCATGCAGTGATTCGATAGCACACTGGGCGGGGAAATTCGCCCGGTGCTCTGAAAGGAGGACAACCATGAAAATCTACATATCAGGGAAAATCGCCGGGGATCCGAACTATAAGGGGAAATTTGCCCGAGCGGCTGCACAGCTTGAGCGGCTGGGCGCGACAGTCATCAATCCGGCCACAGCGCCGGAGGGGCTGACCAAGCTGGACTATATGCGCATCTGTTTCGCGGAGATGGAGGCGGTGGACTACGTCGTGTTTCTTCCGGACTGGGCGGAATCTGCCGGTGCGAAGCTGGAACGCGCGTGGTGCGACTATGTCGGCGTGCCGACGGCGAATTGGGAAGCTTTTCGGGTAGGCATGCTTTTGAGGAAGTCGCACGGCTGCACATTCCGCGAGCTGTTGGTGCTGGAGCATCCGGACAAGGTGGATGCACGCTTCAGCGGCGGATGTGCGGGATGCCCGGATGAATACGGATATGAGCCGGGAAACGGTACTGAATGTCTGTGCGAGAAGAACTGGAATACAAAGAAAAGCGTGCCGCAGATATGCACAGAGTGCTGGGATCGCATTGTCCCGGGAAGCGAGGTAAGGGATGGCTGAATACATAAGCGATGCGGAAGTGCTGCAGAGAGCGCTGGACACCTACGGCTCCGCTCTGCAGATTGTGGTGATGATGGAGGAAATGAGCGAGCTGCAGAAAGAGCTGTGCAAGTACCTGCGCGGCAAATACTCGCCAGCAAATATCGCCGAGGAGATTGCCGACGTGGAGATTATGCTCGAGCAAATGAAGATGCTGTTTTGCTGCGCAGACGATGTGCACGATGTTCGCAGAAGAAAAGTGGAGCGGCTGAAAGAGAGGCTGGACAATGGAACCTGAATACATCGAGCGGAAAGCGCTGGATAAAGCACTGACGGCCGCCGCGGCACATGACAAGGACAAAAACCGCCGCACATGGGCAAAGGCGATCTGCATTTTGCACGATCTACCGGCTGCCGACGTTGCGCCGGTGGTGCACTGCAAGGACTGTGCCCATAGGACTGAGATGGGTAATTGCGGGCACCCACGCCACCATGGGATTTTGCCGTCAGCGTATCCATATGATTTTTGTAGCTACGGCGAACGAAACGAGGTGACTTAATTGGACTGGAAGCGGGAGGCGGCTGATGAGCTGCGCAACTACATGAACCGAAAGGCGGCAATTGCAAACATCAGCGATCAGATCGCTGACCTGGCGACAGAGATCACAAGCATCCGCAGCGCATCGGCGGACGGCAGTCCGGTCGCCGGCGGCTCAAACGGCCGGGACGATGCGCTCGTCAACAACATCCTGAAGCGCGAGCGGCTGGAAGAGGCGCAGCGCTTGACAGAGAACCGTGTACGCCGCGTGGATCGTGCCTTGAATCAGCTCTCTGAGCGGGACCGCTGTGTGCTGCAGCGCTTTTACATCACGCCGTGTATCGGCGGCGTCGAGCGGCTGTGCCGGGAATTGGCCATCGAGAAAACGACAGCTTACCGTTGGAAGGATTGCGCACTGCGGAATTTTACAATCACAATGTACGGCCTCACAGAGACGTGAGCGTAACGTGGGAAAAAATCGGGAACTTTTTCACGGGAATCTGTGTTAAAGTGATATCGCGGGATTGCGAGAGAGACCGGTCCCGCAAGTCACTTTGTGGTATACCTCTCTTCCTTTGATCCTTTTTGCAGAATGTACGCATGGCTTTTTCTCTTGTCTCTGTCAACTCCGGTTTTCTCATGTCTCTCAACAAAGCAAAGCACCGGCCCGGTTTCGGGTTCGGTGCTTTGTGCATTCTGGTGCGGTTATGAATCTGAAACAACTTACCTACAAACTGCAGGCGGCGCTGAACCAGCGCGGCGAGCATTACAAAGTCAATCAGTTACAGCACTACTCCGAGCGGCTTGGCCGGATGGTAACAAAATACGTGCTGGAAAAGGCAGAAACCGATGAAACCGGGAAGCATATCAGCACGCGCGTACTGGAGACTTACAGCATGGCGGATGTCGTAAAAACGCTGGCGAAAATCTATAGCGGGTGATCCCATGAATCTCACGCCAAAGCAGCGCGCTTTTGCGGATTTTTACATCGAATTGGGCAATGCGACCGAGGCGGCGCGCCGGGCGGGATACTCGGCGAAAACCGCCAAATCCATCGGAGCGGAAAACCTGACAAAACCTGACATAAAAATCTATATAGCGCGGCGGCAGGAAAAAATCGAATCCGAGCGCACGGCATCCCTGAAAGAGATCCAGGAGCTGCGCACGGCGATTATGCGTGGGCAGGAAAAAGACCAGTTCGGCATCGAAACCTCCATCGCTGACCGTCTACGCGCAGCCGGCGACCTTGAGAAGTCGCTGCGCATCAAGGAAGAGCAGGAAACAAAGGCGGCAGCGCGCGCATCCGCACATTATGAGCTGCCGGCGCGCGTACTAGGCCGGGCGTTTGTGGACATCAACCGGCGCATTCAGCCGAACATGACGTATGTCTTTGAAGGCGGCCGCGGCGGCCTGAAATCGTCGTATATATCCCTGAAAATCGTCGAGCTGCTGAAAAACAACCCGACGATGCACGCCTGTATCATACGCAAGATGGGCAACACCCTGAAAGACAGCGTGTATGCCCAGATGAAATGGGCGATCAATGAGCTGGGGCTGTATGATGAATTCAACTGCAAGCTGTCGCCGCTGGAAATCGTGCTGAAAGAAACCGGCCAGACGATTTATTTTCGCGGCTGTGACGACCCGTTGAAGCTGAAATCCATCAAGCCGCCGTTCGGCTACATCGGCATCCTGTGGAAGGAAGAAAAAGACCAGCTTTGCGGGCCGGAAGAAGAACGTTCTATCAACCAATCAGTGCTGCGCGGCGGCGCGGACTCCTATGACTTTTCGTCGTATAACCCGCCGAAATCCAAATCCAGCTGGGTCAACAAGGAACGGCTTGTCCCGAATCTGGGGCGCGTTTTTCATCATTCCAGTTACACGGAAGCGCCACCGGAATGGCTGGGCGCAAAGTTTATCGCCGACGCGGAGCACCTGAAAGAGGTCAATCCGGCAGCATATGAACATGAATACGAGGGCGTAGCCAATGGCGACGGCGGCAGTGTATTTGACTATCTGGAGCTGCGGGAGATCACAGACGAAGAAATTTCGCATTTCGACCGCATCTTCCAGGGCGAGGACTGGGGCTGGTATCCCGATCCGTACTGCTTCATCCGCTGCTACTACGACAGTGACCGGGAAGCGGTGTACATCTTCGCCGAGCACTACGTCAACAAGGAATCGAACGAACAGACGGCGCGCTGGATCATCGAGCACAGCTATGACGATTACACCATCACGGCCGATTCTGCCGAGCCGAAGAGCGTCAACGACCACCGCGAAATGGGCCTGCCCGTCACCGGCGCTGTCAAAGGCCCGGGGTCGATCGAACACGGCATGAAGTGGCTGCAGCGCCGGCGCATCATCATCGATCCGGTGCGCTGCCCGAATGCGGCAAAAGAATTCGCAGAATACGAATACGAACGGGACCGGGACGGAAATGTCGTCACCGGATACCCGGACGTGAATAACCATAGCATCGACGCCACGCGGTACGCACTGGAACCGCTGACGATGCGCAGGGGGGCAAGTGCATGAAAATCAATATCCCGCTGGACAGCGTGAAAAAACAGATCCGCGAAGAATTCCGCATCGCGCCGCTGGTAACGCCGGAAATGCGCGAAGCGGAAGACCTGTGGATGCAGATCTGGATGGGCACCCCGCCGTGGGTAAACGATCAGGACCGCACCATCAATTTTGCAAAGGCCGTGACCGGCGAAGCTGCGCGCCTTGCGACGATGGGCGTCAGCGTCGAACTGTCCGGATCGACCCGCGCTGACTGGCTGCAGGAGCGGCTGAACGAGGAACTGATCCCGTTCCTGCGCGACATGGTGGACGTGGGCTGCGCTGCTGGCATGTTCTTGCTGAAACCGACGCCGGACAGCATCGGTCTGTACACGCCGCCGGAATTTACGATCACGGCTGTGGATAACCGCAAGCGTGTGACCGGCGTGGTGCTGTACGACACGAAGGCAACGCCGGATTATTACTATGTCAAGGCCGAATATCACCGCTACGACGGGATGCATTATGTGGTTTCCAACCGCGCGTTCCGGCTGGCGAAGGGCAAAGCATCGGCATCCCGTGTGAATCTGGATGAAGTGCCGGATTGGGTGGGCATCCTGCCGGACGCCGTGCTAGATGATACCGCGCCACTGTTTGCCGTGTGCACTATGCCAGACGCCAACAACATCGACGGCGGCGCGTGCGGCATGTCCATTTACGCCAACGCCCTGCCGGAACTGCGTGGGCTGGACGTCGCATGGTCGGCTATGGTGGACGAAATTCAGGATTCCCGGTCGATTGCCCTTGTGGATGACCGTCTGCTGCGCGAGCCCGGCCGGAAAAATGTTTCCGTGCGGCTGCCGCGCTATGTGCAAAACGTTGCCGGCTCGGCGGCCGAAAGCTTCTATCAGGAAATCGACCGCAAGCTGAAAACCGGAGAACGCCAGACCGGCATCAACATGCTGCTGCAAAGCCTGTCGACGAAATGCGGCTTTTCAGAAGGCTATTTCAGCTATAACGAAAAGCAGGGGCTTGCCACCGCAACACAGGTGGAAGCCGATGACCGCCGCACCATCCAGCGCATTAAGGACATCCGTGACCGCATCCAGAATGCTGTGGATGACCTGATTCAGGCGCTGAACGACTATGCTGATATCTACGATCTGGCGCCGTATGGCACCTATACCGTGGCGTATAACTTCGGTGACATCACGTATAGCTACGAGGAAGATCGCCAGAATACGAAAAGCCTTTGCCAGCTCGGCGTTTTGCCGTGGTGGATGTATCTGGTGCGCTTTGAAGGTTTCAGCGAAGACGACGCGAAAGCGGCCTATGCCGAAGCCAACACAGCGAAACCGGGGCTGTTCCCTGATACCGAATGATCACCCCAGAACAGTTCCAGGAGATCGGCGAAACCCTGCTGCCGCTGCTGGACGACCTGACGGAATGGATCGCGCGCGATATGATCGAACGCTTCATGATCCGCTTCGGCCGCGGAGAAAAGAAGCTGCTGACCGGCACGGATGAATGGCAGGCGTGGGTGCTGAAACAGGCCGGCGGGAATCTGGATGAAATCCAGAAGGCATTGGCCAAAAGCACCGGCAAATCGCAGCAGGAAATCGCAAAGATCTTCAAGGATAGCGGCATTCAGGCAGCAAAGGCGGACGCTGAAGCCGCCGCCGTGACGTTTTCCAGTCTGTCGCCCCGCATGATGGCGATCATCACGGACGCCTACGAGCGCACGGTCGGCGAAATATCCAACATCACGCGCACGACGGCCGGCGCGACCAATCAGGCGTTTATCGGCATCTGCGACGATGCATACTGGAAAGTACGCACCGGCGCGCAGTCCTACACCGCCGCCATGCTAGAAGGCGTGAAGGCGCTGGGGCAGGTGCAGCCGATCGTGCGTTATCCGTCCGGTCACAAGGACACGCTGGAAGTGGCGGTGCTGCGCTGCATCCGCACGGGCGTAGCGCAGTCATCCGGTAACATGACGATCCAGCAGTGCAAAGACATGGGCTGGAATCATGTGCTGGTGTCGCAGCATCTGGGCGCGCGTGTATCCGATACTGACCCGATCGCCGATCATGCCGGCTGGCAGGGCAAGGTGTACTGCATCGCTGGCAAGGACGCGCAGTTCGATAACCTGCTGGATGCGACCGGCTACCCGGAAAACCCGCTGGGCCTGTGCGGCTACAACTGCCGCCATTCCTTCACGCCGTTCCTGCCGGGAGTTAGCCGGAACAATAACAGGCCGATCGATACCGAAGCCAACCGGCGCGCCTATGAACTGTCGCAGACGCAGCGCGCGATGGAACGCCGCATCCGGGCGCAGAAGCGCAAGTGTACGGCGCTGCACACAGCCGTGAAAAACTGTGAAGATCCGGCAGGCAAGGCAAAGCTGCAGGAGAAATATACGCAGTCCGCTAAGCGCCTGCAGGAGCAGAACGCGGAATACACGAAGTTCTGCACCGATAACGATCTGAAACCATACCACGAGCGGCTCGCCGTTGCGGGGTGGGATCGTTCGGCGGCGTCAACCGCGTCTGCGGCGGTACGGACGCAGGGACGTGCTCTGAAATTGGCCAATGAAAAAGTGCTTGAAAATTTTCCGGAAGATGGTACAATGGAATCGAAAGAGAGCACACTGACACACAGAAGGGTGACGACCGACGGAAGAGAAATCATCAGCAAGGCAACGTACAGCAAGCTTGTAAACCCGGTCATAAAGAAGGGCGGGAAAGTCATAACCGCGACTGCTGATAATGACTGGATTCGTTATTTGAGCGAGCGAGGGGCTACCGCGGCCACTATTGGAGACACCATCGTTTTGAGACCGGATGCAACCACAACGGAAGTTTTGGAAGAGGTCTATCACTTCTATCAAAACTGTTCTGGCCTGAATGCCCAGTATTCGGCTGTGCAGCGAATGGTTATGAATGAAATAGCGGCGCAGAAATACTTGATGAGCATTGCCGAGCGGTATAAGATTCCGCAAAGCGAAAGAGAAGAAACAAAGGCGCTTCTTGAATCATATATAAAGCAAAGGGAAAAATTGATAAAGGCAGGTGAATGGGATGATTAAAGTGGAAAAGCAACTGAAAGCCGGTGATTATACGGTGCTCCTTCTTGATTCCGAAATTCCGCACAATAGGTTCTCCAAGCTGCTGATTGACGGCAAAGAATACAAACCTGAAATTGTGTTTGACTTGAAAAACAGCATTGGCATCGCTGCGACAGGGGCGTTCGAGGGAAAAGAAATCAGATTTATGGTATGAAAAAGCATCGCGCGTTTGCACGGTGCTTTTTCAATTAACGCATAATGAGCTGCTGAAATTTATTTCACATAATAATTTGAGAAACCATCTTACCAATCGGCAAGGTGGTTTTCTTATACCCAAAATCGAATCAGGATACGCAGGGACGGACGGGAAACCGGCTGCCCCTTTGCTATATCACGACCCCGCCGGTGGTTCATCCGGCTCAATCCACACAGCCGACGGGCTGTTAAAAATCACGTTAGGAGGATTACGCATGAAGAACATCGAGACCATTCTTTCCGACTTCGGTATCACGATCCCGGAAGGAAAGGCGGCGGATCTGCGCAAGGCCGTCGCCGAAAACTACAAGACCGTGGCGGAATTCACCAAGCTGCAGGAACGCCACGACGCGCTGGACACATCGCTGAAAGACGCGCAGGGCAAGCTTGCCGCCTTTGACGGCGTGGATGTCGCAGCGCTGAAAGGTCAGATCACGACCCTGACCAATGACCTGCAGACCGAGCGGGACAACCGTAAGAAGGACGCTGCCGCCGTGAAGCTGCGCAGTACGGTGGACACGTTCCTGTCGGGAAAGCATTTCGTCAACGACATCACGCGCGAAAGCATCACGGACAAGTTGGTAACGGCTCTGGGGTCCGACGATGCGCGCGGCAAGTCGATCGACGACCTGTTTACCGGCCTTGTCACCGATCAGAACGGCAAGGAGATCCCCGGCATCCTTGTGGCCGATCCCGCCAGCAAGGCGCGCTTTTCGTCAGATCACAGCGGCATGGTGCCGCCGGCGGGTGGCGCAAAAGAATACGTAGCCCAGAAATACAAAAACAACCCGTTTTTCAGGGGCTAAGACTACGAAAGGAAATGATGATCTATGTCTATCCAGTATGGATCCATGTATGTCGATGAACAGTACAAGGCAACTGTTCTTCCCAACCTGTTTTATAAGACCTGGCTTGTGCCTGGCGTGACCTATCAGGACGTGATGGTCGACGGCGCCGGCGGCTGCTACTGGCACAAGCTGACCTCCACCGCCGCGTCTGTCGGCACGCCCGGCCGTGACTTCGCGGACACCGCTGCCGCTGACACGCTGGTTCAGGCTGTTTTCAACAACAACCTGCAGGCATCTAAGAAGATCTACGGCGTGCAGGCCGCTGCTGTGGCGTTCCCGATTGCCGAGGAGCATCTGGCCCTTGCCACCCGCGAAGTCGCGGAGGCAAAGAATCAGTGCGCGCTGGCCTGCCTGATCTCCGAGGGCACGGCATCCACCAACACCACGAAGACCACTGCGGCCAACTTCAAGGCGCAGGTGCTGGCCGAACGCAAAGCCATGGTCAAGGCGAAAGCCAACCCCACCATCGTGCTTTGCAGCCCGGACTTCTTCGCGACGATGCTGGAGTTCGCCGGTGAGAAGTATATCCCGACGTCCAACGAAATGCTGCTCGCCGCCGCTGCCGGCGGCCAGGTAGGCAGCTTCATGGGCTTTACCTGGATCGAAGTCAACGGCTTCGCGTCGTCTGCTGATCTTGCCTACTATCCGCACGGCGGTACGAAGGCCAGCGTCACGGCGGCGAACCTCGCGAAGGTGGAATTCATCATGTACGATCCGAACGCCTTCGGTGTCGGCGATAACTTCAGCATCGTCCGCATGGTCGACTCCGAGCTTTTCGCCGGCAGCAAGGCGCAGGTCGAGGAAAACGCCGCCCTGCGTGTGCTGGACGCTGCGCAGGTGCACGTGAAGTCCTACGCAAGCGCGTGATCGGTAGGTGAATCACGGTGTACGCGGATTTTGACACATACGTAAAACGGTACGGGGACGATCTGTCCCCTTTCCGCGACGAAGTGACTGCTGCCCGCTACCTGCGTGCGGCGTCGCGGGAGATCGACCGCTTTACGTTTGACCGCTTCGGCGGCACGCTGCCGGAATCCACGATCGACGCCGAAAAGCTGCAGGACTGCGCGTGCGAACTGGCCGAATGCCTTTACCGCATTGACCAGGCGCGTGACAGCGCGGCTGAAATCGCAGACGTCGGCGGCGTAAAAACCGCCGGCCCTGTGGCGTCGGTGTCGTCCGGCAGCGAATCGATCACATACAAGGCGGCCGACAGCTGCTACACGACTGCTGCGAAGACCACAGCAGCGCGGGACGCGCTGGTGTTTGACTTGCTTCGGCGCTGGCTTTCCGGTGTGGCCGTGGATGGCGTCCTTGTGCTGTACGCGGGGGTGACGTGCTGATGCTGTTGCATAGCGATACGATCACGCTTTTTTCGCGCGTGCGCGGCGCGCGCGGTCAGGCCGATACGTGGGCGCGGCACGTGCTGGCCGGCGTCAAGATGGAAGCAAAAATCGCTATGACGCCAGGTACGACCGGCGATGTGCCTGGGCACTATGTGCTGCTGCTTGTCCCGAAAGCGGCCATTGGTGCGCTGACCTATGCGACGCCGGAAGTGTACCAGGCGGCGGATGACCGCAGCGGCATGATTGCGTTTCAGCCGGGCGATTATTTCTGCCGCGGCGAGCACGACTGGGCGGAATACGATGTGCTGTGCAAAGTCACGGAGTGCCACCGCATCACATCCTGCGCATGGTTCCGGCTGATTGCGCACTTCGAGGTGACGGCGTCGTGAGTGGCATCAAGCACTATAAGAACGTCAGCTATGTCAAGGGCCACGTCAAGGTGAACCTCCGGTTCGCCAAATACGGCCCACGATTCGCGAAGGCGCAGGAATGGCTGGGGAAGCAGGTGCTTGCGGACAGCAAGCTGTATATGCCGCTGAAAACCGGCAGTCTGCAGCAGCGCTCATATGTCACCGAGAGCGGCCGGCAGGTCGTGTTCCCCGGCCCATATGCGCGGTATCTGTATATGGGTAAGGTCATGGTCGACCCGGAAACCGGTTCGCCGTGGGCGCGCAAGGGCGCTGTGAAAGTTGTGACCGACCGCGATCTGCGGTTTTCGACCGGCGTGCCGCACTGGGCGGAAGTGGCCAAAAACGAACACGGAAAAGACTGGGCGGATGGCTGCAAACGGATCATCCTGGGGGAATCAAATGGTTGACACAAAAGATTTTTCAACGATTCTGAGCGGCTTGCTGAATGACTTCCCGGCCATCGGCGCGCGGGAAATCCGGTTCGGCGAGCTGGGCGACAAGTCCGGCGTCGGGATCTATCCGTCCGCTGCGGCGACGGTGATCAGCGAAACGACCGACATCATGGGCGGTGTGTACCAGAAATGCAACTATGCGTTTCAGGTGGTATATCGCGCCGTACCGCAGTCGGAAACTGACCGCATCCACATCAAGGGCTGGCTGGACAAACTGGCGCGCTGGCTTGAAAAACAGCCGATCACGGCGGACGGCCAGCAGCACACGCTTGCCGCGTGGCCAGACCTCGGCGATGGGCGGACGATCACTGCATTTGTGCAGGTGTCGGCCGCCTATCCGGCCGGGCGCTATGCCGACGGTGTGGAAGACTGGGCCGTGTCCCTGTCGATGCGGTACGACAACAATTTTGAAAGGTGATGCATTATGCCTGAAAGTACGACTTTTAACACGACCGCGGGACAGACGATTGCCCGCAAACTGCTGATGGCCTTCCTGAATACCGGCACGTCTTCCGCGCCGGTTTGGTCGATCATCGGCAAGCGTGTGGAAGACAGCAGCCAGGAATATGACTGGAACAAAGAAACCACGCAGGACATTCTCGGTAATACGTTTACCACCATGTCCGCGCCGACCATCACGCAGACCTTTGACCCGTGCAATCTGGACGCCGGCGAAACCGCGCTGACGAAGCTGTGGCAGCTGGCGATTAAGGATCAGGACGTTGCGGCGCTGGCCGAACAGGATATGATGATCGTGCACTGCTATGCCGGCACGAAGGACACGGCGATGTTCGCCGAACGATATAGCGGCTGTGCGATTGAAGTGAAGTCGCTGGGCGGTGACAAGACGGTGGACATGCCGTTTGACGTGACCTACGGCGGCATGCGCACGGTCGGCACGGCGGCCATTGCGGACGGCGTGGCCACGTTCACGAAGGCGACGGCATAAGGGGGTGACGGCGTGAGCAATAACATTTCCTTTGAAACCGGCCTGAAAGCGTTCACCATCAATGGCGACGCAAACCGGAAGATCTACTTCGACCCGAACGACATCGGTATCATCGACCGGCTGGAAGCGGCAGCGATGGCGATCAAGGCCAAAGCCGACGAAATGGGCACGCAGGAAAGCGATACGGACGCCCGCGCGACGATCCGCGAACTGGACGCCTACGCACGCGAACAGGTGGACGCGGCGTTCCCTTCGCCCGTCTGCGATACAGTGTTCGGCAAAGCCTACTGCGTTTCGCTCACGCCGTCAGGTTCCCTGCAAATCATTTTGTTCCTGGAAGCGGTTTCGCGCCAGATCCGGCGCGAGATGGACACTGCGACCGCTGCCGCGCAGAAACGCCAGGCAAAATACCTGGATAAATACAACGGCGGCGGTCAGCGCAGGAAGAAGCGCAGATCATGAATACCGGCCTGCCGAAGACTGCATGTATCGGCGGCCGGCGTTTTCGTATCCGCAGCGACTTCCGTGAAATTCTGGACATATGTGCCGCACTGAATGACCCGGATCTGACAGATCAGGATCGCGCCGAAGTGGCGGTCAAGATCTTTTACCCGGACTGGGATCAGATCACGGACATGGCTGCCGCGGTGAAATTCATGCTGTGGTTTTTGGATGGTGGTGTGGATCGCGGCGACCAGCGGCAGCAGCCGAAGCAGATGGACTGGGAGCAGGATTTCCCGATGATCATTGCACCGATCAACCGCGTAGCCGGGCAGGACGTGCGCGCGCTGCCGTATATGCACTGGTGGACGTTCATCGGATATTATATGGAGATCGGTGACTGCACGTTTTCCACGATCCTGGACATCCGGCGAAAGCTACGCAAGCACAAGAAGCTGGAAAAGTGGGAACGCGAATACTACGACGAAAACCGGGAATTGATCGATTTCAAGTCGGCGCATCTGACCGACGACGAAGATGAATTCATCCGGCAGCTGATGACAGGGGGTGTGCGCGATGGCTGATGTTGTCGGCGATCTGGTATACGAAGCAGCGATTGATAGCGGCAAGTTTGACGCGGGGCTTGCGAAGCTCGAAAACAACGCGAAAAAGGCCGCGAACAACGTGGACAAGGCCGCGCAGAAGGTCGACGAATTGAGAAAGCAGCTCGCGGAGCTGCGGGCCGTCGAAGAAAGCGAAAAGAAAACCAGAAAAACCGGGACGGTATCGCAGGAGACTGCCGAAGCGATCCAGAAAACAACGCAGCAGCTGAAAACGGCGCAGCTTAATCTGGAAGGCAGCCAGATCGCGCATGAAAAAGCCAGTGCTGCCGTAAGCGAATATGTGGGAAAGCAGCGTCTTGCTGCTTTGACGACGCAGAATGTGTCAGAACAATTTAAGAAATTCACCAAACGAATTGCTGGCTTAGCAAAGCGCGTCTTCATTTTCACCATGATTACCAAAGCACTGCGTGCGATGCGCAAAATGCTGCTTAGCACAATCGGTGCAGACAAGCAAATGTCAACATCTTTGGCGCAGATCAGGGGGAATCTGATTTCCGCTTTTGCGCCGATCTATAACTATATTTTGCCGGCAATTCGAACGCTTCTGGCGTGGCTTTCCAAATTGACTGCCGTTGTGTCCGTGTTTATCAATTCGTTGTTTGGCAAAACGGCTTCACAAGCGGATGCATCTGCAAAGGCACTGTATAATCAGGCTTCCGCAACCGAGGCCGCAGGGGACGCGGCCGAGAAGGCAAAAAAACAGCTTTCCGGGCTAGATGAAATGAACCGCTGGGAATCGAACGATAGTTCCGGCGGCGGTGGAGGCGGTTCGTCTGGCATAGCGCCGAAATTTGATTTGTCCGATCAGGTCGACACCGGAAAAATTGGCAAGATCGCAGCCGTTGTCCGCGAGCTATCGCCGTATGTGGCGGCGGTGGCGGCTGGATTCGCTGCGTGGAAAATCGGAAAGAAGTTCCTGGGGAATTTGTCGAAGGCAAAGCAGCTGGCGCTTGCTGTCGCTGGGGCTGTCCTGATGGCCATCAACGTTGCCGATATGCTTAAAAACGGCATAAATTTCGATAATCTGACAGGGTACATCATCGGCGCTGCTGCGGCTGTCATTGGGCTTGGGCTGGCATTTGGTGTGCTTGGCGGGGCAATCACGGCAATCGTCGCGGGGCTTGTCCTTCTTGGCGTGGCAATTCGTGATGTGATTAAAAACGGCTTCAACAATAAGAATCTTACGGCTATTACCGTGGCGCTGCTAACTATTGGCGGTGCTATTGCTATCATCACAGGGGCGTGGATACCGCTGCTGATTGCCGCTATAGCTGCAGTGGTCGTGTGGATAGTTGCAAAATGGACGTCCATAAAGGAATGGATCAGTAAAACGATCAGCAGTATCGATGCGGCCTTTGAGCAGTTTCTTGCCAACGTAGAAGAGGGCGTTGCAGCGGCAGTGGACTGGGTCATCGAAAAATGGACGGCCGTAAAGGACTGGTTCAGCGGCCTGTGGGAAAAGGTCTCATCCGGCGCTGTGGCTGCGTGGGATGGAATCAAAAGCGCCTTCAAGTCTGTGCCGGAGTGGTTTCAGAGCAAATTCCGAGACGCATGGCAGAAGGTCAAGGACGTGTTTTCGACAGGCGGCCGTATCTGGTCAGGCATCAAGGAGGGCATCGAAAGCACCTTCCGCACGGTCGTCAACGCAATTATCCGCGGCATGAACACGATCATCGCCGTGCCGTTCAACAAGATCAATTCCATGCTGAATACGATCCGCAATGCGCACTTCCTTGGCATTTCCCCGTTCCAGAATATGTGGGGCGTGAATCCACTGCCAGTGCCGCAGATCCCGATGCTGGCGCGCGGAGCGGTCATTCCGGCGAACCGGCAGTTCTTGGCCGTGTTGGGCGACCAGCGCAACGGCAACAACCTGGAAGCGCCGGAATCCCTGCTGCGCCAGATTGTGCGCGAAGAAGCCGGCGGTGCCGGCAGCCGATACGAGTTTATCGCCCGGTTGGATCGCCGCACACTGTTTGATGAAGTAATCACCGAAGCAAAATTGCGGAAAGGGCAAACGGGCAAAAACCCGCTTGTAGCGGTGTAACACATGGCACAGGAATACATTAAAATTCGAAAAAGTCCGTCGGATGACTGGCTGGTACTTCCGCAGCCGGATTCCGGCGCGCTGACGTACGACTTTGAAACAACTTACACGGAGGACAGCGGCCGCACCCAGACCGGCGCGGCCGTTGTCAGTCCGCTGTTCACGGTCGAAGCGCTTGGATATAGCCGAGCGTCGATCAGCAAAACCATGCTGTCGCAGATCCTGAAGATCATTGCAAAAGGTCAGCAGTTCCAGTTGCACTACTTTTCCGCTTACTACGGCGCGTGGTGCCAGGCGTGGTTTTACGTCGGCAAAGGGCAGCTGAATATCGGGCGCCTGAACGAAGGCAAGGAGCTGTTTACGTCCCTGAATTTTAACATGATCAGCGTCAATCCACTGACGTGATTGGGGGTGACATGAATGCGAACAGTCGAAAGTCAAATCACAAGCGTCTATCCATCGCAGACGAACTTTGTGGTTGAAGCGACTTTTACGTGGGATCACGATGTGACATTGGTGTATTATGGCAGTACAACTGTGACGCTCAAGGCGGGGGAACACCTACAAGTAGACGGGGCGTGTTTTCGTCCTGGTGGAACGAAAATCACAGCGCAGATATCATCAGGCAGTTACCCGGTCGGGCTTTCCGCGTGCAAATGCGCGACAATTGAAATGTACGATGGTGGGTGGCAAAACGTCGATAACCGGAATCTATACGAAGGAGCGACCGTGCACCTAAAGGCAGATATCAAAATCGACGGCAATGGATACTTGGTTCCAATGGGCAGCTTTAAGGTTTATGAAGTGGAAACCGTACATGAAGTTACCACGCTTACTTGCTACGATGCCATGAGGGAAGCGGACGTGCTGTGCCCGACGGAGATGCAGGGAGAGCACAATTACATAGAGCTATGGAGGCTGGCAGCGACTCGTCTCGGCCTGACGCCCAGCGCGATTGATAATGATTTGGGGTATAACGCGCTGGCGACCGTGGACACACAGCACACCATCCGGCAGGTGATCGAAGCTATCGCGCTGGCCTGCGGTGGCAATGCCGTGGTGTCTGGGGATGCACTGTATGTGCGACCGATTACATCTACAGCAGATGTGACGTTAACACAGTGGATTAACCAACTGGAAGTGGCAAGTACGCCGGTCGAAGTCACTGGAGTGCGCGTGAAAAAGACGTTCGCCAGTGACGGGCAAGAGCACACGTATTTCTTCGGCGTCGGAGGCTATGTCATTGAACTGAACGACGACAACCTGTGGTTGGGCATTGAAGGGCCAGCAGGGTCGATCACGGTCGCTGCTGAAGCAGTCGCGGAAACAGCGTACGAGCAGCTGAAAAACAAGCCGATCTATAAGTTCTCCGGAGATCTTCCGGCCGACCCGCGGCTTGATATTTTCGACAAGGTTATCGTCAAGGACATCAACGGCCGGGAATACCCGTCGATCATCACGAACTACACGTTCGTGTTTTCCGGAAAAACGTCGGTTGGGAACAGCGTCGAATCCAGCAGCAGCTACAACACATCAGATAGTGGGCCGTCCGGATCGTCGCCTTCCGGCGGCGGTGGCGGCACGATCGATGTGGACAGCGCACTATCAACGACCAGCACCAACCCTGTCCAGAATAAAGTTATAACTGCCGCGCTGAATAGCAAAGTGGATGAGGACGAAGAAATAACAATCTTGGACGTTGTTAACATGTGGAACGATACCTGACGGGAGGAAAAATTATGGCAACAAAATACACAGGGCAGAACGCCCTGAACAAGCTGATTCAGTTGGTGAAGACGGCGCTCAACAACAAGGCAGACAAATCGGCGCTCGACGGAAAGCTGGATGTTACCGGCGGCACGATTTTTGGCGATCTAAAGGTGAAAACGAACGCGGAGGGCACGGGGAACATTGACGTAGAGGGCGAGATTCGTGCGAGCGGCATGGCTCGCGCGATGACTGTATACGCAACGAACACTGTGCGGTCGGAGCTGATGGTCGATACGCCACTGCTTAACTTGAAACCTTCGTCGTCTGAGAAGTCAGTGCAGGTTCAGCAAGATGGGGATACCGCCGTGAAAATGGAGTGTTTTGACGGTACCCTTAGTAAGGGATACGCGCGCTTGGAGATTGGCACGCCGACGGACGCGAATACCAATGCGGCCACGACCGTGGAATATGTGAAGAACAAGGTCTCCGGTCTTCAGACGGCTTCGCAGGTGCAGGACGCGATCAAAAACGCGATCACGGGCGTATACACGCCGAAGGGGTCGATCGCGTTTGCGTCCCTGCCTGTGCCGGTTGCCGGTAAAGTCGGCTGGGTGTACAACATCAAGGATGCGTTCACGACGGATAACCATTTTATCGAAGGCGAGGGACGCGACTACCCTGCCGGAACGAACGTCGTATGTGCGGAAATCAGCGCCGGTGATTACGGCTGGGACGTGCTTGCAGGGACGATCGATCTGACAGAACTGACCGCCACAGAGGTGCAGAAACTCTGGGACTCCATCTGACGGGGGGCTGACTTATGCAGACAAGCGGAAGTGCAGCGATCAAAAAGCTGATCCAGCTTGTAAAATCCGCGCTGTCCGACAAGATGGACAAGGCGGGAGGAACTTTTACGGGCAATGTCTCCGGCAAGTACTTTACCGGCACGTGGCTGCAGACGCTGGAAGCAACTGACCTCGGCCGCGCACCCGGTAAAATTGCCGTGCTTGACGAATCCGGCTGGGTGTACTATCGCACGCCGGCGGAGCTCAAATCCGATATCGGCGCAAGCGGCGGCGGAGTCGATGTCAGTACGGTGCTCGACAAGGTGTATCCGGTCGGCTCCATCTACATGAGCGTAAACAGTACAAATCCAAAAACACTGTTCGGCGGTACGTGGGTACAGATCAAGGACAGATTTCTTCTCGCTGCTGGCACGACCTATAAAGCCGGTGCGACCGGCGGAGAGGCGGCGCACACGCTTACCGAAAGCGAGATGCCTAGCCACAAACACGCGGTGTACTACCCTAATGCTGGAGCTGCTGACCACTCCGCGCCCGGCAACTACCCGGATGGCCCGTCTGACAGCACGTATTATGCGATTGGCAGCTACACGTCCAGCGCTGGCGGCGACAAAGCGCACAACAACCTGCCGCCGTACTTGTCTGTGTACGTGTGGAAGCGGACGGCGTGACTTGAAGGGAGGGAAACATCGTGATACGTGGCACTACGCCGACATTTGAGTTTACGCTGCCGATGCTGACTGACGAGATCGCAGCCGGATATATCACGTTTGCGCAGGATGGCAGTGTTGTGATCGACAAGGATCTGGCGGACTGCACGTGCGCCGGTAGCACTGTGACACTACACCTGACGCAGGAGGAAACACTCAAGCTGTCGCAAAACACGAGGACAGAGCTGCAGATGCGCGTGCGCACGACGGGCGGAGAGGCGCTTGCAACGCGGGTGTATACCGTGCCTACCGAGCGCATCCTCAAGGATGGGGTGATCTGATGCTGCGGATCGATGTGGCATTTAAGCAGACCAGACAGACGCTGGAGCTGGACATGGCCGCAGGGGATCAGACGCTTGAACTGACGTTTGACAATTTTCAGCGCGTGGACGGCGCTGCGGACTACTACGACGGCGCATATGACGTGACGCCGCTGATCACGGCGCAGAGGCTGCCAACGCGCAGCAAGACGATGCGCGACGATGTGCGCATCGACATGATCCCGACGCGGGAGATCCCGAACGCCGCTGGCGGCGTAACTTTTATCGTTGGAGGCTGACTATGGCATACAGTAAAATTATTTATGGCGGCAACGTGCTGATCGACCTGACCGGCGACACTGTGGCCGCGGACAAACTGCTGGCGGGTATCACGGCGCACGGGAAAGACGGTGAGGAGATCACCGGCACTTGCGCGTATGACGCCGCCACTGCCGCGGAGGGCGAAATCCTGCTCGGCAAGACGGCGTATGTGAAGGGCGCGAAGAAGGCTGGCACGATGCCGAACCGCGGCGCCGTGACGGGCACGATCGCCACCAAAGCGGGCGAGTACACTGTCCCCGCGGGCTACCACAACGGCAGCGGCAAGGTTGGCATCAGCTCGACCGAGCAGGCAAAGATCATCGCGGGCAACATCAAAGCGGGCGTGACCATCCTCGGCGTGGAGGGTAGCTACTCCGGCGCGTCGATCAAGGCGCAGACCAAAAGCGCCACACCAAAGACAACCGCACAAACTGTGTCGCCGGACAGCGGCTATGACTATCTGTCGAGCGTGACGGTCGCAGCAATCCCTTATGCGGAGGCCGCGAACCCTGCGGGCGGAACGACTGTAACGATCGGGTGACGATATGGCAGTCAGCAAGATCGTATATGACGGCCGGGCGCTGATCGACCTGACAGCCGATACGGTTACGGCAGATGCGCTGCTGTCCGGCACGACCGCGCACGACAAGGCGGGCAACGCCATTACCGGCGCGCTGACGCTTGCAACCATCCATACCGGCTCGGGCGCGCCGGACGCAAGCCTCGGCGCGGACGGAGACATCTATCTGGATCTGGGGTGACACATGAATGAACTGATCTATCACACCATCACACCGGCCGCGCAGGAGGTCGGCGGGGACTATATGCTGATCCTGACGGCGGACAGCACCATCGACGAGATCGTACAGTACATTCTGTCCAGCAAAGTGATCTGGTTTTACGACGGGGCGCTGTATCATCAGGTGTTCGCGTTCGAGGACGTAGAAAACGCCATGATCGTGTACTACTACAGGACCGACGGAAGCGTGGCGTCGCACCGGGTAGGTGACGGCGGATGAGGGTCGAGGGTCGGCAACTCAGAATCGTATATGACAACGCAAAGCAGTATCTGACCGCGGACAACTGCGCGGTTGGCGTGGAGTCTTACGGAAACGGCGTTGTCATCAAGTCAACTGCACGATCCGGCTATGCAATCTTCAATGATGCGGCAAAAGCTGTTTTGTTTCCGAATGCAAAGGCGCGCCCGGTAAAGGCAGACAGCCGTATCGCTTGCGGTGCGTCCATCAATAACCGCAGCAATTATTGCGCGTTAGAGTTTGGCGGCGTAGAGGTGCACAAGGTGCTGTGTTCGGACGAGGTCGGCGAGCAGGACGGGCTTACCAGCACGGCGATCACTGGGGCGACATCGGCGACAACGATCCGGTATCACCTGCACATCAACAACGTGTTCATCGCCGCCGCGTGCTCGGTCGGGCAGCTTACCCTGTACTTTAACCGATATTCATGTGCCGCAAACGCGGTTGGGAACGGGATTGCATCCGCGACCGTATCGGATGCGGAACCGTGGGACGGTGACAATGTGACCTTCACGGCCACGCTGGCGACAGGTGCGGCGTTTGACGGATGGTACAGCGATGTGGCGTGCACGCAGCGTGTCAGCACAAGCCTGTCGTACACTACCACGGCCGCGGATCTGACGCTGTACGCCAAAGCGACGCAAGCAGCGCCGACCGGTACAGGCGTCTACATCAAGCGCGCAGGGGCGCAGATACAGGCCGCTGCGGTATGGCGGAAAGCAAACGGCCTGTGGGCAAAATCGGACAAGACCGCAATCGAGGCGGGAAAGAATTATCGAATGAGGTGACAAGTGTGAACATTATTGAAGCATTCGCAGAAAAGAACCGATGCTACCAGATCGGCGCGCCGCTGTACCCGCAGGGCATCATGCTGCACAGCGTGGGATGCGCGCAGCCGTCTGCGGCGGTATTTGCACGCAGCTTTAACCAGTATCAGCCGGGCGGCGCGTCCGTATGCGTGCACGCGTTCGCGCAGGCGGACGGCACGGTGTATCAGCTCCTGCCGTGGGAGATGCGCGGCTGGCACTGCGGCGGGAGCGCCAATTCTACGCACATCGGGGTAGAAATGACCGAGCCGAGCGAGGGCATGACTTACGCGGAGGCGGCAGAGCAGATCGCGGGTACATACCACACGGCTGTGGAGCTGTTCGCCGCGCTGTGCAAGCAGTACGGCCTCGATCCGGCGCAGGACGGCGTAATCATCGGGCACGCTGAGGGACACCGACGTGGCGTGGCGAGCAACCACGCAGACCCGGAGCTGCTGTGGCGCACATATGATATGGGCTACACGATGGACGGCTTCCGCGCGGATGTCGCGGGGGCAATGAACGAAAATGATAATGAGGAGGACGAGGATGACATGGTGAGGTACAACACGATCGAGGAAGTCCCGAGTTGGGCGCGTGGCACAGTAAAGGAGATGATGGATGCAGGTCTGATCTCCGGCACCGGCGGTGGAAACCTTGGCCTTTCCGATGATATGCTGCGGATGCTGTATATCATGTGGCATATGCGTGATAAGCGCTATGGCCGCATCGTAGACGGCAAGGTGATGGACGTGCCCGCATGGGCGATTGATAGCCTGCAGGAGCTTGTGGATAAAGGCGTGCTTGCGGGTGTGGGCGATGGCAAGCTGGACTTGTCTATGGATACGCTGCGCACACTGGTGATTGCGGCGAACATGGATAAATAAAATAAAAACGGAGGAATACATATGACTGCACCGAGTAAAGCGATGGAATTGAAGGCGGCGATCACGGCAATTTTTGCAGCGATGACAGCCTTTTGGGGATGGACGGGCTGGCTTGTGATCGTGTGGCTGACCGCGATGATCCTGGACTATGCAACGGGATCGTGGGCGGCGCTGTCGACCGGATCGTGGGACAGCGCTGTAGCGCGTGCCGGCCTGTGGCACAAGCTCGGCAGTATCGTGGCCATGCTGGTTGCACTGCTGCTGGACGTGGCGCTGTCGGCGATTATCAATTATGGCGGATTGGGGTTTGAGCTGCCGTTTACATATAAAACGGCATTTTTGCCGCTGGTGGCTATCTGGTACATTGTAACGGAGCTGGGGAGCATTATTGAGAACGCTGCGCGCCTTGGCGCTCCGGTGCCGAAGTTTTTGATCAGCAGCTTGAAAAAGCTGAAAGACAAAGCGGATGAAGATAAATAAAGCAATGGCGCTGCCTTAACTGGCAGCGCCATTTTCTTTATCTGTGAAGTTGTTTTTGCCCTTGAATTTTGACAACACTTTTGACAACAGTTTGCGTCTCAAAATGTTCCGGAGCGCACCGAAAGAAAAACGAAGAAACCATTGAAAAATCAAGGTTTTCTTGAAATTTCAATGGTTTCCTTTTGGTGCTCCAGCGGGGATTCGAACCCCGGACACCCTGCTTAAAAGGCAGGTGCTCTGCCTACTGAGCTACTGGGGCATATCGGTGTGAAAAGTTATCCGCTATCCAAAACATCAGACGCACCCAACAAATACTCAAACGCGAATCCGACGAGAGATTCGCAGCCAACAAATACTCAGACGCGAATCCAGCGAAAAATCCGCACCCAACAAATACTCAGACGCGAATCCAGCGAAGCGATTCGCGGCTGAAGAAGGAGCTGGTGTTCGGAAACGGATGCTTTCTGCTTGCAGGAAGCAGGAGTTAGAAGAACATCAGCGACGTGGCTGGGATGGCGGGATTCGAACCCACGATATCAGAGTCAAAGTCTGGTGTGTTACCATTACACTACATCCCAATATCGGGGCAAAAATCATCGGGGATCGGGATCACTCCCAATCCCCGATTTCGTGGGGTGGGTAAAGGGGTTCGAACCCTCGACACCCGGAACCACAATCCGGTGCTCTCCCGACTGAGCTATACCCACCATAGGTCTGAAATGGTACGCCAAGAGGGATTCGAACCCCCGGCCTACTGCTTAGAAGGCAGTTGCTCTATCCTACTGAGCTATTGGCGCGCATACAATATTTGGCTGCCCGCCCAGAAGGTATGGAGCGGGTGATGGGAATCGAACCCACGTATCCAGCTTGGAAGGCTGGTGTTCTACCATTGAACTACACCCGCAGAGGTCGTCCCACAATCAGCTTTACGAATATATCATCTCCGGATGGGGTTTGTCAAGCATAACCTTTCCAAAAGTCAAAAATTTCGAAAAAAAGCGGGGACAGCATCGGCTGTCCCTGTGCTTTTCAGCGATGAAAGAGCTTTTTGGTCTGGAAATGCGGCTCAAACGTGATGTTGACCTCGAGCTTCTTGAACACATTCTCGTCCACGTGCGAGAGGATGACGGACGAGTGCGCCTCGCAGTGCGCGAGCTTTGCCAGCTGCTGCATGGCGATCTCGGCGGTCGGGTCGCTTGCGGCGCAGATGCTCAGCGCGACGAGCACCTCGTCGGTGTGCAGGCGCGGGTTGTGGTTGCCGAGGTGTTCGACCTTCAGGTGCTGGATCGGCTCGATGATGTCGGGCGAGATGAGCGTGACGTCCTTCGGGATGCCGCCGAGGTACTTGAGCGCATTGAGCAGGCAGGCGGAGCTCGCGCCGAGCAGGGAGGAGGTCTTGCCGGTGATGATCGTGCCGTCGGGCATCTCGATGGCGACGGCGGGGGCACCGGTCTCCTCGGCGCGTTTGAGTGCCGCGCCCACGACCGGGCGGTCATCCGCCGTCAGGCCGAGCTGGTTGAGCAGCAGCTCCTGCCGCTGCGTCTCGACCGGGGCGCACAGACCGCGCAGCTGCGCGCAGGCGGTGGCGTAGTAGCGGCGCAGAATTTCCTGTTTGGCGGCGGCGCAGCAGACATCGTCGTCGCTGATGCAGTAGCCCGCCATGTTCACGCCCATGTCCGTGGGGCTCTTGTACGGCGAGCTGCCGTAGATGCGCTGGAACATGGCGTTGAGCACGGGGAAGATCTCCACGTCGCGGTTGTAGTTGACGGTCGTCACGCCGTAGGCCTCGAGGTGGAAGGGGTCGATCATGTTCACGTCGTCCAGATCAACGGTCGCGGCCTCGTAGGCGAGGTTCACGGGGTGGCGCAGCGGCAGATTCCAGATCGGGAACGTCTCGAACTTGGCGTAGCCCGCGCACACGCCGCGCTTGTGCTCGTGGTAGAGCTGGCTCAGGCAGGTGGCCATCTTGCCGCTGCCGGGGCCGGGCGCAGTCACGACGATGAGGCTGCGCGTCGTCTCGATGTAGTCGTTGCGGCCGAAGCCGTCGTCGCTGACGATGCGCGCGATGTCGGACGGGTAGTCCGGGATGATGTAGTGGCGGTATACGCGGATGCCGAGCCTCTCGAGCCGGTGCTGGAATTTCTCCGCCGCCGTCTGCCCGCGGTAGTGCGTGATGACGACGCTGCCGACATAGAGCCCGCAGCCCTGAAAGGCGTCGATCAGGCGCAGCGTGTCGTCGTCATAGGTGATGCCGAGGTCGCCGCGGCGCTTGCTGCGCTCGATGTCGTCGGCCGAGATGGCGATGATGATCTCCGCCTCGTCGCGCATCTCCATGAGCATGCGCACCTTGCTGTCGGGGGCAAAGCCCGGCAGCACGCGCGACGCGTGGTAGTCGTCGAAGAGCTTGCCGCCAAACTCCAGATACAGCTTGCCGCCGAACTGACTGATGCGTTCGCGGATCTTTTCCGACTGCATCCGGAGGTATTTATTATTGTCAAAGCCGATTGCCTGCATAGATGTTCCTCTCCTCTGCTTCAAGCTATCAAACAAACACTTATTCTACAGCATTCGGCGCATTCCGGCAATGGGAAAATACCGAATCCGGTAAAATTTTATTGCCGCGCCGATTCGCCCTTTCTTTATTCATAAATATATGATATAATCCAAAATTACACTGGACAAGGAGTGTCAACAAATGGGTTTTCTCAAAAAAATATTTGGTTCTCACAGCGACCATGAGCTCAAGCGGCTCTATCCGCTCGCTGATAAGATCGATGCCCTGTCGGACGAATACGCCGCGCTCACGGATGAGCAGCTGCGCGCCAAGACCGACGAATTCAAGCAGCGCTACGCCGAAGGCGCGTCGCTTGACGACCTGCTGCCGGAGGCGTTTGCCACGGCGCGCGAGGCCTCGTGGCGTGTACTCGGCATGAAGCCGTTTCGCGTGCAGCTCATCGGCGGCATCGTGCTGCATCAGGGCCGCATCGCGGAGATGAAGACCGGCGAGGGCAAGACCCTCGTCGCCGTTCTGCCGGCCTACCTCAACGCGCTCACCGGCGAGGGCGTGCACATCGTCACCGTCAACGACTACCTCGCCCGCCGCGACAGTGAGTGGATGGGCAAGGTCTACCGCTTCCTCGGGCTGAGCGTCGGCCTGATCGTGCACGATATGTCGAGCGCCGAGCGCCAGCAGGCGTATGCCGCCGACATCACCTACGGCACGAACAACGAGATGGGCTTTGACTACCTGCGTGACAACATGGCCATCTACAAATCCCAGATGGTGCAGCGCGGTCACGCGTTCGCCATCGTCGACGAGGTGGACTCCATCCTCATCGACGAGGCGCGCACGCCGCTCATCATCTCCGGTCAGGGCGATGAGAGCACCGACCTCTACCGTCAGGCGGAGAACTTTGCCGCCCGCCTTACGTGCAAGGCCTACGCCTCCATCGACGATAAGGAAGAGGAGGACGAGGATCTTGACGCCGACTATGTCGTCGACGAGAAGGCGCGCACCGCGACGCTCACCGCCCGCGGCATCGCCAAGGCGGAGGCGGCCTTCGGGCTGGAAAACCTCGCCGACATCGAAAACGCCACCCTCGTGCACCACATCGACCAGGCCATCCGCGCCCACGGCATCATGAAGCGCGACATTGACTACGTCGTCAAGGACGGCGAGGTCATCATCGTCGACGAATTCACCGGCCGCCTCATGCTCGGCCGCCGCTACAGCGACGGTCTGCATCAGGCCATCGAGGCCAAGGAGCACGTGCGCGTGCAGAGCGAGAACAAGACGCTCGCGACCATCACGTTCCAGAACTACTTCCGTCTCTACGGCAAGCTCTCCGGCATGACCGGCACGGCCATGACCGAGGAGGAGGAGTTTGCCGCCATCTACAATCTCGACATCATCGAGATCCCGACGAACAAGCCCGTCATCCGCATCGACAACTCCGACGTCGTGTATAAAAACGAGGCCGGCAAGCTGCGCGCCATCATCGAGCAGATCCGCGTCTGCCACGACAAGGGGCAGCCGGTGCTGGTCGGCACGGTGTCGATCGAGAAGAGCGAGCAGCTCTCGAAGCTCCTGCGTAAGGCGGGCATCCCGCACAACGTCCTCAACGCCAAGCACCACGAGAAGGAGGCCGAGATCGTCGCGCAGGCCGGTAAGTTCGGCGCCGTCACGATCGCGACGAACATGGCCGGCCGCGGCACGGATATCATGCTCGGCGGCAACGCGGAGTATCTGGCCAAGGCGGACCTGCGCAAGGCGGGCTTCACCGAGGAGGTCATCGCCGAGGCCACCGGCTATGCCGAGACCGAGGATGAGGAGATCCTCAAGGCCCGCGCCCTGTTTGCCGAGCGCATGGCCGAGCATAAAAAGAGCATTGATGAAGAGGCGGACCGCGTGCGCGAGGCCGGCGGCCTGTATATCATCGGCACCGAGCGGCACGAGTCCCGCCGCATCGACAACCAGCTGCGCGGCCGTTCCGGCCGTCAGGGCGACCCCGGCGAGAGCCGTTTTTACATTGCGCTCACGGACGATGTCATGCGTCTGTTCGGCTCCGAGCGGATGCAGAGCATGATGGAGACGCTGCGCGTCGACGAGGACACGCCGCTCGACCACAAGATGCTCTCCAACGCCATCGAGCAGGCACAGCGCACGGTCGAGAGCCGCAACTTCCAGGCGCGTAAGAACGTGCTGGAGTATGACGATGTCATGAACGTGCAGCGCAACGTCATCTATGAAGAGCGCCGCAAGGTGCTCGACGGCGAGGATCTGCAGGAGCATGTCCAGCACATGATCCGCACCGTTGTCACCGGCGAGATCGCCGCCGGCATGGCCGAGCATCACCCCGAAAACGACAAGGATCTGCAGGAGATCCTTGCGCCCATGGCAAAGCTCTTCCCGTGCGACCTGAGCTATACGGCCGAGGAGCTGCATAAGCTCACGCCCGACACGCTTGCCGACGCGGTCTATGACTGCGCCATGAAAGCCTATGCCGCGCGCGAGGAGGCCTTCGGCCTGCAGCCGGACGGCACGCCGCTCATGCGCGAGCTTGAGCGCGTGGTCATGCTGCGCGTGGTCGACGAATACTGGATGGATCACCTCGAGGCTATGGACGACCTGCGCCAGGGCATTGGCCTGCGCGCTTACGGCAACGTCAAGCCGGTCGATGAGTATAAGCGCGCCGGCTTTGACATGTTCGACGAGATGGTCAACGGCATCCAGACCGAGACGGTGCGCCGCCTGTTCACGGTGCGCGTGCGCCGCGAGCAGAAGCTCGAGCGCAAGACCGTCGCCCGCGGCGCCGTGGCCAATGCCGGCGGGGACGACAGCGAGAAGAAGCGCCCCGTCCGCCGCACCAAGAAGCCCGGCCGCAACGACCCGTGCCCGTGCGGCAAGCTGCGTCCGAACGGCCTGCCCATGAAGTATAAAGACTGCTGCGGCAAGGATCAGTGATGTACGCAGAGATCACATTCCCGCTGCACGCACAGCGCGGCGCAGCGTATCTGACCGCGCCGAACATCCCGGCGCGCCACGCCTTTTCCACCCGCCTCGGCGGCGTGAGCACCGGCGTGCTCGAGAGCCTGAATCTCAGCGTCCGGCGCGGCGACACGCCGGAAAATGTGCGTGAAAACTGGCGGCGGCTCGGCGCTGCCGCCGGGCTCGACCTCACGCGCGCAGTGTATGCGCAGCAGGTCCACAGCGCGGACGTGCGCATCGCGCACGCGGCCGACGCGCAGCCGCCGGAGATGGAGCCGCGCTTTACCTGCGACGGCTTTGTCACGAACGAGCCGGACGTCCCGCTTGCGGTTTTTATGGCCGACTGCCTGCCCGCGCTGCTGCACGATCCCGTCGCCGGGGTCATCGGCGCGGTGCACTGCGGCTGGCGCGGCTCGGTGGCGGATATCCTTGGCGCTGCCGTGGCGCAGATGTGCGCCCTCGGCGCGCACCCGGCGGACATCCGCGCCGCCATCGGTCCGGGCATCGGCGCCTGCTGCTTCGAGGTCGGACCTGAGGTCGTCGCCGCGGCGGAAGCCTTGCTGCATGAGCCGCTCGGCGCGCTCGTGCGCCCCGCGGCGGGCGACCGGGCGCTGCTCGATCTCAAGGGCGTCAACGCCCTGCGCCTGACGCAGCTCGGCGTCCCGGCGGAGCAGATCGCCGTGTCGGACGCCTGCACCATGTGCCGGCCGGATGTGTTCTGGTCGCACCGCGCGACCGACGGCCGCCGCGGCGTGCAGGCCGCCGTCATCACCCTGTGACCCAAGGGGGTAACCCATGAAACATCTTCATCTGACCCGACTGCTGGCGTTCGCACTGGCGCTCATGCTGCTGCTCGGCTGCGCCGCCTGCGGCAAGGACGACGCGGACGATACCGGCGAGACCGTCGGCAAAAAGGACACGCAGACCGCTGTCGAGCTTGACGGAAAGTTCACGCTCAATTACAGTGCGTCCGCCGGCATGAACCCGTACAAAACACAAAATACCGATAACCTCGCCATCTGCGGCCTCGTGTACGAGACGCTCACGCAGCTCACCGACGCTTTTGAGGCCGAGCCCGGCCTGTTCACGGAGTGGAGCAGTGACGACGGCGAGACATGGACGTTCACCGTCGATACCGAGCGCGCCTTTCACGACGGCCACAAGCTCACCGCGCAGGACGCGGCCTACTCCATTCGCACCGCCATGGCCTCGAGCCTCTATGCCGGCCGCCTGAGTGCGGTCAAGGAGGTCAAGGACAATGACGACGGTACGGTCACTGTTACGCTCTCGCGCGCGAACACGCAGTTTCCGGCGCTGCTGAATATCCCCGTCATTGAAAACGACGCCGGTGACAGCGCCTATCCGTGCGGCACGGGGCTGTACACGTATGCCGCCGACCATCAGAGCCTCACCGTAGCGGCCGACCATCCGGATGCCGACAAGGCGCCGGTCGAGGCGTTTTACCTCGCCGCGTACAAGTCGGTCGAAGAGATCACCTCTGCGTTTGACAACGGAGAGCTCGACCTTGCGCTCAGCGACCCGAGCTCCGGCACAGACCTGACCTTTTCGACCCAGAGCGACCAGCGCCAGTATGCCACGACGAACCTGCAGTACATCGGCTTTAACACCAACAGCAGCTTTTTCATGACCGCGCGCTACCGTCAGCCGTTCAACTATGTGGTCGACCGTGCGTTTGCCGTTGCGCTGCTGCACGACTGCGCCGTTGCGAGCGCGCTGCCCGTCCACCCGGCAAGCACGCTCTTTGACAGCTCCCTCAACGAGTCGCTGGCCTACAATCTGGACAAGGCGAAAAAAATGTTCGACGACCTGAAGATCGTGGACTATGACGGCGACGGCGAGCGCGAGTACATGCCAGACGGCTCGTCGCCGCTTGATATCAGCCTCTCGCTGATCGTCTATGCTGACAGCACGTTCAAGGTCAGCATGGCCAACAAGATCGCGGCCGATCTCACGAGCATCGGCGTCCCCGTGAAGGTGCGCGAAATGAGCTGGGACAACTATCAGGCTGCGCTCAAGGGCGGCAAATATGATCTGTACTATGGTGAAGTCGCGCTCCCGGCGGACTTCGATCTCTCGGCGCTGCTCAAATCCGGCGGCGCGCTCAACTACGGCGGCATCTCGACCGGCACGTATGCCGATGTCATCAGCGCCTATCTCGCCGCCCCGGACACCGGCCGTGCCGCGGCCTGCCGCACCATGCTGCAGACGATCTCGGACACGGCACCCATCGTGCCCATCTGCTTTGAAAAGCACTGCCTGTATGTGCATCGCGGTGCTGTCGGCGGCTTTTCTCCCACAAAGTACAACATTTTCCGCAACATCACGGATTGGAAGATCAGTCAGGCATGAAACACGAGTGGATCGCACGCGCCAAGCGCTTTGCCACCTATGCGCTTGTCGGCTGCTTCGACACGGGCATGGACTGGGTGGCGTTTACGACCGCACATGAGCTGCTGCATTTCACGCCCATGCTCTGTCAGGCGATCGGCTATGCCGTCGGCACGGTCTGCAGCTATTTTCTCAACGGCCGCATCACCTTCCGCGACGGGCACATCGCCCGCTGGCGGCAGTGTGCGCGCTTTGCGGCGTGGAACGTGGTGTCCCTCGCGCTCAGCGAGGTGATGATCGGTCTGCTGACGCACTTCGGCCTCAATCCGTACCTTGCCAAGGTCGGTGTCACGCTCGAGGTCGCGCTGCTGAATTACTTCGGCTATAAGTATATTGTGTTCGCAGTCCCAAAAGAAACGGAAGGAGAGCAGGATCATGACAGATCGTCAGTTGATTAATCTGGCCGTGCAGGCCTCCCGCAATGCCTATGTCCCGTATTCCCATTTTGCCGTCGGCGCCGCGCTTGAGTGCCGCGACGGTACGGTCTTTACCGGATGCAACGTGGAAAATGCCGCCCTCGGCAGCACCATCTGCGCCGAGCGGACCGCCGCGTGCAAGGCCGTCAGCGAGGGACACCGCGACTTCGTGCGCATTGCCGTCTACGGTGACGGGGAGCACTACTGCTACCCCTGCGGCGCGTGCCGGCAGTTTCTGGCGGAGTTCGCGCCCGATATGGAGGTGCTGTCCGTCATGGGCGGCGGGCGCTATGTCAGCAACCGCCTGAGCGAGCTCATGCCCTATACCTTTAATTATTAAAGGGTGCGCCATGGAACTGGAACAACTGCGCATCTTTTGCGCCGTCGCTGCCTGCCGCAGCTTCACACGCGCGGCCAAGGAGCTCTTTGTCAGCCACTCGACGACCAGCCGCGCCGTGACTGCCCTCGAGCGGGAGCTCGGCGTGCCGCTGCTCACGCGCGACCGGCACACCGTTGCGCTCACGGGCGCGGGTGCGGTGCTTCTGACCGGTGCGGAGGCGCTTTTGCGCGACGCGGACGCGCTCGCAGACGCCGTGCGCGCAGCGGCGGAGCCGTCGGAAACGGCAGAAAAATGAATTGGTCGGACTGCACAAACTTTTTTGTGAATTTTCTACATTTCGGTGAAAAACCCTCTTGACATACGAGAGGGTTTTTGCTATTCTTAGGGAGCGCCTGTGCGGAAACAGGTGCATTCTGCGATGAAGCGGGAGATTGCGGAGCTGATCTCCGGTAACTTCCGTGGAGTATGTCCGCTGCCGCGCCTTTGCACGGCAGACAATCGGGCGGTTGAGTCAGCCAGCGCCAGCGTATATCACCTGCACGGCTGCATACCGGCGAGAGCCGGTTTGTTTTTCGGGCAGGGTTTGATACGCACGGAACGGTGTATGGTGATCTCATCCGTGCGAACCGGCGGAGCCAATGCCGCCCAAAAAATTCGTAACGGAGGAAACAACATGGCAACCACGAGCAACAAGAAAATGATCCGTATCCGCCTCAAGGCCTACGATCACCAGCTGATCGACAAGGCGGCGGAGAAGATCGTCGAAACCGCAAAGCGCACTGACGCGAAGGTCTCCGGCCCCATTCCGCTGCCGACCAAGACCGAGATCGTCACCATCCTGCGTGCTGTTCATAAGTATAAGGACAGCCGTGAGCAGTTTGAGCGCCGCACCCACAAGCGCCTGATCGACATCATGAACCCGACCCAGAAGACGGTCGAGGCTCTGATGAATCTGGAGCTGCCGGCCGGTGTCGAGATCGACATCAAGCTGTAAGCACACCCCGTTAACCCTGCGCGAGAGCGCATATTTACAAACCCGAAGTCCGCAGCTTGCGTGTGCGGACGGGTCAAGTCAGCAGCCTCTGGCCATGAGCTAAGCGAGCTGACCAATAACCTGAAGGAGGAACATGTATGAAAACAGCCATCATCGGTAAAAAGGTCGGCATGACGCAGATCTTCGATGAAGCAGGCAAGGTCGTCCCCGTCACCGTGATCGAGGCAGGCCCCTGCACGGTCACCGGCAAGATGACCAAGGAAAAGGAAGGCTATGAAGCCATCCAGCTCGGCTACGAGGACGTCGCCGAGAAGAAGCTGACCAAGCCCGAGAAGGGCCACCTGGACAAGGCGGGCGTCGGCTATAAGAAGCACCTCAAAGAGTTCCGTCTCGAGGACTGCGCCTCTGTCAATGTGGGCGATGTCATCAAGGCCGACACCTTCAAGGAAGGCGACAAGGTCGACATCACCGGCATCAGCAAGGGCCACGGCTACGCCGGCGTCATCAAGCGCTTCGGCCAGGGCCGTACCCCGACCTCCCACGGCGGCGGCCCTGTGCACCGTCACGCCGGCTCCATGGGCTCGAGCACCGATCCTTCCCGTATCTTCCCGGGCAAGAAGCAGGCCGGCCACATGGGCGTGGATCAGGTCACCGTCCAGAACCTCGACGTGGTCAAGGTCGATCCCGAGCTCAACATGATCGTTGTGCGCGGCGCGATCCCCGGCCCCAAGGGCGGCATTGTCTATATCAAGAGCACCGTTAAGAAGCTGGTCGTCAAGAAGGGCGACGCCGGCGTCAGCACCAACCCGCAGAAGGCCTCCGGTCGTAACCCGCAGAAGGCTTCTGCAAGAAAGTAAGGAAGGGAGAGAGCGAATATGCCTACTGCTAAGTTGTTTAATATGGCCGGCGATCAGGTCGGCGAAGTGGCGCTCTCCGAAGCCGTTTTCGGTGTTGAGCCCAACGAGTCCGTTCTGCACGACTCCGTGAAGAACCACCTGGCCAACTGCCGTCAGGGCACGCAGAGTGCGCTGACCAAGGGCGAGGTTTCCTACACCACCGCAAAGCCCTGGCGCCAGAAGGGCACCGGCCGTGCACGCGCCGGCTACAAGGGCAGCCCGGTGTGGACCCACGGCGGCGTCGCGTTTGCGCCGAAGCCGCGTGATTACAGCTACACGCTCAACAAGAAGGTCAAGAGACTGGCCCTCAAGAGCGCGCTGAGCGCCAAGGCCGCCGCCGGCGAGATCCTCGTCGTGGACGGTCTGGCTGTCGAGGAGATCAAGACCGCCCCTGTCAAGGCGTTCCTGACCAAGATCGGCGCCGAAGGCAAGGCTCTGCTCGTGACCGAGCAGGTTGACGAGAAGGTCGTCAAGAGCTCTCGCAACATCCCCGGCGTGAGCAGCACCATCGCCACCATCCTCAGCCCCTACATGATCCTGACGCACCGCGTCCTGGTCGTTGACAAGGCTGCGCTCCAGAAAATCGAGGAGGTGTACGCATAATGAGAACCGCTTACGATGTCATTATCCGTCCCATCATCACCGAGCAGTCCATGGAAGACCTCGACATCAAAAAGTACGTGTTTGAAGTCGCCAAGGACGCCGGCAAGATCGAGATCAAAAAGGCCATCGAGGAGATCTTCGACGTGAAGGTCATCAAGGTCACCACCACGACGATCCACGCCAAGGAGAAGCGCGTCGGCGCCAATCCGTCCGGCATGACCGCCACCCGCAAGAAGGCCGTTGTGAAACTGTCCGCTGATTCGAAGAACATCGAGATCTTCGAGGGCATGGTGTAAGGGAGGAATTGAACAATGTCGATTAAAACCTATAAACCCACCACGCCTTCCCGCAGACATATGTCCGTTTCCGGCTTTGACGGTGTCGACAAGCACGCCAAGCCGCAGAAGGAGCTCGTGGAGGTCCTCAAAAAGCACGCCGGCCGCAACAGCTACGGCCGCATCACCGTTCGCCATCAGGGCGGCGGCAACCGCAAAAAGTACCGCGTCATCGACTTCAAGCGCGACAAGATGGACGTCACCGCGACCGTCCTGCGCCTGGAGTACGATCCGAACCGCAGCGCGAACATCGCTCTGGTCGAGTACGCTGACGGCGAGCGCCGCTACATTCTGGCTCCTGTCGGCCTGAACGTGGGCGATGTGATCGTGTCTTCCGCCGCTGCGGATATCAAGCCGGGCAACGCCCTGCCGCTGGCCAACATCCCGGTCGGCACCGTGATCCACAACATCGAGCTCTACCCGGGCAAGGGTGCGCAGCTGGTCCGCTCCGCGGGCGTCGCCGCGCAGCTCATGGCGAAGGAGAACGGCATGGCTACTGTCCGTCTCCCCTCCGGCGAGTACCGTAAGGTCCGCCTGACCTGCATCGCCTGCATCGGCCAGGTCGGCAACGTCGACCACGCCAACATCTCCATTGGCAAGGCCGGCCGCAAACGCCACATGGGCGTTCGCCCGACCGTCCGTGGTTCCGTCATGAACCCGTGTGACCACCCGCACGGCGGCGGCGAAGGCAAATCGCCTGTCGGCCGTCCCGGCCCGGTCACCCCGTGGGGCAAGCCGGCGCTGGGTTACAAGACCCGTAAGAAGAAGAACGCGACCGACAAGTTCATTGTCAAGCGCCGCAACGCCAAGTAAGGAGGGAATAGGTAATGAGCAGAAGTGTTAAGAAAGGCCCGTTTGCCGCTCCCGAGCTGCTGAAGCGGGTCGATGAAATGAACAAGGCCGGCGAGAAGAAGGTCGTCAAGACATGGAGCCGTTCCTCCACGATCTTCCCGTCCTTTGTCGGTCACACCATCGCTGTCCATGACGGCCGCCGTCACGTTCCGGTCTATGTGACCGAGGATATGGTCGGACACAAGCTGGGCGAGTTTGCGCCCACGCGTACGTTCCGCGGCCACGCCGGCAGCAAGACTGTTGGAAAGTAAGGGGGAGAGAACATGGAAGAACTGAAAACTGCACGTGCCCAGCTGGTGCACGCCCGTATCGCTCCCCGTAAGGTCCAGATCGTCTGCGACATGATCCGCGGCAAGGACACCAAGATCGCTGAGGCTTACATGGCCAACACGCCGAAGGCCGGCTGCGAGCTCATGCTCAAGCTGCTCAAGAGCGCTTGCGCCAACGCGGAGAACAACTTCGAGATGGATCCGGATAACCTCTACGTTGCCGAGGCCTATGCCACGGCCGGCCCGATCCTCAAGCGCGGCCGTCCGAGAGCTCAGGGCCGTATGTACCGCATCAACAAGCGCACCAGCCACATCACCATCGTCGTGGCTGAGAAGGCATAAGGGAGGAGGCAGAAGATATGGGACAGAAAGTTAATCCGCACGGCCTGCGTGTCGGCGTCATCAAAGATTGGGATTCCCGCTGGTATGCCCGTGACGAGAAGGTCGGTGACCTGATCGTTGAGGACTACAAGATCCGTGAGTACCTGAAGAAGACTCTGTATTCTGCAGGCATCCCGAACATCGAGATCGAGCGCGACAGCGCGAAGGTCCGCATCTATATCCACTGCTCTCGTCCGGGCGTTGTCATCGGCAAGGGCGGCGCGGAGATCGAGCGCATCCGCCTGAACGTTGAGAAGATGATCGGCAAGCCGGTCGCCCTCTCCATCGTTGAGGTCCGCACGCCGGATACGAACGCACAGCTCGTCGCCGAGAACATCGCCGCGCAGCTCGAGAAGCGCATCGGCTTCCGCCGCGCGATGAAAAACGCCATGGGCCGCGCCATGAGAATGGGCGCCCGCGGCATCAAGATCATGTGCTCCGGCCGTCTGGGCGGCGCCGAGATCGCCCGCACCGAGTGCTATCACGAGGGTACCATTCCGCTGCAGACCATCCGCGCGGACATCGAGTACGGCTTCGCTGAGGCTGCCACGACCTACGGCCGTGTCGGCGTCAAGGTCTGGATCTACAAAGGCGAGATCCTCTCCCAGAGCCTGCGCACCACCCCGCGCACCATGGATCTGAACAAGCGCGACGACCGTCGTCGTGACCGCCGTGACGGCGATCGCAGAGGCCGCGGCGGCTACAACCGCGACCGCCGCGACGGCAACCGTCAGGGTGGCCGTCCGGGCTATCAGGGCGGCGGACGTCCGCAGGGCGGCAACCGTCCGCAGGGCGGCTTCAACCGCGGCCCGCGTCCGGCAGCTCCCGCTGCTCCGAAGGAAGGAGGCAACAACTAATGCTGATGCCGAAAAGAGTGAAGTACCGCAGAGTGCAGCGCGGTCGTATGACCGGCAAGGCCCTGCGCGGCAATAAGGTGACCTATGGCGAATTCGGCCTGCAGGCGCAGGAGCCGGCCTGGATCACCTCCAACCAGATCGAGGCGGCCCGTGTCGCCATGACCCGTTACACCAAGCGCGGCGGTCAGGTCTGGATCAAGATCTTCCCCGACAAGCCGGTCACGCAGAAGCCGGCCGAGACCCGCATGGGTTCCGGTAAAGGTTCTCCTGAGTACTGGGTTGCCGTCGTGAAGCCCGGCAGAGTTCTGTTTGAGATTGCTGGCGTGTCGGAAGAGGCTGCCCGTGAGGCGCTGCGTCTGGCCAGCCACAAGCTTCCCTGCAAGACGAAGATCGTCAAGAAGGAAGAGACTGAGATTGGTGGTGAATAAGATGAAAGCTAGTGAAATTCGCTCCATGTCCGCCGCTGAGCTGGAAAGCAAGCTGGTCGAACTGAAGAAGGACCTGTTCATGCTCCGTATGCAGCACGCTACCAATCATCTTGACAACCCCGTTAAGATTTCTGCTGTGCGTCGCGACATTGCCCGAGTCAAAACCGTGCTCCGCGAAAAGCAGCTCGAGCAGTGAGGAGGTAAGTGAGAATGAACGAAATGAGAACGACTTCCCGCAAGACCCGCGTCGGCAAAGTGGTGTCCGACAAAATGGACAAGACCATTGTCGTCATCGTGGAGGACCACGTTGCGCACAAGGTTTATAAAAAGATCATCGGCCAGACCTATCGCCTGAAGGCACACGACGAGAACAACGAGTGCCATGTCGGTGATATCGTCCGCGTGATGGAGACCCGCCCCCTGTCCAAGGACAAGAGATGGCGCGTGGTCGAGATCGTTGAAAAGGCGAAGTAAGGAGGCAACAACATGATTCAGCAGGAAAGTTATCTGAAGGTTGCCGACAATACCGGCGCCAAGGAAATCAAGTGCATCCGCGTTCTCGGCGGATCCAAGCGTAAGTACGCCAGCATCGGCGACGTGATCGTTGCTTCCGTGCGCAAGGCAGCTCCGGGCGGCTCCGTCAAGAAGGGCGACGTCGTCAAGGCTGTTGTCGTCCGCACCGCGAAGCCGGTCCGCCGCGCGGACGGCACCTATGTGCGTTTCGATGAGAACGCCGCCGTCCTGATCAACGGCGAGGATAAGAACCCCCGCGGCACCCGTATCTTTGGGCCCGTCGCCCGTGAGCTCCGCGACAGTGACTTCACGAAGATCCTGTCTCTGGCTCCCGAAGTTATTTGAGGAGGGCGCAGAACATGAACATCAAAAAAGACGATAAAGTCGTTGTCCTGTCCGGTAAGAACAAGGGCAAGGAAGGCAAAGTCCTGTCTGCTGACCCGAAGGGCGGCAAGGTCATCGTGGAGGGCGTGAACGTCGCCACGAAGCACCAGAAGCCGAAAAACCAGCAGGATCAGGGCGGCATCATCAAGACCGAAACCCCGATCTATGCCTGCAAGGTCATGGTCGTCTGCCCGAAGTGCGGCAAGCCGACCCGCGTTGCGCACAAGATCACGGACGGCAAGAAGGCCCGCATCTGCAAGAAGTGCGGCGCCGAACTGTAAAGGAGGGAGCAACGAACTATGGCAACAATGCCTTCTATGAAGAAGAAGTATGTGGAGGAAGTCGCTCCCGCTCTGATGACGAAGTTCCAGTACGAGAGCGTTATGCAGATCCCGAAGATCGAGAAGATCGTCGTCAGCGTCGGCTGCGGCGACTGCAAGGATAACGCCAAGGCGCTCGACGCCGTCATCAAGGACATCACCGCGATCACCGGTCAGAAGGCCGTCGCGACCGTCGCCAAGAAGAGCGTCGCGAACTTCAAGCTGCGTGAGGGTATGCACGTCGGCGTGAAGGTCACGCTGCGTCAGGACCGCATGTGGGAGTTCCTGGACCGCCTGTTCAACATCGCGCTGCCCCGTGTCCGCGACTTCCGCGGCATCTCGGCCGACGCGTTTGACGGCCGCGGCAACTACAGCCTCGGCCTCAAGGAGCAGATCATCTTCCCCGAGATCGAGTACGATAAGATCGAGAAGCTCCGCGGCATGAACATCGCCATCATCACCACCGCCAAGACCGACGAGGAAGCACGCGAGCTGCTCAAGCTCATGGGCGCCCCGTTCGTCACCAAAGCATAAGGGAGGAGCGACACAATGGCTAAGAAATCTATGATCCTCAAGCAGCAGGCGCCTGCGAAGTTCTCCACCCGCCAGTACAACCGCTGCAAGATCTGCGGCCGTCCCCACGCTTACCTGCGCAACTACGGCATCTGCCGTATCTGCTTCCGTGAGCTGGCGTATAAGGGCCAGATCCCCGGCGTCCGCAAAGCCAGCTGGTAAAAATTTTCCGCCATGCATCGTGAGCTGTGCTTGCTGTATACCAGATACAGCTGCGCACAGCGCACTTCGCCAATCAACAGAATTTTGACCAGTACTGAACCTTCCGTTCAGCCCTAACTTCCGTAAGTTCGCCCCTGCAGCCGCAGCTGGATCTGCGGCTGTCGGTGCGCACTGAAATACGGTGCCGGTGCTTATGATCTGAGTTCCGGTGCCGCACCCCGCAGTGCCTGTGCGTTTGACCCGGCGCGCAGGTACGCAGTCACCGCTGTGCCGTCCGGCACCGCGGCCGTGCCGCCGCCATCTGGCAGCGACATGAAAATGGACCGCGCGTCACAAAAGCAAGCTTTTGCCCTTCGCTGAAAGGGCAGGGATGACGAAAGGCCGCAGGGAATCATGTATTCATGCGGAACCTCGCCGCCCAAACCGTATCATCGGTAACTTCTAACTAAGGAGGAAACAAACAATGCAGATCACCGATCCCATCGCCGATATGCTGACTCGCATCCGCAACGCTGGCAGCGCTCGGCACGAAACCGTGGACATCCCGAATTCCAAGATGAAGAAGGCCATTGCCGAAATTCTTCTCGAGGAAGGCTACATCAAGAGCTTCCAGCTCATTGATGACGGCACGCAGGGCGTCATCCGCGTCACCCTGAAGTATCTCCCCGGAAAAGAGAAGGCCATCCAGGGCCTCCGCAGAGTCTCCAAGCCCGGCCTGCGTGTGTACGCCGGCGCTGACGAGCTGCCGCAGGTCCTGCGCGGCCTCGGCATCGCGATCATCTCCACCTCGAAGGGCATCATGACCGACAAGAAGGCGCGTGCGCAGCACGTCGGCGGCGAAGTCCTCGCGTTTGTGTGGTAAGGGAGGTACAGAACAATGTCTAGAATTGGTAGAGCTCCCATCGAGATCCCCGCAGGTGTTGAAGTCACCTGCAACGGCACGCTCGTCACCGTCAAGGGCCCGAAGGGCACCCTGACGCACAACGTGCACCCGGACATGACCGTCACGGTCGAAGGCAACACCATCCATGTCACCCGTCCGAGCGATGACAAACTGCACCGCTCCCTGCACGGCCTGACCCGCACGCTGATCCACAACATGGTCATCGGCGTGACCGAGGGCTTCAGCAAGACGCTGGAGATCAACGGTGTCGGCTACAGAGCCGCAAAGGAAGGACAGAACCTTGTCATGCACCTGGGCTTCTCGCACACGATCACCATGTCCGAGAATGCGGACATCCAGATCGATGTTCCGAACCCGAACCAGGTCATCATCAAGGGTATCGACAAGGAAAAGGTCGGCCAGTTTGCAGCAGAAGTGCGCGCTAAGCGTCCGCCCGAGCCGTACAAGGGCAAGGGCATCAAGTACGACTATGAGCACGTCCGCCGCAAAGAAGGCAAGACCGGCGCGAAGTAATTGGAGGTGTGCCTGAATGATTAAGAGACCGAATACGAAAGCGCAGCGCGTTCGCCGTCACCAGAGAGTGCGCGGCAAGGTTTCCGGCACGGCCGAGAGACCGCGTCTGAGCGTGTTCCGCAGCGAAAACAACATTTATGCCCAGATCATCGACGATGTCGCCGGTAAGACGCTCTGCAGCGCCTCCACCGTGGAAAAGGGCTTTGAAGGCAATGGCGGCAACTGCGAAGCAGCGGCCAAGATCGGCAAGCTCGTCGGCGAGCGCGCCGTGGCAGCCGGCATCACCGAGGTCGTGTTCGACCGCGGCGGCAATGTGTACCATGGCCGTGTCAAGGCTCTGGCAGAAGGCGCCCGTGAGGGCGGCCTGAAGTTCTAACGGGAGGAGGAAACGAAATGGCATATAACAATGACAGACGGGACAATCGCCGCAGCCGCAGCGATGAGCCCCAGGAATTCACCGAAAAAGTCGTTGCCCTCAACCGCGTTTCCAAGACCGTTAAGGGCGGCCGCGTCGCAAAGTTCTCCGCACTCGTCGTCGTGGGTGACGGCAAGGGCCGCGTGGGCTTCGGCCTCGGCAAAGCAGCCGAAGTCTCCGAAGCGATCCGCAAGGGCCTGGAGGACGCTAAGAAGAACCTGACCACCGTGACCCTGCAGGGCACGACGATCCCGCACGAGGTCATCGGCGCGTTCGGCGCCGGCCGCGTGCTGCTCAAGCCCGCTGCTCCCGGTACCGGCGTGATCGCCGGCGGCGCTGTGCGTGCTGTGGTCGAGGCTGCCGGCATCAAGGACATCCGTACCAAGTGCCTGCGTTCGAACAACCCGGCAAACGTCGTCGCTGCGACGATGGAAGGTCTGAAATCTCTACGCAACGCCCAGCAGGTCGCTGCTTACAGAGGCAAGACCGCCGAAGAGATTCTGGGTTAAGGAGGGGCTGAGACATGGCAAATCTGAAGATTAAGCTCGTCAAGAGCCTCAGCGGCCGCAATGTCAAGCACATTGCCACCGCCAACTCCCTCGGCCTGCACAAGATCGGCAACGAGACCGTGCAGCCGGATAACCCCCAGACCCGCGGCAAGATCGCCAAGATCGGCTATCTCGTCGCCGTCACTGAAGAAGAATAAGGAGGGCCCCAAACATGAATATCCACGAACTTTCTCCCGTTGTGGGCTCCACCCATGTCGGCAAGCGCAAGGGCCGCGGCCACGCGACCGGCAACGGCAAGACCGCCGGCCGCGGTCATAAGGGTCAGAAGGCCCGCAGCGGCGGCGGCGTCCGCATCGGCTTCGAAGGCGGCCAGATGCCTCTGGCGCGCCGCATCCCGAAGCGCGGCTTCCACAACATCTTCGCCAAACCGCTCGAGAGCGTGAACGTCTCCGCTCTGGAGAAGTTTGAAGACGGCGCAGTCGTCGACGCGAAGGTTCTGCTTGACGCCGGTGTGCTGAGCAAGTGCACCTACGGCGTGAAGATTCTCGGCAACGGCGAAATCACCAAGAAGCTGACTGTGAAGGCTTCTGCGTTCTCCGAATCCGCGAAAGCGAAGATCGAGGCAGCAGGAGGAAAGGCAGAGGTGGTGTAAGGTGCTCCAGACATTTCGTAACGCATGGCGGATCGAAGAGCTGCGCAAGAAAATTCTTTTCACGCTGCTGATTGTCCTGCTTTACCGTCTCGGCAATGCCGTACCCGTACCTTTCGTCGATACCAAAGCGCTTGCGGAGTATTTCCAGTCAAGCGGCCTGCAGAACACGATCCTCGGACTGTTCAACGTCATGTCCGGCGGCGCGTTCTCTCAGGCAACGATCTTCGCGCTGTCCATCCAGCCGTACATCAACGCTTCCATCATCATTCAGCTCCTGTGCATTGCGATCCCCGCGCTGGAGCGTCTGCAGAAGGAAGGCGGCGAGGAAGGCAAGAAGAAGATCGCCAGCATCACCCGCTACAGCACGGTCGCCATCGGTCTGCTGCAGGGCTTTGCTTACTATATGATGATGCGCAACTACGGCCTCATGAACGCCGACTTTGCCGGCAACATCTGGGCTGCCATCGTCATCATCCTGACCTTTACGTCCGGTTCCGCCCTCATCATGTGGCTTGGTGAGCAGATCACCGAGTTCGGCATCGGCAACGGTATCTCGATCATCCTGTTCGTGAGCATCGTCGCCCGTTTCCCGAACTCCATCATCCGCCAGATCAACAACGTCGCCAACGGCGACCTCGCCTGGTGGGTGCTGGTGCTGATGTACCTCGGCGCCCTGCTGCTGATCGTCATGATCGTGCTCGTCAACGATGCCGAGCGCCGTCTGCCGGTGCAGTATTCCAAGCGCGTCGTCGGCCGCAAGATGTACGGCGGCCAGAGCACGCACCTGCCGATGAAGGTGAACATGAGCGGCGTCCTGCCGATCATCTTCGCCCAGTCGATCGCGTCTCTGCCGGCCACCATCTGCGCCTTCGTCCCGAAGTGGCAGAGCAGTTGGATCATGAAGCATGTCTTTGATACGACCACCTGGCCGTATATCGTCCTCTACTTCCTGCTCATCATCTTCTTCAGCTATTTCTACTCCACGATCCAGTTCAACCCGATCGAGGTCGCGAACAACCTGAAGAAGAATGGCGGATTCATCCCGGGCTTCCGTGCAGGCAAGCCGACGAGCGAATTCATCCAGAAGGTGCTCAACAAGATCACGCTCTTCGGCGCGATTTACCTGAGCGTCATCGCGATCACGCCGCTGATCATCAGCGCGTGCTCGCAGGCGGAGCAGCTCACCGGCATCTCCCTGGGCGGCACGTCCATCATCATCGTTGTCGGTGTTGCACTTGAGACCGTCCGCGCACTCGAGGCGCAGATGCTCATGCGCAACTATAAGGGTTTCCTGAGCTGATAGGAGGATTCATAGTATGAAACTCGTTTTGTTAGGTGCCCCCGGTGCAGGCAAGGGAACGCAGGCTGAGATCCTCAGCCGCAAGCTGAACATTCCCACCATTTCCACCGGCAACATCCTGCGTGCGGCCATGAAAAACGGTACGCCCGTGGGTCTGAAAGCAAAATCCTATGTGGAAAGCGGCAAGCTCGTTCCGGACGACGTCATTATCGGCATCGTCTGCGAGCGTCTGGCCGAGCCCGACTGTGCCAATGGTTATATCCTCGACGGTATGCCGCGCACCATCCCCCAGGCGGAAGCTCTGGAGCAGCACGGCATCGACGTCGACACCGCCCTCTCGATCGAGATCGCGGACGAGACCATCATCGAGCGCATGTCCGGCCGCCGGACCTGCAAGGACTGCAGCGCCACGTTCCACATCGTCTCCAATCCTCCCAAGGTGGAAGGCAAGTGCGACTTCTGCGGCGGCGAGCTGACCATCCGCAAGGACGACGCTCCCGAGACAGTAAAGGCGCGCCTGGATGTCTACCATGCCGAGACCGAGCCGCTCAAGGGCTTCTATGCCCAGCGCGGCAAGCTCGTCAAGGTCGATAACCAGCCGACCATCGAGGCCACGACCGCTGCGATCGAGAAAGCTCTGGGTCTGGAATGATCATTATCAAATCCGATCCTGAGATCGATATCATGCGGCAGGCCGGCCGGATCACCGCTGGCGCGCGTACCATCGCGCGTCAGATGGTGGCCCCGGGCGTGACCACCCGCCAGATCAACCGCGAAGTGCACAAGTTCATCACGAAGTCCGGCGCGACGCCGTGCTTCATGACCGACGGCGGCTTTCCGACGGCGGCGTGCATCTCCGTCAATGACGAGATCATCCATGGCATTCCCGGCGACCGCGTCCTGCATGAAGGCGATATCGTCAGTGTCGACGTCGGCGCCCGCTACCGCGGCTTCAACGGCGACTGTGCGGGCACGTTCCCGTGCGGCCAGTGCTCGGATGAGGCGCTGCGCCTGATCCGCATCACACGGCAGAGCTTTTTTGAAGGCATTCGTTTTGCCCGTGTCGGCTACCGCATCTCCGATATCGGCCATGCCATTCAGGATTATGCCGAGAGCTATGGCTATTCACTCGTGCGCGAGTATGTCGGCCACGGCGTCGGCGCCGGCCTGCATGAAGCGCCGGAGATCCCGAACTACGGCAAGCCCGGCCACGGCCCGCGTCTGCAGAAGAACATGACGATCGCCGTGGAGCCGATGGTCAACGCCGGAGACTACGAAGTCCGCGTTCTTGACAACGGCTGGACCGTGGTCACGGCGGACGGCAGTCTGTCGGCGCACTACGAAAACTCTCTGCTCGTCACGGATGGCGAGCCGGAGATCCTGACGTTTGCAGACGACATGTGACGGGCGCGTCCCGAAAAACCTTAGGAGGTTCAAACACCTTGGCAAAAGACGATGTAATCGAACTGGAGGGCACGGTTGTTGAATCCCTGCCCAACACGACGTTCCGGGTTGACATTGGCAACGGCCACGTCATCCTGGCGCACATCTCCGGAAAGCTCCGGATGAACTTTATCAGAATCCTCCCCGGTGACAAGGTTACGGTTCAGATGTCTCCATACGATCTGACGCGCGGCCGCATCACCTGGAGAAGCAAGTAGGAGGTTAACTACAATGAAAGTCAGACCGAGTGTCAAGCCCATGTGCGAAAAGTGCAAGGTCATCAAGCGCAAGGGCAAAGTCATGGTTATCTGCGAAAACCCGAAGCACAAACAGAGACAGGGCTGATCTGACCCTGTAAGTCCTAACACATCCGCGCCAGAAGGTCGGCTCCCTCCGGCGGGAGTAAGTCGCCTCCCTTTTTGCGCGCGGAACCAAAATTTCGAAAGGAATGATCGAATAAGATGGCACGTATCGCCGGCGTTGACCTGCCCAAGGACAAGCGAATTGAAATTGGCCTGACCTATGTTTATGGTATCGGCAGAACCAGCGCGAAAAAGATTCTTGAGATGACCGGCATCAATCCGGACACCCGTGTGAAAGACCTCACCGACGAGGACGAAGCGAAGATCCGTGAGTGCATCGACCACCACTTCATCGTGGAGGGCGACCTGCGCCGCAGCGTGGCGCTCGATATCAAGCGCCTGACCGAGATCGGCTGCTACCGCGGCCAGCGTCACAGACGCGGCCTGCCCGTGCGCGGCCAGCGCAGCAAGACCAATGCGCGTACCCGCAAGGGCCCGAAACGCACGATCGCCAATAAGAAGAAGTAAGGGAGGGATATGTAATGGCAAACGCAGCAAAAGGCAAGAAGGTTCGCACGCGCCGCAAGGAGCGTAAGAACATCGAAAAGGGAGCCGTGCATATCAGCTCTTCCTTCAACAACACCATGGTCACCATCACGGACACCCAGGGCAATGCGCTCTCTTGGGCTTCCGCCGGTGGCATGGGCTTCCGCGGAAGCAAGAAATCCACCCCCTTCGCCGCGCAGACCGCCGCTGAGACGGCTGCCAAGGCGGCCATGGAGCACGGCCTGAAGACGGTCGAAGTCTTCGTCAAGGGCCCCGGCTCCGGACGTGAGGCTGCGATCCGCGCCCTGCAGACTGCAGGACTCGAGGTCACCATGATCAAGGACGTCACCCCCATTCCGCACAATGGCTGCCGTCCTCCGAAACGCCGCCGCGTCTGATTGAAGGAGGGAAATGAATTATGGCTAGATATACCGAAGCTGTCTGCCGTCAGTGCCGCAGAGAGGGCCAGAAGCTCTTCCTCAAGGGCGACAGATGCTACACCCAGAAGTGCGCGCTCGAGTGCAGAGGCTACGCCCCCGGCCAGCACGGCCAGGGCCGCAGCAAGACCTCTGAGTACGGCTCCCAGCTGCGCGAGAAGCAGAAGGTCCGCCGCTACTACGGCGTGCTCGAGAAGCAGTTCCGCAGCTACTTCGCCATGGCGGAGAAGCGTCAGGGCATCACGGGCGAGAACCTGCTCGCGATCCTCGAGACCCGCCTGGACAACGTCGTCTACCGTCTCGGCTTTGCGATGAGCCGCGCCGAGGCGCGCCAGCTTGTGACGCACGGCCACTTCACCGTGGATGGCCGCAAAGTCAACATCCCCAGCTTCCTGGTCAAGCCGGGCATGGTTATTACACTCAAGGACTCCAGCAAGAGTCTCGACAAGATCAAGGCCAACGTCGAAGCCAACGCTTCCCGTCCGGCGCCGAAGTGGCTGGATTATGACGCCAACAACATGGTTGGCAAGGTCGTGGCCATCCCCGCGCGTGATGACATTGATCTGCCTGTCGAGGAACACCTCATCGTCGAGCTGTATTCCAAGTAATAAAGAGACCCTCAAATTGGTAAGCTGACATCCGCAGCGCCGCAGTGGCGCAACAATACAGTAAGGAGGGTTAAGTCTAAATGATTGAAATTGAAAAGCCGCGCATCGAATGCCTGGAATCCCCGGACGACATTTCCTACGGAAAGTTCGTCGTCGAGCCTTTGGAGCGTGGCTACGGCACGACCCTGGGTAACTCTCTGCGCAGAGTGCTGCTCTCTTCACTGCCCGGTTATGCCCCGACGTCCATCCGGATCGCCGGTGTGCAGCACGAGTTTTCGACGATCCCCGGTGTCAAGGAAGACGTCACGGAGATCGTGCTGAACGTGAAGGGTATCATTGCACGCCTGCATTGCGACGGCCCGAAGACCGTCTATATCGAAGCGGCAGGCGAGTGTGAAGTCACCGCCGGTGACATCAAGGCAGACGCCGAGGTTGAGATCCTCAACCCCGAGCTGCACATCGCCAGCCTCGGCCCGGACGGCGCGCTCTCCATGGAGATCACGCTTGACCACGGCAGAGGCTATATCCCGGCGGACAAGAACAAGAGCGCGCAGCAGGTCATCGGGACCATCCCGGTGGACAGCATCTATGCGCCGGTCCTGAAGGTCAACTACGCTGTTGAGAACACCCGTGTGGGCAACCAGACGGACTTCGACAAGCTGACCGTTGAGGTCTGGACCGATAAGACCATCTCGGCGCGCGACGCGCTGAGCCTCGGCGCCAAGATCCTGTGCGATCACTTCACGCTCTTCACCGATCTGTCTGACACGATCGGCAACAGCTGCACGGTGGTGGAAAAAGAGCCGGAGCGCCCCGATACCGTCATGAAGATGACCATCGAGGAGCTGGATCTCTCCGTGCGCAGCTTCAACTGCCTCAAGCGCGCGAACATCAACACCGTCGAAGACCTCACCAACAAGACCGAGGAAGAGATGATCAAGGTGCGCAACCTTGGCCGCAAGTCCCTCGAAGAGGTCGAGCACAAGCTCGCTATGATGGGCCTGAGCCTGGCGAGCGACGACAATCAGTAATAACCAGCTACTCTTATCAAGGAGGAAACCGATATGCCCGGAACAAGGAAACTCGGTAAGACCACCGATCAGCGCAAGGCGATGCTCCGTCAGCAGGTCACGGATCTGCTCGACATGGGCCGCATGGAGACGACCGTCTTCCGCGCAAAAGAGATCGCGCCTCTGGCCGAGAAAATGATTACCCTTGGCAAGAAGAAGGACATGGCTGCCTATCGTCAGGCACTGGCCTTCATCACCCGCGAGGATGTTGCCAAGAAGGTGTTCGAGGAAGTCGCCCCGAAGTATGCCGACCGCAACGGCGGCTACACCCGCATCACCCGCATCGGCACCCGCCGCGGCGATGCGGCCGAGATGGCTGTCATCGAGCTCGTGTAAGGTTTACCCGAACACAAATTCAAATGCACCGACCGCTCTGCGGCCGGTGCATTTTCAGCTTGTCAAAAAACCTCGTAGAGTTTCGCCGCCGCAGCGGCGAAAGAAAGTCCAATCATTTTCTTCGGCGACATGTGCGGCGAAGAAAATACTTCTCGGCCTGCAAACGTGCGAGTTGTCCGCCTCCGGCGGACAGCGCGTGCGCTGCAGTCAGGCCGCAAATCCCTTTGTCAAAAAAGCAGTACTTTTTTGACAGCCTCAAATGCACTGACCGCTCTGCGGCCGGTGCATTTTCTTGTTTTACACACAGGCATGCCCTGTGGTATAATAATCAATCGACAGACAGACAACAAGGAGGGACGTGTATGCGTATTCTGGTCGTGGAGGACGAACAGGACCTCAACCGCATCCTCGCCAAAACACTCAAAGCCGAGGGCTACAGCGTTGACAGCTGCTTTGACGGCGTGGAGGCGCTCGACTACCTCAAGGGCGCGGAGTATGACGCCGTCGTGCTCGACGTGATGATGCCGCGCATGGACGGGTTTTCGGTGCTGGCGCAGATGCGCGCCGACGGCAACGAGACGCCGGTGCTGTTTCTCACGGCGAAGGACAGCGTGCCCGACCGTGTGCACGGGCTGGATACCGGCGCGGACGACTATCTCGTCAAGCCGTTTTCGTTTGATGAGCTTCTGGCGCGGCTGCGTGTCATCACGCGCAAGCGCGGCGGCAGCGCGACCAATGTCTTCACCGTGGCGGACCTCACGGTCGATACCGCCTCGCACCATGTCAAGCGCGGCGGGCGCACGATCTCGCTCTCGGCCAAGGAATTTGCGCTGCTGGAATATATGATCCGCAACCGCGGCGTTGTGCTCTCGCGCGAGCGCATCGAAAACCATCTCTGGAACTATGACTACAGCGGCGGCTCGAACGTCGTGGATGTGTACGTGAGCTATCTGCGCCGCAAGATCGATGCGGACTATCCCACCAAGCTCATCCATACCGTCTGGGGCGTCGGCTGGGTGCTGCGGGAGGAAGTATGAGAAGACCGTCACTCAAGATCCGCATCACGGCGTGGTTCGCGCTCATGATGTTCGTCATCGAGGCGCTGGTGCTCTCGTTCCTGCTTGCCGTCAACGGCACGATCGTCACAAACGACCCCGAGTCGCGTCTCGTGCGCATGGTCGAGCACAACGCCGACCGCGTCAAGTATAAAAACCGGCAGTTTCGCTATGACCACATCCACTATTACCGCAGCGGCGTGTACACGGTGCTCTACGACGCGGACGGAAATCCCCTGCAGGGCACGTTCCCGGCGGAGTTTTCGCCCGCGCAGCCGCTGCCGCTCAGCGGGGACGCGGTGCGCACCGTCACCTGCGGCGAGCAGACGTTTTATGTCTATGATGTGCACGTCGACATGATGGTCGGCAGCGTCTGGCTGCGCGGCGTCATCGACGCGAACGCAAAAGGCGGCGTCATGCGCGTGATCATGCCGCTGGCGTGGTCACTGCTGCCGGTGCTGCTGGTGCTGTCGGTCATCGGCGGGTATTTCATCGCCAGTCGCGCCCTGCGCCCCGTGCGCCAGCTCACGGCCGCGGCCAATGCCATCTCCGACGGGCAGGATCTCAAGGCGCGCATCGGCCTGCCGCACACGAAGGGCAGCGATGAGATCTATCAGCTCTCGGCATCGTTTGACAATATGTTCGACCGACTCGAGCGCTCGTTCGAGGCTGAACAGCGCTTCACGTCCGATGCCTCGCACGAGCTGCGCACGCCGACGACCGTCATCCTCGCCGCCTGCGAGGATGCGCGCAAAAACGCCCGCACTCCGGCGGACTATCAGGCTGCGCTCGACGTCGTCGACCGGCAGGCGCACAAGATGTCGCAGCTCATCGCCAGCATGCTCGAGATCACGCGCCTCGATCAGGGTACGCAGAAGGTCAACTGGGAGTATGCAGACCTGTCCGATCTTGTTACCGTCATCTGCGACGAGCAGACCATGGTCGCGCGCCGCGGTATCCGCATCGGCTGCGCGGCAGAACCGGACATTTTCATCGACATGGATGTGTTTCTCATGTCGCGCGTCGTGCAGAACCTGCTCGACAATGCCTTCAAGTTCGGCATCGACGGCGGCTGGATCCATGTGGCGCTCCGGCGCACGGATACCGGCGCACAGCTGACCGTGCAGGATAACGGCGTCGGTATCTCGCAGGAAGATCTGGACAGAATATGGCAGAGGTTTTATCAGGCCGACCCCAGCCGGCAGGAAAGCGCGGGACTGGGGCTGGGCCTGTCGATGGTGCAGCAGATCGTGGCGCTGCACGGCGGCACGGTTGCCGTCGCAAGCGTGAAAGGCCGCGGCACGACGTTCACGGTCACGCTGCCGGAACACCACGGAAAAGAGGAGAAGTAATATGAAGAAAACCGTTTTGCGCGCCTATGCCCGCCTCATCGCGGAGGTCGGCGCGCGCGTACAGAAGGGTCAGGATGTCGTCATCGAGGCCGAGCTCGATCAGCCGGAGTTCGTGACCATGGTCGCCGATGCGTGCTACCACGCCGGCGCGCGCAAGGTCACCGTCACGTGGAAGCACCAGGCGCTCGAAAAGCTCGCCATCCGGCGTGAAAGCGTCAGGACGCTCCGGACCGTCGCCGACTGGGAGCGCGCGAAGCTCCAGCACTATGTCGACACGCTCCCGTGCCGCATCTACCTGCTCAGCGAAGATCCGGACGGGCTGCGCGGCGTCAGCCCCGCAAAGATGGCCAGCGCCCGCCAGGGGCGCTACAGCGTCATCAAGCCCTACCGCGACCAGATGGAGGGGCGCTACCAGTGGTGCATTGCGGCCGTGCCCGGCGCGGCGTGGGCGAAGAAGGTGTTCCCGCACGAGACGAAATCGCGCGCCGTCGAAAAGCTCTGGGAGGCGATTTTGCACACCTGCCGCGTGCACGATGACCCCGTCGCCGCGTGGGACGCGCACAACGCAGACCTGCAGGCGCGCTGTGATTATCTCAACAGCCTCGGCATCGAGACGCTCGAGTACCACGCGTCCAACGGCACGCACCTGACCGTCGGCATGATCCCCGAGGCACAGTTTTGCGGCGGTGGGGAGTACACGATCGGCGGCAGCTACTTTAACCCCAACCTCCCGACGGAGGAGTGCTTCATCTCGCCCAAGCGCGGCGAGGCAGAGGGCATTGTCTACTCGTCGAAGCCGCTGTCGTATCAGGGGCAGCTCATTGAGGACTTTTCCATCCGCTTCGAGCATGGCCGCGCCGTCGAGGCGCATGCCCGCACGAACGAGGCGCTGCTGCAAAAGCTCATCGCCATGGACGACGGCGCCGCCTATCTCGGCGAGTGCGCGCTTGTGCCGTATGACAGCCCCATCAACCAGACGGGCATCCTGTTTTATAACACCCTCTTTGATGAAAATGCCTGCTGCCACCTCGCACTCGGCATGGGCTTCATCGACACCATCCGCGACTACCCGAACCGCTCGCTCGAGGAGATGCGCGCGCTCGGTGTGAACGACTCCATGATCCATGAGGATTTCATGATCGGCACGCCGGACCTTGCGATCACGGCGCACTGCCGCGACGGCCGCTCGGTTCCGGTGTTCCGGGACGGGGCATGGGCATTTTGACCGAAATCCCACTATTACGTCGAAAAACCGCGAATTGTGGTGCGCTCCTATCTTGGAGCGCACCATTTTTATAGAAAAGTGGGGAATACGTGCAGGAAACCGTTGCATTTTTCCGGCGCGTATGGTAAGATACGCCTACGCGGAATGAACACCGCAGATCGAAACAAAACGGGAGGTGACCGGCATGAAGCGTGCACTTTTGTGCGTCCTGCTTGCAGTGCTGCTGCTCTGCGGCTGCACGCGCGCCCCGGCGAGTACCGTGCGCGCCCCGGATGCCGGGGAGCCGCTGACGCTCTGCCTCGGCGCAGAGCCTGCGACGCTCGACCCTGCGCGCACGGAAAACGGTGTGGGCGCAACATATGTGGTCAACCTCTTTTCCGGCCTGACCGGCTATCGCGCCGGCGGTGACGGCAGCCGGGAGCTGACGCCCGAGCTGTGCGCGGAGCTGCCCGTGCCGGAGTCTTTGCCCGACGGGCGCGTGCAGTATGTGTTCACGCTGCGCGGCGGGCTCAAGTGGTCGGACGGCGCGCCGCTCACGGCGGCGGACTTTGTCTATGCGTGGAACCGGGCGTGCACACTTGAGGATGCGGCGGCGCCGTATCTCTTTGCCTGCATCGACGGGTATGGTACCGGCCGCCTGAACGTCACGGCATCGCCCGACGGACGCACGCTCACCGTTGTGTTCGCGGAGGCCATGCCGACCTTCCTGCAGCTTTGCGCCCAGCCGGCGTATGCGCCCGTGCCCTCCGGCGCGGCAGATACGATGCGCCGGACTGCGGACGGCGCGGGCTTTGCCGTCAGCGGGCCGTACACGGTCTCGGCGTGGACGGACGAGGGCTTGACCTATGTGAAAAACCCCGCCTACTGGGACGCGGTCAACGTCACGGCCGAGACGGTGCGCTTTGCGTTCGACCCTGACCCCGACGCTGCAAGCTCCGCCTTTCTTGCGCGCGACTATGCGCTCGTCTGGCCGGTCCCGGATGCCGCTCTGGACGATCTGCGCACGAACCACGCGCCTGAGCTGCGCACCGTGAGCCGGCTTGCGACCTACAGCCTCTGCTTTCCCATGAACGATCCGGCGCTGAGCGCCTTTACGCAGTCGGAGCGCGCGCAGATCCGCACGGCGCTCGCCCTGCTCATCGACCGCAGCGACCTCTGCGCGCAGATCACACCCGGCGCACAGCAGAGCGCGAACGCCCCCATCCCGCCCGGCATCTCGGATGCCGACGGCAGCGACTTTGCCGCGCACAATGGTGCTGACGGCAATGGGACGGGGTACTACAGCGCCGACTATGCCGCCAACTGCCAGCAGGCCGTCGCGCTGCTGCGGCAGGCGGCGGAGTCGTCCGGCCGCTTCACGGTCAACGCGCAGGGCGTCTGCGCCGGTTTCCCGGAGCTGACATACCTGACGTCCGACACAGCCGGCCATGTCGCCATCGCGGAGTATCTCCGGGCGCTCTATGCGCGCTATGGCATCACGCTCACCGTCACGGCGCAGGATATGCAGACCTTCCTCACCAGCCGCGCCGCCGGGGGCTACTCCGTCACGCGCTGCAGTTTCAGCGCCGATCTGGACGACCCCATGCCGTTTCTCTCCCTCTGGGCGAGCGGCGCGGGCAGCAACTTTGTCGCGCTCGGCCGCGGCGCGCACATGGACTACGCGGGCTATACCGTCACGATCGACGGACGCACGAAAGACGGCTGCACGTGGGCGGAGTCGTATGACGCGCTGCTGTACCGCATCGCGAGCAGCAGCGATACCGCAGAGCGCTATGCGCTCATGCATCAGGCCGAGACCCTGCTCATGCAGACGGGTGCCGTCTGCCCGCTCTACTGGTATACGGATCAGTACCTGTGCAATGCGCACGTGCAGGGCCTGCTGTCCGGCCCGCTCGGCGCGCAGTATCTGATGGCCGCGCAGGTGCAAAAGTGAATATAAAGCAGCCCCGCTGCCGGGAAACCGGCAGCGGGGCTGACAGCTTTTCAAAAGCCTCGCAGAGTTTCGCCGCCGGAGCGGCGAAAGAGACCAATCATTTTCTTCGGCGACATGCGCGTCGAAGAAAATACTTCTCGGCCTGCAAACGTGCGCGCCGTCCGCCTTGGGCGGACGGCGCGTGCGATGCAGTCAGGCCGCAACCCCCCTTTGTCAAAAAGTAATACTTTTTGACAGTCACAGAAAAACGAAAAACAGCATCACGATCAGGTACGCGAACGCGAGCGTCATCGGCGCGAGTGCGAGTGCGGCGGTCAGCCGCCAGTCGTCCTCGCGCTCGACCGTGCCTTCATAGACCGGCTCCGCCATGGCGGCGAGTGAGCCGTGCAGATAGCTGCGGTAGAGCTTCAAAAACCGCTTCCCGTCGCGGCGGCCGGTGCTGTAGGCCGACTGCTCCGGTGTGCGGGGCTGCAGGGCGTGGTGTGTGCGCATCCGGTGTTCCTCCTCATGCTCGAAAGGTGTCAAATCGTTTATAAACTATTATACGCATTGCGCCGCCGCGCGTCAACCGGGGAAGCGCTCGGGTGCAGACGTTGTCTTCGGCGACGGTGTCGGCGTCGGTTCCGCGCTCGGCTCGGGCGTGGGCTCCGGCTCCGGTTCGGGCGTCGGCATCGGGGGCAGGATCACCTGCGGCGGGGCGTTCGGCGTGGGGCTCGGCGTGGGCGCGGCCGTCTGCACCGGCGTGGGCGCGGGGGCAGGGGGCTTGCGCGGAATGCTGCCGACTGCGATCCACAGCGCAGCGACTACGGCACAGAGCACCGCCAGGATCACGGAGACGGTGAGCACCCACTCGCGGCGGCGTGCACGCGCCTGCTTTTTGCGCTGCGTCTCCTGCTCGGCGATGCGCTCGGCTGAGACTTCGAACCGCCGCGTCTGCGACAGCTCCTCGACCGGCGGCTGCGGCAGGGGAACGGCGGTCTCGGGGTCGAGCGCCGTGACCTCGATGAGCACGAGTGTGATGTTGTCGCCCGGCCCGGCGTCGAGTGCCTGCGCCATGAGCGCCTGCCCCAGCTCCGGCAGCGGCATATCCGCGCCGAGCACCGCCTGCAGGCGGCTGTCGCTGAGCTTTCCGGTCAGCCCGTCGGTGCACAGCAGCAGCCGGTCGCCGACGGCGAGCGGCACACCGGCCGCAAAGTACGGCATGAGCCGCTGGCGCGCGCCGAGCATGCCCAGATACTGCGTGAGCACGTGCCGGTCCGGACTGTCATCCGCGTCGTCCGCGTCGCCGGCGGCACCGGCATCGAGCCGTTCCTGATACTTGGTGTGGTCGCGCGAGATGCGCTGCAGCGCGCCGCCGCGCTGCAGATAGATGCGGCTGTCGCCGACGTTGCAGCAATAGGCGTGGTTTCCGGTCAGGTGCACGGTCGCAGCGGTCGAGCCGCTGACCTGACCGCTGGCCGCGATCATGTCGCACACGGCGACGTTTGCACGCCGGAAGAAATCAAGCGCGTCAAACGGCTCGTCGCTGCTGCATTGATGCAGTGTCTGCGCGCACAAGAGCGCCGCCTGCTCGCCGTTTGCCTCGCCGCCCATGCCGTCGAACACGCCGTAGATCAGCCGCTTGCCCTCCTGCTCGGCGGCCGCCTCGGCCACGGGGACGGCGGCGTCGCGCTTGAACGTGCCGTTGCAGTAGTAGTTGTCCTCATTATTATCCCGGCCGGAGCCGATGTTTGTCTGCGCGTAACACAGCACACGCATCGCGCATTCCTCCCATGATGATCTTCTTCCGCTATCGTATCGTTCGGCGGCCGGTTTGTCAACGTGTTGTCGGGGCGGAGAACGGAAAAAATGCAGCGGTGCGCCCATTTTTGCCCGACTGGGGATTCCATCGGCGGCGGATTTGTGCTATGCTGAAAGCAAAAGGGCGCTGCCGCGTGTGCGGCGGCGATGGGGGTAGCGCGATGAACGATCGTTTGCAGGCGGCCTTGGCCGAGCTGCCATTCTGGCCGAACCTGACCGAGCCGCAGCGCGAGCTTGCGCGCCGCGGCGCGCGTCTGGCGCAGTATGAGCGCGGTGCGCTCGTGCACGGGTGCGACGGGCAGTGCCTCGGCATGATCCGGGTGCAGAGCGGCCGTTTGCGCGCGTGTATGCTCTCGGACGACGGGCGTGAGATCACGCTCTACCGCCTCACGGACGGGGATGCCTGCGTGCTCGCGGCAGCGTGCGTCATCCGGCAGATCACGTTCGAGGTGCAGCTCGTGGCCGATGCGCCGACGGAACTGCTGATCCTCGGCGCACACGTGTTCCAGCAGCTCACGGCGGAGAATATCTATGTCGAGTGCTGCATGTACCGGCTTGCCACAGAGCGCTTTTCCGACGTCATGTGGGCGATGCAGCAGCTGCTGTTCACGAGCTTTGACAAGCGCCTTGCGCAATACCTCTGGGACGAGTCCGACCACGCCCGCGCCCCTGTGCGCGCCACGCATGAACAGATCGCGCGCGACACCGGCGCCGTGCGCGAGACGGTCACGCGCATGCTGCGCCACTTTGCCGATGACGGTGTCGTGTCGCTCGGCCGCGGCACGGTCACGGTTACGGACGCGCAGAAGCTGCGCAGTCTCGCCGGAATGTGACTTTGCCACAGAACGCAGGTGTAAAATCTGTTAAAATCCAATCAACAAATCCAAGATACCGATTCGGAAAGGAAGATCCCTATGCTGACACTCACGAAAGAAAATTTTGCGCAGGAGGTCCTGCAGTCTGACAGACCCGTGCTCGTGGATTTCTGGGCAACGTGGTGCGGCCCCTGCCGCATGATGGCGCCCGTGGTCGAGGAGCTCGCCGCCGAGCATCCGGAATACAAATTCGGCAAGATCAATGTCGATGAGCAGCCGGAGCTCGCAGGTGAGTACCGCATCATGAGCATCCCGACGCTTATGGTCTTCCGCGACGGTCAGGCCACGGCCGTGAAGGTCGGCGTGACGCCGAAGGAAGAACTGCTCAACCTCCTCGGCTGAGACCGGGGAAAACCAGAAACATTTGAAGGAGGAGACAACGTATGCACTGCACTGTGAAAATGACCGAGGACCTGTACTGGGTCGGTGCGTCCGACCGCCGTCTGGCGCTGTTTGAGAGCGTGTATCCCATCCCGCGCGGCGTGTCGTACAACGCCTATGTCCTGCTCGACGAGAAGACCGTCCTGCTCGACACGGTGGATCAGTCCGTCGCCGGTCAGTTCTTTGAGAATCTCACCCACGTGCTCGGCGGCCGTCCGCTGGACTACATCGTCGTGCACCACATGGAGCCTGACCACGCCAAGACGCTCGAGGAGACCGTGCGCCGTTATCCCGAGGCAAAGATCATCTGCAACGCGAAGATCCGCGACATGATCCGCAACTACTTCACCTTTGACATCGACAGCCGCGCCATCCTCATGACCGAGGGCGGCACCTACTGCTTCGGCAAGCACACGTTTGCCTTTGTCATGGCGCCGATGGTGCACTGGCCGGAGGTCATGGTCAGCTTTGATACCACGACCGGCACGCTCTTTTCCGCCGATGCCTTCGGCACGTTCGGCGCGCTCAGCGGCAACCTCTATGCCGATGAGTATGACTTTGCGCACGACTGGCTGCCCGATGCCCGCCGCTACTACACGAACATCGTCGGCAAGTACGGCACGCAGGTGCAGGCGCTGCTCAAAAAGGCAGCCACGCTCGATATCCGCATGATCTGCCCGCTGCACGGTCCGGTCTGGCGCAAGAACATCGGCTGGTTCGTCGATAAGTACAGCAAGTGGAGCTCCTACACGCCCGAGCAGGACGGCAGCGTGCTCATCGCCTACTCCTCCGTCTACGGTCACACCGAAAACGCGGCGCAGGTGCTCGCGACCATGCTGGCCGAGCGCGGCGTGCGCAACATCGCCATGTACGACGTCTCCGTCACGCACCCGAGCTATGTCGTGGCCGAGGCCTTCCGCTGCAGCCACCTCGTGTTTGCGTCCACGACGTATAACGCCGGCATCTTCTGCAACATGGAGACGGCGCTGCTCGACATCGCGGCGCACAACCTCCAGAACCGCACCATCGCCCTGATCGAAAACGGCTCCTGGGCGCCGACCGCCGGCAAGCTCATGCGCGGCATCCTCTCCAAGCTCAAGGACGTGACCATCCTCAACGAGACGCTCACCATCAAGTCCTCGCTCAAGGACGATCAGCTTGCAGCGCTCGCCGAGATCGCGGATGCGCTCGTGGCCTCCATGCCGAAGCCGCGCCCGATCGTCAACGAGGGCAAGCAGAACCCCGCCGCGCTCTTCAAGTTCCAGTACGGCCTGTTTGCACTCTCCGCCCGCGAGGGTGATAAGGACAACGCCTGCATCATCAACACCGCCATCCAGATGGCCAACAAGCCCGAGCGCATCTCCATCTCGGTCATCAAGGCCAACTACACCTGCGGCATGATCGAGCGCACCGGCGTGTTCAATCTCTCGCTGCTGACGAAGGAAGTGCCGTTTGCATTCTTCCAGCACTTCGGCTTCCAGTCCGGCGCGGAGGTGGACAAGTTCGCAGACTGGAGCGACTGCGCCCGCAGCGACAACGGCCTGTATTATATCAACCGCTACACGAACGCCATGTTCTCCTGCCGCGTCGTCGAGAGCTATGATCAGGGCAGCCACCGGCTGTTCATCGCCGAGATCACGGAGTCCAAGCTCTTCAGCAACGACGAGACTGTGACCTACGATTACTACCGCAGCCACATCAAGCCCGCCCCGCCGAAGCTCGCCCCCGCCGAGAAGGCGACCTGGGTCTGCTCCGTGTGCGGCTATGTGTACGAGGGCGAGACGCTCCCGGCCGATTTCATCTGCCCGCTGTGCAAGCACCCGGCGTCCGACTTCGTCAAACACGAGGCCAAGCCCGCGGAAAAGCGCGTCGGCTTTGTGTGCACCGTCTGCGGCTATGTGTACGACGGCGCGGATATGCCGGATGACTTCATCTGCCCGCTGTGCCACCACCCGAAGTCCGACTTCAAACCGCTTGCGTAAGTTCCCCGATATTGCAAAAACGACGTGACCGTCTTTGGTCACGTCGTTTTTTTGCTGTCCTTCGGCGCTCAGCGCTTGTCGATCACGTCGATGATCTCGCCCACGAACGCGAGATGCGGCTGCCAGCCGCCGTGAAAGTCGGGGTACACCTGCGGCATCGAGGCGTAGTATGCCTGCACCTCCGGCGCGAGATCCTCTGTGGTGAACTGGTGCTGGTAGAGCTTTTTGCACAGGAAGGTCAGGTTCGCCTCCGCATAGGTCACGCCCTGTCCGAAGGCCACCGGTGTCAGTCCGGCTGCGGCGGTCTTGTCGCCGTCTCTGCCGGAGTGCGAGCCGATGTAGCCCAGTGCACGCCTGTATTCCGGCGGGTAGAAGCTGACGGTGAACGTGTCGCCCTGCTCCAGAAATTCGCAGGTGTAGCGCGCCGGATGCACGTAGACCGTGACGGCCGGCCGGCTTCTGCCCGTCGGTCCCCAGAGGTTGCCCAGACTGCCCCAGCCGACCGTGCAGCTGTTGTAGTGTTCGATCGAGCCGGCGGTCACGATCGCCCACTGCCGGTCGAAGAGCTCAAAGACGTTGTATGCTTTCTGCTTGAAGTTTTCCATGTTGATTCACTCCGTCATGACCGCCGCGCAGTGCGGCGGTGTGTGTTATTCCTTCGGCAGCACGCGCAGCCAGTTGCCAGAAAAGAGCGCGCTGAGCAGCGGCTCGTCATAGCCGCGCGCCGCGAGCGCCGCGTAGAGCTTCGGGTAATCCTGAATGCCGGTGACGCCGCCGCCGAGCGTGTCACACCCGTCGAGATCGCCGCCGAGCGCAAGCGTTTCTGCACCGCCGAGGTCGAGCAGGTGCTCGATGTGGCGCACGACGGCGTCCATGTCCGCGCCGCCGAGAAACGCCGTGTAGAGGTTGAGCCCGACCACGCCGCCGCTGTCGCGGATGGCGCAAAAGAGGTCATCCGAGAGATTGCGCGTGTGCGCGCACACGGCGCGGCTGTTCGCGTGCGAGGCGATCACGGGACCGAGCCCAAGACGCACCACATCCCACGCTGCCGCCTCCGACAGGTGCGATATATCCGGCAGGATCCGGTGGGCATACAGCGCGCGCACAAAGTCGCGCCCCTGTGCCGTGAGTCCCTGCGCCGGCGCGTCACAGTGCGAGCCAGCGAGGGCGTTTGCGTGGTTCCATGTCAGCGTCACATACACGCACTCCCACGCCGCCGCCTCATCCAGCCCTTTGGGGTCGCAGTCGAGCAGCTCCGCGCCCTCGATGCCGAGCAGCGCAGCCGTTTTCCCGGCTGCCCATGCCGCGCGCACGTCCCGCGCCGTGCGGCAGCGGCGCACGAGATCGGCATTGCGCGCACATTCGCGCTCGAGCAGCGCGCGCTGCTGCTGCGCGACGGTATGGAGCGGCTCACTTGCCGCGGCGCTGTCGGCAAAGATCGCGAAGATCTGCGCGTGCTGCCCAAGTGCCGCGCAGCGCGTGAGGTCAACATGACCGGCGTTTTGCCGCAGCTCGCCGCCGCACGCAAGGCAGCGCGCGAGCGTGTCGCAGTGCCCGTCAAAGCTGCGCATCATGCGTCCTCCCTCCGGGCCACGGCCTCGAGATAGTCGTAGTACGGCAGCAGGAAGCCGAACCCGCGCACGAGCTCGTCCGTCAGCGCGGGGGAGAAGAGCAGGTCGTCGTGCGCGCGCACGCACGAGAGATCGAGTACGCGCTTGTTGTACCACGGAGAGAGCAGCGCGCCGGGGTTGCCCTTCGGCCGGACATAGTCCTGCCCCGCGAGCACGAAGGTGCTCTGCGCGTTCAGGCGCTCTGCCAGCTCTGTCAGCGGCAGGGGGTCTGCGTCGATCGCACGGCGGAAGCACGCCATCGTGTTTGCCTTTGCCCAGTAGCAGCCCATGCCGTAGCTGTAGTTGTGCGGGGTGATCTCAAAGTAGAACGCAGGGATCTCCGGCCCGCGGCTGCTGTCGCAGCGCAGCGTGAACCAGAGGCTCTCCTTATACGGTCCATTGCCGTGCAGCCGCCGTGCGTCGCGGTAAATGCGCGCCACGTGCAGATACCACTTTCGCTGCGGGTATGCCTGCTCGAGCGCGGCGGTCACATCGGCGGCCAGCGCCTTCATCGGGCGGTCGAGCGTGTAGACAAAGACCTGCTTATGCTCCAGAAACCACGGGCGTTCGTTGTGAAAGCGCAGCTCCCAGAGAAAGTCGATCGTTGCGTCGGAAAAGCCAGTGAACATATGCGCTGCTCCTTGTCATGCCTTGAAAGTACCCCTATCTTACTCCGAAAGGTGCGCGCTTGCAAGAGCACGCACACAGTGCAAATTGCCGAATCATGGTTGCTTTTTTATCAAATCTTTTGTATACTGTTCTTTGCGTGCCTTAGCACGCAGAGAAAAAGAAAACTGTAGAGGAGACAAAACATGATTGAATCAATTGACAGAGTTGTCAATGCGATCGGCGGTTTTTTGTACCGGCCGTACATCGTGCCTCTGTTTCTGCTCGCCGCGGGTCTGTATTTCACGATCCGCACCGGGCTGATCCAGTTCCGGCTGTTCGGTGAGTCGATCCGCGTTGTCAAGGAAAAGCCGAAAGAGAAGGGCAGCATTTCGTCCTTCGGTGCGCTCATGGTGTCCACGGCGTCGCGCGTCGGCACGGGCAACATCGTCGGCGTGTCCACGGCCATCTGCCTCGGCGGCTTCGGCGCCGTGTTCTGGATGTGGGTCGTGGCGCTGGTCGGCGGTGCGAGCGCATTTATCGAGTCTGCGCTCGCGCAGGTCTACAAAAAGCGCGATGCTGACGGCAGCAGCTACGGCGGCCCGTCGTACTATATGGAGCAGGCGCTGCACCAGCGCTGGCTCGGCATCGTGTTCGCGGTCGTGCTGATCCTGACCTATGTCGTGGGCTTTAATATGCTCGCCGCCTACAACCTGCAGGATGCGTTCGGCGGCTTCAGCTTCTATGTCAAGGGCCGCACGCCGTATATCATCGGCGCGATCCTTGCGGTGCTGTTCGCCCTGTGCGTGCTCGGCGGCGGCAAGCGCCTGACCAATGTCACGGGCGTGCTCGTGCCGGTCATGGGTCTGCTGTATATCGTGATGTCGCTCGTCGTCGTGTTCATGAACATCAGGATCTTCCCGAACGTCATCGCCAACATCTTCCGCGATGCGTTCAATTTCAAGGCGGCGTTCAGCGGCTTCACCGGCTCTTGCATCATGTGGGGCATCAAGCGCGGCCTGTACTCCAACGAGGCCGGTATGGGCTCGGCACCGAACGCAGCCGCCACGGCCGACGTCTCGCACCCGGCCAAGCAGGGTCTTGTGCAGATGCTGTCCGTGTTCATCGACACGCTGCTCATCTGCTCGGCCACGGCGTTCATGTGCCTGTGCTCCGGCGTTGTCCCGACGCCCGAGGCCGCCGGCGCCGCCTATGTGCAGGCGTCCGTGCAGCAGTCGCTCGGCAGCTTCGGCCCGATCTTCATCGCCATCTCCATGTGCCTGTTTGCGTTCACGACGCTCATCGGCAACTATTATTACTGCGAGGGCTGCCTGAAGTACATCCTCAAGCGCGACCCGAGCAAAGCGGGCATGACGGTGTTCCGTGTGCTTGCGTCTCTGATCGTGTTCGTCGGCGCGACGGTCAGCGCCGGCCTCGCGTGGGATACGGCCGACATGCTCCAGGCCACGATGGTCATCATCAACGTCCCCGTCATCCTGATTCTCGGCAACAAGGGTGTTGCCGTGCTCAAGGACTACATGCGTCAGCGCAGCGAGGGCAAGGATCCGCAGTTCCACGCCGCCGACATCGGCATCACCGGAACGGATTTCTGGAACTAAACCGCATTTTATAACGAAAAAAGAGAGCTTGTCACAAGATGTGACAAGCTCTCTTCAGTTTATCCAGGAACCTCGTAGCCTTTCGCCGCAGCAGCGGCGAAAGAAAGTCCGATCATTTTCTTCGGCGACATGTGCGGCGAAGAAAATACCGCTCAGGCTGCAAGTGTGGAATTTGTGCGCCGGCGGCGCACAAATTATGCGCGCAGCAGACTGCAGCCCCTTTGTCAAAAAGGAATACTTTTTGACAGTCTCAAGAGAGCTTGTGACAAGCTCTCTTTTTTTGCGCCCTGCGCTCAGGCCGGGCACGATTTCCGGTAGATCATCGTCGGGTGCAGCGAGATCTCCTGCGGATAGCTCGCCCGCCCGGTCGCAATGTCCATGCCGAGACGCATGGCCATGTAGCACAGGTCGCGGAACTTCAGGTCCACCACGGTGATCGGCGGGTTGCTGTAGGCGAGCAGATCATCGTCGCTCGAGCTGGTGGTGAGGATCTCCACGTCCTTGCCGACGACGATGTTCTCCTCCGACAGGGCGGTGGTGAGGCCGAGCGCCGTCATGTCATACGTGCAGCAGATGACCTTCTTGAGCCGGTTGCTGCGCACGAGCGCCTTGCCAAGCTCATAGCCGGCACGGATGCTCGTGTCGGCGCTGATGGTGCTGTGCTCGAGATTCACGCCGTGCTGCAGGCAGTAGTCGGAAAAGGCGCTGCTGCGCCACGACGTGCCGAACAGGGTCGGCGACGAGACGAGCAGGATGCTGTCCCCGCCGCGCTTGAGGGCGTGCTCTGCGGCGAGACGGCCGGACTCAAGCTGGTCGAAGCCGACGTAGGAGTAATTCGGCAGTGTGCGGTTGAGCAGGATGACCGGCACGAGCGTCTGCTTTTCGGCGAGGTTTGCCAGGTCTGTTCCGCCGGGGGAGATGACGACGGCGGAAGTACCCTTGCGCTCGGCCCACAGCTCCCGCTGGAGGTGGAGCTGGTTTTGCGTGTACGGCCGCAGGAGGATGTCGATGTTTGAGGTCTCGGCGTCGACGATGCGGTTGAATGCCTCGAGAAACGACGGCAGGAGCATCTTGAGCCCCGAGAGCGGGAAATAGACCGTGACGCGGTACTTGAGCACTGCCTTGTTGCGCCCCTTATATTCGTAGTCGAGGCTTTCTGCTGCTTTTCGGATCTCCTGCTGTGTCTGCTCGGTGATGCGCTTTTCCGTGCCGCGGCCGGACAGAACATAGGAGACGGTCGCTGTGGAGACGCCGCAGATGTCCGCGATGTCTTTGAGTGTAGCCATAACGGGAAACTTCCTTTGTGTCATAATGGTTGCGCGGGTGAACCGCTGCTGCTTAACATTATACTAAACAGGCGTTAAAAAAGCAATACCTGCTTAACTTATTTTAAATTAATTTTGCTTATCTTTAAATAATTTAAGCAGAGATGCGTCGAAATGCTATAGAATCCCGGCCGCTAAATGGGCGAAATGATGATAATTTCGCGTTTTCGCAATTTCAGATTGACACATTTCAAGGAAAGTGCAAAATATAAGTAACGATTGACAAGGTTTTGTCTCAGGTTATTAAGCTTGCTTGTTAAGCGAAATAATGTTACGGTAACACAAGGTAGTCACGAAATAAAAAACGGAATGTCAGGAGGAATCTATCATGGCAAACAAGATCAATGTTCTGGAATGCGGCCCGCGCGACGGTTGGCAGAATCTTAAGCAGATGCTGACCTTCGAGCAGAAGCTCGACCTGATCGACAGACTGTTCGACGCCGGTGTGACGCAGATGGAGGTCACTTCCTTCGTCAGCCCCAAGGCGATCCCGCAGATGGCGGACGCGGCGGATCTGGCCAAGGCCTGCATCGAGAAGTATCCGAACGCGGTGCTGTATGCGCTCGCGCCGAACTTCCGCGGCGTGGAAAACGCCTTCAACGCCGGCATCCGCAACATCTCTTACGTGATCTCGGTCAGCGAGAGCCACAACAAGGCCAACATCCGCAGAACGCATGAGGAGTCTCTGGAAGAGCTGCAGAAGATCATGGACACCTACCCGCAGATGAACATCTGCGTGGCGCTGGCAACGTCGTTCGGCTGCCCGTTTGAGGGCATCCCGCCGATCCAGAAGGTGGTCGACTTCACCAAGCGCGTCTACGACATGGGCATCCGCTCCATCTGCCTGGCCGACACGATCGGCATCGCCGACCCGCGTCAGGTACGTGATACGATCCACGCCGTGACCGAGGTCATGCCCGACTGCGAGTTCCAGATCCACATCCACGACACCCGCGGCATGGGTCAGGCCAATACACTCGCCGCCATCGAGTGCGGCATCAAGACGGTGCAGTCCACGCTCGGCGGCCTCGGCGGCTGCCCGTTCGCACCGGGCGCCTCCGGCAACACCGCCACGGAGGATCTCGTGTACATGCTCCAGCGCATGGGCTACGACACCGGTATCGACTTCGAAAAGCTGCTGGCTGCCGCGAAGTATCAGAAGAGCTTCATCGACGGCATCTACAGCGGCCATCAGCAGAACATCAACACAAAGACCCCGCCCTGCTGCTGAGAGCGGCACGCATCCACAAATCTGAACCATATTAGAGAGGGAATTATTTATGGAAACTGCATTTGACATTATCTCGTTGGTGCTGTTCATCGTCGTGATCCTGCTGGCTTTCTTCCGCAAGGTCAACGTCGGTGTTGTGGCAGTCACATTCGGCGTTATCATGGTGCGCATCTTCGGCCTGACCGATAAAGATCTGATCGGCGGCTTCAGCACCTCAATGTTTACCACGCTCGTCGGCATCACGCTGCTGTTCGCGGCCATCACGCAGACCGGCGCGCTGGATCTGCTGGCCAGAAAGATCATCGCGCTGGCCGGAAACAAGATGTGGGTCCTGCCCATCATGGTCTACATTGCCGGCTTCGTCATTGCCGGTGTCGGCCCCGGCGCTGTGCCCGCACTTGCCATCATCCCCGCACTTGCGGCGATCATCGCCGTGGAGGTCGGCTTCAACCCGCTGATGCTCGTCCTGATCGGCGAGCAGGGCCTGATGGCCGGACGTATGACGCCCATCACGCCTGAGGCTGCCATCATCACCGGCGCCGCAGCCGAGGCCAACATCGCAAACGTTATGCCCACCATTCTGGTCTGCCAGACGCTCGTGACGATCGTGTCCTCGCTCGTGTTCTGGTTCATCTTCAAGGGCCACAAGGTCAAGCAGCCGCTCAACCCGATCGAGCGCGGCACGCTTGAGAAGTTCAACGCAAAGCAGATCATCTCTCTGCTGAGCATCGTGCTCATGCTCGTGCTGCTGATCTTCGTCAAGGTCAACATCGGCGTCGCTGCCTTCGCGGTTGCCGGCCTGCTGTTCCTGTTCGGCGTTGCCGACGACGGCAAGGCGCTCAAGTCCCTGCCCTGGGGCACCATCGTGATGGTCCTCGCGGTCGGCTCCCTGCTCAACATCGTCAACAAGATGGGCGGCATCGATCTGATGAGCAACGCGCTCGCCAAGATCATGACCAAGGGCACTGCGACTCCGTTCATGGGCATCTCCGCTGCGCTGCTGAGCCTTGTCAGCTCCGCGCTCGGCGTGGTGTACCCGACGATGATGCCGATGTGCGCAGATATCGCTGCCCAGGTCGGCGGCGTGAACCCGGTCGCACTGATGGCGGCTGTCGGCGCCGGCGGCTCTCTGTCCGGCATCTCCCCGCTGTCCACCGGCGGCGCGTTGGCTATGGCGGCGCTTGCGACTGCGCTCCCCAACCGCACCAAGGAGGACGAGAACAAGACGTTCGTGCAGCTGTTCATCTACGCCGGCCTTGCGATCCTGATCCTGATCGTGCTCTGCTCGACCATCTACGTCCCGCTGGCAAACCTGCTGCATGGCGCCTGATCCCCGGAAACGTTTGACCGCAATCTGATTATCTGATAAAGGAGATATTTCCATGGAAAAAGCATTGAGTAATATTACCGTTCTGGACCTGACCCGCGTTCTGGCCGGTCCGTACTGCACGATGATGCTGGCCGACTATGGCGCCAACGTCATCAAGATCGAGATGCCGGGCAAGGGAGACGATACCCGCGCCATGGGTCCGAAGAAGAACGACTACAGCATGTACTATGCCTACGTCAACCGCGGCAAGAAGGGCATAACCCTGAACCTGAAGTCCGAGGAAGGCAAAAAGCTCTTCCTCGAGATGGTCAAGAAGGCCGACGTCGTCGTTGAGAACTACCGCCCCGGCGTCATGGACAAGCTGGGTGTCGGCTATGACGTGCTCAAGGAAGTCAACGACCAGATCATCTACGCCGCCGTCTCCGGCTTCGGCTGCTACGGCCCGAAGCACCAGCGCCCCGGCTATGACATCATCGCACAGGCCACCTCCGGCCTCATGAGCATCACCGGCGAGGCCGGCGGTCAGCCGCTGCGTGTCGGCAATGCCATGGGCGACGTGCTCGGCGGCATGAACCTCACCATCGGCATCCTCATGGCGCTCAACGCCCGCACCGTCACCGGCCGTGGCCAGCGCGTGGACGTCGCGCTCGTCGACTCCGTCGTCTCCAGCCTTGAGGTCGGCTGGCAGCGCTTCTTCGCCTCCGGCAAGCAGCCCGAGCTGATCGGCAACCGCTACGCCTCCGCCTTCCCGTATGACTCCTTCCAGGCCAGCGACGGACGCTTCGTCATCGGCTGCGGCAACGACAAGCTCTTCACGCTCCTGTGCACCAAGGCGCTCGACCGCGCCGACCTGCTCGAGGATCCGCGCTTTGACACCAACATCCACCGCTGCGAGAACTACGCCGCGCTCAAGCCCGAGATCGAGAAGTGGAGCTCCCAGCACACCATCGCCGATTGCGTGGCCATCATCGATGCGGCCGGTGTCCCGGTTGCGCCGATCAATATGCTCGCCGACGTCGTCAACGACGACCACATCGCCAACGCCCGCGAGATGTTCGTGCACCTGCAGCACCCGGTCATCGGCGACATGATCGTCCCCGGCAACCCGGTCAAGCTCATGGATACCAAGCCGGAGATCACCAAGTGCGCGCCCGACCTCGGTCAGGACAACAAGGAGATCTACGAGGGTGTGCTCGGCCTGTCCGACGCAGACCTTGCCAGACTGAAAGAAGAAAAAGTGATCTGAGTTTTTCGCTTTCGTTTCTCTCCCCCCCCATAACTCCCTTCAAACATCCCCTCAAATCCTTTTTCTTTTCTCTCATAAAAAACGCTCATGGCTTTTGCCATGAGCGTTTTTCAAACTGTCAAAAAAGGATTCCTTTTTGACAAAGGGATTTGCAGGCCGGCAAAAGGCTTTCCGCCACTTATGCGGGGATGCGCCGGTACAGCCGCGCGCGCAGCAGCGTCGCCAGCGCGAGCTTGACCGCGTCCGGCAGCAGAAACGGCAGCACGCACTTTGCCAGCACCACGCCGAGTGTGATCGCGCCCGTGCGGGTGTAGACGATGAGAAACCACGCCGTGCCGAATGCGTAGCACACGAGCAGTCCCACGGTTGCCGACAGCACGAACACCCACTGTCCGAGTCCCCAGCGCGCCTGCGCGAGGGCGATGATGAGCGCCAGCAGGATGAAGCCGACGAGGTATCCGCCGGTTGTGCCGATCAGGGACGCGAACCCGCCGCGAAAGCCCGCGAACACCGGCGCGCCCACCGCACCCAGCAGCAGATACACCAGCACGCTCACCGTACCGCGCTTGCCGCCGAGCAGCCCGCACACGGCGAAGATCGCAAAGGTCTGCAGCGTGAACGGCACGTCCGCCGGGATGCTGATCCATGCGCACGCGGCGATGAGCGCCGCGCCGATCGCGCAAAAGCAAAGGTCTCTTGTGGAAAATTTCATAGTGTTGCCTCCGATTGTAAAGTAAAACGTGAATGAACTTAACAATCGGACGATAGCACACACGCGCCTGATTGTCAACCAAAAACGAAAACATCTTTACAATCCACGCGCCGTGGTCTACACTATAGGCAAAGAAACCGCACGACAAGGGGTGTGATCGGATGCTGCGGGATGATGTTTTGCTCCTGCTCACGGAGGCGGAGGGCTATGTATCCGGCGAGGAGATGCGCGAGAAGCTGGGCGTGACGCGCGCGGCGGTCAGTCAGGCGGTGCGTGCACTGCGCGCCGCGGGCTATGACATTGACGCCGTCACGAACCGGGGTTATTGTCTGCGCGCGCGGCCGGATACGCTCACGGCCGGGGACGTGCTGCCCTATCTGCCGCAGGCGCGGCGGGCTCTGGTGCAGTGCTTTGCGCAGATCGACTCCACCAACAGCTACCTGAAGGCGGAGGCCATGGCCGGCGCGCCGGACGGCCTGTGCGCCATCGCCGACCGGCAGACGGCGGGGCGGGGCCGCGCGGGGCGGTCGTTTCGCTCGGATGCGGGGCAGGGGGTCTACCTGTCGATGCTCCTGCGCCCGGCGTGCGCGCCGACGGCGGCCATGACCGTTACGGCGCACGTCGCGGTGGCTGTCTGCCGCGCGCTTGAGCGCTGCGGCGTGCAGCCGGGCATCAAGTGGACCAACGACCTTGTCCTCGGCACGAAAAAGATCTGCGGCATCCTCACGGAGCTCACCGTCGAGGCCGAGTCCGGCACGGTCGACTCCATCGTGGCCGGTATCGGCGTGAACGTGCGCCAGCGGCCGGAGGATTTCCCGGAAGAGCTGCGTGCCATCGCGGGCTCGGTGTATTCCGAGACCGGGCTCGAGCTCTCCCGCGCGCGCCTGGCCGCGGAGATGGTGCGTGCGCTCGATGAGATGTATCTCGACTGGCGGCGCGATCCGCGCGCATATCTCAGCGACTACCGTGCGCGCTGCGTCACGGTGGGGCGTCCCGTGCGCGTCGTGCGCGGTGAAAATGTCCGCACCGGCTTTGCCGAGGCGGTGGACGATGACTTCGCGCTCGTCGTCCGCTGGGAGGACGGCACGCGCGAGACCGTCACCGGCGGGGATGTGTCCGTGCGCGGGCTGTTCGGCTATCTGGACTGAATACAAAAGCAGCGGCTGCATCGCTTGAATGCAACCGCTGCTTTTGACTGGCGGAAAGTCTGCTGGGTTTTCGCCAAAATGCCTGCAGTCTGCTGCGCGCAGCGTTCAAGGGAGACCGCGCGACGCACGACGAGGCGAGAGCCATGCTCGACCGCATGGCGGAGCTGCAGAAGCTCTGGGACGACGCGCTGGTGGACGCGGCAAAGACAAACGCCGCAAAAGAAAACACCGCCGATCATGGCGGTGTGCAGGAGCAGGCGCGCGGGAAGTGCTGGCGGCCGGAGCTGAACGCGGACGAATGGACTCTTCTGAACTGGCGGATGGAAACGGAACTCGACAGCGAGAAACAGTATCTTGACGAATCGACGAAGTGGTTGTACGCTGAGGAAAACGGCGTGCGGGTGTTTGCACTGTACGGGGTCGGAGACGGCACGGAGGCCACGCCGCTGTACGCGGTCGGCGGGAAGTGGGCTGCGTCAGACTATACGGCCATGACTGAGTATATCGAGAGGAAAAAGGGATATGACGGAGATGGACGATCTGTTGATTCGTGGACTGAGCTGTTTCGGCGTGAAAAGAGGAGCTGGAGCAGAAATCTATCTCAGGCTAAAGGAACAGCCGCAGTTGCAGGAACAGTTTATGGACTACATGGCGGATCATCGAGAGGCGACGGCGGAAGAACTTCTGAACGAGGCACGCAGAATCAGCGAAGCGTAAAGGAGAAGTTTTCGCTGCGCGAATACAGCGAGGACGAAAAGAAGCAGCATATTGCGGACGCAAAGAAAGCAATTCAGGAGAAATTCGTTGGCAAAGTGATCGGCCTGACGAATCGGGCATTTGTAAACGGGAACACTGCCAAAGAATATGCATTCCCCAGCAAATCTATAAAAGACCCGAATGCGCGGGAAGCAAAAATGCGCGCGTCAACGGAGCTGGACAATTTGCTGGAAGCCGGAGAGAACTTCCGGACGAAGCCGGACGGCAGAGATGGGCATGTACATCCTAACGCGACAGGCGATTTTCGCTATTTCGATACGCTTTTTAAGGTTGGAAACGAATACTATACCGGCGTTATTAACATAATGCCGGTGAACAAGGGGCTGCTCCTGAAAGACATCACCAAAATAAGAAACGTCACAAAGGACATGACCGGCTCATACGGGGAAAACCCGCAGTCCAGATTCCTTCGTGACGCTTCTATAAACGGTATACGCGCCTCTGGCGGAAATAGTCAAGAGAAAAGTGGCGAGAGCGCGCTGTACCAGCGGCGTGGCGACACGCGGACAGACCGCGACGTGCTCTCCGATGCTGCGGACGGCGACGCTGCCAACGTGCGCGAGACTGTCACCGGCGCGGGCTGTTCGGCTATCTGGACTGAATACAAAAGCAGCGGCTGCATCGCTTGGATGCAGCCGCTGCTTTTCTGCGCGGTTTCAGTAGGCGCTGATGGGCAGAGAATCGTCGTCCTGCCCCTTTTCGACCGAGCGGATAACGATGTCATAGCCGACATCCTCATTGACCTGCACGTGCACGGTCTCGCCCGCGCGATGCCCCATCACGGCCTTGCCCACGGGGGATTCCTTGCTGATGAGCCCCTCGAGCGCGTTTTGCCGCAGCGTCGTCACGAGGCGGATGGTCTGCTCCTCGTCGTCGTCCGGAATATAAATGACCACCGAGTCGAACAGCCCCACCGTGTCGCCGGCCGAGTGGTCGGTGATGACCTTTGCCGTGTCGACCATCCGCTGTAGGTAGCGGATGCGGCTGTCGTTGCGGTTTTTCTCGCGCTTGGCGGCCTTGTATTCAAAGTTTTCGCTCAGGTCGCCGAAGGCGCGCGCCGTCTTGACCTCCTCGATCAGCTTCGGCCGCAGCTCGCGCGTGCGGTAGTCGATCTCGTCGCGCATCTTCTGGATGTCGACCTGCGTCAGTTCGTCGTACATGATAACACCTCGATTTCTCAGACGTCCATCTTATCACATTCCGCGCCGGAAGAAAAGGGGATGCTGCCGTTTTGCGCGCCGAGCTTGACAGAAAACGGCCGCCGCGCTATAATTGCTTCAAATAATTTAACTAATCGCAACAGGAGGCGATCCGCATGGACCATACGGAGCTGCGGCGCACGGGGAAGTTTCTGCTCTTCTCGTGCTCGGCCGGGCTGATCGAGCTCGGCAGCTTTGCGCTCTTCAACGAGGTGTTTCACTGGACGCACTGGGCAGCGTATCTGACGGCGCTCGTGCTGTCGGTGCTGTGGAACTTCACCTGCAACCGGCGCTATACCTTCCGCTCGTCGGAAAGGGTGGCACGGGCGATGGCGCTCGTGTTTTTGTACTACTGCGCGTTCACGCCGCTGTCCACGCTGCTCGAGCACCGGCTCGCGGACGTGCAGGGCTGGAACGGCTATCTGGTCACGTTTCTGAACATGGTGCTGAATTTTGTGACGGAGTTTCTCTTTCAGCGCTTCGTGGTCTACCGCAACTCGCTGGACACGAACAAATTCGCGCATTAAAACGAAAACGCTCTCGCTGCGTGCGGGAGCGTTTTCCTATCAGGTCTCGGTTTTCGGTTCGCTTTCCACGTCCGGCAGCGTGAAGCCCGGGAAATACTTCTCCGCGAAGGCCACCTGCTGCACCTGAAACGTTTTTCCGCGCAGGTATTCCAGGATGCCCGCGTCCGTCGGCAGGGTGAAGGTGAGCTTGTAGGAGTAGAGCATCTGCCCCGTCTCGCCGTAGGTGCGGTTGATGCGCTCGCGGCCGTACTTCCCGTCGCCGAGCAGGGGACAGCCAGCGGCGGCCATCTGTGCGCGGATCTGGTGCGTGCGCCCGGTCAGCAGCCGGCACTCGACGAGCGAGAGCTCCTTGCGGCTTTGCAGCGTGCGGTATTCCGTCGCGGCGGATTTTGCGCCCGGCTGCGGCTTTTTCGTCACGTAGACCTGGTTTTTTACCGCGTCCTTGAACAAATACCCCTCCAGCCGTCCTTCGGCGGGCTTCGGCCGCCCGCAGACGACGCAGAGATAGGCCTTGTCGATCTCACGGTCGCGGATCTTATCGTTCAGGATGCGCAGCGCCTCGGCGTTTTTCGCCGCGATGACGATGCCGCCGGTGTTGCGGTCGATGCGGTTGCAGAGCGCGGGGGTAAAGGCGTTTTCGGCCTTCGGGTCCCATTCGCCGCTCTGACGCAGATAGGCCTGGATGTTCGATATGAGCGTGTCCCAGCTCCATTCGCCCGCACTGTGGCACAGCACGCCGGGCTTTTTGTCCGCCAGCAGGATGTTCTCGTCCTCATAGACGATGTCCAGCCGCGGCGTCGCAATTTTCAGCCAGGCATTTTCCTCCGTAGGTCTTTCAAAAAACTCGTCATTGATGTATAATTGCAGCACGTCCCCCTCGACGAGGCGCACGTCGCGCTTTGTGCCCTTGCCGTTGCGCTTGATGCGCTTGAGGCGGATATATTTTTGCAGCAGCGATTCCGGCAGCAGGGGAACGGCCTTTCCGACGAAGCGGTCGAGCCGCTGGCCGGCGTCATTTTTGCGTATTTGGATCTCTTTCATAGCATGTACCATCTCCACGCAACGATTATCGCGGATTTTCAGCGCATTGTCAACACAAATTCCTGTTGACAATTAGGGTGGATATCATCTATAATACTAAAGCGATTGTGCGAGGTGCGCTATGAGACTGAATCTGAGAGAAATCATAGAAATTCCCGGCGGGAGCGTTCCGTTTTCGCAGGAGCTGGACACGGCTCTGCTGGACTTTCCCTCTGTCCGGGCGTACACCGCACCGATCACGGCCGAGGGCAAGGTGGTCAATACGGCCGGCATCCTCACGCTGCAGGGAAGGCTGCATGCGCAGATGCTGTGCGTGTGCGACCGCTGCGGCGCGGAGTTTCCGCGCACGGTCGACCTCGACCTGCACGCCGACATCACGGCGGATGCGCAGGACGACGATCCCGAGGTGTTTACGCTCGACGGAGACTGGCTCGATGTGGACGAGGTGCTCTCCACCTGTTTTATCCTCAGCATGGATACCAAGTGCCTGTGCAAGCCCGACTGTGCCGGACTGTGCGACCGCTGCGGCGCGAATCTGAACCTCGGGCCGTGCCGGTGTCAAAAACCCCGCGATCCAAGAATGGCTGTATTAGAGCAGCTTTTGGATAATAAAACTGACGAAGAAGAGGAAGCTGCTCATAACAGCGACTGACGAGGAGGTGTCATCATGGCAGTCCCGAAAGGAAAAGTGTCTCGACAGAGACGTGATAAGCGTCGTTCGTCCCACTGGAAGCTCACCGCTCCGGCGATCGTGAAGTGCCCGAACTGCGGCGCATTCGTCATGCCCCATCACGCCTGCAAGACCTGCGGCAAGTACAACGGACGCGACGTCATCAAGGTTGACGACTAAAAGAAGCTGAGAAGAGGAGCGTTTGCCCCTCTTCTTTTGCTATATGCCGGAGTTTTCCGGCATATAGCAAAAGAATTCCCGCAAAGGAGGCGCGGCGTATGCATCGCTGCACGATCAGCCACATTGATCCCGACAGTCCGCTGCGCCACGCAGCCCACCCCGGTGACCGGCTGGTGTCCATCAACGGCAACCCGATCACCGATGTGCTGGACTATAAATACTACGCCTATGACCCGCAGCTTGCGGTGTGCCTGCGCCGTCCGGACGGGTCGGAGCACACCGTGCACATCGTAAAGCCGCTCGGCGGCGAGCTGGGACTGGATTTCGAGACCTACCTCATGGACAACGCCCACTCGTGCGCCAACCACTGCGTGTTCTGCTTCATCGACCAGATGCCGCCGGGTATGCGTCCGACGCTGTATTTCAAGGACGATGACGCGCGTCTGAGCTTTCTCATGGGCAACTACATGACGCTCACAAACCTCTCCGAGCGCGAGGTGCAGCGCATCATCCACCTGCACATCAGCCCCATCAACGTCTCCGTGCACGCCACGGACCCGGAGCTGCGCTCGTTTCTGCTCGGCAATCCGCGCGCGGGCAAGACGCTCGAGATCATGCGCCGCTTTTCCGACGGCGGCATCACCATGAACTGCCAGATCGTCTGCTGCCCCGGCCTGAATGACGGCGCGCAGCTGCAGCGCACGATGCGTGACCTCGCGGCGCTCTATCCGCAGGTGCACAGCGTGTCGATCGTGCCGGTCGGTCTGACGAAGTTTCGTGAGGGGCTCTACCCGCTCACACCGTTCACGCCTGAGCACGCGGCCGAGACGCTCGACCTCGTCAATGCCTTCGGCGACGAATGCGTTGAAAAATTCGGCACGCGCATCTTCTTCTGCGCCGACGAGCTGTATCTCAAGGCGGGGCGCGCGCTGCCGCCGGAGGAATTCTACGAGGAATTCACGCAGCTGGAAAACGGCGTCGGCATGCTGCGCCTGCAGCAGACGGAGTTCCGCTCGGCGCTGAGCCTGTCCGACCCGCCGGACGGCGTGCCGTTTTCCATGGCGGCAGGCGTTTCGGCAGCGCCGTTTCTGGAAAAACTTTTGTGTACGGCGCGCGAAAAGTATGCTACAATACAAGGACACGTCTATGCGATCGAAAATGACTTTTTCGGCCGCAGCATCAATGTCTCCGGCCTCATCACCGGGCAGGACCTCATCGCGCAGCTGCGCGGGAAGGACCTCGGTGAGCGGCTGCTGATCTCCAGCAACATGGTGCGCCACGACGAGCTGGATTTTCTCGATGATATCACGCTCGAGCAGGCCAGCGCCGCGCTCGGCGTGCCCATCTACCCCGTGGACGCCGACGGCTTCGCCCTCTGCGACGCCATGTTCGGCATCCTGCCGGAGGTGCACCTGCCCGACCGCGGCAGCGGCAGCACCGACGGTGCGGAGTACTACAAATACAATCCCCATAAGGAGGGATAATCATGTCCAGACCCTTGGTTGCGATCGTGGGCCGGCCGAATGTCGGCAAGTCCATGCTCTTCAATAAGCTCTGCGGACGCCGCCTGTCCATCGTTGAGGACACGCCCGGCGTCACGCGCGACCGGCTCTATGCCGAGTGCGAGTGGTGCGGCCGCGCGTTCGACATCGTCGACACCGGCGGCATCGAGCCGAGCACCGACAATGAGATCCTGCTGTTCATGCGCGAGCAGGCGCAGCTTGCCATCGACGCGGCCGACGTCGTCGTGCTCGTCACCGAGATCGGCACCGGCGTGACCGCCGCCGATCAGGAGGTGGCCAATATGCTCCTGCGCTCGAAAAAGCCCGTTGTGCTGGCCGTCAACAAGATGGACTCCACCGGCGCGGTCGACCCCGGCATTTATGAGTTTTACTCCCTCGGTCTCGGTGACCCGATCGCCGTCTCCGCCGTGCACGGTCACGGCACGGGTGATCTGCTGGATGCCTGTCTGGAGCATTTCCCGCCCGAGGACGCCTCCGATGCGGACGCGGACTATACCCGCGTCGCCGTCATCGGCAAGCCGAACGTCGGCAAGTCCTCGCTCGTGAACCTCATCCTCGGCGAAAAGCGCGTCATCGTCAGCAACGTCGCCGGTACGACGCGCGACAGCGTCGACAGCCGCTTTGAGAACAAATACGGCAAGTATATCTTTGTCGATACCGCCGGCATCCGCCGCAAGTCCCGCGTGGACGACCGCATCGAGAAGTTCTCCGTCATGCGTGCAAAGCTTGCCATCGAGCGCGCGGATGTGTGCCTGATCATGATCGACGCGCGCGACGGCGTCACAGAGCAGGACACGAAGATCGCCGGTCTTGCGCATGAGGCGGGCAAGGCGTCCATCATCGTCGTCAACAAGTGGGATCTGGTCGACAAGGAGACCGGCACCATGGAGAAGATGCGCAAGGACGTCCTGCGTGATCTGAGCTTCATGTCCTACGCGCCGGTGCTGTTCATCTCGGCGCTCACCGGTCAGCGCACCGAGCGCCTGTTCGAGCTCATCAACTTCGTCAATGACCAGAGCGCCATGCGCATCACCACCGGCATGCTCAACAACGTCCTCGCCGACGCGCAGGCGCGCGTCCAGCCGCCGACGGACAAGGGCCGCCGCCTGAAGATCTATTATATGACGCAGACGGGCGTCAAGCCGCCCTGCTTCGTCGTGTTCTGCAACAGCCGGGAGCTGTTCCATTTTTCCTATCAGCGCTATCTGGAAAATCAGATCCGCGCCGTGTTCGGCCTGGAGGGCACGCCCATCCGCATGGTCATCCGGCAGAAGGGAGAACAGGAATGATCCCAGGACTGCTCGCGGCCATCGCCGTTTTTTCCTACCTGCTCGGCGGGCTCAACGGAGCGATCATCGCCTCAAAATACGTCTTTCACCGTGACGTGCGCGATTACGGCAGCGGCAACGCCGGCCTGACGAATTTCTACCGCACGTTCGGCGCGCCCGGCCTCGCCATCGTCATCGGCACGGATGTACTCAAGACCGTCATCGCGGTCGTGGCCGGCGGCCTCATCATGGGCACGCAGGGCGCGGCGGCCACGGGTCAGGTGTTCGCGGGCTTTTGTGTCATGCTCGGCCATATCTACCCGGTGTTTTACGGCTTTCGCGGCGGCAAGGGTGTGCTCTGCGCCGAGACCATGCTGCTGATCGTGAGCTTTCCGACCGGACTCGTCTCGCTGCTGATCTTCGCGGGCATCGTCTGGGCCACGCGCTACGTGTCGCTCGGCAGCGTCTGCGGAGCGCTCATCGCGCCCATCGGCGTGCTCGCCGCCTGCGGCAAGCTGCCTGCACTGCTGAGCCTGTTTTGCGTGATCCTGCTCGTTGCCAAGCACCGCAGCAACATCCGCCGGCTCATTGAGCACAAGGAGTCGAAGCTGTCTTTTAAGAAAGATCTGTCCGATAAATTTGACGACGAAGATTTTTGATCCAAAGATTTGAAACAAAGAGAAGAGGGAACCAACCAATGCTTGAACTCAAACACCTTTGCTTTGAGGCTGAGACGGACGAGGGGGTCCGCCAGATCCTCAAGGACGTGAACCTCACGGTTGATGAACGCATGGTCGTCATCACCGGCCCGAACGGCAGCGGCAAGTCCACCATGGCCAAGCTCATCGCCGGCATCGAGCAGCCGACCTCCGGTCAGATCCTGCTCGACGGTGAGGACATCACGCACATGTCCATCACCGAGCGTGCGCGCCGCGGCATCAGCTTCGCCTTCCAGCAGCCGGTGCGCTTTAAGGGCATCACCGTTTTTGACCTCATCAGCATCGCCTCCGGCAAGAAGCTCTCGACCAACGAGGCCTGCACCTACCTGTCCGAGGTCGGCCTGTGCGCGCGGGATTATGTCAACCGCGAAGTGAACGCCAGCCTCTCCGGCGGCGAGCTCAAGCGCATCGAGATCGCGACCATGCTCGCCCGCGGCACGAAGATGTCCATCTTCGACGAGCCCGAGGCCGGCATCGACCTCTGGAGCTTCCAGAACCTCATCAGCGTGTTCGAGAAGATGCATGAGACGATCCACGGCAGCATCCTCATCATCTCGCACCAGGAGCGCATCCTGGAGACGGCCGACAAGATCGTCGTGCTCGTCGACGGTGAGGTCCGCACCATCGGCACCAAGGACGAGATCATGCCCGTGCTCATGGAGGCGTCGCGCGTGTGCAGCCGTCTGGCTGACAAGGTCTGAGGGAGGGAAACACCATGGATGCGATTGAGAAAAAACTGCTTGAGGAGGTCGCAGACCTCCACGGCATCCCCGAGGGTGCCTATAATATCCGCGCCGACGGCAAGCTCGCCGGCCGCAACACGACCGCGCACATCAACATCGTCACGAAGGAAGACAAGCCCGGCATCGACATCTACATTGCTCCCGGCACGAAAAACGAGAGCGTGCACATCCCGGTCATTATTTCTCAGACCGGTCTCAAGGATATGGTCTACAACGACTTTTTCATCGGCGAGGACTGCGATGTGACCATCGTCGCCGGCTGCGGCATCCACAACTGCGGCACGCAGGAGTCCCGCCACGACGGGATCCACAGCTTCTTCGTCGGCAAGAATGCCCGCGTGCGCTACATTGAAAAGCACTACGGTGAGGGCGACGGAAACGGCGAGAACGTCATGAACCCGACGACGATCGTTGACCTCGGCGAGAACGCCTACATGGAGATGGAGACGACCCAGATCAAGGGCATCGACTCCACCATCCGCGACACGAAGGCGCATCTGACCGACGGTGCGACGCTCATCATCAAGGAAAAGATCATGACCCACGGCCATCAGCACGCGGAGACGAACTTCTCCGTCGACCTTGACGGCTATGAGTCGAGCACGAACGTCATCTCGCGCTCGGTCGCCAAGGATCACTCCACCCAGATGTTCAACTCCAACATCCGCGGCAACAACAAGTGCGCCGGCCACTCGGAGTGCGACGCCATCATCATGGACAACGGTGTCGTCGGCGCGCGCCCGGAGATCACGGCCAACTCCGTCGATGCCAGCCTCATCCACGAGGCGGCCATCGGCAAGATCGCCGGTGAGCAGCTCAACAAGCTCATGACCCTCGGCCTGACCGAGAAGGAGGCCGAGGAGCAGATCATCAGCGGCTTCCTGAAGTGAGGTGCGCGGCATGATCGAGATCCTCTGCTTCGGCGACAGCAATACATACGGCTTCACGCCCGACTGGAAGCATCGCTACGGGCGCGATATCCGCTATCCCGGCGTGCTTCAGGCGCTGCTGGGTGACGGGTATTACGTCGCGGAGGACGGGCTCATCGGCCGCACGGCCGCCTTTCCCGACAGCAACCGCGACGGGCGCTCCGCGCTCGATACGCTGCCGCTGAGCATCGAGAGTCACGGCCCGGTGCAGTACATCGTGCTCATGCTCGGCACGAACGACTGCAAGGCGGACAAGACCCGCTCCGCCGAGGAGGTCGGCATCGGCATGGACAAGCTCATCCGGCTCGTCATCGGCATGCTGCCCGCGTGGACAAAGATCCTGCTCGTGTGCCCGCCGCCGCTCGGTGCGTCCGCGCCGCAGCGCGACCCGGAGTATGACGCGCAGTCGCTCACCGTGTCGCAGGGCGTGGCAGAGCAGTACCGCATGATCGCCGAGGCGTACGGTCTGCGCTTTCTTGACGCCGGAACGCTCACGCAGATGAGCGCGCTCGATGGCGAGCATCTCGACCCGGACGGCCACAAAAAGCTGGCCGCCGCCATCGCCGGGATCATCCGCAGTGACTGTGAGGCGTGAGCGCAGCAGACGAAAAAAAACCGGTCTGCGCAGGGGGCAAAACCGCTGCGCAGATTTTTTTCGCAGAATCGAAAAAACGTTCTTGACATTCGTGCTGTTTTCTGATAAGATACACCTTGCCTGTGGGGGTATAGCTCAGCTGGGAGAGCGCTTGAATGGCATTCAAGAGGTCAGCGGTTCGATCCCGCTTATCTCCACCACGAAAAATCCTGCATCCGTAAGGACGCAGGATTTTTTCTTTTTCCCCGTTGTTTTTAAACCACCGGGGTGTCAACAAAACGTGTCAACAAATCATCTCGCCGGGCGCTGCGATGCAGCGCCCGGCGTTTTGTATGCCTTGCCTGCCGCCGCCCGGATTTTTCACGGATGCCGGACAACTCTCCGCACAGTCCTGTTTATGGGACTTGCGATGTGATAGGGTAAAACCACAGAGGAAAAACCGGCTTCGGGAAAGGGGAAACGATATGTTTGTGTTGTTTTTGGTGATCATTTATTACATTGTTGGCCTTCTGCGCGAGAGCTATCTGGAGTTTGTCGCTGCTGAGTACTATTGCGATCAATGCAGATGGATGGCGGAGAGCAAGCGCAGCGGACAGCTGCCTGAAGATCGTAAATACTGGGAGCACTAACACATGACGGCGCCCGAGCTGCGGGCGTGGATCGACAGCCTGACGCAGGACATCGACTTTGCCTATCACGGAAAATTCGGGTCGATCTGCCCGTTTCATCGTGAGGATATTGCCCTGTGCTATGACGGCTATGCGGTGGATGCGCACTCCGTGGACGAGGCGATGGCGCTGCCGTTTATCTGCGGTCACTCGCTCGCGGAGCTTTGTGAGGAGCTGGATATTTGACCGCCGTGCTGCGCGGCGGAGAAAGGAGCGGAGGAATGGAATTGGAACGCGCGAGGACGCTGCTGACCGAACTGGCGGACGGCGTCGATCCGTTGACGGGGGAGTGTCTGCCGTCCGACAGCGTCTGCAACCGGCCGGAGATCATCCGCGCGCTGCACTGCGTGCTGCAGCATACAGCCGGCGGGCGAAAGCGCCCGTCGCCGCCCAATGCGGGCAAGCCGTGGACGGAGGCGGACGACAGTGCCCTGCTGCAGATGTATGACGCGGGCAGCGATGTGGGGGAGCTCAAGACGCATTTTCAGCGCTCCCGCACCGCGATCATACGGCGCCTGGAGCGCCTCGGCAGGGTGCAGCCCGGAGAGCTCCCGCGCTGAAAAAGCACCCGGCTCGCGGCAAAAGCCGCGAGCCGGGTGCTTTGACCGTGGGCTCATTTGAAAACGGTGCGCGCTTTGCCCGGCTGCGGCCAGGCGCGGCGTATATAGAAGTGCTGCAGCTCCTCGAGCGTGTAGTCCGTGCCGAATTTGCGGTTGATGAGGCTATGTACAATGCCCCAATTCCAACCGTAATCCTGAATATAGCGGCGCAGCGCTTCAAGCATTTTCGACTCCATCTCGCCCCTTCCTTTCTGTCGGCGGCGCAGTGCGCACGGTGACGCTCAGCGGCCGCTTACCAAAAAGATAGCACATTTTTGAAGAAAATACAAGTAAATAGCAGCGCTTTGCGCGCGGCGGGGATTCAGAACCCGCAAAGATCCCCCTCTTCAGTCGTGAATGGCTGTGATCCAGCGGTCGACGTCCGCGTCCGGTGTGCACTGCGTTGTGTCGTCAAAGCGCACGTCCAGCCCCGGCCGGAACGCCGCACCCGGGCACAGTGCCCGCATATCCCGGATCGAGCGGCCGAGCCAGCCGCCATTCGTGGCAAAGGGGTAGACGGTCTTGCCGCTGAGGTCATGCGCAGTCAGAAAGGCACGCATGGCAGGGGAGCAGGTGTACCACCAGACGGGCGTGCCGAGAACGATCGTGTCGTAGCGGTCTAGGTCGATGTCCATCGGCTTGAGCGGCGGCAGGTAGCCCCGCTTGACCTCGCGCTCGCCCTGCGCGACCACGTCGTCATAGTCGCCGGTGTAGGGCGCGACGGTGTCAATGCGCGCAATGTCGCCGCCGATGGCCGCGTGGATGCGCTCGGCGATGCGCTGCGTGTTGCCGTGGTAGGTGTAGTAAAGGATGAGAGAACGCATATCGCTTACCTCCGATTGGATGCTTTGTAATCATCATACTCCCTGAAGCTGGCTTGAGGTCAAGTGGTGAAGTGTAAATTTTTCTTGAATAGGCGAAAGAGCGTAAAAAGCCCCGCACCGGCGCGGTGCGGGGCTTTGTCCTTATTGCAGCTGGTCGAGCTCCGCCTGCCACACGGCGGCACAGGCGTCGCTTGGCATGCGCCAGTCGCCGCGGGGGCTGAGCGTGACCGAGCCGATCTTCGGTCCGTCGGGCAGGCAGCTGCGCTTGAACTGCTGGGCAAAGAAGCGGCGGTAGAAATTCTTCAGCCAGTGCAGCAGCACATCGTCCGGATAGCGGTCGCCGAGCGCGTGGCGCGCGAGCCGGTAGATCTTCGCCGGTCCGAAGCCGAAGCGCAGCACGTAGTACAGGTAAAAATCGTGCAGCTCGTAGGGGCCGACGAGCGATTCCGTCTGCTGGGCGATCTCACCGTTTTCCTTTGCCGGCAGCAGCTCGGGGCTGACGGGGGTGTCGAGAATGTCGAGCAGCACAGCACGCAGGGCTTCATTTTCCGCTGCGTCGGCCGCGTAGCGCACGATGTGGCGCACGAGTGTTTTCGGCACGTCGGCATTCACGCCGTACATGCTCATGTGGTCGCCGTTGTAGGTGGCCCAGCCGAGGGCCAGCTCGCTCAGATCGCCGGTGCCGACGACGAGCCCGCCCGTGCGGTTGGCGAGGTCCATGAGCTCGAGCGTGCGCACGCGCGCCTGACAGTTTTCATACGTCACGTCAAGCACGGCTTCGTCCTGCCCGATGTCGGAAAAGTGGCTGTGGACGGTGCGCGCGATCGGGATTTCCTGAAACGTCACGCCCAGCTCCTCACAGAGGATCTCGGCGTTGGAGCGCGTGCGGTGCGTTGTGCCGAAGCACGGCATCGTCACGGCCAGCACATCCTTTGCCGGACGGCCGAGCTGCTGCATTGCGCGCACGGCCACGAGCAGGGCGAGACTGCTGTCCAGCCCGCCCGAGATGCCGATGACGGCGGTCTTTGCGTGCGCATGGGCGATGCGCTTGGCCAGACCGTCCGCCTGCATGGCAAGAATGAGCTCGCAGCGCTCGGCGCGTGCGGCATCATCCGCCGGTACGAACGGCGTCGGCGAGACGTGCCGCGTGAGCGGTACCTCTTTGAGCGGCAGGTGAAACGCGACCGCTGCATAGCCTGTATTTTCGAGCCGGAATGTCGTGCTGCGGCAGCGCTCGCTGACCATGCGTCCGAGGTCGAGTTCCGTACAGGCGTACCCTGCACCGAAGGGCTTTGCCTCCGAGAGCAGCGTACCGTTTTCACAGATGAGGTCATGCGCGGCAAAGACCATGTCGGTCGTCGACTCGCCGTGCCCGGCGTCGGCGTAGAGGTACGCGCACAGCAGCCGCGCCGACTGCTGGCTCACGAGCGCGCGGCGGTAATCGGCCTTGCCGATGGTCTCGTCACTGGCCGAGAGATTCGCGATCACGGTCGCGCCTGCGAGCGCGTGGTGCGTGCTCGGCGGCAGCGGCGCCCACAGATCCTCGCACACCTCGACGCCGAGGCAAAACTTCGGCATCTCCGCGCAGCGGAACAGCATCTGCGTGCCGAACGGCACCTCCTGCCCGGCAAAATGCAGCGTGCGCACGCCGGCGGGCGCGGGATTGAACTGCCGCCGTTCGTAAAACTCGCCGTAGTTCGGCAGGTATGTTTTCGGCACCAGACCCAGCAGCTTCCCGTGGCAGACGACGGCGGCACAGTTGTAGAGCTTTCCGTCCACTGTGACCGGCAGTCCCACGAGGGCCACGAGGTCAAGGTCCGCGCTCGCCTCGAGCACGGCGGCGAGCCCTCTTGCTGCGGCACGCTGGAGCGGCTGCTGGAAAAACAGGTCGCCGCAGGTATAGCCGGTCAGCCCCAGCTCGGGAAAGACCGCCAGCTGCACGCCGTCCACCGCTGCGCGCTGCATGGCGGCGATGGTCTGCTGTGTGTTGAATGCACAGTCGGCCACGCGCAGCGCGGGTGAGACGGTGCAGGCTTTGAGAAAACCGTGGATCATGATGTTATCACCCTTTCAAAAAAGCAATCGTCTGGTACGGCAGGCGTTGGCCGCACCGCGGATTTCAATCATCATATCGGCAAAACCCGGAGCGCAAAGCGCTCCGGGCGGCGCGGCAAGCATTGCCTGCGCCGCAGATTAGAATAGAGGCGGGCCTTGCCCCCTCGAGCCCCCCCGCTGCTCAGAGATCTGCGCAGCGGAAAAACGCCTTTTCTGCAATCGTAATCGGCAAAACCCGGAGCGCAAAGCGCTCCGGGTTTTGCCGATGCTATATCATACCACAGCTGTAGGGGGAAGAACAAGTGGCGGTATGCAGAAAATGTGTGCCGGAAAGCCCAAAATCACGGGGTTTGTGCACAGCCGGCGGCGAGCGCTGCGTATTCCGCGTCCGTAACGGGTTCACACCACTCGTTGCTCGTCTCCTCGCCGGGGCACTCGATGGCGATGTGGCTGAACCAGCAGTCCTTCTGCGCGCCGTGCCAGTGCTTGACCCCGGCCGGGATGGTCACCACGTCGCCGGGGTGCAGGGCCTGTGCGCGCTTGCCCGCCTCCTGATGCCAGCCCAGACCGTCTGTGCACAGCAGCAGCTGGCCGCCGCCGGACTTCGCGTGGTGGATGTGCCAGTTGTTGCGGCAGGCGGGGGAGAAGGTGACGTTTGCGAGAAAAACAGTCTTCGTCGGGTCGGTCAGCGGGTTGAGGAAGCTCTCGCCGGTGAAGTACTGCGCGTAAGCCGTGTTCGGCTTACCGAGGCCGAAGAGGCCGCCGTTCGCGTCCGCGCCGTCGTCGGCGTAGACCTCCTTCGCCTGCCGGAAGGCGGCCCAGGCGTTCGGCCAGCCGGCGTAGAAGGCGAGGTGCGTGAGGAGCTCGGCCATTTCGGTTTTGGTCACGCCGTTTTGCTTCGCGGTCGTGAGGTGATAGGTGAGGGAAGTGTCCGTGATGCCCTTGCTGATGAGCGCCGTGATCGTGACGATCGAGCGCAGCTTGAGCGGCAGCTGCCCCTCGCGCGACCAGACCTCGCCGAAGAGCACGTCGTCGTTGAGCTCAGCGAATTTGGGTGCAAAATCATTCAGGGCGTCTCTGCCCGCAGTCTGTTTCACCATGCTGGTGCCTCCTTATTTCAGATACTGATGATAGAATGCTTCGATGCGGTCGAACGGGATGATGTCCGTTCGGTCGTAGAGATCGGTGTGCACGGCGCCGGGAATGAGCAGCAGCTCCTTGTTGTCGCCCTGCAGCCGGGTGAATGCGTCGCGGCTGAAGTAGCACGAGTGCGCCTTGTCGCCGTGGATCATGAGCACGGCGCTGCGGATCTCACCGGCATAGGCGAGCAGCTTTGCGTTGAGCAGCGACAGCGGGGACGTGACGTTCCAGCCGCCGGTGGAGTTGAGCGAGCGCGGGTGGTAGCCGCGCGGCGTCTTGTAGTAGTCGTGGTAGTCCTTGACGAAAAACGGAGCGTCGGCCGGCACGGGGTCGACCACGCCGCCCGCGCGCTGGTATGTTCCGGCTTTGTAGTCGGCTGTGCGCTGCGTGTTGAGCGCCTGACGCAGGGCGTAGCGGGCGTCCGGATTGTCGTCGGCGTCAAAGTAGCCGTTGGCGGTCACGCGGGTCATGTCGTACATCGTGGATGTGACGGTGGCCTTGATGCGCGTGTCGATGGCGGCGGCGTTGAGCGCCATGCCGCCCCAGCCGCAGATGCCGAGGATGCCGATGCGCTCCGGGTCCACATCGTCGCGCACGGACAGGAAGTCGACCGCGGCGGAAAAGTCCTCAGTGTTGATGTCGGGCGATGCGACATAGCGCGGTGTGCCGCCGCTCTCGCCGGTGTACGACGGGTCAAAGGCGACGGTCAGAAAGCCGCGCGCGGCGAGCTCCTGTGCATACAGGCCGGAGCACTGCTCCTTCACGGCGCCGAACGGGCCGCTCACGGCCACGGCGGCGAAGGGGCCCTGCGCGCCCTTCGGCTTGTAGAGATCGGCCGCGAGCTCGATGCCGAAGCGGTTGTGAAACGTGACCTTGCAGTGGTCAACGGCGGCGTTTTGCGGGAACGTCTTGTCCCATTCCTGCGTGAGAGTCAGGGTGCTGTTCATGCTTTTTACCTCCTGTGTTGGTTTTATGCGATGGCCGCGCCCATGGCGCGGGCGGTCTCGAGTGCGGGGTGGCCGGCGATGGCGCCCGGCTCCGTCACGCCGCCGGCGAATACCGTCCCGGCGAGATGGCACTTTTCGTAGCACGCGATCCAGCCCTCGAGCCCGTGGATGGCGCGCTCGTCCGTGTCCGGCTCGTCCTCGGTCGCCGAGGCGAGCAGGTAAATGCCCCGGAACGCGTAGTCCGACGGGAAGAGGGCGTTGGCGCGGTCGAGCAGGGTCTTGAGCTGGCCGCTCATCTCATAATAGTAAATGGGCGTCGCGAACACGATCACATCCGCGTGCTGCATCTTTTCCGTGATGGCGACGGCGTCGTCGTCGATCACGCACCGGCCCAGCGTCTGGCATGCGAGGCAGCCGCGGCAGAACGCGATGCTTTTGCCGCGCAGGGAAACGACCTCCACCGTGTGCCCGGCGGCGCGCGCCCCGTCGGCGAAGGCGTTTGCCAGCGTCTCGGAGTTGCTGCCCGCGCGCAGGCTCGCGCTGAGGATAAGAATGCTTTTGGCCATATCGGTCTTCTCCTTTTTGAGCGGCTTGACACCGCCGCTGGGATCTGATATCCTGAGCATACAACCTGAAGCTGGCTTTAGGTCAAGCACTTTTTTGCGATTTTTTTTCGAGGTGATCCCATGTATACGATCGGACAGGTGTCGGAGCGGTTTGATCTGCCGGTCTCCACGCTGCGGTACTATGACAAGGAGGGGCTGTTCCCGAACCTGACGCGCACATCGGGTGCCCGCCGCTTCGGCGAGCAGGAGCTCGAGACGCTGCGCGTGATCGAGTGCCTCAAGCGCTCCGGACTGGAGATCCGGGAGATCCGGCAATTCATGGAGTGGTGCGCGCAGGGCAGCGACACGTATCCCCAGCGGCACGCGCTCTTTGTGCGGCAGGCCGAGCGGGTGGAGGCGGAGATCGAGCGCCTGCAGAAGTCGCTGGACATGATCCGCTTCAAGTGCTGGTTCTATGAACAGCTCATGCGCGACGGCGACGAGGCGCGCGTGCGCGCCATGCTGCCGGACCATCTGCCGGCGGATATCCAGAAGATCTATGACCATGCGCACGAAACGTAAGCATACAATCACGATTCAGAAAGGATGGCGACCCATGAAACAGCGATCGATCCTCGTGACGCTTCTGCTCTGTGTGCTGCTGCTGACCGGCTGCGGTACGGCGGCACCGGCCCCGGACGCGACGCCCACCCCCACGCAGGAGGCAGCGGCTGCGCCGACGCCGACGCCCGATCCGCTGAGCACCCTGCCGTATGAGGACGGCCAGCTCTATGCCGCGGCCTATCTCGGCTATCTGGAGCCGAAGGATCTGGACTTTTTCCGCCAGACGTATTTCGGCGGGCGGGAGCTGCCGGTGCACCACATCTCGGACGGAGATTTTTATCTTATCATCCCGCGTGACCCGAACGCGACCGTGCGCCTGCTGCGCAACGATATGCTCACGCAGACCAGCTCGATCTTTTATGAGCAGCCGGACGGCAGCCCGTTCGTGATCGGCTGCAACGTCAGCGATATTTTTCCGGACGTGACGGTCGAGATCACGGCCTCCGACGGGGAGAAGGTGTCGTTTTCGCCCTTCATCTCGCTCGAGGACGGCAGTGTGGAGGTCGGCGAGCGCGGCCTGAACATCACACGCATCTCGACTGCGCCCTGACCGATCGGGAGCGCAGCCCCGGATACAGAACAGATCCCCCTTTGTGCAGCCGTTATCCTGCACAAAGGGGGATCTTGTTTTTCGCCCGGCTTTACCGGTCGCTGCTTTCCGCGAGCGGGAGCTCCGTGCTTGCACAGACGACGGCACCCACGCGCTGCATATCGGCGAGGTTCGCCGCCTGCACGGCATCCGTGACGGAGGACGTGCAGTCCGAGAGCACGACGGCGTCATAGTCGAGCGAGATCGCGTCGTAGCACGTCGTGCGGATGCAGTTGGGCGTGGTCGTTCCGGCGAGCAGGACGGTCTGCACGCCGAGCCGCCGCAAAATAAGGTCGAGCCCGGTGTGGAAAAACGCCGAGAACCGCGGCTTTACGAGCACATAGTCCTGCGGCAGAACGGTGAACGCCGACGGAAACGCGTCCGACAGGTGCGCGGCGCAGTCCTCCGAGAGCGGCTTGCCGCCGGCTGCCCACGCGGCCGCGCGCGGCTTTTCCACATCGGAGCCGTCGCTGCGGTAATGGCGCACGGCGTAGATGACCGGGACGCCGGCTGCGTGACAGCGGTCGATGAGCGCCGCGCACGCGGGCACGGTCGCCTCTGCCGACGGGATGCACAGCGGGGACGCGCTGTCGAGAAAGCCGCGCTGCATATCGATCATGATCAGTGCCTGTTTGGGCATGGTGTTTGCCTCCTGACAAAGTAGATGCCTCTATGATAGCGCCGCGTGCCGGATTTGGCAAGCGCGGCTTGCCATCCGCGCCCCGATGTGGTATCCTACCGGGTAGCCCCAAAAGGGAGGGGCACTCTTTACAAGTGGGAGCGATCAACATGAGCAGACAACTCGAACCCTATCAGCAGATCGAGCGCAGCATCCAGAAGACCTATCACAAGCGGCTCTGGACGCCGTTCATCACGGCCGTCAAGCAGTATGACCTCATTGCGCCCGGCGACCGCATCGCCGCGTGCATCTCCGGCGGCAAGGACTCCATGCTCATGGCAAAGCTCCTGCAGCTGCTGCAGCGCCACAGCGACGTGCCGTTCGAGCTCGTCTATCTTGTCATGGACCCCGGCTATAACGCCGCCAACCGGCAGAAGATCGAATACAATGCAGCGCTGCTGCACATCCCGGTCACGATTTTCTCCACGGACATTTTCGAGATCACGAGTACCGCCGGGCAGTCGCCGTGCTACCTCTGCGCGCGGATGCGCCGCGGCTATCTCTACAGCAAGGCGCGCGAGCTCGGCTGCAACAAGATCGCCCTCGGCCACCATTTCAGCGACGTGGTCGAGACGACCGTCATGAGTATGTTCTACGGCTCGCAGCTGCAGGCCATGCCGCCGAAGCTGCGCAGCCGCAATTTCCCGGGCATGGAGCTCATCCGTCCCATGTACTGCATCCACGAGGATGACATCATCGCCTGGCAGCGCCACAACGGTCTGGAATTCATCCAGTGCGCCTGCCGCTTTACCGAGCGCGCGGCCGAGACCGGCAACGACGGCAGCAGCTCCAAGCGGCAGGAGGTCAAGCTGCTGCTGCGCGAGCTGCGGCGGACAAATCCGGGCGTGGAAAAGAGCATTTTCCGCAGCATCCATTCCGTCTGCCTTGACACCATGGTTGGCTACAAGACCGGCGGCGTGGAGCACACATTTGCCGACTGCTACCGCGAGCGCGGCGAGATGACACAGGAGGACGAGACATGAACATAGAGCGGATGCAGCCGGCGGACTTCGACGCGGTCTACCGTCTGCTGACGCAGAGCTTTCCGGCAACGGAGCGGCGCGGCGCGGCCGGGCAGCGCGCGCTGTTTTCCGACGGCGCATACCGTGTTGACATCCTGCGTGCGCCGGACGGAGGCGTGCAGGCGCTCATCGCGTCGTGGGATTTTGACGACTTTGTCTTTCTCGAGCACTTTGCCGTCGACCCCGCCTGCCGCAACGGCGGCATCGGCGGGCAGATGCTCGATGCGATGCTGGCGCGCTGTGGCAAGCGCGTCTGTCTGGAGGCCGAGCTGCCGGAGACGGAGCTGGCCGCGCGGCGCATCGGCTTTTACGAGCGGCACGGCTTCACGGTCAACACCGGCTATCCCTACTGCCAGCCGGCGCTCGTGCCGGGCGGCGACCCGCTGCCGATGCACCTGCTCACGACCGGCGGCGCATGCACGGCCTGCGAGCTGCGCGCAATGGAGACGCTCGTGCACACGCGCGTGTACGGGCAGGCGCCCGCGGTGGAGCAATAAAGGAATCAGCCGCCCGAAGCTGCGTGTCCGTGCAGCTTCGGGCGCTTTTGCGTTATGTCAGCGTGATGCACCCACCCGCCGAGCCGTCCATCGCGAAGTGAGAAAAGATGCGCTTGCTCACGGCGGCAAACCGATCGCTCGCAGCAAACGCCTCCTCGTGCTCCTCGCGGAGGAAGTCGACCGTCTCGCGCAGCTGCAGCAGCAGTGCCGCACCGTGCTGGCATAGCCCCGTCTCATAACAGGCGCACGTGAGCGCGCTGACCGTGCCGCCCGTGTAGGTGAACGTGAGCTCATGCGGCACCGTGCCCTGCACGATGGCGTGCCCCTGTGTGCCGTCGACCGACAGGTAGACCACCCGCCCCTCGGCATAGCAGGCGTGTCCCTTGCCGGCAGTCTCGCCCGGCAGGGGCATCTGATCGAGAAAGTCCAGCGTGTACGTCGGTCCGGGGCCGTGGCCGGTGACAAACTCCCCGTCCGCCTCCGGCGGGAAAAACCAGCTGCGCACCTGCGCATACGGCAGCGCGCCGTGATCGAGCGTGAGCATGTGCGTGCCGAACACGTAAAACGTGCCGCGCACGTTCCTGTCCGCCGCGCCGATCACGCGCTCATAATCGGCGAGCCGGATGCGGAAGTTGTAGTCCACCGCCGCCACGCGCCCCAAAAGCCCCGCAAGCTTTCCACTGACGTAGACGACGTCGCCCTCGTGCAGGTCAAAGCGGTCGTTATAGTAGCTGTAGGCGCGGTCGCGCTCGGGAAAGTACACGCGCACGACCGACGGAACGGCCGCCGCCTCTGGCTGCGCGGCCGGGGTTGGAGACGCTGCCTCGGGCGCTCTGGGCTGCACGCAAAAACCGATCGGATGCTTCATAAAAACCCCTCCTCAAATCAAAACTTCTGTGCTTTGATCTCAGGATAGCACAAGAGCTGTCCCATAAACCGTCCAGTGCGCCCCTGCACATTTCGTGCAGGGGCGTACCTTTGTCTGTTTTGAAGGGAGAAAGGAAACTTGTTTATTGTCCGGGACGGCCGCCTTTGCCGCCGTTTCCGTCGGGGGGCGTACCCATGCCGCCACCGTTTCCGTCGGGCGGCATGCCCATATTGCCGCCACCGGGCTGACCGCCCATGCCGCCGCCCATGCCGCCGGCGCCGTAGATGAGGCTCTCGAGCGTGACGTCGGTGCTCTCACCGCCCATGGTGACGGTATACGTGCCGCCCTGCCTGAGCGCCGGAGTGCTCACGATGACACAGCTATAAGCCTTCGTGGGCGCAAACTCCGCGAGTACGCTGCCGCTCGCGTCTGTGACGCGGATGGTCTCGGTCGAGGTGCTCCGGCTTGTGAGCAGGATGCTGCCCTGTGTAGAGTCCGTGCCGAAGTTCTGCGCCATGCCGCTGTATCCCGCCGCGATGACGGTGCCGCCCGTGACGGTGGCCGAGCCGTCATAGTCGAGGGCGCTGTCGCCGTCACTCGTCGGGCCGGAGACGTAGGTCTCGCCGCCGGAGACGGTCAGAGCGCCGTTGGAGTCGATGCCGTCGCCGCTCGCGTCGATGCACAATGTACCGCCGGAGATCGCGATGCTGCTGTCGGAGCTGCCGCCGAAGCGGTCCGGCCCGCGGCCGCCGAAGCCGCTCTGATCCGCGCCGCCCGCGGCGTTGAGCCCGTCGTCGCTCGAGACAATGTCAATCGTGCCGCCGGAGATGGTGATCGTCTGTCCCTCGATGCCCTCGTAGCATTTCGGGATGTCGATCGTCCCGTCCGTGATCGTGACGGCGTTGTCCGCGTGCACGCCGTCGTCGCCGGTCGTGACGGTGAACGTGCCGCCGGAGACGGTCACATCGCCGTTTGCGTGCATGGCATCGTCTGCGCAGTCGAGCGTGTAGCTGCCGCTGCGGACGGTGATGTCCGTGCCGGCCTTGATGCCCTTGGCGCTCACATCATCGGCGAGCGCAGCGCCGCTGCCGCCGCCGGAGGTGACGGTGCCGGTGGTGTCAAAGAGCGTGAGCGTCGTCTCGGCCTGAATGCCGTCCTCACCCGCCGTGAGCGTGAGCGCGGATGCGCCGATGAGAACGCAGCCGAGCGCCGTGTCGCTGTCGTTGGTGGCACGCAGTGCGTCGCCGCCGCTCGTCACGGTCACATCCGCCTGCTTGAGCACGAGGCAGTCCTTACCGTTGATGCCGTGGTTTGCCGCCGTGACGGACACGGCCGTGTCCTCGATCTTCAGGGTGTCCTTGCCGGTGATGCCGTTGCCGGCATTGCCCGTCACGGTGAGCGTGCCGCCGCCTGCGATGATGAGGTCGCTCTTCGCGTACAGGCAGGCGTTCGGCTCTTCGTCGGCGGCGGAGGAAACACCGTCGCTGTAGTCGTAGCTGCTGCCGTCCGTAAGTGTGCTGGCCGTGCCGTCCGGGAGATAGAGGAGCACGCTCGCCGCCTTATAAATGTAGAGCGCGCTGCTGTCGGAGCAGGTGATATCCGCATCCTGCAGCACGAGTGTCACGTCCGCGTCCGGCGCGTTGACGAGCACGCGCCCGTCCGTGAGTGTGCCGGTAAGCACGTACACGCCGTCGTCCGAAACGGTCACGTCGTCGGCCCCGGAGAGGGTGATCGTCGTTGCGTTCATGAGATCCGGCGCGGCCACGGGCGTGTCGTAGAGCTGCTGCGCGACGGAGTTTTCGGTATTTGTATCGGTATCTGCGTCCGTTCCGGAAGTGCTTCCGCAGGCGCACAGGCTGCCGAGCAGAAGCGCCGCGCCGAGCAGCACGGCCAAAATACGTCTGGCTGGTTTCATGCCGTTTGCCTCCTTGTTTGTTTCTGGCGTCAGCATATCGCGGCAAGCTAAAGGCTGCCTAAAGGAAAGACGGAAAATTTCTTTAGGTTCTCTTTAGGCGGCGGGGGTATTCTGCCGGCAGAAAGGGGGCCACCGACATGGCCGATACCACACAGTACAGCTTTATGCGCTATGAGCAGAAGTATTTTCTCACGCCGCAGCAGCAGGCGGCGCTGCTCGAGTGCATCGCACCTCATATCCGGCGCGACGTGTACGGCCGCTACACGATCTGCAGCCTCTATTATGATACGGACGACTGGCGGCTCATCCGCGCGTCGCTCGAAAAGCCGATCTATAAAGAAAAGCTGCGCGTGCGCAGCTACGGCGTACCGGCGGACGGCGATGGGGTCTTTGCCGAGATCAAGAAAAAGTATGCCGGCGTGGTCTATAAGCGCCGCATCACGCTCCCGCCCACGGACGCGGCGGCGTTCCTGCGCACCGGAAAAAGCGCGCAGCCGCTCGGCCAGATCGGCCGCGAGATCGCATGGTTTCAGCATACCTACCACGCCGGGCCGAAGGTGTTTCTCGCCTATGACCGCGCGGCGTTTTCCGGCGCGGACGATCCCGCCGTGCGCATCACGTTCGACACGGACATCCGCTGGCGCACCACGGCGCTCGACCTGCGCCGCGGCGACTCTGGCGCGCCGCTGCTGCCGCCGGAGCAGATCCTCATGGAGCTCAAGCTCCCCGGCGCGTGCCCGCTGTGGCTCAGCCGCGCACTGACGGATATCGATGCGCGCCATACATCGTTTTCCAAGTACGGCGCGTGCTATAAGACCTATATTCTCCCCAACGAATCGTTTTCAAAGGAGGCGCTTTGCAGTGCTTGATTCCATCCTCGCATCCGGGCTTACGCTCCCAGCTTTCCTCATCTGCACGGCGGTGTCGCTCGTGCTCGGCATCGCCACGGCTTTCCTCAGTATGTACCGCTCGAAGTGCAGTCAGGGCTTTGCCGTCACGGTCGCGGTGCTGCCCGCGATCGTGCAGATCGTCATCCTGCTCGTCAACGGCAACGTCGGCGCGGGCGTCGCCGTTGCCGGGGCGTTCAGCCTCGTGCGCTTTCGCTCCGTGCCCGGCACGGCGCGGGCGATCGGCGTGATCTTCCTCGCCATGGCGCTCGGCCTTGCGACCGGCATGGGCTATGTCGCGCTCGCGGCGGCGTTTTTCGTCATCATCGCGGCGGTGCTCCTGCTGCTGACGCGGCTGGACTTCGGCACGCGGCGCACCGACGAGCGTCTGCTGAAGATCACCATTCCGGAAAACCTCGACTACGACGGACTGTTTGACGATCTGCTTGACACCTACACCACCGCGCACACGCTCGAGCGCGTCAAGACCGCCAACATGGGCACGCTCTACGAGCTGCAGTACCGCGTCACGCTGCGTGACGCGCAGGTGCCCAAAGCCTTTCTCGATGCTTTGCGCTGCCGCAACGGCAACCTGAACATCACCTGCAGCCGGGAGCTGACGGGTGAGGCGCTGTGAAAATGCTTGCGTTCCGGGCAGAAAACTTCTAAAATAAAGCCGGGTGATGCACCATGCGACTGCTGATCGCAGAGGACGAGCGCGACCTCGCCGAGGCGCTGAGCGTCTTTTTTGAGAAAAATCAATTCACGGTCGATACCGTCTACAACGGTTTCGACGCCTATGAATACGCCGTCACGGGCGACTATGACGCCATCGTGCTCGATGTCATGATGCCGAAGCTGAGTGGTGTCGAGGTGCTCGAGCGGCTGCGCGCCGAGGGCGTGCGCACGCCGGTCATGATGCTCACGGCCAAGGCCGAGAAGGACGACCGCATCACGGGCTTCAACGCCGGGGCGGACGATTACCTGCCCAAGCCCTTCGCGCCCGACGAGCTCATCTGCCGCGTGCGCGCCATGCTGCGCCGCGGCGGCGAGTACCGCCCGACGGTGCTTACCTTCGGCGACGCGGCGCTCGACTGCAGCACGGGTATGCTCTCGTGCGCGGGGCAGAGCGTGCGCCTGAGCGGGCGCGAGTTTCAGGTAATGGAGCTGTTTCTGCGCGCGCCGAAGGTCGTGCTCTCGGCAGAGCGCATTCTCGAGCGCGTCTGGGGCTGGGACAGCGACGCGGAGATCAACGTCGTCTGGGTGCACATCTCGAACCTGCGCAAGAAGCTCAAGGGCATCGGCTCGACCGTGACCATCCGCGCCAACCGGGGGCTGGGCTATGTGCTGGAGGCCGGCGATGATTGAACGGCTGCGAAAACGCTTCATCCGCATCGCAACGCTGGCCGTTGCGGGCGTTTTGCTGCTGCTGTGCGTGACGGTAAACGCGGCGAACTACATCTCCGCCGACCGGCAGCTGACGCAGATGCTGCGCATGATCTGCGACAATCAGGGCACGGTGCCGCACTTTCCGCCCGACGGCGGCAAGCACGGGCAGAAGCCCGACGGTCCGTTCACGCCCGAGACGCCGTACTCTACGCGCTACTTCGTGCTGCGCTATAACGGCGACGGCGATCTCGAGCAGGCAGATCTGACGCATATCGCCGCCGTTTCCGAGAGCGACACGGCGCAGTATCTCACCGCCGCGCTGCGCCACGGCGCGGGCTTCGGCTACACGGCGGGGTATAAATACTACGTCGTCCATACGGACACCGACCGCTGGATGGCCGTCTTTCTCGACTGCTATCAGCAGATGCACGCGGTCGTGACGTTTGCGTGGATGTCGCTGGCGGCGATGGCCGTGTGCGTGGTGCTGGTGTATGGCATCGTCGTGCTCTGCTCCCGCCGGGCCATCGCGCCGGTCGTGCAGGCGTCCGAGCGGCAAAAGCAGTTCATCACCGACGCCTCGCACGAGCTCAAAACGCCCATCACCGTCATCGCTACGAGCCTGAAGGTGCTGGAGATGGAGGTCGGGCGCCAAAAATGGATCGACAAGGCACAAAGCCAGACCGAAAAGCTCACGCAGCTCGTCAGCGAGCTTGTCACGCTCTCGCGCATGGACGAGGAAGCCTCGCCCCTGCAGATGGCGGACTTTCCGGTCAGCGATGCGCTCACGGAGACGGCGGAGTCGTTTCGCGATTTTGCGGTGTCCGCCGGTCATACGCTTGTCGTGCGCGCGACGCCGGGGCTGACCTACTGCGGCGACGAGTACGCCATCCGGCAGCTCGTGTCCATCCTGCTCGACAACGCCGTCAAGTATGCTGCGCCGGAGGCGTCCATCGTCTTTTCTCTGGAAAAGGGGCGGCACGGTGTCGTCATCCGCACGGAAAACCCGTGCGACACGCTCGACACGGCCGCGCTCGGGCGGCTCTTTGACCGCTTTTACCGCGCAGATCCCGCCCGCAGCGGTGAGACCGGCGGTTTTGGCATCGGTCTCGCCATTGCGCGCAGCATCGCCGAGGGGCATCACGGCACGATCCGCGCCGAGAGCCCCGACGGCCGCACAGTCATATTTACGGTGGAATTGAGGTGAAAACTGCGATGAAGCATATGCGTATCCTGATTTTTGTCCTTGCGCTCGCGCTGCTGTGCGCAGGCTGCGCATCCGGCGGCACGGCGGAGGCAACACCCGCCCCGGATATGAGCGATCTCCCACTCGACGGCGGCTATGCCTACCTGCGCGTGGAGGTCCTCTCGTGCGACAAGGACGCCAAGACGCTGGAGGTGCGCGTGCTCGATTTCGGTGACGCCGACGGCGTGAACGTCGGCGCGGTTCCGGTGGGCACACAGGGCACGGCCGATTGCGCCGACCTGCTGTCGATGGCCATGATGATCGACTCCGGCGAGTGGATCATCACCTACGCAGACCTCGGGCAGCAGACGTTCCCGCTGCGGCTGACATCGATCGAGAACCCGGAGCACTTCGCCGAGCGCGCGGGGAAATAAAAAAAGGCCGGCTGAGGTTTTTCCTCAGCCGGCCTTTCGTATTACCAGAATTTCTTTCGCTTGCACACCCACAGGCTGATGCCCACGATCACGATGCTCACGACGACGATAACCGGGTAGCCGTACTTCCACGTCAGCTCCGGCATACCGGCAAAGTTCATGCCGTACCAGCCGACGAGCAGCGTCAGCGGCAGGAAAATCGTCGTCACGATCGTCAGGATCTGCATGATGCGGTTTTGCCGGATGTCGATCTCCGCCTGAAAGAGGCTCTGCACCTGCGTACACGATTCGCGCAGCAGCTGCGATTCCTCGCGCAGACGGATCACCCGATCCTCGAACATGCGAAACAGCAGCTGCTCGCCGTCGGAGAAGAAGCCGTTTTCGTTCTCACGCAGCTCACAGGCCACGTCGTCAAGCTGCGAGTAGTAGCGAAACCAGGCGCTGGTCTCCTTGCGCAGCGCGGTCATCGGCGCGGAAAAGCCGTCAAGCTCGTCCGCCAGCACCCGGTCCTCGAGCGCCTCGATGCGGTCGGCAAGCTTTTCGAGCCGGTGCAGGTCGCGGGCGATGAGCTGCTCAAAAAAGTCGTAGAGAAACCGGCCGACACTGCCGTCGGTCCAGCGCTTTTCCCGGGCGATGCGGCGCAGCACCCCCTGCAGCACGTTCTCGTCGTCCACGAGCACGACGCGCGCCGCCGTGACGAGATAGCCGCAGGCGAGCGGCTTGCCGTCCTTGCCCTGACACGGCAGCACGAGCGTGCCGGACAGGCAGTCCGAGCGCACCTCGGCCTTGCACACGCGCGCGTCGCGCGCCGGCGGCGTGTGGTGCAGCGTCCGCTCCAGACCGGGCAGCGCCGGCTGGTGTGACAATTCTTCGGACGTCAGCAGCACGACGGCGGGCTGCTCGGGCGCAGGCTGCCGCTCCTGCTGTGTGAGCGTCTGCCCGATGGTATACCAATACAAAAGAGACCCCTCCTCTGAAAACGCGTGTTGCTTTATTGTAGCACGCCGCGCGCGCACGCACAACGTCCGGCTGGAATTTTCCATACGGATGTGCTATACTGGGAAAAATCAAATGTTTGGGGGAAACTGCATGGTCGTCTATTATACCGGCACGGGCAACAGCCGCTATGTTGCCCAGCGCTTCGCCGCCGCGCTCGGCGACGATCTGATCACCGCGAATGAATACATCAAAAATGACACGCCTGCCGCACTGCACTCCGACCGGCCGTGGGTGTTCGTCTCGCCGACCTACGGCTGGCAGATCCCGCACATCTTTGCCGATTTTCTGCGCCGCGGCAGCTTCACCGGCAGCAGGGAGGCTTACTTTGTCATGACCTGCGGCACCGAGATCGGCAACGCCGGCAGCCGCATCGCGGCGCTGTGCGCGGACATCGGACTCGATTACCGGGGCGTGCTGGAGGTCGTCATGCCGGAAAACTACGTCGCCATGTTCTACGTGCCGGGCGCGGAGGAGGCAGCGCAGATCATCGCGGCGGCACAGCCGTCGATCGACCGCGGCATCGCCTGCGTGCAGCGCGGCGAGCCGTTTCCCGCGCCGAAGGTCAGCCTCATCGACCGCTTCAAGACCCACCCGGTGAACGGCATCTTCTACAAGTTCTTCGTCAAGTCCGGACCGTTCACGGTCTCGGATGCGTGCATCGGCTGCGGAAAGTGTGCGCTGAGCTGCCCGGTCAACGGCATCGACATCGTCGAGCGAAAGCCGCACTGGAACGGCGCATGCACGCACTGCATGGCCTGCATCTGCGGCTGCCCGGTCAACGCCATCGAGTATGGACGCAAGAGCCGGGGCAAGCCACGTTACCAGTGCCCGGAATATAAATAAGAAACGATCCCCGCGCCGGAAAGCCCGGCGCGGGGATTTCTGCTTATAGATAGCATTCCGGCCGCCGCTGCCTGAGGTACGGGCGCTTGCGCTCGCGCCAGAGCCGCGCCTCGGCGAGGTCGAGCTCCTGCACGATGAGCCGCTCGCGGTCGTCGGCCTTGCAGAGCACGTCGCCGCTCGGGTGCACGATGAGCGACTCACCGGAAAAGTCCATCCCGTCCTCGCGCCCCACGCGGTTGCACATGGCGACGAAGATCTGGTTCTGCATCGCCTGCACGCGGATCTCCCACTCGAAGAGCTCCATGGGTTCGCTCTTCGTGTTCGCCGTCGGGATGATGACAAGATCCGCGCCCTTGAGCGCGCATGTGCGGATGCTCTCAGGCAGGTGCCGGTCGAAGCAGATCACGATGCCGACGCAGCCCCACGGTGCGTCGAACACGAGAAAGCCGTCCTCGGACGGCGTGTAGTAGTCGCGCTCGTAAAACTGCGCCGCCTGCATGATGTGCACCATCTTGGCCACGCCCGCGCAGGCCCCCTCCGGCGTCAGCCAGAGGGAGGCGTCATAGCGTTTGCCCTCCTGCTCGAGGTACATGTTCGGCGAGAGATAGAGCCCGCGCTCCTTCGCCTTGTCCGCGAAGGCCTGCACCGTCGGACTGCCCGCCGGGACAACATAGGCGTCCACATTTCGCCCGGCATACTGCGGGAAAAACGGCGTGAGCTGCACCTCCGGGAAAAACAGCAGGTCGCTGCCCACGGCGGCATCGCAGAAGGCGAGGGATTTTTTCAGGTTTTCGTCCATGCTTCCGGTCATGGACATCTGCGCCATGGCAAGTTTCATACACGCGCTCCTTTTATGCGTCCTGCACGGTCAGGCGCAGCACGTCCGGCCGCGCATAGTGGCCGCACACGTCGAGCTCCATGCGGCTCGCGGGCACGCGCTGCATGTCGAGATCGGCGTAGAGAATGTCCTCGCTGTCCCACACCGGCTGAACGACATAGTGCCCGTAGGGGTCGGCGATGCAGCTGCCGCCGTGGCAGGGGATATCGCTCAGGCGCGCGAGCTCTTCGGGACAGTGCAGCCCGGCTGGGTAATCCGCGCGGTGAAAGACCATGTCGCAGTTGATGAAATAGCACCGGCCCTCGAGCGCGATGTGCTGCACGGTGGCCTGCCACTCGGGGTTGTCGTTCGTGTTCGGCGAGATATAGAGCGTCACGCCCTTTTCATACAGCGCCGTGCGTGCCAGCGGCATATAGCTCTCCCAGCAGATGAGGCTGCCCATCGGCCCCCACGGCGTGTCCACGACCGGGAAATACCCGCGGTCGGCGTCGCCCCAGATCACGCGCTCCGCGCCCGTGGGCTTGAGCTTGCGGTGCACGGGCGCGAGCGTGCCGTCCGGGCAGAAGATGAGGTTGGAATTATAGAGCGTGCCGGTCACACTGTCGCGCTCCGATACACCGATGCTCACGTATGCGCCCGCGGCCTTTGCCGCCGCGGCGAGGCGCTCCGTCTCCGGGCCGGGCACGACGATGGAGTTATCGCAGTAAAGCTGCCAGTCCTTTCGGCCATCCTCATTGCGCGCACCGACCGTGAAGCCGAAGGTCATGCCGTAGGGGTAGCCGGGGATGAACAGCTCCGGAAACACGATCAGCTCCGCGCCGCTGCGGGCGCATTCCGCGATCAGGCGCACGGCCTTGTCCGTGCACGCGGTCTTGTCAAACAGCACCGGCGCCGCCTGCACGACGGCGATGCGGCACGTCGGTTTGAGATCCTTCATAGGTAAGCCTCCTTGCACTGGTACGTTTCTGCCCTTAAAATAACACGGTCCTGATAGGAATTCAAGACGCAAAAACGCCCGCCGCACATCGTGCGGGCGTTTTCGGCAGCTTTTCAAAGACCTCGTAGCCTTTCGCCGCCGCAGCGGCGAAAGAAAATCAGATCATTTTCTCCGGCGACATGTGCGGCGGAGAAAATACCGCTCGGCTCGCAAACGTGCGCGCACGGCGCGTGCGCTGCAGCGAGCCGCGATCTTTTCAAACGAGAGCCCAACGCAGTGGGTCTCGTTTGAGCGTGTCAAACTCTGTTTGACGCGCAAAAAGACTCAGGCAGCCCTGGCCTTGTCGGGGACGAGCTTGTGCGCGATCACGCACAGGAGCATCGTGGCGGCCATGTCGGGCAGCGTGTTGCCGACCGGGATGTCTACGTTCATGAGCACGCGGTAGAGCGCGAAGCCCAGCACCCAGACGACGGCGTTGCACACGTCGAGCTTTCCGCGCGCACCGCCGCGGTGCAGCAGGAAGAAGTCCGTGATCTGGATGGCGATCATCGGCGCGAACACCGAACCGATGAGGTAGAGGAAGTTCGTGATGTCGTCCATCGGGAAGCAGATGGCGCAGACCGTGCCGATGACGGTCACGATGAGCGCGGCGTACTTGCCGTTGATCTTCTTCGACAGAGACTCGGCCGAGATGCCGGCGCTGTACGCGTCGAGGAAGGTCGTCGTGACGGTCGAGAGGATGAGGATGAGCAGCGCGGCCACGCCGAGACCGGCCTTGACCATGATCAGCGCGATGTCGCCCTCGCCGGTGAAGATGGCGGCGCCCATGCCGATGAGATACATCCAGCAGCTCACGACGCCGTAGGTCAGCGTGCTCGAGAGCGTGGCGGCAAAGGGCTTTTCGGCCTCACGCGTGTAGTCGGAGATGAGCGGCAGCCACGACAGCGGCATGGCCACGGCTAGCTCGACAGCTGCGCCGAAGCTCAGGCTGCTGTCGGGCACCGTGACGGGCGTGCCGCCGCGGAATACCACCACGCACAGCACGATCGAGAGGATGAACAGTGCGGCCATGGCGATCTTGTTGACCCAGCCGAGGTTCTTGATGCCGACGGCGATCCACACGACGATGAGCCCGCCGATGACGAGGCACCACACCCACTTGCCGATGCCAAGCACGGTGTTCGTCGCCAGCGCGCCGTCATAGATCATGATGGCCGTCCAGCCGACGAGCTGCAGCACGTTGAGCGCGGCAAAAAACAGGCAGCCGATGCGCCCAAAGCTCAGCTCGACCGTGCCCATGGCGCTGAGGCCGGTGCGGCCGCCGATGAGTCCGGCGAAGAAAAACATCGCACAGCCGATGATGTGGCCGAGCAGGATGGCGAGCAGACCCTTGGTGAAGCCGAGGGGCGCGAAATACGTGCCGGTGAGGATCTCTGCGATGGACACGGCCGCGCCGAACCAGATGAGGCTGTTCTGGAAGCTGGACGTCTTTTTCATCTTCCGGCCTCCTGACGGTATTCGGGCTTGAGGTCGAACGCGTGGTCCATCGGGCCGGAGCCCGCGCCGAGGTCGAGCATGGCGGCCAGCGCGCCGGAGAGATACGCCTTCGCGCGCTGCACGGCCGTGTCGAGATCATAGCCCTTGGCGAGGTTTGCCGCGATCGTGCTCGAGAGCGTGCAGCCTGTACCGTGGGTATTGGGGTTATCGATGCGCTTGCCGTTGAACCACGCATAGCCGCCGTCACGGTACAGGAGGTCGTTGGCGTCGTTAAGCCGGTGTCCGCCCTTGCACAGCACGGCGCAGCCGTAGCGCTCACTGATGGCTTTTCCGGCGGCGATCATGTCGTCGGGAGAGGCGATGGTCAGGCCTGAGAGCACTTCCGCCTCCGGGATGTTGGGCGTGAGCACGGTGGCGAGCGGCAGCAGCCGCGCCTCGAGCGTGGCGATGGCGTCCTCGGAGATGAGCCGTGCGCCGCTCGTGGCGACCATCACGGGGTCGACGACGATGTTCTTCGCCCCGTAGTGCTGCAGCCGCTCGGCAATGACCTCGATAAGGCCGGAGGACGCGACCATGCCGATCTTCACCGCGTCAGGCCGGATGTCGGTAAAGACGCTGTCGATCTGCTGGGCGAGAAACTCCGGGGTCACTTCAAAAATACCCTGTACGCCGGTCGTGTTCTGGGCGGTCAGCGCCGTGATCGCACTCATGGCAAATACGCCATTCATGGTCATGGCTTTCAGATCGGCCTGAATACCGGCGCCTCCGCTGGAATCGCTTCCGGCGATCGTTAATGCTGTTTTCATATTCTGTCTCCTTTTCAGCATCAATTTTGTTGAGCGACAGAAAGTGGTGCCCCCGATCTGCCGCTGTTTTTATTTGTATCTGCGCCTGTGCGCAGAGGGGGTCAGAGCTCCAGCGCTGTGCGCACGGCGGTCTTGAGCGCGCGCGTGGCGGCGGGGATGTCCGGCTGCGCGAAGATCGCGCTCACGACGGCGACGCCGACGATGCCGCTGCCGGAAAGACGGGCGACATTGTCCTTCGTGATGCCGCCGATGGCAATGACGGGGATGGACACGGCCGCGCAGATCTCGCGCAGGGTATCATAGCTCACGGCGTTGGCGTCGGTCTTTGTCCCGGTCGGGAACACAGCGCCCACACCGAGATAGTCCGCACCCTCGCGCTCGGCCAGCAGCGCATCCTCCACGGTCTGCGCCGACACGCCGAGGATCTTGTCCGGGCCGATGAGCGCGCGCACTTTGCCGGCTGCCATGTCGCTCTGGCCGACGTGTACGCCGTCGGCGTCCGTTTCGATGGCGAGCGCCACGTTGTCATCGAGCACGAACGGCACGCCGTACTGCCTGCACAGCGCCTTGAGCGCAATGGCTTCTTCTTTGAAATGTGCCTCGTCGAGTTCCTTCTCGCGCAGCTGCAAAAACGTTGCGCCGCCCTGCAGCGCCTGCTCGGCCTGCTCGTAGAGCGTCTGGCCGTGCAGCCACGAGCGGTCGGTCACTGCATAGAGCAGCAGGGAAGCATTATCGCAGTTCATACCTGGCTCCTTTCTCCAGCGCGTCGCCGGTCATGTTGAAAATGGCGTCGATGATGCGGTTGCGGTAGGTGCTGTTGCCGTCGCCGGGCTGCATATTCGCCCAGCCGATCTCGCCCGCGAGGCCCATCGTGCACACGGCGGCAGCCGCGGCTTCGAGCTTGTGCCCGGGATTGGCGACGAGAAACGCCGTCGTCAGCGCCGAGAGCTGGCAGCCCGTGCCGGTGATGCGGCTCATCTCCGGGCGGCCGTTGCGGATGCACCAGCAGCGCTCGCCGTCGCTCACAAGGTCGATCGCGCCGGTCACGGCGATGATGCAGCCGGCCTGTCTGGCAAACGCCTTGACCAGCGCCACGCCGTCGTCGAGGTTTGCCTCCATCACGGCGTCGACCGCGTCGGCGTCCACGCCCTTGGTCGTGCCGCTGCCGGTGCAGAGGGTCTTGATCTCGGAGATGTTGCCGCGCACGGCGTCAAAGCGCACCTCGCGCATGAGACGGTTGGCCGTGTCGGTGCGCAGGCGGCTCGCGCCCGCGCCCACGGGATCAAGCAGGACGATGTGCCCGAGGGCGTTTGCCTTCTTCCCGGCGAGGAACATGGAGGGGATGGTGTTTTTGTTGAGCGTGCCGATGTTGATGTTCAGGCCGCCGCAGATGCTCGTGATGTCCTCGACATCGTCTGCGTCGTCGGACATGATCGGCGAGCCGCCGGCCGCCAGCAGGACGTTTGCGACGTCGTTGACGGTGACGTAGTTTGTGATGTTGTGCACGAGCGGCGTTTTCGCGCGCACATTTTCCAGCATGGTCTTGAGGATCTGTTCCATAGTCAAAAGCTCCTTTCGGGGTGTAAAAAACAGCAGCGCCCGTAAAGAGTGCTGCTGTTGCGGTCCGGCAGTATGAATCCCTACGTTGGCATTATCCAAATCAGGTATGCGGGTCTAAGCGGATGCTTACTCTCAGCCGAGCGGCTCCCCGTGTTTGTACACTTCATGATAGGACGAAACCGCCGGCTTGTCAAGGCGGGAATGTAAAATCTTCACCGCTTTGCTGCACGGGAACTTTACATGGCCGCGGTTTTGAACTTTACACGCGCTGTGTAAAACAGAAACGTGAGCTTGTAAGCGCCAAAATCTTGAATGTTACAGGAGGAAGAGATGAACCATTCCAAACGCATCGGGTCCCGCCTGCTGCCGCCCGCGCTTTTTCGCATTTACTGCTGTATTTTGGTTGCAATCGGGCCTCCGGCATGATACAGTTAAGATGCCGTGTTACAGCTGCTTTTACACAAGGGCGGCTGCAGATTTTACACGGTGGGAAGGAATACAGTTGTGCGGCCCTGCGCCGCGCATATGTAGGAGACTATATTAACATTAACAGGAGGAAGAAATGAAAACCAAAATGCACAATGGAAGCAGACTGCTGTCGCTGCTGCTGGCGGTAGTCCTTGTCTTCACGCTGACGGTTCCGGCGCTTGCGGCGGAAAAGCCGCAGGACATGAACCTGAGGATCGCCGTCATGTCCGACCTGCACTATCTCTCGCCGGATATGATCGCAGACACGGAGGACTTTGAGCATGCGTTCAACAGCGACCGCAAGCTGCTCAAGGAGAGTTCATCCGTCCTTCACGAGATGCTTGAGCGCGTCCGCGCGGACAAGCCCGACATCCTTCTCGTGTCCGGCGACCTGACCAAGGACGGCGAGCAGGAGTGCCACGCGGCGCTGGCAAAGCAGCTGCAGCAGCTGCAGCAGGATATTCCGGGGCTGAAGATCTATGTCATCAACGGCAACCATGACATCCGCAATTACAATGCCAAGAACTTCAACACCCCCGACGGTAAGGCCGTGCCCGCCACGCGCACGCACCCGGAGGACTTCAAGCGTATCTACGACTTTGTCTACTCCGACCCGACCGTCATCGCGACCTTCACCCCGGCCGCGGGCAATGAGGCCGGCAGCCTGTCCTATGTCGCCCGTCCGGTCGAGGGCCTGACCGTGATCGCCATGGATACCTGCCGCTACAGCTCGGACAACACCTCCAACGGTGACGATGAGCATGAGACGAGCGGCGCCATCAGCGCCGACCTGGAAAAGTGGGTCATCGAGCAGACTGCCGCCGCCAAGGCGCGCGGCGACCTTGTCATCGGTCTGGAGCACCACGGTCTGGTGCCGCACTTCGATGTCGAGCCCACCATCCTGCCCATGTACCTTGTCAACGGCTATGAGCGCATCGCGCAGGAGTATGCCGATGCCGGCATGAGCGCCGTCTTCACCGGTCATATGCACGCGGTCGACATCGCTGCCATGACCACGAAGGCCGGCAACACCTTCTATGACATCGAGACCGGCTCTGCGCTGACGTATCCGTGCCCGATCCGCTTTGTCGACCTGCGCCGCAGCACCGTCGGCGGTGAGACGAACACCTACATGAGCGTGAGCACCAAGACGCACATCGGCCCCATAAACTACACCGATCCCGCCACGGGCGTCGCGTATGTGATCGACGACCTGACCGAGTATGCCCGTGAGTTCGGCTTCTCGACCGCTATGCTCAAGACGGTCGCGGGCGACTTCGTCAAGTCCTTCTTCGGCAAGTACCTGCCGAACGACACCTGGCCGGTCACAAAGATCGTCGCGAACATCGACCAGATCATTGACGACGTGGCGGCCGTCCCGATCGCCGAGGGCAACAACCTGCTCGACTTCGCCAACTGGATCTATCGCTGCAACCTCGCCGGCGAGGATGACGGCAACTACCCCGCATGGGTGCAGTCCGGCATCGACCAGCTCAAGAGCGGCGCACTGCTCGATCAGGTGCTCGACATCGTTGCCAAGGACGCGTTCGGCCGCGGCAGCGTGCTGCTCACGAAGTTCCAGGGCCTGTTCACCAAGTACCTCAAGAGCCAGCTCAACGACCTGCTCGTGAAGATCGTCGTCTCCATGAGCGTGGACAACAACTGCCCCGACGACAACGACAAGACCATTCTGCTCGAGGGCAGCAATGCGCAGGTGCGCCTCCTGCCCGTCACCGGCAGCAGCGCTGCGACCACGCAGGCGTATGTGCAGGGTGACACTGCCACGGTGTTCCTGACCAGCCGTCAGCTCCGTGCGGCGACCGGTGCGCAGTCCGGCGTGGCCGTGACGGTCGATGCTACCGACCCCGCCGTGGGTACGGTCGTTCTGGCCGGCCGCTCGATCGCCAATGCGTGCGACGCGGGTGCTGCAGCGCTGCAGGTGAAGTTCCGGTCCGGAACGGTCACGCTCGATGCGCGTGCGCTCGCGGCGCTTGACCTGCACAAGGATGTCGCCGTCTCGCTTGCAAGCGGCGCTTCTCTCAACGCCGCGCAGCAGCGTGCCCTCGGCTCGCAGGCCGCTACGGCGACGCTTGCCAATGCTTCCGTTCTGGTTGACGGTGCGGCGGCGAGCTGTCCTGCCGGCAGTGTGCGCGCCGCAGTGGCCGTGAACGCGGCGGACGATCTGACCGCGTGGAGCCTCGCGGACGACGGCAGCATCTCCGCCGTCGGCGGCGCTTACGACGCCGGACAGCAGACCTACGCCTTCGACGTGGTCAACGGCGTGACGGCCATCGCGCGCTTCCCGTTCACGGACGTGGTCGCCGGCACGTGGTACTACGGCGCGGCGGCGTATGCCTACAACAACGGCCTCTTCGCCGGCATGACGCCGACGACCTTCGCACCGAATGCCACCATGACGCGCGCCATGCTCGTGTCCGTGCTGTGGCGCCTCGCGGGTGCGCCCGCGCCGAAGGCACCCAACACGTTCGTGGATGTGCCGGACGGCGCATGGTATACCGACGCGGTCACCTGGGCTGCGGAAAACGGAGTGGTCTCCGGCATCGGCGGCAGCCGCTTTGATCCCAGCGGCTTCGTCACGCGCGAGCAGACGGCCGAGATCCTCTATAACTACGCGCACAGCAAGGGCTATGACGTCAGTGCGCGCGCCGACCTCACGGCGTTCCCGGATGCCGCCAGCGTGTCCGGCTGGGCGGAGGAAGCGCTCTCCTGGGCGAATGCCGCCGGCCTCATCAACGGCACCGTGCGCGACGGACAGACGATCCTCGACCCGCAGGGCAGTGCCTCGCGCGCACAGGTCGCCATGATCCTCATGAACTACGTCGAGCACGTGGTCAACGCATAAATCCTCTTTTCAAAGCAATCTCCTCTGCGCGGGCGGCGGCAGCCGCCCGCGCTTTTTCATCGTCTTTGCATATCTGATGAAGGATGCGATGCAAAAAAAGTGCGGATTTGTATAAATTTGCAGTTGACATTTCGCCGCGAAGTTTTTATACTCAAGCCATCGAGATCATTTTTACAAGATCGGAGCTATGAATATGAACCGCAGCTTCTATTTTGCATACGCTTATTACTTTACTATGCTGCAATAGTAAGGCTGATTTGTGATGCAAAAAAGAGCTCGGATATCGGGTTTGTTTCATGCGGCACAGGTTGAGCCTGTGCCGCATTTTCTTTTTGATATCCAAGAAATCTGCAACATTGTATCGGAGGTAATCATCATGATCGTCGTACTCAAACATGGCGTGGAAGCGGCAAAGCGCACGCAGCTCATCGACTGGCTCAAGGCTCAGCGGCTGGTCATCCACATTTCCGAGGGCGAATATCAGACCGTGCTCGGTCTCGTCGGCGACACGACCAACGTGGACATGGACCTGATCGCGAGTCTCGGCATCGTCGACAGCGTCAAGCGCGTGAGCGAGCCCTTCAAGTGCTGCAACCGCAAGTTCCACCCGGAGGACACCGTCGTCGAGGTCGGCGACGTGAAGATCGGCGGCGGCAACTTTGTCATGATCGCGGGGCCGTGCTCCGTGGAGTCTGAGGAGCAGATCGTCGCGGTCGCGCAGGCGGTCAAGGCCTCCGGCGCGAACATCCTGCGCGGCGGCGCGTTCAAGCCCCGCACCTCGCCCTATGATTTTCAGGGGCTCAAGGCCACCGGCATCGAGCTGCTCAAAACGGCGCGCGCGGCCACCGGCCTGCCGATCGTGACCGAGATCATGGGCGTGGAGCATCTGCCGCTGTTCGAGGATGTGGATATCATTCAGGTCGGCGCGCGCAATATGCAGAACTTCGACCTCCTGCGTGAGCTTGGCAAGCTGCGCAAGCCCATCCTGCTCAAGCGCGGCCTGGCCAGCACGCTCAAGGAGCTGCTCATGAGCGCCGAGTACATCATGGCCGGCGGCAACGAGCAGGTCATCCTCTGCGAGCGCGGCATCCGCACGTTTGACGACTACACGCGCAATACGCTCGACCTCGCGGCCGTGCCCATGCTCAAGGAACTGACGCACCTGCCGGTCATCGTCGACCCGAGCCACGCGACCGGCATTGCCCGCCTTGTCGAGCCGATGGCGCTCGCCGCGACCGCCTGCGGCGCGGACGGCCTCATCATCGAGGTGCACAACGACCCCATGCACGCCCTGTGCGACGGGGCGCAGTCCCTGCGTCCGGAGGTCTACGACGACCTTGCGCATAAGGTGCGCAGCATCCGTGAGGTGCTTGCAAAATGACGGTCGGGATCGTTGGCCTTGGGCTGATCGGCGGCTCCTTTGCCAAGGCCTATCATGCAGCCGGCGCGACCGTGCTCGCGTATAACCGCAGCCGCAGCGTGCTCGATTTTGCCATGATGAGCGGCGCGGTCGACGGCGAGCTCACGCAGGACAATGTCTCCGCGTGCGACCTCGTGCTCATCGCGCTCTACCCGGAGGCGACTGTTGACTGGTTCCGCCGCATGGCGGCGCACATCGGCCCGCATCCCGTGGTGGTCGACTGCGGCGGCACGAAGCGCACCATCTGTGCCGCGTGCTTTCCGATCGCGCAGGCGCACGGCGTCACGTTTCTCGGCGGCCACCCGATGGCCGGAACGCAGTTTTCCGGCTTCAAGAACGCGAAGGCGGATCTGTTTCACGGCGCGCCAATGGTCATCGTGCCGCCGGACTTTGACGATGTGCTGCTCTTTGACCGCGTCAAGCAGCTGCTCAAGCCTGCGGGCTTTGCGCGCTTCTCGTTCACGACGGCGCAGGCGCACGATGAGATGATCGCCTTCACGTCCCAGATGGCGCACGTGGTCTCGAACGCCTACATCAAGAGCCCCACGGCCGCGCAGCACAAGGGCTTTTCCGCCGGGAGCTACAAGGACATGACCCGCGTCGCGTGGCTGAGCCCGGAGATGTGGGCGGAGCTCTTTCTGGAAAACAGGGATAACCTCCTGCGGGAACTGGATATCTTCACGGCGAATCTGAATGCGTACCGCGACGCGATGCAGCGCGGCGATCTGACCGCACTCACGCGCCTGCTCGACGAGGGCCGCCGGCGCAAGGAGGAGGTGGACGGCCGATGACGACCATCCACGTGACCGCCTCGCGCGAATATGACGTGCTGGTGCAGCCGGGACTGCTCGACGATGCCGGGGCGCAGATCGCGCGCACGCTCGGCACCGGCCGCACAGCGGCCATCGTCTCGGGGGAGACCGTGGCGGGGCTGTATGCCGCGCGGCTGGAGGCATCGCTCACGCGCGCGGGCTTTCGGGGCGTGACGTTTACCTATCCCGGCGGCGAGCACTGCAAGACGCTCGCCACCTACGCCGCGCTGCTGGACTTTCTGGCCGCGCACCGCCTGAGCCGCAGCGACTTGATCGTCGCGCTCGGCGGCGGCGTGACCGGCGACCTCGCGGGCTTTGCCGCCGCGACGTATCAGCGCGGCATCCCGTTCGTGCAGGTGCCGACGACGCTGCTGGCCGCGGTGGACTCCTCCGTCGGCGGCAAGACGGCCGTAAATCTGGACAGCGGAAAAAATCAGGTCGGCTGCTTCTACCAGCCGAGCCTTGTGCTCTGCGACCCGGACACGCTGCACACCCTCCCGCCGGAGGAATACCGCAACGGCTGCGCCGAGGTCATCAAGTACGCCGTGCTGCGCAGTGCGCCGTTCTTTTCTGAGCTGCGTGCGGCCCCGGTCAGTGCGCAGGTGGGGCACGTCATCTCGACCTGTGTCGGCATGAAGCGCGATCTGGTCGCGGCGGACGAATTTGACCGCGGCAGCCGCCAGCTGCTGAACCTCGGCCACACGTTCGGTCACGCGGTCGAGGCGTGCAGCGGCTACACCGTGCCGCACGGCTGCGGCGTGTCCATCGGCATGGCCATCATCGCGCGCGCCGCCGCCAGACGCGGCATCTGCACGGACGGTACCTGCGCGCAGATCATCGCGCTCCTGCGGCAGTACGGTCTGCCGACGGAGACGGACTTTTGCCGCGATGCGCTCGCGGATGCCGCGCGTGCGGATAAGAAGATCGCAGACGGCAAGCTGCACCTCATTGTGCCGGAGCGCATCGGCTACTGCCGCATCGAGACGGTCCCGGCGGCGGACATCCCCGCATGGCTCGCGGACGGAGGCATCGTATGAATCAGACCGTTTCACCCGGGGCGCGCACAGGCAGCGTGCGCATCCCGGCTTCCAAATCGCAGGCGCACCGCCTGCTCATCTGCGCCGCGCTCGGCGCGCAGCCGGTGACGCTGCGGTGTGACGGCATCTCGGCCGATATCGCCGCCACGGTGCGCTGCCTGCGCGCCCTCGGCGCGGACATCACGGACGACGGCGCGGGCACGCTGCACATCGTCCCCATTGCCGGGGAAATGCCGGAGCACGCCGATCTCTTTTGCGGCGAGAGTGGCTCGACGCTGCGCTTTCTGCTGCCGGTCGCGGGGGCGCTCGGCGCGGACGTGACCTTTCATATGCAGGGGCGGCTGCCGCAGCGCCCGCTGGCCCCACTCGACGCGGTGCTTGCGGCGCACGGCATGACCCTCCGGCGCGACGGTGCGCTGCTGCACGCCGGCGGGCAGCTTTGTCCCGGTACTTACGAACTGCCGGGCGACGTGTCCTCGCAGTACATCTCCGGCCTGCTCATGGCGCTGCCGCGCCTGGCGGGGGAGAGCACGCTCACCGTGACGGGCGGGCTCGAATCCGCGGGCTACATCGCCATGACGGAGGATGCGCTGCGCCTGTCCGGCATCCGCCTGAAAAAAGACGCGCGGACGTATACCGTCCCCGGCGGGCAGACGGCGCAGCTCCCGGCACAGTGCCGTGTGGAGGGCGATTGGTCAAACGCCGCGTTTTTCCTGTGCATGGGTGCGCTCTCACCCGCGGGCATCACGGTCACGGGGTTGGCTGCAGCGTCGTCTCAGGGGGACCGTGCGGTGCTGGAGGTTTTGCGCCGCTTCGGCGCGGATGTGCACGCGCAGCCGGATGCCGTCACCGTCCGGCGCGGCGCGCTGCACGGCATTACGATCGATGCCGCGCCCATTCCGGACCTCATCCCGGTGCTGAGCGTTGTCGCCGCGCTTGCCGGCGGCGAGACGCAGATCGTCAACGCCGCCCGCCTGCGGCTCAAGGAATCCGACCGCCTCGAGAGCACGGCCGCCATGCTGCGCGCACTCGGCGCGCAGGTGACGGTGCGCGCAGACGGCCTGACCGTGTGCGGACGTCCGGCGCTCACCGGCGGCACGGTCGACCCGCAGCATGACCACCGCATCGCCATGGCGGCGGCCGCCGCAGCCTGCGGCTGCACGGCGCCCGTCACGGTGCAAGACCGTGCCTGTACCGACAAATCCTATCCCCGCTTCTGGGCGGATCTGGCCGCATTGACCGCCGCCCCCGCAGCGGAAGCCACGAAATCAAACGGAGGAGCATGACCATGGAACTTAGTGACTATCGCTGCCAGATCGACGATATTGACAGCCAGCTGCTTGCGCTGTTTTACCGGCGCATGGACGTCGCGGCGCAGATCGGCGGCTACAAGAAGGCGCACAACCTGCCGGCACTCGACGCCGGACGCGAGCGCGCGAAGCTGCAGCAGATCGCCGACAGCGCGCCGGAGGCACTGCGTGATTACACGGTGTCGCTCTATTCGCTCATTTTCGAGCTCAGCCGCAGCTGCCAGAATCGGCTGCTCGGCATCACGAGTCCGCTGACGGCCGAGATCGAGCACGCCATCGCGCACACGCCGCCGCTGTTTCCGGAGCACCCCGCTGTCGCCTGTCAGGGCGTGGAGGGCGCGTACTCGCAGCTCGCGTGCGACCGGCTGTTCACACTGCCGAACGTGTTTTACTGTGCGACGTTTGATGCGGTGTTCTCCGCCATTGAGAAGGGCCTGTGCCGCTACGGTGTCATCCCGGTGGAAAACAGCACGGCGGGCTCGGTCAACGCGGTGTACGATCTCATGATGCGCCACAACTTCCGCATCGTGCGCAGCGTGCGCCTGAAGATCGACCACTGCCTGCTGGCGAGACCCGGCGCACAGCTGTCGGATATCAAGGAGATCTACTCCCACGAGCAGGCCATCAGCCAGTGCAGCCGCTTTTTGCAGGGGCTGCCGGGCGTGACGGTCGTGCGCTGCGAGAACACCGCCGCGGCCGCAAAGCGCGTGGCAGAGTCCGGGTGCACGGACGTCGCGGCGCTCGCCTCGCGCGCCTGCATCGGGCTCTATGGGCTGGAGAGCCTCGCCGCCTCCGTGCAGGATCAGGGCAACAACTACACGCGCTTTGTCTGCATCGCCAAGGACCTCGAGATCTATCCCGGCGCCGACCGCACGAGCCTGATGATGGTGCTGCCGCACAAGCCGGGTTCGCTCTACAAGGTGCTCTCGCGGTTTTATGCGCTCGGCATCAACCTCAACAAGCTTGAGAGCCGCCCGCTGCCGGAGCGCGACTTTGAGTTCATGTTCTATTTCGATCTCGAGACCTCGGTCTATTCGCCGCAGTTTCGCCAGCTCATGGGTGAGCTGCCGGGTCTGTGCGAGACGTTTTCCTATCTCGGCAGCTATCAGGAGGTGGTATGATGCGGTGCGGACTTCTGGGCGAAAAGCTCGGCCACAGCTATTCTCCGGCCATCCACGCGGAGCTTGCGGACTATGCCTATAAGCTCTATGAGGTCGCGCCGGACGCGCTTGCGGCGTTTTTGACCGGCGGCGATTTTGACGCGCTCAACGTGACCATCCCGTATAAGAAGGCGGTCATCCCGTATTGTGCCGCGCTCTCGCCGATCGCGCAAAAGCTCGGCAGTGTGAACGTGCTCGTCCGCCGGCCGGATGGCACGCTCTACGGCGACAATGCCGACGCCTTCGGCTTTGAATACCTCGTGCGTCACAGCGGCGTGGACATTGCCGGGAAGAAGGCGCTCGTGCTCGGAAACGGCGGCGCGTCCGCGACCGTTCAGGCCGTGCTCGCGCAGCTTGGCGCGCGCGTGACGGTCATCTCCCGCAGCGGCGAGGACAACTACACGAATCTCGGGCGTCACGCCGATGCGCAGGTGATCGTCAACACCACACCCGTCGGTATGTATCCGAACACCGGCAAGGCCGCCGTCGACCTGCGGCAGTTCCCGCAGTGCGCGCTCGTGCTCGACGTGGTGTATAACCCCGCGCGCACGGCGCTGCTGCTGCAGGCGGAGGCGCTCGGCATTCCGTGTGCGGGCGGACTGTATATGCTCGTGGCGCAGGCAAAGCGCAGCTGCGAGGTGTTCACCGGCACGACTATTGATGACGGCGAGATCCTGCGCATCTACCGCCGCATGCGGCAGGAGATGGAGAACATCGTCCTCATCGGCATGCCCGGCAGCGGCAAGAGCACGATCGCGGCGCTGCTCGCCGAGCGGCTGCACCGGCCGCTGCTCGACAGCGATGCGCAGGTCGTCGAGACGGCGGGGCGTCCCATCCCGGATATTTTCGCCGCCGACGGCGAGGACGCCTTCCGCACGCTGGAGACGGCCGCGCTCGCCGAGCTCGGCAAGCGCTCGGGCGCGATCCTTGCAACGGGCGGCGGCAGTGTCTGCCGCGCGGAAAACTACCCGCTCCTGCACCAGAACGGCACAATCTTCTGGCTGCGGCGCGACCTTGCGCTGCTGTCGAAGGACGGGCGCCCCATCTCCCAGCGCAGCGACCTCGCCGAGCTCTATGCGCAGCGTGAGCCGCTGTACGCCCGCTTTGCCGACGCCGTCATCGACAACAACGGCACACCGGAGCAGACGGTGCAGCAGATCCTGGAGGTGCTGGCATGAAATTTCTCGTCATCAACGGGCCGAACCTGAACCTGCTCGGCCTGCGTGAGCCCGCCATCTACGGCAGCCGCGACTTTGCCGCGCTGCAGGATTTCATCCGCGCGGCGGCGCGCGAAGCGGGCGTGGAGGTCGAGCTGTTCCAGTCCAACCATGAGGGCGCGATCGTCGATGCGATCCAGGCGGCCTACGGCACGGCGGACGGCATCGTCATCAACCCCGCGGCTTATACGCACACGAGCGTCGCCATTCTCGATGCGCTCAAGGCCGTGGCGCTTCCGGCGGTGGAGGTGCACCTGTCGGACGTTAGCACACGCGAGCCCTTCCGCCAGCTCTCCTACGCCGGCATGGCGTGCGTGAAAACGTACATGGGGCTCGGCTTTGAGGGCTACCGGCAGGCAATCTTGTACCTGAAACAGTATCTGGAGGAGGCAAACGCATGATCTCGAAACAAATGCTCGACTGGGGCGCAAACGGCAATTCCATCCGCGAGATCGCTGCCTACGGCGAGCGCCGCGCGGCCGAGATCGGCGCGGAAAATGTCTATAACTTTTCCATCGGCAGCCCGAGCATCGACCCGCCGGACTGTGTGCACGCGGCCATCGAGCGCCTGCTGCATACCGTGCCGCCCACGCAGCTGCACGCCTATGCGCCCGCACCGGGCATGGCATCGGTGCGTGAAAAGGTCGCGGCCTACCTCACACAGACGTTCGGCGAGACGTACCGCGCGCAGGATATCTACATGACCGACGGCGCGTCGAGCGCGCTGGCCATCCTCACGCGCGCGCTCCTCTGCCCGGGGGACGAGGCCATCGTGCTCGCACCGTATTTCCCGGAGTACGCCGTCTATGCCGAGGCGGCGGGCGGCAGTGTGCGCGTCGTGCCGTGCAAGGCGGATACGTTCGCGCTCGATCTTGAGGCGCTCTCCGCTGCCGTGACGGAAAAGACTGCGCTGCTCATCCTCAACTCCCCGAATAACCCATCCGGCGTCGTCATCTCGCGCCCGGAGCTTGCGGCGCTGAGCGCCATGCTGCGCGAAAAGCAGGCGCGCTACGGTCACCCGATCTACATCATCGCCGACGAGCCGTACCGCGAGCTGGTCTACGGCGGGGTGGAGGTGCCGTTTCTGCCTGCAATTTACCCGAACGCGATCTACTGCTATTCCTACAGCAAGACGCTGTCCCTGCCCGGTGAGCGTGTGGGCTTTCTCGCCCTGCACCCGGCCATGGACGACTACGACGCCGTGCACGCCGCCGTGCTCGGCGCGGGGCGCGCATTGGGGTACATCTGCGTGTCGTCGCTGTTCCAGCTTGCCGTGGCGGAGTGCCTCGGAAAGACGGCCGACATCGCGGCCTATGCCGAAAACCGTGAGCTGATCTATGGCGCGCTCACGGCCATGGGCTATCGCTGCGCGCGGCCGGACGGCGCGTTTTACCTCTTCCTCAAGTCGCCCGAGCCGGATTCGCGCGCGTTTTGCCGCCGCGCGATGGACTATGACATCCTGCTCGTGCCAGGCGATGATTTTGGCTGCCCGGGCTATGCACGCCTTGCCTACTGCGTGGCGCGCTCACAGATCGAGCGCTCGCTCCCGGCGTTCCGGAAGCTGGCTGAGAGCTACGGGCTCTGCAAGTGATCTCCGCAGACAGAAAGCGGCGCCCCCGGGGTTCGGGGGCGCCGCTTTTGCGTGGATGGAGTCAGGCGTACATGGCGTTTGCGGCCATGTAGTCATAGATGACCTTGCCGTGGTGCTGCTCCTGCGCCTGGATGTCGTTGAGTACGCTGCGTGCGTCTGCGTCACGAAATTCGAACACGCACGTGTCGTACAGGTGCGAGGCGTGCTTTTCCATCGTGAGCACGTCCGAGCAGAGGTAGCAGTCGTTTTGCTTTTGCGGTGAGTCTGCGCTGCTGTACGCGGCTGTGAACGTGCCCGGCACGGTCGCGGAGTCCGCGGGCTTGCAGACCGTGCCCTGCATCATCTGCGCGATCGCGTCGAGATGCTGCTGCTCGACCTGGGCGAGCTGTTCAAACAGGTTTTTGAGCTGCGGGTCGTTGGCGCTGGCGGCGTGGCGGCGGTATTTGTCCACGCACAGCTGCTCCTGATCCTTGAGATCCTTGAGCAGGCCGGCTTCTTTTTGCGTTGGTTGCATTCCGATCACCTCACAGGCAGTATGCCCGAGCGTGCGTGTGCGCATACACCGGCGGGAAAAATACAGTGGCGTGCGCGTGAAAAATCGGGTATAATGAGCTGACCTTATCGAAAAGAGAGATGCAGCTATGGCAAAGATCTATGACATCACGGACTTCTCCGCGCCGGAGCTGGACGTGTACGCCCGCCTGACGGAAAACCAGCTCGTCAACCGCGCCAACCCGGCAAACGCCCTCTTCATCGCCGAGAGCCCGCTCGTGATCGGCCGCGCACTCGATGCGGGATGCGAGCCGGTGTCGTTTTTGATGGAGCGCCGCCACATAGAAGGGAAGGCGTCTGATATCCTCGCGCGCTGCCCGGACGATATCCCGGTCTACGCGGCCGAGCTCGAGGTGCTCACGCAGCTGACGGGCTTTCACCTCACGCGCGGTATGCTCTGCGCCATGCGCCGCCCGGCGCTGCCGGAGGTCGCCGCTCTGTGTGCGAACGCCGCGCGCGTGGCTGTGCTGGAAAATGTGATGAACCCGACGAACATCGGCGCGATCTTCCGCTCGGCGGCGGCGCTCGGTGTCGACGCCGTGCTGCTCACGTCGGCGGGCAGCGATCCGCTCTACCGCCGCGCCGTGCGCGTGAGCATGGGCACGGTCTTTCAGGTGCCGTGGACGTATCTGCCCGCGGACAGCGACTGGCAGGAGACGCTGCACGCGCTCGGCTTTCGCACGGCGGCCATGGCGCTGCGTGACGATTCGCTGCGCATTGACGATGCGCGCCTGCGTACCTTGCCGCGCCTTGCCATCGTGCTCGGCACGGAGGGCGACGGGCTGGCCGGCAGCACGATCGCCGCGTGCGATTACACCGTGCGCATCCCCATGACGCACGGGGTCGACTCGCTCAATGTCGCCGCGGCGAGCGCCGTCGCGTTTTATCAGCTTGCGCTGCTGCGCGGCTGAGACTGTCAAAAAGTATTCCTTTTTGACAAAGAGGCTGAAGTCTGCTGCGCGCATAATTTGTGCGTCCACGGCGCACAAATTCCACACTTGCAGCCTGAGAAGTATTTTCTCCGACGCACATGTCGCCGAAGAAAATGATCTCACTTTCTTTCGCCGCTCCGGCGGCGAAACTCTACGAGGTTTTGGATAAACTGAACTCCGGCTTCCGTTCTGGAAGCCGGAGTTTTTTGTTATTCTCAGACGTCGAAGCGGTCGTAGCTTCCGGCGCAGTCGAGGCAGAGCGTCTGCCCGTCGACCAGACGGATCCAGTTGGCGCCGGTCGTCTCGCCGCAGCACGCGCAGCGGTAGGAGTCGAAGAGCTTCGCCTTCTCCGGCAGTGCGATGGTCGCGGGCTTGACATCGAACAGGTCAGCCGGCTCCTGCGCCTGGAAGTAGTCGAACGACTCCTTGCGCGTCATCCCCTCCGGACGGTCGCGCAGCACCAGCCGCACGGACTTGCCCGTGGTGCGGTTGTAGAACGAAAACGCCTGCTTGCCGCGCATATGAAACAGCAGGTTGCCCTTTCCGACGCTGCAGCCGAGCAGCGCCTGAATGGCGTCGACGCCGCAGGCGTCATTTTCCGCGATGCACACAAGCTGCTCATCGCCGGAGAAGTCCAGCTCCAGCAGCTCGGCTGCGTAGCACGCGGCCTTGTAGCCGATCGTCAGACCGCCGCAGGCGTGGCCGTGAAAGGCAACGCATTTTTCCCAATTGGTCATGATAGTTTCTCCTTTTCTTCATCTTCAATGAGTACGAGCGACTGACCCTGCACCTGCACGATGCTGCCCTTGACACCGTAGACATCGCGCAGCGCGTCGGCATCGAAGATCTCCGCGCCGCCGTAGCGGTACACCTCGCCCTCGCGCAGCAGCAGAAAGCGGTCGCAAAAGCGCAGGGCAAGGTTCAGGTCGTGGATGACGATCATCGCCGTCAGATTCTGCTCACGGCAGAGGTCGCGCGTGATCTGCAGCACCTGATACTGGTTGCGGATGTCGAGGCTGCTGGTCGGCTCGTCAAGCAGCAGGAGCGTCGGCTCCTGCGCCAGTGCGCGGGCGAGCATGACCTTCTGCCGTTCGCCACCGGAGAGCTGGTTGAGAAACCGGCCGCGCATATCCTCCAGATTCAGATAGCGCATCGCATCGTGCACCACGTCGTGGTCGTGCTCCGTCACGCCCCAGGTCATGTAGGGACGGCGGCCGAGCATGACCATGTCGTGCACGGTCATCTGCGTGTCGGGCACGTGCTGCGCGACGAAGGCCACGCGCTTTGCGATCTCCCGGTGCGGGAGTGCGAGCAGATCCTCGCCGTCGACGCGGCAGCTGCCGCTGTCGGCTGTGAGGATGCGGTTGATGCACTTGAGCAGCGTGCTCTTGCCGACGCCGTTGTTGCCGAGCACGGCCAGAAAGTGACCGCTGTCAAGCTCAAAGCTCACGTCGCGCAGGATCGGGCGTCCGCCCTTGTAGTGATAGCAGAGGTGGTCGACCTGGATCATGCCTGACGCCTCCCCTTGAACAGCAGATACAAAAACAGCGGGCCGCCGAGGAACGCCGTCAGCGCGCCGATCGGCAGAATGACGGGCATGATGACCACGCGCGCGACCAGATCACTCAGCAGCAGCAGCGCCGCGCCTGCGAGCACCGAGCCGGGGATGAGGTAGATGTAGTTGTTGCCGACGACCATGCGCACGATGTGCGGCGCGACCAGACCGATGAAGTTGATGAGGCCGACGTTCGACACAATGATCGAGCAGACAAGGCACGTGAGCACAACGTTTGTCAGCGTCAGCCGCTGGACGTTGATGCCGAGACTCAGCGCCGTCTCCTCGCCGGAGAGCAGGGCGTTGTAGTCCCAGCGGTGCAGATAGCAGTAGACGATCAGCAGCAGCACAGCCAGCGCCATGCCGCGCAGGGACTGCCAGCTCGTGCTGCCGAGGTCGCCGAAGGTCCAGAACACGAGCGACGAGAGCGCGACCTCATCGGCGAAGTATTGCAGCAGCGTGGTCGCACCGGTCAGCATGGAGCTGATGGCGACGCCCGCGAGCACGATGCCCTCCGAGGAGACCTGCTTGAACCGGCTCAGGCCGAGAATGACGGCGGCAACGAGCAGCGATCCCAGAAACGAGCACAGCGGGATGGCCCAGCTGCCCGTGTGCGTCAGACCGAGGCCGATGATGGCGACGGCTGCGCCGAACGTCGCACCCTGCGACACGCCGAGCGTGGAGGCCGAGGCGAGGGGGTTTCGCAGCACGGCCTGCAGAATGCAGCCCGCGAGCCCGAGCCCCGCGCCGGAGACCATGGCGGTGCAGATGCGCGGCAGGCGGTTGTTGCGGATGACGAGGTTGATCTTATTGTCCGCCGCGCGGCCGAAAATGCCCCGGATGAGCTCGGCAGCGGGCGTGTTGTATGACCCGGCGCGCAGCGACAAAAAGAACGCCAGCGCCAGCACCGCTGCCAGAAGGATCAGAAAGCGGATGCTTCTGGCGCGGATGCGGGTGTAATCGGAAATTTGCGGCTTACTCGCCGATGGTGATGGCACGGAATGCATACCCGGCCTCCTTCAGATCGGGATAGGGGTTCGAGCCGAGCAGTTCCGTGAAGATCTCGCCGGCCTTGACCTCGGGGTCAACGTCTGCAAACTGCTCCGGATACAGCATGCAGGCGGCATAGTAGGCATCGGCCAGCGCCGTCTCAAGGTTGGAGGCGCAGGAGCGGAACGAGATCTGCGAGTAGACCTTGCCGCCGCGCACGGCGCTCAGGCTCTTGTAGAAATCGGGGTGCGCCTGATAGTCCTCGTTGATGAGGTCCATGCCGTTGAAATCGAGGAAGATGACGTCCGGATCCCAGGCAAGCACCTGCTCGGTGTCAATGTTGAACGCGCCGGTCTGACCGGTCGTGTCGGCAAGGTTCCTGGCGTGGATGAGCGCGAACGGGCCGTAGCCGGCCTCCGTGCCCTCAAAGCCGTGTTGTCCCTTGAAGGACACACCGCCGACGTAGACGGACGGCTTCTGATCGTCTGCGATCTTGGCCGTGCGCGTGTCGAGGTCGGTCTGGATGCCCTTGAGGTACTTGGTCAGCTCCTGTGCGCGTGTCTCCAGACCGTAGAGCTCGCCGAGCAGGCGGATGGTCTCGTAGGCCTTGTCGTCGAGCGTGGTGTCGCTGCCGGGCACGACAAAGACCGGGATGCCGGTCTTCGCGCTCAGCTCGTCCGCGTCGCACGAGGCGTAGGCGCTCATGACGATGACCTGCGGCGCGACGTCGATGATCTGCTCCACGTACGGCTCACCGTTCGTGCCGGTGACGGGCAGATCCTTGAACTTGTCGAAGTTCACATAGTTATACAGGCGGCTCATGCCGGCCTTGGTCTCATAATCCTCCACGCCGACGGCACGGTCGGCCGCGCCAACATAGCAGCTGTAGCGCAGCGCGCCGACGCCGACGCACACGACGCGCTCCACCTGCTTGGGGACTTCCACGGTGCGGTTTTTGCCGTCGGTGAGCGTGCGCACGTCGCCGGAGGCGTCGTTGTTCGTCTTTGTGCCGCAGGCCGCGCAGGCCAGCACCATCAGCGCTGCAAGAAGCAGGCAGATCCATCTTCGGTTTCGCATAGTGTATGTATCCTCTCTTCCTGTGTTTCTCCGTTTCGGAGCATTGTCATTAGTATAACGGAAAGCGGCCGAAACCGTAACCCCCCGTAGGGGATGAAAATATGCGCAGATTTTTCACGGGATTTTTGCTGACAGCCGCGCGGAAAACGTCTGTTTATCAACGCGAGATACGAAATCGGGTGAAAAACGCGCTGCAAACTGCGGCATTTTACAATTTTACACGCATTTTACATAAGCGCTCTTTTCGTTTTTACATCCTCTGCGTATCCTGTGAAGCGTAGGGAACAAAAAACAAAAACCAAAATTGAAGTTCGAAAGGAGCACTTCATCTTGAAAAAGATCATCACTGTTTTGTGTGCTGCCGTCATGGCACTCTCGCTGTTCGCGGGCTGCGGCCAGAAGGCAAACGACAACGGCACGACCGCCGCGGGCGGCACGGTTGCGACCGACGGTTCCACCTCGATGGAAAAGGTCATCGGCGCGCTCGGCGAATCCTTCATGGAAGCCAATAAGGGCACGACCTTCACCTACAACCCGACCGGCTCCGGCTCCGGCATCCAGGCCGTCTCCGAAGGCCGCTGCGACATCGGTCTGTCGAGCCGCGCACTCAAGGACGACGAGAAGGCCTCCGGCCTGAAGGAGACCATCGTTGCGCTCGACGGCATCGCCATCATCGTCAATCCCCAGAACCCGGTCAAGGATCTGAGCCTGGAGCAGATCGCCAAGATCTACACCGGTGAGATCACCAACTGGAAGGATGTCGGCGGCGAGGATGCCGAGATCGTCCTCATCGGCCGCGAGGCCGGCAGCGGCACGCGCGACGGCTTCGAGTCCATCACCAAGACCAAGGACGCCTGCCAGTACCGTCAGGAGCTGACCTCCACGGGCGATGTGATCACCACCGTGTCCCAGAACCCGAACGCGATCGGCTATGCCTCCCTGGCTGCCATCAAGGACAGCGTCAAGGCCCTGACCGTCAACGGTGTGGCTCCGACGGAAGCGACCGTCAAGGACGGCACCTATCTCGTGCAGCGTCCGTTCGTCCTTGTGACGAAGGAAGGCGCTGCCCTGAGCGAGACCGCGCAGAAGTTCTTCGACTTCGCGACCTCTGCGGACGCCGCGTCCATCATCTCCGCGGCGGGCGCAGTCCCGGTGGCCTGAGCCACAGACAAGCGTACAGGCGGCTGGAGACCAGCCGCCTTTCGCATATACAGAGGTGCTGATATGAAAAAGAGATCTCAAGCTCTGGAGACGGTCGTGCACGGCGTGTTTTTGCTCCTTGGCCTCATCACCGTCGGGTGCGTGCTGCTCATCAGCGTGTACCTGATCGTCTCCGGCATCCCCGCCATCCGGCAGATCGGGCTCATCCCGTTCCTGTTCGGCAAGACGTGGGCGTCCACGGCGGCGGAGCCGTCCTACGGTATCCTGCCGTTCATTCTCACAAGTGTATACGGCACCGCGGGCGCGATCGTGCTCGGCGTGCCGATCGGCTTTCTGACGGCGGTGTATCTGGCGAAGGTCGCCCCGCCGCGCATCCGCAGTGTCATGTCCGCAGCCGTGAGCCTGCTTGCCGGCATTCCGTCGGTGGTCTACGGTCTCGTAGGCATGCTCGTGCTCGTGCCGGGCATCCGCAAGGTGTTTCATCTGGCCGACGGCGCGAGCCTGTTCGCCGCCATCGTCGTGCTGGCGATCATGATCCTGCCGTCGATCATCAAGGTGTCCGTCACGGCGCTCGAGGCCGTGCCGCCCGAGTATGAGGACGCGTCGCTCGCGCTCGGCGCGACGCCGGTCGAGACGTACTTCAAGGTCTCCGTTCCGGCAGCCAGGAGCGGCATCGCCGCCGCCGTCGTGCTCGGCGTCGGCCGCGCCATCGGCGAGGCCATGGCCGTCATGATGGTGTCCGGCAACGTACCGAATATGCCGGGCCTGTTTCAGAGCGTGCGCTTTCTGACCACCGCCGTCGCGAGCGAAATGTCCTATTCCGGCGGCCTGCAGCGGCAGGCACTGTTTTCCATCGCGCTGGTGCTGTTTTTGTTCATCATGCTCATCAACGCCACGCTCAACTTCTTCCTCAAGCGCAATAAGGAGGGCAAGGGATGAAAAAGAAAGCTATTTCCGGCGGCCGCAGAGCCTACATCCTCGCCATGCGCATCCTCATGGGCGCGGCGGCTGTGATCACGGCGGCGCTGGTGCTGTTTCTGATCGCCTATGTGCTCGTCAAGGGGCTGCCGAACGTGTCGTGGACGCTGCTGTCCACCGCACCGAGTTATCTGTCTGACCGCATCGGCATCCTGCCGGACCTGCTCAACACGCTCTACATCGTCATCGCAACGCTGCTGATCGTGCTGCCGCTCGGCGTGGGAGCTGCCATCTACCTGACGGAGTACGCGACGAACCGCCGCGTCATCGGCGTCATCGAATACGCGGCCGAGACGCTCTCCGGCATCCCGTCGATCATCTACGGCCTTGTGGGCATGTTGTTTTTCTGCCAGTTTCTGAACATGAAAACATCGCTGCTGGCCGGCGCGCTCACGCTCGTCATCATGAACCTTCCCACCATCCTGCGCACAACGCAGGAGAGTCTCAAAACGGTCCCCCAGAGCTACCGCGAGGGCGCGTTCGGGCTCGGCGCAGGCAAATGGCGCGTGGTGCGCACGGTGGTGCTTCCCGGCTGCATCGACGGCGTCATCACCGGCTGCATCCTGAGCGTCGGGCGCATTCTCGGCGAGTCTGCCGCGCTGCTGTTCACTGCCGGCTTTGCCCACGCGCTGCACGGCATTTTCGACGGGCTGTGCAGCCCCGGCGCAACGCTCACCGTCGCGCTCTATGTCTACGCCAAGGAACAGGGACAATTCGACGTGGCCTTTGCCATCGCCGCCATTTTGATGCTCCTTACGCTGCTCATCAACGGCGCGGCCATGCTCGTCGAGAGATACTTCAGGAGGAAAAGAAGCCTATGAGTGATATTATGACGGTTCGGGGTCTGAATCTCTGGTACGGAGAGCATCAGGCGCTGCACGATATCAGCATCGACATTCCCGAAAAAAGCATCACCGCGCTCATCGGTCCGTCGGGCTGCGGCAAGTCCACGTTTCTCAAAACGCTCAACCGCATGAACGACCTCATCCCCGGCGTGAAGATTACGGGCGATGTGCGCTACCGCGAGCAGGACATTTTTGCCCCCGGCACGGACGTCAACGAGCTGCGGCGCGAGATCGGCATGGTCTTTCAGAAGCCGAACCCGTTCCCGATGAGCATCTACGACAACATCGCCTACGGTCCGAGAACGCACGGCATCAAAAACCGCGCGAAGCTCGACGAGATCGTCGAAAAGTCGCTGCGCGGCGCGGCCATCTGGGACGAGGTGAAAGACCGCCTGCGCAAAAACGCGCTCGGTCTCTCCGGCGGCCAGCAGCAGAGACTGTGCATCGCCCGCGCACTTGCGGTCGAGCCCGAGGTGCTGCTCATGGACGAGCCCACGAGCGCGCTCGACCCGATCTCCACGTCGAAGATCGAGGAACTGGCCATGCAGCTCAAGGAGCAGTACACGATCGTCATCGTCACGCACAACATGCAGCAGGCGGTGCGTATCTCCGACCGCACGGCGTTTTTCCTGCTCGGTGAGCTCGTCGAGTGCGACGACACGGAGCGGCTCTTCTCGCAGCCGCAGGATAAGCGCACGGAGGATTACATCACAGGGAGGTTTGGCTGATGAGAAGCCGGTTTGATGAACAGCTCGCACTCCTGAATAAGGAGATGATCGAGATGGGCGCACTGTGCGAGGAAGTCATCGCGCTCGCGTCCAAGGCGCTCACGGAGGCGGATCCGGAGCTGGCGAAGAAAGTCGGGCCGCTCGACGCGGAGATCGACCAGAAGGAGCGCAACATCGAGTCGCTGTGCCTCAAGCTCCTGCTGCAGCAGCAGCCGGTCGCGCGTGACCTGCGCCAGATCTCGGCGGCGCTGAAGATGATCACGGACATGGAACGCATCGGCGATCAGGCCGAGGATATTGCGGAGATCGTCCAGTATCTCGCCGGACGTTCGGCGGAAAATGACGATCTGCTGCGCGAAATGGCGCGCTCGACCATCCATATGGTCACAGAAAGTGTTGACGCCTACGTTCAGCGTGATACAATGCTGGCAGAGACGGTCATCGCCGAGGACGACGTTGTGGACAACGCCTTCGACGAGGTCAAGCGCCGGCTGATCGATAAGATCACCGCCCATCCCGAGGACGGGGCGTATGCGCTCGATCTGCTCATGATCGCCAAATACTTTGAGCGCATCGGTGACCACGCGACGAACATCGCCGAGTGGGTGATCTTCTCGGTCACCGGGGTGCACAAGGAGGGGTAGGACATGATCTGGTGTGTTGAGGACGACGCCAGCATCCGCGACATTGAGGTCTATACGCTCACGTCCACGGGTTTTGAGGCCCGCGGCTTTGACGACGGCGTCTCGTTCTGGTCGGCGCTGCAGACGCAAAAGCCGGATCTGGTCGTGCTCGATGTCATGCTGCCCGGTGTGGACGGTATCGAGCTGCTGCAGCGTATGAAGGCGTCGGCGGAGCTGCGCACCATCCCGGTCGTCATGGCCACGGCCAAGGGTGCGGAGTATGACAAGATCCGCGGTCTTGACCTCGGCGCGGACTACTATCTCGTCAAGCCCTTCGGCGTGATGGAGCTGGTGTCCTGCGTCAAGGCGGTGCTGCGCCGCTGCCGGCCGGAAAAGGCTGCGCATCTGCTGCGCAGCGGCGGTCTCGTCGTCGACCTCGATGCACACACGGTCACGGTCGACGGCGCGCGCGTCGCGCTCACATATAAAGAATTTGAGCTCCTGCGCCTGTTCTTGTCCCATCCGGGCATGGCGTTCACGCGTGACCAGCTCTTTCAGGAGGTCTGGGGCATGGACTTCTGCGGCGAGACCCGCACGGTCGATATGCACATCCGGACGCTCCGGCAGAAGCTCGGCCCCTACGGACGGCGGATCGAGACGGTGCGCAATGTTGGCTACCGTATGGAGGCAACGACATGACCAAGAAAATCTTTCAATCCATCCTCCTCGTGGCCGGTGCCGTGCTGCTGGCAAGCCTGCTGATCATCATGGGCTTTCTCTACAGCTATTTCGGCGGCGTGGAAGAAAACCAGCTGCGCGACGAGCTGAGCCTCGCCTCGGCCGCCGTGGAAAGCAGCGGCACGGACTATCTCTCGCAGCTGACGGCCGGGCGCTACCGCCTGACGTGGATCGCGGCCGACGGCAGCGTTTTGTACGACACCAGGACCGATGCCGAGAGCCTTGAAAACCACGCCTCGCGCGCCGAGGTCAGTCAGGCGCTGAGCACCGGCACGGGCGAGAGCACGCGCTATTCCTCGACGCTTATGGAAAAGACCATGTACTATGCCCAGCGGCTCACGGACGGCACGGTGCTGCGCATCTCCATCAGCCGAGCGACGGTCGGCATGATCGCCGTCGGTATGCTCCAGCCGCTGCTGCTCGTGCTCATTGTGGCGCTCATCCTCTCGGGCATGCTGGCCAGGCGCCTGTCGCGGCGTATCGTCGATCCGCTCAACAGCCTCGATCTCGAGCACCCGCTCGATAACGACGCCTATGAGGAGCTCTCGCCGCTGCTCAAGCGCATCCACCACCAGCACGTCGAGATCCGGACACAGCTGCGCGAGCTGCGCGAAAAGACCGACGAATTCACGCAGATCACCGGCAGTATGCGCGAGGGACTCGTCCTGCTCGACGAGCACGGCGACATTCTGAGCATCAACGCCGCGGCGCAGGCGCTCTTCGGCGCGGACGGGCAGTGCACCGGTCAGGACTTTCTCACCGTCGAGCGCAGCCACGAGATCAGTGCCGCCATTCAGGCCGCCGCCGGCGACGGGCACAGCGAGGTGCGCGCCGAGCGCGCGGGGCGCATCTATCAGTTCGACATCAGCCGCATCGCGTCCGACGGGAAGCCGATCGGCACGGTCATCCTCGCCTTCGACATCACGGAGCAGGAATTTGCCGAGCGCAACCGCCGGGAGTTCACGGCGAATGTCTCGCACGAGCTCAAGACGCCGCTGCAGGGCATCATCGGCAGCGCCGAGCTGATTGAAAACGGCATGGTCAGGCCCGACGACCTGCCGCGCTTCGTCGGCCACATCCATACCGAGGCCGCCCGCCTCGTCACGCTCATTGACGACATCATCCGCCTGTCCCAGCTCGACGAGGGCGGCGAGCTGCCGACCGAGCCCGTCGACCTGCTCACAGTTTCGCAGGAGGCGGCACAGACGCTGCAGGACGCTGCGGCAGCGCGGCAGGTCACGGTCAGCGTGCAGGGGGAGCCCACTGTGATCCCCGGCGTGCGCCGCCTGCTCTATGAGATCGTCTACAATCTCTGCGACAACGCCATCAAGTATAACCGTGACGGCGGCCGTGTGGACATCACCGTTGCGCACGACGCCGACGGCAGCAGCGTCACCGTTGCCGACACCGGCATCGGCATCGCGCCGGAGCATCAGGCGCGTGTGTTCGAGCGCTTCTACCGCGTGGACAAGAGTCACTCGAAGGCGTCCGGCGGCACGGGGCTTGGGCTCTCAATCGTCAAGCACGCCATGCAGCTGCACCACGGGCGCATCGAGCTTGAGAGCACGCCGGGCACGGGCACGACCATCCGCGCCATCTTCCCGAAGGCGTGAGCAGCAAAACAATAAGACGAGATTTTCACGGATGAAAATCTCGTCTTTTTTATGGTTCTTCAATAGCAGGCGGCTTTTGACATTGAACGCGGCGGGGATAAAACAGCAAGGCTCTGCCGCTCAGAAAACAGCGTCGACAAGCCGTCTGGTGTAATCCGACTGCGGGTGCAGGATGACCTCGTCGGGCAGACCGCTCTCCACGATCCTGCCGTCATGGAGCACGATGACCCTGTCGCAAAACTGCTGTACCAGCGCGATGTTGTGGCAGATGAAGAGATAGGCCAGCTTCCTTTCCTTCTGCAGCTGCTGCAGAAGCTCGATGATCTGCTTTTGCACGGTCACGTCCAGCGCGGAGGTGGCCTCGTCAAAGATGAGGATGCGCGGGTCGTTCATCAGCGCCCTCGCGATGGCCGCGCGCTGGCACTGGCCGCCGGAGACCTGATGCGGATAGCGCGCGAGAAACGCAGCGGGAAGGCCGCAGCTTTCCAGCAGCGCGCGCGCCTTTGCCTCGCGTTCGGCCTTCGGTACGCCCTTGTTGCGCAGGCTCTCGCAGATGCCGTCGCCCAGTGTGCGGCGCGGATCGAAGGAGTCGGCCGGTGACTGAAAGACCATCTGGATCTTCGCGTAGACCGGGATCAGATCCCGCCCCCTGAGCCGGGTGATATCCTGCCCGTCGATGAAGATCTGCCCGCCGGTGGCGTCGATCTGGCGGGTGATGAGCCTGGCGATCGTGGACTTGCCGGAGCCGGATTCACCCACGATGCCGAGGATCTCACCGGGCTGTACCTCAAAGCTCACATGATCGACGGCGAAAAATGCATCCCTGCCGGCGCGGGAAAAGGCTTTGGAGAGGTCTGCGACCTTCAGGATCGGTTCCATTTATGCCTTCTCCCTCCTCAGTCTCGGGACTGCGCTCAGCAGCTTTACTGTGTAGTCATTCTGCGGGTTTTCCAGCACGTCCTTCGCCGCTGCGTATTCCATCACGCGGCCGTTGGAGAGCACGACGATGCTGTCGGCCATCGCGGAGACGACGCCGATGTCGTGCGTCACGATGATGATTGCGGTGCCGAAGGCCTCGCGGACATGCAGCATTTCCTCCACGACCTGCCGCTGTACGGCCATGTCGAGCGCGGAGGTGGGCTCGTCCGCCAGGAGAACGGCCGGATTCATCAGCATGGCGATCGCGATGCCCGCGCGCTGATTCATGCCGCCGGAGAGCTCGAAGGGATAGCTGTCCCAGATCCGCTCACCGTCCTGAAAGTGCAGCTTTTCAAAGAGCTCCAGCGCGGCGCGCTTTGCCTCTGCCACATCCACCTTGCGGTGCGCCGCCATGCTCTCAATGATCTGCTCACCGATCGTGCGGGTCGGGCTCAGGGACGCGCCGCAGTCCTGAAAGATCATGCCGATCTTCTCGCCGCAGATCCTGCGCATCTCCTTGGGCGGCACGTCCGGAAGGCTTTTCCCTTCAAACCAGATGTCGCCTCTTGTGACCATGCCGCTGCTGCCCAGAAGCCCCATCGCGGCCTTGAGCAGCGTGGATTTTCCGGAGCCGGACTCACCCACCAGACCGAGAATCTCGCCGGAATGGAGCTGAAAGCTCACGTCATGGACGACGGGATCCCCGTTGAAGGAGACCTCCACATGCTGATAGTCCAATAATACTGCCATAAAACGACCTCATTTGGATGTTGTCTGAAAAACGGGCATCGACTCAAAACGGAAACCTTCCGCGCTGAGCCCATGTCCGTCCGGGGAGCTGAGGGGCGGATGCTTCCGCCCCTCTCAGTTTGCCGAAGAACCTCGTAGAGTTTGCGCCCGCAGGCGCAAAGAAGTCCAATCATTTTCTTCGGCGACATGTGCGGCGAAGAAAATACTTCTCAGGCTGCAAGTGTGGAATTTGTGCGCCGCCGGCGCACAAATTATGCGCGCAGCAGACTGCAAACCCCTTTGTCAAAAAGTTGTACTTTTTGACAGCCTCTGAGGGGCGGATGCTTCCGCCCCTCTTTCTTTTGCTTACTGGATATCGAGATCCGCGGTCAGCTCGTAGAAGTCGCAGGTGTGTGCTTCGAGGCCGGAGACGTTGGCCTTCATGATCATGCTCATGCGCAGGAAGGAGCAGAAGACGTAGGAGTTGTCGTCGAGCAGCTGCTGCTGCATCTCGACGGCGATCTTCGCACGCTCGGCCGGATCGAAGGTGGTGCGCAGCCGGACGGCAAGCTTCTCGAGCTTGTCGCTGTGGTGGCCGCCGGAGTTCTTCACCGATTCGTCCAGACAGTAGGTGTCGAAGAAGTTCTGGGGATCGCCCAGGCCGGCGTTGACGTTGGCGCTGACCCAGATGTCCCATGCCGTGGGATCCTTGCGGATGCTGTTGTGATCCTTGGTGCAGTTGATCTGTACGTCAATGCCGATGTCCTTGAGCGTGGACTGCGCGGATTCGGCCAGCAGGGGCAGCTCCTGACGGGACGGGTAGGTCAGCCAGCGGATCGTGAGCTTGACGCCGTTCTTTTCGCGGATGCCGTCGCCGTCGGTGTCGACCCAGCCGGCGGCCTCCAGCTCGGCCTTGGCCTGATCGGGATCGAAGGACACGGTCTGAATGCCCTGACCGAACGCGAAGCTGTCGGGGAAGGCGCCGGTCGCGGTGTAGCCGTAGCCGTTGAGCAGCACGTCGACGAAGTCCTGCTTGTTGATGCCCATGGCGATCGCCTTGCGCACGGCGGGATCACTCATGATCGTGTAGCCGGAGTTCTCCTTATGGAGGTTCATCATGCCCCAGAAGCAGCGGCTGGTCTGGATGCTGGTGAACTTGTAGTTGTCGTTCTCAAAGAGCGGATAGCTGGCATAAGCCATGCCGTAGGCTGCGTCGATTTCGCCGGACTGGAGCGCCATGGCCAGCGTGTCACCGTCGGAAATGGTGCGGACGGTGATCTCGTCGACCTTCACCTCGCCGTCCCAGTAGTTGACGTTTTTGATGAGATTCACATGGTCGTCCGTGACGACTTCGGTCGCCACATAGGGACCGGTGCCGACGACGCAGCCGTTGTCGGGGATGCCGACCTCCATGTCGATGATGCAGCCGTAGGCCTCGGAGAGATAGTTCATCAGAATGGGGTTTGGCTCGGAGGTGACGATGGTCAGCTTCTGACCGTCGGCCTCCATCGAGGCGATCTTGAGGTTGCCGGCGGCGCGCTCGTGGACCTCGATCAGGTGCTCGAGACAGGCCTTGACCGCGGCGGCGTCACACTTCTTGCCGTTGGAGAAGCAGACCGCATCCTTGATCACGATCTCCCATGTGGTCGCATTGACGTTGACGGCGCTCTCCGCCAGCCAGGGCTCGAGCGTGCCGTCGTCCGCGATCTTCATCAGCGTCTCGCCGACGCCGTAGCGGATGCAGGCCCAGCCGGAATAGGCTTCATGAGGGTTGATCGTCGGCTCTTCGTTTTCGGCGTTGAAGGTGGTGTCGCCGAAGACAAAGGTCTTTTTCCCGCCGGATTGGGCGGGGGTGTTGGAGTTGCCGCAGCCGGCCAGAATGCCGAGCGAGAGGCAGAGCGCCAGAAGGGAAGCTAGGATCTTTTTCATGTTCTCTGTTTCCTTTCCTTTGTTTATATAGGGCCCGAATTATCGTGCCCGGGAGTTCTTTGGGTCCATGTAGTCGCGCACGGTGTCGCCCAGAAGATTGAAGATCACGACCGACAGGAAGATCGCGAAGCCGGGCGACAGTACGAGCCATGGGTAAGTCTGCAGCATGCTGCGTCCGCCGCTCATCATATTGCCCCACTCGGCCGTGGGCGGCTGCGCGCCGAGATTCAGAAAGCTCAGCCCTGCGAGCTCCATCATCATCGTGCCAATGTCCAGCATGGCCGTGACCAGGATCGGGCCGAGGATGTTCGGCAGGATATGCCGCAGGATCATCTGCATGGAGTTGTCGCCGGAGAGCCGTGCCGCGGCCACAAAGCCGCTGCTTTTGAGCGCCAGCGTCTGACTTCGCGCCACGCGCGCATATTTTGGCCAGCTGATGACCGCCAGCGCGAGCACCGCGTTGCCGACGCCGCCGCCCAGCATCGCCGCGATCGCCAGGGCAAAGACCAGCCCCGGAAAGGCCAGACACACGTCCGAGATGCGCATCACGACGGAGTCCATCGCGCCGCCGTAGTAGCCGCAGAGCGTGCCGACGGCGGTTCCGAAGACCGAGATGACGCCGACGAGCGCCAGCGTGGAGAAGATGCTTGTCTGCGCGCCGACCACAACGCGGGAGAACATGTCGCGCCCGTAGCGGTCAGTGCCCATCCAGTGCTCGGCCGAAGGCGGGAGAAGCGACTTTGACAGGTCCTGCGCATAGGGGTCGTAGGGGACGATCTTGTCCGCAAAGATCGCAACGAGAAGCAGCGCTGCCGCTAAGATCAGAAAGAGGGTCAGACGGATCCTGATACGGTTCTTCCTGACTTTTTGCACACGGACTGTGACGGTTTCGCTCATCGCTCGATCCCTCCCAGCCGGATCCTCGGATCAAGGAAGTGATAGCTCAGGTCGGTGATCAGGTTGACCACGACGTAGATGATGGCCATCCACATCACGTAGGCCTGAATGATCGGATAGTCGCGCATGTTGATCGCATCCACCGCCAGCTTGCCGACGCCGTCCCACATGAAGATGGACTCGACGATGGCCGTGCCGCCGAGCAGTGAGCCGATCGAAAGCGTCAGCAGCGTGATGATCGTCACGAGCGAGGCCTTCATGACGCTCCTGATCAGGGTTGTGGAGAACTTTACGCCTCTCGCCCTGGCGCCGAGCACGTAATCCTTGCTCAGCTCATCCAGAACGGTTGCGCGGACCTGCCGCAGATACTTGGCCGACATGGCGATCGCCAGCGTCAGGGCGGGCAGCGCCACGCTCTGCAGGCTGACGCCGCCGGAGATGACCGGAAACCAGCCGAGCCTGATCGCAAAAAAGTACATCAGCAGCAGGGAGACGAAAAAGTTCGGCAGAGAGTTGCCGATAAAGCTCGCCGTGCGGATCACGTAATCGGTCGCCGTGTTCTGCTTCACCGCCGACCAGATCCCGAGCGGGATCGAGATCAGCACGGTCAGCAATATGGAAACGGCCGTCAGCAAAAGCGTGGCCGGCAGCTTGGAAACGAAGGTTGAGAACACCGGCTGGTTCGAGACGTAGGAGGTGCCCATGTCGCCCCTGAGCAGATTGCCGAGCCACGTGAAGTACTGCACGACAAAGGGCTTGTCCAGCCCCAGCTCTGCTCTGGCGTTGTCGATCATTTCCTGCGAAACCGTTCCGCTCGTGTTCTCCATTTTCTGCTCGACCACGTCGCTGCCGGCAATTCGCATCATACCGTAGGACAAAAATGTGATCGCAAGCAGGATCGGGATCAGCTGCAGCAGGCGCTTGAGCGCATAGTTTTTCATGCCGTGCCGCTCCTGTTATTTGAACGCTGCGATGGTGAAGATCGGCGTGGGGTTGAAGAACTCGTCGATCTCGGCATAGATGCGTTTATAAACGCCTTTGTCCACGGTGACACGCTCGAAGCCGGCCTCGATGAGCAGCTGCACGTCCCACTGCGGGCGCGGCCCGTGATAGGCGCCGATCTCCATCGTGATGGCATTGTTTTCGGCCATCAGATCGTCCGGCACCAGCTTGTGCGCGTGGTTTTCGGGCAGCTCGTGCTTCTTTCCTCCTTGCTGCTCATCTTCCAGCGCGGCGCTGTAATCCGCGTCAAAGTTGATGAGCACACCGCCGGGCTTGAGGATCCTGTACCACTCCCGATAGGCCTTTTCAACATGCGGCAGCGTCCATGTCAGATTCCGCGTCACCAGCACGTCAAAGCTCTCCGGCTCGAAGTCCGGGTTTTCTGCGTCCATGATCCGGAACGTGGCGTCCAGCCCCAGAACGGCGGCCATATGCTCGGCGTGCTCGATCATGTCCGGTGTCAGGTCGATGCCGGTCGCCTCGTGCCCCTCGGCGGCAAACAGGCAGGCGAAAAGCCGGTACCTGTGCCGATGTCCAGGACCCGGAGCGGCCGCCCCTGCGGCAGATACCGGAAAAACTCCGCGAGCCAGCGCGCCCGCTTCTCGCTGTCGAATTCACGCAGTCTCTGCGCTTCAAAGGCCTCCGCCCGGTGAGACCAGTAGTGAGCTACGCGATGCTTGATCAGTTCCATATGCTTCCCCCTCTCTGCTGCAGCCGGCGGTCCTTGCACCCTCACGCGGCTGCCTATCCAATAAACGGAAATACAGGTTGCTTACATTATATTCTGTCTTTCGTCGATGCGTAAGCCCCCCGGGGGGATAAAAATTCGCATTGACCGCGGCCTTTTCCCGCTTCCGGATCCCCCCGGGGGGCTTGTCAAAAGGGGTGGCGCGTGATACGGTAACAGAATCAATGGAGGCTGCCATGCAAGCAAAAATGATCGCCGGGCACGAGTTGACGCCGGGCAAAACGGTAAAAGATCATATCCACGTGGAGGGCACCGAGCTGCACGTTCCGCACGTCCTGCTCTGCGGTGAGCAGCCGGGACCGACCGTGCTCATCACGGCGGGCATCCACAACGCGGAATACGTCGGCATTCAGGCGGCCATCGAGCTGTCCAATGAGCTTGACGTTTCCACGCTGCGCGGCAACGTGGTCCTTGTTCCGCTGGTCAACCGTTCGGGCTTTGAAAACCGCACCATGTCCCGCGTCTTTGAGGACGGAAAAAATCTCAACCGCGTGTTCCCCGGCGACCGGGAGGGGAGCGAGGCCGAGCGGCTGGCGCATATGCTCTTCGAGGTCTTTATCCGCAACGCAGATGCTTACATCGACCTGCACTGCGGCGACGGTTATGAGACGCTGATCCCCTATTGCTATTATCTGGGCGATGCGCCTGCCGAGGCGGCGGCGAAACGGATGGTAGAGTGCGTGAATGTAAAGTATGTTGTGCGCTCGCACTGCCGCACGGGCGGGGCTTATAATCTTGCCTCTCTCCACGGCGTTCCCAGCGTGCTCATCGAGCGCGGCCAGCTCAGCCTGTTCAGCCGGGAGGAGATCGAGGCGGACAAGGCCGATGTGCGCAACATCCTGCGCCGGCTCGGCGTACTGGACGGGGACTGGACCCGCTATTCCAAGCAGGAGCTGCTGGAGTATAACGACGACGCGCCCTGCACCGGCTGCTGGTACCCGGAGAAAAAGCCGGGCGACCGTTTCCGGAAGGGCGAAAAGCTTGGCGAGATCCGTGACTATTTCGGCAAAAGCCTCTTTACGGAGCTCGCACCCGCAGACGGGGTGCTGCTGTATCAGACCGCGTCGTTGAATATCATTGAGAAAGGCCCGATGGTGAGTTATGGTGTGCCGAGACCCGATCCTTGAAGAGAATAGAAACTACTGGACCGACCGTGCCCCCGGCTATTCGGAGGTCAACCGGCTGGAGCTGGCTACGGCGCAGCGGCAGAGGTGGAAGGACTGCATATGTGAAGAGCTGACGCGGCGGTTCCCCGATCGTCCGCTCGCCGACTTGCAGGTGCTGGAGGTCGGCACCGGACCGGGCTTCTTTGCCATCCTGCTGCGCGAGCTGGGCTGCGCCGTGACGGCCATCGACCTTACCCGCGCCATGCTCGCCGAGGCAAAAGAAAACGCCGGCCCTCTGGCCGACGAGATATGTTTTATGGAAATGAACGCCGAGGCGCTCTCCTTCGCGCACGAGCGCTTCGACGCGGTCATCAGCCGCAATCTGACCTGGAATCTGCCGCACCCCGATCGGGCGTATGCCGAGTGGACGCGGGTGCTGAAGAAGGGCGGCGTGCTGCTGAATTTTGACGCGAACTGGTACGCCTATCTCTTCGATGAGGACGCGCAGGCGGCCTGGGACCGTGACCGCAGGAGCAGCGCCGAACGCGGCGTCCGGGATCAGAACGTAGAGGCCGAGGGTGAGCACTTCGACGTGATGGAGGAGATCGCCCGCCGCGTGCCGCTGTCAATAATCGCGCGCCCCGCGTGGGATCTGCAGCAGCTTGCCTCCCTCGGCATGAAGGCCGAGGCCGATGAGACAGTCTGGAAGCGCGTCTGGTCGGAGGAGGAAACGATCAGCTTCGCCTCCACCCCGATGTTTCTGGTGCGGGGACGGAAATAGCTGCCTTTGTTTTTCCCTGTCCGGAATAAAACCGAACCAGAACAGCAGGATCTTTTTTGTGCCGCGCTCTTGACACGCGCGCGCGGCAGTGATATCATCCGGTTTGAATTAAATGCATCTAACCAGTTGACTTTTCAAGGAGGTCATCCCATGTATCAGATCACACTGAATATAGACGGCATGATGTGCGCCATGTGCGAGAGCCACGTCAACGACGCGGTGCGCAATGCGTTTCCGGTCAAGAAGGTCACGTCCTCGCACAGCCGGGGCGAGACGGTCATCCTCTCCGAGACGGCGATCCCGGAGGCGGAGCTGCGCCCGGTCTTTTCCAAGCTCGGCTACGCGCTCATGGGCTATGCCTGCGCCCCCTATGAGAAAAAGGGGCTGTTCCGCCGGCACTGAGTGTACCCCAATGCCAAGCGGCAGGCGGCGGTCATCTGACCGCCGCCTGCCGCTTGTGTTATTTCGGCTCGAAGCCGTGCTCCATGCAGTACACGCGCAGGATGGCTGCCTGCGTCTTTGCATCCGGGATGTGCCCGGCGAGCACGTCGCGCGCCAGCTCCTCGAGCGGCACGGCCTGGAGATTGAGAAATTCGTCGTCGTCGAGCTGCTGCTCGCCGAAGGTCAGACCGCGGGCGAGGTACATCCAGATGACTTCGTCCGAGTATGCGGCGGCGGGGTAGAACGGACCGAGCGGGATGAGCTCGCGCGCCGTGATGCCGGTCTCCTCGCGCAGCTCGCGGCGTGCGGCGTCATCGGGCGCCTCGTCGCGGCTGTCGCGCTTGCCGGCGGGGATCTCCGTGATGACCTCGTTTACCGGGTAGCGAAATTGCCGCTCGACGATCACGCGCCCGTCGTCGAGCAGCGGCACGATGCACACCGCGCCCACATGGCGCGTCAGCTCGCGCGGCGCGGTGCCGCCGTTGGGCAGGCGCACGGTGTCACGGTAAAAATCGAGGATACAGCCGCTGTAGATTTTTTCGGATGTGAGTTTTGTTTCGGTCAGGTTTTCCATGGCGCTCCCTCCTTACAGTCCGAGGATCTGCAGCGTGCGGCTGTCCGGCTGCCCGCCGAAGAACTTGTCGAGCACGGCGGAAAACACCGGCTCGTCCGGCGCGGCGGCGGCGAAGAGCGTCATGCTCGAGCGCAGCTTCAGATCGTCCGGAAAACCGAACACGGCCGTAGGGTCGCTTTCCTCGAGCGCGAGCAGGGCGCTGCTGATCTCCAGCAGGTGCGCGCGCAGCGTCGGCTCGCTCAGGTAAGCGCGCGCCTCGTCAAGCCCGGAGATGGCATAAAACTGCGATGTGCTGCTCATGCCCAGCCCCGCGACCTGCGGGAAGATGTACCAGATCCAGTGGCTGCGCTTGCGGCCGCTGCGGATCTCGCGCAGAGCGGCGGCATAGTCCCGGCGCTGCGCGGAGAGAAAGCGGTTGAGATCATACATAGAAAAACCTCCTCAGAAGCGGAAACAGACAAATGGCTGCGTTGCAAATCGCTTTTGATTATGCCCTTCCTGATAGGAATTGTCAAGCGCGCGGCCGCGCAGATTTTCTTTTACAACGCGCTTGCGCTGCGTTACAATGGAGCCGCTGAGAAAGGAGCATTTCCATGGAACTGACATTGGAGACCATTCGGGCGGCGCACGCGCGTATTGCCCCTTATATTGTTCAGACGCCGCTGCTGCGCCTGCCGGCGCTCGACGAAGCCCTTGGCTGCGAGGTGTATGCCAAGGCCGAGTGTATGCAGCGCACGGGCGCGTTCAAGCTGCGCGGCGCGATGAACAAGATCCTCGCCCTGACGGAGGATGAGCGTGCGCGCGGCTTTGTCGCGGCCTCGTCCGGAAACCACGGCCGCGCGGTGGCCTACGCCGCGCAGTGCTTCGGTACGCACGCCTGCATCGTCATGCCAGAGACCGCGCCCGCCGTCAAGCAGGCGGCCATCCGCGCACTGGGCGCGGAGCTCGTGCTGTGCGATGCTGCCGAGCGCTTTGACGTTGCGGCGCGGCTTTGCGCCGAGCGCGGCGCGACGATGGTGCCGCCGTTTAACGACCCGCTCGTCATGGCGGGGCAGGGCACGGTCGGGCTCGAGATCCTGGAGCAGTGTCCGGCGCTGGATGCGCTCGTCGTCCCCGTCAGCGGCGGCGGGCTCATCGGCGGCGTCGCCACGGCGGTCAAGGCGCTCGCGCCGCACGTGCGCGTCTACGGCGCGGAGCCGGAGGCGCTGCCGCGCTATCGGGAGAGCCTGCGCGCTGGGCATCCGGTGCAGGTGGAGCAGCAGCGCTCGGTCGCGGACGCGCTCGTCGCGCAAAAGCCGGGGGAGGTGTGCTTTGCGTATGTGGCCGAAAACACCGACGGCTTTGCGTCCGTTGCGGATGCCGACCTTCTGCGCGCCATGAAGCTGCTGCTTCTGGAGGGCAAGCTCCTGTGCGAGCCGTCGTCCGCCATCGGTATGGGCGCCGCGCTGTGCGGGCAGCTGCCGCTGCGCAGGACAGACAAGGTCTGCTTTGTCATCAGCGGCGGCAGCGTTGCGCTCGAGCAGCTGCATCAGCTTGAGGACGTCAGGCTCTGACAGACAGCAAATATCCGCCCCGGCGCACCTTCCGTCAGAAGGGCGCGTCGAGGCGGATGCTGTCTCGGGCCGTTATTTGCTGCTTGCGAGCGCCTGATCGATGAGCTCGTTGAGCTTCTTTGCCTGATCGGGTGCGGTGATCGCGCCGACGATCGGCTGGCCGACGATGTTGCCGTTCTTGTCGACGACGTACGTGGTCGGGAACGAGTACAGACCGGCGGTGAACTTACCGGCCTCGCTGTCGGAGGCGAACCAGAGGTTGGAGTAGGTCACGCCCTTTTTTGCCAGAATGTCCTTCGCATCGGCGATGGCGGTCTTGTCGCCGTCGAGCGTGAAGGAGTTGATGCCGACGACCGCGCCGCCCTTCGCGGCGAGGTCCTTGTTGAGCGCCTCGAGGTCGGCCAGCTCACCGACGCACGGGTTGCAGGTGGTGAACCAGAAGTTCACGACCGTGACGCTGTTGCCGGCAAAGAGCTTGCTGCTGTCGACGTCATTGCCGTCGAGATCCTTGCCCTGAAAGCTCGGGAATTTCATCAGGTCGCTGCCGGAGGCGGTCATGCCGGCCTCCTCCGCGCTCACGCTGTCACCTGTGCCGGGCGTCGTGCCGCAGCCGGGATACTTCTGCTCGAGGATGGTGAGCTTGCCCTCGATCTCCTTGATCTGTTCGGCGCCGGCCTTGAGCGTCTTGAGCTCGTCGGCCGAGAAGCCGTCCTTCGCGCTCTCGATCGTGGCGAGCAGGAAGTCGCCGTAGTTCGTGCCGTCCTCGATCATGGTGCTGTTCTTGTTGGCAGACAGAAACACCTTGTTCCAGAGCTCGGAGTTTGCGGCGAGAATGTCGTTTTCCTTCTGCATGAGCTGCTGATAGAGCTTGGCCGCTTCGTCGGCGCTGTTCGGCTCGGTCGCGATCAGGGCTGCGATGTCGGCGCTGCCGTTCGCTTTGTCCTTGCCTTTGCCCGACGAGCATGCCGCAAGGCTGAACACCATCGCGAGCGCGAGCAGGAGCGTCACAAGTTTTGTGATTTTCTTCATCATGATTCCTCCGTTTGATTTTGATGGTTGCTTACTTGTTTCGGATTCGTGTTTCCGTTCAGGCCGAAACCATAGCGGAAGCGGATGGCTTGCGTGGGGCAGGCGCGGATGCACTTGCCGCAGCGGATGCACTCCGTGTCGTTGGGGGACTTGGTGATGTCCACGTCCATCTGGCAGGTGCGCGCACATTTGCCGCAGGAGACGCACTTGCTCGTGTCGACCTGGATGCCGAGCAGGGAGACCTTGTTCATCAGCGCGTAAAACGCGCCGAGCGGGCAGATCCACTTGCAGAACGGGCGGAAAAACAGCACGCTCAAAACGACGACCGCGATCAGAATGATCAGCTTGCGCGTAAACAGCGCGCCCAGCGCCGCGCGGATGCTCTCATTTGCGGCTGCGAGCGGGATCGCGCCCTCCAGCACACCCTGCGGGCAGATGTACTTGCAGAAATACGGGTCGCCCATGCCCACGTCGTTGACGATGAGCGCCGGCAGCAGCACCACGGCCAGCAGCAGGATGACGTATTTCAAATAGGTCAGCGGCCTGAGCTTTTTCGTCGACAGCTTTTTGCCCGGGATCTTATGCAGCAGCTCCTGCAGCCAGCCGAACGGGCACAAAAAGCCGCAGATGAACCGCCCGAGCAGCACGCCGAGCAGGATCAGGATACCGGTGATATAATACGAAAAGCGGAATTTGGACGAGCCGACCACCGCCTGAAACGCCCCGATCGGGCACGCGCCCGATGCCGCCGGGCAGGAATAGCAGTTCAGACCGGGCACGCAGACGGTCTTGCCCTTGCCCTGATAGATGCCGCCCTTGAAGAAGTTCGGCAGGTGGATGTTGGTCAGCAGCGTCGCCGCCGCCTGGATCCAGCCGCGAAACCGGCTCAAAAGCAGGGAAACAGACTGTTTTTTCTTATCCAATGCCGACACACTCCAAGCACAGCCGGATCGCCTTGTTGAGCACGGCACCGGCCTCGCCGCGCAGCGCGCCGAAGCACACCATGGCGATGCCTGCAGCGATCAGCAAGCCCTGCACAACGGCTTTCTTCGCACGAAACACCCGGATCACTCCCTTCTGTTTGCCCCATGATACCATGGCGCAGATAAAATCTTCGTTAAGAACGGAAACTTAACAGAGATTTTATGCTTTTGTGTTATCATATAACAAAGTGGACATTCGTAAATACGCACGAGGAGAATGGTATGCATATTTTGATTGTGGAAGATGAACGGGCGCTCTGCGACACGATCGCGCGCAGTCTGCGGCGGCTTGCCTACAGCGTGGACTGCTGCTATGACGGACAGAGCGCCGCGGAGATGCTCGCCGTCGAGCGCTTTGATCTGGTCGTGCTGGATCTGAACCTCCCCGGCGAGGACGGTATGACGGTGCTCCGGACGCTGCGCGAGCGCGACCGCGACACCAAGGTGCTGATCCTGTCGGCGCGCTGCGAGGTCGCCGATAAGGTGGTGGGACTCGATGCGGGCGCGAACGACTATCTCACCAAGCCCTTTCATCTCGATGAGCTTGCGGCGCGCATCCGCAGCCTGACGCTGCGCCGCTTTACGCAGAGCGACGTGGTCCTGACCTGCGCCGAGCTGTCGTTTGACACCAAGGCGCGCACGGCGTCCGTGCGCGGCGAGACGCTGTCGCTCACGCGCAAGGAGACGGGCATCCTCGAATACCTGCTGCTGCATCAGGGGCGGCCGGTTAGTCAGGAGGAGCTGCTGGAGCACGTGTGGGACAGCGGGGCGGATGGCTTCGGCAACTCCATCCGCGTGCATATCTCCGCACTGCGAAAAAAGCTGCGCGCCGCCCTGGGCTATGACCCCATCCGCAACCGCATCGGCGAGGGCTATGTTATGGAGGCGCAGACATGAAGCGGTTATCTCTGCAGTGGCGCATCACGCTGATGACGGCGGCGCTGATCGGCGTGACGTGTGTGCTCATGAACTGCCTGATCGGCTATTCCGGCAAGCGGTACATGGATGCGATCGGCAGCGGCATCTCGGCTTACAGCGAGATCGAGTCCGGCGCGCCCGACGCCTTCGACCCGCAGAGCAAACAGCCGGATGACGAGCTGACGATCATCATCAGCGGCGCGCAGGCGGCCTTCGGCGTCACGAACTGGTACATCACGGCGGCGGTCACGCTCATCGGCGGCGTGCTCGCGTATTTTGTCAGCGGCCGCGCGCTGCGTCCGCTGCGCAGCTTTGCAGCACAGGTGGAAAGCATTCAGCCGGGCAATCTGGCGCAGTGCAAGGTCAGCGAGGACGTGCTGCCGGAGTTTCAGCGCTTCAGCCGCTCGTTCAACGGCATGATCGACCGCCTGGACGCGGGCTTCACGGCGCAGCGGCAGTTTACGGGCAACGCTGCGCACGAGCTGCGCACGCCGCTTGCGCTGATGCAGGCGCAGCTTGAGCTGTTTTCCGCCGAGCACACGGACGTCGCGCCCGAAACGGCGGCGTTTTTGACCCTGCTGCAGGAGCAGACGGAGCGTATGGCGCAGATGACGAAGATCCTGCTGGAGATGAGCGAGCTGCGCACCGTGCCCTGTGACGACCGGGTCGAGCTCGCGCCCATGATCGAGGAGATCTTCACCGATCTTGCGCCGCTTGCAGAGAGCAAGCGCATCGCGCTGGAGGCCGACGGCGGCGCTGTGCTCACCGGCAGCGACCCGCTGCTGTACCGGCTGCTGTTCAACCTGACCGAAAACGCCATCCGTTACGGCCGGCCGGACGGGGCGGTGCGCATCGCGGTCAGCGAGGCGGACGGGAATGTACAGATCCGCGTCTGCGACCACGGTCCCGGCATCCCGGAGGCATACCGGGAGAGCGTTTTCCAGCCGTTTTTCCGCGTGGACAAGTCGCGCAGCCGGGCACACGGCGGCGTCGGGCTCGGTCTGTCGCTCGTGTGGGAGATCGCCGCGCTGCATGGCGGCACGGTGCAGATCGAGCGCAGCGGCGCGGATGGAACGGTCATGCTCGTGACGCTGCCGCGCGACGGCAAAGAATCCTAAAACAAAGGCGGCAGCCGGGTCATCCCCGGCTGCCGCCTACAGCGTGTCCAAAAACCTCGTAGAGTTTCGCCGCCGCAGTGGCGAAAGAAAGTCAGATCATTTTCTCCGGCGACATGTGCGGCGGAGAAAATACCGCTCAGGCTGCATGTGTGGAATTTGTGCGCCGGCGGCGCTCAAATTATGCGCGCAGCAGACTGCGGCCTCTTTGTCAAAAAGTATTACTATTTGACAGTCTCAAAGCGGCAGCCGGATAGCTCCGGCTGCCGCCCGTTTTTGTTCGTGTCTTACCAGATGCCGAGCAGGTGCTGCATCAGCAGGCTCATGCCCGCGATGCCGACCCAGCAGCAAAAGCCCATGATGAGCGGCTTGCCGCCGGTTCTGACGAGCTTGACGATGTTCGTGTTCAGCCCGACGGCACACATGGCCATCACGATCAGGAACTTGCTGAGCGTCTTGAGCGGGGTGAACACGCTCGCCGACACGCCCACGCTCACGCACACGGTCGTGATCACGGACGCGAGCAGGAAATAGAGGATGAACATCGGGAAGATCTTCTTGAGATCCACTTTCGTGCCGTCGGTCCTGGCGCGCTTCGTGCGCACGAAGGCGAGCACGAGCGTGATCGGGATGATGGCCAGCGTGCGCGTGAGCTTGACAGTCACGGCTTTGTCGAGCGTCTGACTGCCGAGCCCATAGAGCGAGTCCCACGTGGAGGCCGCCGCCGTGACGGACGACGTGTCGTTGATGGCCGTGCCGGCGAAGATGCCGAACGCCTCGCCGTTTGTGGTCGAAAAGCCGAGCAGCGCGCCGAGCGCGGGGAAGAAGATGGCGGCGAGCATATTGAAGAAGAAAATGACCGAGATCGCCTGCGCGACCTCCTCGTCGTCGGCATCAATGACGGAGGCGGTCGCGGCGACGGCAGAGCCGCCGCAGATCGACGAGCCGACGCCCACGAGCGTCGAGATCTTGCCGGGGATGTGCATCAGCTTGTGCAGCAGCCACGACACGACGAGCGACGTCGTGATCGTCACGACGATGATCGGCAGCGACTGCTTGCCGGTCTGCCAGATGACAGACAGGTTCATGCCGAAGCCGAGCAGGATGACGGCATACTGCAGCACCTTTTTCGACACGAATGAGATGCCGGATTGCGCCGCCGTCTTGTCGTGCCAGAGCAGCGTGACGATCATACCGGCGAGGATGCCGAACACCGGGCCGCCGACGATCGGAAATTTCTGCCCGAGCAGCCAGCAGGGCACGGCCATGACGAGGCACACAAGGATGCCGCGCCCGTTTTTCTGAAGAAAGTTCATGGTGGGGGAGTCCCTTCTCTCTCAATGGTTTGTACAGAGCATCATAGCACAGTGAAACAATAAAGAAAAATGATTTATCTTTATCTAACGATAATTCTGTGTTATGATTGCAGAAAAACTACCGGGAAAGAGGGGCGCATATGCTGGATTTTCGCGTGTAGACCTTTCTGGCCGTCTGCCGGCACATGAATTTCACGAGAGCGGCGCGGGAGCTGAGCATCACGCAGCCTGCGGTCTCGCATCACATACGCTATCTGGAGCAGGTGTATGGCGCGGCGCTGTTCCGGCACAACGGCAAGCGTCTGCAGCTGACCGAGGCGGGGGAGATCCTGCGGCGGACGCTGCTGACGATGAAGCACGACGAGCAGCACCTGCAAAAGCGGATGCAGCAGGCGGCCACCGGCACGCGCGACTATTCCTTCGGCGCAACGCTCTCGGTCGCGGAGTTCATGCTCAACGAGGCGCTCGGCCGGTTTTTGCATCTGCACCCGGACAGCCGCATCCGGATGCAGGTGGCGGATACGAAGGTACTGCTGAGCAAGCTTGATTCCGGGGAGCTGGATTTCGCCGTGGTCGAGGGGGATTTTCCGAAGGCGGAGTATGACTTTTTCGTCTTTGGCACGGAGGAATATGTCGCCGCCGCAGCGCCGGACAAGGCCGCGCGTTACCGGGGGCGGCAGCTCACGCAGATGCTGGATGAGCCGCTGCTGCTGCGCGAGGAGGGCTCGGGCACGCGCGTGATCCTCGAATACTATCTCAAGGAGCGCGGTCTTGCGGCGGCGGACTTTGCCCGCACGGTCGAGATCGGCAACATCGGCGCGATCAAGACCCTGCTCAAGAGCGGCTACGGCGTGTCGTTTCTCTACCGTGCGGCCATCCGCCCGGAGGAGGCGGCGGGCACGCTCAGTGTGATCGAGCTGAGCGATTTTCAGCTCCGGCACGACATCATGTTCCTCTTCCCGAAAAACAGCAACTTCCGCGCCGACTACACGACCATCTTTCAGGAGCTGCGCGCCTGTGCGCAGCCGGACGGCGCGTGTGCGTGCCCCGAAGCGTGAAAAAGCATCCGCAATGCCCGGTAGGCACTGCGGATGCTCTTTTTATGGGGTCATATATTCCGGGACACTGTCGCGCGCTGCGCGCTATGCGTAGTTTCGCAGCAGCTGTTTGTAGAAATCGACCGCGATGGGGAGCTTGTCGATGCTGATGTTCTCGTTTTCCCCGTGCACGGATGCGTACTGCTGGTCGTCGATGTCGATGGGCGCGAAGCGGATCACGGCGTCGGAGAGGTCTGCGAAGCGTCTCGCGTCCGTGCCTGCCGGCAGGATGAACGGGGCGACGGCGGCATAGGGAAAGACCGCCTGCGCCGTTTCCTTCACGTACTGATAGCCGCGGCTGTCAAGGGACGTGGGCTTGTAGTATTCGTTGTCTTCGTCGCGCAGGACGATCTGCACGCCGTGACGGCCGGCCATTTCGCGCAGGGTGTCGAGATCTTTTTCGAAGTCCGCGTCGTTGATGCAGCGCAGAAATGCCTGCGCCCGGCAGGTGCCGTCGTCGTCGGTCGAGACGTTCTTGAACGTGCAGCCCGTGCCGAGCATTTCACCCGCCGCGGCGTTGAGCTTCGGCATGAGGCGGATGAGCAGGCCGGAAAAGAGCCCGAGGTTTGAAAACACGGTCCGCATGGGGAAGGCCATGTGCGGCGCGAGTGCCTCAAACATCCCGCGCACCTCGGGGTGCAGCCGGCGGATGAAGGGCTTTTTCTCGTCGACTTCCGTCATGAAGGCGGCCATGCGCATGACCGGCGTCTTGTGCGCGCCGGCAAGTCCCGCGTGCCCCTGCTGAGGCTCGGCGACGAGCTGAGCGGTGCAGCGGCCCTTTTCGTGCACGGCGATCATGGCGCACTTTTTGTCGATGCCCGGCATCGGCGGGGCAATGACCGCGCCGCCCTCGTCGCTGATCCAGTCAAAGCGGATTCTGTGCTCGATGAAATAATCGTGCGCGAGCAGCGCACCGTCGCCGCTGTACTCCTCGTTGTGGGAGGAGAACAGGTAGACGTTCACCGGGAATTCGAAGCCCTCGAGCAGCAGCTCCTCGAGCGCGGAAAACTCCGCAAACAGCGGCGTCTTGGTGTCGACCGTGCCGCGTCCCCAGAGCTTTCCGCCGCGGATGACGCCGGCAAAGGGCGCTTCCTGCCAGCTGCCGGTCGCTTCCACGACGTCGTGGTGCGACATGAGCAGCACGTTCCGGCTCGGGTCTTTTCCCGGGAGCTTATACAGGTAGGCGTCCTCGCCGAGGATCGTGCGCTCCGCCTTTTCGGTCACGAGCGGGAAGAGCGTCCCGATTACGCGGCGCAGCTTCAGAAATTCTTCGGGCTCAAAGCCTTCCTTGTGGGACACCGTCTTGCAGCGGATCATCTCGGCAAGGCGCTGGGCGTAATACAGGTCTCGTTCGTTCGTAGTAGTCATGTTGTCTGTCCTGATGATGGATTTTTTCCTGCCCACCGCGATCGCGGCGCGTTCGGGTTCCCGCTGTGGCGGCAGGGCTTTGCGGTCGGCGGCGTGTCTGTTTTCATGCCGCCCCAAGGCTTACTTGTCCGACTTGATGTATCTCAGCGCGCAGATGTCATCGCCCTTCGCAATGGCCTTGGGCAGCTCGAGGCGTGCGTCAAAGCAGCTGCCGATGCCGTGGTCGCCGCACATGGCGATGTCGCACAGTCTGGCGATCTCCTTGTCGCTGCAGCCGGCTTTCTGCCATGCCTTGACCAGCGGGCAGTAGTGGAAATCGAGATAGAGCGTGTCGTCCGTGTTCTCGACGAGATCCATCTCGAACACCCATCTGGCCGCGCGGGTGAACAGTGTCTTTCTCAGCCCCTTGAGGCTCTTGGTGCCGCTCTTTTTCTGCAGGTCGGTGCCCTGCGAAATGCCGCATCTCGTGATGGCCGCCGAGGCAAACTCCTCCGGATCCAGGCCGCGCTTTTCGGCCTCATCCACCAGCAGGTACAGCCAGAATGCGCGGTGCTCCAGCAGCTCGCGGATCCTGACGATGAGTTTGTTCTTGATTCTCGCCTCGTTGACGATCTTGGACATGATTTCTTCCTCCTGTATGTTTCATTACCATTTGCGCGCTTTTGCGCATTGGCACCGAGTGTATCACATTTCCAGCTGCTTGTCCATGCAGAGCGCGAAAATCGTTCATTTTTTGACGAAAACAGAAGAAAACCGGGCGCCCAGAGGATCTCCGAGCGCCCGGGAGTGTGGTTTTGCGGCTGCGGCTGCGCGCGCTGCGTTATTTGCTTCTCGCCAGCCGCACGACACATTCGACATGTGTATCACTGTCCAAACTCATTTCCATATCTTCCTCAATAATCGGAAGCTTGAATTTGATGGATTTGAGCCACTGACCGTTTGGCTGTCGTTCCTCATAGATATGGATTTCAGAAATCAGCGATTCCATAATCTGTCGCTTCTCCTGCTCGTCCATGACAGCGTACAGCTTTTCAAAATAAATCAGCACTTTGTAGATATTGTCAGCAGTGAGTTTTTCTGCTTCTATTGCCATTTTCTTTGCTCTGGCTTCAATCAACAGATTCTCCGTATCCTCTATCTTATCATACATTTTATAAAGGCGATCATCAAGGTCTGCTTTACGCTTGATGTAGTGCTTATCATCTGGGTCAAGGGTATCAATCTCATCAATCAAACGGGACTTCGTAGCATAGCTCTGACGAAGCTGTTTTTCATAATTGGCAATCTCCTGTTCAATGGCGGATGTATCTATCTTCATATTGATTTTTTGCTGCATCATCGCCGCAAACTTCGGATTGCTGACCAGTTTGATAATAACCTCTGCAACAGCACCGTCCAGCAATTCCTCATTGATTTGCTTCTTGTATTCACACTTATGACCACGGGTCATAGTGCGGTGTTTGCAGCCATAATAGAAGAAATCCTTATATTTCGTGCCGTCCGGCTTGTGCTTGATGCTTTTGTTGCCGTACATTCCGGCTCCGCAAATAGGACATTTAAGTAATCCGGTCAGCAGGTGTACCTTGTTGTCTTTACCGTTGTTGACCTTTTCATACTTCTTCGCCTGAGCAAGAAGTTTTACTTGGGCTTCATGCCAGAGTCCTTCTGATACAATGGCTTCATGCAGACCGTCAACTAACAGATAATTTTCCTGCTCCACAAGTCGGTAATCATTGCGAGTTCCATGTACCTTTTCTGTTCTTCTCCTGCCGTAAGCAATTTTACCACAGTAAACGGGATTTTTCAAAATTCTGCGAATCAGGGCTGCATCAAACAGAGGATTTTTTCCATTCTGCCGCTGAATTTTGTTGATACCGTGATTGGCAAGGTATTTCGCAAGTCCGTTAGCTCCTATATCGGTATGCACATACTGGTCAAAGATAATGCGGATTGCCTCGGCTTCTTCCTCGTTGATATACAGCATACCTTTTTCCAATTTGTATCCGTAGGGAGCAAAACCACCGTTCCATTTACCCTCACGAGCTTTCTGGATTCTGCCTTCCATCGTCTGAACACGGATATTCTCACGCTCAATCTCGGCAACCGCAGAAAGCACGGAAATCATCAGCTTACCGGCATCTTTGGAAGAATCAATGCCATCCTCCACACAAATCAGATTGACATCGAAATCTTGCATCACCTGTAAGGTAGACAGCACATCTGCCGCATTTCTGCCAAAACGTGATAACTTGAACACCAGCACATAGGACACGCCATCTTTACCGGACTTGATATCCTCCATCATGCGGTTAAATTCCAATCTGCCCTCAATGGACTTTCCCGATTTACCGGCATCCTCATATTCACCGACGATTTCAAAATCGTTGAACTCAGCATAGGCTTTCATTCTTGATTTCTGAGCATCCAAGGAGTAACCGTCTACCTGAACGGCAGTAGATACTCTCGTATAAATATATACTTTTGTTTTTTCTTTCATATCGCCATCCTCATTTGTGCCACAGCCTGTGGCATAATTCAGCTTTCATCGTCTGTTATTTTTTGCCGTCAGTTTTCTGTTCCAACATCTTTATCGAATTTAAATAATCATTTTCCACGTCGCTGAGCGTTCTTGTCTTATATTTTCGATATTCTCCAGTCGCTTTATCAACAGCCTGCTTATGAGTAATGCTTCCATTTCCAATTAAAAGCTGCTCTCCACTCATGGTAAGAATGCGATCCAGATGCTCTGCCCAGTCCTGCATCGTCATTGCCTGTTCACGCTCTGCCTGACGTTCCGCAAAATCCAGATACCCGGATACAAGTTGTCCCATAGCACGAAGCTCTTTCTCATTCAGATAGTTTTTCGCAACAATCGCTTCTTTGAGTGTCGGCTGATTACCGGCAAAGGTGGTAAGTCCCAAGACCAGTGACTGCATAGTCCTTGAGGATATTGCACTCGGATGGAGTGAATGAGACATTGCCGGTAATGGTCTTTTTTCCCATGGAGCGGATTTCCTGCACAGTCAAAGCAGCGGTGTGCTGCTCTTTCGCCTGCTTTTGCAGGGATTGCAGCTCCTTTTCCTTTTTTTCAATGGCGGCCTGCGTGTCATTTAAGGTCTGCTCCGTCTGAGCGATCTGAGCGGTCATAGTCTCCAGACGCTGCTGCTCCTGTGCCACCTTGAATTGGGTCACTGTCAGATGTTCCTCGGTGCTGCCACGCTCTCCACGCTCCACATCGGTATATCCGGCAGCTTTCATATAGTTGAAGAAATCGTCTTGCAGGACACTGTACGATGCCCGCAGAACTTTCTTCCCCTTGGCGGTCAAAAGCGGATGGCCCTGCTCATCCAAAGCAACTTTGGATTCCCACTTTTTGCTGCGGCTGACCTGCATGATGGTCTCCTTGACCGTGCCCACAAGCGACTTATC